>Ga0208458_1000003_pt1 | contig 389563 bp, 283 predicted proteins | sample AD_UKC085_MetaG_FD_184432 | JGI IMG/M metagenome (GOLD analysis project Ga0208458, IMG submission 184432) | Active sludge microbial communities of municipal wastewater-treating anaerobic digesters from USA - AD_UKC085_MetaG (SPAdes) (version 2) | ecosystem: Engineered > Bioreactor > Anaerobic... | reverse complement strand
CGGTTCGTACAGCTTTCCCATCGGGGAGATTCCCTGTCCACGGTTCATCGTGGTCGGGGTACGCGCGTCGTCAGCGGATGGGATTACCGTGCCACACGGGTAGTGCGGCGGGGGCTTGGATTGTCTCTCTCGTATCCCCCTGCCGGTGGAGCAAGTTGGCGAGATGGAGGCAGCACATGGGACGAAAGGACAAATGCAGGACCTTGGCCGCCACAGGAACGGGGCGCCGTGGGAACGACGTGCGAGTGCTGTCGTGGGACCTGTGCTAAAAGCACGCACTGAGGTTTCTCTTGTCTCCCATTGAGTCGCTCGCGTTCATCCTGCTCTACACACATATAGCAGTCTCTGAAGATTAGAAACAAAACCTGTTTTGCGGAAAGGGACCACCATGAATCGTCGCGTCATGCTAAAGAAGGGCGTTGGTGCCATTGTGGGAATCGGGGGAGGGCTGGTGCTCACCGACCGCGGTACTCTGATGGCACAAGGCGTCTCGGCCAGCCTGCCGGACCTGGTTGCAGTTCAAAATGGCGAGCCCGATGTCATGTTCGACAAGGCTATCGAGGCGATTGGTGGCATGAGCAGCGTGGTGAAGAAAGACCAGGTCGTTGTCGTGAAGCCCAACATCGCCTGGGATAAACCGCCTGAAACCGGCGCGAATACAAATCCGGTTCTGGTGAAGCGAATCGTTGAACATTGCTTCAAGGCCGGTGCGCGCAAAGTCTATGTCCTGGACCATACCTGCCACGATTGCAGAAAGACCTATGAGTCGAGCGGCATCATGGCGGCCGCCCAGGCCGCCCAAGCCACGGTGGTCTTCGCCAATGGCGAGGAGGACTATGTGCCAGTAACGATTCCCAAGGCCGCTGTGCTGAAAACCACCAAGGTGCACAAACTGATTGCCGAGTGCGACGTGCTCATCGATGTGCCGGTTCTCAAAAACCACGGCGGAGCGGGCGTGACGGTCGCCATGAAGAACCTGATGGGAGTGGTCTGGGACCGGGAGTACTATCACAAGGCTGGACTGCACGAGTGTATCGCCGATTTCTGTCACTATCGTCGCCCCGATCTGAATGTGGTGGATGCCTATCGCATCATGCTGCGGAACGGCCCGTATCAGGGGCAGCCGGCGGATATTGCCGTTCGCAAATCCTTGCTGCTCAGCCGGGATATCGTCGCCGCAGACGCTGCAGGAGCCAAACTGTTCGGCAGCGACCCCGCCCAGACGCGTCATATCCAGTTGGCCAATGACAGCGGCATCGGAACGATGAATCTGGAGAAGCTGAATATCAAGAAGATCACTATCTGAGTGCGGGTCCTGCGCGACGATGAAGAAGGAGTATCCCGGCAACAATACGCTGCGGCGTTTACGTGTTCTTTCCGCGGCGGTGGTCTTTCTCTGTTTCTTGATTGTCTTTCTCGGCCGTGGAGATGTCAGGAGAATCCTCGCGGACCATCTGGCATCTTTTCAGTTTGCCCCATTGGTGATTCGATCTTTCCGGGAGGCGGCCCTGTCGGCGGTCTGCGGAGCTTTGCTGATTCTCCTGTTGACGCTCCTCTTGGGACGAATCTACTGTTCGGTCTTGTGCCCGCTGGGGATACTGCAGGACATCGTCATCTGCGGGAAACGCCGGCTGGATATAAGAAAAAAGAAACGCGGCGCCTATCGAAAAGCCGCTCGCGGCGTTCAGTATTTCGTCCTGACCGGCGTTGTGCTGAGCGCTGCCCTGGGGACGATTTCACTGCTGAATCTCCTGGATCCTTACAGCCTTTTCGGCAGAATCGCCTCCCTGCTTCTTGAACCCGCTGTGATCGGCGTCAAGAACAGTCTCGTTGGTTTGCTGAATCGATGCGATATCCACTGGCTCTGGCCCGGCACGATTCCGCGGATACCTTGGCCTGTCTTCTGTGTAACGCTTGCGTTCTTCGTTGCGATCATCACCCTGTCGCTGTGGCGGGGACGATATTATTGCACGACCCTCTGTCCTGTGGGAACACTTTTGGGACTGGTCAATCGCATTTCGTTCCACAAGGTGCGAATCAACCCTCAGAGGTGCATTGCGTGCGGCCGATGTGAGAGGCGTTGCCGGGCGGAGTGCATAAATATCGCCGACAAGACAGTCGATTCTTCGCGATGCGTCAACTGCTTTGACTGCCTTGCGGTTTGTCCGGCTTCGGCGGCGGCATATGGCCGCACGAGCAGGGAAGAAAAGGCAACTCAGATCGACAGTTCCAAGCGACGTCTGATCGGCAAAGCCGCCTTGGCCGGCGGCGCGTTGGCGTTCTTGCCGCTTCCCCTGAAGACATCTGTCGGGCGAGGGAAGGAGAAGACGTTTCCCGCAATGCCGCCGGGCGCGGGTGACTGCCGGCGGTTTTGCGAACTCTGCGTGGGTTGCGGATTGTGCATCAATGTGTGTTCGGAAAGGGTCATCCGTCCGGCCGTCTTCGAATACGGTGTAGAAGGATTGCTGACGCCGGTGCTGGACTACAGACGCGGCCATTGTGCCTACGACTGCAATCTCTGCGGCCAGGTATGTCCGACGGGAGCGATCAGGAAATTGACGCTTCCGGAAAAACAACAGGTCCAAATCGGCAAGGTCCGACTCTTTGAGGACCGCTGTGTGGTGCACACCGAGCACAGAGACTGCGGGGCCTGCACCGAAGCCTGCCCGACCAAGGCGGTGTATACAGTCGAGAAGGACAACGTGCGCTACCCGCACACGAATACGGATATGTGCACCGGCTGCGGAGCATGTGAAAACATGTGCCCACTTTCGCCCAGGGCGATTATTGTCGTCTGTTCCTCTCAGCAGGGACGCGCCCAAAAGCCCGCAGCGGATAAACCTGCTGCTCTCGCAGAACCGCAATCAACCACGCAGGAGTTCCCCTTCTAAAGGGGGAATAATCAACCACGGATTGACCCCGCCCATCTTTTTTCATTCTTCCCAAAAACCTTGATTGGGCTCAGGGTTGATTTGCTCAGGTACTGAAGAAGGGACAGATGTAGATTCGATCAGTCAGTCAATCGCCTTGGTCATAGCGTCTTATCTCATACCCGCCGCGGCCAAGCCAAGCTGCGTGCGGTGCTTGAACAAGCAAGCGTGTCCGTACGTCCGGCGCTCGCAGGACGGTCCCCGCGAGCAAGCCCATTGAAAACGGCCGATACACTTTTTTTGTGATTTGCACTTGACCGCTCGAAAGAGCCTCTCTGCTATTGGAGTATATCTAATACTAAGACCAAGCTGGATGTCTCCCGAGAGAATCTACCGGCTGACCGCGCGGGGCCGGCAGTGTCTTCCCCGGTGGCCGGACAGGTTGGCGAAGTATCAAGAGATGTTGGAGGATCTTCTGACGCGTGCCAAGGAGAGTATAGAGGTTACTGAAACACTCTGACGGCGGTTCGTACAGCTTTCCCATCGGGGAGATTCCCTGTCCACGGTTCATCGTGGTCGGGGTACGCGCGTCGTCAGCGGATGGGATTACCGTGCCACACGGGTAGTGCGGCATGGGCCGGGATCGTCCCTCGCACGTCCCCGGCCCCTTGAAGGAGACCCGCGAGAGGGAGTCACAACATGGCAGAACGCAGGACACAACACAGTGAATGCAGCAGGAACCACCAAGGTGCCCAGGGGCGCAGAGGGTCGTCCTTTCTGGCGGCTCTGCTGATCCTCGGCGGCGGTATGCTTTGCAGCCGATCCATCGCTTCGCCGTCGGGCCTCAACAACATTCCGACCACGGACACGGCGGCGGTCAAGACCTTCGTGTTGCAGGGTTGGGGCGGGTTTGGCAACGGGCAGGGCCCCGATTGGTGGACCGGATTCAAGTTCGGGCTCGTTGAGGGGCTTGAACTCGGCGCCGACTGGGACGCCGACGGTGACCCCGCCCGCCACGTTCAGTTCCAGGGCAAGTATGCGATCAACCTCAATGACGCAGGCACGCGCGTGGCTGCCGGCGTCGCGAATGTCTCCGACGACAGGGACCGCAACGGCGACTGCTTCCCCTATGCCGTGATCACGCAGGACTTCAATGGCTTGTTCCGGGTCCACCTGGGCTATGACTTCCAGGAGGACAACGAGGGCGCGTTCGGCGGCATCGACCACACGTTCGACCTGATGGATCGCGACGTCATGCTGTGCGGCGATGCGATCCAGGTGAACGACGGCGACGACTGGCTCCTGGCGCCGGGAATCAAGTTCGGCCTGGCCCCGAGAGCCGCAGAGGGCCAGACCTCGTCCGGGCTGAATAAGCTGCTGGAGCATTTCGTGTTCGAGTCGTGGGTGACGTTCCCCACACAGGACGATGCGGAAGAGGTCTTCGTGGCCAAGCTGAACCTTGTCCTGAACTTCTGATTGCGTGCTATGGTGGACAGGATCAAGATCTCAGGCAGGAATCTCCGTGGTCTGGTATGACGCGATGCTGCATCGAATGGCGGAATGGCTGTCCGTTCAGGACATCAGCCTGGCCGCCTATCCGCTGGTGTTCTTCGGCGGGTTGCTGACGAACTTCTGTCCGTGCAACCTGGTGCTGTTGCCCATGGTGATCGGCTGCGTCGGCGGTTTCTCCCGCCGCAAACAGCGTGGGCGGGCGGTGCTCTTCAGCGCCGTGTTCGCGGCGGGAATCGTGCTCACGCTGTGCGTCATGGGAGCGATGGCCTCCGTCGTTGGCGCTATCCTGGCTCCGGCCCGCACGGCGTGCTTGTGGCTCCTGGCGATTGTCACTGTGGTGATGGGCCTGTTTTGCCTCAGGGTGATCCGATTTCGCCTGCCCGGATTGGACAAGGACAAGATGCCTGTGACGAACCTGAGAAGCAAGGGCCTCTGGGGCGCGTTTCTGATGGGCCTGGCGGCCGGGGTCGTGGCCACGCCGTGCACGACGCCGGTGCTGGCCGTGATTCTCGCCTACGTGGCCGTGAAAGCCAGACTGCTTTACGGCATGAGCATGCTGTTCGTCTACGCGCTGGGGTTCGTCGTGCCGCTGCTGCTGACCGGCGTGTTCACGGGGTTCCTCATGGGACTCAAGAAGCTGGAAGATCGCACGGGATACCGCACCTGGATCGCCCGCGGCAGCGGCGTGTTGTTGATCGCGTTTGGATTGTATGTGATGAAGGTCGCTATCTGGGGATGAAATCAGAGAAAGGGAGACTGACAATGAAGAGGATGAAATGGATCGAAGTCGGGTGGGCGGTTCTGGCTTTGGCCGCCGTGGGAGCCCGAGGCGCGGAGTATCGCAACGAACTCAAGGCGCCTCAGAAGGCGCTGGTGCTCACGCTCGAACGAGAGCAATGGCAGGCGTTGGTCGCCGCCTGCGCGGCCCCGGCCTTCTACAACAGCGACGGTGCTGTGCCGCTGATCTACAGCGACGGGACGGAGGGACGCGAGATCGCGATGCCCCACGACACGATGAGTGTCAAAGACCTTGGGAACGACGCCGCGGCGGCTACGGCAAAACTGGCCGCCCGGTATTGGACCAAGGCCGAACGCGTGTTCGTGGTCGAGACCTATGAGCAGGCGCTCTGGGTAACGCCCAGCGCCGCGCTTCTGTCGGCGCCCATTCTGGTTGCGCCGGACAAAGCGACGCTGAATGCCCTCGGCGTCCGGCAGGCTGTCGTGGTCGGCGCCTGGAAACCCGTCGGCGCCGAGGCGGTCCGCCTCGCGGACAAGCAGGCCGTTTGGAAGCATCATCTCGGACTCTTGGCCGCCCAAGGCAAGAAGTGCGACTACATCGTGATGACCAATCCCCACGACGCCGACGACAAGCTCAACCCGAACGTGCAATGGCCGTATCTGTCCCTGGCCGCGGCGCCGTTGGCCGCCTACCGGCAGGCCATCGTTCAGACCGGCAACTACACCGGCGACCGCCAGCGTCTGCACGCGCTGGGCGTCAGCCTCGGCGACGCCGGAGACCGGGCCAGGTACGAGTACGTCAGGCCGAGCATGCAGCGGGTCAAGGATGAGTCCTACGCCGCCGGCAAGTTCCTGGCAGACAACGGTGGGGATCCCAAATTCCTGGCCATGGTGGGCGGGTCCATCGAGCTGCCGCACTACATCATCGACCTGCACACGAGCTATGTGTACTGGAACATCTCCATCGACTACGTCCCGGCCGACACGCCCTACGCCACGCTTGACAACGACGTGGACTTCAAGCGATTCGTCAAGCCCGACCTCGGCGTCGGCCGAATCATGGCCGACAGCGTCCAGGACGCCACGATGCAACTCGTCAAGACGTTCTTCCGCAAGGAGTACCTGCCCGGCGGCAAGTACGCCGACCTGGCGCCTGCCGGCTGGGAGAAGAAAGCGGTCGTCTACGACGGCCACCGGCTGAACCAGCCCGATGAGGGCGGTCCCGACGCCTCGCCCAACGAGCCGTTCCACCCCGCCAACGAAGTCCTTGCGGAGTTCGCCAAGGCGGTTCCGACAGCCGACTACGTCTTTCCTCGCGACGAGACCAAGAAGGACAGCAAAGGCCCCACGGCTCCCGAACTGTTCGCGGCCACGAGCCCGTACGGCTTCGTACAGTACCTTGCCCACGGCGATCCGCCCTACATGCGGATCGAGGCCGGCCGGACCGGAAGAGACATGAAGAACTACATGGCAACGGGACCGGAATTCCGCAAGCAGCTCAACTTCCAGGCCCCGACGGTCGCCTACGTCATCGGCTGCAACGTCGGCTGCGTGCTGGCGCCGTTCAAGAGCAACGACGAGTTCCTGCCCACCTCTGCGATTCACGCCGGCGCGATGGCGTTCCTGGCGCCGAACAAGTGCCAGGCCATCTGCTTCTGGCGATTCGCCCCCAAGGGTCCCGGCGCGGATCAGTGCTTCCTGTTCTGGGAGAACGCCCTGACCAAGAAGATGCCTCTGGGGCTGGCCCTGAACGAGGCCAAGTGGCAAGGGTATGTGAACTGGAAGGATCGTCAGTTCGCGGGCGACCGAGGCAAGGACTCGGACAACGCGATCGAAGTCGATATGCCGTCGCTGGTGCTCTTCGGCGACCCGGCATTGCGGCTGGATTGAGCAACGCAAGACTTCCCTGAAAGCGTCCGTCAACGGTCTGCGCTCAGGGCCGTTGACGGACGCGTTTTCTCGACTACAGTGGTCCGGATGGATATGACTAGGTGGCTATCTTATCTGCATGTCTTCCTCGTGGGCTGGACCCTGGCCGCACAGGCCTGTGGTGGCGAGCTGGCCGCCGCGTCCGCCGGGACGCCGGTCCACTGGAATTGCTTCCGCGGCCCATTGTGCGGCGTCTCGCCGTGGGACAACGCTCCGGTGGCGTGGGATGGCCCGACGGGCAAAGGTGTCCGCTGGAAGACCCCGCTGAAGATCCCTGGCGTCAGTTCCCCCGTGCTGTGGGGCGACCGCCTGTTCATCACCGAAGCCGACGACAGGGAACGCGCCGTGTTGGCCTTCGACGCCCGCGACGGCAAGTTGCTCTGGCGACGGGTGGTGGCGGACGGTGGCGAAGGCGCGCCGCTGCCGGCGGTGTCGGACTACGGCCTGGCCATGCCAACCGCAACCTGCGACGCCAACGGCGTGTACGCGCTCTTCGGGACCGGCGATCTTGGCGCGTTCTCCCTCGACGGCGAACCCCAATGGCGGATGTTCTTGAAGCGTCCGATCCTCGGCTACGGCTTCGCCTCCTCGCCGTGCGCTGTCAACCATCTGCTCTGCGTGCAATACGATCACCATGCCAGCGGCCGCGTGTTCGCCGTCGACACCGCCACGGGCAAGATCATCTGGGACCGGGAGCGGTCGCGCGGGGCGTCGTGGTCGTCGCTGATGATCGTACCGGATGTTGACGGGAAACCGCTGGTGGTGGCCAACGCCAACGGCTCGACCACCGCCTACGACCTGACCGGCGAAATGGCGTGGGACGTGGACGGCGCCACCGGCGAAGTCGCTCCCTCTCCCGCCTGGTGGGACGGGCGAGTCTACGCGGTCAACGTCGGGTCGCGTCTGTACTGTCACCGGGTCCATGGGACCGTAGAGCAGCTCTGGGATTATGTCGGGCGATTGAGCGAGACCGCCAGCCCGGTCGCCGTCGACGGACTACTCTTCATGACCAACGCCAACGGCTTTTTCACCTGTCTCGACGCGACCACCGGCGAGAGGGTCTGGACCGAAAGAATCGCCGGCGGCTACGCGTCGCTGTTGTCCAGCGGCGGCCGGATCTACGCGCTGGCCCGCAACGGCACGATGCAGATCGTCGCCGCCGAACGCACCTATCGTCCGATCGCCACCTGCGCCCTCGGCGAGGACGCGGACGCCACACCGGCCATGACCGCCGACGGCCGCATGTTCATCCGTGGCAGCAAGCACCTTTGGTGCATCGATGGCAAGACCCCAGGAGAACCATGATGAACACTCAACATGCGCGGATCGCTGAAGCCCTCACGCTGTCGATACTCGTGGCTCTGTCGTTCGCGCCTGCGGCGTCGGCCGCCGAGGAGGGCGCTTTCTTCGGCGCCCACATGTTGCAGCCGAGGATCGAGGCAGCGCCGGCTGCGGATGGCCTGCTCGATCTGACCTGCACTGTACCACTGATCGGCGGCTGCTGCTTCCCTTTAACCAGTCACAGGATCGCCGCTGCGCTTACGGCTCCGGCGGGAATCACCGTCATCAGCGGGCCTGAGCCTGCGAGCTATGACGCTATCGAGGCGCCGGTCAGCGGCACGCCCAAAGCCTTCGCAACCTTCCGTTGGCGAGTGAAACGCGAGAACCCCGACGCGGAAACCTCGCTGACCATCACCGTCGATAGTGCCGACTCCGGCCAGGTGAAGGCGACCTATGCCCTCGGCCGACCGGCGACCTGCAAGGTCAGCGGTCCGCAACTGCCGGAGTCTCTGCCGCTCGGAGAGGTCCTGCCTCTGACCGTCGACGCATCATGCCTGGACGACAATCACTTCGTGCAGACGGTCCGTTTCTGGTACAGCACGGAGATCCCCACAAACGCCGAGGCGGTGGAAATGCCGGAGGACCTGGCCTCGCAAGGTATCTTCCGATTCACTGAGGGTGGCCGGCGTCTCATGGTGCAAGGACAGCCGGTGGAGCTTGCTCGCAAATACGAACCGACCACCTGGTACGGCACACTCCCGGCCCAGACACAGGGACCGCTCTACGGCGTGGCCGTGGCTGTGGACGACACAGGTCGGGCGACCTGCGGTCCTGTTGTGCGGAGCGTCGCACCGGGTCAGCCTGCTGCAAGCGAAGTCGGGCCGACCACCGCCGTGGCGTCGAAACCGACGACTCGCGGCCCGGCGTGGTGGACTCTGACAGGGATCGCCGCACTGGCGGCCTGCGCCGCGTGCGTGGCCCTCATGGTGCGTCGCCGTGGTACGGCGCTTGCGGCCTTCGCGGCCACGCTGATCGTTGTTGCTTCACTTGTCGCCCTCAGCCGGATGCGTGGAACTCCTGCCTCGTCGCGCGAAACCTCTCTCGGTTACCCCACGGACAGTTCCGTCGTACTCTATCTCTTTCTCGATCGAGGCGATGCGTCGCGTCAACTGGCCCAGCAGATCGAGACCTATCGCACCGCGGCGCCGCACCGCATCCACCTGCTCAGTTTTGTCGAGGGAGTCACGCCACAGGCGATCCTGGCGGCCCAGCGCGATCGCTTCCAGGTGACGCAGATTCCGGCGGTCGTCCTGGACGCCCGCACCCTGATCGACGGCGCCAACGCGATCACCATACCTGGGACCCTGGACCGCTGCCTCGCCAAGCCGCCGGCGCGCCTGAGCATGGAGATGCACGGCGGCGTCATCGCCGGCCGAGAACTGTCCCTGGGTTTTCTCATGTGTAATCACGGCGTCGACCACGAGGTCAGGGGCAGCACGACGATGTTCGCTTACGAAAGCGGCGTGCCGATGGATGGATGGTCCTGCGACCGCGTCGCGCGAGGGGAAGTCGCCGAAGGCCGGCCCTACGCCATCCCCTCGGGCAAGTGCCAGGCTCCCCTGATGCTCAAATGGTCGGTCCCTGCCGGCATGAATCCGACGCACGTCGGAGCCTTGACCATCGTCTTCGACGAACAGGGCCGTCCCATCGATTCGATCTGTACGGAGAAGCCTTGCGCTCGATTCGGAGTGTGCGGTTGATCTCGCAGGGCTGATTCCACATAGACTCGCAGGGTTGTGCTATGCACACCAAGGCCATCGCGCGATGAGGAAGGCGTGCGGTGCACACTCTACGGCCGATTCAGCCGCATGGGCGCCAAACCTGCCCATCCCACGTCGCTGACCGCGAACGAGGGTTCTGTGTTCAGGGCGGCAATATGGAGTGGACAGGGGCGGGGCGGGGCAGTAAGATCGTCGTCGGTTCGGCCTTTGCATTCCCAGCAGCACGGGCCGGTTGTACGCGGACCTCGCGGCACACTACGGCATCCCAAAAGCTTTGAGTGATTGGAGTTATGGAAAACGAGAAGGACGTACCAAGCAGCGGCGGCGGCGAGGGCCAGGAACGCAAGCTGGATTTTATTCGGCAGATGGTCGCCGACGACCTGAAGACGGGCAGGTGGAATGGTGCGGTGTGCACGCGGTTCCCGCCGGAGCCTAACGGCTACCTGCACATCGGACACGCCAAGAGCATCAATCTCAACTACGGGATCGCCGCGGAGTTTGGCGGCAGGTTCAACCTGCGGTTCGACGACACCAACCCGGAGAAGGAAGAGCAGGAGTACGTCGATTCGATCATCGAAGACGTCCGCTGGCTCGGTGCCGACTGGCAGGACCGGCTGTTCTACGGCTCCGATTACTTCCAGCAGATGTACGAATGGGCGGTCGAGCTGATCAGGAAGGGCAAGGCCTACGTCTGCGACCTGACCGCCGACGAGACGCGCGAGTATCGCGGCACGCTGACCCGGCCGGGCAAGGACAGCCCCTATCGCAACCGCTCGGTCGAGGAGAATCTCGACCTGTTCGAGCAGATGCGCAAGGGCGAGTTTCCGGACGGCTCGCGCACGCTGCGGGCGAAGATCGACATGGCTCATCCCAACCTGAACATGCGCGATCCGATCATGTACCGAATCGTCCACGAGCGCCATCATCGCCAGGGCGACCGCTGGTGCATCTATCCGATGTACGACTGGGCCCACGGCTTCGAGGACTCGATCGAGGGCATCACGCACTCGATCTGCACGCTCGAATTCGAGAACCATCGCCCGCTGTACGACTGGTTCATCGACGCGGTCAACGAGGGCCGCACCGACGATGGCTCCGGGCCGTGGGGCAGGAAGATTCACCATCCGCAGCAAATCGAGTTCGCCCGTTTGAACCTGACGTACACCGTGATGAGCAAGCGCAAGCTGTTGCGGCTCGTGAAGGAGAACTATGTCGAGGGCTGGGACGACCCTCGCATGCCCACGGTCTCCGGCATGCGCCGGCGCGGGTACTCGCCGGAGGCGATTCGCAACTTCTGCAAGCGGATCGGCGTGAACAAGTTCAACAGCACGGTGGAGATGGCGCTGCTCGAGCATTGTCTGCGCGAGGACCTGAACAAGACATCCGCCCGCGTGATGGCCGTGCTGCGGCCGTTGAAGGTCGTGATCGACAACTACCCGCCCGATCAGGTCGAGGAGCTGGAGGCGGTCAACAATCCAGAGGACCCATCGGCGGGCACGCGAAAGGTCCCGTTCTCACGCGAGTTGTACATCGAGCAGGAAGATTTCATGGAGGAGCCGCCAAAGAAGTTCTTCCGGCTCGCTCCCGGCCGCGAGGTGCGTTTGCGCTATGCGTACTTTGTCACCTGCACCAGCGCGGTCAAGGACGCCGAAGGCAACGTCGTCGAGTTGCACTGCACCTACGACCCGGCGACTCGCGGCGGCGACGCCCCCGACGGCCGCAAGGTCAAGGCGACGCTGCACTGGGTATCCGCCCGACACGCGTGCAAGGCCGAGGTGCGGCTCTACGACAACCTCTTCACGAAGGAGAATCCCGACGACGTCGAAGAGGGACAGGACTTCACGGCTCATCTGAATCCGAATTCACTGGAGACGCTGAGGGATTGTTTTGTCGAGCCGTCGCTGACCCGGGCCAAGGCGCTGGACCGCCTCCAGTTCGAGCGGCTCGGCTACTTCTGTGTCGACCCCGACAGCACACCCGACGCGTTGGTCTTCAACCGAACCGTCGGCCTGCGCGACACCTGGGCCAGGATCCAGAAGACACAGACGGAATGATGGCCGGCGTCTCCCGAAGCGGCAAGACACCGCTGAGCATGTACCTGGGCGTTCCGGGCTGGAAGGTGGCCAACGTTCCCGTGATCGTGGATCTGCCGCTGCCTGCGGAATTGCTCCGGATCGATCGCGGTCGCGTTTTCGGGCTCGACATCGACTAGAAGCGGCTCGTTCACCACCGGCGACATCGCCAGCAGCGCAGAGGCCTGACCGGTCCTGGCGCCTACACGGACCCGAAGATCGTTCTCGATGAGGTGGAAACCGTCCGCGCCCTCTGTCGCCAGCATCGCTTCTCGATGATCGACGTGACCGACAAGCCCATTGAGACGACCGCCGACGAGATCATCGAGACGGTGACGCGGCGCTTCGGTGACGGCTCCCGCATGGGGTAGATTGCCTCCGCCTTATCCCGGCCCGAACAGCTCTGTGAACTTACTGCCGATGTCCGGCTGCTCGCACAGGGTCTGGCCGATGAGAACAGCGCGGACGCCGATGCCGATGAGCTTCTCGACGTCGCGGCGTGTCCGGATGCCGCTCTCGGCAACCACGGGGACATCGTCATCGAGCATGTCCTTGAGCCGGCTGGTCGTGTTCAGATCGACCGCCATGGTCGTCAGGTCGCGGTTGTTGATGCCGAGAACGCTGTATCGCCCCGCCGGAAAACCGATCAGGCTGCGCACGCGCAGGAGCGTGTCGGCCTGGTGGACCTCCACCAGCACGGTCAGCGTCAGTTCCGTCGCCGCAATCACCAGGTCCATCAATTCGCCCGTCGGCAGCGCATCAGCGATCAGCAAAATCGCGTCGGCGCCGGCGGCACGCGACTCGTACACCTGCCAGAGGTCCACGATGAAATCCTTTCGCAGGACCGGCAGCGCGACCGCCTGCTTGACCTGCTCGGCGTATTCGAGCCGGCCCTGGAAATACTTCTCGTCGGTCAACACGCTGATCGCATCGGCGCCATATCGCTCATACGTCCTGGCAATCGCCACCGGATCGAAATCGGCGCGGATCAGTCCCGCCGACGGCGACGCCTTCTTGACCTCGGCGATCACGTTGAGCCCGCGCCGGTTCGCCTTAGTGACCGCCTGGTAGAAGTTGCGGCACTTCGGCAGACCGATGATCCGCTCCTTGAGCTGTTCGAGACTGACCTGGGTCCGTCTGTCCCGCACCTCCTGGCGCTTGTCGGCGACGATCTGGTCTAAGATGTTAGCCAATGCAGTCGTGTCCCGTCTGTGACGACAGGGGCGAATGATGGTTCGCCCCTACGGCTGCGGTCCGCCGGCGGCGGACTCAGCGATCTGCACGAAGCCCATGCGCAGCTCGTTCAGCGTGTTCTTGAGCAGTTGCGATTCCTCTGCGGTCAGATTGCCCTTGGTCTTGGCCTGGAGCGTTTCAAGCATATCGATGTTGTATCGCGCCATCTCCAGGTCCGGCTCTCTCTGGTCCTGGCCCTTGACCCGCAGCACGCCCAATGCGAACAGCGCCTGGGTCGTCAGCATGTTGATCAGGCTGGCGAGGTCACCCTGCGGCAGCGGTCCGGCCGGTTGGCCGATCTCCTCCTCGTCAGCGGCCTTCTGCTTGGCCTTCTCTTCCTTCTCCTTGGCGGCCAGGATCTCCTTCTCCTGCTGCGCCTGCTTCTTCCAGTCCTCGTCGATGATGAGCTTCTTCTCTTCCGCCATGCCGGTAGTCCTTTTCGAATGGTCCGCCCGGGCAACCACAGGGTCGCCCCTACGGCTATCGTTTTCGATATTTCTTCATGTCACGATCGAGATCGCGTTTCTGGCCGCGTTCGGCGATGGTGGCCCGCTTGTCATACTGGCGCTTGCCCCGGGCCAGGGCCAGCTCGACCTTGGCCAGACCTCGGCCGCTGAAATACAGCCGAAGGGGCACCAGCGTGAAGCCGCGTTGCTCAAGCTTGACCGAGATGCGGTGCAGCTCGGCCTTGTGCAGCAGCACCTTGCGCTTTCGCACCGGGTCGTGGCCGCCTTCTCGCGCCATGGCATACGGCGCGATCTTGGCGCCGATGAGCCAGCATTCGCCCTGTTCCAGGCGGGCGTAGGACCCGCTCAGGTCGGCGGCGGCCCCGCGCAGCGACTTGACCTCGCTGCCGCGCAACTGCAGCCCGGCCTCGAACTTCTCGACCAACTCGAAGTCGCGGTACGCCTTCTTGTTGAACGCCGCCGGACTGTCAAACCCCTTCTTTTCCTTGTTCGACATCCCGACATCATAGCGATCCCCGCCGGCCTTGGCAACCCACACCAGCGATAGCAGGCACGGGATCATCCTTTCTGGATGCGTTTGGCGAGCTGGTCTTCGACGGGGGGGAGGGTAACGCGGTGCTTTTCGACCTCCTTTACGATGTCGGCGATGACGTCGGGGTGGTCTTTGGCGATGTCGTACTTCTCGGATGGGTCGTGTTCGAGATGGTAGAGCACGGGCGGATCGTGCTTGATCGGCTTGTCGCCTCCGTAGCCGGATTGCGTGATGAAATGGGCCTTGTACGGTCCTTTGCGCACGGCGAACAGCTTGGTCCCGCGATAGTAGAGCATCGTCCGGCGGGGGCTGGGACCGGTGCCGAACAGGGCGGGCGCAAGGTCGAGCCCATCGACGACGCGGTCGGACGGCGCCTCGGCGCCCGCCAGCTTGAGGATCGTCGTATAAAGGTCCATCGTCGCGCCCATGTCACGAACCACGCCGGACCGGATCCGGCCGGGCCACCAGCAGATCGTCGGCTCGCGCATCCCGCCTTCGTAGGTGCAGCCCTTGCCCTCGCGCAGCAGGCCGGCCGAGCCACCGTGGTCGTTGAAGGTCAGCCAGGGACCGTTGTCTGAGGTGAAGACGACGAGCGTGTTCTCCGCCAGGTTGTGCTTCTTGAGCGTGTCGAGAATCCGGCCGACGCCCGCGTCGATCTCCTCGACGACATCGCCATAAAGGCCGCGAAGGCTCGTGCCACGGAATTCGTCGGAGCAGAACAGCGGCACGTGAGGCAGATTGTGCGCCAGGTACAGGAAGAACGGTTCATCTTTCCTGGTCTCGATGAAGCGCACCGCCTCGTCGCTGTAGCGTTGGATCAGTGTGTTCTGATCGGCCGGCCGCTCGACGATCTCCTCGTTCCGCATCAGCGGCACGTTCCAATACTCGACCTTCGGGCCCCAGAACGCCTGGCGCCCTTCGCCTCCGACGCGGTCCATGTCGTTGCTATACGGAATCCCGAAGTACGAGTCGAATCCGTGGCTGGTGGGCAGGTACTGGGGCAGGTGGCCCAGATGCCACTTGCCGATGCAGGCGGTCGTGTAGCCCTGGGGCTTCAGCGCCCGGGCGATGGTGATCTCGCTCTGGGGTAGTCCGCCGGCCGAGTCGGGAAAGAGCACCCGCCGCACGTTGCTGCACATGCCGCTGCGGACCGGCAGCCGGCCGGTCAGCAGTGCCGCCCGGCTGGGCGTGCAGACCGAGGCACCCGCGTAGAAGCTCGTCCATCGCTGGCCTTCGGCGGCCATGCGATCGAGGTGCGGCGTGCGAATCGTCGGATGGCCGAAGCAGGCCAGGTCGCCGTAGCCCAGATCGTCACAGAAGATGATGACGAAGTTAGGCCGCCGGCGCCCGGACGCGCTGTTCGTGTCGGCCAGTCCGCCACAGGCCGACCGCTGCGCCGGTACGGGCAGGCCTGCACAGGCCAGGCCGATCGCCTTGATGAAGTCACGTCGGTTCATGTGCGTCTCTCCAGCGTTGCCGGACGGCTACGGCCTTGCGCCTTGTAGCGTTCGAGCAGGGCGGTCAGATGTGTCACGATCTCCGGCCGTTCAGCCCAGAGGTTGGTCTGTTCGCCCGGGTCGTCGTCGAGGTTGTAGAGCTGTCCCTTTGGTCCGCCCGGCTCGGGCTCGACTTGACGCGGCGCCGTGAAACCGCCGGAGCCGAGGCCATCGATGAGCTTCCAGGGGCCCTGGCGGATGGCGAACAAACCCTGTGCGGAGTGATGGACCACCGCCTCACGGACCGGTTCGGCCAGCGTGGGGTCAAGCATGGCGGGCAGAATGCTGCAACTGTCGGGCCCCGCGTCGGATGGCAACGTGCCGCCCGCAACGGCGGCGCAGGTCGCCATCAGATCGGTCAGGCAGATCGTCTGGTTACTATGCGAGCCAGGCTCGATGCGTCCCGGCCAGCGGCACGCGAACGGAACCCGGTGACCTGCCTCGTGGATGTCCGCTTTCTGACCGCGCCAAGGCCCGTTGGCGCGGTGGCCGAACTTCTCGATCTGCTCAACAGGCCAGTGCGAGCCGTTGTCAGATGTGACAATCAGAAGCGTATTGTTGCGGAAGCCGGCGTCGTCGATGGTCTCGATGATCCGGCCAATCGAAGCATCCACCTGTGCGACGAAATCGCCATACCAATCGACCTCGGTCCTGCCGCGGAACTCATCTGTGGGCATCCAGGGTGTGTGCGGCGCCGTCAGCGGGACGTAGAGGAAGAACGGGTCGTTCTTCTCCTGTCGCTTCACGAAGTCGACGGCCTTGCTCGTGATCGTAGGCAGGACGTCCGTGAAATCGAACGAAGGAGCAATCGGTCCGGCCCGCCAGAAGCCCCCGCCCCCGTCCCAGCGGCGTTTGCTGCCCGGCGTCCGGTCGGTCGGCGCCTCGACAGTGCAGCCGTTCTCCAGCCAGCAGTAGGGGTCCATGTCGAGAGAGGCCGGAATGACGTAGCTGTAATCGAACCCCAGCGATTGCGGCCCGTGCGTCACGGGCCGGCTCCAATCGATGTTGTCGGCCCTTGGTGCTTGCCCATCCTTCGTTACCCAGCCGAGGCCGAGATGCCACTTGCCGATACAGCCGGTGCGGTACCCGCGGTTCTTGAGCATCGACGCTATGGTGAGCCGATCCGTCTCGATCAGCGGTTCGCTGTAGCCGCCCAGGACGCCGCTCTTGAGCCGGGACCGCCAGCAGTAGCGCCCGGTCAGCAGTCCGTAACGGGTGGGCGTGCAGACCGCCGATGGTGTGTGGGCATCGGTGAAGCGAATTCCCTCGCCCGCCAGCCGATCCACGCACGGTGTCGGGATCTTGGATTGCGCGTCGTACGGTAGGGGCGAATAAACATTCGCCCGTACGTCACCATAGCCCAAATCGTCGGCGAGGATCACGACGATATTCGGGAGTCTTCGTCCGAAGCCAGCAGGACTCTGGGCCATCCCCAATCCCGGCGCGCCGGGATTGAGGCTGCCACCAACGGTCCCCATTGCCGCCACGCAGCCGGCAGTTCGAAGAAACTCGCGGCGGGTCAGTGGATCATGCGTCATCGTGCCGAACTCCTTCTATCGATTACCATGCTGTCGGCTCGCTCCCATTATGGCGCATGCAGCCTTCGCAGGCAACGACGGCCGGCGGATCGACCGCGCAGGGGCGAACGATTATTCGCCCCTACGAGATGGCGTTCCGGCGGGATTCCCTGTCAAATAGGGTCACATGTTCATTGCATCAGCCGTGTTGGAAAGGACGAATATGACGCATCACGCAGGTTTGTCGTGCTTGCTCCTGTTGGCCATGGTTTCCTCGGCCGCCGCCCGCGATACAGTGGAGTTCTACGTAGCTCCCGATGGCAGCGATGCCGGGGATGGCTCGATGGAAAAACCCTTCGGGTCGTTGGCCCAGGCGCGGGACGCCGTACGCCAGATCCGAGCGGAGAACGTCGAACGAATCACGGTCTTCTTGCGAGGTGGGAATCATTACCTGGAGGAGCCTGTGGTCTTCACCTCGGCTGACTCCGGCGGTGGCGAGACCACGATAGAGTACTGCGCCCGGGCTGATGAAGAGGTCGTGATCAGCGGCGGATTCGAGCTGGACCTGGGCTGGCGGCCGTATAGAGACGGCATCGTCTCGGCGAAGGTCCCGACCCGAATCGAGAAGATCGACCAACTGTTCGTCGATGGCCGCCGGCAGCATCCGGCCCGGTATCCGAACTACGATCCCGAAGCGAAGTTCTTCGGAGGCACGAGTGGCGATGCCATCAGCCCCCAACGCGCCAGGACCTGGACCCATCCCGAAGGTGGATACATGCACGCCCTGCACTCGGCCATGTGGGGCAGCAAACACTATGAGATTGTGGGCGTCGACGCAGACGGCACGATTCAGTTCAGAGGTGGCTGGCAGGAAAACCGGGGCGGCGGCTTCGATCCGGTCTTTCGAGGGGGTTACCACAAAGACTATCTGTTCGTGGAGAATCTCTTCGAAGAGCTGGACGCTCCGGGCGAGTGGTACTTCGATGTGCGCACGAAGACGCTGTATCTGATGCCTGAGCCGGACGTTGACCCATCGCAGGCGCAGGTCATCGGTGCAGGGCTCAAAGAGCTTGTTCTGATTCGCGGCATGGCGGACAAGCCCGTCAGCAACCTGCACTTTCGTGGACTGCGTTTTCGGCACACGCAGCGCATCTTCATGGAGCCGTATGAGCGTCTGCTGCGAGGGGACTGGTCGATTGCCCGGCTTGGCGCGATTCATATCGAGGGTGCCGAAGATTGCTCGGTTCGCGACTGCCATTTCGAGGACCTGGGCGGCAACGGCGTCTTCCTCAGCCGGTACAATCGCCGCGTCCGCGTCGAGAGCTGCCGATTCACCCGGCTGGGCGAAAGCTGTGTCTGTCTGGTCGGCGACGCCGGCGCGGTTCGCTCGCCGGCCATTGAATACGGCACGACCCTCCGCCAGGATCAGATCGACCTGACGCCGGGCCCGAAAGGTCCGGACTACCCGGCGCAGTGCACCATCCACGACAACCTGATGCACGACTTCGGTTTCATCGGCAAGCAGGTTGCCGGCGTGTTCGTCTCCATGAGCGAACAGATCACAGTCAGCCACAATACGATCTATCGCTGTCCTCGTGCGGCGATCTGCATCAACGACGGGTGTTGGGGCGGCCACCTCATCGAGCACAACGACGTCTTCCACACCGTCCGCGAAAGCGGCGATCACGGCCCGTTCAACAGTTGGGGACGCGACCGCTGGTGGAAGACCTCGTACAATGGGGGCCGGGACATCGAGCCGTTCGCCAAGGAGCGGGCCACGCTCGACAATTACAGGACCACGATTATCCGAAACAATCGCTTCGCGCATTCCGGCAGTCATTCGTGGGGCATCGACCTTGACGATGGATCGAGCAACTACCGGGTCTGTGAGAACCTGTGCCTCGGCATGGGCGTCAAGCTGCGCGAGGGCTTCTTTCGAACGGTGGAGAACAACATCATCATCGACGGGTTCGACGGTTTTCATATCTGGATGCCGGAGTGCGACGACGTGATCGCTCGAAATATCTTCGTCAGCGACGAGCCCTATCAGTTCATTCGCGCCAATCCCGCCAACGCCAGGCAGTTCGACGACAATCTGTTCTACTCGCGAAACGGCCAGATCCGGATCACCGGCATCGAGGACGGGCCCTTGACCCTCCCACAGTGGCAGGCCAAGGGGTTCGATTCGCACTCGATCGTAGCGGACCCTTTGTTCATCGATCCGGACAGCGGCGACTATCGCGTCAGGGAAGACTCGCCGGCCCTGAAGCTCGGCTTCCAGAACTTCCCGATGGATCGATTCGGCGTTGTGAAGCCGGCGTTCCGCGAGGAGGTTGCGCAGGAGCCGCGTGCATTCGCCACCGCTGCGGCCAAGCGGGAAGGAAATGACCTCCGCGACCCAGAGCCGGTCACGTGGTTTGGCGCGACGATCAAGAATCTCACGGGCGAAGCGGAGAAATCCGCCGCCGGCATCGGCCGCGAAACCGGTGTGCTCTTTGTTGCTGTTCCGGCCCGTAGCAGCGCGGCTGACGCGGGATTCAGGCTCGGCGACGTCATTCTTAAGGCGAACGGCGAATCCATCGATTCGCTCGACGACCTGCGCCGCATCACCGCAGAGAGCAGGGGCCGGCCGGTCCAGTTCACGGTCTTCAACGCCGTCGAGCGGACCGTCATGCTCCAGATGCCGGATTAGCGGAGCGTCAGAGGGGCCGGATGCGGATGTTTCGGTACCAGGCTTCGCTGGGCGGGCCGCCGTGGATCTGAAGACCGATCACGCCGGACTGCGGGATCGCGTCGTCGGGCTCGGTATAATCGACGGTCTGAAGGCCGTTGAGCCAGAGCTGAATTCGCTTGCCTTCGCAGCGGATGACGTAATCGTTCCAGCCGCCGACGCGGACCACCTCGGCGATCTTCGCCGGGTCCGGGCAGGCCAGCACCTTGTTCCGGCGGGATTCATCGTACAGGCAGCCCCAGTACTGCTGGCCCATGTCCGCCTGGTAGCCGCTGACCTCGTAGTGGTCGGGCACGCGCCGGCTGCGAATCTGGATGCCGGCGTTGGCGTTCTCGCCGAGCAGCTTGCATTGCAGCCGCAGCTCGAAGTCATCGTACGACGCGATCGTGCAAAGAAAATCGTTGTGGGCGACCTTTGCACTCAGCGTGCCGCCGACGACAGCGCCGTCCTCGATGCGAAAGACCTCGTTCGAGCCTTCCCAGCCCGCGAGGGTCTTGCCGTCGAACAGCGAAACAAAGCCGTCCGCCGCCCGTACGGGCGAATGATTATTCGCCCCTACCCTTTCCCTCAGGCCGGTACACCCGGCCAGCATGGTCGCCAACAGCAGGCATGTCACGATGGAACCGGTGTGCAATGCACACCCTACGATCTCTCTCGTCATCAGCGATCCTTTCCTTGAGCGACGGCGTCGAGCCGCCGGATCGTTTCCAGGCAGGCCCGCGTGTTGTGGTAGGGGCCTTTCCATTCGGACACCTTGGGCTCGTTGCGGTCGGGCGTTCCGTTTCGGTCGACCCGCCAGAACCATTCGCCGTGCATGTGGTCCACGATGGCCCGTTCGATGAACTCCCAGCAGCGCAAAGCCGCCTCGAAGAAGTGGGCGCGGCCGGAAAGCTGGCAGGCGTTCAGGAAACCCACGACCGCTTCGGCCTGAGGCCACCACTCCTTGTTCGTGTCGATCACGCGGCCCGCTTTGCCTTCGTAGAACAGCCCGCCGTCGGAGTCCAGTCCCTGTTCATAAACGGCCTGCGCGATGTCGACGGCGAGGCGCCCGGTCTTCTCGACGAGTTCGGGCCGGCCGAGAACCTCGGCCGCCTCGCAAAGCAGCCAACTGCCCTCGATGTCGTGGCCGAACGTGTACGTGTCCGATCGCGGCTCCCAACGTTCGTTGAAAAAGTGCCCGAAGTGAGACGTGTCACGGTCGAGAATATGACGCTCGAACAGCTCGATCAGGCCGCTCAGCTCGTCGGCAACCTGTGGGTCGGGCCAGGCACGGTACAGATTCGTGTAGCCTTCGAGGAGATGCAGGTGGTTGTTCATCGACTTCTTTTCGTTCAGGTCCTTGTCGCTGAGCCGGACATCCTCGGCCGCGGTCCAGTCGCGATTGCACGTCTCGATGTATCCGCCGTTCGCCATATCGCAACTGTGCTTCTCGATCAGATCGAACAGTGCTTGCGCTCGTTCCAAAGCGGCAGATTCTCCGGTCGCGAGGAAGTACTCGGACAGTGCGTAAATGTAGAAGGCCTGGCCGTAGATCTTCTTCTTGTCGTCCGCCAGAGCGCCGCGACAATCCACCTGCCAGAAGGCGCCGCCGAAGCGGTCGTCCCAGAAGTGTTGCTCCAGATAGTCGTAGGCCCTGCGAGCCAATTGCAGGGGCGAATCATCATTCGCCCCTACGATCTCGCTGCGGCACAGCGTCGAGAAGGTCCACAACAGGCGGGCGTTGAGGATCAATCCTTTGTTGGCCTGACGGTCGACCGACAGCTCATTGGACATCCGGCCGATGAATCCGCCGTGTTCGTGGTCTACACAGTGTTCCAGCCAGAACGGCAGGATGTCCTCGTGCAATTCCGCGGCCACACGCCGGCGAAAGCTCTCTATCTCGCGACCGGCCATCGCTTACTCGGCGCCTCCGTAGGTGATCTCGATTCGCGAGATCTGGGCTTCGCCTGTGAACTCGATTCTGATGAACCGGCTCTGCAGCGCCTGCGGCTTCGCCTCGTAGCGGACGGGTTTCCAGTAGCCATATTGGCCTTCACCGCTGTAGAAGTCCTTTCGCCGGGCTTCGGCGGTTTGCCACGTCTGCCCATCGGCCGAGACCTGGAAACGCAAGTCCGCCGGCTCTTCGGCAAAGAAGGTGTAGACCGTGCAGGTCCGGATCGCGGCGGGCAACCTGTAGACCAGAGCCGCGCCGGCGGCTCCCTTCATCCGATCCATGTCTTCTTTGGCGTTACGCGTCTTGCCCGTCTCGGGCGTGACGCCGGTATGCTGGTGCAGGAGCGAGAAATCGCGCATTTCGTCCACGAGCGTGAAGTGCCGGACCGCGACGGGTCCGACGGTATTGGACGGCCCAGAGGCGCCGCTGCTGTTCTGCGCGGTAACGCGATAGAAGTACTGGCCGGCGATCTGGACATCGGCGTCGGCGAACAGCGGGCGGTAGGGCACGGCGGCATCGCAGACGTTCCGACCGATTTCGGTCCAGGGGCCGTTCTTCTTCTCCGCTCTCTCAACGATGTACGATTGCGCTCCGGCCGAGCCTTGCCAGGAAATGGCCGCCACGTCGTCAATGGGCAGCAGCACCGGCGCTTGGGGAACGGCGAGCGCAGGCGGCATCTGCCCCTGAATCTCGAAGGCCTTCTGACGCATCAGCGCCATCAGGTTGCGTTCGTCGTAAGCCTCGCCCGAGGCGAAGCCGGGCCAGTGGTACGCCTTGTAGCGATCCCCGCCGAACGGCTCGGAATGCCAGTAGAACCCGCCTTCCCGGGTGCGATACCGCAGGCTCCAGATCAGCGCGCCGCTGGTCCCGTCGGCGATCACGTTCTCCAGCAGCGTCCGGACGGCGTCTGTCTCTACAAACCCGAATTCGCCCACGAAATAGGGCTTTTTGCCCTTGCTCCGGACGCGGTTCGACGCGACCTGCTCGAACATCTCGCGCGGATTGCTCGGATAGTGGTGCGTGGTCACGATGTCCACGTACGGATTGTCGATCGATTCGTCGCGCAGAACACTCGAAAAGAAGCCGTCGACCACCAGATGGTTCCGATCGAGGCTCTTGACATAACCGGCGATTTCTCGCGTCCATTCGTGCGGACATTGCAGTTCGTTGCCTGTCTCCCAGGCAAGGATGGCCTTGTCGTCCTTGTACTTGACGCCGGTAAAGGTGTTGGTCCGATTGACGACATATTCGATGGTCTTCTTGAAATCGGCGATGATCTGCGGATCGGTCCAGAACGCCTCCTTGGCCTTGCCCCGGAAGGCGGCGTATTCCTGGATGCCGCCCCACCAGATCCAGTTGTCCACCAACGGGATAATGACGCGGACGCCGGCGCGATGGGCCACCGCCAGCACCTTGTCGAGCACGCGGAACGCCTCTTCGTTGAACCGGCCTGGGCCCAGCACGTGGCGGGGGATCTCGGGCCCATCGCCGGCCGCTCGTACGCTCAGCGTGTAAATCCGCGTGGCGCGCCCGCCCATCTGCTGGATCGCCGTCAGCGCATCGGTGATCTCGAATTCATCGGGCAGCCGCCAGGGGTTGGTCTCTTCGAAGGGCAGATGATCCTCGACATAGTGCAGGTTAGGGATGTTGAAGGAGACGAAGCGGTACTCCCTCGGTCCTTCCATCAGCCGGTCGCCCTGACGGGTGACGAAATGGTCGAATCCCTGCGAGGCGCCGGCGCAGCCGCAGACCAGCAGCATCGCAAAAGTGACACAGATGGTCCTTCTCATAGCACGGTCTCCATAGTAGGGCGAATCATCATTCGCCCCTGCGTAGAGCCCATTTCCTGCCGAGGTCGGCGAGCCAGTCGTCGGGCAGCGGGCCGTAGGGGCGGAATTTCTCCAGGCCGCCTTGCTCTTCGCTGTAGAGCAGGGCGCGGTGGAAGCCGAGTTGGTTGGCGGCGGGCGAATCGATCAGGGTGCTCGAATCGGCGGCGCTCATCTGGAACAAGATGCGGTGGTCGAACTCACGGACGGTCTGGCGATCGAAGGTACGCTCCAGCGTGCCGAGGGTATCGGCCCAGGCGACCACGTGGATACCGACGGGGGGACCGTCGCGCAGGAGGCCGGCAAACTGCACGTCGGGACGCGGCGTTGCCTCTTCGGAACCCATCGAGAAACCGAAGCTGTCCTCGCTGCGGCGGAGCATGCGGTATCGCTGCAAGCCGTAGACGAGCAGGACCACGGTCGCCTCGTCATTCCGATCGGCCTCAATTCGCTCATTCACTTTCCGGCTCAGTTCGGCGATGGCCGCAGGGACATCGTTCCAGGCGACGATCCGGCAGGGGTGCGGCAGCACGCGCGTTACGCGGGCGAAGGCGCCCGCCTGCGCCGAATCGGGGGCGCTGCCGTCGAGGATCACAAACTCGACGGAGGACCGTGGCAACTGGCTGGCCAGACAGACACAGGCGCCCGTCATCAGATTCATCGCCACTTCATCCCGCTGGCCGACCATCAGAATGTTGCCGCCGCTCTGGCGACGCAACACCACGGCGGTCGGCTCTTTGATGGTCACCGGAGAGCCCAGCCAGATCTTCGGGGCGGGCACCGGCGAATCACCATTCGCCGCTACACAGGCGGCCAGTTGGCGATTCTCCCGGATGTCGGCCGGAACGTTGCCTTCGAACACGATCATGGGCTCGCGCGGTTCGGGTCCGCGTGCCGCGATCCGGCTCAGGTACGAATCACGAACGGCATCCGAGAGCCAAGCCACCTGGAAGGGGCTGTTGCCGGCGACGGCGCCGCCCGCGTCGTTGTAGATCGCCTCGCCCGGTCGCGACAGCAGACGTGCGGCTGTGTTCTCGTCATCGAGCACGAGCTGCGAATCGACCTCCGAGCATTGCAGCGCGATCCGCACCGCCATCTGGCCCATCGTGCTGCGGGCCAGACCGAAGGCGCCGCCCAGCGTCTGCGAGCCGAGCACCACGTGGATGCCGAAGGCGCGGCCTTGTCGCACAAGCTGCTCCAGCAGGACGATGGCGTCCTGGGCGAGCTTGTCGTCTTCGGAGAAGAACACCTGGAACTCGTCCACGATCAGCACCGTGCGGGGCATGGTCTTTCCGGTGGCGCTGCGGTAGGCGGCGATGTCCTGCACGCCCGCGTCGCGGAACAGGTTGCCTCGATGGGCCATCTCGGCGTCGAGCCGCTGGAGGATGCTGAGCCCGAACTCGCGATCGCTTTCGATGGCGACCGCGCGGGCGTGCGGCAAGCGGTTGGTGACGTAGGTCTTGAACTCGACGCCCTGTTTGAAGTCGATCAGGTACAGCTCGACCTGGTCGGGAGCGTACCACAGCGCCAGATTGGTCACCATGACGTGCAGCAGGGTGGACTTGCCCGAGCCGGTCTTGCCGGCGATCAGCGTGTGCTGAGCGACGCCGTGGCCGATGCGGAAGCGTTGCAGTCGCGTCGCGCCGGTCCGGCCCAGCGGAACGCTCAGCTCGCGCGAGCTGTCGAGCGACCAGAGCTGCTCGTCGGTCGGTGCGATGGTCTGGAAGGGTACCTCCACGCGGGCGGAGCTGGCGCCCGCCTTGCCGATGGCGTGCATGAGATTCGTCAGCACGCTCTCGGATGGGGGCTTGTCGGGCGTCAGCGGGAACCGCTTCAGGACAGGGTCCCGCCAGACGAATCGGTCCTTGTCGTAGACGAGGTGGATGCTGCCGGCGCTGATGTCCTCGATGTCGATCCCGCTGGGCAGCTCCTGCCGGGCGTCGTAGGCGATCAGCGTGTGGACACCGCAACGCGGGCCGCTGTGGATGATGCTGCTCAGACGCCGGGCCGATTCCTCGTTGAAGTTCACCGGGAAGTCGGCGATGACGAGAAAGCGATAGGGTTCGGCCAGTTCGCCCGCCTGTTCGTTGTATTGCTCGATCGTCTCGAATTCGTTGCGGAGGTACTTCTGGATCACGTTCTCCATGTGTCCGGTCAGGTCCTCCAACTGCTGTCGGATCTGGGCGGCTTCGGTCCAGATGCGTCCGCCCACGAGCGATTCGAGGTAGTCGCCGGCGTGCATGAAGCCCGCAAAGCTCTCGCCCAGGCCCACCGGGTCGAAGATGGTGAACCGGACCCGGCCCGGCGGAAGGGACGTGAACAGCCGCGCCATCGTCGCGCGAAGCGTCTCGATCGCTTCCTGTCGTCCCTCACGCCCGGACTGCAGGAGCATCGAGCAATGCCGCGGGAACTCCAACACGGCGGGAAGCTCCATGAGACTGGCGGTGTCCAATGTTTGGCCTGCGCGGGCCCGGACCGATTCGGATAGCGGCTTGAGATCCAGCCGGAGCGTGCCGAATCGCACGGCGGACGCCGACGCGTCCGACATCATCGGCGACCGATCGATCAGATGCTCCCAGTCTGCCACGAATGTCTTGTCGAGTTCGGAGGCTCTGTTCAGCAGGGCGCCGATGCGTGCCAGCCCTTCATCCCATCGCTGCTGGAGATGTTGCCGGGACGTCTCGTACTGGCTGCGGCATTCGCCCATCTCGCTGTCGTACCGCTGCTGGATTTCCGCCAGCCGCTGCCGGCACTCCTGGTCCAGTGCCGACCGCTCTTGTTCGAACTGTTCCTGCGCCTGATTGAGGGCGTTGTCTCGCTCCTTTTTGAGCTGGTCGAAGGCTTCCACTCGGCGGTGCTCGATCTCCTGAAGCGACGTGTTGCGCTGTCGGGAGATGTTGGCCCTGGCGGTCTCGAACGTTTCGTGGGCGCGCCTCAGTTCGACGTCTTTCTTCTGGACGGAACTGCCCAGCTCGGTCTCGATGCCCTCCAGTGTGGATCGGCACCACTGTTCCAGCGCCGTCCGAGCGCCGGCCAGCGCGTTCTGAAAAGCCCCGCAGGTCTGGCGAACCTGCGACTTGGCCTTTCGCCAGATGACGCGTTCCGCCAGGCCGGCGGCGATCAAACCGATCGCGGCGGCGATCGGATACGCGATTTGCGCGGATGGGAGCCCCGGGACCTTCAGGCCGTATAAGATGGCCAGCAGGATAAGAGCAACACCCACCATCCCCGCCGCCAGCAGTGCAGGACGCGTGCCGACGAAGACCTGGGCAGTCCAGAGACGTTTCAGCGTTGCCAGATGCTGCTCGGCGAGAGCCTGCTGCGATGTGTAATCGCCGCCCGCAGACGGCGTCACGGTCTCATGCGCCTCGATTCCATGCTGCCTGTAGAGACGCACGAGTTGGCCGGCCTGCTGTTCGAGGCCGTCGAGATAGTGACGCGCGCCGGCGACCGTCGATTCGGTTTCCTGCCGTCGCTGCGTACTCTTGGCCGCGGCGCCTTCGGCCACGAACTCGGCGACCAGGACCTGGTCCTGGTGCTCCTTCTCGGCTCTTTGTTCCAGTTCGACGGCCGTCTGGTTGACTTTCTTTCGCCGATACTGGATGTCGACCTTGACGTCGCTGAGCTGTTTCTCGTAGTTGGCGCGGATCTCCTCGACGCGGTCGTCGTAGTGGTCCTGAATCTCCTTGCCGCGGGTGTTGCGGTGCAGCTCGATGCGGCCTCGCTCGGCGTCGAATCGATCCTGGGCCTTGTGCCTGGCCGCCTCGTAGTCCGACTCAATCCGGGACTCCAGCGGTCCAACGACCTCAGCCGACAGTTGGATCACCTCCGCCAGCGCCTGACGCTGGAGGTTGGTGTAGTGGTCGTCGGCCACAGGGGCCGGGCCGCGCAGATAGGCTTCGAGATCAGCGTTCATGGGCCGGGTTCCGAACTGTCCTTACAATCATGGCGTGCTGCCTCAAGGGCGCTGCCGATTCGTTCCATCGCCAAAACGGCCGACCGGATGTTCGCCTCCAGCGGCGCCATGTACTGCTGCTCGAAGCGCCGGGCGTTCTCATCGCGCCAGTTCTCCCTGGTCTGCTGCCAGTCGGCCAACAGTTTCTTGCTGGCCTGAACGAGTTTGGCTCGGCTTTCGGTAGCACTCATACGGTACCGTCATTCGCATCGAAGACTGTCATGGTCGCATTCCGACGGTCTATCACCACCAGAGACCCTTCGGGCAGGCTCAGCACCTTCTGCAATTGAGGCTGCGCCTGCAACAGGTCGGTCGTGCGCACGGCGACATATTCGCTCGATTCGGTCCCATCGCCGGCGCCGACGAACCATCCCGAATCTCCGTCTGCGGCGTTGGTGCGAGCAAGGAAGACCACCTCGGGCTGCCGGCCAATGCGGGCGATCAGAACCCTATCCTCCGGTGCCGGAGCACGGGGCTGGTCTTCCAGCGATGCCTCAGGCATCGCGATTCCCGTGATCCATTCGGGCACTGCCGCCAGCGGCGCTTCCGTTCGCGTCTGGGGGGCGGGAGTCCTGCTGCGAAGACGTTTTGCGAATGCTCGCAGGTCCTGCGGGGCCGGGTCCGGTGGCGGCCGCAACACACTTTCCTTCGCGGCCTTTTCGAACTCCACCGATGCTTCGGGCGGCGCCAAGGCGACATAAGCCTCCAGCGAGTCAATCATCTTCTCCAGTCGGGCCATCGCGTTGGGGATATCCGCGTCAATCGCGCCGACCAGACCCTGAACGCCACCCCGGTAGTCCGACTGCAACTTGTCGATTTGCTGAATCCACGACCGCGTCCGCGCGAGCTTGGCCTGGGCCTCGCGCAGCCGACGTTCGGCGATGGCCAGCGCCTTCCTTTCCTCGACGGCCGAACTCGTTGTCCCGGAGAGCGCCCGATCCAGGACGTTCTTCTGTTTCAGGGCCAGTTTGGCCTGTGTCACACGCTCGGCACACACGTGAACCTGGTTCGACCAATACCGCTTGCGATCTTCGTTCAGCCAGGCCAGCGTCCGCTGAACGTCGGTGCTGACTTCATCCAGCGCCACCGCCGCCGCGTCGGAAAACGTGGCCAGCGAAGCCTTCAGAGACTTCAGCAGGACAACCGAATTGACTCTCGCGTACTGGCTCATCGACTGCTCTTACCGCTGCTGAAGGTAATCCTCGATATGGCGCGCCTTCTTCAGCAGGAAGGACGCGTGCTGGGCCGACGATTCGAGGAAACGACTTAGCGTCTTGACCGTCTGCTCGAACTCCTGCGTGAACCGCTTCTGCTCCTGATCCATCCAGCTCTTCTCCAACCCATGCAGTCGGGTCTGCAATCCGCCCATCAGGGCCTCCAGATCGGAGTTGAAGCGGTTCAAATCTCGCGCAAACCGCCGCAGTTCGGCCGGGTCAACATTGGCTTTGGCCATGATCGCCTCCGTGTCACGGGACCGCATGTCCCTTCGAAATCCAATCGTTCGTAGTGGGCACGACCCATATCGCTATTATACCGCATCGGGGCGGCACCTGCCACTGCTCGCTGAGTTTCGCGCCGCCATGAACGGTTTGCAGCCCGACTTGGGGGCGGCTATAATGCGGCGTCATGAGCGATCCGCGAAATGGCAGTGCGAGGATTCTGATTGGTGACGACCAGCCCGATGTGCTGCGGGCGCTGCGTCTGTTGCTGAAGCCCGAGGGCTACCGGATCGAGGCGGCCGGCTCGGCGGCGGAGATTCTTCGCGCTGTGGCCGAGCATGACTTCGACGTCGCGCTGCTGGACCTGAACTACGTTCGCGGCAGCACCTCGGGACAGGAGGGCCTTGACCTTCTGTTCAAGATCCAGCAGATCGACGGCACCCTGCCCGTCGTGGTCATGACCGCCTGGAGCAGCGTCGAGCTGGCGGTGGAGGCCATGCGTCGCGGGGCCCGCGATTTCGTCACCAAGCCGTGGAAGAACGAGCGCCTTCTGACAATCCTGCGGACGCAGGTCGAATTGGGCCGGGCGCTGCGAAAGGGGCGACAGCTCGAACAGGAGAACCTCCTGCTGCGGAGCGAAGCCCGGCCGCTCCTGATCGGCGAGTCGCGGGCGATGCAACCGGTGCTGGAGGTCATCGCTCGCGTCGGACCTTCCGAAGCCAACGTGCTCATCACCGGAGAGAACGGCTCGGGCAAGGGTGTGGTGGCCCAGGCGCTCCATGCCGCTTCCTCAAGGAAGGACACCACGCTGGTGACGGTCAACACCGCCAGCATTGCCGAGACGATCTTCGAGAGCGAGCTGTTCGGGCACGTCGCCGGCGCGTTTACCGACGCCAGAACGGACCGGCTCGGGCGTTTCAAACTGGCGGACCGGGCGACCCTGTTCCTCGATGAGATCGCCAGCATTCCGGTGAACCTCCAGTCGAAACTCCTGCGCGTCCTGGAAAGCGGGGAATTCGAGCCGGTCGGGTCCTCGAAGACCCTTCGTGTGGACGTTCGGGTCCTCTCAGCGACCAACGCGAATATTGATGAGGAAGTCCGCGCAGGCCGGTTCCGTCAGGACCTGCTCTACCGACTGCAAACGATTCGTCTGCACGTGCCTGCGTTGCGAGAGCGTCGGGAGGATATTCCGCTGCTGGCGGCGCATTTTCTGCGTCGATATGCGGTTCGCTATCGCAAGGACCTGACTGGTTTCGACGCGGCATCGATGCAGGTGCTTCTGGATTATTCCTGGCCGGGCAACGTTCGCCAACTCGGTCACACGGTGGAACGGGCCGTCCTGATGGCCCAGGAACCGGTGGTGCGAGCCAGCGATCTGGGGCTCGAGCCGATCGCCGGCATTCGGCCGGCATTTGACGAGATGACGTTGGGGCAAGTTGAGCAAGTGCTCGTGCGGAAAGCCCTGTCTCGATTCCAGGGCGACGTCAGCAAGGCCGCCGAGTCCCTGGGGCTCAGTCGAGCGGCCCTGTACCGGCGCATGGAGAAGTACCACATCCAGTGATCGGTTCGCGTCCGTCCTCGCGTCGACGCGATCCCGGTGGATATCGGGATTCGACCTGGGAGAAACAGATGAGCGCTCTGTCACGGCGTCTGACATACGAGCAACGAATCTTTCTTCTGAGCCTGATGGCCGGTCTGGTGGGTTCCGTTCCGGCCGTTGTCCTGCTTCTGGCCTCCGGGTACAGCGTCAGGACACAGGTGACAGTGATCGTGTTGCTCGCGCTCGTGGCGCTGGGCATTGCTTCCAGCATCGCCGGCAGGGTGGCCTTTCCGCTTCGTACCTTGTCCAACCTCATGGGGGCCCTGCGGGAGGGGGATTACTCGATGCGGGCCAGAGGCGCCCGGCACGGCGATGCGCTGGGCGAGGCGATCTGGGAGGTCAACGCGCTGGCCACCTCGCTGCGCGAACAGCGGCTGGGGGCGATCGAGGCGACCGTGCTGCTCCGCAAGGTTCTGGCGCAGATCGATGTGGCGATGTTCGGCTTCGACAATGACCGGAGACTCCAGTTGGTCAACGACAGCGGCCGGCGGCTGCTGGCCCGGACCGAAGAAGAGCTGATCGGTTGCCGCGCCGATGAGCTGGGCTTGGCCGAGTGCCTCGAAGGCGCTACACCTCGTCTGACGGATATTGCGTTTCCGGGCGGTTCGGGGCGCTGGGAGCTGCGCCGAGGCAGCTACAGAGAGAAGGGCGTGTCACACCAACTCCTTTTCCTGTCGGACCTTACGCGTACGCTTCATGAGGAGGAGCGTCGGGCCTGGGAGCGGCTGATTCGCACCCTTCGTCACGAAGTCAACAATAGCCTGACCCCCATTCAGTCGGTGGCCGAGAGCCTCAGGGCGTTGCTCGACCGCCGGCCGCGACCCGACGACTGGGATGACGACCTCCAGGAAGGTTTGGCGATCATCGCGGAGCGGTCGGAGGCGCTGGACCGGTTCATAGGGGCCTATTCCCGGCTGGCCCACCTGCCGCAGCCGCAGTTCAACGCGGTGGATGTGACAGACCTGTTCCGCCGGGTTGTGGGCCTGGAGAAGCGGATGTCGGTGGTCGTGGAAGGCGGGCCGGAAGTGAGCGTCCGCGGCGACCGCGACCAACTGGAGCAACTGCTCATCAACGTGATCTCCAATGCCGTCGAATCGAGCCTGCTTGCCCATCCCGCCGGAGACGGCCGCGTCTCGGTCAGTTGGCGGACCGACTCGCACGCATTCTGGGCGTATGTTGACGACGATGGCGTCGGCCTGGATGCGGCTATCGACGTTTTCGTCCCGTTCTACACGAGCAAGGAACACGGATCGGGGATTGGGCTGACGCTGTGCCGCCAGATCGCCGAGGCCCACGCCGGCGGCCTGACTCTTGAGAACCACCCCGACAAACCCGGCTGCCGCGCCACACTGAGGCTGCCAGCCGGAGAGGGTCTGAATCGGCGTCCCGCACAGGGGTAACCTGTGCGCCTTCTGTGCTATGGCACGCCGGAATGATGGGCGGAGGATGGTAGGGGCGAATGATCATTCGCCCGTACGTCCCCGAGAAGGTGTTGGTCAGAGGAGAAATGCATGGGGACATACCGGTCCCAGGGTGGCAGCGGCGAGCGCGAGCTTGCCGATGGTTTAGGGCGCCTGCGAAGAGGTCTCCATCGGCAAGCTCGCGCTTGCCGATGCCACACGCTCGTGGTCATAGCTGTGCTGACGCTTGGCGCCCAGACCACTGCGAATCAGGCAGACTCCTGGCAGGCGGCTGTGCTGGAGGCGCAGGCTCAGGCGGCTTCGCTTGACCCTGGCAGCGACGCGTTCACCGCGGCGGCCGAGGAACTCTCGGTTCGGGCAGAACGCGAATTTCCGATGCAGTGGGACTGGTGCTTGCAGGACGCGGGACCGGACTTCGGCCGGTGGCTGTCGGCTGCCGCCGCTTCGGCGACAGCGCGACAGGCGGCGGACAAGGCTATCGCGGAACTCGGAGCCGATGGTAGCGACCTTCGGAATGACTTCGACCACCTTGTGAGTCAGTCCACGCCCGCCGAGTCGGGACAATGGATCGAGTTGTACCTCCGCGCCGCCGGATTGCGTCGCGAGACGCGCCTGCGCAACCTGCATCGGCAGTATCCTCAGTGGGTCTTTACGAAGCACTGCATCCTGGGCGGCTCGCACTACGCCTACACGGAGGGGCAGTCTGACGCCCAGCACGAGCGGCAGTTCGAGCCGGGTGCGGCCCTCTGCCGGTTGGAGATCGAAGGCGACCGGTGCGCCGTGCGCACGCTCATTGACGACCCCAACGGCGTCATCCGCGATCCGGATGTGTCCTGGGACGGCCGTCACGTGCTCTTCGCCTGGAAGAAGTCTGACCGCCAGGACGACTATCACCTCTACGAGATGGAGGTCGCGACAGGCTCGATCCGGCAGTTGACGCACGGACTGGGTTTCGCAGACTACGAAGGAGTCTATCTGCCAAACGACGATATCGTCTTCAACTCGACTCGCTGCGTCCAGACGGTGGATTGCTGGTGGACGGAGGTGAGCAACCTCTACACGTGCGATCGCGACGGCCGGTATCTGCGCCGTCTGGCTTTCGATCAGGTCCACGACAACTCCCCGACGGTGATGCCCGACGGCCGGGTGGTCTACACCCGCTGGGAATACAGCGATCGCGGACAACTCTTCGTCCAGGGCCTGTTTCAGATGAACCCTGACGGCACCGGCCAGACCGAGTTCTATGGCAACAACTCCTGGTTCCCGACCTCGCTGCTGCACGCTCGCGGCATCCCCGGCACGCAGAAGGTGGTCGCGACCTTCTCGGGCCATCATACGCTCCAGGTGGGCAAGCTGGGGATCGTGGACCCGGCAAGGGGCCGGCAGGAGAACAGCGGGGCCCGGTTGATCGCGCCCGTTCGCGAGACGCCGGCCGACCGCATTGATTACTATGGACAGGACGGCGAGCTGTTTCAGTATCCGTATCCGCTCAGCGAGTCGGAGTTCGTGATTGCCTGCGCGCCGCTCGGCTGGTCACGCAACCCGACGCGATTCAAGCTGTACTGGATCGCGGCCGACGGCCGTCGGGAGTTGTTGGCTGCCGATCCGGATGTTTCCTGCAACCAGGCTGTGCCCCTGGTGGCGCGACCCCGTCCACTGGTCCGTCCCAGTCTGGTCGACTACACCAAGACCACGGGCACGTGCTATCTTCAGGACATCTACGCGGGCCCCGGGCTGGAGGGCGTGGCCCGAGGCACGATCCGGAGGCTTCGAGTGATTGCGTTGGACTATCGCGCGGCCGGCATGGGCTGGAACTACAACGCCGGTCCGGCCGGTGACGCGCTGGTCTGCACGCCGGCCGCCATCGGCAACGGGAGCTGGGACGTGAAGACCGTGTTGGGCGATGCCACCGTGCACCCCGACGGCTCGGTCTTCTTCAATCTGCCGGCGCGGACGCCCGTGTACTTTCAGGCGATCGACGCGCGCGGATATGCGGCGCAGACGATGCGAAGCTGGCTCACGGTGCAGCCGGGGGAGAACGTCTCCTGCCTCGGATGTCACGAATCAAAGAACAGCACGCTGCCCGCGCAGGCCAGACCAAGCAAGGCTTTTGCCGCCGGTCCACAAAATTTGGCCCCTTTCCAGGGTCTGCCCCGAGGCTTCAGCTTCTCGCGCGAGATCCAGCCCATTCTGGACCGCAGTTGTGTCCGCTGCCACAACGATGCGCGGAAGCTCGAAGAAAGACTGGGTCACGTAGTCACGATACCGCCTTCTCCTGCTGTTGCGAGCGAAGCCGACAACGAGACCGCCTTCAGCCTGTGCAGCACGGCGGTGACCGAGAGTCTCGCGAAAAGGCAGTGGAGCGCAGGCTACCTGGCTTTGGTGCAGGCGACACAGAAAACGCTGGAAGGGCATCTCTATCTGGCGGGGACGAGCAACGCCTTGGTGAACTGGATCAGCGCGCAGTCGGTGCCCGATATGCTGCCGGCGTACTCGGCCGGGGCGGCCCGCAGCCGGTTGCTGAGCCTGCTGGCGGACGGCCACTATGATGCTCAAGTCACGCCGGAGGAGATTGAGAGAATTGCCTGTTGGATCGACCTGCAGGTGCCTTTCTGCGGTGATTACCAGGAGGCGAGCCAGTGGACTGCTGAGGAACAGCAGCGATACGAGCACTTCCTCGCCAAACGCCGGCGCATGGAAGAGCTGGAGCGTCGCAATATTGCTGCCCTGTTAGAAGCCTACAGTCTCAAGACACAGGCGGCCGCACCGGCGCCAGGCGGCGACAACGGCACTGGCCTGTCACCCTCTGTGCTGGCCGTAAACGCAGCCACAGAAGAGCTTTATGTCGCAGCGACTGGCGGTCGGCAGATTCTCGTCATTGACAGGACGACGTGCTTGGTCCATCGCAGGATCGATCTGCCCGAGGTGCCGTCAGGCGTCGCGATCTCTGCGAATGGCGTGAGTCTATACGTGACGGCAGGTGTGCCGGACGGGATGGTCTTGGTCATTGATTCGCAGACGGGCGCCGCGCGGGCGAGGATTCCCGCCGGGCATAGTCCGACGGCGCCGGTGCTCAGTACTGACGGGGGCACGCTTCTCGTATGCGACCGGTTTCGTTCGCGGCTGCTGGCCATCGACTTGGCCGCACAGACGATTAGGGGCGAACTGCCCGTCGGCCGCGAACCTGTCGCCGCCGCCTTGACGCCGGATGGTCGTCGCGTACTGGTCGCGAATCTGCTGCCCGCCGGGCCAGCCACGAGTCCGCGTGTCGCGGCCGAAGTGGTCGCGGTCAATGCCGCCGATCTGACGCTTGTCGGCCGCATCGGGTTGCCCAACGGCAGCACGTCCGTCCGTGGCATCTGCGTGTCCCCGGACGGTGCGCATGCCTACGTCGTCCACACTCTGGCCCACTACCAACTGCCAACCACGCAGGTCGATCGGGGCTGGATGAACGCCAGCGCCCTGAGCATCATCGATATCCCCTCGTGGCGCCGGATCGCAACGGTGCTGCTGGACGATGTAGATCGCGGCGCCGCCAATCCCTGGGATGTGGTCTGCACCGGTGATGGCCGGTGGCTCTGCGTGAGCCATTCGGGCACACATGAGGTGAGCATCATCGATCGGCTCGCCCTGCATCGCAAGCTCGACCGAGTTGCAGCAGGGCCTGAGGATGTGGCCAGCGACCTATCGTTTCTGGTGGACTTGCGCCGGCGCGTCCATCTGCCGGGCAAGGGACCGCGTGACCTAGCCGTTGTCGGACAGACGCTCTATGTCGCCGAGTACTTCTCCGATTCCGTGGCCACCGTCGATCTGGGTGCGGACTTTGCGGACACACCGGTGTCGATTCCGCTGGGGCCGACGGCTGGTACAACTGATGTGCAGCGGGGAGAGATGCTCTTCCATGACGCCGATCTGTGTTTCCAGGGCTGGCAGAGCTGCGCCAGTTGCCACCCCGACGCCCGGACGGACGGCCTGAACTGGGACCTGCTCAACGACGGTCCGGGCACGCCCAGGAACACCAAGAGCATGCTCCGGTCGCATCGCACGCCACCGGCCATGAGCGTCGGCGTTCGCGAAACCGCCGAGGCCGCCGTTCGTGCCGGTCTGCACCACATCCAGTTCGTGGCGTCTGGCGAGGCCAATGCCTCGGCCATCGACGCGTACCTGAAATCCATCGAGCCCCTTCCGAGCCCGTACGCCGCAGATCAGGACCTCATCGCCAAGGCCCAGAGAGGCAAAGGCGTCTTCGAGAAGGCCGGCTGCCAGGAATGTCACCCTGCGCCTCTCTACACGTCGCTGGCGCCCTATGACGTTGGGACGAGCAACTATTCGCCCCCACCCGGCCGGACCGGCGAAGCCTTTGACACGCCCACGCTGGTCGAACTGTGGCGTACGGCACCCTACCTCCACGACGGACGGGCCGCGACACTCGAAGAGGTACTGACCAAGTTCAACCCCGAAGACCGTCACGGCAAGACCTCGAACCTGAGTGAGACGGAGATCGATGACCTGACGGCGTTCCTGCTGTCTCTGTGACTGCAAGTGTCCGAATTCGGGCGCGCCGATCCCAGAACCGGGCGCGGCCGCAGCGGTCTATGTGTTTGTTGGGCCTTACGGTGCGGTCCTCGCCTGGCACACTGTTTGCATGCCCTCCATGCGAAGACGGTGCGACTGCAAATGAGAAGGAGTTGACAGTTCACGGTTGGCAGTTGTCGGCCGGGAACCGGGAACCTGCGAACTGACAACCGACAACCGGGAACTGTGAACTGGAGTCATGCAATGACGATGTTGTGGCAGGATATCAGATTCGGGTTGCGGATGCTGGCGAAGAATCGCGGGTTCACAGCGATTGCCCTGATTACGCTGGCGATTGGCATTGGGGCCAACACTACCATGTTCAGCATCGCCGATCTGCTGTTGATTCAGACGCCGAGGAAGGTGAAATCCCGTGAGCAGTTGGCGGTGTTATTGATCAAGGAAGACAAGAGTGTACGTTTTCGTTATTCTGAGTATCTCACCCTCCGTGATAATAGTAGCCTGGCTTTCAGTGACCTCATGGCCGAGGGTGGTGGCCTTGACAGTGCTTTCGCCAGCTTGGTTCATGGGGATTTGGCCTGGGAGGTCAGGACCCGATACGTGTCGGCGAACTACTTTACCTGTCTGGGGGACAATCTGGTCCGGGGACGGGGTTTTCTGCCCGAGGAGGAGCGGCGGGGCAGTGCTCCGGTCGTGGTTCTGGGCCATAGTCTTTGGCGGCGTCTGGGGAGCGACCCGAAGCTCATCGGTGAGTACATAACCATCAACAGTACGCGCTGCCAAGTGGTGGGTGTGGCCGTAGAGGGCTTTGGCGGTGTTACGTTCAGCAGTCCTGAACTGTGGCTGCCGCTGGGGAGCTACTGGATAGTGGCGAAGCTCGATCCCGCCTGGGGTGACCGAAGAAAGGAACTATGGCTCGACGTTGTCGGACGACTCAAGCCGGAGGTGCCCCTATCGGTTGCCCAGACGCAGTTGAACGCGCTGATCCCGCAATTCGAACGGGAACGGAAATATCCGGAGCGCTGGAGGCAGTGGTCCTCGATCAACCTCCACCCGCCGGGGCGGAACGATCTACACGGTGACAATGAAGCACGACTTCAAGAGTGGACTGTCGCTAGTGGCGTGTTGCTGGCTGTGTCTGCGATCATCCTGGCGATTGCCTGTCTGAACCTGGCGAACATGCTGATCGTGCAAGGGGCCTCGCGACAGCGTGAGATTGCCACTCGCCTGGCGCTCGGTGGGAGTCGTTGGTGCATCATCCGCCAGCTACTCATGGAGTCTCTGCTGCTGGCATTGCTGGGAGGCGGTTTCGGCGTGCTGCTAGCTTTCTGGGGTACGCACAGCATGAATATCTGGGTAGCTCCCCATTTCTGGCGAACAACGACCTTTCGATGCGGTTTGAGTCTCAGGGTTCTGGCGGGCACACTGGGCTTGTGTGTGATAACCACACTGCTGTTTGGTCTGAAACCCGCTCTGCGCTTGTCCAAGAGTGACATTGCCGGCCAGATGAAGGCCTCCGGCGGCCGTGTGCTGGGATCCCTCCGGAGAAAACGGGGCAGTGCCTCAGTGACAGGTCAGATCGCCCTGACGGTTGCCCTGGTGCTCATCGCGATGCTGCTGACGCGCAGTGCCTTGGCAATAGCGAAACCGGAAGCGCGTGTTTCCTTAGAGGACAAGCTGGTCGTTCATATCGATCCGCTTTCGGCCGGCTATGACCCGGTAAGGACGCACCAGATCGGCACGGCCCTGGCGGATCATCTGGCGTCCCTGCCGGGGGTCAAGGCGTTGGGCACATCGGCCAAAGTGTTCTTCGGAGGGGGTGGACCGATCGTGATTGGCGAATACCCGTCAGAGTCCAAAAGGCCTCTGGCACGTAAGGCGGCCATCGCCTGGGTCGGTCGAGATTACTTCACGGCCATGGAGATACCGCTTTTGCAGGGGCGGCTTTTCAACCAGTTGGACTATGCCCCGGATGCCGAGGCGGTCATGATCATCGACGAGAGCCTGGCGTGTAAGCTCCGCTCGGACGGCAACGCTTTGGGGTGTTTCGTCCAGGGGGGCCTGTTCTCCACGGCGGAGGAGGATCCCTACCGAATCGTCGGGATCGTCGCCCACCTGCCCAACCTGGAGGACGGGGAAGTCCATGCCCAGGTGTATGCACCCGAAAAGACGGACAGGCTGTCCCCGCACCTTTGTCTGCATGTTGCGAACAAGGGATTGGTGGACGGTCTGCGTCAGCGCATGATTGCGGAGATTCACTCAGTCGATGCTCGGATCTCGGTCAAATGGGTGAAAACCCTGGCCGAGATTCACGACAGCCAGTACTCGGTAAAGAAGGCGCGAACAGATGCATGTTTAGGACTGACGGCCGGCGCCACGGCTTTATTCTTGGCGTCGCTGGGCATCTACGCAATCAAGGGCCTCATGGTGGCCTCGCGTACGCCGGAGATCGGTATCCGCATGGCTCTGGGGGCCACGCAGGGAAAGGTCATGGGCATGGTCCTGCGCGAGGGATTGCTGCTGACGATCGTGGGACTGATCGCCGGGTTGCTCATGGGATTGGGTGTGGCCAGGGTCGCGGCTCGCTTCCTCTACGGCATCGGTCCAGCCGATCCGATCAGCATCGTCGCGACCATCGTTCTGCTCGGCGTCGCTTCGCTGCTGGCCAGCTATCTCCCGGCCCGGCGGGCGTCGAGGATCGATCCGATGGTGGCGCTGCGCTACGAATGAAAGAGAGTTCACAGTGGCCGGTTGCCGGTTGGCAGCAAGAACTGACGGTTGTGGCAGGGCAACTGCGAACTGACAACTGTCAACCGACAACTGGCAACTGACAGCCGGAGAGCGAAAATGGGAACCTTGTGGCAGGATATCAGATTCGGTCTGCGGATGCTCAGGAAGAGCCCTGGGTTCACAGCCGTGGCGGTGCTGACGCTGGCACTGGGCATTGGGGCCAATCTGGCGCTGTTCGGTATTCTCAACGAGATGTTGCTGCGTCCTAAGCCGGTGTCACGGCCGGATGAGCTGCGGGCGGTGGTGATGGTCGGTGAGGGCGGGGAGAGGCTCCCCTTCTTGGTGTACCGGCAATACTACGAGGCGATTCGGGCGCGGACGCGGTTTTTCAGGGGCGTTGTCGGGTATGCGGGTATCCAGCCCAAGATGCGTACGCATGAGGGCCTGGAGCGCGTCCAGGCGGAGCTGGTTACGCCTGGTTACTTCCCGTTCCTCGGGGTGCGTGCGGCGCGGGGGCGAGTCTTTGGGCCGGAGGAGGATGCGGAGGCCGGGGGGCACCCGGTGGCGTTGATCAGCGACGCGTTTTGGCGGCGGCAGTTTGGCGGAGCGCCGGACGTGGTGGGGCAAACGGTGATACTCAATGAGACGTCGGTGGAGATCGTGGGGGTAGCTCCGAAGGGGTTTGGGGGGCTCGGTCCGCAGCCGGCGAGTTTGTGGATGCCGGCGAACATGGAGCCCGTGCTGGAGAAGTGGGCGGCGAGTTATGAGACCGTGGGCCGGCTGGCGGAGGCGAAGGCGGTGGCGGCGGCGACGGAGTACGTGTCGGCGATCGTGGCGGAGGTGACGCAGGCGCTGTTGGCTTCCAAGCCAGCGGGACTGCCTCTGCGCGGCGTGCCCTTGCTGACGCGGGTTCGGCTCGACCCGATCGGGCGGGGTCTGCTGGGTACGTCGTATGATAGGCCAAGGATCGTCAGTTTCCTGCAGTTCGGGCTGGTGGCGACGGTGCTGTTGCTGGCGATTGCGTGTGCCAACGTGGCCGGGCTGTTTCTGGCTCGCGCTTTGCAGCGGCGGCGAGAGACGGCGACGCGTGTGGCGCTGGGGGCGACGCGTGGGGCGCTGATGCGCGGGGTGGTGTGTGAAGGGGTGCTGGTGGCGGCGGCGGGCACGGTGGCGGCGCTGGTGGCGTATGCGTGGGTGGGACGGGGGATCATGAGCCTGGCGGATTGGTGGTCGGGGCCGGCGCTGCGGCTGGCGCCTGACGTGCGCGTGCTGGTGTTCGCGGCTGGAGGTGCGCTGGTGGTTGGGGTGGGCTTCAGTCTGGTGCCGGCGCTGCAGGCGATGCGGTTCGAGCCAGCGGCGGCGCTGAAGGACGGTCAGGGGGCGGGCCGGCAGCGGCTGTGGCTGCGTCATGGGTTGATTGTGGGTCAGGTGGTGGGGTCGATTGTTCTGCTGTGCGGAGCGATGCTGTGCCTGCGGAGTATGCGGAAACAACTGGCGGTGGATGTGGGATACCGCTACGATCGGCTGGCGACTGCTCAACTCGATCTGGAGCGGATCGGTTTCACAGAAGGGAGTTACGAGCCGCGACTGGCCGAGATCGTTCGGCGGCTGCGGCTCATTCCCGGGGTCGAGCAGGTGGGCGTTGCGGGGCGGCAACTGCTGGGCGGCGGGAATGTCGGAAGCTTGCCGAGTGACACGTTTGTGCCCGAGGGCTACGAATCACCCGATGGTCGCTCCGTGGACTCCGCTTACTACACCGGGATCGGTCCGGGTATGTTCCGTATCATGGGTGTGCCTGTGCTGCGTGGGCGGGAGTTTGGCGAGGAAGATGTCGAATCAGGGCGGCTGGTCGTGGTGGTGAACGAGAGTTTCGCGGAGCGGTTCTGGCCGGGACAGGACCCTGTGGGCAAACACATTTATAAATGGCCGGTGATTGGTGTGGTGAAGGACGCGTGTATCTATGGATACGACGACTGGCCGGGGCCGGCGGTCTTTCGCTGCGTGAAAAAGGCGGAGCTGCTTCATGCGACGCTGGTGATTCGTACGCGGGGGGACGCGCGGCAGGTGGTGAGCTCCGTGCGACGGGAGTTGGGCCGGGTCCATCCGCGGCTGGTAGAGGGGGACGTGCGCCCCGTGCGGGACATTGTCAAGGATGCGCTGGCGTTTCAGCAGGCGGCTTTGCGGATTCTGGGGGCGCTGGGCGTTCTGGCGTTGGTACTGGCGTCGGTGGGGACCTATGGAGTGATGGCGTACGTGGTGAGCAGCCGGACGCGGGAGGTGGGGATTCGTTTGGCGGTGGGGGCGACGCGAGGGGACGTGATGTGGCTGGTTCTGTTGACGGGGTTGCGACTGGGATTGGTTGCGATGGCGATTGGGCTGCCTTTGGCGCTGGCGGCGGCGGTGGTGCTGCGAAACAGAATCGCGGGGGTCAGTCCGTTCGATCCGGTGTCTTTCGTGGCGGTTGCGGCGTGTGTGCTGGCGGCGCTGCTGGCGGCTTGCTGGGTGCCGGCCCGGCGGGCGGCGCGGATCGATCCGATGGTGGCGTTGCGATATGAATGAAAGAGAGTTCACAGTGGCCGGTTGCCAGTTGGCAGAAAGAACTGACGGTTGTGGCAGGGCAACTGCGAACTGACAACTGTCGACCGACAACTGGCAACTGGCAACTGGCAACCGACAGCCGGAGAGCGAAAATGGGAACCTTGTGGCAGGATATCCGATTCGGGTTGCGGATGCTGGCGAAGAATCGCGGGTTCACGGCGATTGCCCTGATTACGCTGGCCATCGGCATCGGAGCCAACACGATCATGTTCAGCGTGGTCAATACGCTGCTCTTTCGACCGCTGCCCGTCAAAGAGCCTGATCGATTGGTGCGCTGCGAGGTCGGTGAGGCCCGTCTCCTCCCGTATGCGGGCTATGTCGACTTGCGTGACAACAATCCCGCGTTCAGCGATCTCATCGCCCACAGTTACTACGGCGGAGTGCCCGATACCCTGGTAAGAGACGGTAGCGTAACACCTGTGGCGGCGCTGTTTGTCTCGGCCAACTACTTCACCGCGCTCGGGGCAGCCTCGCTCTACGGGCGGACGTTTTTGCCTGAGGAGGAAGTGGCCTCTGCCGAGCCGGTGGCGGTCCTGAGCTACCGAACCTGGCAGCGCCTGGGGGCGGAGCCCGAAATCGTGGACACCTATGTACATCTCAACGGCAAGCCCTGTCGAATCATCGGCGTGGCACCCAAGACGTTCACCGGCGCCGCCGTCGTGGGCCCCGACGTCTGGTTGCCTCTGGGGACGTACGGTCGTGTGGGCAAGTACTGGGTAGAGAGGTATGAGGGGACGGATGACCAATGGAACTACCCGCCATCGGCCGTCGTGGGACGACTCAAACCTGGCCTGGGGATATCCGAGGCCCAAGCGAGGCTGCAATCGGTGCTCCCACGCCTGAAGCAGATGTATCCCAGGTATGCGAAGAGGTGGGAGCGAGAGAACGCCACGTTTCACCTCCGCCCGTTGCCCAGACTCAACGCCGGCGCGGTCGACAATGACAAGCCTGCATTGGATCGCATCGGCCTGGGTTTGATGGGAATCTCCGGCGTCGTTCTGCTCATTGCCTGCCTGAACCTGGCGAACATGATCGTCGTTCAAGGAGCGGGACGCCAGCGGGAAATCGCCATCCGTGCGGCTATCGGAGGCGGGCGCCCGAGGATCGTGCGGCAGTTACTGATCGAATCGCTTCTCCTGGCCGTATTCGGTGGCATTCTGGCGGTGGGCGTGGCCCTCTGGGGCATGCGGGTTCTCAAACTGTGGGCGGCGATGGGCCGGCTGCCCTTGTACCTGGGCTCGGCCATCGCCTCCGGCATCGCGCTCGACGTTCGCGTCCTGGCGGCCACCCTGGGTTTCTGCCTGATCGCCACGGTACTCTTCGGCCTGAGACCGGCGCTGCGCCTATCGGGACGCGATCTTGTGGGTGACCTGAAGGAATCCGGCCGAGGCGTGCTTGAAGCGACGCGAAGAAGGCGATTTTTCGTACCGCGCGGCCTGTCGGTGCTCTGTCAAATGGCCCTGTCTGTCGCGCTGGTCATGACCGCGACCCTGTTGGCTCGAACTGCGCTGAGGGCTGTCAGGGCCGAACCCGGTTTTGGCCTCGACGGCAAGGTGGTCGTCAGCGTGAAGCCGTTCGCGGGAGGTTACAGCATTCCTCAAGCCAAACAAGCCTGCGAGACGCTGGCCCAGCGATTGAAGGATCTCCCCGAGATTCAGGCCGTAGGCCTGTCCTGTAAATCTCCTGTGGACCTGGGGTGGTGGCCCTGGGTTCGCGGAAGAGTCGTCGAGTATGTGCCGGGCCGCGAAGATGACGCGTCAGGCAGCCTGTTGACGAAGCCACTTCACGAGTATGAGGTGAACGGCGATTACTTCGAAGCGATGGGAATTCGGCTCTTGCTGGGTCGGCCCTTTCGCCCTCTCGACAGCGCTCCCGATGCAGAACCGGTCGTGATCATCGACGAGCTTCTGGCCCGCAAACTCCGGCCGGATGGCAATGCCCTTGGCTGTCTCATCCAGTATGGCACTGGCGGGTTGTCGTCGCCTTGCCGAGTGGTCGGAATCGTACCGAATCTGCGGAGCGCTTGGGGCAATGATGACGTCCAACCCCTCCTCTATAAGCCGATCGAGTCGCATCACATGCCCGGGTCCATCCATTTGCGAGTCAGAAGCACGGCGTCGGGAGCCGAGGCCGCACTCGTGCGAACCATCGGCGAGCGGATTCGAAAGATCGATCCTCGCCTGCCGGTCCTTGCGGTTGCGTCTCTGGCGGACCGACACCGCCATCATCCCACCGTCTTGTTCGCGCGCGTCGTGGCCCGACTGGCGGTGATGTTCGGAGCCATGGCCCTGTTCCTGGCCGGTATGGGCCTTTATGCTGTCAAGAGCCATATGGTTGCTTCACGGACCCCGGAGATTGGCATCCGCATGGCGTTGGGCGCCACACGGCGGGACATTCTGACCCTGGTGCTTCGTCAGGGGGCGATATCGACGGCTGTCGGGCTGCTGGTCGGCACGCTGCTGGCGGTCGCTATGACACGGGTGATACGCAGCGCGCTCCAGGGCATCAGTACCATCGATCTGGTGAGCATAGTTGTCACCGTGGCTATACTCACAGCGACTTCCGTGCTGGCCACGTATATCCCTGCCCGGCGGGCGGCGCGGGTCGATCCGATGGTGGCGCTGCGCCACGAATGAAAGAGAGTTCACGGTGGACGGTTGCCGGTTGGCAGCAAGAACTGACGGTTGTGGCAGGGCAACTGGGAACTGACAACTGTCGACTGACAACGGATAGCTGACAACTGAGAACCGACAACTGGCAGGATCTGGCATGGATATACCGCGAAAATCGGCGAAGCGTATGAAGATGATCCGGCGGGGCGTGATCGCCACGGTCGGGCTGGTGGTGATCGCGGCAGTTACGGTGGGCCTCTCGCGGCTGGAGCCGGCGGCGCCGAGCGTGGACCGCCGCACGCTCTGGCTGGACACCGTCAAACGCGGCTCCATGTTGCGACAAGTGCGAGGCGTCGGCACCCTGGTCTCGGAGGACATCCTGGTGGTTCCCGCCCTGGTGAGCGGCCGCGTCACCTACATCCGGGTTCTGCCGGGCGCCATCGTCGACGCCAACACTGTGATCCTGGAGCTGAGCAATCCCGATCTGGAGCGGGAACTGCTGGATGCCACTTCGCAACTGAACTCGGCCAAGGCCAGGCTGAGCGCCCAGAGAACGAGTCTGCAAGATCAACTCCTTGGAAACGAAGCGTCTTTGGCGCAATACCAGGCTTCCTGCGACGAGGCCAGGCTCCGCGCCGAGGTCAACCAGAAGCAGTTCGAGCAGGATCTGATTCCCGAATTGGAACTGACGCTGTCCCAGACGAACGCCGAGCGGGCCAAGCGCCTTCTCGAAATCAACAAGAGACGCTTTGAGATGTTCGAGAAGGAGACGGTGCCGGCGCAGTTGGCCGAGTTGCAGGAATCGGTGAGCCAGGCCGAATCGCTCTGTGAGCTCAAACGCCGGCAGATCGAGTCTCTGAAAGTCAGGGCCGGCACGAACGGCGTGCTGGCTCAGGTCAAGGATAAGATCGAGCCGGGCCAGCAGATTGCGCCCGGAACGGTGCTGGCGCGCATCACGAACCCGAGCCGTCTCAAAGCGCAGTTGAAGATCCCCGAAGTGCAGGCCCGCGATGTGCTCATCGGCCTGCTCGCGGAAGTGGACACGTACAACGGCACCGTCCAGGGCGCCGTCTCCCGTATCGATCCGACGGTGATCGAGGGCAATGTGACGGTGGACATCACGCTGAACGGCGCACTGCCCAAAGGCGCCCGCCCGGATCTCTCTGTGACCGGGACCATCGAAATCGAGCGGCTGGAGGACGCGCTCAATGTTGGAAGGCCCGTCTCGGCCTCGTCGGAGGGGGTCTCGGAACTCTTCAAGGTCGTCGAGGAGGGCAAGTACGCGATTCGCACGCGCGTGCGATTCGGCCGCGTCTCCGTCAGCACGATCGAGGTCCTCGAAGGGCTGGACGTCGGCGACGAGATCATCCTCAGCGACATGTCCCAATGGGACGGCCAGGACCGGCTGCGCCTGAAGTAGACGTCAATTGGCAGTTGTCAGTCTCCAGTTGACGGTTGACAGTTGGGGAAGGAAGAGGAGAAGTCATGAGGAGAAACAGCTACCGAGACCTGGAAGTCTGGAAGAAGAGCATGGATCTCGTGGTGCAGTGCTATGATGCCACACGTGCGTTTCCCGCAAGTGAGCAGTATGGTCTGACGGGTCAGGTTCAGAGGGCGGCCGTATCAGTTCCTGCCAACATCGCCGAGGGGCAGGCTCGCGAGCACAAGAAGGAATTCCTTCACTACCTGTCCATCGCGCATGGGTCTGTGGCTGAATTGGAGACTCACATCGAGATCGCGAGTCGGATCGGATACCTGGAGGTTGATGTGGCCCATCGTCTCTTCGGCCAAACTGAAGAAGTCGGCAGGATGATCAACGGCCTGCGGAGATCATTGCGTCAAGCTCGTCCGCAGAAGGGACAATCTGCCGACTGAGTACTGCAAACTGGAAACTGAGAACCGAGAACTGGAAACTGAGAACTGGGAACCACGACATGGCAGAATCGAACGATGCACTGATCCGTGTGGAAGGCATGCACAAGGTTTTTGTCACGGAGGAGGTGGAGACCCACGCCCTGGCGGGGATTCACCTGTGCGTGTCAAAAGGCGAGTACGTTTCGATCGCGGGACCTTCGGGTTGCGGCAAATCGACGCTGCTGGCCATCCTGGGCCTGTTGGACTCGCCGACGGAAGGCGGCTACTGGCTGAACGGCCATCCGGTGGCGGACCTTTCGGCTTCACAGCGCGCCCGGATTCGCAACCGCGAAGTGGGTTTCATTTTCCAGAGCTTCAACCTGATCGGCGATCTGACGGTGTTCGAGAATGTGGAGCTGCCGCTGACCTATCGCGGCATGTCGTCGTCTGAGCGGAAGAAGCGATCGTTGGACGCGCTGGAGAAGGTGGGGATGAGCCATCGGACCAAGCACTACCCGGCGCAGCTTTCCGGCGGTCAGCAGCAGCGCGTCGCGGTGGCCCGCGCGGTGGTGGGCGATCCGTCGATCGTACTGGCGGACGAGCCGACGGGAAACCTCGACTCGACCAACAGCGAAGCCGTGATGGCACTGCTGGCCGGCCTCCATCGCGACGGTGCGACGATCTGCATGGTCACGCACGATCCCCGCTACGCCCGTCACGCCAGCCGCACCGTTCACCTGTTCGACGGCCGAATCGTCGAAGAGGAGGAGGCCGCCCGCAGGGAACAGGAAGCCCGGGAACTCAACAAGAGCGGCTTTGACGTGGTGTGAGACAAGCGGATTGGAGCGATGGAGTATTGGAATACTGGAATAATGGGTCGCAGTGCCGGCGCCCCTACGGCATTCCATCATTCCACCATTCCATTATTCCAGATCACTCTTGGAGTCATGCAATGACGACTTTGTGGCAGGATGTTCGATATGGCGTCCGGATGCTGCGGAGAAGCCCTGGCTTCACCGCCGTGGCCGTGCTGTCGCTGGCATTGGGGATCGGGGTCAACACGGCGATCTTCAGCCTGCTCAACGCGGTGTGGATGCGATCGTTGCCCGTGCCGGACCCGCACGCGTTGCGCGTGGTCAATTGGAGCGGTCACAATACACGGCTTTCCCGCTATGCGGGAGGACCGGGGGATGGCAAGAGGGATGGTAGCGGCGCCACGACATCCGGGTCGTTCCCGTATCCGGTGTACCGTGACTTCAAAGAACGAGTCGAAGGGTGCGCTGCCGTCTTTGCCTTTCACGGATTGTACGGACTGACGGTGGTGGGACCGAAGGGAGCCGCCACGGCCGATGCCATGATGGTCTCGGGAGATTTCTTCGAGGGATATGGAGCCCGAGCCTCGATCGGCCGCACGCTGCGCCCCAGTGACGAATCCTCCGAGGCCGAACCCGTGGCGGTGATCAGCTATCGCTGGTGGGAGAAGGAGTACGATCTCAGCCCCGAGGTCCTTGGTCAGATGATAACCATCAACCAGCATCAGTTCACCATCGTGGGTGTCCTGCCTCGTACCTATTGCGGCCCGGAGATCGGTGACATGGCCCAGGTCTATCTGCCGATGTCCGCCCAGCCGCAACTCGCTTCCGGGTTCCCCTTGGATGCGCGGGACCACTGGTGGGCCAATATCATGGTGCGTCTGGAACCCGAGGCGGACGAGACGCAAATCCGCACTGCCATGGAGGGTCTTTTTCTCCAGACCCTGTCCGTGCCGGGACAAGGAACGCAGATGGAGAACGCACGGATTCTCCTGGTCGACGGAAGCCGGGGACTTCTGGGGGCGCGCCGGGAGATGGCATTTGGGCTCACGGTTCTGATGGGTGCCGTGGGGCTGGTTCTCCTGATCGCCTGCGCCAATCTGGGGGGGCTCCTGCTGGCCCGGGGCGCCGTGCGGCGCCAGGAACTCACCGTACGGGCGGCCATGGGCGCAGGACGCGGACGGCTGATCCGCCAATTGCTCACCGAGAGTCTGGTCCTGTCTCTGGCGGGAGCCGGACTTGGGCTGCTCGTAGCGGTTTGGATCAAGGCGGCGGTGTTAGGCGTTATCCCCGGCAGCCTGGAGAGTTTCCATCTCGATGTGAGCATTGACCTGCGCGTCCTGCTGTTCACGCTGGGTGCCGCGATGGCAACGTCTCTTCTCTTCGGCCTGATCCCGGCCCTGCGTGTCACACGCGTGGATTTGTGTTCGGGGCTCAAGAGTCAGAGAGTGTTGGGTGTCCCGGGTTTGCGGCTGGGCAAGGTTCTTGTGGCGGCGCAGGTGAGCCTTTCGGTCCTGCTTCTGGTGAGCACAGGTCTGTTGATGCAGACACTGCTCAATCTGTATCGAACCGATCTCGGATTCACCACGGACAAGATCCTGGTCTTCGGTCTGAATCCCGGTCAGGCAGGATATGAAGACGGCAACTCCGTTCACTTCTACGATCAGGTCGAAGCGAATCTTGCAAGCCTTCCCGGCGTGCGAAGCATTGCCCTTTCCAGCGACAACCTCTTGGGTGGCAGCCGCGCCAGCACCGGTTTCTCGATCCCTGGGCGTACCGCAGATGGCCCGCAGAGTCCTCAGGCCGATGTGCTCGACGTCAGCGAGACCTTCTTTCAAACGATGGGTATTCCACTATTGCGTGGGCGGACCTTTGAAAGAACAGATACGCCGTCTGAGCCCCGAGTGGTCATCGTCAACGAAACCTTCGCCCGCACATTCTTTGCCCACGATGACCCCGTCGGGCAATCGATTCACATGGGCGAGCGAGACCACAGGATCATAGGGCTGTCTGCCGACGCCAAGTACAACCGGGTCCAGAGTGACATCGAGCCCACGATGTACTTCTCGCACCGACAAGCCAGCCCGGGAGCGATGTGCTTCGAGGTCCGCACCGCAGGCGATCCTCTGACTCTGGTTCCGGCGGTTCGCAAGATCGTCGCGGACCTGGATCGCACCATCCCCCTGGAACAGGTTTCCACACAACGGCAGCTCTTCAACGACTCCATTATGCCGGAGCGGATCTTCACCTATTTGTGCAGTGGCTTGGCTTTGCTGGGTATTTCGCTTTCTTGCATTGGGCTCTACGGCCTGTTGGCCTTCATGGTCACGCGGCGCACCGGTGAGATCGGCGTGCGCATGGCCCTCGGCGCGGCGCCGCGCGAGGTTGCCTGGCCCGTGATGCGCAGCGCCCTTGGGATGGCGGCCTTCGGCCTGTTGGTCGGTGTCCCGGTCGCTCTGGCGGCGACCCGGGTCCTGCGGAGTGTTCTGTATGGTGTCACACCACACGACCCCATCGCCATCGTGGTCGCCATCGTCCTGGTCCTGTCGGTCGCCGCTCTGGCCGCGTGGATTCCAGCCCGCCGGGCGGCACGGATCGATCCGATGGAGGCGTTGCGGCATGAATAGGAGCGACTGATGGGCAAGCTCTGGCAAGACATTCGGTACGGCGTTCGCATGCTGCGCAAGAATCCAGGCTTTGCGGCTGTGGTCGTCCTTATCCTGGCGGTTGCCATTGGCGCCAATACGGCGGTCTTCAGCGTGGTCAACGCGGTAGTGCTCAGACCCTTGCCTTACCGGGACGCGGATCGCCTTGTCAGTCTCTGGGAACAGACGAAATGGGGGACCAGACCCCCGTCACAACACGATTTCCTCACGTGGTATCGACAGAGTCAGGTCTTCGAGGACATTGCGGCATACAGTCGGCAGCGTTTCTACGTTGCGGGCATCGACAAATCGCGTGAGGTCTGGGCCGGCACCGTGTCGTCGGACCTCTTGCCTCTGCTGGGTGTCGAACCCTTGCTGGGCCGAGTGTTCCGGCCAGAGGAAGAACTGCCGGGAAACGACCGGGTCGTCGTCCTGAGCCATCGCTTCTGGACCGATCGTCTGGGCGCCGACCCGAACGCTCTCGGCAGAACGATCAGTCTTACCACCGACGAGATGCGTGATGACGCCAGCCTGAGCTTCGACCGGAGGGACTACACCATCGTCGGGGTCATGCCTGCCGACTTCGAGTTTCCCTTCGGGCGTTCGGAGCCGTTCTGGGTGCCGCTGGTCTTCAAACGCGACTCCACCAGGGATGAGGACCAGATGGTGCGCCCGCTTGCCCGGCTCAAGCCTGGCGTCACCTTGCAGCAGGCGCGCGCCGAGATAGCCGTGCTGACCGAACGAGCCAGGCAAGCCCAACCTGAGACTCGCGCCGACCGCAAGATCGAGCTCGACCGGACGCAGAACCACGTGCTGGAGGACAAGACCCACGCGCTCCTGTTGCTGCTTGGCGCGGCGGGATTCGTGCTGCTGATCGCCTGCGGCAACGTTGCCAACCTGTTCCTGACTCGCGCCGCAGCACGACAGCACGAACTGTCCACGCGCGTGGTCCTGGGGGCTTCGCGCGGCCGCGTCCTTCAGCAGATGCTGACGGAGAGCTTGCTGCTGACGACAGCCGCCGGCCTAGCGGGACTGCTGCTGACCTTTCTGACCATGAAAGGGTTGGTGAGCCTCTGTCCTGCCGATATTCCGCGCCTGAGACAAGCAAGCGTGGACGGGACAGTCCTTGGCTTCACCCTCGGCATCTCCATTCTCAGCGGCTTGCTGTTTGGCACGATGCCCGCGTGGAGGGCGGTGGACACGCGTGCGAGCCAGAGCCTCAAGAGCGGGTGGACGCGGCCCTCGATCACACGGCAGCGGCGCAGACTGCGCAGCAGCCTGGTCGTTCTGCAGATCGCTCTCTCGCTGATCCTCCTGGTCGGAGCGACCCTGCTGATTCGCAGCTTGATCGCACTGCACCATATGAACCTCGGCTTTCAACCTGAGAACGTGCTGGCGGCTCACATCGAACTGCCGGTGGCGAAGTACCCCGACAGTGAGCATTGCCGGGCGTTCTATGATGAGTTGCTCGAGCGCGTCCGCCATCTTCCGAACGTCCGCTCGGCGGCACTGGTGGGCAGTTGTCTGCAACTGGGCGAGGCGGAGGCCGATCTACCGTTCTCCGTTCCAGGCCGGCCGGTGGCCGAGGGCGAAGAAACCCCTTGGGCCAAGTGGACCTGCATCAGTTCCGGCTACTTCCAGACGATGGGCATTGAACTGGTCAAGGGCCGGGAACTCACCTATCAGGATCGATTCGATCACATCATCATTGATGAGACGTTAGCTCGGCGCTACTTTGGTGACGATGATCCTATCGGCCGCGTCCTCACCCATGACGTGGTAGCGAAGATGACGATCGTCGGAGTCGTGCGTGCGACCAGGGACTTCCTGACGCCCAACCCGCCCCAAGGAACCATCTACATGCAGGTGCCGGCGAGACTTGGCGACATGATCCTGCTGGCGCGAACGGACGACGACCCGATGCGGCTGGCTCCGCTGCTGCGTCAGCAGATTGGAGTCCTGAGCCAGGAGGAGGTCGTCACCCGGATGGAAGCCCTGGAGACGACTCTCTCTGCTACCCTGGCGGCGCGGCGTTTTGTCATGATCCTGCTGGGTATCTTTGCCGGCCTGGCGCTGATCGTCGCACTGATCGGCGTCTATGGCCTGCTGCAATACAGCACCGCCCAACAGACACACGACATTGGTGTGCGGATGGCGCTCGGCGCCAGAGAACAGGACATTCTGGCTGCCGTGTTGGGCCAGGGAATCAAACTGGCCTTGATTGGTGTCGTTGCCGGCGTGGTCGGCGCCGTGGCCTTGACGCGGGTCCTTTCCAGTCTCCTGTACGAAGTGACTCCGACCGACCCGGCGACGCTGACATTTGTCTCTGCCGCCTTGGCCGTCACGGCGCTGCTGGCCAGTTATCTGCCGGCCCGCCGGGCAGCGAAGATCGATCCGATGGTGGCGCTGCGTTATGAATGAAAACGAGTTGACGCTTCACGGTTGGCAGTTGTCGACCGGGGAGCCAGAAACCTGCGAATTGCGAACTGACAACTGAGCACTGGAATCATGCAATGACAACGTTGTGGCAGGATGTTCGATACGGATTGCGGATCGTGGCGCGGAGTCCCGGCTTTGCGGCCCTGGTCGTGGGGATATTGGCGGTGGGGATTGCGGTCAATACGGCGCTGTTCAGCGTGGTCAATGCCGTGATGCTCCGGCCCTTGCCCTATAAGGACTCGCATGAGTTGGTACATATCCGGCAGTCGGATATCGACCGGACCGAACAGTTCAGGCACCGTCCGAACTTCTTCTATCTGCGGGAACACAACAAGGTATTCGAATCGGTCGCAGGGATTTGCGGTCAGTTACTGTATGTTCACGGGATCGAGGCTCCCCATCAAGTCTTAGGTGGTGACGTCACGGCCAACTTCTTCTCTCTGTTGGGAGTCCAGCCATACTTGGGACGTGGGTTTGTCCCGGAAGATGAGAAACCTGGAAGTCCGCGTGTAGCGGTTGTCAGTTACGCCTTCTGGCGGGATCACCTGGGTGCGGATCCGAATGCCATAGGACGTAATCTGATCTTTACGAATCCGAGGCCCGGCGAGGATTATCGCTATGCCAGCCTGGATTCCAGCACGCACACGGTTGTAGGCGTGATGCCTCCCGATTTCTCCTATCTTGGCAAGTCGATACCGATCTGGCGAGCGATGATCTTCCCCGAAGCTCCGGCGCGGCCCTATGACCCCCCGGTCATCCCGGTGGCCCGTCTCAAGAAAGGAGTCACGCCGGAGCAGGCCAGCGCGGACCTCGGGGTTCTGGCCAGTCGTCTCCGGCACACCGAGTTGGCCGACGCCGCACCCCATATCGTTGACGTATACCGGTTTCTGTATGGACTCGTCTACCATCATCGGAGGTTGCCGTTGCTGCTATTGGGAGCCGCGGGATTCGTGTTGTTGATCGCCTGTGCGAATGTCGCCAATCTGTTCCTGGCTCGCGCCAGTGTGCGGCAGCGCGAGATGGCCCTGCGCATGGCGCTCGGGGCCGGACGCGGTCGCCTCATCCGTCAGATGCTCACCGAGAGTCTTCTGCTCAGCCTGGCAGCCGGCGGCTTGGGGCTGGTCCTGACGTTCTGCTCGGTCAAGGGATTGGTGGCCCTGTGCCCGGCCGATATCCCGCGCTTGCAGGAGACGAACATCGACCTGCGGGTCCTCGGTTTCACCCTGGGGGTCTCGCTGCTGACGGGACTGCTGTTCGGCCTGGTGCCCGCCTGGAGGGCTTCCGACATCGGCGTCAACGAGACCCTCAAACAAGGGACGGGACGCACCACGGGCGGTCGGCGCTGGCGTCACCTTCACGATGGCCTGGTGGTCAGCCAGTTGGGTCTCTCGCTGGTCCTGCTGATCGGCGTGGCCCTCTTGATCCGCACGCTGGTGGCATTGCAGGCCGTCGATCTGGGATTCCAGCCGCAAAACCTGCTGGCCGTGGGTTTCGACCTTCCATGGGCAAAATACCTCGAAACCGAGCAATGCAGCAATTTCTTCAAACCTCTCCTCGAACGCATCCAGACCCTTCCTTCCGTTCGTTCGGTGGGAGGTTATAACGATAGTATCTTTAGTTCACCCGACGCTTGGGGCGCAGATTTCACCATTGCCGGATCGACAGGGCCACCAGGGCAGCGTCATTCAGCCCGCTGGATATCGGTGACCCCCGGTTTCTTCGATGCCGTGGGCGTACACTGGCTCGCTGGACAGGCCTTTGATGACCTGGACTCGGATGCCATCGTGATTGACGAGACCCTCGCGCGCGAGTGTTTCCCAGACAGCGACCCCCTGGGCCAGACGTTCTTGAGGGGCGATTCGTCCGGACAGAAGGCCCACACCATCGTTGGAGTCGTGGATACCATACGCTCGTATGACACGCCCGGCCCGGTCGTGGGGACCGTCTACACACCAGTCATGGAGTACGAACAATGGACGGCCGTCTTGGTGCGTACGGACGGTGACCCGATGCGTCTGGTACACGCCATTCGCGAGATCGTTGCCCAATTGGAACAGGACCAGGTGATCGAGACGATCGAGCCGATGGAGGCGACGCTGTCGGAGATGCTCGCGCCGCGGCGGTTCGTCATGATCCTGCTGGGGATCTTCGCGGGCATCGCATTGGCTCTGGCGACGATCGGTATCTACGGCCTGCTGCAATACAACACGACGCGACAGACGCATGACATTGGGATTCGCATGGCGCTGGGCGCGCGCCAGGCGGACATCCTGCGAGCGGTCGTGGGGCAGGGCTTCAGGCTGGCGTTGGTCGGCGTTCTGATCGGTGTCGGCGGAGCGCTGCTCCTGACGAAGGTGATTTCCAGCTTCCTGTACGGCGTGACGCGCACCGACCCGGTGACCTTCGCGTGCGTGTCGCTCGCCTTGGCGGGTGCGGCGCTGCTGGCCAGTTACATCCCCGCCAGGCGGGCGGCGAAGGTCGATCCGATGGAGGCACTGAGATGCGAATAGCGAGTAGCGGATTAACAGCGAGGGAGTTACCCGGTCAGTGAAAGGACGTGAGATGAAGACTGCGACAAGACGAATTCTGGTGGTGAGCCTGATAGGTCACGTGTTTGCGGCCAGCGGATGCTACAACTGCGCCAGGTGTCTTCGAAAGACCACGGCGGAATGCAGGGTGGAGAAGTCAGCCCGTGCCGGCTTTGTGTCCGGCTCGAAGCTGGTGGTCCGCGACAACGACGGCGCCATCAACGTCCGCGCGGGCGACGAGATGGACTGCCATGTGACAGCCACGGCATTCATCCATGCGCCGACGAAACGCGAGGCGGCAGAGATCGGCGAACAGTTGGAGATCGTCGCAGAACGGGACGCTGGGAGGCTCCTCATTGCCGTTCGAAAGCCATCGATGCCGCAGGAGCATCGTTTCGTGTCGGTAGATCTCGACATCGTCGTTCCGCGAGCGGCTCACGTGGATTGCGAGACCACCTTCGGTCGTGTGAGGCTTGCGGGACTCACCGGGGATGTCAAGGCGTCGACGCAATTCGGTAGCATCACGTGCGAGGACATCCGCGGGTCATTGGATCTGGAGACGCAACTGGGCCGCATCACCTGCCGGGAGATCGCGGCCGAACACATTGTCGCCAGCTCGCAGAAGGGGTCCATCGATATCTCGTGCGTCGATGCGTGCCCGGCCGAGCTCGTCGCGGACGTGAGCACGGAGTGGGGGAAGATTCGCTTCCAGGCGCCAGCACAATACCAGGGCGCCCTCGACCTGGAGAGTGAGATGGGCTCTGTCAAGTTGGACAAAGACGCCGATGTGGGGGGCGCCGTCGAGAACTCCTTCCTGCATGACAGGGTTTCAGGCCGGATCGGCTCAGGCGCGGGCAACCTGCGTCTCTTCAGTAATCTTGGCTCTGTGGCATTGAGATAACGTTGCGAAAGAAAGACTGGCAAGGCCAAAGGTGCTTCCATGGAAATGCTGTGGCAAGACATTCGACACGGATTTCGACTCCTCTTCAGGAGTCCAGGGTACAGCCTCCTCGTTGTGTTGCTTATGGCGGTCGGCGTGGGGGGCAGCACCGCCGTCTTCAGTATCGTCAACGCGTTTCTTATCCGTCCCCTTCCGTACCCGCAGCCCGACCGGATTGTCTTCCTTCGTCAGCGCACCACACAGGGGGAAGCGACAGGCGTTTCCTACCTCAACTACCTCGATTGGCGCAGAGAGGCCAGGAGCTTCGAAGAGCTGGGCTGCTATGCCTTCAATTCGGTGCCTGCCGATATTCCCGGCGGCGACCTGCCTGAGATGTGCCCGGCCGGCTTTGTTTCTTCCGGCCTCCTCCGTGTTCTCGGCGTAACGCCGTGCCTGGGACGACTCCTCGGCGAGCAGGACGATGTCTCGTCTCCGACGCCGGTGACCATGATCAGCCACGGCTTCTGGCAACGGCATTTCGGCGCCGATCCGAACGTCATCGGAAAGTCCATCCGGATGGCGGGCCATGCCGTCACCGTAACTGGCGTGACGCCCCCTGGTTTTCGGTATCCTGCCTACGGACACGAGGTGATCGACTTCTGGTTTCCTGTCGGCATCATCGCAGACCAGCTCCAGGATCGGGCAAGCAGTCCGAACATGTTCGTGCTGGGCAGGCTGAAGCGGGGCACGAGTCTGGCGCAGGGGCGGGCGGAGATGGATGCGATCTCCGCACACCTGGCGGCTCAGTACCCCTCCGCTAATGCAAACATGCGAGCCGAGGTAGAGTCGCTTTCCACTCAGACGGTGCAGGGGAGACAACGGGCCTTTGCCCTCATGCTCGCGGCGGTCGTCTTCGTCTTCCTGGTGACGTGCGTCAACGTGGCAGGGCTTCTGTTCGCGCGCGGTGTCACTCGCGAACGTGAGATGGCCGTTCGTTCCGCCCTCGGCGGATCGCGCCAGGCGCTGGTGCGGCAGATGATCGTGGAAAATACTCTTCCTGCCGCCATAGGTGGTCTGATCGGCGTCCTGGCGGCAACGGGAGCAATCCAGTTGCTGGCACTGACCGATATGATCGCTTCGATGCGATTGCCCGATGGCTTCTTCCGTCTGGATGGGCGCGTTCTCGGGTTTGCCCTGGCGATCACGGTGCTTTCCGTGCCGCTGTTCAGTCTGCTTCCTTCCCTCCTGAATTCCCGGATTGCCACTGCACGCGTGCTTGGCTCGGAAGGGCGGAGTGTTTTCGGATCCAGGGCCCGGCAGGTCGTCCATGCGAGCCTGATCGGGACCGAGGTGGCACTGACGGTGGTCCTTCTCGTGGCCGCGGGTCTGATGGTTCGGAGCTTCGTCAACGTCGTGACCGCGGACCCGGGATTCGATGCGCGGAACACCCTGACGGCCCGTGTGGCCCTGGGGGGCAATGCGGAGAAATGCCGCGAACTGCTCGACCGCACTCGGGCGATCCCCGGTGTGGAGAAGGTCGCCTTGTCTTTCCCATTGTTCACCGGCTGGAAGTGGTACGCGTGTGCCGAGGGAGTCCCGGCTGCTTCGGCTGAACAGCTCCCTGTTCTCTATAAGGTCGTGAGCCCCGGCTATTTCGAGACGATGGGCATTCGCCTGCTCCAGGGCCGCACGTTCAATGAAGAGGATCGCGCCGATTCGAAACTGGTGGTTGTCGTCGACGAGACGCTGGCGAGACACTACTGGCCGCAGGGAGATGTAATCGGCAGACGCATCCAGTACGGCAAGAGTCCGGACCCCAATGAGGCATGGTTCGAGATCGTCGGTGTGGTTGCTCAGGTCAAGAACGATGGCATTGAGGGCGGCTCGGCCATGCAAGTCTATCGGCCGCTGTTTCAGCGGCCGTCTTCGACACCTACCCTGATCCTGCGGACCGAAGGTGATCCGGGGCGAGTCGCTGCGGCCGTCAAGGATATCGTGCGCCAGATCGAACCACGCTACCCTCTCATGGACGTACAGACGCTGGAGCAGATTCAGGGCCGGTACACGGTTACGCGGCGCATGATCACATCCTTCCTGGCCGTCTTTGCGGCCGCGGCGCTGTTCCTGTCGACGGTCGGCATCTATGCGGTCACGCGGTACGTTGTCTCCCGCAGGACACAGGAGTTCGGCATACGCGTCGCGCTCGGTGCTGATGCGAAGGACATCCTCAGACTTGTGCTGGGCAGCGGTCTGTTGCCGGTGCTGATCGGTGCGGCAGCCGGTCTGGCCGGCACCGTCGTCGTGGCGCGCGTGCTGTCGAGCCTCCTGTTTCGCCTCAGTCCCTGGGACCCGCTCACGTACGGCGCCGCCTCGCTGCTGTTGATCGCTGTGGCGCTGCTGGCAAGCTATCTCCCCGCCCGCCGCGCGGCGAAGGTCGATCCGATGGTGGCGCTGCGGCATGAATGAAACACAGGGATCAGGGGTCGGGGTTCAGGGATCGGGCAGGCCGTATCCTGACCCCCGAGCCCTGGCCCCTGGCCCCAGTTGAAATGAGGACGTGCAATGATTCGTTTGAAGAATGTTGAGAAGAGCTACAAGACCAAGGCGGGATTCACGTATGTGCTGCGGCAGATCAACCTCCAGATCGCCGAGGGCGAGTTCATCACGATCATGGGGCCGTCGGCGGCCGGCAAGAGCACGCTGCTGAACATCGTGGGCATGCTGGACCACGACTGGGAAGGGGAGTACACCCTGGACGGTCAGGCGGTGCACGCGCTCAAGCCCAAAGACCGTCAGGCCCTGAACCGCCAATACGTGGGCTTCGTGTTCCAGGCGTTCAATCTGCTCGACAGCCTGACGGTGTACGAGAACCTCGACGTGCCGCTGTCCTATCGCAACGTCAAGGCATCGCAGCGGGCGGCGATCGTCTGTGACACGCTGGACCGCTTCGGCATCGTGGGCAAGAAGGACCTCTATCCGAGCCAGCTTTCCGGCGGCCAGCAGCAACTCGTCGCCATCGCCCGCGCCGTGGTCGCCAGTCCCAAGCTGATCCTGGCCGACGAGCCCACCGGCAACCTGCACTCGACCCAGGGACGGGAGATCATGAAGCTGTTCAAGCGGCTCAATGAGGAGGGCGCCACGATCATCCAGGTGACGCACAACGAGGAATACGCCGCGTATGGCCGGCGCATCATCCAGCTCAAAGACGGCTGGATGGACGGCGAAATCACACCCGAGCAACTGCTCGGAAAGGCACGATAAACCATGATAGCACTGTGGCAAGACATTCGATACGGCGTCCGGATGCTGAGAAAGTCGCCGGGGTTCACAGCGATTGCCCTGATCACACTGGCCATTGGCATCAGCGCCAATACCGTCATGTTCTCTGTGGTTAATATGTTGGTGTTTCGGCCCATGCAGGTCAAAGATCCGGACCGCTTGGTGTACTGCGGCATACAGGGTTCCCCTGGTTTCCGCTATGAAGACTATACCGATATACGAGACGACAATCCGGCGTTTAGTGATCTAATAGCCGTCGGCGGCGGTATGGGAAGCCGCGGCACCTGGCTTCAGGGGGCTGTGGTCAGCGAGATGCGTATTGCGTACGTTTCGGCCAACTACTTTTCCGCGTTGGGGGTGAATCCGATTCATGGACGGACCTTCCTGCCTGAGGAAGAGCGGCATGGCGCGGAACCGGTCGTGGTGCTGAGCCACCGGACCTGGCAGACACTGGGTGGCGATCCCAATGTGGCGGGCCAAGTCGCGCACATCAACGCCCAGCCTTGTCGGATCATCGGTGTGGCGCCCGAGGGATTCACCGGCACGATGCTTCATGGGCCGGATATTTGGCTGCCCCTTGGGGCTTACGGCCTGGTCGATCGTCGCCATCGCGATCGACCCTATCCGCTAAACGGGTTGATAGGACGACTCAAGCCTGATCTGGACATGGCGGCGGCCGAGGCAAGGCTCCAGATGTTGGGTGCACGCCTCAAAGAGCAAATGAATACCCGATGGAAGAACAACTCCGTAGACTACCGATTGAAGGACAATGCCAGGCTGGTTCTCACCCGGTTGGGCAAACTCTCGTTAGGGGAAGATGATCGCGTGCAGAAAGGGATGAGGCAATGGAGTATGGTCTTGATGGCGATCTCCTTCCTTGTTCTCCTCATTGCCTGCCTGAACCTCGCGAACATGCTCAACGCGCAGGGGACAGACAGACAACGGGAAATCGCCATTCGGTTGGCCATGGGAGGCGGACGTTTACGCATCATACGGCAGTTGTTGATCGAGTCGCTTCTGTTGGCGCTGTTGGGAGCAGTGCTGGCGTTGATCCCCAGCTTGGTGGGCATCCGCATGTTCAATGCCTGGCTGGCGCTGGCCGTGAGTGATGAGGTGATTCAAATCCCCACCTCATTTGACATGCGCGTATTCGGAGCAACCCTCGGAATCTGTCTGATCGCCACGATCATGTTTGGTCTCAAACCGGCCTTGAACCTATCCAAACGCGATATCATCGGCGACCTGAAGGAGTCGGGGGCCGTTGTCCAGACCCTAAGACGCAGACGGCGTCTTTTACCACGTGGGCTATCGGTGATAGGCCAGACCGCGTTGTCCGTGGCATTTGTCATGGTCGCGATGTTGTTTATGCGTACGGCCCAGAAGCTCGGTAATACCTATCCCGGGCTTGACTTGCACGGCAAGATCCTGGTCAAGATCGATGCGTTGGCGAGTGGGTACGCTCCCGCACAGGTCGGAGCAGCCTGCGAGAGGCTCGCCGAACGTCTGAAGGGTATGCCGGGAATCCAAGCGGTAGGGTGGTCCATGGGATTTCCTGTGGGTGACTCTTACCGAGGTTCTTCCCCAGACGTTGCGGAATACCGGCCCGGGGTTGAAGAGGACAACGTCAAGAGCCTCTTCCCCAGAGGCGCACTGACTTTCCCGGTCAATGGGGAGTACTTCGAGGCCATGGGAATGCCGCTGTTACAGGGCCGACCGTTCGGTCCCCTTGATCATGCGGCCGGGGCGGAACCTGTGGTGATCATCGGGAGTCGCCTGGCTCACAAGCTCCGCAGAGACGGCAACGTCCTGGATTGCCTGATTCAACATGGTTGGGGCTCGGACCTTCAGGTGTGCCGTGTGGTGGGGGTGGTTTCCACTCTGCGCGATCCATACGACGAGACTTCGGAGTGGGGCCAGATATACCAGCCGATCTCCCCGGACCAAGCCCCCATCTATATGCATATCCGGACTGCGCCGGAAAGGGAATCCCCATTGTTGCAGAACCTCGGTTCGATGATTCACGAGATCGATCCAATGCTTGTGGTGGTATCGTTGATGAGTCTGGCCGAGCACCATCGCGGAAGTTACGCCGTTCAGCAGGCGAGGATGAACGCCCAGGTGATCACGCTGTTTGGGATGCAAGCCATGTTCCTGGCCGGACTCGGCCTCTACGCGGTCAAGGCCCATATGGTGGCGACACGCACACACGAGATTGGCGTTCGCATGGCCCTGGGGGCCTCCCGACGGAGTGTTCTGACCCTGGTCTTTCGCCAGAACGGCCTGTCGACCCTTGCAGGGCTGGTCCTCGGCATCGTGTTGGCCATTGGCCTGACATCCTTGATTCGCGGTGCACTCTACGGCATCGGTCCCACGGATCCGGTGAGTATCATTGCCACTGTGAGCGTGTTGGCCTTGACATCCCTGCTGGCAGGATACGTCCCCGCACAACGTGCTGTTAAAATCGATCCCATGGTCGCGTTGCGGTGCGAATAGGAGAAACGAACATGGGGACTCTATGGCAAGACATCAGGTACGGTCTGCGGACGCTGGCGAGGAATCCCGGCTTCACAACGGTGATCGTCCTGGTTCTGGGCCTGGGGATCGGCGTGACTACCGCCGTCTTTTCTGTGGTCAGCGCCGTATTACTGCGCCCGCTGCCGTTTCCCAATGTCGATCGACTGGTGATGGTCTGGGAGACGGAGAAAGGCAGGCCTGGCAGCCTCGAAGCCATCATGCTTCTACGGTTCCTGGACTGGCGAGACCAGTGCCCGGATTTCGAGGCGATGGCGTTCTTCGGGTGGGGGGCTTGGGAGGAGACGCTGACCGGCGTGGAGGAACCCGCCCGAGTCGTCGGGGCGAGGATCGATCCTCAGTTCTTCTCTGTTCTCGGAGTCGTCCCCCTGTTGGGACGCCCGTTCACCGCCGAGGAGGGCAGAGAGGGAGGACCGCCGGTCGTCATTCTCAGCCACGGGATGTGGACACGGCGCTTCGGCGGAGATCCGGAGATCATCGACAAGACCATCGTGTTGAATCAGAAACCACGTACGGTCGTGGGCGTCATGGGGTCGGACTTCCGACACATCGGCACAGCGGATTTCTGGATGCCTTTTCCCATGAACATCGATTCGGTTGCACCGGTGGGACCGGGCGCGGGACGGGGCGCCCACGGCGCCTATGTAGTGGGGCGGCTCAAGCCGAATGTGGCGCGCGCACGGGCGGAGGCGGACCTGGAGGTCATCGCCAAACGCAGAACGCAGTACCCCGTATTCGAGCCTGATCGAGGCGTACGCCTGACCTCGCTTCACGAACACCTGGTCCGGGATTCACGGCGACTGCTCTGTGTGTTTCAGGCGGCGGCCTTGCTTGTGCTGCTGGTCGCCACGGCCAATGTGGCGAACTTGATGCTGGTACGTTCGGAGACGCGGAGCAGGGAGATGTCGCTGCGTGCCGCGCTGGGAGCCGGCAGGGCCCGCATCATCCGCCAACTGTTCACGGAGAGTTCACTTCTGGCCCTGATGGGTGGTAGTCTCGGAGCACTGCTTGCCCTCTGGGGTGCGGCGGGCCTCGGAAAGGCGGCCGCCAGTTTCCTGCCTCGCATGGAAGAGGTGAATCTGGATTGGCGCGTGCTGGCCTTTACGTCTCTGGTCTCACTGATGAGCGGACTGCTCTCGGGGCTGGCTCCGGCGGTCCGCGCCATGAGGATGGACCCGAACGAGTGCCTGAAAGAAGGCGGGGCCGTGCGGGGTCTGGTCGGCTCCCATCGGAATGCGACGCGGCACACGCTGGTCATCGCGGAGATCGGACTATCGCTTGTGCTGCTGATCGGGGCGGGCCTATTCCTCAAGAGCTTCGTCCTGCTCAACCAAGTCCGATTGGGGTTTGATCCGAAGAATGTGCTGGTAGCCCAGGTGCCGGGAGTCAGCGAAGCGCTGTCTGGTCCGCAGGGGCCAGAGCTGTTGGAGAGGCTGTCTTCTCTGCCGGGCGTACAAGCCGTGGGGGCTGCCACTGCTCTGCCGCCTCGCCATTCGGGGACGCAGATGGACATGACCATCGGAGAGGACCCGGTGGAGCACCTCGTTTGCCGGCAGGAGGTGACGCCGGATTACTTCCGCGCCATGGGTGTTCCCCTGGTGAGGGGCCGCGCCATCACCGAACAGGATGTCGAAGGCTCGCTTCACGTTGTGGTCGTGAACGAGACGTTTGTGAAACGCGTCTGCGGGGGAGTCGATCCAATCGGCAAGGAGCTCGTGATCCACCCGGACAACCCCGCCATCCCCAGGAGACGCAGTATAATCGTCGGGGTGGTGAGAGACGTCGCGAACCAGACGCTGCTCGGGGCGACCGAGCCCGAGGCGTACTATTCGTATCGCCAGGGAGGCATTTACGCGGACAGTCTGGTTCTTCGGATCGGGTCCGACCCTTGGCCCATGGTGATTCCCGTTCGCGACGCAATCCAGGAGACGATCGGGAAGGACCACCCCATCGCCATAGAAACGATGCGGGAGCGGCTCGCCGGCTCGATCCTTCCCCAGCGATTCCAGACCATCATCATTGTACTGTTCTCCGCTATCGGATTGGCCTTGGCCGCCGTGGGGATCTACGGCGTGATCAGCTATTCGGTCGCGCAGCGCGTACGTGAATTCGGGATTCGCATCGCTGTGGGCGCACAACGTGCAGCCATCATGCGGCTGGTTGTGCGGCGGGCCTTGTGGTTGGTCGCCGGCGGGCTCGCGCTCGGGTTGACTGGGGCGGTGGCTCTGACACGTGTACTTCGGACGTTCCTGTTTGCCGTCGCGCCACTCGATGCGGTTACCTTCGCCACTGTATCCATCTTCCTGGGTTCCGTGGTCCTGCTGGCCAGCTACCTTCCGGCGCGCCGGGCGGCCAAGGTCGATCCGATGGTGGCGCTGCGATACGAATAGGAGAGACAAATGGGAACACTGTGGCAGGATATTCGGTTTGGTCTTCGGATGCTGCGGCGGTCGCCCGGCTTTACGGCGGTGGCGGTGGTTTCGCTGGCGCTGGCGATCGGCGCCAATACGGCGATCTTCGGCGTGATCAACAGCATGCTGCTCAAGTCCTTGCCCGTACCGGACCCTGGGGAATTGGCCTGTGTGAACTGGACCGGTCATGATGTGCAGATGAACGTGAGGACCAGCGGGAGCACCGAGACGCTGCCGACGGGCCAGACGCATTCGAATGCCTTCTCCTATGGCATGGTCCAGCAGTTTCGCGATCATGTAGCGCACGACAGCGGAATCGATCTCATGGCCATGTCGCTGCTGCCAAGTTTGTCCGTCGTGGCTCAGCAGTCGGCTCGCACAGGCGATGGATTGATGGTCTCCGGCAATTTCTTCTCCGGATTCAAAGTGCAGCCCCTGTTCGGACGCACCTTCACCTGGGATGACGACCGCAGCGGAGCCGATCCGGTGACGGTCCTGTCCTATCGCGGCTGGCAGAAGCATTGCGGCGGCAACCCCGACGTCCTGGGGCAGACCGTGATGATCAACCGATACAGCTTCACCATTGTGGGCGTATTGGATCGCAACTTTCAAGGCGTGGTGGGACATTCGCTCACAGACCTGTATGTCCCGATGTCGGCGCAGCCCCGGCTCCGGCCGGAGATACCTTTGGATGCAGGCGACATCTGGGCCACGCAAATCATGGCTCGCCTGGCTCCCGGCGTGAACAGGCAGCATATGCAGGCCGGCCTGAACGTGTTGTTCAGTCACGTGGCCCAATCCCATATGCAGAATCCGGAGGTCCAGCCTCCCCATGTCGTCCTGGAGGACGGACGGCGAGGCTGGGCTCAGGCATACGCTCGGCACACTCGGCCGCTGTTCATCCTGATGGGCATTGTCGCCATGGTACTGCTGGTCGCCTGCATCAATCTGGCCGGACTATTGCTGGCGCGAGGAGCAGCGCGTCAGCATGAGTTGGCGGTGCGCAGCGCCATCGGGGCCAACTGCTGGCATCACTTGCGTCAATCGCTTACTGAAAGTGTTGTGCTCGTCATGGCGGGAGCGGGATTGGGTACGTTGTTGGCCACCTGGGGCAAGAGCGTCCTGGTCCGGCTGCTGCTGCCTCCGAATATGCCTCTGGATATCGGTAGTGACATGCGCGTTCTTGCTTTCACCCTGGGGCTATCCGCTCTGTCCGTCATGGTTTTTGGCCTGATCCCCGGATTGCGTGCCATGTACGTCGATCCTATGGCCAGTTTGAAGGAACGGCTTTCTTTGGGGACGCCTCACTTGCGTTTGGGACGTCTGTTGGTCACGGCCCAGGTTGCTCTTTGCCTCCTCTTGTTGGTCGGGGCGGCCCTGTTCAGCCGCACGTTGATCAATCTGCGTCGCATCGAAACCGGTTTCAACGTTGACAATCTGCTGACCTTCCGCGTTGATGCCAGCCAGGGTGACTACCAGGGCGCACGTCTCACCGATTTCTACGAGCAACTCCGCCGGAGCATCGAGGCTTTACCTGGCGTGCAACACGTCGCCTATTCCAACATGCAACTGCTCAACCGCTGGAGAAACGAGACCATGATGATGGTTCCGGGGACGTCGGGCCAGCACCACATCCTCCGGCTCAACGTCAGTGACTCGTTCCTCTCGACCATGGGCATCCCGCTCGTGGCTGGTCGGAACTTCGGACCAGAGGACCAGCCGGACAGCGCCAAAGTGATTCTGGTCAATCAGACGCTCGTGCAGAAGGTCTTTCCGGGGGAAGACCCGATCGGTCGCTCGGTGATCATCAACCGACAGGACTATCGCATTGTTGGCATTTGCGGTGACACCAAGTACTACGATCTCAAGGTCCCGGTGGAGCCCACCGTACTCTTTGCTGATTGTCAGCATGCAGGAGGAGGCCGGGCCGTCTACTATCAGGTCCGCACGGCCATGGATCCCCTGGGCACGGTCCCCGCGGCCCGTCGGATCGTCGGTGAATTGGACCCCACGATCCCCGTGGCCGAGGTCAAAACCCAGGCCCTGCAACTCAATGAATCGATCGCCCAGGAGCGGCTCTTCGCCACGCTGGGCTCGGCTCTGGCCGGATTGGCTGTTCTATTGGCCTGCATCGGTCTTTATGGCTTGCTGGCCTACAATGTCACCCGGCGTACATCGGAGGTCGGCATCCGCATGGCCCTGGGCGCTACCCCTGCCAGGGTTGCCTGGCCTATCGTGCGCGAAGCCATGCTGCTGGCCGTCCTCGGAATTGCCATCGGTATGCCGGCGGTGTTGGCGCTGGCCCGCGTGATGCAAAGCCTGATTTATGGCGTTGAGCCCCGCGACCCGATCTCGATCGCGCTGGCCGTGGGTGCGTTGCTCGTTGTTGCCGTCGTTGCTGCCTCGTTGCCGGCACGCCGTGCAGCGAAAGTCGATCCGATGGTGGCGCTGCGATACGAATAGAAAGGAGTTGGCAGTTCACAGTTGATAGTTGTCAGCAAGAGCGCCGACGGCTCCCAACTGAGAACCGACAACCGGGAACTGTGAACTGGAGTCATGCTATGACGACGTTGTGGCAAGACACTCGATACGGCCTGCGGATGCTGGCGAAGAACCCGGGGTACACGGTGGTGGTGGTTGTGATCCTGGCGGTGGGGATCGGCGCCAACACGGCGGTCTTCAGTATCGTCAATGCGGTGATGCTCCGGCCCTTGCCGTACGAGGACGCCGACCGGATCGTATGTATGTATAACCATTATTCGGAGTGGGGCGACTTTCCCCCGCCGCACGGCGGCTTTCTCCTGTGTCGCCAGGACAACCCTGTTTTCGAGCAGATGACCGCATGTGGCCCGATGCGTGCGGAGATTTCCGGGATCGCGAGCGCCCGGCGCGTGCGTGCGACGGCTGTCTCATCCGAGTTCTTCTCCTTCGTGGGTGCCAAGCCATTGCTGGGCCGTATGTTTCGCGCCGAAGAGGAGCAGCCGGGCAACGATCTGGTCATGGTGGTCAGCTACAGCTTCTGGAAGAACGAACTGGGCGGGACTGACGACGTGATCGGCAGGACGGTGGGGGTGGACGAGAGGAGCTACACCGTCGTGGGTGTGATGCCGAGCGATTTCAAGCCGATCTTTGGAGAACCCGCCACATTCTGGATTCCGCTGGTCTTTTCTGTGCCGGACCCCGCCTTGCCGCTGGGGAATGATGTGTTTGTGTACGCACGCCTCAAGGAAGGCGTCACGCTGGAACAGGCCCGCGCGTTCATGCCCGCGCTCAGCGAGCGGTTCGCCGTGGCGGACCCGCAGGGGGGAGGCTACAAGCTGGTAATCCAACGGCCGTTGGACAAACAACTGGAGGGTAAACGCACATTGCCGCTGCTTCTCCTGGGTGCGGCGGCATTCATCCTGCTGATCGCCTGCAGCAACGTCGCCAACCTGTTCCTGGCTCGCGCGGCCGTACGACAGCGCGAGCTGGCCATGCGTGCGGCTCTGGGTGCGTCTCGAGGACGCATCTTGCGACAAGTGCTCACCGAGGGTCTCCTGCTGAGCGCCGGCGGCGGCGCGGTCGGCCTGCTGATGGCCGTCTGGACCCTCCAGGGTCTGGTCGGCCTGTGTCCTCGCGATATTCCACGACTGGATGAGACGAGGGTCGATCTGCCGGTCCTGGCCTTCACATTGGGGATATCGGTTCTGACGGGCCTTGTATTCGGTGCGGCGCCGGCCTGGAGAGCCTCCGGCGTGCGGATGGCGGAGATGCTGCAGGAAGGCGCGATGCGTCCGGCTATTGGCCGACGGGGCCGCCGTGTTCACAGCGGTCTCGTTGTGACTCAGGTCGGGCTGTCCCTGATCCTGCTCATCGGAGCGGGCCTGTTGATTCGCAGCCTGATCGCATTGCAGCGACTCGATCTGGGTTTCCGTCCCAAGGACGTGCTGGCGATGACGGTCATCCTGCCGGCGGAGAAATACGCCGAACCTGCCCGCTGCGAAGCTTTCTTCAAGGAGTTCCTGTCGCGAGTGCGAGCACTGCCGCACGTCCAGTCGGCGGGACTGAGCCTGAGCGAGTTGGGCCTTGGCAATGCGGGATACGCGGCGGCTCGCATCTCCATCGCCGGCCGCGATCCGGTCCCCGTGGAAGAGCAGGATGCCGCGCTACTCTCGGTCGTGACTCCAGGCTTCTTTGAGGCACTGGGTGTCCCACTGCTGCGGGGGCGCACATTCGCCGACAAGGACCTTGTCACCGAGACGAATCATATCGTGATCGATGAGCATCTAGCTCGCAGGCACTTCGGCAACGCTGATCCGATCGGCCAGCAGATCAATTTCCCGGACAGCCATCATATCGTCGTCGGCGTGGTGGATACGGTCAAGGACTTCGAGCATCTCGAACGGACGCACAGCGTGATCTATCTGCCGATGACGGCGAAACACTGGTCTGAGCAGGAGGTGCTCGTGGTCCGAACCGATGGAGACCCCACGCGTCTGGCCGACGCGATCACAGCACAGGCGGTGAATCTGGAGACGGACAAGATCACTTGGAGGATCGAGACGGTTGAGGCCAGGCTGGCTGGTATGCTGCGCCCAAGACGCGCCAACATGATCCTGCTGAGCCTCTTTGCGGGGATCGCGCTGGTCCTGGCGATGGTCGGCGTTTACGGCCTGCTGCACTACAGCGCGACGCAGCAGACTCGCGACATTGCGATCCGTATGGCGTTAGGCGCCCGGAAGAAGGATGTGCTCACGGCCGTGGTCCGACAGGGGCTTACGCTCACGTTGCTCGGGGTCGTGGTCGGACTGGCCGGCGCGATTGCGCTGACCCGCGTGCTTGCCAGCCTGCTCTACGGCGTGACGCCCACCGACCCACTGACGTTGACGGTCGTCTCGCTTGTGTTGATCACCATCGCGCTGCTGGCGAGCTACCTTCCCGCCCGGCGGGCGGCGAGGGTCGATCCGATGGTGGCATTGCGATACGAATAGAAAGGAGTTGACAGTTCACAGTTGATAGTTGTCAGCAAGAGCGCCGACGGCTCCCAACTGAGAACCGACAACCGGGAACTGTGAACTGAGAACCGAGAACTGGAGTCACGCTATGACGACGTTGTGGCACGATGTTCGATACGGCACGCGGGTGCTGGTCAAGAGCCCTGGCTTTACAGCGGTGGTCGTCTTGATGTTGGCATTCGGGATCGGGGCCAACACCGGCATCTTCACGATCTTCGAGCAGGTCCTGATGCGGTCGCTGCCGGTCAGGGACCCCGACGCGCTGGTGATCATGACGCCCCAGGGCAAGTACATCGGATCGCAGTGGGGACGCTGTGTACTGTCGTATCCGATGTTCAAGGACTTTCGAGAGAACGAGGATCTCTTCGATGGGGTCCTATGCCGGCGGACCGAGATCGTCGCGCTGAACGATGGGCGCGGAACCGAGCGGATCGAGATCGAGCTGGTCTCGGGCAACTACTTCGACGTGCTCGGCGTGCCGCCCGCGCTGGGTCGCATATTCGGCGCCGATGACGAAACGACACCGGGCGCCAATCCGGTTGTCGTGCTCAGTTGTGATTTCTGGAGGAGCCGTTTCGGAGCCGATCTCAACGTCGTCGGGCGCACGCTGCGGATCAACGACACTCCCATGGAGGTCGTCGGCGTCGCGGCTCACGGATTCCACGGTCTGAGCCTGGATTCCCGACCGAGGTTGTTCATCCCCGTCACCATGAAACCACAGATCAGCCGTGGATGGGAACGTCGTATGGACGACCGGCGGACGCAGTGGGTCCAGGTCTTCGGTCGACTCAAACCCGGCTTGTCTCGCGAGCAGGCCAAGGTGGCGATTCAGACACCCTACAAACAGATCATCCAGCGCGAGGTCGAGGACGCGAGTTTCAAAGGCGTCCCGTCAGAGGAACGCGAGCAGTTTCTCCAATCGCGTATGGTGTTGTTGCCTGGACGCAGGGGGCTGTCGTTCCTGTCCGCTGCGCTCGGCAGTCAATTGGTGTTGCTCATGGGACTGGCCGGCCTGGTCCTGCTGGTGACCTGCGCCAATGTTTCCAATCTGCTCCTTGCGCGTGCGGCCCGGCGCCAGAAGGAGATCACCGTCCGACTGGCCATCGGGGCCGGCCGCTGGCGCATCATGCGGCAAGCGCTCGTCGAGAGCTTGCTGCTGGCTTGTGCCGGAGGGGTAGCGGCCCTGCTGGTGACGGCGCTCACCACTCGCGCGATTCTCCGGTTCGCTCCAGGCCAGTTGAGCCTCACCATCTCTCCCCAGATCAACGGGATCATGCTCGCTTTCAACGTCACCATCTCGGCCATCGCAGCTCTGCTGTGTGGCTTGCTGCCTGCCTGGCGAATGACGCAGGTGGAGTTGGCCTCGACGCTCAAGCAGCAGGCGACCGCCGTTACCGGTGGCCGAGGCGTGCGACTGCGGCAAGGCATGGTCGTCACGCAGATCTGCCTGTCGATGATCCTGTTGATTGGTTCGGGTCTGCTCATCCGCAGTCTTGTTGCGCTGTACCGGGTCGATCGGGGCTTTCGGACCACCAACCTGGTTTGCTTCAAGCTGGATCTGACCCTCAGTGGCTACGATGGACAGCGACGACTCGACTTCTGCCGGCAGGTTCGAATGCAACTGCGGTCAATTCCGGGAGCAACGTCCAGCGCGTTTGCCAAGGTGCCGCTGCTGGAAGGGGACTCCTGGTACAACGGGATCGTTGTTGAAGGCTATCAGCCCAAGCCGCAAGAGGACGTGGCGTCCTACTGCAACTCGATTTCGCCCGACTACTGTAAGACGGTGGGCATGGCTATGCGGCTGGGCCGTGAGTTCAACGAACTCGACGAGATGCCCGGGGCCAGGAAGGTGATCCTCGTCAACGAAGCCTTCGTCCGCTGGTTCCTGCCGGATCGCAATCCTATCGGCTGCCGCGTGGGTCTGCGATGGAGTGTCGATGCCCAGCCCGACCGGGAGATCGTCGGGGTCGTATGCGATTCGAGGAGCGCCAATCTTCGCTGGTCGGCCAATCCCCAGATCTTCTTCCCCTACTCGCAGATCGGCATCGACCAGATGACTGTCTACACGCGAACAAGTCTGCCTTCCGAGCAAGTGTTCAATGCGATCCGACGAGAGGTCCGCAATCTCAATGCGAGCATCCCGCTCTTCGAGATGCAGACCATGGAAGACCAGTTGGATCGCTCTCTGACGAACGAACGGCTGGTGGGGTTCCTGTCGAGCCTTTTCGGGGCCTTGGCGACGGTCCTGGCGATGGTCGGACTCTATGGCGTTACTGCTTACAGCGTCGCCCAGCGCGTGCAGGAGATCGGCATTCGGATGGCTCTCGGCGCGCAGCGCCGCAGCGTCCTCTCGCTGATCCTGCGAGAGGGGATGACCCTGACCGCTGTCGGGGTCGCGATCGGTTTGGCCGGTGCATTTGCGTCTACGCGACTGCTACGCAGCCAGCTATTTCAAATCAGTCCGACCGATCCGCTGACCTTCATCGTCACGGCGCTGCTGCTGACCGCCGTGGCACTGCTCGCCTGCTACCTTCCGGCCCGACGAGCGGCGAAGGTCGATCCGATGGTGGCGCTGCGATATGAATAGAGTCGGAGCGATGGCGTGTTGGAGCGCTGGAATCACAATGTGCCGCGCTGCGGTTTGTTCAGCATTCAATCGTTCCACCATTTTAGTGGAAAGGGCAAAGGACGTGAGCGTTGTGATTCATGACATCCACCGTGTCGAGAAGAACCAATTGGTTTGTGTTCGTACGTGGCGGGCTGCGTGGCTCCTGGCGGGCCTGGTGCTAGCGGGCTGCGGGAGCACGCAGGTGCGGCGGACGCCGGAACTGGAGGCGTTGGCGGCGCGGTCCGGCGAGATCGAGAAGGTGAAGCTTGCGGACCATTCCCAGTCGGAGCCGGTGACGATCGAGCAGGCCACCGAGGAGCAGGCCGCGAAGGCCGCCGAGCCTGACGCGGCGCCGCACAAAGCGGTGGAATTGACTCTCGAAGAGGCTCGTGCGGACGCGCTGACGAACAACCTGGACCTGAAGTTCTCCCTGGTCGGCCCCTCGCTTGCTCAGCAGACGGTGGATGAAGAACGGGCCAAGTTCGAGTGGACGTTCTTCGGCTCGGCCGGGTACAGCCGCCGTGAACAGGATGACGAGGGCAACACCGTCACCGTTCAGTCCTACGAGGCGGGCGTGGAGGCCCCGCTCCAGACCGGTGGTCTGCTTCGCGCCAGCCTGCCGTTCAGTCGCGCCGATACCAGCCTCGACAATGTCGATGGCGTCGCCGAGGCAGCCGTCAGTGTGTCCTACGTCCAGTCTCTACTCAGAGGCGCGGGAACGCGGATCAACACGCATTCGATTCGGATCGCGACCTATCAGAAGGACATCACTGACGCCTATACGAAGCTCTCCGCCATCGCGATCCTCGCGAACGTCGACATCGTCTACTGGCAGCTCTATGCCGCCCGCCGCGAGCTTGACGTGCGCCGCGAGCAATACAAGCTGGCCGAGGATCAGTTGGACCACGCGCGTCGAAAGGTCGGAGCCGGCGCGGCCGCGAAGATCGAAATCGTCCGCGCGGAGGCCGGTCTGGCCGGCCGGCTCGAAGACGTGATCAACGCCGAGACGTCGGTCCGCGATTGCGAGCGAGACCTCAAGCGGATCCTGAATCGAGAGGATCTGCCGCTTAGCGTCGAGATCGACATCATCCCCACGAGCGAGCCCGATCCGATCGGGCTGGACCTGGACGCGGAAGCCATCGTGGCCGTGGCCCTGGACAACCGGATGGAGATGGCGGAGCTCGAATTCCAACTGGCTGTGGACGACCTGGACATCGAGCTGGCGCGCAACCGGACGCTGCCGGATGTGACCTTCGACTACACCTATGCCACCGGGAGCGAATCGGGCAGCTTGGGCAGTGCCCTGGGAGACATCGGCGACGGTTCTCTACAGAACCATGCGGCAGGCATCTCGGCGGTGATCCCCCTGGGCAACCGAGCGGCGCAGGCTCGCTATCGCCGCGCCCGACTGGAGAAGGTCCGAGACCGGATCGACCAGGAGCGCCTGCGTCAGAGCATCCGTCAGGAGATTTACAACGCGGTCGACGAGTTGCGACAGAACTGGCGACGCATCCTCGCGGCCGAGCAGGGCGTGGTCACGGCGTATCGCGACTACAAGGTCGAGCAGTCGCAGTTCACGTTGGGTAAGAGCACCAGCACGTTTGTGCTCCAGAGCGCCTCACGACTGGCCGATGCACAGTCACGGCGAATTCGTGCGTTCGCCGAGTATGAGATCGCGCAGGTTCGCCTGGCCCGCGCCACCGGCACACTCCTGGGCCACGGTCGGGTCCAGCTTCACCCGTCTGCCCTCGAAGACAATATGTAGGGTGTGCACCGCACACCTTCCTCCTACTCCGCGCCTGCCCGGGACAGCGGCGAAGAGTGCCGTTGTTCGAGCATGTCCTGCATGTCCGGATTGGGCCGGCCCTTGGTGGAGATGGCGGGTGTGAGGACAAAGAGCAGTTCGGTGGCCTGTTCCTCAAAATCGCGTCCGGAGAACAGCAGGTTGAGCAACGGGATGTCTTTCAGAATGGGCACGCCGCGGACCACATCGCGTTTTGCCGTCTTGCGCATGCCCCCGATGATCAGACTCTCACCGGGCCGAATGCGGTTGTCCTTGCTGGTGATCGTCCTCTCGGTCACGACCTGGGACTGCGTGACGCCCTGGGGGGCGAGATACGAAGCAATCTGGACGTGAGTCGTCAGGCTGATGGACCCGTCGGCGAACACGTGCGGCGTGATCTGAAGGGAGTCAACGACCTCATAGTACTTTGTCTGGGTGCTGAGGATGACGTCATCGCCGTATCCTCCGGACTGGACGGTGATCTGCTCGAGCGGCACGCGCTGTTTCGACAGGACCTTCGCCGTCTGTCCGTTGAGGACCTCCAGCGTCGGCTGCATCAGGACCTTCAGATAGCCTCGTGACACCAGGATATCGACCAGCGTCTGAACCCGGTGTCCCTCATCGGGCCGGTCGACGCCGATCTTCAGACCGTACTTGCTCCGGACCGGCTCCCGCAGAGAGGCACCGGGAAAGGCCGGCAGCACCCCCCCGGCGCCGTCGTCTTTGCCCCCGAGCGCGATCCCCTCGCCGAAGAGATTCTCGACCAGCAGGGTGGTTTCGCGGTCCATGGTCATACTGGCGTTTAATTCCGACACCATGCAGTCGATGTGTACCTGGACCGGTGGAATATCGATTTCGTCGAGCATCTCCAGGACCGCATCGAGGTCCTGCTCGACCGGGCAGCGTACGATCAGTTGGTTGGCGGCGGGATTGGTGGTCACGGTGTAGTTCTGGACTGTTGTGCCCTGGCCTTTGGCATCGAACAGTGTTGTGGCAAACTGGGCGTGGATGATCTTCTTCATCTGCTCGGCCGTGTGGTAGCGACAGAAGTAGACGAGCTTCCACTCGTCGGCGCCGGCGACGGCCTGCCGAATCTTCGCGGGGGGTTGCATGTGGGTGGCCGGCCAGGGCACGTTGGCGTCTGAGACGATCTCGACGCGGCCCACATCGTCCAGGATCTTCTCCGTCTCCATGCCGGTGGCCCGTTCATCGGGTCCATCATGGCGACAGCCCGCCAATGCAAGAACAGCCAGCAGCAGAGCGTGCAGCGCACATCTTCTCCGGGACCACGCGATGGAGCCGGCGTGCCGTACACACCCTGCGTGGTGAGGACCCTTCCTCCCGGAGATGATGACTGCATTGCCCACGAGTGCTGCGGTGCTCCCTGGTGGTCTTCTCTGCCCTCCGTGCCCGAAGCCGATCAGCGACTGCGGACTTCAGAGTGCGGACTGGCACGTTGAGGCAAATCCCCTTTTCGCCAATCTGCAATCCGAAACTGGCCTGGGCCTGCCACTATTCCCATCGGCAATTGTACCGCCAAATCTTGACTTTGTCAGCCCAAATCCCCTGCGGCCTCTGGCGTCCGGGCAAGGCATCACCGGCGTTCTGCCCTTGCCAGGGGGCCCGTAGGATCTGCGACAACGGCATCGCCAACCCTCGAGCGGGACTCTTCTGACTGCGCCTGTCAATGAGCTGCCGCACCTCCTGGCGCGTCGATCCGGTCTTCCGCACCTCCGAAAGCCAATCTCTGATACGGATTAGGAAAAGTCCTCGCGCGGAAGTGACCTTGTCATTCCTTCGACGAGCTCAGGGCAGGCTCTTCATTTCGTTCACGACGACAAGGCGGCGCGCACGAATGAATCCCAATCCGTATGAAAAGGACATATCGTCACGGAAAAGCGGTCCCTTGCGCGCACCTGTGACGAGCGGGCAGTCATCGCATGAGTAGGGGCGATTCTAATGCTCTTCGTAGGGAATGCGGATGCCGTCAATGGAGACTCTCAGGCAACGTTCGCCCATGATCGGCGCCGGCCACTGGTAGGGAATGAGGATCTCGTCTTTGCCTTGCTTCCAGGAGGTATCGAAGTCCGAGAGCACCTCGAAGGCGTCCTGGAGGTTCAACCCGCGGAAGTAGAGCAGAAAGGTCTCCGCATTCTCGTAACCAATGTCGGTGAACACGAGGTTGGCGCACTGGAGCAGATCCACCAGGGCGAGGACGGTGTCGATCGTTCCCGGCAGGTCTCCGTGAAAGTAGCCAATTTCGAGGGCCAGACGCACTGCCTTTGCAGAGCCATCCCCGACGCCGTCGAAATCGGTGAACAGAGTCTGGTGCCGAGCCGGAAGCCGGAGCGACAACGATTCCGTGCGCTGTTGGCCCGGGCCCAGACGAACGAATCGCCCAACGTAGGACCACGGAGCGGGCGTGGATATGGCCACGAGACTCGACGAAACCTCGGTCCGCTGCCTTATCACGAGGGTCTGCCGATCACGCGCCAGGTACACCTCGGGACTGTCGGGGTAAGGTCCACCCGCATAGCCGACCCCGCCACAAACCCAGATGTCATGATAGCAGGCGTTTCTGATGGCGTACTGGAGTTCAAGAACGGTGTCGTTGACGTCCAGTCGCGTCAGTGCGATGGTCACGCCGTTTGGCTCGGTCGGCGAACCCGCCGGATTCCCCGACGCCCCACGGGTCTGGGTATTGTGTTGCATTGCTGCTGCGCAGAACACTATCGCTGCCGACAGAGCCACGTGCCTCTTCATCGCCATGTCCATTCTCCCGCGCATCTCGCCATGTGTGTTTGTGTGCTAGTCTTCCGCATCTCTTCACCTGCTGCTCCAATTGTAGCGTTGGAGGTGGAGCGAATCAACCGTGACGTGTGACGTCGCTGGGCATGCTCGTAGCGCACCCGTGAGGGCAATACACCGCCGGGGCGGGGAGTACGCAAGACGAAGCCAATCTGTCTTTTGGCAGACCCCGTTGGGTAGGGCAATTTCATGGTAGCAGGGGGCAGCCGATGGGGTAGAATGGGGCCGAGTTCGGGTGTCGCGGCCGGGATGGCGACGACACGGGATTACGGGTCGAACGCAGAAGAAGGGATAGTCATTGTAGCGGGAGGATTGCCATGGATATGCAGAGACAACCATCAGGATGTGCCTGTTGCGGATGGAGTCGGCGTCGGTTCCTGGCGGCCGGCTGTGGGACCTGCCTCGGTGCGGCCGGAATCCTGGCCGCACCACGCCTCACGCGGGCGGCTCAGAGCGGCAAGATGCGGATTCGCATCGTCTACGCGCTGCACGCACCGGTGCAGCCGGGTCCGGACTGGCCCAACGTCGGGTTCGATTTCAACCCGGTGATGCAGCGGATCACGTCCACGCTGACGAGTCGATGTCCTGATCTCCAGTTCGTCGCGTCGATGGCGAATGGTCCGGAGCAGGCCCAGAAGATCCTTGACGACGACAAAGGCGCGATTGACGGCTACATCGTCTGCCAGTTGAACTGCTGGAACCGCGTCGTGCAGACGATGGCGACGTCGGGAAAGCCCACGCTGTACGTGGACTTCCAGTACGCCGGCAGCGGCGGCTTCCTCGTCTACACCGCTGCGTTCCTGCGCAGCAACACGCCGAACGTCGGATTCGTGGCATCGTCGCGCATGGAGGATCTGATCGAGGCAGTCAAGTGTTTCGGCATCGTCGGCAAGGGCAGCTCGCCCGCCGAGTTCGTCGCAGCTACGGCGCGCGTGCGCTCGTCACGCATGCCGAAAGCAGGCGACTTGGCCTGTAAGCCTGATTCGTTCCAGACGCTCTCACCCGCCGAGTGCATCGCGGCGATGAAGGCCTCGAAGATACTGGCCGTGCGCGACCAGGAATCGGGGTCGGCCGATCCGGTCTCGGGCATTCCTCTGGAACGGGTCTCCTTCGCTGAGGTAAACGAGGCGTGGAAAGCGGCCGACAAGGACGAGTCCCGCGCGGTCGCCGACCGCTGGCGGCGCAGCGCCACGGACGTGATCGATGTTTCACGCGAGACGCTGGAGACCTCGGCGGCGATGTACCTGGGCATGAAGTCCGTGCTCAAGAAACACGGAGCCAATGCGATCACGATCAACTGCCTGGGTGGTTTTTACGGCGGACATATCCACGCCTATCCGTGTTTGGGCTTCTACGAGCTGAACAACGAGGGCCTGATCGGCGCCTGCGAATGCGATGTGCGTTCGACCGCGACCATGGTCATGCTGACCGCTCTGACACAGGGCCGGCCGGGCTACATCTCCGACCCGGTCATCGACACCGCCAAGCGGCAGATCATCTACGCCCACTGCGTGGCCTCCAACAGAGCGTTTGGACCCAAGGGCCAGACGAATCCCTTTGCGATCATGACGCACTCAGAAGACCGCCAGGGCGCTTCGGTGCGGTCGATCCTGCCTTTGGGTTATATGACCACCACGGTCGAGATGGAGCAGGGACGCAAGGAGATTCTCTTCCATCAGGGCAAGGCGGTGGACAACGACCCGAACGACCGGGCGTGCCGGACCAAACTGGCCGTTGAGCCCGTCGGGGACATCGAGAAGCTGTTCACGCAGTGGGACCAGTGGGGCTGGCATCGAGTCACGTGCTACGGCGACCTGAAAGAGCCGATCTTCGCGCTGGCCGAGGCGATGGGCTACAAGGTGCTCGAAGAGGCGTGAGACTCCCCGCCGGCGGCCTAGAGTTCGGCCGACGTCAGTCCTTCCTGGATGGCGTACTTGGTGAGCTGGGCGATGTTGTCGATGTTCAGTTTCGACATCAGGCGAAGGCGGTGTCCCTCCACGGTCTTGGGGCTGATGTGCAGCCGCAGCGCGATCTGCTTGGTGGTGTTGCCCTCGGCCATGAGCTGGAGCACCTCCCTCTCCCGCTGGGAGAGGACGGAGAAGGCGGACTGTTCGGCTTCTCCGGGCTGGCGCACGTAGCTGTCAACGACAATGTCGGTGATCGCTGGGCTCAGATAGATCCGGCCGGAAATGATGGTCTGCAACGCCGTGGTCAGTTCCTCCAGCGCGCAGTCCTTCAGCAGGTATCCCGAGGCGCCCGCTTTGAGCATGGCGACCACGAATTTCTTCCCTGCGTGCATGGACAAGGCCAGCACCTTGATGTTCGGATTCTCGTGAAGGATCTGTTGCGTCGCGTCGATGCCGTTGAGGTCGGGCATGCCGACATCCATGACAATGACGTCCGGCGACAGCTCTCGAGCCAGCTCCAGCGTGGCGTGGCCGTTCTGGGCCTGCGCGACGACCTCCACGTCCTTTTCCTGCTGGAGGAGCTTGGTCAGCCCGTGACGCACGATTGTGTGGTCGTCGGCAATGATGATTCGAATGCTCATCCTCATATGCTCCTAATGAGAGCCGCCGTTTTCCAGAGGCGCCCGCAGCACGACTTTCGTTCCCTTCGTGTGACCGGACTGAATATACACGCCGCCGCCCATGTGTGTCAACCGTTCGCGGATACTGAAAAGTCCAAAGCCGGAGGTTCCGTGGGGCGAGCGGTCCTGAAGCCGGGACGTATCGAAGCCGATCCCATTGTCCTCCACTGCGATACGAATGTCGTTGTCGATACGATCCACCGTGACGTGCACGTGGCTGGCCTGGGCGTGTTTGGCGGCATTGACCAGGAGCTCGCGTACGGAGCGGTAGAGCAAGGTCTTCATCTGATCGCTCAGCGGTTTGGGATCTTCCGAGTCCTGTACGGTGCATTCGATCTGGCGTTCCTGGCTGAACCGCTGCGTCAACTCCTCCAGCGCCGGTTCGAGGCCCAGTGTGTACAGTTCCGGCGGGCTGATCTCAAACGTCAGCGAACGCGTCTGTTTAATCGCTTCATTGATCTGTTCGCGGATGTGATTCACGCTCTGTGCCAGATGCGCAGGCAGTTCGGCGCGGCGCAACTCTCCCATCTCAATCTTGATGAAGGCAAGGATCTGGCCGACCGAATCGTGCAGTTCCGTGGCAATGGCGCGTCGTTCCTGGTCCTCGACGCGGAGCAACTGCGCCGTCAGGGCCCGGAGTTGCTCCTGGTTCGCGAGGATCTTTGCCTCCGCCCTCTTGGCATCCGTGATATCCAGAGCCACGCCCAGGATGCCGGCGATCTCGCCCCGTTCATCGCGCAGGGGCGAGCACCGGACATCAAAGGTTCTGCCGGGGGCCAATTCCGCCTCGCAGACAACGTCCTGCCCCTCGAGCACGCATTGCATCTGTTTCACAAAGTCCGGAACGTCGCGGTATCGTTCGCAGACGTTGGTCCCAATCAGTTCGTCACGCTCCTGTTTCAGCGCTGCCAGGGCTCTTCCCTCCAGGACGGTCACTTTGCCTCTGGCATCCGTGGCAAACAGGATCACCGGTGCGTTGGAGACCACCGTTCGCAGGTAGGCCTCCTTCTCGATCAAGGCCAGCTCCGCCCGCCGGCGCACCGTGACGTCCTTGAGTGAGAAGACCAGCGATTCCACTTCGCCGGACGCATCGAGAATCGGCACCAACGTCCAGTCCCAGTACGTCAGACCCCACTCCGGATGATCGGGAAAGCGGAAGGGTCTGGCCTGAACCTGGTAGGTGGTCTTGGTTCTGACGGTCTCTTCGAAGATGCGCTGATTCTCCGGATCGGGATAGAACTCGAAATGATTGTGTCCTTTGAATTCGGAGATGTCACGCCGGCAACTGTCCGCATAGGCCTGGTTGACGCTGACGAAGTTGAACTGGCGATCGAGAATGACCAGAGGCGTGATGGAGTACCGGAAGAACGCTTCCAGAGTCTTCGACTGGCTGCTCAGCTCCTGCTCCATCTGCTTCTCTGTGGTGATGTCGTACATCACCCCCTGCACGCACAACCCTTCGCCTCCGGAGTCTTCCACGACGGCGGCCTTGTCCCGGAACCACAGCACCTGGTTGTCGCGCGTGAGCATTCGGTACTCCAGAACGAACGGCGTGTCGGGCTCTCTTTCGCGAGACATCTCCGCCAGCACGCGCTCCCGATCGTCCGGGTGCAGACGGCTCGCCCACATATGCGGATCGCCCGTGTACTCCGCCGAGGCAAAGCCCAGGAGGGGCTCGACCTGAGGACTGATGTACACGGTGGCGCCGGTGCCGTCGAGTGCGAGCACGTGGGTGATGACCGGGACGCGCTCGACCAGTGTTTGGTATCTTGTCTCGGATAGACGGTTGCGGTGCTCGGCGCGCAGACGAGCCTCGATCTCTTCCTGAAGGGTCTCCACGGTGCGCGTCAGTTGTGCGGTGCGCTGCTGGACTTGCGCCTCCAGACCATCATGGGCCTTGTGAAGATCGATCTGGCGCTGCCTCAACTCCCGATACAGAAGATCGTAAGGCTTTCTGAGCCCGATCTCGATCAGGGCCTTGTACAGGGCATAGAAGGAAAGGAGCTTCAAGAGATGCCCCACGGCATTCGTCCCTTCATAGGGGTCCGTGTACCAGGTGAACATGAACTCCGAGGCCATGGTCAGGAGGATTGACCACTGAACCCACTTGCGTACCCTCGGGTCGAAGTCACCACCCTTCTTCCGCAGCAGGAGCGCCGAGGCCAGCAGGATGGCAATGATGAGGAACTCGCTGATTTCCTTGAAGGTCGTCAGGTGGCTCTGCGCATCATCGAAACAGACCGGGAAGACCCTCCAGTAGAAGATCGACGCCAGAAGGAGGCACGACACAACGGCATAGGTGAAGAAGACCCAGGCGACCCTGGGTCTGCGCCGCAGAAAGACGGGAGCGAGCAGGAACGACAGACTCTCCACGTACCGGGTTGCGATCCAGAGCTGGGTTGCCAGATTGGCTCCGTCGCCGGCAAAGACCCCCATTCCCTTGTACGCCAGGGCGTGGATCAGGTCGAACGCTCCGACGAACAAGCAGGCCATGCCGAGAAACAACATGTACCCATTCTGGATGAATTGTCGACTGTTCCACACGATGAGGAAGATGGCAAACGCCACGGTGACGGTGGCGATCTCGATGATGCTGTGAAACAGCAGGAAACGGCGCGTGCTCAGAAGATAGAGGCCGCCGAGGATGACGATCCAGCAGACCAGGCCCAGGAGCTTCCTGTCGGTGGGTGCATGATGGTCGTTCTGATGCATGTGCCGCTCGTCCATACCAGCAGGCCGCACAGGGGTGGACTCACCATGACATCGCAAAGGCGCCTCCGTGTCATCACCCGCAGCGTTCTCCGTCGGGATCGGCCCAGCCGCGATAGTCGCACATAAAACCTAAAGCGTATATCTGCCCTGCCCCCGGCAGAATAGGGAATTTCCCTAATTTGCCCCTCGGCCCTCGGCTTGTGGCAAAACAGCGGTCAGTTCGGATCGATCTGCTCGTAAATCTGTGCGATCTCGCGGAGCAGGGCTTCGAGCTGTGTGAAATACTGCGATTCGGGAAGTTCTGCTTTCGCGTCGCGGAGCTTCATCACCTCCAGTTCGAGCCGGTCACGCTCGGCTCGGAGGACTGGTGGCATGCCCGCTTCCGTGTCGCTGTAGAGCAGATGAAGCTGATGGGCCCGGTATCCGTCGAGGGAAGCGTTGTCGGCGGCCTTCTGCACCGGGCGAATACCTCGGAACCAGTCGGCGGGCGTGCCCAGCCCGTCGCCGTTGTCGTCGAGCAGGGCGTGTTCCGTCGCCAGCCGGCCCTCAGCCTGGTAGAACGCCTGCGTATGATAGGAGGCGGTCAGGAATGCTTCGAGCAGCGACGTCTGGCCGTCCTTGTCGAGGTCGGCCCGGGGCTCGGCAATCGCTTCGGCCAGGTATCGACCGAATCGCGTGTAGTTCTGCTCGAAGCCGCTCTTCGTTGCGGTGATGATCACGCGCCCGGGCGCCGACAGCGCTTGCAGAAAAGGAGCGCTGGAGGAAGAAGTATCGATCAAGGCAACGGTTCGTTGCATTGGCTGGAGCCATTCGACCAGGTCGTCCGTCGTCAGGTCGGGCCCTCGCAGATTGAACCGCGCGGTTCTTCCATCGAACGTCCCGTGGCCGATCAGGACCAGCCAGAGAGGAGCGTCGGTGGCGTACGATTCGGTCGCCAGCAGTTCTTTCAAACGCTGTCGATCAGACAGTCCGGCAGAATCATTCAAACTAACGGTACGGAACTGCACGCCGGCTCTGGTGCAGGCCTGCTCCCACAGGCTGGTCCATGTGGCGAACTGCTCAAGGTACTCCGGCACTCCCGGAGCCCCGACGACCACGATCACACTCTGTGCGGCGACACAGACCGAAGCACTGATCGCGCCCAGAGCCAACACGCCGGCCAGGAATGTCGCCTTCGTGTTCATGGCATTCCCTTCCAGCGACGAAGCGTCCACTCGACGAGCAGACACAGCAGCGCCAGCAGAAAGACTACCGGCAGAATTCCGGGCAGATCCCACAAAGGCCTGACCCAGACGGTGGTGATCGGCACTTTACGATTCGGCAGACTGCGGGCGAAGTCCGGCAGTTCGTCGAGTTCCACGACTCGGCCTCCCGTCCGGCGGGCGATTTGCTCCATCAGCGGTCGGTTGACCTTGATCGAGCGAAATTCGCGGGCTTCGAGATCGGTGGCCCAGCCCGCTTCTGCATGGCCGATCTCGACGCCGTTAGCGTCGGTGACAACCGCGCGAGCGAGATATCCGCCACTGAGGCGCGGGATGTACGTGCTCTCGAACAGGCCGCTCTCGCCTGCGACCGGAATGGCTGTCAGACCAAGCGTTTGGCCCTGCGGCTGGTCCACTTCGATGGCGACCGACACGTCGTCCTTTGGCTCGAAATCTTCGCCCCGGACGCGTACCTGTAGCGGCTTGACATCGGTAGGCGGAGCCACCCCATCCGTGACCTGGAGTGAGATCCGCTCCGGCACGTCCGCCACCAGCCATCGCAGCGTCTGGCGCCAGAACTTGTTCATGTCTTCACGCGCCTCGGCATCCTGAAGACCCCATCGCCAGATGTCGCCGACGGTCAGCGCTGCGCTGCGCCCATTGCCCATTCGCTGCACCACCAGGGCGGGCAGGGCCTCGGCGTCGTCGCCTCCGACAGTTGCGATGGTCTTTGCGCCGACGCTCGTCGACGCGACGCGACTGAGCACGCGGAAGTCGGTCATCTTCGCCAGCCGTTCCTGTTCGTCCGGTTCATTGTCGCGCAGCCGGGCCCAGGGCTCCAGCCAGCCGTCGCGCGTCAACGTCAGGCGAATTGCAGATGAGCTGACGCCTTCGGGCACGCGATCGAGGTAGACCGGCAGGAGGCTGCCGACGGGCGTGCGGTCGAAGTTTCCCTGCCGAAAGGAGTCTTTGCCGCCGAGCATGAGGAAGCCGCCGCCGCGTTCGGTGACGAATCGTCGCAGCAGGTCCATCTGGTCGCGCGTGAAGAAGGCCGCCTCGACGTCGTCGAGGATCACGGCGTGATAGCCGAACAGCGATTCCGGCGTCTTCGGGAATCCCTCCTGGAGTTCGGCCGCGTCACGCGTGTTCAGGCGGACCAGAACGGGCTGGTCGTATTGCTCGGTCTGCTCCCGGTCCTGGTTTTCGAAACCGCGGTACAGCGGATTGCTCCGCTCGCCGGCGCGACCGCGCCAGTCGTACTTCGGCTCGCGACGCGCCACGCGAATCAGGCCCACCATCTGCACCTGCTCGTCCTCGCTGAGAGCCCGCTGGAGGAACTTGTACTCCCAGTTCGGACGGCCCGACACGTACAGGATGCGGTAGGGGCCTCCCCCCCGATCCACCACGATGGTGCGCGCGTTGTTGGCGAGCGTGGCTTCGGAAGGGGTCTCGGGCGAGGCCGCCGATTCGCCCTCAGTCATCTCTGCGACGCGGATATGGTAGAACAGAACGCCGGCCCGGTCGGGACGAAGGCGAAAACGGAACGCCTGCTTCTCATTGCGGCCTCCCACATTCCATTGCTGGCGTTCGACTAAGGCTCCCGACCCATCCATCAGTTCGACGGCCACACTGCGCCCGCCGAATCCGGCGGCTTCGACGTCGGCCTGCACAATCACAGGGGCGTCCTCGAACGCCGTCTGGCTGACCGAGATGTTGCTCAGCGACAGGTCGTTGGGCGCTCGATCCGTGCCGATGAGAACAGGATAGACCGGTGGCACGTCCGATCCGGATGCCCATCCGGACTCGACCCCATCGGTCGCGTTGCCGTCGGTCAATAGCAGCACACCTGCAATCGGCCGGTCGCGATATCGTTCTGCGATTGTCTGCAGAGCATTGCCGATGGCGGAGGCGGTGCCTTCGAAGGTCAGCTCGGAGAAATCCGAGGTCCGCCGCAAGCGGGAATCGAAGACGTACTGGCGAAGTCGGAACGTGTCGGCCAGCACCGCCAGCCAATCGGCCTTCGTGACATCCAGGGCCTCGCGGAGGATTTCGCCACGACTTCGGTCGGCGCCGGGGTCCCGAACGTTCATGCCTGCGCTGTTGTCGGCGATCACCACGAACAGGTTGGCGCCGGATTCGGCGCGCCGGCCGCTCCAGAGCGGTTCGATCAGGCACAGCGCCAGAATCAGAACGCCCAGCAGCTTCGCGACGAATGCGATCCTCTCTGCGGCGCCGATACGAGGGCTGCGTCGATACGTCCAGACCAGCATGGCGGCAGCGGCCAGTGTCAGAGCCCCGGCCGGCCAGATCCAATGCGTCATCGAGATGGTGACGTTCGCCGGCAGAATCATGGATGGTCGCCCCCCAGATTCTCGAAGTAACGGCGGACCACGTCGGCGAAACGGTCGGGCACCGGGTCGCGATCGATCGGGACCAGGGCCTCGTCCGACTCGAGCCCGGCGAGTGTATCCCGGAGTTTCTCCTGCAATTCCATGAGCGGCTTGGTGATCTGCTGCTGGACCAGATCCCACTGAGGTTCCTTGCCGTGGCGCGTGAAGTCCGTCCGTATGGTGCGGGCCCGGTCCCGGACTCTTGCCACGTCCTCGCGGAGATCGCGTTCGGTCAACATCTCCTCCACGTCACGAAGCCGATCGGACCAGTCTCGATAGTCCCCGCCGGTCAGTGGACCACGTGCGCCTCTGTCGCTCCATTCCTCGAACGACTCGCCTCCGGGTCCCCAGGCGCTCGGGTTGCCCCGCTCATCTCTATTGCCCCGTGCGGTCTGGCCATCCCGATCTCGTTGCGACCGAGCGCCGTCCTGTGCCATGCCCGGCTGCTGCGGCGTCTCGCTGCTGGCCGATGGCTCCAGTTGCGATGGGCTGTTCCCGCCGGGCACGCGGTCCTGAGGCTGTATCTCGCCCGGCTGCCTGCGGCCGGACGCGACCGCCCGTTCGTTGGGATCATCGCTGCGCTCGCCGGTCGCGGCGGCTGCGCGAGCGGCCTCCTCGTCGACCTGGCGGATCAACTCGTCGAGCTGCTGGCGGGCCAGCCGCAACGATTCTGCCTCATCGCCCAGCACGCTCTCGGCGGCCTCCTCGACGCCTTCACGAAGCTCGTCGATCCCCTGGGCTGCCCGTCGTTCGATCTCCCGAGCCTGGGGCAGGAAGTTCCGCTCCAGCAACTGGCCGGCGGCCTCCAGGGCCTGGTCGAGGTTCTCCGTGCTGGCCTTGCGCAGCGTGTCGTAGAGTCTTCGCGAAAGCAGCGGCTCGGCGATCTCCGATCGCTCGCTCACATCTTTCATCTGCTCGATCAGCTCTTCGATCTCTCCTCTCTGTTGCTCGATCTGCTCGGTCACTTCTGTGCTTGTGCCGGCGTCGGCGAGCGTCCGGCGACCCGAGCCCGCCTGCTGCTCCATCTGTTCGGCGATCCGATCCTGCCTCTGGTCGAGCTGCTGCGCTCGGTCGCGCATGTCGCGCATCTCCTCGGAGAACTGGCTCGATGTGTTGCGCCGGAACTCGTCGCGCATCTGTTCGAGCTGCCGTTGCGCGCGTGTTGCCGACGTGATGGCCCGAGAGACCATCCCCTCTTCGAGATCCTGGGCGGACTGGCGGATCTGGGAACGCGAATCGTCGAGCTGCTCTCTGGCGTCGGCCATTCGTTGCCGATTCTGCGACTGGTCCATTCTCGCCTGGAGTTCGTCGATGTCACGAAGGGCTTCGACCTGCTCGTCTCGCAGGCGTTTGAGTTCGCGCAGGATCTCTTGTCTTTCCTGTTCGTTGCGCGCCTGCCGCAGGGCGGCCTCGGCCTCTCGCAGCCGCTCGCTCATGTCGTTCTGACGCCGGGCGAGATCGCCGAGTCGGTTGAGGACCTGAAGGTCCTCGCGCCGGGCGGTCTGCTCTCGCGATTGGGCCACACGTTCGGTCTCGTACCGATTCTCCTGTTCGGTCAGTTCGAGTTGCTGCAACTGCTGCTGCGACCGGGCGGAGCCGGCGCCGTTGCCGCGTCCGGAGTTCTGTGCTCGCGCGATCTGATGCTCGCGTCCCCTGAGCTTGAGCAGTTCCTGATAAGCGGCCTGCTCGGCGCCCAGCGCGGCCGTTAACTCCGCCGCCGAGGTCGACTGCGTGGCCTGCGTCAGATGGTCCACGGAAGTCTCCATGTGTTCGGCAGCGGCCTGGAGCGCCTGGCCAGCCGATGGATCGGCCGCCTCAGCCATGGCCGATCGGGCCTGTTGCAGCGCTTCGGCCTGCGACTGGCAGACGACATCGACGTCGTCTCTTCGCTCGCCGAGGTTGCCCGACAGGTCGGTCTGCTGTTTGATGTTCCAGGTAGCGATGATGATCTGCTTCTGCATCTGGATGAGTTCGTCGGTTTGTTGACCCTGCTGTTGCCCATCCTGACTCTGCTGCTGTTGGCTGCGCTGATCCTGAAACGACTGGTTCTCGATGAAGACCTCGTCGAAGGGGCGCACCTCGGCAAAGTACATGTCGCTGACGGCTCGACGCGGCCGGCCGTCGGGTCCAACATCGTCGGCCCAGAAGTGGTACGTCAGCAGTTGGTCGGGGACGGCCCCGAGTTCCTCGAGGGCCAGCAGGTGCTGGATCTGCTGCTGGCCGGCCGCCGGCGCGTCGCTCAGCACGATGTCCCGGCTCTCCACGCCCGCCAGGGTGTATGTCACTCCATAACGCACCACGCCGTAATCGTCGGAAACCTCCGCCTGGAGGGCCAGCTCTTCCAGAGGCGAGGCCGCGACGTCGCGGTTGGGAAACAGAGGCTTCAGCTCGGCAGGAAGGTTCTTGTGAACGTCGACCGTGAAACGCGGAGGCATCTTGCTGTCCAGCCCGTGAGCGTCCGCCATGAGCAGTTCGTATCGCTCGCTCTGCTCGGCGGCAAAAGACGTCGTCAGGACATGGGGATGCTCAGGGTCGAGGTTCAGCGCCAGCGCGATGCCCGTTCTCGGAGCCAGACGCGCCGTCGCCACAGGCTTGTTCAGCGTGAACGTCAGCGTGACGTGCGATCCTTCAACGACGCTGATGCGTCGCGTGTCGTGGATCGTCTTCTCGGGCAGGTTCGTATATGGAGGATAGACGATCTTCGCATCGGCCTGGATCAGACGCGGACGGTCCAGGACGGTGATCTTGTAGTTGCCGGTGCGCTCGTCGGCATATTCGACGTGATAGAGCAGATCAGAACGGACGTCCGAAATGACGCCTCCGAAGACGGCGTCGTCCACACTTCGGGTCAATGGCACTCGTTGTTGCTCCTGTCCGGCGGCACCGTACGAAAGGCTGACCTCCTGCGGAATGCGTCCGTCGAATCGTGCGACGATCACCACGGGACTTCCGGCCTCCACGGTGGCATCGCCCGGCGTGATTGTGACCTCGTAGCCTCTGGAGGCCAGGACGCCGCGACGACCGTCTGACAGCAGGGACATTGAAGGCACCATCTGCGAGAGCACCGCAGCCACGAGCAACAGGGCTGCGATGCGACTGATGTTGGCCATCGCTACGGTTCTGGGAGGGATGCTCTGGAGCCAGTCGTGGTTCGTCGCATGGACGATGGCTTCCTTGAGCACCTGCGTCTGGAGATAGCCCAGCCGACCGCCCGGATGGTCGGGTTTCTGTTCGATGGCGGCCAACAGAAGGGCCTGGAGGTCCGGATGATGCTGTTCGATGTTCCGCGCGATGGCCCCGTAGTCGGGCCCGATGCGATCCGTCCTGTGAATTGCCGCGACCGTCGCGGCGATGGTGGCGATGCACCACAGTCCCGCCCCAAAGGGAAGTCGCCATCCCCATAGCCAGTCGGCGCCGATCAGCACCAACCCGACGAGTGCGGCAACGAGCCAGTAGCGCGACAAGCGCCATGCGAGGTCCAGACGCCTTCGGCGCGTTATGATCGGTTCGAGCTGTCTGCGAAGCGTGTGCTCGATCATGTCGGTTCCCCCCGGGACTCTGATGCGGGCCGGGTCAGCCATCCGGCCAGCCAGGTCTCCAGCAAGAGCGCAACCAAGGCGGCGACCAACACCCACCGCCAGAGTTTCTGTTTGCCTTCGGTTTCTGCCATTCCTCGATGGATTGCAGCCTTCGCGAGCTGACCGGTTACTACGGGACTGGGTGGCTTCAGTGAAAGCCCCAGTTTCTCCAGTTCCTCGATCTCCATCGGATCGGTCCGGCTTTCCGACACGGGCACGTTGACCGCAAACTGTCTTATCCCGCCCAGGGATTCGATGCCGTAGATCCCAGGCATGTCCGTTTGGGTGAACGTCTCGGCGCCTCTTTCGAGTACGACCGCCGAGCCGTCGGGTTTTCGGATTCGGACATTCTCCGATGGCAACGCGGTCGGACGTGAGATGGGCACCGGGTCGCCGACGAAATACTGGGCCTGTGTTCCTGTGAGCGCGCCGCCGTATTCCAGGACGCTGTAGAGCAACGGGACGAACTTGGACGACAGGGCCAGGTCGCTGTCGGTCGGATGCCAGCCGCTGGTCAAGACCAGCACCGTCCCTCTGCCCTTGGGCACCTCGAACCACGCCGGATCGTCGCTATCGTACCGCGCCAGCACGCGGGCGCCGGGAACAGCAGCAAGATCAACTCGCCGATGCTTCCAGAAATGGACCTTTGTGAAATCGCCGAAACGGGGATCGGAAAACACCGCCAGCAGTGGATGGGCGAACTCGATCTGCCCGAGCATCGCGTATCGGCCGGCGTCCGCCTCTTCGCAGTTGATGTTGGCGATGCCTGTGAGGGCCGACAGCGCGATCATGGCTTGGGCCGACTTCATCGCCAGCAGTACGGTTTCGCCCGATTCGACGTGGCGGCCAAGGACACCAAGGCTCTCTGCGTGCGTTATTTCGGTTGCGACGGTCAGATGGGCCGCCGCCACTTCATCCGGGACCAGTGGCTCATCACCCTTGTGGAACGTGATACGAACGTTCAGCCCGCCTGAGGCCTCGAATGCCTGACGCACGTAGTACAGCATGTCCCTCGGATCGTTCGGCTCGTCACCGCCGATGTAGAGGATACTGATCTTCTGTTGCAGGCGAGGCGCGACGTAGAGTGTGTTGTCGAAATCGTGGTCGTCACCGGTCAGGACGAGGCGGTTTGCGGTCGATGGATCGCCTGGTGTTGGGACCTTGACGACGGCGCTGCGGCCGGCTGGAACATACACATCGACCGTCCCTGAGAACGCCGGCTCATCGACCCAGCGCAATTGAAACTGCTCTGCGGTTGCTTCGGGCGCGTTGGTCACGCGGATGCTCGGTGCATCGTTGCCGTCGGGACCTGTCGGATGGCGGCGATGGATCACCCATTCCAGCGCCGCGTTGGTCGCCTTGGCGCACTCCACCGGCCGGAGGACCAATTCTGTTGTGTCAGGCCACTCGTACGTGTGGAGTGCATCGAGGCGGCATCCCTGCTGCAGGTCGCCGATCAGCACGATCTGTCGGATTCCGCCGGGCTGGTCCCCATCGCCGACCTCGTCGTCTTCGATCGCTTCGGCGGCCGTCGTCAGGGCTCCTCCCAGATCGGTCGATGCCCAGCCGGGCGACAGATCCGCCAGGCAGTCAGTCACCGCCGCAGCGCGTCGGGGCAGGTCCAGGGTAGCCCATTGCTCAAACCCGATCTGTGTCTGCGTGCTCTGATCGAACGTCATCAGGCACACCCGATCGATCGGCTCGACGTCGCTCAGGACGGAACGCACCTCGGCCATCGCCTGGTTCCACAGTCCGGCGCGGCGCATCGACGCGCTGGTGTCGACGAGCAGGACGATGCGTCTGCCCTGGTGAGTCATCTTCTCGGGGGCCTGGCGCGAGAGCAGCGGCCGTGCAAACGCAATGGCCAGCAGGCACAGTAGCAGGCACCGCAGAATCAGCAGCGACAGGTTCTCGATACGGCTTCGGTTCCGCAGACGCGGGGCCGTTGTCCGCACGAACATCAGCGAGCTGAACGTGACGCGTTTTCGCGTATGACGGCGGATCATGTGCAGCAGGATCGGCACGCCAATGGCGGCGACACCGGCCAGGAGTAGCGGATAGAGAAAGCTCATGTCCTCCTCCCGATCCCGCCGTGCATCGGGGCGCCCTGTGCCCGTCGGATCTGTCGGCGGCGCATCCGGTCCTGCAGGAACTCCAGCAGGGCCAGGTCGAACGGACGATCCGTGGCGAACAGATGGTAGTCGATCCCCAGTCTCCGGCACGCGGTCCGGGCCGTGGCCAGATGCGTTTCGAGCATGCGTTTATAGCCCTTCTGCGCGGCGGGCGGATCGACGTACATGTCACGACCCGACTCGATGTCGCGGAAGACGGCGGGCGTGTCGAAATCGAAGTTCAGTTCGGTTGGGTCCAGCACCTGGAACACGACGACGTCGTGACCCCCGGCGGCCAGATAGCCCAGGTCGGATTCGAGCCAGTCGATCGAGGCCAGCAGATCGGAGACCAGCACGATCAGCCCTCGCTTGGTGAGCATCTGCGCCAGGCGTTGGAGCGGCGGTCCCAAGTCGGTGGCGCGCCCCTGCGGCTCGGTGTCCAGGGCCAGCATCAGGCGGCGCAGATAGCTGGGCCGGTTGCGGGGCGGCAGGTACTGGCCGATCCGGTCGTCGAACGTCGCCAGCCCGACCGCATCCCCCTGGGTGAACAGGAAGTACGCCAGCGTGGCGGCCAGCGTCCCGGCGTATTGGCTCTTGGTGTACCCGGTGGAGCCGTAGCTCATCGACCGGCTGTGATCGATCAACAGGTGACAGCGCAGGTTGGTCTCGTCCTCGAACTTCTTGATGTAGAACCGGTCGCTGCGCGCGTAGACCCGCCAGTCAATGTACCGAGGCTCGTCTCCGACGCTGTACTGGCGATACTCGGTGAACTCGACAGAGAAGCCATGGTAGGGGCTTCGATGGATTCCCCGGAGGAATCCCTGGACGATCCCCTTGGCGCGCAGCTCCATCGACCTGATCTTCATCAGAGCCGCCGGGTCGACCATCCCGCCGTTGGCGGCGGCTGTTCTGGACCCGAATGGAGCCGGTGTCTGCGTCATTTGCTGCTTTCCTTGACCGACTTCAGCAGGCGGTCGATGAGGTTGTCCGTGGCGATGCCCTCGGCCTCGGCGCGGTAGTTGATCAGAACGCGATGCCGAAGCACCGGGTGGGCCAGCGCCCGGATGTCCTCGAATGTCACGTGGGCCCGGCCGTAGAGCAGCGCCCGTGCCTTGCCCCCGAGCACCATGTATTGCGAGGCGCGCAGCCCGGCGCCCCAGGTGACCCATTCGTTGATGAAATCGCGAGGATTGTCAGCCCCCGGCCGTGAGGCCGCCGCGATGCGCACGGCGTACCGCACCACGTCTTCGGCAATGGGGACCCGGCGCACGACGCTGTGGAACCGGAGCAGGTCGTCGCCCGTGAAGAGCGGTTCGATCGGCTCGGGGTCGGTCGTGGTGGTCTGGCGGACCGCCGCGACCTCGTCGTCTTCGGACAGATATCCGATCCAGACGTTGAACATGAACCGGTCGAGCTGCGCCTCGGGCAGGGGATAGGTGCCCTCCATCTCGATCGGATTCTGCGTGGCGAACACGAAGAACGGCTCGCCCAACGCGTGACTGATGCCCGCTGCGGTGACGTGATGCTCCTGCATGGCTTCCAGCAGGGCGGCCTGGGTCTTGGGCGGCGTGCGGTTGATCTCATCGGCGAGAATCATGTTGGCGAAGATCGGGCCTCGGACGAACGCCATCCTCCGTTCGTGGTCGGTCTGCTGGAGAATCTCCGTGCCCGTGATGTCGGCAGGCATCAGGTCGGGTGTGAACTGGATGCGCTGGAACTTCAGGTGGAACAGTTGCGAGAGCGATTTGATCAGCAGGGTCTTGGCCAGCCCCGGCGCGCCCGTGAGCAAACAGTGCCCTCCGGCCAGCACCGCGACGATCAGGTGCTCGATCACGTCCTCCTGGCCGACGATGACCTTGGCCAGTTCGGTCCCCATTCTCCGACGGGCTTCCTTCAGTTGTTCGACCGCCTCCCGTTCCGATTCGTACGCTTGCGTCGCCAAGATGATCGTCCTTTCGTATTGGTCCTATTTGTCCCATGCATCCCATAGGACCTATAGGACGAAGGGGTTCCACCCGCAAGTTCAGTGCGTCATCGCATAGAACACGATGTTGATTCCCATCGGATAGGCTTTCTTCTCAGAGAACTCACGGAAAAACCATTCGTCCGTGCCTTCCTCTTCCCATCCGTCGCCCAGGTCAGTATTGTGGCAGATGATGGCCATCATCCGCCCCTTGTCATCGTAGAGGGCTTTGAAGTGCACCTGGCGCGCATCCTCGCGCTCCCAAGTGATGCCATAAGGTCGACCGCGGAGCGCCGCGTCGACGCTGGGAATCTGAGGCTTCTCCTTCAGATCGAACACCGCGCGAAAGATCGGATGACTGATTGGCAACTCGACCGGCTCGCGCTCGGGGAAGACGCGTTTGATCTCGTAGTAGAAGTTGTACCACTCGTCCTCGCCCCAGAAGTCGTCAACCATCAGGAACCCGCCGTTGAGCAGATAGCGCCGCAGGGCCTGGACCTCCTCTTCCGTGAACACTAGCGCTCCGGGCTCGACGATGTAAATGAACGGATAGTGGAACAGCTCGGGGTCCGTCAGTTGGAGGATCAGCCCATCCGGGTTGACCTCCATCGACGTCAGTTGGTGCAGGCGGTACGAAAAATTGAGATCGCTGTCGGGGTAGTCGGTGGCCCAGCGTCCGCCTCCGAATCCGCGTCCGAATCCGCGACGGCCGCCTCGACCGCCGCCCCTCGGACCATAAGGTCCTGGACCGTATCCGTATCCAGAGGAGTACTCGATTCGCACGAAGGTGAACACGTCGTGAACGAACTCCTTGTCGGGCTCCCAGTCGGGCACGCCGGCGCGAGCGTCGCGGCGGTCGTAGTATCGCTGGGCGAACACCAGCGTTCCGCCGACGGCAAGGACGCCGAGCAGTCCAAGAAGCAAACGTGTCCTGGTCATTGGGCGCCCCCCTGGTTCTCACCCTCCGAATCGTTGACGATTTCCAGCAGCAGCCGGTGCCCGTCGCGGAAGCGCGGCGCATCGGCGAGGGCCTCCAGGACGTGGCGTCGGGCGGCGTCGGGATCCTCGTGCCGCAGCAACCGCCCCAGGCGATAGTGGACTTCGACCGGGTCCGCAGGGTCCAGCAGCAACAAGCGTCGATACGATTCCACGGCGCGTTCGCTGCGGCCGAGTTCCTCGGCGGCCCGCCCGATCCACCAGTACGCGTTGCTCAGCAGGGGATAGACTGCCAGGTAGCGGTCGCCATTTTCCACCACCTGCTCCCAGGCCTGCTGCTCGGTTGCGATCTCCATCAGCCGGAGATAGGCGTCGGCCGCGTCGGATGACATTCTCGCCAGCTTGCCGAGGACGTCACGTTCCTGTTCCGTCTCGTCGAGCTTGCGATGCACCGCTGCCAGGAGCTGATAGGCGTTGTCCTCCTCGGCGTAGGCGGGGTAGAGCGAGATCAGTCTTTCGAGCGGCTTTTTGGCCTGTTCCCATTGCTCGCTCTTGAGCAGCATCTGCGCCTGAAGCCGCAACGCCCAGAAGCTGTTCGGATGTCCGGCCAGCCAGTCCGCCACTGCCTGTGGATCAGCGGGATTGACCTGTTCTTCGCTCGGCTCATCCCAGTCGGCCTGCGGCGCCATTGCCTCAGCACGTTTTCGAGCGAAGGCTTCAAACTGCTCTTCGAGCTGCGCCAGCGGGGCGGCGTGCTTGGAGAGAGCCGTGTTGATCTCTGCGCCATCCCCAAGATCAGCCAGAATCGCCCGGATCGATTGCAGACCGAAACGCCCGATGAGGAATTCGACCACCAGCGACGATTCGTAGTAGGCGAACTGGAGGTGCCTCGGCGTCGGCGGATTCAGGAACGCGCCGCTGAGCTTGCCGATCGGGGTCAGTTCACCGGTCAGAATCATTCGGCGATAGCGCGGATTCATCCGCTGGCCCCACGTCGGGTTGCGCTGCGACTCCTCGTACACGGAGATTCCTTCGCTCAGCCAGCGCGGCATCTTGTTTCGCGTCAGGTGGAGTGTCACGACGTGACAGAATTCGTGCCACAACACAGCTTGCCAATTCGCAGGGCGCTGCGCCTTCGGACTGTTGGCGGTAATGACGCTGCCGAAACAGACGCCGAGATATCCGTCGACGTCGGGAATCCCGAATGTGCGCACCGCAAAGTCCTGCGGGTTGGCAAACAGCTCGACCGTCACAGGGCTGTCGAGTTGAAGGCCGTATTTCTCGCACAGCTCGGACCGCGCCTGCTTGAGCAGGACCAGTGCCTGGTCGCCATAGACCGCCGCCTCCAGCTCGTTCATTCGCAGCACAAACCCATCGGCCTCCAGAGTCTTGAACTTGGACATGCTGTCGTGCAGCGTGCTCAGGTTGTAGGCCTTGACGTTGTACGGGTCCGCATCGGCCACCTGATTCGCCAGCGTCCAGCCCGGCTCTTCCTGCCCGAGACGCAGCAGGTCTTCGGCCAGTTGGATTCGAGCCGGCACATGGTTCGGGTCGAATTGCAGCGCGCGACGCTGGAACGTGCTTCCCTCCGAGAATCGGTACTTCTGCGAAAGCTTGACGCCGATCAGGTGGTCGACCTGTGGATTGGTTGCCCAGAACTTCAGTGCCCTGGTCCGGCAGACCTTGGCCTCATTGGGATCGTTGGCCAGATGAGCGAGCAGCGCACGGTAGGCCCACGCCTCTGGCCGCCAGGGATTGGCCTGCAGCGTCCGTTCCAGCGATTTAGCGGCGCCCTCGTAGTCTTCGCAGTCGATCTGGTGTTCCGCCAGCAGGATCAGGGCCGGCGCGTGGTTCGGATTCGCGACGAAAGCGGCGTCCAGCGACTGCATCATCGCCCGGCGGTCGCTGTGGTAGAAGGCCGTTGCCAGTCCGTAGTGAGCATCCGGGTCGTCGCCGAATCGCTCCAGGGCCTTGTGGAGTTGCTCGGCGGCCAGCTCGTAATCCTGCTTGGCCATCGCCAGATCGCCGGCCGCTAGGTATGCCTCGCGGCAGTTCGGGTCGTTCTCGAGGGCGCGATTGTAGAAATCCCGCAAAACGATGCGTGGTTCCGCGCCCAGCAAGAGCAGCGATTGCCCGAGAGCGACCAGATCCGAACTGGTTATAAAGGCCAATCGGCGCGCGGACGCGATTCGGTAGGTCTTCTCCAGCATCTCTCGGGCCAGATCGGTTTGACCGTTGGATGTGTACACCGTGTGGGCGAGCTTCAGCAGCCTGAGGTTGAGCGGGTACTGGACGAGGATCGAATCCATCTCCCGAGCGGCCTCTTCATATTGGCCCAGGGCCAGCATGGATTCGATCAGGAGGATGCGCCATTGGGGCTGGTACGCCGAATCCGCAATGGCCTTCTGCGCCGAGTCCAGAGACGCACGGTACTGACCCTTTCGGAATTGCTCCTGCGATGCGTCAAGACCCGCAGCCCGCACGGACCCTGTCGATCCGAGCGCCAGTAAGATGCAGGCTCCGATTCCCAGCAGACGCCTGCGGCGCGAATCCTGTCGGTCCAACGAAATCATCCGTCTGCCTGTCCAACCGTAGAATGTCCGGCATCAAGCAGGCATTTGCATCGCCTCTTGAGAGTTACGATTGGCAGTCCGGAGGACTGCCCTCGGCACCATGATAGTGGCAAGTAGTGCGGAGCCGTTACTGTTTTCTTGTCGCGGCCCGCGAATGAACCGCCCACCATGCTACGTCGCCTACGTGGTCAGCGTCGTGGAGGTTCGAATGAGACTCTCTTGCCCGCGGCGGCGGTCAACGGTTCCGGCTGTCGGCGTCGCTCGGCAGCAGCGAAAGGATGTAGCTGCGGCGCGAGCGGACGAACTGCTTGATCCCGTTGCGCCGCCCGTCGTCGAAACCTTCCGCGTCGAGGGCATCGGCCGCGTCATCGAGAAACCGATCGAATTCTGTCGGAGGATCGCTGGTCCCGTACGACGTTTGCCAGGGGCCCTCGACGAGTTCTCTCAGTGCATCGAGGTACGCCTGACGGTATTTGGGGTAGTTGAGGAACTGGTACACCTCCGGGAAGAGACCCGAATTGGTCGGAGGCAGCGATGTGGATGGGCCGTCACCTGAGCCGAGTGTGAAGTCAATATCCCAGGGCAACAGGTACCATTTGCCTTCGTTCGAGGCGTAGTAGAAGGCGTTGTTCTTGCCCCGGCGATATCCATAGCTGTCCCAGTCGCCCACCGTATGGCGGATCGCCAGCATCTTGGCGAAATGCTCGGGGTGAACGACCGATTCGATGGTCTGTTCATACCGGGGATTGCCGGACGGCGTATTCATCGCGGCGGCGAAGTCGAGCAGATGGTCCCACTCGTCATTCTCGCGGTGCGAGCGTTTTTCAAAGCCCCAGCGATACGTCTCCTTGATCAGGGGATGCCGGGAGTCGTATTTCAAACCTTCGTCGAGGTTCGAATAGCCGGTGCCGTTGGATGAGTATTCGAAGTAATCATCGATCTTGTGGATGTATCCATCCGCATCGTCAGGGAACCACCTTTCGACGTAATCCCCGTCGATCTTCTGGACGTCTTCGTAGTTGCTGTGGCTCCTGCCGTTGATGATCAGGCGGACGTATTCCTGCGTCGAGAATTGCAGGCCCATCTTTCGGTAGAACCAGTAGGAGGCGCGTTCCTGGAGCGGGCCACGACTGCTGCCTTCGGTGGCGTCGAGGTTGATCTCCTCGCGGCCGCGGAACGTCTGATCCGGGTCGAAATCGATCCGATACCCATAGCGTTCGCGCGGATCGCGGCCGGAGCCGCTGCGGATGAACGGACTGCCACGGAAACGAAGGCCGCAATTGTAGAACACTTCCGTGTCGTTGTAGACAAAAGTGCAATCCAGCAGTTCGTTCGAGAGGTTGGGTCGCGAGCGGAAGGTGCTGATGACGTCGTCAGAGAGCCAGACGCGATAGGTGGCGAATCGGCTGTTCAGTTTCACGTCACCGACGCGGACCAGGCAGGTGCGATCGGGTACGTCGGCGGTGGGGTCCAGCCGGCTGGGGAAGCGTGTGAAGGCCGTACCATCGATGGCCTCGATGTAAAAGGCACGCATTGCGCCGGCCGAGGCGCCGGGAATCGTGGCGGTGTAGAGGCCGTCGCCGGCGATCAAATCGTCGCCCGATCCGTCATCGACCATCGAGACATTGGCATAGGTGCCGCTCCCTTCGGTTCGATAGCTGAGTGTGGCGGCGACCACGCCGTCGTTGTCGGTGATGCGTGCGGTAACGACGATCGGCTCGCCGGAGGCAGGAAGAACCGGGCTGTGACGGACCTCCAGAATGTCCGGCGCGCGGTTGGCTGTGAGCGCGGTGTTCGGCAAGCCGGGCGTGCCCAGATTGAAGGGGATTTCCAGTTCGAAGGCATAGGCCGGTCGTGGCGGCTGCACCGGCGACTGCTCGCGCGTCGTTCGCAGAAGCAGATACCGGCTGCCTCGAATCCAGCGGGCCCAGCCGTGGAACGTCACCGCGCCGCTGCCGCCCGAAATGGACTGGTTGATACGGTTGGCTCCCGGATCGCCGTGCCCTGTGGCGATCAGATGCAATGCGCGCGAGCCGGAGTGGCGATCCGAGGTGGTCACGAAGGATCGAACGTGATTGCCGAGAATTCGCCAGGGGGAGGTGCCATTCTCGAAACCGGCGTTGGTCAGACGGTTGGTCCCGCTGATGACCAGCTCGAGGTCGTCGAGAAGCAGCTCGCCCCGGTTCAGGAGCATCATGTCGAAGATGGTGGTCTGATCGTGCGTATACTGCGAATCGTTGGCGCTGATCGTGAAGGAGAATTCCTGCCAGGCGGTCTTGCCGCTCTCGTCGCTGGCGGCCCACGCGTCCGGATTGCGGTTGTTGCTGTGCGGGTCGCGCAGTTCCAGGCTGGCTCCCTGGCCATCGGCCCAGATGGGCCATCGGCCGCCATCACAGTACGTGACTTCATCGGCGGTCACTTGTAGGGGCGAATCATCATTCGCCCCTGCAGCCTGGCCGTTTGTCTGCGCGAGCGGATAGGACAGCCGGATGCAGTCGGTGTGATCATTCAGGCTGCCGGAATAGGGACCGAACAGGTTGATCCCGACGTGGAGATTCTCATACACCGCCCCAAGGAAATTCGGTTCACTGGCGACCACGAGATAGCCCCCGGGCGCCAGCTCGGCGCCCTCCGGGAAGGTGTAGTCGATCCCGTTGGTGAAGGCCCATCCGCTCAGGGATACGGTTTGAGTGCCCTTATTGTACAGCTCGACGTATTCGAACCGCTCATCGCGAATGGCGTGGTGGTACATGATCTCGTTGATCACGATGTCGCCGATCTGCTCCTGGTCGTTGGGTGCGGCGAACGTCGGCGATGCCAGGAAACCGAGACTGTCTGAGCCGTCGGGTGTCCGGCCGAACGTGACATCGGGCGGCATCGTTCCGTAACGGAACGCATCCAGCACGCGGCCCGGCTGTGGCATCGGACCGCCGTTGGCAGCCGTCACGTAGACCGTCTCGCCCGCCGCACTCAACCCGAACGGCAGTCCATCCGGCCCAGTCCCTTCGCCGGCGACCCAGAATTCGCCCGGCTCCAGTATGATGCCGTCCGGAAGCCGGTATTTCATCAGGTCGGCGGGATCGTCGCTGAGATAGACGTTGTTCAGGCGGACCGCAATCGGCCCGGGGTTGTACAACTCGACCCAGTCGACTGGTACGGGCGAATGATTATTCGCCCCCACTTGGTTGGCCATCACCTCGTTGATCACCAGGCGGGCACGGGGATCGTCGCTGCGTTCGGCCGGCGCCAGGACCGCGCGAAGGATCACGCAGCCGAAGGCGTCGGAGCTGCCCGCCAGGCTGGCGTTGTGCACCTGGAAGGCCAGGACGTTCGTGCCGTCGACCAGCAGGTTTCTGTGGGCCAGCAGATCGACCACGGCCGGGTCCGGCTCGGAGGCCTGGCCTCCCCTCTGATCGAACGCCGGCGGGTTGCCCTGGATCTGTCCGGAATCGGCAATGCGCACACCGTTGAGATACAGCACGAAGTCGTCGTCGTACAGAACTTCCGCCTGCAACTGCGAGAAGGATTCGATCTGTTCGCTCGTCAGAACGAACGGCAACCGCGCGTAGATAGAGATGTAGTTGCCGTTCATGTCGTTCAGCCGCGTGCCGACGTACTGAAGCTCCGCCGCATCGTTGCTGTATCCGTACCCGCTGGGCCCGTCGCGCCAGCCGGTTGTGTCAGGATCGTCGTTGAACTGCGGCTGCGTCCAGGAAATGGTGGGCTGTCCGCCGGGACCGGGCGAGGGTTCTGCAGTTCCTTTGAAGTATCGTCCCGGGTGGCCCACGTCGATCAGCGTCAAGATGGACGGATCTTCGGACTCGACCTGGATCAGGTCGGGTCCGGCGGGCGTGCCGCCGATCAACGTGCTCGGCGCCCAGGTGGTGGCTTCGGCCGGATCGCCTCCCAGTTTGGCGAGAGTCAGCGAATGCCCCGTCCCGTCCGGGCTCACCGGCCAGGGCGCGCTGACCCCATAGCGGAACGAAATCAGTATTCCTCCGTTCTCGTTGCGCAATTCGATCCGCTCCCCATCGTTGCTCAGGCGGCCGGTGAAGGGTCCTTTGACCCCCGTGACTCCGTATGCGGCTTCGACAGCCGCCGGATCCCTTGCGATGACCATGTGTTGCCTGGCCCCGAGGATCGTGTTCGGCTCGAAGATGTACTCGATACCATTGGTAAACGCGCAGCTGCCCAAGTCCTCGAAGACGGCGCGGTCGTTATACAGCTCGACGAATTCAAGGGATTCGGCCTGGTCGGCCGGATGGTACATGATCTCGCTGATGACCAGGGCCATGGCCGGCTGAGATGCCCCAAGAATCGCTATGCAGATCGCGGCCAACAGGGTAGAGCAGTGCCCCCTGGATCGTCCCATTTCTATCCGGTCCTTTCTCCGGTGATGGTCAACCACCCTTCAACCGCCTCCGCCGGCAGTCTCTGATGCTATGTGATCCATCCCAACATAAGAGTTCATATTCCCAATGTCTCCCAAACAACCATTTTACCAAATCAGCCAGGCAATTCGCAGTGCTTTTGCCGTCCGCGTTGGGTTTTGTCATGGCCAGAACTATTCTATGGGGGCTTGGCCAAGGCCGGCAAACGCCCCCATGTTTCATTGGATCGAGCGACTTCGGCTCTTGCTGATTCTTCCGCAAGATAAGTATTTGCAGATACTTACAGAATCGAAACGGGTGGTTGGGTTGTCTTGCCGCTCGCTCACGAGGCTCCGTTGCTTGCGACGTGGCCCAGCAGTGAGTTCAGGACGGAATCGAGCAGTTCGCGGTCTTTTGAGAGGTTCGCAAGGCCTTGGGTAATCCGCTCGCGGTCCTGCACGAAAGGGGCTTGGACAAGCTCATGGCCGCAATGGGCGAGCATCTTCTCGATGCTTTCGGCGGAGTATTCCAGATGGAACTGGAGTCCGAGGACGTGTCCGGCGTACTCGAAGGCCTGGTTGCGGCACGCCCGGCTCTGTGCGATGCGGATGGCGCCACGGGGGATTTCAAAGGTGTCGCCGTGCCAGTGAAAGGCCATGAAACGCGTCGGCAGGTCGCGCGGCAGGGGGGGATGATCATTCGGTTCTGCCCCTGCGGATTCGGTCACCGTCTCGACCTCGAACCATCCGATCTCGATGTGCGGATTCTGAACGACCTTGGCGCCGAGGACGTCCGCGACAAGCTGGGCCCCCAGGCACACCCCGATTGTCGGTATCCCCGCCCGAATGGCCTGCTCGAGGAACCGTTTCTCTTGCAGCAGCCAGGGGTGATCGCGGTGCTGGTACACGTTCATCGGTCCGCCCATTACGGCCAGCGCGTCGATCTCCTCGATCTGCGGCAGCGGGGCGCCGGTGTAGAGCTGCGTGCTCGTGACGGTGCAGCCGTGCTGCTCGGCCCAGGCGCCTATGTTGGCGGCATCCTCAAAAGGCACATGTCCAAGCCAATGAAGTCTCACGTTGCCGGCCCCTTGTGAAAGTGCTGACCGAACAGCCTGCCCGTACGCGGACGACCCGATGGCTGTTATAGCGTCTGTCGCACTGGCGTGCCAGATTCTTCGGTCTGCGCGCCGTATTGACTCCGTTGTACGGCTTCGCTATATTTCGCACTCCTTTTCTCGGTCTATCTTCGGATTTCATCCTGATGTCGAAGCAAATGCCGGCCTCCTCGAAAGAGGAGGCTTTGTACATCGTGTTCCTGGCGATGATCGCGGCCGTCCCGGCGATGGCGACGGACATGTACCTCGCGGCGATGCCCACGATTGCGTCGCAATGGCAGGTGCCGGAAAGCCGGGTGGGCCTGTCGCTGGTCCTGTGGTTCGTCGCGTTCAGCCTGTTTCTGTTGGTTTGTGGGCCCCTCTCGGACCGACACGGCAGAAGACCGGTTCTGCTGGCGGGCCTGACCTTGTTCGTCCTGGCCACGTTCGCCTGTGCCCTCGCGCAGGATGTCTGGCAACTGATCGGCTTCCGGATTCTCCAGGGCATCGGGGCGGCCGGCCCGTCATCCATGGCGCTGGCCATCTGTCGGGATCGATATGACGGTCTGCGCCGCAAGCGCGCACTGGCCTATATCGGAATCATCCTGACCGTCGTCCCAGCGGTTGCACCGACTCTCGGGGCCTGGCTGCTGGCCTGGTTCAACTGGCGGTTCATCTTCCTGACGCAGGGCATGCTGGGGATTGTGGCCCTGCTGGTGGCGCTTCGCTTTCGGGAGACCGCAGCCGAACGCGTCGCCGCAAACCTCCTGGGCCTGCTGGGCCGGTATCGGCGCGTGATCGAGAACCGGCGGTACCTGCTCACGAATATGGCGATGGGCCTGATCCTCGGACCGTTCTACGGCTTCATCGCGTTCTCGTCCATCGTCTACATCCAGATCTTCGGTCTGTCCGAGCGGGCGTTCGGCCTGCTGTTTGGGATCAACGCCCTGATGAGCATGGCCGGAGCCTTCACCTGCACCCGGGTCATCAGGTACCTCTCAGACTCCGTTCTCCTGTCCGTCTGTCTGGTCGGGTGTACGCTGGCCGGTGGGGGCATTCTGATGGCGGGCCATTGGCACTACCTGGCCTTCGCAGGCTTTATGTGCGCGATTACGTTCTTCTGCGGAATGAGCCGTCCGTTGAGCAACCATCTGATCCTGCAACAGGTCGACCGCGACATCGGTTCGGCCTCGTCGTTCATCGTGTTCTACCAGTTCCTGGTCGGCGCCGTCTGCATGCGCATCGTCACAACAGACTGGTCCGATCCCATCTTCGTGTTCGGCTTGGTCGCTCTCCTGCTGCCGGCGTCGGTGCTGGCGATCTGGCCGCTTCTGCTGCGGATGCTGAACGAGCCTGTTCCGACCACCGTTGGCTCGTGACGGGGTGAGGTGTTCTGGTCCGCAGGGGTGCGTTGGCGTCAGTCCTCCAGAGTCACCGGTTGGCTGCCCGGGGCGCTGAGACCTCGTCGCTGAAGGAGGGAGCCTTCCAGCCGGTAGAGGGCCACCAGGGCCTTGAAGTGGTTGGCGATGGCGCGAATCTCGGCGATCTGGCTGGCCACGAGGTCACGCTGGACTTGGGCCACCAGCAGGGAGGTCGATTTGCCGACGCGGAACTTCTCCGTTTCGACGCGGAGCGCTTCTTCCTGGAATTGCCGGGTGGCAGCGGTGGCGGCGATCTGCTCGCGCGTGCTGGTCACGACGACATAGGCGGAACGGACATCGACCTGGGCGAGCTGGATCAGGTTCTCCATGGCCTTGATCGACTGGGCCCTGGAGACCGTGGCGCGCGTATGGCGGGCCCTGGCGGCGCGGTTGCCGGCGGGCAGTTCGAACAGCAGTCCGGCCTCCACGTCGTAACTGATGCCGTCCAACTCGTTGACGGCGTCGGAGAATGTCCTGGCGTATCCGGATTTGCCGTAGGTGACGAAGGCGTCCAGTCTCGGCAGCAGACCGTTGCGCGTCCGGACAATCTCCAGTTCGCCTCGCCGGATCAGCAGACGCGCCTGATTCAGGTCGGGACGCATCTTCAGGGCCACCTCGACGTGCTGTTCGACGGGATCGAGCGGGGTGTCCGGCAGGGTCGTCCGGTATTCCAGTTGGATCTCCATGTCCCAATCGATTGGGTCCGAGGGATTCAACAGACGAATCAGGTTCAGACGCTCCCGCGCCAGGTTGCTCCGTGCGGTGATCAGGTTCTCTCGCCGCAGCGCCACCTCCGCTTGAGCGGCGGCCAACTCCGTCTCGGCCAGCGTGCCGATGTGGATCCGTTCCTGCGCCTCAGCCATCTGCTGCTCGGCCAGGCGCAGCGAGTCCGTGTAGATTCCGATCTGACGCTGGGCCAGGGCGTAGTCATAGAAGCTGCTTTCCACCTGCTGGACCAAGGCCTCCATGAATCCGCGCAGCTCATACTCGGAGATCTGGGTGTCGATTCCCGCTTGGTGGACCGCCGCGAGGTTCACGCGAACGTCTCTTCCTCGCAGGAGGGCCTGCGTGACCGAGATGCCGAGGCGGTTGGAGACGAATGTGTCGCTGTAGAGTGACGAATCGGTGTAGCTGGTAGAGGCATCCAGCCCGACGGTGGTTCCCGTCGAGAACAGCTTGTCCACGGCGATCAGGCCGGTGGCGGTGTCGGCAATCTGGCTCTCGATGCCGGAGCCCGCGCGCGAGAGCCGATCGGCGACGGTCCTTCTCTGGGACCCCTGACCGCTCACGACCGGGTCGAAGACCGCACGCTGCTCATCCTCGAATGTCCGGCTGATTTCCGGCGTCATCCGCTGGACGATCAGGGACTTGTTGTTCTCCATGGCCAGCAGGATCGCCCGCTGCACGTCGATCCGCAGCGGCTCGACCTGTGGCGGTTCCGAGGCCACATGTAGGGGCGAATCATCATTCGCCCCTACGGTCGCGCTGACCGCAGGATCTTCTGTCGCGGCGGCGAAGAGTAGGGCGCCAAGTCCGAATATCGAAATCCGAAATCCCAAACCCGAATGACCGAAACGCTGCCGCCGGCCCGAGGAGCCGTTTGGTGATTTGGATTTCGAGCCTTCGTGCTTGTTTCGGATTTCGGATCTCCGATTTCGAGCTTCTCTTCTCATGTGCTTGTCAACCATAGTCGCCATCACAGGTTTCAGACTTGAACCCGGTTTCTCCTGGTACGGGCGAATGATTATTCGCCCGTACGAGCCTGGGCCCGCCAGGCGTGGTGCTCGAAGAGCGAATAAACGACCGGCACGACGACGAGCGTGATCAGCGTCGAGCTGAGCAGTCCTCCGATGACCACCCGGGCCATCGGGGCTTGTGCCTCGCCGCCTTCACCCAGGCCCAGCGCCAGCGGCACCAGGCCGATGATCGTGGTGGTCGCCGTCATGAGAATCGGCCGCAGGCGCCGGCGGCCGGCCTCCTCGATTGCCTCGCGGATGGGCAAACCGTCGCGGCGACGCAGCAGGTTCGTGTGATCGACCAGCAGGATCGCGTTGTTGACCACGATGCCGCCCAGCATGATGCATCCGATGAACGACTGGATGTTGAACGTCGTGCCGGTGAAGAACAGCATCAGGATGACGCCGATGCCGGCCAGCGGCACGGAGAACATCACGACGAACGGGTCCCGCAGCGACTCATACTGGCAGGCCATCACCATGTAGACGAGCACCAGGGCCAGGATGCAACTGAACAGCAGTTCACGAAAAGACTCCTGCTGTTCCTCGTAGTCGCCCCCATAGCTGATGGTGAAGCCCGAGGGAACGGGGATCGAACGGAGCCGGCTCTGGACGTCTGCAATCACCGATCCCATGTCCCTTCCACTGATTTCCCCGGTGACGGTGATGATTCGTTCCTGGTCCTTGCGCTCGATGAGCACGGGGCCGCTTCGTGGCACGGCCTCCACGACGTTGCGCAGAACGACAGGCTGTCCATCGGTGTTCGTGAGGGTCAGATCGAGGATGTCTCGCAGGTCGCTCTTCTCGGCGTCACGGAGCTTGACCAGGATTGTGAACTCGTCGCCCGCTTGGCGATAATAGCCTGCCCGGGTGCCGGAGAGGATCGTCTGAAGGGCGTTGGCGATTCGGGAGACGGTCAGGTGCATGTCGGCCGCTTTCTGGCGGTCGATGATGATCTGCTGCTCCGGGCCGCCGGGGTCGCGGCTGATCCGGGTGTCGGCGATGCCCGGAACCTCGTCCATGATCTCCTGGACCTGCTGGGCCATCAGATCGGCAGTCTTGAAGGCGTGCCCGCGGATCTCGACCACGACCTTGTTGGCTTCAGTGGTGCCCATGCGCATGATGAACAGCCCCTGACCCGCTCGGGTCCGCACCATGGTTCCGGGAATCCCGCTGAGCTTCTTGCGCAGGTCGTCGGCGATCTGCTGGCTGGACCGGGTCCGCTGGCTCTGGGGGACCAGCGCGATGCGAATGTCTCCGGTGTGGCCGCCGCCGCCGTACCACCGGGCGCCGCCGACGTTGGCGACGACGTTGCGGATCTCCGGCACGTTCTCATTGACGATCTTCTCGATAGTCCGGAACTTGCTGTCCAGCAGGTCCAGACGGGTGCCCACCTCCATCTCCACCTCCACACGGACCTCGCCCTCGTCCGTGCTGGGCATCAGCTCGGCGCCCAGGTAGCGTGCCAGAAGCCCGGTCGCGCCGAGCAGCACGGCGGCGCTGATTGCCACCAGTGCCCGGTGCCTCAGGGCGCTATGCAGGAGATTCCGGTAGCTGTTCTCCATGCCGGCCAGGAGCCGCCCGCTGGCCTCGTACAGCCGGCGGTTCAGTGTCCGTCGGCTCGTGGCGTCCCAGGGCCCGGTGCGCAGGATTTTGGCGCAGAGCATCGGCACCACGGTCAGTGCCACCGCCAGAGAGCACAGCAGGGAGAATGCGATGACGATGGAGAGCTGTTTGAACATCACGCCGGACATGCCCCGCATGAACACCAGGGGCAGGAACACCACGACGGTCGTCAGCGTGCTGGCGACGACAGCGGCCGCGACTTCGTTGGCGCCGTCCACGGAGGCCTGCTCGATCGACTCGCCGGTCTCGTGAATCCGATAAATGTTCTCGAGCACGACGATGGCGTTGTCCACCAGCATGCCGATCCCCAGCGCCAGTCCGCCCAGCGTCATGATGTTCAACGTCAGGTCATTGAAGTACAGCAGGGCGAAGGTCGCGATGATGGAAACGGGAATCGCGGTGGCGATGATGACGGTGCTTCGAATGTTGCGCAGGAACAACAGCAGGATGACGACGGCCAGCAGGCCGCCGTACATGGCCGAGCTTCCCACGTTGCGGATCGAATTCTTGATGTACTGAGACGTGTCGATGATCGGGACGATCCGGATCTGGGGGATGTCCTGGTTGATGCGCTCCAGCTCGGCCAGAGCGCCTCGGGCCACGTCCACGGTGTTCTTGCCCGATTGCTTGCTCACGGCCATGCGGATCCCAGGCTCGCCGTTCACACGCACGATTCGGGTAATCCTCTGCCAGGAGTCCTCGACCAGGGCGATCTCCTTCAGTTGGACGGGCGCGCCCTGGCGCATCGCGATGACCGTGTCCTGCAACTGGCGAAGGTCCGTGTACTCACCGGGCGTGCGGATGGTGATTTCGTACTTGCCCTTCTCGATGCTTCCCGCGGGGATGTTCACGTTGCCCTCGCGGATCTGCGTGAGGATCTGGTCCAGGGGAATGGCCAGGGCGTTGATCTTGGCCGGATCGAGGCTCACGTGAATCTCGCGCTCCAGCCCGCCGAAGATGTCCACCGCCGCCACGCCGGGCACTCGTTCGAGCCGGTACTTCACCTGATCCTCGAGGATCAGGCGGGTCTGCACCGGGTCGAGCTGGCTGGAAGCGCCGAGCATCAGGATGGGAAACGCGGCCAGGTCGAATTTTCGCAGCGTGGGCCGGTCCGCCTCCTCGGGCAGGCGTCCTGTCACCCGATCGAGGCGATCGCGAATGTCGTTCGATGCCGTGTCGAGGTCTGTCCCCCACGTGAACGTCACGCGGACGTTGCCCTGGCCCTCGACAGATGTGGAGGTGAGCTCTTCCACGCCCGGCACGGCGCTCATCGCCTGCTCGATGGGGCGGGTGATCAGTTCCTCGATCTCCTCGGGTCCGGCGTTCTCATACGTGCAGGAGATGCTGATCGTCGGGTAGGAAATGTCCGGCATCAGGTCGATGGGAAGGCGCAGCAGCGAAACCCCGCCCAGGATCACCACGATCAGAACGACCATGATCGTGAAGATGGGCCGATGGACAGAGAACTGCGAGATCTTCATCGCGTGCCTCCCTGCCGGACGGAGCCCGAGCCATCGGCGGAGCCCGGAGGGGCAGACTCCTGCTCGGCGCCGGCGGTCCTGTGCTGTGGCAGCGTGACGCGCGACCCGTTTTCGAGCAGGTGATTGCCGAGCGTGACGACCGAGCCGGAAATCTCCGGTTCGACGATCTCGACGACCTCACCATTGACGATCCCGGTCGTGACGGGCACGAAGCGCACCTGCAAGGCCTGGCCTTGAGACGTTCCCTTCAGCGCCTGAGGACTCGGTGCCGCCGGTGCGGCCGCTTCCACGAGGAAGACGCCCTCTTGCCCGGACCTTCTGACGATGGCGCTGAATGGCGCGAGCGTGACGTTCTCATGCGTGGCGAACTCGACCTGCGCCCGGATGAACATGCCCGGCTTGAGCAGACGGTCGGGATTGGGGACCTCAATCTCCACGCGGGCCTGGCGGCTGGTTTCTCGGATCAGCGGAGCGATTCGCTGGATCCGGCCGGCAAACGTCCGACCGGGATAGGCGTCCGTCGTGATCATCGCCTGCTGTCCGATCTGGATTTTCGGATAGTCCCGCTCGATTACGAAGACGACCGCCACCAGCGGGTTGTTCTCGAGAACCGACACGATCGCCTGGTTCACCTGCACCAGGGCGCCCTCATCGACGAACCGTTCTCCGACCACGCGATTCGGATCGCCCGCCTCCCAGAAGGCGCGAACCTGCGTGTAGGACAACTGTAGTTTCGCCGCCTCCAGGGCGGCTTCCCTCTGCGCCACCTGGGCTAGCGTGACTTTCAGTTGCGTCTGGCTGGCGTTGTACTGCGCCGCGGCGGCGTCCATCTCCGCGACCGACGCGATCTGCTTTTCCCGTAGCGCAGTGATCCGCTCGTATTCTCGCTTTGCCAGATCGAGCGCGCTGGCTCCGTTTTCCGCATTGGCCTTGGCCACCTGGAGTTCCGCCCGCGCCTGCTCGACCTGCCGTGTGAACTGCTCGTCGTCGAGGACGGCGATCACCTCGTTGCGCCCGACGCGGTCACCGATGTCCACAAGAAGCTTGCGCAGCCAGCCGGTGGCCTTCGAAGCGACCACGAACTGCGACCTCGGCACCAGCGAGCCGGTGAAGACGCCGATGTCCCGGATCATGTCCTTGCGCAGCGGCTGCACTTCCACCGGGACCGCGACGGCCGAACGATTCGGTTGCGCCTTCTCTGCCGAAGCCACGATGCGTCTGTGCGTTTCCCATCCGGTCGCGGCAAGCCCGATGACAACTACGGCAATGAATATCAGTTTCTTCATTCGTGTGTTCCTATGCTCTGTTTGAAAACACCCGGGTCGATCCTCGTTTTCGGTTTGGGGCCGGGGCCGCGTCGAACGGTCCGTTGCCGCCGGCCTCGATATCTTCACGCATCGTCCGGATTCCTGCCAGCGAGAAACGGGCAATGTGATTGGTCAGCGTGTTGACCAGTTGATCGGTCGGCGCATCGAACCTCACGTGAGGCGGAACCTTGCCGGTGAACAGACGGATTCCGATCGCGATGCACTGGTGGACTACGCTCATGCCGCACAGGTGGATCTGTTCCTCGCTGGCCCCTGGACCGAGCAGCTCTTTCATGAGCTGGCGCATCCGCTCCTGCATGGGTCGCAGTGCATCGTTCTTGACGTGCTCGATCACCTCGGTCGGATTCATCATCTCGCGTAATACCAGCCTGCCTGCGTGGCCGATTCGCCCGCGGTCGGCCACCTTGCCGACCAGCGAACGAATGGCCCCACGAAGACGGTCTTCGGCCGGCGCATCGGGGCCGAGCCCGCCTTCGGCAGGATACGCCTCGTTGGCCTCATCGAAGGCGCGGCGCCAAACCTGAGCGTAGAGTTCCTCCTTGGAGCCGAAATGGTAGTTGATCGCGGCGATGTTGCTTGCGGCCCGCGAGCAGATGTCCTCGACGGTGGCCTCGTGATAGCCCTTTTCCGCAAAGACCTCCCGTGCCACGGCGAGAATCCGGTCACGCGTTTCCACTCCGTCTTTTCGTCTGGCCACGTCAAGCCTCGAGTCTGTTCCCGATGGACATCGGGATCGCCGGTGCGAATCACTGTACGCCTGTTTCAAAAGTACATTTGAAATGCGCAGGGGCCTGTGCGTCAAATGGATTTCTGGACGGGGGGCATGGTTTCTTGCCGCAACAGCATGAGTCCTATAAACAACGCTTTTACAGACATGATAGGATGCCAATGCGCTTGTGGCGATGGATGCCACGGTTTGCAGCGGGTCCGGCGTGCGGCTGCCTGTTACTCGACGGTGAACCGAAAGACCGTTGCGGATCTATACTCCTGAGCCGGTTGGAGCACTGTTGACGGGAAATGCGGCTTGTTGGGCGAATCGGGGAAATGCTGCGTTTCCAGGCAGAAGCTGTGGTGCGAGCTATAGACCTTGCCCTGTTTGCCTTTGACGTTGTTCATCCCGTTGGCGGTGTAGAGTTGCACTCCCGGCTCGGTGGTGTAGACCTCCATGACCCGGCCGCTGAGAGGCTCGCGGACCCGGGCCGCCAGGACCGATGAGCCGTACGAGCTCTTAAGCACATAGTTGTGGTCGTATCCCCGCGTCTCGGTGAGCTCGTCGATTCGCTCCCCGATCCGGCGGGGTTCGGTGAAGTCCAGAGGAGTGCCCTGGACGCTGCGAATTTCCCCCGTCGGGATCAGGCCTTCACCGGCCGGAGTGTACCACGGCGCTGCGATCATCAGTTCATGGCCCAGGATGTCTCCGCTGCCGGCACCGGCCAAGTTGAAGTAGCTGTGGTTCGTGAGGTTCACGACCGTGGGTTTGTCGGTGGTGGCGCTGTACGCGATCTTCAGTTCGTTCTTGTCGGTCAGCGCGTACGTGACAGTACATTGCAGGTTGCCTGGGAAGCCCTCCTCACCGTCGGGGCTGAAGTGGGTCAGGCGGACGCCAATTTCCGTGCCGTCGCGGTAGCTGGAGCCTTTCCAGACGACTCGGTCGAACCGCTTGTCGCCGCCGCCGTGGATGTGGTTCTTGCCCGCGTTGGCGGTGATGCGGTGCTCGACGCCGTCCAGCGTGAATCGTGCCCCGGCGATGCGATTGGCATAGCGCCCGACGACGGCGCCGAAGAGCGGGTTCCTCCTGACGTAGGAATCGAGGTCGTCGAAACCCAGCACGACGTCGGCAAGACGCCCGTGACGGTCGGGCACGTCGAGCGAAACGAGAATGGCCCCGTAGGTGATGACCTTCGCCCGCAGTCCGTGCGCGTTGGTGAGCGTGAAGAGCATGACATCCTGTCCATCCGGCGTCGTGCCGAACGGGGTCTCAGAGAGGCTTGTGATCGCCGGCTGGTCGGCCCATACCGGCAGGGTGAATACAAGGATGACTGCGATCAGGAACAGCGGGGCACATGAGGGTCTGACGGTCATGGTTTGTCTCTCCTACGCCTGGAGCCTGCTGACACGCTGTGGACTGGCCACGCGACGACGGGATTGTAGGCACAGCAAGCCGGCGCGGTCAAGACGACGGTCCAGTGCGAACCGATCTGGCGGGGCAATGACCGCGTCGTTCGCATCAAATTTTCTGCCGCTCGGACGAATTCCTCCTTGACAATGGTTCGTGTGCGAACTATTCTTTTCTCATATCGAGTTCAGGCAACGAACAGGACGGCTATGGTTGATGTCAATGGTATCGCAGGGCAGATAGGCAGGATCAGAGAGAAGGCCAATGCCTTGGTTGAAGACGAGCTGAAGAGGCGGAACATCAAGGGGATTGTCGCCGCACACGGACATGTGCTGGCCTTTCTCTTGCGGCAGAAGCGACCGGTCGCCATCAGAGAGGTGGTGGAACACGTCCGGCGGGTCAAGTCCACCGTGACCGTGACGATCCGCACCCTCGAACGACATGGGTATGTGCGCAAGTCCCCCAGCGAAACGGATGCTCGCGTCACGTACGTGGAGCTGACCGCCAAGGGACGCGGCCTTCAGAAAGACTTTGAGGAGATCTCCGAGATGTTGCGGAGCAGGCTCTATGGCGACATGAGCGAAAAGGACCGCGAGCGCCTGGTCAAACAGTTGGACGGGATCGAGGAGAACCTGAGCCAGTAGTCGCTTTTTCTTCTGCCTATAGTTCGTAGACGAACGATATGTTTCATTACGAAAAGGAGCCGAACCATGCCGATCACATCGAGTCCGCTGAACGCCGTCCACAGTTTTTTGGTCAAGAGCCAAGTCCAGTATCTGGCCACGATTGGCCTGGACGACAGACCCAAGGTCCGTCCCTTCCAGTTCATGCTGGAAGAAGGGGGGCGACTGTACTTCTGCACCTCCAACCAGAAGCCCGTATTTCAGGAGATGCAGAAGCATCCATACGTCGAGTTCTGCGCGTCCGGGGATAGCTTCTCTTGGCTTCGTCTGCGCGGCAAGGTCGTATTCTCGAACGACCCGGCGCTCAAAGCCAGAATCCAGGACGCCAGTCCCATCGTCAAGTCGATCTACCAGACCCCCGACAACCCGGCGTTCGAGATCTTCTACTTGGACGAAGCCACCGCGACGATCGCCGATCTCAGCGGCAATCCGCCGCAGACGTTCAACCTCTGATTTGCCTGTGAGACCCACGTTCCGACCGAATGGGCATGAGGTTGTTTATGGGCCGGCGAGAATGGTATACTTGCCGGGAAGAAAGGAGGCAGATCATGAATAGGACGACGGTTGTTGGGATGGTCACAGGGGTCTTGATTCTGGCCGTGGCGGCTCAGGCGGGGGATTGCCCTCGGTTTCGCGGCCCGGCAGGGGATGGGGTATTCCCGGAGACGGGCCTGCTCAAGCAGTGGCCGGAGGGCGGGCCGAAGCTGGCCTGGTCGGTGGATGGGCTTGGTCCGGGCTACTCTTCGGCGGTCGTTGTCGACGGGACGGTCTACGTGACCGGCATGGACAACCAGAACCAGGGTGTGCTTTTTGCTTTCGGAGACGACGGCTCGCGGAAGTGGAAGGTGGCCTATGGCCCGGAATTCGTCAAGGAGGGCCCCGCTCCGACGGGAACACGCGGCACGCCGACGGTGGATGGCGGCCGGGTCTTCGTGATGACCGGCTTCACCCGGCTGGTTGTTCTCGACGCAAACAACGGACAGGCGCTCAAGACCGTCGATCTGCTGGAGCGATTCGGCGCCGAGAAGGCGAGGTTTGGCTTTGCCGAGTGCGTGCTGGTCGATGGACGCAAGGTCATCTGCACGCCGGGTGGCCCCGACGCATCGCTGGTCGCTCTGGACCGGGAGACGGGCGAGACGATCTGGCAGACCAAGGGGCTCGGTCAGCCGTCGGGTTACTGCTCGGCCAGGCTGGTTGACCACGACGGTCGCAAACTGGTCCTGACGATGCTGGCGAACGGCGTGGTCGCTGTCGATGCCGGTTCGGGCGAGGTCGTCTGGCAGCGCGAATACCCGCACCGCGCCGGGGTTCAGCCCAATCCCCCACTCTACGCCGACGGAATGATCTACGTCGCATCGGGGATGGGCACGGGTGGCGCGATGCTGCCGTTGGCCCAGACGGACGCGGCCGCCAAGTGGACGGACAGGACGCTGGATTGCCAGATGCAGGGGACGGTGCTGCTCGATGGCTGTATCTACGGAACCGCCCAGAGCGGAAACCGGGGTCTGGTCTGTCTGGACTGGAAGACGGGCGAGGTGAAATGGAACGCCCCGGCCACCAAAATGGGTGTGGTCGTGGCCGCCGACGGCATGCTCTACGTTTATACCCAGGAAGGGACGATGATTCTGGTGCAGCCGAGCCCAGAGGGATACAAGCCGGCGGGGCAGTCTACGATCTCGGCCGGAACCAACGAACACTGGGCCCATCCGACCATCGCCAACGGCAGGCTGTATGTCCGCCATGGGGACGTCCTGCTGGTCTACGATGTCCGCTCCGGATCGTAGCGCAAGCGGGCGGGCCCGCACGTCGTGCCCAGATTGCGGACTGTGGATTGGGGATTGGGGATTGCCGATCTGCTTCTGGCGGCGAATCCGCCGTCCGGAATCTGCAATCCGAAATCGGCCGGCACGAGCGAACTACAGAGGCCGGCATGGGGTATAATCGAGCGTCACAACGCACCACGCGGCCGGTGGGCAAGGTATGCCTTGCTCGCACGGGCGAGTAGTCATTCGCTCCTACCCGGCGCAGGGCAATAGACGGTAAGGCAGGGCAGCGATTCTATGACGTCAAGGCAAACCGAGAAGCGGCCGCACGTGGTGTTCTGTAGCTGCGCCCATTACGAGACGATCCCCGGCGCTGTGAAAGAGCGGGTGTTCAGTTCTCTTCGCGACGCCGGCATGGTCGTGGAGGCGGTGGCCGATCTGTGTGGCATGGCGGCCGACCGGCATCCGAGATTGCGGCACTGGGCGCAGGCCGAACCGCTGTCGATTGTCGCCTGCTTTCCGCGAGCAATTCGATGGCTGTTCGAAGCTGCCGGCGCGCCGTTGGACCTCGGGCGAACGCGGCTGTTCAACATGCGAACCCAGTCGCCCGAGGAGATTGCTCGGGAATTGTTGAAGGGCGCTGGATCAGGGATGATTGAAGAGAAGTCGGTCCCCTCCGCCTCCAATCATCAATCATCAATCGAAGATCATCAATCGGATTGGGTCCCTTGGTTTCCGGTGATCGACTACGAACGGTGCAGGAACTGCAAGCAGTGCGTGAACTTCTGCCTGTTCGGCGTGTATGGGCTGTCCGATGAAGGCCGCGTGCAGGTGCAGAACCCGGCAGGCTGCAAGACGAACTGCCCGGCGTGCGCGCGGATGTGTCCGGCTTCTGCGATCATCTTCCCCAAGTATGCGAATTCTCCCATCAATGGTGACGACGTGGCCCCATCGCCCCAAGCGCAGAGCGAATCCCCTCGCGATTTGCGTCGTCTGCTCCAGGGCGACGTATACGACAAGATTCGCCGTCGTGAACCGGGGCGGAAACGATTCTCCACAGAGGCACCGGACCCGGCACCGGGAGGTCCATGTCCCACGCTGGATGCGTTGCGCCGCGACCTCGACATCCCCGACGATGTTCTCGCGTCGCTGTCGGGCGCCGAGTTGCAGCGAATCCGGGTGGAGGCGAACAAGGGGCGGGCGCAAGAGAAGCCCCGCGATGAGGCCGGCGGCAAGAAAGAGAGTCGCAATGCCTGAATCGCGACTCCAGCCCGCCGTCGTTCTCGTCGCCGACCGGACGCTCAGCGCCAATTACCGCATCCTCTTCGACGGCATGTTCGCGACGATGCAGATGAGCCAGGTGCCGGAAGTGTTCGTGCGTCACTTCCTCGCACCGCCTGTGCGGACGGACGCCAACGGCCGCGCCCGCACCGTGCCTCTGGGACTGCGGCGCGTCGAATCGGCCTTACTGAAATACACCTCGCTGGAACGGGACGACGTGGTCTGCACGACGCCCGAGCGACTGGTGGATGTGATCGGTCCTTGGGTGAAGATCGTGGGCTTCAGCTCCAGCGATCCCCTCGGGATGGGTATGAGCAACACGACCACCTCCAATTTCTGGAAGGGCGAGCTCTACACCCGGCGATGGACGCGACAGACCCTGGAGCAACTGACGGCACTGAAGCGCCGATACGGCTTCAGGATCGTCGTCGGCGGCGCCGGAGCTTGGCAGTGGATCGCCCATGCGGACAAGAGGCCCGACGTCGATATCGACGTGGTCTTTCAAGGCTACTTCGAGGCCTCCGGGCCCGAGCTGTTCACCGAGCTGTTGAACGGCCGACTGCCCGCGCATCACGTGGTCGACGCGGACATCGGGGCCGATCGCATTCAGCCGATTCGCGATCCATCGCTGTTGGGGATCATCGAGCTATCGCGCGGTTGCGGCAGGGGCTGCCAGTTCTGCGCGATGGCGCGCCAGGGGATGAGGCACCTCGATCCGGACACGATCCTGGCGGACCTGCAAACCAACGTGGCCGGCGGCCTCAAGGCGGTGGTCAGCGGCAGTGAGGACTTCTTCCGATACGGCGCCAGGGGGCTGCGTCCCGATTTCGAGAAGCTGTGCAATCTACTGGAACGAATGCGTAGGATCAAGGGTCTGTCGTTCATGCAGATCGACCACGCCAACGTCACATCGGTCCTACAACTGACCGACGAGCAGCTTCGCCAGATCCGGCGTCTGTTGACCTGGGAGCGGCCGAGTGAGTATCTATGGGTGAACATGGGCGTCGAAAGCGCCAATGGGCATCTGGTGGCCGCCAACAGCCCGGGCAAGATCGCGCCTTTCGATCCGGGCGATTGGGGACAGATGGTCCGCGAGGCGGCCGATCGCACGACGCGCTGCGGGTTCTTTCCCGTCGTCAGTGTCCTGCTGGGCATGCCGGGCGAAACGCCAAACGATGTCGTTGCGACCCTGGAGCTGGTTCGAGATCTTGCGGCGAAGAAAGCCGTCATCTTTCCGATTTTCTATGAGCCGCTCGTCTCGGGCCAAGAGGCTGACCGGCAGCGGTTTACGCTGGCGAAGATGAGCCCCGAACATCTGGAGCTTTATCGAACCTGCTACGAGCAGAACTTTAGAATGGTCCCCAGGCTGTTCTGGGACAATCAGCGCGCCGGCGGCGTCTCGTGGACCAAACGGGTCGTCATGCAGACCCTCGGACGTGGAGAAGTCATGACCTGGCGACGGACCTTCAGGCGATTGCATAGACAGATGGAACGTTCGGTCCCGATCGTGGAGAAGGAGCAGGTGTATGCCTGATGACCGTGTGCTGACAGCCGGGCCCGTCCGGCCACCTCAGGACAACGTTCCGCAGACCAAACAGCAGCGCGACAAGCTGCTGGCGGTCGTTCGAGAATACGTGGAGATGCACGGACCGGTGCCGCCTCTGTCAATCGACGAGTTGCGGTCCCATACGGAGGCGGTGCTGCGCCAGGCGGGCATGGATCGCAAGTACAGCGATTTTGCCGGAGTGCTTGTCAACAACGAGGTCTGGCGCGAGACGGTCGCGGCGATTCCCTACGAGAAGCGCCTTCTGCTGCTGCCCAAGTGCTTGCGCAGCTCCACCGAGTGTCCGGCGAGCTTCGACGATCTCGGCCTGTTGTGCGAGCACTGCGGACGATGCCCCATGGGCGAACTGAAGAGCCAGGCAGAGTCTTTAGGCTGCGCGGTCCTGGTTGCAGAAGGCTCGCCGGTCGTGATGAGTCTGATTGAGACGGGCCAGATCGAGGCCGTGGTGGGCGCGAGCTGCCTGTCCGTGTTGGAGCAAGTCTTTCCCTACATGGAAGCCGGAGCGGTTCCCGGCGTGGCGATTCCCCTCCTGCGAGACGGCTGTGCCGACACCAGTGTAGACCTCGATTGGCTTTGGGAGGCGATCTATCAGACGACGGAAGACCAGACCAGACGTCTCGATCTCGATGCGCTGCATCGGCAGGTCAACGAGTGGTTCTCACGCGAGGCCCTCATGCGGATGATCGCGCCAAAGCCCGACCCGACCGAACAGGTGGCCCTGGACTGGATGGCCAAGGCGGGCAAACGCTGGCGGCCCTTCCTCGGCGTCTGCACGTACAAAGCGCTTTCAACCGAGGGTTTGCGTGCGACGGACCGGGACGTGCAAAGGATGGCGGTCGCGGTGGAATGCTTCCACAAGGCATCGCTCGTCCACGACGACATCGAAGACGGCGACGCGCATCGCTACGGCGAGAAGACGCTCCATTCGGAGCATGGCATTCCGATTGCGCTGAACGTTGGCGATCTGCTTCTGGGCGAGGGTTATCGGCTCCTCGTCGAGACCGATGCCTCTGATGCGAGGAAAGCGAAACTCCTGAGTGCGGCGGTGCAAGGCCATCGTACGCTCTGCCTGGGACAGGGCCGCGAGTTGGCATGGGCCCGCGCGCCGAAGCCGCTGACGGTGGCGGATGTGCTGGAGATCTTCCGCATGAAGACTGCGCCGGCCTTCGAGGTGGCCTTGAGTCTCGGGGCCGTCCTGGCGGGCTGCGACGACCACGTTGGCAGCGTGCTGAAGCAGTACAGTGAGTCTCTGGGGATCGCCTATCAGATTCGCGACGACCTGGAGGACCTCCGCGACTCCGAGGCGCTCGATCTGTGCATCAGCCGGCGCCCCAGCGTTCTGCTGGCGCTGGCGTACGAGACATCTGACCTGGAGAAGCGCAGGCGAATCGAGTGGCAGTGGGACCCGTCCGCGACGGACGCCGACCGCCAGCAGGTGCGCCGGATCGTCTCGGCGCCGGAAGTAGAGCTGGCGGCGCTGCGGCTGATGGAGAGCTACAAAGCGCAGGCGATCGGCTCGCTCATCGCACTGAAGAACGCCAACCTCAAGGGCCTCCTGCGGCGCGTGATGGGCAAGATATTCAACGACTTCGAGATCATGGGCTGCTGCAACGATCGTCCGCCTCAGCGCCGAACGCATCATGGATGAGGCCGCCGACGTGAAGGATTATGGAGGCAGCTTGGCTGGGTGTGTGGACTTGGTTGGCTATGAGCGGGCGCGATCGAAGCTTCCCCACGTTGTCCGGGCCCTGCGGCACGGAAACTACCGTCTGTTTTTCTGCGGCCAGCTCATTTCGCTCGTCGGTACGTGGATGCAATCCGTGGCGCAGGCCTGGCTGGTCTACCGGCTCACCGGTTCGGCGGTGCTGTTGGGATTCGTGGGATTCGCCAGTCAGATTCCCGTGTTCCTGCTGGCCCCTCTCGGAGGCTCGGTGGCCGACCGATACGACCGCCGTCACGTGCTCATCGCCACGCAGACAGCCGCCATGTTGGTGGCCTTCATTCTGGCGGGCCTGACGCTCACGGGACGTGTGCAGGTCTGGCAGATCCTTGTTCTGGCCTCGCTTCTCGGCGTCATCAACTCAGTTGATATCCCAACGCGACAGGCGTTTGCCGTCGATATCGTCGGGCGGGACGATCTGATCAATGCCATCGCTTTGAATTCCTCCATGGTCAACGGCGCGCGGATCGTCGGGCCGGCGGTGGCGGGCGTCCTCGTGGCTAGCGTGGGCGAGGGGTGGTGCTTTCTCGTCAATGCCGTCAGTTACCTCGCGTTGATCGCCGGCTTGCTGATGATGAACATGGCGGAACGGACCTTTGTCCCTCTGCCCGGGTCGGCGCTGGCGAGCATCCTGGAGGGATTCCGCTACGTCCGGCGAACCGGGCCGGTTCGAGCCCTGTTGCTGCTGCTGGGGCTGGTCAGTCTCATGGGAATGCCTTACGCGGTGCTGATGCCGGTCTTCGCGGATCAGATCCTGCACGGCGGCCCGCGCGGACTCGGATTGCTGATGGGCGCCTCAGGAGCCGGCGCCCTGATCGGGGCTGTGGTGCTCGCGGCACGCAAAGGCATTCGCGGGCTGGGTCATTGGATCGCGTTCGCGGCCGCGGGATTCGGGATGAGCCTGATCCTGTTTTCGCTGTCCCGTTCGTTCTGGCTCTCGGCGGTGCTGCTGGTGCCGGCAGGTTTCTCCATGATGATCGAAATGGCGGCCTCGAACACGATGATTCAATCGTTGATCCCGGATGCGCTGCGCGGCCGCGTGATGGCGGTGTACTCGATGATGTTCATGGGCATGGCGCCGTTCGGCGCGCTTCTGGCCGGAGCGCTCGCCCATCGCATCGGCGCTCCGGTGACTGTCATGGTGGGTGGCTCGGCGTGCGTCGCGGGCGCTGCGCTGTTCCGTTGGCATCTGCCGGTGTTGAAACACGAGGCGCGACAGATGATCGTCGCCCTCCAGGTCGCCGCCGGTGAGCCGGCCGAAGAAATGACCGGACAGGCCAGTGTCGTCGCGCCTCGCGAGCCGTCTGGAGCGGAAGAGTTGCCATGACGATCCGTCTCGACATGCGCAAGGCTGTAAGCAGGGCCGCCGAGGCCCTTGGCGACTCCGTCGACGCCGTCCGCGAGTTCCTCCGTTGCCACCTGTGCGACGATGGGGGCTTCCAGGGCCGCGATGGCAAAAGCGATCTCTACTACACGGTCTTTGGATTGGAGGCGTCGGTGGCATTGGATGTGAAGCTCCCGCTTGAGCGCGTCGTGGACTACGTGCGGGGCTTTGAGACCGGACAGTCTCTGGACCTTGTCCATCTTGCTTCCCTGGTCCGATGCCGGATCAACCTGGCCGAGGGGACCAACGACACACTCGATCCTGGCTCCCGACGGGCCATGATCGCGCACCTGATGCACTTCTGTGCGGCCGACGGGGGCTTCAGCACCTCTGCAGGAGCCGAACGGGGGCATGTGTACGGCAGCTTTCTCGCCCTGGGCATCTGCCAGGACCTCGAGGTCGACGACCTGGAGCCGGCGGGTGTGCTCGAATCGGTTCGTTCGCTTCAGATGCCCGACGGGGGCTTCTCGAACGAGCCGACGATGGCCGTCAGCGCCACCGCGGCCACCGCCGCAGCGATCACGATCTTCCACTACCTGCAAGCGCCGCTGCCGGAATCGGCGCTGCAATGGCTGGCGGCAAGGGCCGAGCCGGGCGGAGGGTTCTGCGCCATTCCATCCGGCCCCGACATCGCGATCCCCGATCTGCTCTCGACGGCGACCGCGCTGCACGCCCTGACATTGGTCGGCGTGGACCTGGACGAGATTCGCGAGAGAAATCTCGATTATCTCGACACCTTGTGGAGCGTGCGAGGCGGCTTCCGGGGCCATCCGGCCGAAGATGTGCTGGACTGCGAGTATACCTACTATGGACTTCTGTCACTCGGTGACCTGATCGGGCCATGAGGCGCATCGACGAAGAGAGACTGAACCGTACGATTGTCACCCTCCGCGAGCGTCTGCTGGCGGCGAGGAACGACCAGGGTCACTGGGTCGGACACCTCTCCAGCAGCGCCCTGTCGACCGCCACCGCCGCCTTCGCCCTGGCGCAGGTCGACGGCGCCAGACATCGAACATGGATCGAGCGAGGTCTGCACTGGCTCTGCGAGAACCAGAACACCGACGGCGGATGGGGCGACACGATTGAGAGCCCGAGCAACCTGAGCACCACGCTGCTGTGTTACTCGGCGATGTCGGTTTCAGAGGGTGGCAGCCTCAAACGCCGCTCGGGCATAGCTGGTTCGTGGAAACCATGCCCAAGTCCTTCGGACTTGAGGCTGCCACTCGCGGTCGAGAAGGCCGAGGCGTGGCTTCGTCGTGAGGTGGGCTCGCTCGAGCCGGAGGCTCTGGCCGCGGCGGTGATCGCGCGGTATGGCAAGGACCGGACGTTTTCCGTGCCGATCCTGACGATGTGCGCGTTGGCGGGGCGGCTCGGCGCCGGGTCGCAGGCGTGGCGCTGCGTCAAGCCGCTGCCTTTCGAGTTGGCGGTCCTGCCGCACCGGCTGTACAAGTGGTTGCGGCTGCCCGTGGTCAGTTACGCACTGCCCGCCCTGATCGCCATCGGGCAGGCCCGCTACGAACATCGCAGACCGCGCTGCCCTGTGGCCCGGCTTGTTCGCCATCTGGCGCGAAGGCGAAGTCTCGATGTGCTTACGACGCTCCAGCCGACCAACGGCGGCTTTCTTGAAGCGGCTCCGTTGACCTCATTCGTCGTCATGAGCCTGGCCTCCAGCGGACAGGCCGAGCACCCGGCGGTCGCGAAAGGAGTGGAGTTCCTCGTCGCCTCGATCCGCGACGACGGCAGTTGGCCCATCGATACCGACCTCGCGATTTGGGGCACGACGCTTTCGATTGCCGCCTTGACCGCTGGCGGAAACGACGGCCTGGCCGACTCAGAGAAACAGCGATTGGTGGATTGGCTGCTGGCCTGCCAGCACAAGACGGTGCACCCTTACACGCAGGCGGCGCCGGGAGGCTGGGCGTGGTCGAATTTGCCCGGGGCGGTCCCGGATGCGGACGATACCTCCGGCGCACTGCTCGCGCTGCACAAACTCGGCGTCCGGAATGAGGCCGTGTCGAGAGCCGTCAGAGCAGGCATCGGCTGGCTTCTCGATCTTCAGAACCGCGACGGCGGGATCCCGACTTTCTGCCGGGGCTGGACCAATCTGCCGTTCGATAGAAGCGCGCCCGATCTGACCGCCCATGCTCTCGGCGCGATGGGCGTCTGGGTGGAGGAAGCTGACCCGGAGCAACACACGGTGCGCGCGATGGGCAGGGCGATGGACTTCATGAAGGCGGCTCAGCGCGCGGACGGCTCGTGGGCGCCGCTGTGGTTCGGCAGTCAGTCCGCGCCGAACCAGGAGAATCCTGTCTACGGCACGAGCCGGGTGCTGACGCATTTGTCGCGCGTGCCGCCAGCATACCACCGGCGAATGGATGCCGCGTGCGAGCGGGGCGCCCGCTGGCTTCTGTCGGCGCAGAACGCCGATGGAGGCTGGGGCGGCGCGCCGGGCGTCGTTTCGTCCATCGAGGAAACCTCGCTGGCTGTCGATGCGCTGGCCGGACTTGTAGGGGCGAATGATGATTCGCGCGTATGCCCTTACGGGCACACTACGAACTTCGGCGAGGCCATCGCCCGTGGAGCCCAATGGCTCATCGAGCATACCGACCAGGGCGGAGCGACGCCGGCTTGCCCCATCGGTCTGTACTTCGCCCAGCTCTGGTATTTCGAGGAACTCTATCCGATCGTCTTTGCGCTTTCGGCCCTCGGCAAGGCGCAGGCCGTGCGGCGCTTCGGGTGAGCGCCTGGGTCCGAAGAACCTCAGGTTTCTGTTGCAGGGGCGGTGCCCCTGATATATTATTGCCATTAGCAATTATTGCTATGAACAAGTACATGGGCAGGGCCGTAGAAGGACTATGAACCGACGGTTGTTTGAGTTGATTCTTGCGGTCAAACGCAGGTGCCAGTGCAACGAGGAGCAGATTCAGGAGGAATTGGGTCTGACCGCCTCGCAGTTCCACGGCTTGATCGTTCTGGATGCAGGGGGCGAGGTAGCCGGATGCGAGTTCGCCCGGCGGATGGGCCTGTCGCCCTCGCGGGGCAGCCGGGTGCTGAACAGCCTGGTCACCAGCGGGCTCGTTGCCACTCGAAACCGCCCCGACGACCGACGGACGATGGAGATTTCGCTGACGAGCACGGGAAGAAGAATGAAGAATCGCATCATCGAGCGGATGAAGGCCTGTGAGAGCCGCGTCTGCGACCGCCTCGATGATTCGGGCGTTAGACGCGTCAGAGAGGCGCTGGAGTTGCTGGAGACGGTCTTGTAACCGCCTGTAGAGTGGAAGTCTGGAGAACGACGATGCCGAAGACCTTGATCATTCAACTGGCGTTGGGGCTGCTGATTGGTGGTGGCCTGGGGGCTGTGATGGGATACTATGGCAAGTGTTCCAGCGGGGCGTGTCCCCTGACGGCCAATCCCTGTCGCGGCGCCTTTCTTGGGGCCCTGATTGGAGGCGTGATTGCCTACTCCGGGGCCGGATCGCGAGTGAATCCGGAAGGCAAGGAGAGAGGATACGCCGCGATGCAGATCGAGACGTTGGACGACTTCGAACGTTTCGTGTTGAAGGCCGAGCAGCCCGTGATGGTCGACTTCCACTCGAATGGTTGTCCACCTTGCCGCAAGCTGGCGCCCACGGTGGAAGAACTCGCCGAGGAATACCAGGGTCGTGCCATCATCGCCAAGGTCAACGTCGATCGCGTGCCGGAACTGGCCCGCCGGTACGGCATCCAGGATATTCCTGCCGTCCTCTTCTTCGGCAAGGGCGCCGAGACGCATCGCCTGGTGGGCCTGCGGCCCCGCAGCGCCTATACCGAGGTGCTCGAGGGATTGCTCGGCTGAAGCACGCTATCTGGACCACAACGGTGCGAGCAGGTCGTAGATGCCCAGGAGGATGCAGGCCAGTCCCGCCGCCACGCACGCGAAGCCGAATACGCTGAGCACCGTAGCGATGAACTTCCCTTCGAAATAAGGCGAGGCGGCGAATCTTCGCTTCAGAACCGCGCCTCCGAGGCACAAAGGCGACGCGATGCCCAGTACGCCCAGCCCGGTCAGGACACTGCGAAGAGGGTCCTTCAGACGCGCTTCCTTCGGCTCGGGCAGAAGCGCCAGCACGACGAAGCATGCCAGAGCGACTGCGAGGGATGCCCCCATGGCCAGCGCGAGCCTCTTGTCGCCTGTCAGCTTCGTGCGCTTCTCCTGCGTCTGGGTTTCCGCCATCACGTTTCCGTCGTCACCGCATCTTGCGGATGCGGACCTCGATGTTCTTGTCGTCGGCCAGAAGCTTGACCAACTCGTTCGGATCGGTCTGCCCGTAATGATACGGGTAGAGGATCTTCGGCGCAAAGACCCGGGCCGCATCGGCCACCATCTCCGGGGTCATCGTGTACGGCAGGTTCATCGGCAGAAACGCGATGTCGATCTGCTTGAGGTCCTTCATCTCGGGGATGTTCTCCGTGTCACCTGCGATGTAGACCCGCTGCTTGCCGAACGTCACGACATAGCCGTTGCCGTTGCCCTTGGGATGGAAGGGATCGCCGTCGGGACGCTTGTGAACGATGTTGTAGGCCGGCACTGCCTCGATCTTGAGCCCGTCGACCGTCCGCACGTCGCCGTTCTTCATCACCAGACCGCCGGCGATCTTCTCGGCGCAGATTTTGGTCAGAACGATCTTCGTCTGCGGCCGGCGAATCAGCTCCAGGGCCTTGGGGTCGAGGTGGTCGCCGTGCTCGTGCGTGATCAGTACGAGGTCTGCCTTGGGCAGTTTGGTGTAATCGACTTCCCGAGTGACGGGATCGACGTGAATGACCTTGTTCTGCCAGGTGAACATCAGCGTGCCGTGGCCGATGAAGGTGATCTTCAGATCGCCTTGTTCGGCCTTGATGACATCCTCTTCAAGTTTCTTTTCCTCGGCGGCGCCTGCTGGCACGACGCCAAGCCCCGCCGCGATGAGTGTGGCCCAGATGAGCCACACCCTTGCTGCCATCCTGTTCATCGTCTGCTCCTTTCTCCATACGCCGGCGTTCGGTCTACCCGTGGATTGCGGCCCATTGACGATTGACCATTGGACGTTCATTTCTGCACCTTCGAAAACCAGGATCCTTGTGATATGACACGATGCCTATGATAGTCCAACGGGCCGGTCGTCGCTATAATGCATTCTCGGGATTTGGAGTACCGGATGGACGAAAGCGCAGTCAGACATACCATCGGGCGCAGGGCAGTTCTGAGATCTGCCTTTGCCGTGATGACTGGGCCGGTGGCGACGTCCCTGTCGTACACCTGCAACCCGACATCGTCTCGGGGAGACCGGCCGATGCGGTTTGGCGTGGTCACGGACTGTCACTACGCCGATGTGGATCCGGCGGGTACCCGCTTCTATCGCCAGTCGCTGGACAAGCTCGCCGAGTGTGTCGACCGGATGAACACCGAGAAGGTGGATTTCCTCATCGAGCTGGGCGATTTCAAGGACCAGGGCCGGCCGCCTGTCGAGCGGGACACACTGGCGTACCTTCAAGAGGCAGAAGCCGTCTTCCAGCGATTCGGTGGCCCAACGTACCACGTCCTCGGCAACCATGATGTCGATAGCATCTCCAAGGCGCAGTTCCTGGCCCGCGTGACCAATACGCGCATCGATCCCGGCCGCAGCTATTACTCGTTCGATGTCAAGGGCCTTCATTGCATCGTGCTCGACGCCGACTATCGCAGCGACGGCGTAGGCTATGATCATGGCGATTTCGACTGGACCGACGCCAACGTTCCTGCCGATGAGCTGGACTGGCTCAGGAAGGACCTGGCGGCTGCCCCCGGTCCGGCGGTCGTCTTCATTCACCAGTTGCTCGACGGGGCCGATTCCGTCAGCGTCAGGAACGCTCCGCAGGTGCGTGCGATCCTCGAAGAATCGGGCAAGATCCAGGTGGTTTTCCAGGGCCACCACCACGAGGGCCGATACAACCGAATCAAGGGGATTCACTACTACACCCTGCGGGCGGTGGTCGAAGGGCAGGGGGCCGACAGCAATTCTTACGCCATCGTCGAGGTCGCAGACAATGCGTCGATCCGCATTTTCGGGCACCGCCGGGCCGTCAGCGCGACCCTGTTTGCAGTGATGCCATGAGGCGCTATGCGCTCGCGGGCGTGCGTTTAGAGCTTGCCATTGGGACCCTCCAGACGGTATAATCGGTTCTGGTTTGGCAGGGTGCATAAGACCACGGAGGCTTCTTTCGGATCGAATCGAATCGCGCCTGTAGGGGCGAATCATCGTTCGCCCCCACGCGGACACGCTACGAACTGTGGAGGACAGAATCATGGTGGCGACGCGCTATGCGAGAATTCCCGTTTTCCTGTTGGTTCTGCTGGGTCTGTTCGTGAACGGGGTCTGGGGGGCGAACATTCTGTTCGTCACCGCCGAGCCGGCTGATCCCGAGGATGCGCCGATTCTCGCCTTCCTGGAAGGGCTGGGGCACACCGTCACGATCATCGACGACGGGGAGAACGAGCCGACGACGGAGGCGGCCGCGGCGGCCGCCGATCTGGTGTTCATCTCCGAGTCGGTCGGGTCCGGCGGCATCCGCAACGAGATCACCGAGATCGCGACACCCATGATTATCACTGAGGCATGGGCTTGGGACGAAATGGGCCTGACCGAGGGCGCCGGCGGCGGGCTCGAAGTGGCCACGACCGACATTAAGATTGTCAGTCCCGACCATTTTCTGGCAGCGGGCCTGAGCGGGACGGTGCCCGTGCTGACCGGGATCGGGGAAGTGTCCGTTGCCCGCTTCTCCACGACGGTTGCCGGCGCGGAGGCAACGGTGATCGCCACGGCCACGCTCAGCGACGGCCAGACGTACGACGTTCTCTACGTCTACGAGCAGGGGGCCCAGCTGGCGATCGCTCCGGCCGACGGCAGCGCCCAGGTCGCAGCGGGGATGCGCATCTGTCTGGGCTTTGACGAGATCTCCTACGCCATGTGGAATGAGAACGCCTACGAACTACTGGCGGCGGCGGTCAATTACGGACTGGGGATCACCGAACTGGCGAGAAATCCCAGACCGTCCGACGGCGCGAAGAACGTTGGTCCTGCGGCACTTCAATGGTCCGCCGGTCAGGGCGCCGCGTCGCACAACGTATATTTCGGCACGAACCCGACGCCCGGAGCGGCCGAGTTGGTCAGCGAGCGTCAGACGGATACGACATATGTATTGCCGGCAGACCTCGTGCCTCAGACGACGTACTACTGGCGCATCGACGAGATCGAGGCAGATGGCAGTACGATCCATCCCGGCGCGGTGTGGAGCTTCACCGCCGCGAGGCTGGTCGCCAACGGTCCGAATCCGGCCGACGGCGAGGTCTTCGTCGATCCGGACGCGGACCTCAGTTGGATTGCCGGTTACGGCGCCGCGACGCACGATGTATATCTGGGCACCAGCCAGCCGGCGGTGCAGGATGCGACCGTGACCTCGCCGCAGTTCCAGAGCAATGTCTCGGCGACGAGTTACGATCCCGGCACGCTCGCCAAGAGCGCCACGTATTACTGGCGCATCGACGAGGTCAGCGCCGACGGCGCCACAGTGCAGAAGGGCAACGTCTGGCGCTTCTCGACCGTGCCGGACATCTCTGTTCGCGATCCGAATCTCGTCGGCTGGTGGAAGCTCGAAGACGAGGGCATCGACATCGTGATGGACTACTCCGGCCACAGCCACCACGGCACGCTCAGCGAGAATTTGCAGTGGGTCTTCGGATACGACGGCGATGCGCTCGACTTCGACGGCGCCAGCTACGTCACACTGCCGGCGGGACTGACCAACACGAACCGAGGGTCCGTCACCGCGTGGATCAAGACCACACTGGACGTCCGAGGCATGATCTTCTACGCGGCCGAGGGCAACAGCGGCGACGGCTTCGGAGGCCAGAACGAGTTCCACGCCCACGTCCGCGACGGCGGCGACTTCGAGTTCTTCATCGAAGGCGGCGACACCGACACCACCGTCCGCGCCGGCTCCGTCAACGACGACGCATGGCACCATGTGGCGGCGACCTGGGCTGCCGGCGGGGATGTCGTTGTTTACGTCGACGGAGAGGCCGTCACCACGAGGGCCCACACCGCCAACAGCTTCGAGGCGCTCGGCGCGACCCGCCTGGGGGCCCCGATCTCCGACCAGCGCTACTACGTTGGCCTTCTCGATGATGCGAGACTGTACGACTATGCACTCTCGGCCGAACAGATCGTCGAGACAATGAAGGGCGATCCGATGCTCGCATCGGACCCGAGTCCCGCCAACCGCTCGGTGACGGACGTCGAACGAGGAACGACGCTGACGTGGTCGCCGGGAACCAGTGCCGCTGAGCACCATATCTACTTCGGAACAGACCGGACCGCCGTGACGCAGGCCACCAGTTCCGATGCTACAGGTGTCTATCAAGGTGTGCAGCCTCTCGGCGACGAGCGATTCGAATTGGCGGACACGCTTGAATTCGACCAGACCTACTACTGGCGCATCGACGAGCGGAACGCCGACGGCACGCTCAGTAAGGGCGTGATCTGGAGCTTCACGGTCGCCGACTACCTGATCGTCGACGACTTCGAATCCTACAGCAACAACTCTCCGCACCAGCCGTTCCAGACCTGGACGGACGGATTCGGCTACGAGCAGGACGAATTTCTGCCCGGCAAGGAGGGCAACGGGACCGGCTCGCAGGTCGGCCACGACGTCTGGAGTCTCGACAGCCCCTATTTCAATGGCGAGTTCATGGAGAAGGAGATTGTCCACTCGGGTCGCCAGGCCCTGCCATTCTACTATGACAACAGCGGCCCCGACGGTGCGAGGTTCTATTCGGAGATCGAGCGAGCCTGGAGTGCGCCGCAGGACTGGACGCGGAATGGCGTGACGGCGCTTTCGCTGTTCTTCCAGGGCAATCCGCAGGCCTTTGTCGAGACCCCATCGGGTCACATCCTTATCAGCGCCACGGGCACGGACATCTGGGGTACTGCCGACGAATTCCGATTCGTGCACAAGCGTTTCACCGGCGATGGCGCCATCGTCGCCCGGGTGGAAAGCGTCGACAACACCGATCCGTGGGCCAAGGCGGGTTTGATGATTCGCGACACGCTCGCCGCCGGCTCCGAATTTGGCGCGGTGTACATCACGCCGGGCAACGGCTGTCGTTTCCATATCCGCACCGCGACCGAAGGCGCCGCCACGAGTGACACCTCGGTGGCCACGCCCGAGCAGCAGGCGATCACCGCGCCCTACTGGGTCAAACTCGAACGCGTGGGCATGGCCTGCAGCGGCTACTACAGTGCTGATCCCGCCACCGCCGGCTGGACCGCCATGTCGTGGAACCCACAGACGTTGTCCATGCCGGGCAACATCTACATCGGCCTGGCAGTGACCAGTCACAGCGCCGGCGACATCTGCATCGCCGAGTTCTCGCAAATTGAGATCACCGGCGACGTCACGGGCGACTGGGAGGTGGCCGACATCGGCGTCAGCCACCCGAACAACGCTCCGGGTCAGCTCTATGTCGACCTCGAAGACAGCAGCGGTCACGTGGCGGTGGTGAACCACCCGGATGGGCCGGCTTCCGTGCAGCGCAAGGATTGGACGGACTGGACGATCGATCTGTCGCAATTCAGCAGCCAGGGCGTCCGCATCACGGATGTCGAGAAGATGATGATCGGGGTGGGCGACCGCGACAACCCGGCCGCCGGCGGATCGGGCCGGCTGTTGATCGACGACGTTACACTGCAACGGTGATTGACCCGTTTGTAGGGGCGAATGATTATTCGCCCCTACGGGCGCGGATCGTCCAGGGTGAGGTTCTGTCGGCGAAGCATCGCTTGGGCGTAGCGAAGCCCGAGCGTTCTGGCAGCTTCCGTGTTGAAGTGCACCTGGTCGTCCTTGCAGGCTAGGCCCGCTGCGGAGACCCAGAAGACCCGCTCGTCCATCTTCGCGGCGGCCCGGATCGCTTCGATCACGAATCGGCTGTCGGGCGTTCGGGCGATGAAGGCGTCGGCGGGAGTGCCGGCGACGAACAGCAGGTCCGGAGCGCTCAGGTCCTGGCGGAACCGCCGGATCAACTCCGTCAATCGCTGCGCATAGAGCGGTCCATCCTCGGCGTTGCTGTCGCTTTCGCCCTGGTGCCAGAGCACGCCTTTGAACACGCCTCGCTGACCGGCGATCCGGCAGCGTGCGATCGCGTCGTCGTAGGGGTGGACGCCCGTCGCAGGATAGTGAGCTTGGGGTCTCCAAACCGAGATCGGCGAACCTCCCGCCGCGCAGGGGACCAGACCGATGACGACGTTCGGGTCCGCCTCGGCCATAGCCTTGCCAAAGGCCAACCCCGGGCCGACTCCGACGATCGCCGGCTTGTCAAAGTGCAATGGCTCGACGGCGGGCACCCAGCGGTTCTCGCGGTTCAGGGCGAAAACGCGCGGGTGTGCGGTCTTGTCCTGCTTGGTCAGAACGCCGCGACCGGCCATATTCGATTGACCGGCCAGCAGGTACAGGTGGAACGCTTCTTTCTGGACCTCGGGCAACGGGTTCTCCTGTGCCCAGGCTGCGGCGGCGAGAACGCCCAGTAGCAGGAGGGTAAAGAACAAACGGCTCTTCATGGTCGTCTCCCTGTCGTGGCAGTGGCGATCAGCATTGTCAAGCGGAGGCCAGGGTTTCCACCGCAGCGATGGTCTTCGGGATCGGCGGGCCCAACACGCGGCCGCCCGTATCCATCACCAGAACATCGTCTTCGATTCGGACCCCGCCGAAGTCGCGGTAGGTGTCCACCTTGGCGTAGTCGATGAAGGTGTCGCACTTTTGCTCGGCTTTCCAGCGGTCGATCAGCGTCGGAATGAAGTAGATGCCGGGCTCGACGGTCACGACGTGGCCAGGCTCGACGGCCTTGGCCAGCCTCAGCGAGCTCCAGCCGAACGCCGGATTTCTTCGGATCGCCTCGGTGTAGCCGACGTAGTCCTCGCCCAGGCCCTCCATGTCGTGGACGTCGAGGCCCATCATGTGGCCCAGGCCGCACTGGAAGAACAGCGTATGGGCGCCCGCCTCGACTGCTTCCTCCGGATCGCCCTTCGTCAGGCCCAGTTCTTTCAGTCCGGCCACCAGCCTCACGCAGGCCAGACGATGGACGTCCCGGAATTCCACGCCGGGCCGGATCGCGGCGATGGCGCTCTCCTGCGCATCGAACACGATGGAGTAGATCTCGCGCTGCCTCTGCGTAAATTGCCCACCGACAGGGATCGTTCGCGTGATGTCACTGGCGTACCGCATGGGCGACTCGGCGCCGGAATCGTTGACCGCGATGTCGCCGGCCTTCATCACATTGTTGTGGAAGGGATTGTGCAGTGTCTCGCCATGAATGCTGAAGATGGGCTCGAAGGCGAAGCGCACGCCCAGAGCCATCGCAATGCCTGCCATAGCGCCGGCGACCTCGCGTTCGACGACACCCGGCTTGGCCATCTTCATCGCGGCGGCCTGCATCTGGTACGAGACGCTCAGAGCCAGTTCAATCTGCTCGATCTCTTCGGACGATTTTACCGACCGCTGCGCGACCGCCGCGCGAATCAACGTCTCGGAAGCCAGTCCACCGACGGCTTCCGGCGGAAAGCCCAGCAACTCGGCAATCCACAGGAGATGGTCGGGACGGTAGGGCGGAAGGAAGTGAATCGCCCGGCCCCGTTTGCTCGCCCTCTCCAGGACGAACGCCAAGTCCCGACTCGGGGCGGTCTGCGTCACGCCCACGCGTCGAGCCCTTTCGCGAAGAGGCGTCTGCGGACCCGTCCAGATCACTTCATCGATGGTCACGTCGTCGCCGAAGAGGCATTCGGTCCCTTCGTCCACGTCGATTGCCGCCGCGAGCCCCGGCTTATCGAGCCCGAAGAAGTACAGGAACGTGCTGTCCTGCCGGAAGGGATAGCAGTTGTCGGGGTAGTTCACAGGCGAAGGGTCGCTGCCCAGGAGCAGAATCACTCCCGATGCCACCTGCTTTCGCAGGCGTCTTCTTCGCGCCGTGTATGTCTCCGTCGGGAACATGGTCAGCTCGGCCCCGCGGGCCTCTTCCTGGTGAGCAGACTTACGAGGACCAGCGCCAGCACCGACAGTGTGATGGCGGGCAGCACGGCGTCGAGTTCGGCGGCCCACGCCGGAAAACGGCCCTTGTCGAGCGCCGACCAGACCAGAGTCGTTATCGTTCCGGTGAGGATCGACGCAATGGCCCCTTGCTTCGTAGCCCGGCTCCAAAACAGAGCAGCGACCAGGCACGGCGTGATCGCGGCTCCATAGATCGTATACGCATAGAGGGCCTTCTGGAAGAAGCCCGTGGACTGGGCAAACATCAGCGACACGCCATAGGCGACCAGGCCGAAAACCACCACCAGCAGACGGCTCAGGAAGACCACGCGTTTCTCAGAGGCATTGCGGTTGACGTAGTTCAGATAGACGTCTTTGATGAACGTGGTCGCCGGCACCAGAAGGAAGGAGTCGGCTGTCGAGATGATGATCCCGACTACCGTGATCATGAACACGCATCCCAGGGCCGTCGGCATCAGATGCTTGGCGGCATGGATCAGGATGTACCTGCCGTCGTCTGGATCGGGAGTTTGACTGGCGGCGATCCAGGCGCAGGCGATGATCAGCAGTTCGATCGCGTAGGCTACGAAGATCATCGTAGTCACTGCCGTCCGCGCGCCCTTGGCGCTGCGGCTGGCAAAGATGCGCTGGTACTGGTTGGCATCGCCAAGGATCAGCAGGAAGATGGGGAGCAGAAAGTTGACCAGATCGGTGGCCGAATAGACACCCCAGAGTTGCATGTGGTGAGGCTTGTCCCCCATCTGGGCGAAGGCGGTTTCCATGCCGGACCAGCCGCCGGCCCGAATCCAGTACAGGGGAAAGGTCACCGCCAGGGTGACCATGATAACGGTCCCATTGACGATGTCGGTATACGCCAGGCTCTTGAGACCCGCCAGCATGGTGTAGAGGATGATGAAACACGCTGCAATGATCGTGGCCTTCTGCTTGGTCAGAATCGGCTCGATGTGTTCCAGCCGTCCGTGTTCGGGCAGGGCGGCGATCCTATACGTTGCGTCCCTCTCTCCAGGCAGGCTGGGCACGATGCGGGCCTTCGTGTTCACTTTGGTCGCCGCGGTATTGGGCGACAGGGCGGCCTGCTTCTTGCTGTCAAGGTACGAGTTTGGTTCCACTACGTGGATTGTCACAGTCACGTCGCCGTGGGCAGGCACTTGCTCAAAGCGGACCGTATCGGAGCCCTTCCAGTCTGCTCGCGGGAAATAGACCAGAACGCCTTTCTGAATCTGCCTGGCGCGGAAGGTGTCGCCAACCTGTACGGCCACCGGAGGCTTGTCGCCTGTGATGACCTCCAACACGGCTCCCCCGGCGTTGAACTGGTAGCTCACGATCACCATGTAGGCAAGGACCAGGGCGACGACCGCCAAGGCTCGGGCGATCTGGCCGAAGCGAGAGCCGATGATCTCCGGCACGCTGGTGGCTTCGATGTTTCTCACGCGCGAGGCGGCCAGCGACAGGAGGATCATCCCGAACAGGACCCCCGTCGGGATGACCAGCGCCGCCATGCCGGTACGATAGGCCTCTTCGGCGTTGGCCACGATGGAGCCGGTGCCGATCCACACCGCGAGCATGGTACACACCATGATCCAGGGGGACAGCGTGCGGCCCGCGACGGCGAAGTCCGCCTGTGTCCTGACCTGGCGCGATTTGTAGATGCCGATGCCCGTTAAGACCAGCAGATAGATGAGAATCGAGATGAGGTAGACCATGGCACCTGCTTCGTATCTGGACGCCGGCTGCGCGTCGATGTCACTTGATGAACTGCTCGACAAAGTACCTGGGCGTCAGCGGCTCGCCCGTGGCTCGGACGATCATCTCGTCCCAGCGGTAGTGAGCTCCCGGGCCGAGCACGTTGTCACGAAAGTACCGGCCGATACGCTCGTCGCCAACATAGCTGAGCCCCTCGTCCGAATCAAGCTCCAATATCTGGTGGACGATGGTGTGGTGCCATTGCGAGGCCAGCAGCTCGCCGAGCATGTAGTTGTGGTAGTAGCAGGGGGCGACGGTGAAATGCAGCTTCGAGGCCCAGCCGGCGTCGGCCTTTCCCGGCGGACGTCGGAGGAACTGGTACCTCTCGACCAGGTCCCACCACAGGGCATTCAGGTCCCGGCCGGGATCGGCGTAAAGGGCCTTCTCGAAATGGTACATGACCAGCGCCCAGCGCACGAAGAGGATCTGCTGGAATCGGAGATAGCGGTCGCTGACGGTCTTGGTCCTGGCGGTTTCCTCATCGGACAAGCCCAACATCTGGTGCATCCAGGCGGCGTTGCGGCTGAGCCGGCCGAAGAACATCGCTACCGCCTCGGTGGTGAAGCGGTGCGCCGGCTCGCGGAGCAGCCAGGGCTCGCGCCGGTCGTGGTACTTGCTGTAGAGGGCGTGACCCAACTCGTGCAGGAGCGTCTCCATCCATCGCTCGGTGTCCTGGAGGTTGGCCAGCACGCGGCTGTCGCCCTCACGGTCGGCGTCGAAGCCGTACGCGTGCGGGTACTTGCCCTCGCGGTCATATAGGTCGCTGCGGGCCAGGATGTCGTCGACGGGCAGGCCCACGCCGGCGTAGTAGCGTCGGGCCAGGTCCTCGACGCGGCGGCCCTGGTAGTACCGGTCCAGGTCCAGCTCGTAGACAAGCGGCGTCCGCTGAAAGAACGGATCGTGGTAGTGCCAGGGCATCAACTCCGACGGGGCGATGCCGTAGCTCCTGGCCAGGATCGCGTCCAACTCCTTCTTCAGCCTGGCGAACGGCTCGCGGGTCAGCGCGTCCAGTTCATCGAAGATGCGGTCGAGCTGTGCGACGTCCTGCTCGCCCGTCACGATGGTCATGGTGTGGTAGTTGTCGAAACCGAGTGCCTTCGCTCCCTGGTTGCGGAGCTTCACCAGGTGCAGAAAGTCCTTGATGATGACGTTGCCGACCTGCTTGCTGGCGTGCCAGGCCGCCTCACGTTTGGGCGTGTTCTTCTCCGTTGTCAGGAGCGTGTAGATATCGCTCATGGTGACGTCTTGCCCGTCGATGCGGCCTCGGTAGCTGTTGTAAGTCTGCTGGATCTGCGTGTCGAGCTGCACGATCTGCGTGAGCAGTTCCGGCTCGATCTGGTTCTGGAGATAGGCGCAGTAGAGCTTCTCGAGCTGGCGGGCCAGACGCGGATCGGTGATGGGTCCGGCTTCCCTGAACGCCTTGATGCGTGCGAAGTCCTCTCGATTGCTGTAGAGCTGCCGAATCTTCAGTTGCAGGGCCTCATACTTGTCCCACGCCTCCTTCCGGCCGGTCGTGGTGGCATCCCAGTACGTGAGATTGGCCTGCGTCCACAGCGGGGCGACCTGCGCTACATGCGCGTCGATGAACTCGGCCGATTCGCTCTCCTGCGACGCAGCCTCGACATTGGCCAGAGCTGTAGCTGTGAGCAGCAAAACGCTCCCGATGGATATCAATCTCATGTTGGATCTCCTGACGCGATTTCCCGAAGCGGCCCAGTCTATCATGCCTGGCTGCAAGGCAGAGAAGAACGCCGCCGATCCGGCCGAGTTGCTCAGTGACTCGCTGACGGCACGTGAGACTTATGCGACGCGTCGTGATCGGACTTCTTTGTCGATTTTCGAGCCGATCTTCTGCTTGGCAACCTTCAGATCATAGCTGGTCTGGAGGTTCAGCCAGAATTCGGGCGTGGTGCCGAAGTAGCGTGCCAGCCGGAGGGCTGTGTCAGGTGTGACGGCACGTCGTTCACGCACGATCTCGTTGACGCGCGGGGCGGGCACCTTCAGCTCCATTGCGAGCGCGTGAGCGTTCATCTGCAGCGGTTTGAGGAACTCCTCACGCAGAATCTCACCAGGATGAACGGGCCGCATCTTGTTCGCTATGCTCATCGTGTAATCTCCTCAGTGGTAGTCCACAATCTCAACATCGAATGCGTTGCCATTGTCGAAGCGAAAGCACAGACGCCACTGGTCATTGATACGAATGCTCCACTGGCCTTTCCGGTTTCCCAGCAAGGCCTCCAGTCGGTTGCCCGGCGGGACGCGAAGATCCTGGATTGCATGGGTGCTGTCCAACATCTGCAGTCTTCGCTCGGCCACAGCGGCGATCGCCTGGAACCGGCGGGGGTGCCGGCCTTCAAACAATGCCTGTGTCTTCGTGCAACGGAAGCTCTTGATCAGGGAGGGAGTATATAACGCACCACGTTAAATGTCAAGCGGATACTTCGCGCGAACGACGCCAGCCGTGCAAGGCTGATGGAAACTACAGTCCAGAACGACTTTCTTGTGACGGGCCGCCTCTACAGGGCGCTTTGTTCGGTGCGTGCGATGATCTCGTTCTGGAGGTCGCGGCCGAGGTCGACGAAGTAGTCGCTATAGCCGGCGACGCGGACGATCAGGTCGCGGTTCCGCTCGGGATGCTTCTGGGCCTCGCGGAGCGTCTCGGCGCCGACGACGTTGAACTGGATGTGATGGCCGTCGAGTCGGAAATAGGAGCGGATCAGTTGCGTGAGCTTATCGAGGCTCTCTTCGCCGTCGAGGACCTGGGGATTGAATTTCATGTTGAGCAGGGTCCCGCCGGTGCGGGCGTGGTCCATCTTGGCGGCCGACTTGAGCACCGCCGTGGGACCGTAGCGGTCGGCGCCCTGAACGGGCGAGATGCCCTCCGAGAGGGGCAGGCCCGCCTTGCGGCCGTCGGGCGTGGCGCCGATGACCGAGCCGAAGTACACATGGACCGTCGTCGGAAGGAGATTGATGTGGTAGCGACCCCCTTTGGTGTTGGGCCGTCCATCTACGGCGTCGAAGTAGACCTCGAACACCGATCGCATGACGTCGTCGGCGTAGTCGTCGTCGTTGCCGTACTTGGGGGTCCGTTCCAGGAGCGTCTGCCGCAATGATTCTTCGCCTTCGAAATCGCTGCGCAACGCCGACAGCAGTTGCGACATCGATACGCTCTTGCGGTCGAACACATGGTACTTGATGGCGGTCAACGCATCGGTGATCGTGCCCAGCCCGACGCCTTGAACGTAGTTGGTGTTATAGCGGGCGCCGCCGTCGTGGTAGTCCTTGCCCTTGGCGATGCAGTCGTCGATCAGGATCGACAGGAACGGGGCGGGCATGTACGTAGCGTAGAGGCGTTCGATGACGTTGTTGCCCCGCATCTTGATGTCCATCAGATAGTGGACCTGCTGCCGGAATGCGTCGAACAACTGCTCGAAAGTCCCGAGTCGCTCGGGGTCGCCCGTCTGCGGGCCGAGGCGCTGGCCTGTCCTCGGGTCGACGCCGTTGTTCAACGTCAACTCCAGGACCTTGGGCAGGTTGAAGTAGCCGGTGAGGATGTAGCTCTCCTTGCCGAACGCGCCGACCTCGACGCAGCCGCTGGAGCCGCCGTTGCGGGCGTCGGCCACGGACTTGCCCATGCGGACCAGCTCCTGGACGATCAGGTCGCAGTTGAACACCGAAGGCTGGCCGAACCCGGTGCGGATGATCTTCGTCGCCCGCTTGATGAAGCGATCGGGGTTCTTCTTGCTGACCTGGATGGAAGAACTCGGCTGGACGAGCCGCATCTCTTCGACTACGTCGAGCACGAGGAACGTCACCTCGTTGACGCCGTCGGAGCCGTCCTCCTTCAGACCGCCGCTGTTGATCTGGGCGAAGTCGGTGTACGTGCCGCTCTCGGCGGCGGTGACGCCCACCTTGGGCGGGGCCGGCTGATTGTTGAACTTGACCCAGAAGCACTGGAGCAGCTCGCGGGCGTGCTCGGCGGTCAGCGTTCCCTCGTCGAGCCCTCGCCGGTAGAACGGATAGAGATGCTGATCCAGGCGGCCCGGGTTGAACGAGTCCCACGGGTTCATCTCGGTGGTCACGCCGAGATGGACGAACCAGTAATACTGAAGCGCTTCCCAGAAGTCGCGCGGCGCGTGGCCCGGAACGTGCGAGCAGACTTGGGCGATCCGTTCCAACTCCGCTTTTCGCTGCGGATCGGACTCCCGCTTCGCTATCTCGCGGGCCTTCTCGGCGTGACGCTCGGCGAAGCGGATCAGTGCATCGGCGCAGATGCGCATCGCCTTGAGCTGTTCCTGCCTGGCGTAGGCCTGCGGATCGTTGAGGTAGTCCAGGCTGTCGAGACTGCGCTGGATGTCCTGCTTGAAATCGAGCATGCCCTTGCGATAGATTTTGTCGTCCAGCACGGTGTGACCGGGCGATCGCTGCTCCATGAATTCGGTGAACAGGCCGGCCTCATAGGTGGCCTTCCATTCGTCCGTCATCTCGCGGAAGATGCGCTCCCGCATGGTCCGGTCCTGCCAGAACGGGATGATCGTCTCGGCGTAGACCTTTCGCACCTCAGGGCTCACCGCGAACGAGGTCTTCTCTCGCGAGTTGAGGATGTCCAGGTCGCTCAGTGTATGGCAGCACAGTTCGGGATAGGTCGGGGTCGCCTTGGGGGCGTGGCCCTTCTCGCCCACGATCAGCTCACCGTCGCCGATGTAGACGGTCTTATGCTCCATCAGGTGCCGGAAGGCCAGAGCGCGCGTGACGGGCACAGATTCACACCAAGCGGCGCCGCTCTGGTAGAACTGGGTCATCAGTTCGGCCCGTTCGCTGGAAATGTACGGGTGCGTTTCGACGCTCTGCTGGCGAAGTTTTCTGACACGCTCGTTCATCGTCTATCCACCTATCGTGACCTCGAATCCGTACCCACGCAGGGTCCTGGCGATCTCGGCCATTTGCTCATCGCTTGGGCTTTCGCCCTCCATCAGGTCGAAGCCTGCGGCCAGCCGGACCGACTTTTCCAGGCCGCCCCGATTGTAAGGCAGGATATCAATCCTCTGGACCGTCGGCAACGACTGGGCGAACCGGGCCGTATTCTCGATGTTGGCCATATCGTCGTTGAACCCTGACACGATCGGAATCCGGACAACTACCTTCTTGCCTGCCTCGGCCAGCATCCTGAGATTGGCGAGGATCAGGTTGTTCGGCACGCCCGTATACCGTTCGTGCATGGGCGAATCCATGTGCTTGATGTCGCACAGGAACAGATCGGCGACCTCGGCGACCCGCCGGACCAGATCGCCCATGGCGTGGCAGGTCGTGTCGACCGCTGTATGTATGTCTTCGGCCCGGCAGCGGTTCAGCAGCGCCAGCAGAAAATCGCCCTGCATCAGCGGTTCCCCGCCGGAAAACGTGGCCCCGCCGCCCGACTGGTCGTAAAAAATCACGTCCTTGACGACCTCGGCCATCACCTCGGCTACGGTCATCTGCTGCCCTATGATTTCCCTGGCGCCGGCCGGGCATTCGACGGCACATTGGCCGCAGAGGATGCACTTCTCGATGTCCGTCACGGGATAGCCGTCGGGGAACGTGATGGCATTTGCCCGGCAGACGGCTTCGCACCGCCCGCAGCGGACACAGCGACCCTGCCGGAAGCTGGGCTCCGGCGTCGCCTTCCAGCTTTCCGGATTATGGCACCAGCGGCACCGCAGCGGGCAGCCCTTGAAAAAGACCGTCGTGCGAATCCCCGGGCCATCGTGGATGGCGTATTTTTTGATATCGAAGACCACCCCCTGCACGTCCGCCACCGGCGCCTTGCCGTGCGTTGCCGTCCGCAGATGGCTGTAAGCAGATTGTCCGTCGTGGTCCTTCGTCACCAAAGTCGCACATCCCCGTGATCCGTCACCCGCTTGACCCATTCCCCCATGCACTCAGCATACCCAAATGCCGCCCCGAAAACAAGCTGCCTCGGTCCTGGGAAGTGCGCAGCCTCCCGGTTTGTGTGGATATCGGGACGGTTTCCGCACATGGACTTGGGGCGATTCCTCACCTCCACCCTGGTTTTCACACCAGAAACGAGGGGAATTGCCTTCGCTTCGCATGCTTCTTGTGGGTAATAGTTCTGTGTGGACGGCGCGGCAGTCATGGGAGTATCATAGCGCCGCGGCGTGCGAAATCGGAGGAAGTCACGTTCGAAGCAGTCCGGCGGATGGGGCGCGGTGTTGCCCGAGCAGCGGCCCGCCCTGGGATGATGAAGGAACCGGACGGGGTAGAGGGTGTCTTCGTTTGAGAGAGGCCGAAATGGGTGCGAAAACCGCAGCGCTAACGCTCTCAGTTGGTATCGTCATTTGCTGTATCTTGGGTGGCTGTAACAACCACATGAAGGATGACGGTGTCCAGCAGGCACATGAGCCAGAGCAGTGGCCTGCGCAGTTCGGGACAGAGAGCGAGCGTCAGGCCCTGCTGGAGTTGGCCGACGAGGACGCACGCGAGATACTGGCGGCGCGGGCACGGCTGCTGTGCGAGACCGATCACCAGGCCCTGCTGGAAAGTTGTCGGTCGGTTGCAGAGGAACTGGAACCTGGCGTTCATATATGGAAGCGTCTCTCGCCTGAAGAGATCGCCCGGTTTCCCCAAGTGATCCGCGACCTTCGACCGCAGTCTGTGACCTTTGACAGACAAGGCCGTGTGAGGATCGAAATGTGCGCCACCAGTTGGCACTCGTTGGGGGTGCGAGTCTATCCTGAGCATCTCTCGCATCTCATTGGTGGGGATCGCCGGTTGTCGGAGGGCCTCTGGTACTATGACGATAGCTACCGCCCCGACCCTTGGGATTACGATCGCACCATTGACGCAATCCTCCGCGCGTGCGGGAAGCTCTGATGAGAAAGCGTGCCCTTCCGCACTTGTTTCTGGCCGGATGAGCGGAGAAGTCCTTTACAGAGGCAGGGGCAAGGACGAACATAGCGTAGTCAGGGTTCTGGTCCAAGCGGATCGGAACCGAGCTGTACGGACCGTGAGCTTCGCGCGAGGTGCATGATGAGAGGATCTGGAGTGGTTCTGGGGCTGATCGTGGTTCTTGTTGGGGGACTTGCGACCATGAGAGCAGATGCGAATCCGGACTCACAGGCCGCGGTGGTAGAGGCAAGACTGATCTTTGCTCTGGAGAACAGACCAACGGCGGGTTGCCATGCGTCGACCATCGCGCAGACTCGCACCGGCCAGATCGTCGCGGCGTGGTTCGCCGGCGCCGACGAGGGCGAAGACGACGTCGGCATCTGGGTCTCCCGTCTGATCGACGGCCGGTGGTCCAGGCCGACGGAAGTGGCCAACGGCGTGATGTCGGTGCAGAGGCGGTACCCCTGCTGGAATCCGGTGCTGTTCCAGCCGAAGGATGGACCTGTGGTGCTGTTCTTCAAGGTCGGGCCTACACCCAGCCAGTGGTGGGGTCAGTGGACCGTTTCGCACGACGGCGGCGACACCTGGACGCCGCGGCAGTTGCTGCCGGGGAATGTGATGGGTCCGATCAAGAACAAACCGATCCAACTCGACGACGGACGCATTCTCTGCCCGTCCAGCAGCGAACACATCGGCTGGCAGATTCACGTGGAAGTCACCGACGATCTGAAAGACTGGCGCGTGGTCGGCCCGCTGAACGATGGGCGGACCATGCCGGTAATTCAGCCGACCATCCTGAAGCACCGAGACGGGCGGCTCCAGATGCTCTGCCGCACGCGGGGCAAGGGGTTCATCGCCCAGACCTGGTCCGACGACGGCGGCCGCTCCTGGAGTCCGTTGACCTCGACGAGCCTGCCTAACCCGAACGCTGGCATCGATGCGGTCACGCTGAGGGACGGGCGACAACTGCTCGTGTACAACCACACCACACAGGGCCGCAGCCCGCTGAATGTGGCGGTTTCTTCCGATGGGCAGGACTGGGACATGGTGCTGACCCTCGAAGACCAACCCGGCGAATACTCCTATCCCGCTGTCATCCAAACCGCCGACGGTCTCGTCCACACCACGTACACGTACCTGAGAAAGAGTATCAAGCACGTCGTCATCGATCCGGGCAAGCTGTGAGGCCATTGTTGGCTGCCCCGGGACCCCAAGTCTCTCAACCGTTTTGGGCCAATTGCCAAACTCCGCACCCGCCGACGCCGTAGTAGTAGCAAGTATAAGGCCGACAGGACCTATCGGACGTATACCGAACGCCTTTCGCGTTCGGGTGGCGCTTCAGGGAAGGAGAACGGCAATGATTGACACGGAAGCAATTGCCGAACTGGCATATGATCTGGCCCGTCGTGACTTCTCCCATCAGTTTGGCGGCCCCGAGCTGGGGTTTCGCGAGAAACCAATCTGGCAGAAGGTGCGCGCGCTGGGCACTCGATTGTGGCTGGACACCGGGGATATCGACGAGGCCAAAACGCTTTGGTGTTGTGAATTCGAGGCGTTGACAACCAACAACACGCTGCTCAACAAGGAGATTCAGAAGGGGCTGTACGACGGATTCGTCCGCGAAGTGGCCAAAGCGATTCGGCGGGTCGCGCCCGGGATTGACGAGTCGCCGTATTCCTCGGGACTGATACTGGAGATCGCGTTTGTCCTGAACGCCTACCACGCCCTGCGACTGGTCGAGATGTTCGATGCGCACGTGAGCGTGGAACTGCACACGGACCTCGGTCATGATGTGGAGCGTTCGGTCGCGTACGGCAGGCGGTACTACGACATCTGCCCGGAGCGCTTCTACGTGAAGGTGCCGCTGACGCCGGCCGGCCTGCTGGCGGCGCGAAGGCTGGGGGCCGAAGGCATCCCGGTCAACTTCACTCTGGGCTTCTCCGCCCGGCAGAATTACGCCGCCGCCCTGATCGCTCAGCCGCGGTTCGTCAACGTCTTCATGGGCAGGCTCAATGCGTTCGTCGCCGACAACGGGCTGGGGGATGGACGGAACGTCGGAGAGAAGGCGACGCTGGCGACGCAACGGATGTTGATCGGCCTGAGGGACGCCGGTCGGACGCGCTCGCTCTTGATCGGCGCCAGTATGCGCGATGGCTCGCAGGTCGCGGCCCTGACGGGGCTCGACGTCCTGACGATGCCCACGAAGGCCGCGGCGCAATACGAAGAAAGCCCCGCCTCGCGGTTGTCGCCCCAGATTGACACCGACCCGGATGTTCAATTGGCGGACGGCATCCGCTTCGAGGACTTCGACGCCACGACGCTCTGGAACGTCCCTCAGGCGTTCAGGGGCTGCGTCGAAGGCCTCCTGCGCGAGGATGTGGACAGCATGACCCCCGAGGACGTACAGTCCCATTTTGCCCGGCATGGCTTCGAGGATTTCCTGCCGGAGTGGTCGACGCAAGATATTGACACGGCGACGGCCGACGGGAAGATTCCTGTCCTGGCGAGATGGCAAGAGCGGCTCTTGCGAGGCGACGTCGGTCTCGACGCTCTGATGAATCTCAGTGCGTTTGGCGCCTTCGCCACCGACCAGAGGGCCCTGGATGACCGCATCCGATTGCTGATCTGAGTTGTTGAGCTCGGATGGCCAACCCGGCGATCGCGTACAGGCAGCCTGTTTTCGCCAAATCTCCGCTCTTAGCGCTTTTCGAGCATCCACCCCGGCTGTAGAATACCTGTCGGCACCTGCGGTTCTCGGTGCGTTGCCCTGTGGACAGGGATGGGATTGGGGCAGGTATGATTGGGATTGTAGCCAAGCCGGACACGCGGGACAAGCTTGAGATTCTCAGCTCCGATGCGCAGTATGACTTGGCCTGCGCCTGCGGGACGAACAGGGAGGAAGGTCGTCGTCGTGGCCAGGACGGCCGATGGATCTACCCGGTCACGCTGCCCAACGGCGGACGGAGCGTCCTGTTCAAGAGCCTGATCTCCAACGTCTGCACCAACGACTGCAAGTACTGCCCGCTGCGGGAGCAACAGGACATCCGCCGATGCAGCCTCAGTCCGGAGGAGACAGCGCGGGTGTTTCTGGATTACTACCGCCGCAAGAAAGTCTTCGGCCTGTTCCTCAGTTCCGGCGTCATCGGCTCGCCCGATGCGACGATGGACCGGCTCACCACCACCGCCCGACTGCTGCGCCGCCGACACGGGTTCAAGGGATACATTCACCTGAAGGTTATTCCCGGCTCCAGCGCCGCGGCCATCGAAGAAGCCGTCTCGCTGGCCAGCGCCGTTTCTCTGAACATCGAAACCCCGGGGCACAAGCACCTCGCCAGGCTTTCGAGCCGCAAGAACTACATCCGCGACATCATCGAGCCGATCAAGCTGATCAGCCGCCTGACGGCGCGGGGGACCCGGTTTGCCAGGGTCAAACAGACCACGCAGTTCATCGTCGGGGCCGCCGGGGAATCCGATGCCGAGATCGTCAAGTACATGGGCGGCCTCTATGACCGGTTGCGGATGCAGCGCATCTATTTCAGCGCCTATCAGCGCGGCGTCGGCGATGCCTCGCTTGATAGCGACCCGACCAAATCATCCGATCCGACTCAGGCCTTCGTCCGCGAGCATCGCCTCTACCAGGTGGATTTCCTCCTGCGCAAGTACGGCTTCAAGGACGCCGACATCGTCTTCGATCCTCGGGGACGCCTTTCGCTCGACGCCGATCCGAAAGAAGTCTGGGCCCGGAATCACCCGGAGGTGTTCCCGTTGGATGTGAACCGTGCTTCGCGTCTGGAACTGCTTCGCGTGCCCGGGCTGGGGCCGTTGACCGTCGACCGCATCGTCAGCCAGCGGGCCACCCGGCGAATCCGAGGTCTGGAGGACATCGGCCGCGTCGGCGCCAGGCTTGCCAAGGCCAGGAGCTATCTGATGTTCTGAAAATTTTCGTTGCCAAGGTGTCGTCGCTCTTTATAATTCGCTGCCTGATCGAACGTTAGGTTGGCAGACCTACAGGTCCTCAAGAAGTGGTAAAGGAGGTGAAAATGCAGAACATGGTTCCCTCGAAAGTCTTCCTGACCAAGGGTGTCGGACGACACAAGTACCAGCTCAAGTCGTTCGAGGAAGCACTGAGAAAGGCCGGCGTGGCCCAGCAGAACCTGGTCCAGGTCTCCTCGATTCTGCCTCCCAAATGCAGGATCATCAGCCGAGAGAGGGGTCTGGAGGAACTGACGCCGGGGGAGGTGTGCTTCTGCGTGATGGCCCGTGCCGACACGGACGAGCACGGCCGTCTGGTCGCCGCTTCGGTGGGCATCGCCGTTCCGAAAGACGGAAGAAAATGGGGGTATCTCAGCGAGGTTCACGGCCACGGCATGGACCAGCACGTAGCCGCCGATCTGTCGGAGGACCTGGCGGCCGGCATGCTCGGGACCACGCTGGGTCTCGAAGTCGATCCGAACAAGGCATGGTCGGAGAAGGAACAGGTCTACAAGTCCAGTGGGCTGATCATTCGCACGTCGAACATCACGCAAACCGCCCGGGGTAAGAGAGGCCTCTGGACCACCGTGGTGGCGATTGCGATGTTCATCTTCGACCGATAGCCATCGCTTGTCTGTCCCTGTGATGGCGGCGCGGAGGGGCGAGTGGTTATTCGCCCCTACCATCGGCTTCGGCCTGGGGAGAGGGTCTGGACGCGAAAGGCAACCGACATGCGTGGCGATGCTGGCCACGATCGAACGAATGAGATAGGGTGAAGGACATGAAGAAGAAGGACCTGCTCAAAGAGTTGATTGAACACGTCGATATCAAGACCTTTGATGCCACGGCCATCGTGGATGCGATGCGCAAGATGTCGTTCACGGCCAGGGACACAGCCCGGGCCGCCGACATCCTCAGCATGATGATCGAAGACAAGGACTGCACGATCATGCTGTGCATCGCCGGAAGCACCAGTGCCGGCGGATGCATGCAGGTCTACATCGACATGGTCCGGCACAACATGGTCGACGCGATCGTCGCGACCGGAGCCACGATCGTCGACATGGACTTCTTCGAGGCCATCGGGTTTCGGCACTACAAAGGCAGCCCGTTCGTGGACGACAACAAGCTCCGGGAGCTGTACATCGACCGGATCTATGACACGTTCATCGACGAGGAACAGCTCCAGGTCTGCGACGAGACGATCAAGAAGATTGCCGACGGCCTGGAGAAGCGGCCCCATTCGTCACGCGAATTCATCCGAGAGATGGGCAAGTACCTGACCCGGCACGCCAAGAAGAAAGACTCGCTGGTCCAGGCGGCCTACGAGTGCGACGTGCCGATCTTCTGCCCGGCCTTCTCCGATTCCAGCGCAGGCTTCGGCCTCGTCAAGCACCAGGTCGAGAACCCCGACCGGCACGTCTCGATCGACTCGGTGAAGGATTTCCGCGAGCTGACGGAGATCAAAATACGCTCCAACGTCTCCGGACTGTTCATGATCGGCGGCGGGGTGCCCAAGAACTTCGCCCAGGACACCGTGGTCTGCGCCGAGGTGCTCGGGCATTCGGTGGACATGCACAAGTACGCCGTACAGATCACCGTGGCCGACGTCCGCGACGGCGCCTGCTCCAGCTCCACGCTGAAAGAGGCTACCTCGTGGGGCAAGGTGGACACCGGGTGCGAGCAGATGGTCTACGCGGAGGCGACGAGCGTGCTGCCTTTGATTGCCAGCTACGCCTACCACAAGCGCGGCTGGGAACAGCGGGCTCGCAGACAGTGTGCCAGGTTCTTCGAGCCGGTTTCCACAGGAGAGCGCAAATGACGGGACGGTTAAAGGCGGTGGCCTCCACGACAGGGGTTTTGCTCCTGACGGCAGCCCTGCTGGTCACGCCTGGATGCGGTGACGGCGATCTGGAGAAGGCGCAGAAGGATGCCCGCGAGGCCAAGGCCACGGTCAAGAAGCTCGAACTGAGTCTGGAGCGAGCGAGGCGGGAAATCTCCGATTTGAAGAGCGAACTGGGCGTGGTGCGCCAGACCCGCGACGAGCTTCAGAAACAGGTCGATCAACTGGCTCAGGAGCGAGACAAGGCCGCCACCCTGGCGCAGCAGGCCGAGCAGGTGATCACGCATCTGAGCACGCGCGCTGAAGGCCAGGTCAGCGCAACGGCCGCGCTGCGAAACCAGATCGACAACCTCAAAGCGGTGGTCGCCGACCAGCAGGCTCTGATCGAGCAGTTGCAGAAGGGCGGCCTGCCCGAGGCGGCTGCCCCGGACCAGGGGGAAGCCGTCGATACGACCGACGCCAATCAGCCTGCGGAAGGCGAGGGCGGCGCGTAACAGTCCCCAGACGATTGTCACTGACAGCCGCAGTCGCAGAGAGAGCATCTGCCGGCATCTCGTGGAGCGTGTGACGGCTCTGCGAATTCTCCTTCAGCACCCCACATCGTATGTCCGACATTGTGCCCGACGCGCCAGGCCACGGCGCCTCATCGCTCGTGAGACCTCGCTGTCTCAGGGGCTGCGCCGAGGCAACGGAGGTCTGCCGGAGGGAGTTTGTCCTTGCACGATCCCGAGACCTTTGTAGCATGAGGGGCGAGCCAAACAACGCCGGTCGATCGCTTGTGACGCCACGGACAGGCTGCGTTCGAGCACGAGAGGTGTCGTTATCGAGGACACGGACATGTGGGACATTCTGTTGAGCCGGCAGAGATGGCTCTGGCCCCTGGTCGTAGCGCTGCTTGCGGCCGGAGCCGCGCTGGCCTGGGACCTCCGCTGTGAGGTCCGCGAGAAGCTCGTCGACTTCATCCGCAGGGAGTATCCGCACGCGTCGCCCAGACTGCGCGCCGAACTGAAGAAAGGAGAATGTCAATGAAGATGGAGAAGAAGGATAAGATCAAGCTCGTCGCTCTGGTTGTCGTCGCGGTCATGGCGATCATCATCTTCCTGCAAAATACGGAAATGGCCGAAGCGCGAATCTTCTTCCTGAGGATCGAGATGTCGCGTGCGCTGCTGCTCATACTGACCTTTGCTCTCGGCCTGCTCACCGGCATTCTGGTGGCCGTCAACTTCCTGAGAAGGAAGACCAAACCGTAGTCCGGACCGCCGATCGCGTCCGGGCGCATCGGATCGAGTGATCTACCGTTGGAAAGGGCCTGTTCGATATGACTGCCAAGCCGAAATCGAGGCGCCGAGCGGTCGCGAAACGCTCGAGGAAGGCCGGATTGCCTCCCGGAACCCTCGTCTACACGGGGGAACAGCAGGTCGAGTCGGTTCGGATCACCGTGATCGACTACGACGAGCAGCACGTGCAGGAAAAGCAGGTGGCCTCGCCGGAGGAGTGTTTGCCGTTCCGCCAGACGCCCACCGTGACGTGGATCAACGTCGACGGTCTGCACGACGTCAGCGTGATCGAGAAACTCGGCAAGGCCTTCGACCTCCATCCTCTGCTCCTCGAAGACATTCTCAGCACCGGCCAGCGCCCGAAGTTCGAGGATTACGAGAAGAACCTCTTCATCGTCGTGAAGATGCTCAGCTTTAGCGAGGACTCTCAGGCGGTCGAGACCGAGCAGGTCAGCCTGATCATCGGGCCCAACTTCGTGCTGTCGTTTCAGGAGACCGTCGGCGACGTCTTCGATTACGTTCGCGATCGAATCCGGAATGCGAAGGGCCGGATCCGGAAGCTCGGCGCCGATTTCCTCGCTTACTCTCTGGTCGATGCCATCGTCGACGGCTACTTCGTCATACTCGAGAAGCTCGGCGAGAAGATCGAGAATTTGGAGGGGGAACTGGTCAGAGAAGCGGACCAGAAGACGCTTCAGAAGATTCACAGCCTCAAACGCGAGATGATCACCCTTCGTCGGTCGATCTGGCCTCTGCGCGAACTCATCGGCAGTCTCCAGCGAAGCGAATCGGCCCTGGTTGCCGAGTCGACGAGCCTCTACCTGAGAGACTTGTACGACCACACCGTCCTGATCATCGATACGATCGAGAGTTTCCGCGAAATGGTCTCGGGCATGCTGGACATCTATCTGTCGAGTCTCAGCAACCGGACGAACGCAGTGATGAAGGTGCTGACCATCATCGCGACCCTGTTCATACCGCTGACCTTCATCGCCGGGGTCTACGGCATGAATTTCGAGCACATGCCGGAGCTGAGATGGCGCTATGGATATGCCGCCATATGGGCGGTGATGATCGTCGTGGCCTCGATCATGCTCGTGTATTTCCGCAGAAGGAGATGGCTTTGACGCAACGGCAGAGTGCGGGAGAAAGGGCTTGCCTAATCCTGCCCGACCGGATATGACAGAAATCGCGGTCGGTCGTCCCGACGAACGCCGTCGTCTCGACGCGGCGAATCGTTACGGGAAGACGTTCCCGGATTTCTTGTGAACGAACGTATCGAATCCGGTTTGCCATGATGTCTATCGTCGCTTCGCTAACGGAATCCAATCTCTTCGCCTGGGGGATCTTGCCTGCGTTGATCTTCCTGGCGAGAATCTGCGACGTGACCCTGGGGACGGTGCGTCTGATCTTCGTCTCCCGGGGCTTCAAGTATCTGGCGCCGGTGGTTGGTTTCTTCGAGGTGCTGATCTGGATCCTGGCGATCGGCCAGATCATGCAGAACCTCTCGAACTGGATCTGCTACCTGGCCTATGCCGGGGGCTTCGCCACGGGCAACTACGTAGGCATGCGCGTGGCCGAGAAGCTGTCGCTGGGGATCGTGCTGATCCGCATCATCACGCAGAGGGGGGCCCATGCCTTGCTGGATCGTCTGCGCAAGAGCGACTACGGCGTGACCAGCCTGGACGGCGAGGGGGCCGCCGGCCCGGTGCAGGTCATTTTCACCATTGTGCCTCGCCGGGAGGTCGGCGCGGTCGTGGAACTGGTCAAGGCGTACAATCCGAAGGCGTTCTACTCCATCGAGGAGGTGGGCTTCGTGGAAAGAGGCGTCTTTCCGATCAAGAAGGACTGTCGCTTCATCGGGCTGGAGCGGTTTCTCCGGCCGTTTCGCAAGGGCAAATAGCGCGACAGGGCTATCCCCGAACGCGGACGGCTTGTACAATACAACCCTTTGTGATCGGGCCGAAGCGTCGGTTCGGCTCCAGTACCGGAGTGGGCAGGGAATAAGGTCTCTTGCATGAGAGCGGCTGATAAGACGGGTCCGAAGCTTCAGAAGTTGACCGAGCTGTTTTCGGGCAAGACCTACTTGCTCATCATCATCCAGGACAACCCCGATCCGGACTGCATCGCCTCGGCGGTCGCCCTGCGCAAGCTGGCCAACAGCCTGGCCAATCTCCAGTGTTCCATCACCTGCGGCGGGACCGTCGGACGCGGGGAGAACCGGGCCCTCGTCAAGTATCTCGGCCTGAATCTGCGCAACTGCGAGGAGATCGATTACAGCAAGTTCGACCTGCTGGCGATGGTGGACACGCAGCCGGGCACCGGAAACAACTCCCTGCCGACGCAATTGCTGCCCAACATCGTTATCGATCACCATCCGATCCGCCGGCTGACGCGGGCGGTCCCCTTCACGGACATCCGCAGTGGCTACGGCTCGACCTCGACGGTTTTCGTGGAGTATCTCATCGAAGCGGGAATCACACCGGAGACGCCCCTGGCCACAGCGCTGCTCTACGGGATTCGCTCCGACACCCAGGACCTCGGCCGCGAGGCCACCCGGGCGGACATCGAGGCCATCCAGTTCCTCTACCCGTTCGCCAACAAACGCATGCTCAGCGTCATCCAGCGGGGGAAGGTGCCGAGGGTGTATTACCAGATGCTGGCGAACGCCCTGCGAAACGCTCGCGTCCAGGGTCCGGCCATCATTACCGAACTGGGCGAGATCGACAATCCCGACATGATCGCCGAAGTGGCCGACCTGCTGCTGCGCGAAGACGAGACGGCTTGGACGATGTGCACCGGCCTGTGGAACGAGAAACTCCTGATCTCCATCCGCACCTCCGAAGAGAGCAACGTCGCCGAGAACGTGATGAAGCGCATGGTCTTTCGCAAAGGCACCGGCGGAGGCCATCTGACCTATGCCGGCGGTCAGGTCCCTCTGGCCGGCAAGACCAAAGCCGAGCGGCAGAAGATCGAAAAACACGTCGAAGAGAAATTCCTCAAGGCCATCGGCGCCGAGGCCGCGGAAAACTCTCGCCTCGTCAAAGCCTGACTTCACCCTGGCGCGCGCCTCCGGGTCGCGCTTCCATGCACGATGTTCTTGGGCGAGCCTGCAAGCGACAATCGCCTTGCTTTTCGTTCCGTACGTACTACTATTGCTGTGGACACGTAGGCTGGGGGCGTGCTTCCATTGGGATGAGCGCACCTCCAGGGACGAATCCCGTTTGATTTTGAGCATCGTGGGAGGAAGAGACGATGACGCAGGATCGAATCGGCCGCCTGAGCTATGAATTGATCAATTGCGCCGTGATCGTGGCCCATCCGGACGACGAGACCCTCTGGGCCGGCGGAACCATGCTGCTGCATCCCGACAGTTGCTGGACGGTTGTGTCGTTGTGCCGAGGGAGCGATCCGGATCGGGCCCCCAGGTTTCACAAGGCCATGGAATGCTACGGCGCCCGGGGGCTGATGGCGGAACTGAACGACGGGCCCGAGCAGACGCCGCTGCGGACCATCGATGTTGAGGATGCGATCATCGAAATCCTGCCCTCCGATCGATACGACTTGATCCTGACGCACGGCCTGTGGGGCGAATATACGTCACATCGGCGCCACGAGGAGGTGGCCAAGGCGGTCATGGCGCTGCGAGAGGGTGGACGGCTCACGGCGCAGGAAGTATGGATGTTTGCGTATGAGGACGGCGCGAAGAAGTACCTGCCCCGCGCGATCGCCGACGCGGACGTCCACATGCGTCTGCCCCAGGACATCTGGGAGCGGAAGTACGAGATCATCCGCCGCGTATACGGCTTTGACGAGGACAGTTTCGAGGCCCGGACGACGCCGAAGGAAGAGGCGTTCTGGGTCCTGGGCAAGGGCAAGTAGGGGCGGATGATGGTTCGCCCGTACAGCTGACCCGTTCGAGGGAGATCGATGAAGGTTCTGGTTTTGTACGACTATCCGCCGTCGCCGGCTGGTCTGGCCACGCAGGGACATCTGTTGCACCGGGGTCTGGCGGAGTTGGGCGTCGACGTCCATTCGGTGCATTTCGAGTCGGCGCAGGAGAAGGAATGGTATTACCGCTGGTTCGAGCCCGACGTGGTTGTCGGTGTCGGATACTGGGGGCACACCACGCATCTCGTCCTGCATCCGCAGCGTTACGGCGTGCAGCCGGTGCCCTGGCTGGTAGCCGATGGGTACATGGCGAACTACCACGAGGTGCTCGAGGCCCTGCCCCTGATTCTGGTCACCAGCAAGTGGGTCAAACAGGTCTACACGCGGGACGGACTCAGCGGCCGGAATATCGAGGTTCTCCCCGTCGGCTGCGACACCGACGCGTTCATACCGCGCGACCCTGCCGATCCCAAAGTGGCGACCGTCCGGGAGGCACTTGGTGTGGCCCCGGACCAGATCATGATCCTGACCGTCGGTGGCGACGCGACCAGCAAGGGCGCCCAGGAGGTGATGCAGGCGCTGGCGACGATCGACATGAAGGCGCCCGACTGGAAGTACGTCTGCAAGGTCTGGCCGCAGCCGCGGACAGAGCACCAGAATCTCATCGATCTTCAATTGGCTACGCAATTGGGCATCGAGAAGAACGTGGTCTACACGACGAACGTGATCTCGCGGAACTTCATGCCGTACCTGATCGCAGCCTGTGACATCTACGCGGCGCCGTCGCGACTTGAAGGATTCGGCATGATCCAGGTCGAAGCCAACGCCTGCGGCAAGCCCGTCATCGGCATCAAAGGAATGGGCCTGCTCGACACCATGATCCACGGCGAGACCGCCTACCTGGCCGGCATCGCCCAGGAGGTCCGGCTGCGCGAGACCATCGTCGGTGACGAATCCGGATACGAAGCGGGACATCGCGTGGTGTTCAAGGCGCCTCGCACCGTGGACTATCGCGCCAGCGTTCACGACATCGCCGGCTATCTTCTGGAGCTGATGCAGAACGCCGAACGGAGAAAGAAGATGGGCCAGGCTGGACGCGAACGGGCCGTGGAGCACTTCGATTACCGCGTCGTCGCCAAAAGGTTCGTGGAGATCATTCAGAAGAGGCTCGGAATCAGTTGACATGACATCGTCGGACGCCAAGCTTATCGAGCGCGCCAAGGCGGCTGCTGTCGAGGTCCTTCTGCACAACCTGCATGGTTCGTACCGGGGGCTGCCTCGCACGGCCGGATGGGGATATCCGGAGCCCTACACACGCGATTTGATGATCGCCACGCTCGGTGTTCTGGTCGCCGGCAACGACGAGCTTGTCAAGGTGTGGCGCCGCACCTTCGAAGTCCTTGCGTCCAACCAGAGTCCCCTGGGGCACATTCCATCGCTGGTGCACGATCGCGAAGACCGCGGCGCCAGTGACACCACGCCGCTGTTCCTGCTGGCCGTTGCGCTGTTTCGCCTCCACACGGGCGAGCCGGATTTCCTGAAGGAAGCCGTCGACAAGGCGCTGACCTGGATGGCCTATCGCAGTCCGTCGGATCGCGTCCTGGTCGCGCAGCTTCCGACCAGTGACTGGCGGGACGAACAGTGGGTCCTGGGCTACGGTCTGTACGTCAACACGGTGCTCTATGCCGCGTTGCGCCTTCTGGGCAGTCACGATCGGGCCGATGTGCTGCGCGAGATGATGGAGCATTTCACCGTCAAGGGGGAGCGGCAGCAGCGTCACGTGCACGAAGGGCTCGTGGTGCCCTGCAAGCCATACTACGCGATGTGGTCGTACAAGGTCTATCGCAGCGAGCGGTTCGATCTGTTGGGCAACAGCCTGGCGATTCTCTCGGGGATCGCCTCGCCCACGCGGGCTGGTCATCTGGTGACGTGGATCGAGGGCGAATGTGCGGCGTTGCGGCGGAACGGGCTTCTGGCGGTCGAACTGCCCCCGAACTTCTTCCCCTACGTCCGACCGGAAGACCCCGATTGGATGCTGCGATACGCCAAGTACAACCAGCCGGGCGAGTACCACAACGGCGGGATCTGGCCGTTCATCTGCGGCTTCTACGTCGCCTCGCTCGTAGCCGCCGGGCGAGTTCGACTGGCCGAACGAACGCTGCTGGCCCTGACGGAACTGGTGCGCGGCCGGCGCGACGCCGAAGTCGAGTTCGGTTTCAACGAATGGCACCGGGCCCAGGACGGCGCGCCTCGTGGCGAGGACTGGCAGACCTGGTCGGCGGCCATGTACCTCTACGCCGCCCACTGCGTGCAGATGCAGACGACGGCATTCTTTGATCGCTGTCGTCAGGCACGGCCGCAAGACCGATAGTTCATCGCCTGCCCTGCATGCCAAGCACGTCGAAGAGGAAGGTGTAGATGTCGGCCTGTTCTTCGATAGCCTTGGAGACGGGCTTTCCGCCTCCATGTCCGGCCTTGGTCTCGACCCGCAGCAGGATAGGATTGTCGCCGACCGCCTTCTCCTGAAGCGTTGCGGCGAACTTCTTGGCGTGCAGCGGCACGACTCGGTCGTCCGTATCGGCCGACGTAATCAGGATCGGAGGATATCCGACGCCCGCCTTGACGTTGTGCAGGGGAGAGTAGGCGTAGAGATAGCCAAACTCCTGCTTGCTGGCTTCGGCATTGCCATACTCGGGGACCCAGTAGCGGCCCACCGTGAACTTGTGGTAACGCAGCATGTCGATCACCGGGACCTGGCAGACGACCGCCCCATACAGGTGGGGCCGCTGGAGCATACAGGCGGCCACGAGCAGGCCGCCATTGCTGCCGCCGCGAATCGCCAGTTTCGCGGGTTGGGTGTAGTTGTTTTCGATGAGCCATTCGGCCGCTGCGATGAAGTCGTCGAAGACGTTCTGTTTGTTTTCGAGCATGCCCGCCTGGTGCCACGATTCGCCGTACTCGCTGCCGCCTCGCATATTGGCCTGGACGTAGACGCCTCCGGCTTCGAGCCAGGCGAGCGTCGACGTCGAGAACCCCGGCATGATGTTGATATTGAAGCCGCCGTATCCGTACAACAGCGTCGGATGGCTCCCGTCCAATGTCAGACCTTTGCGGTGCGTGATGAACATGGGAATGCGGGTCCCGTCCCTGGAAGTGCAGAAGACCTGTCTGGTCTCATACGCCGCCAGATCGAAGTCGATCTCGGGCTGGTGGATCACGCGTAGCTCGTTTGAAGGCAGGTCGTAGCCCAAACTCGTGCTCGGATACAGAAACGAGGTGAAGCTGAAGAACATCTCCGGATCGTCCTGCCGGCCCGAGAGACTTCCGATGGTCCCGAGGCCGGGCAAGTCGATGTCACGAATGTACTGACCGTCGAGGTGGAAGACCTTGAGCCGGTGATGCACATCGTGCATGCAGACGAGCACGAGTTGGTTGTCGACCCAGGCGGCGTAGTCGATCACGCCGTCGCTTTCCGGTATCACAGTGCTCCAGTGAGCCTGCGCGGGCCGGTCGGTGTCAATGGCTATGATTCGTCCCTTCGGAGCATCTGAGTTGGTCAGGAAGTAGAAGATGGGCCCCTGATTGCCGAGGAAATCGTATCGTGCGTCGGCCTCATCGAGCAGCCGGACGAACGGACCGTCGCCTTCGAGCGGCCGGTAGTACACGCGATTCCTCGGATCGGTCCCATGATGAAGGTAGAGCACGAGGTACCGGCCGTCTTCGGTGACGACCGGGGCGAGGCTCAGCTCTTTGTTGTCGGGTCGTTCGTAGATCAGGACATCGGCCGACTGCGGCGTCCCGAGCCGATGCCAGTATAGGCGGTTGTAGTTCATGCGGTCTTCCTCCGAGACCGTGATCGGATCGGGAAACCGGCTATAGAAGAACCCGCTGCCGTCGTGGTGCCAGGCGATGGTTGTGAAGCGGCACCATTGCAGGACCTCATCGAGATCCATCCCCCAGTTGACCTCCCGAATCCGCACCTCCTGCTCGTCACTGCCGCTGTGTGAAAGCCCATACGCCAGCTTCGTGCCGTCCCAGTTCAGCGCCGCCGTGGTCACCGCCACGGTGCCGTCGGCGCTGAGCACGTTCGGATTGACCACGACTCTGGCTTCCCCATCCAGCGTGTCCTGAACGTACAGGACCGATTGGTTTTGAAGACCGTCGTTCTTCCAGAAGAAGTACCGTCCGCCTTGTTTCGACGGGGACGAACAGCGCGGGTAGTTCGTCAGCGATTTGAGCCGGGCTTTGATCCTCTCTCGTGCGCCGGTGCGAGCAAGAAACCGCTCGGTGAGGTCGTTCTGCCGGGCGACCCACGTCTGCGTCTCGTCCGAGTCGGCGTCTTCGAGCCAGCGGTAGGGGTCGGCCACCTCCGTTCCGTGATAGGTGTCGACAACCGCTTCCTTGCGGGCTTGCGGATAGGCCGGCCGGCGCTGTGCCGTGGTTGTGGTCGAAGGGCGATGACAGCCTGTGCCCAAGGTGGCGATCAGGGTGAGTATTGCTGACGTCCAGACCGATCGTTTGTTCATCTGCGGTTCTCCATTCGTGGTCGGTTTTGTGTCCGGTTGCATTTGCGGGGCCTATTGAACGGGCTGTCCCCGGCTTTGTCAAACAGGAGCAGAGACAAAACAGCCCGTCCGACCGGGTCCTGGCCCCGCCGGAGTTCCGAGGAAGGCGAATGCGCCTGGCGACCTCAAAATAGACAAGGTGAACAGCGATTCTCGCGGTCAATATAGGAAAAACTGTTGAATTCTCCCGGATCGGGCAGTACGATGCAGGTGACGTGTCCCGGCTTGATCTGTGCGCCCGATGGCGAGGTGACGACGTATGGCTGAACCGACCCGAACCAGCAAGGACCGCGAAGATGTGGAGGTGGAAAAGGCCGTTCACGACCCTCAGGGCGGTCTGGCCGACTACGTCAGCCATCTCAGTGCCGAACACAGAATGCTGGTGGCGCTGAAGAGCCAGTTGTATGGCGGTTCCTGGGAGCCCATGCTGGACGATCTGCGGAATCGTCTCGCGGGCAAACCGTACATCTTCAAGTTGGTCAACCGAATCCAGGAGGACATTGAACGCATCGAGGAGATGAAACGCTTCGAGGCCAAGCACGGTATCGACCTGGCGGACTGCGTCGAGCTGCCGTGAGCGCCAGGCAGGCGGTGCCATGCACGCCGCTTGTCTGGGATGAGTGTGAGGGTGGCCCTTCTTGCGAGGACGTGGAATATGCGAAGACCGGTGATGCAAAAGACGTGGCTCTTCCTGGCGATGGGTGCGCTGCTGAGTGTTCCTGCGACCGGGGACGGCGCCCATGGTTTAGAGTGGCTCGTATCCAAAGACCTGCTGGATCCGTTGAGACTGACTTCCGTTTGGCAGACGACGGTCCCGATACGCCAGGGCGAGCGCCTGGAGATGCTGATGGTCCTGGGCGACCGGCTGTACGTGCGGTCGGCGGAGAACCACGTGTGGTCGCTGGACCGTCACAGCGGCAACGTTCTCTTCAGCAGCTCGATCGCGCCGGCGGGTTTTCCCGTCTTCGGATGGAACGCCTACGGCGACCGACTGATCACGGTGATCGACAACCAGCTCGTTGAGTTGGATGCGAACGCCGGGACTCGCGGGCGAGTTACCGACCTGGGAGTGAGTGTCATTGCCCCCGTCGTTCGGAACAGCGAGTTCTTCTATGTCAGCGCCGCCGACCGCCGTCTCCATGCCTTCCGGGCCCGCAACCTGATCGAGCTGTTCAAGGCTTCGGCCGACAACGACTCGGTGATCACCTCGGTCATTGCCGACGAGGACATGGTCGTGTTCGCCACGGACGCGGGCAATCTGGTCGCGATGGCGCCCGACGCGCCGAGGAAGCTCTGGCAGTTCGATGCTGTCGGGGCGATGGCCGGGCCGGTTATTCGCGACGGCCGTTCGTTCTTCTTCGCCAATAAGGACACCTGTGTCTATCGTGTCGATGCGACCGGGACCAACAGCGTTTCGTTCGCCTGGAAGTATCAGACCGAAGCGATTCTGGATCGCGCACCGCGCGTCACTGCCGCCGCGGTCTATCAATATGCCCCCGGTCGCGGCGTCACCGCGATCGGCCGGAACTCGGGCAAGGCCTTGTGGTCCCTTCCCGAAGGGGTCGATCTGCTCGCCGAGGCCGGCAATAAGGCCTATGTGTTTACCAAGGACCGGACGCTGGTGGTCATGGACAACGCGTCGGGCCGCAGGCTGCTCTGGGTGAACTTCGCGGAGGTGTCCGACTATGCGGCCAACGTGGCCGATGCGAAGATCTATGTCGCCGGCCAGCGCGGACGTATCCTGTGTGTCCAGCCGATGTAGGATGGGCTTCAGGTCGAGTGGTGCGAACCGGAATCCTTGTACGACAACGAAACGAACCAAGGAGAAGGAGTTGAAATGGACGTCACTATCAAGACCGCACTGATCAGCGTCTCCGATAAGACCGGGGTCATCGATTTTGCCAAGGCCCTGGCTCAAATGGGTGTCCGGATCATCAGCACGGGCGGCACAGCCGCGAAGCTGGCGCAGGCTGGCGTACAGGTGGTCAGCATCGACTCGGTGACGGGTTTCCCCGAGATGATGGACGGCCGGGTCAAGACCCTTCATCCCAGGATTCACGGCGCGTTGCTCGGCCTTCGGGACAAGAAGGAGCACGTCGAGGCCATGACCGAACACGGGATCGAGCCGATCGATCTGGTCTGCGTCAACCTTTATCCATTCGAAGCGACCGTGGCAAAGGCGGATTGCCCGTTCGAGGAGGCGATCGAGAACATCGACATCGGGGGACCGAGCATGATTCGCTCGGCGGCCAAGAACCACAAGTTCGTCGCGGTCGTCACCGATCCCGGCCAGTATGCCCAGGTCATCGAACAGATGCGCAACAACAACGGCGCCGTCAGTGGCACGCTGCGCAGCGAGCTGGCGCGGGCGGCCTTCAGCCTGACCGCGTCGTACGACGCCGCGATCTCCCGGTACCTCCATGCCAAGGCGGGCGTCGAGTTCCCGAACCGGATCTCCATCGCCCTGACGCGCGAGACGACCCTGCGCTACGGCGAGAATCCGCACCAGACCGCGGCGCTGTACAAGCTCCCGGCTGGCGCGGAGCCTTCGGTCTGCAGCGGCAGACTCCTCGAATGCGGCACCGAGATCAGCTTCAACAACCTGCTCGACGCCAACGCCGCCTTCGAGCTGGTCAAGGAATTCGACGAGCCGGCCGCGGTCGTGGTCAAGCATCTGAATCCATGCGGGTGCGCCGTCGATGAGGACATCACCGTCGCGTATCGCAAGGCCTACGAGGGCGACGTGGTCAGCGCGTTCGGCGGGATCATCGCGGTTAACCGGCCCGTCAACATCGAACTGGCCCAGACGATCATGGAGTCTTACGGCCGATTCGGCAAGGCGCTCGGCGCCAGCGGCTTCTTCGCCGAGGTGGTTATCTCGCCGCGATTTGAGGAAGACGCCATCGAGATCATCCGGACGTTGAAGACTTGGGGCAGCCGGGTCCGCCTGATTGAAACCGGGCCGATCGACCGCACGAAGATCGATACCTCCGAGTTCGACGTGCGCTGCATCATCGGCGGTCTGCTGCTCCAGAAGCGCGACTTGGCGGGCTGGGAACCCGAGGTCGTAACGTGCCCGACGCAGACCAAGCCCACGGCCGAGCAGCTTGAAGATCTGCGCGTGGCTTGGCTGGTGGCCAAACACACCAAGAGCAACACGATCATCCTCGCCAAGAACCGGCGCATCCTCGGCGTCGGCGCCGGCCAGATGAACCGCGTCGAGTCCGGACTGTTGGCCATGAAACAGGCCGGCGAGGAGGCTCGCGGCGCCGTGATGGCGTCCGATGCGTTCTTCCCGTTCCCTGACAACGTGGACAACGCCGCCAAGGCGGGTATCGCCGCGATCGTACAGCCCGGCGGATCGAAGAAGGACCCCGAGGTCATTGCGGCCGCCGATGCCCACGGCATCGCCATGGTCTTCACGGGAAAACGCCACTTCAAGCACTGATCCTGCGCCTGGGCGCCCGATCTGTGGTGGCAAACAGCCATTCCCTGCGACAAGCTGCCAGATGTCGGCGTCCGCGCAAAGCCTATCATGCCCACAGGAATAATATAATTTTATCGAAACCCGCCCCGGCGCCGCTCGTACCTGTTCCATCGGGAGTGACGACAGCGAGGCATGGCAAGTGAACGGGCGACAGGTGGCAGACTCAAGCCCTCAAGATTTGGGTATGGCTTGCCTTTGGGAGTCATGACCAAGCTGCGCTTGAGGCGGCCATCCTCCGAGGTGAGTTCTTGGGAGGTAACCACAAGATGGCAACGCAGCAGACAATCAGTACAGTCAATGGAATCGACCTGGACGTTCTCCACGAAACGGTCAGCGCGATCGAGAACGACCCCGCTCTGGCCAAGTGCAAGTTCCGAGCGAACAACAAGTGGATCAACGGCAACCACAATCGCACGCGAATCACCGGTTTCTACGGCGCCAAACAGGAGATGACGCACCAGCAGTCTTTCGAGTTGCACGCCGATGAGCCGCCGGTGTTGGCGGGCGACGACCAGGCGCCGAACCCGGTCGAACACTTGCTCAACGCCCTGGCCGGCTGCATGACGACGGGGATGGTGGCCCATGCCGCGGTGCGCGGCATCCACATCGAGGAGTTGGAATCCGAACTGGAAGGCGACCTGGATTTGCGCGGTTTCCTCGGTTTGTCGGACGACGTTCCGAGGGGCTATACGAACATTCGCGTCAAATTCAGAGTCAAGGCCGACACTGACAACATGGAACGCCTCAGAAGGCTGACAGAGTACTCTCCTGTGTTCAACACCATCACGCAGGGAGCCAGAGTCGATGTATCCGTCGAACCCATGTAGGGACCAGTGACGCGTCGCCTCTGTGGGCAGCCGGCGGAGAGTCGGCCCATGCAAAAGTCGTCTTTGTGACGCACCGGAAAGGGGGGCTCCGGCGGAGTACGGCCCCCCTTTTCCGGGAACTGCGCGCCGATAGTCGCACGATTCGCACCTTCCGGCGTGACAACAGCCGGGAGGGGAACGTCCCAGCTTCATAGAAAGGAGACCGATTATGGCTGCTTCGGCTGTCAAGACAATCTCCAACGGCACGGTGACCTTGGAGGAAAGCACCGTAGCCGACTTTGACGCCTCTCTTCGCGGGGAACTGATCGAGCCCTGGCATCCGGCGTACGACGAAGCGAGGATGATTTACAATGCGATGATCGACAAACATCCGGCCCTGATTGCGCAATGCCGGGACGTCGCCGACGTGATGGCAGCCGTGAACTTCGCCCGGACGAACGATCTTCTGCTGGCGGTTCGCGGTGGCGGCCACAACGGGCCGGGTCTGGCCCTCTGCGACGATGGGTTGGTGATCGACCTGAGCCTCATGAAGGGGATTCGCGTGGACCCGGCACATCGCACCGTCCGCGTCGAGCCGGGGTGCTGTTGGGGCGACGTCGACCACGCCGCACATGCATTCGGTCTGGCGGTGCCGAGTGGAGCCATATCCACCACCGGTGTTCCCGGACTGACACTGGGCGGTGGGCACGGCTACCTCACCCGAAAGTACGGCCTGACCATCGACAACCTGCTCGAAGCCGACCTCGTCCTGGCCGATGGCCGGTTCGTCACCGCCGGGCCGCAGGAGAATGAGGATCTGTTCTGGGCCATTCGGGGCGGCGGCGGCAACTTCGGTGTCGTGACCTCGTTCCTGTTCCGGGCGCATCCCGTCGATACAGTATACGCCGGCGTGACGTTGTGGCCCTTTGACAAGGCGGGCGATGTCCTGAGGTGGTACCGGGATTTCAGCCGGCAGACGCCGATCGATCTCTATGGCTTCTTCGCTTTTCTGATGGTGCCTCCGGGGCCGCCATTCCCCAGGGAACTGCATTACAAGAAGATGTGCGGCGTGGTCTGGTGCTACACCGGCCCTATGGACCGGGTGGATCGGGTGTTCGATCCGGTCCGCCGTCGCGCGCCGGTGTTCGACGTGCTCGGACCCATGCCCTTTCCGCAAATCCAGTCGCAGTTCGATGCGCTGTATCCGCCGGGCCACCAGTGGTACTGGAAGGGCGACTTCGTGAACGAACTCAGCGACGAAGCGATCGAACTGCATCTGCAGTACGGGGCGGCGCTTCCCACGCCGCAATCGACCATGCATCTCTACCCGATCGACGGCGCGGTGCACGAGGTGGCTCCCGACGCGACCGCATGGAGCTACCGCGACGCGGCGTGGTCGATGGTGATCGTCGGCGTCGATCCAGACCCGGCGAACCGCGAGAAGATCACGACCTGGGCGAGGGACTATTGGGAGGCCCTGCACCCGTATTCCGCCGGCGGCGCGTACGCGAATTTCATGATGGAAGAGGGCGCGGAGCGGGTCAAAGCCACCTATCGTGACAACTACGAGCGGCTGGTGGAAGTCAAGACGAAGTACGATCCCACGAACCTGTTCCGCGTGAATCAGAACATCCGACCGCGAGCGTGAAAGAGGGCGGTCGGATGTGCAGGAATGGAGGACGCAGCTATGAGAACGCGGCGTGTCGAAACGCGCGCAGAATCGACGACATTGTCCGATGAAGCGATCCAGGAACTGTGTGCCGCCCTGCGTGGCGACGTCATTACGGCCGGGGATCAGGCATTCGACGAGGCTCGCAGGGTCTGGAACGGTCTGATCGACAAGCGCCCGGCGCTGATCGCCCGGTGTGCGGAAGCGGCCGATGTGATTGCTGCTGTGAACTTTGCACGTGGGTACGGCGTACCCCTGTCAGTTCGCGGCGGCGGTCACAACGTCGCGGGCAAGGCGCTGTGCGACGAGGGTCTGGTCATTGATCTCTCGGACATGCGGGGCGTTCACGTCGATCCCGCAACACGAGTAGTGCGCGCCGAAGGCGGCGCGCTGCTGGGCGACATCGACCGTCGGACGCAGATGTTCGGCCTGGCGGTTCCGCTCGGAGTGGTCTCGCAGACCGGCGTGGCCGGACTGTGTCTCCACGGGGGCATGGGCTGGCTGACTCGCAAGCACGGCCTGACCTTGGACAACCTGATTGGCGTCGACATCGTCACGGCCGACGGGCGGTTGCGCCGGGCCAGCGCGACCGAGAACCCCGACCTGTTCTGGGCGGTTCGAGGCGGCGGCGGTAACTTCGGCGTTGTGACATCGTTCGAGTTTCGTGCCCATCCCATCGGGCCCAGGGTGTGGTTTCTGGCGGCTATGTACCCGATGCCGGAAGCGACGCGCATCCTGCGATTCCTTGAGGAGTTCATGCGCGAGGCTCCGGAGGAACTGGCGGTCTTGGGGTCGCTGTGGACCACGCCCAACGACGAGCCGATCCCGCCGGAGCATCGCCGGGAGCCGGTGATCGTGCTGCTTGGCTGCTACAGCGGGCCGTTCGAGAAGGGCGAGGAGGCCATCAGGCCGCTGCGCGAGTTGGGCGAACCCGTCGCCGACCTCAGCGGTCCGATGCCGTTCGCAGACGTCCAGACGGCCCTCGACGCCGACTATCCCGACGGCAGGTTGTACTACTGGAAGTCCGTCTATCTGCCACAGTTCGGCGAAGAGATCATTGACGTGCTGGTCGAGCACGCGCAGAAGCGGCCTTCACCGTTGACGTCGATTGACATCTGGTTTCTGGCGGGCGCGGCGATGCGCGTTCGGCCGGATCAGACCGCCTACGCCCGGCGGGATGTCCCATATGCCATCGGCATCGAATCCAACTGGACCGACCCGGCGCAGTCGGAAGACAATGTCGCTTGGGTCAGGCGACTCTTCGACGCTCTCCGCCCGTTCTCGCGTGGCACATATCTGAACTTCCCCGGCTTCATGGAGGACGCCGACAAGCTTCTCCAAGGCGCCTACGGGGCCAACTACAAGCGGCTCCAGGCGATCAAGGCCAGATACGATCCGGACAACCTCTTCAAAGGGGCCCTGAACATTCCGCCGAAGGCCTGACGCGACCGACTTGGCAGACGTCGATACAGGCGGTATAAGGGTGGCACCGATGTACGGCGTTTGCGAAGGAGGAATCGATGTCGCGAAGGACAGCCCAGGAAGTTGTCGTGAAACTGCGATCGCTAAGCGATCCGAAGGCGGTCGAGGGTGCGGCACGATTTGGGATTGATGTTCCCGACATTCTCGGTGTCTCGGCGCCCGCATTGCGGAAGCTCGCAAAGGAAATCGGCACCGACCACCGGCTTGCGGGCCAGTTATGGCGGACGGGCATTCACGACGCCCGTGGCCTGGCGGCGCTGATCGACGATCCGGCGATGGTCACGGAAAGCCAGATGGAACGCTGGGCCAAAGACTTCAATTCGTGGGCGGTCTGCGACGCCGCATGTGGCTGCCTGTTCGACAAGACTGCGTATGCTTGGGACAAAGCGATCGAGTGGAGCCGGCGTGAAAAGGAGTACGTCAAGCGAGCCGGTTTCGTCCTGATGGCGTGCCTGGCGGTTCACGACAAGCAGGCGCCGGACAAACATTTCGAGGCGTTTCTTCCCTTGATCGTCGAACAAGCCGGCGACGAACGCAACTTCGTCAGGAAGGCGGTCAATTGGGCCCTCCGCCAGATCGGCAAGCGCAACCGACGGTTGAACAGGCTGGCGATTCAGACCGCCAGGGAAGTCCGTGCGCTCGGCACGAGAAGCGCCCGATGGATCGCCTCCGATGCGTTGCGCGAGCTGACCGGCGACAAGGTTCAGGCTCGCCTTCGTCGATAGATCGGCGCCGCTGGGGCTATGCCTTCGTCGCAGCCTTGCGGGCTGCTTCCAGACGCTGGGCCGCGAAGGGCCAGTTCGCCATCTTCATGAAGTTGTCCACCCACGCGCCGCGGTCGTTGGCGTATTTCAGATAGTACGCGTGCTCCCACACATCGCAGACCAGCAGGGCGACCGTGTCCGTGAAGGCGAGGTTCTGGTGCTTCTCCGCCTGAAGGATCAGCAGCTTGTCGGCGATCGGCTCGTAGGCGAGCACGCCCCAGCCGCTGGCTTCGGCGGCCTTCGTCGCGGCGGCGAATTGCTTCTGGGCCGCATCGACCGAGCCGAAACTCCGGGTCAGAGCCTGGCGGAGGCTCTCGGGCACATCGGGTTTGTCGGGACTCATCGAGTTCCAGAACAGCGTGTGCAGGACGTGGCCGCTGCCGTTGAAGGCCAGGTCGCGGCTCAGCGCCTTGATCGCGCCGTAGTCGCCCGAGGCGCGGGCCGCCTCCAGCTTGGCCAGCGTGCTGTTGAGCCCGTTGACGTAGCCGGCGTGGTGCTTGGTGTGGTGGATCGTCACCGTCCGCTCGTCGTACAGCGGCTCCAGCGCATCGTATCCATAAGGCAGCGGCGGCAGCGTGTAGGCATTGTTCTGGTACGCGCCGGTGACGGCCGCAGCGGACCGTGACGGGGCCCCCAGGCCCAGAATGCCGCTGCCGACGGCGCCGGCGCCCAACAGGCCGAGCGATCCGGCCGTGACCACGTCTCTTCGCGAGGGTTCCGATTTCATCATCGAGTCCTTTCCGTCTTGTGCTCACAGAGCTTGTGCATGTCGCGACGAACACTAGCACAGAGGACTCGGACCATCAAGTGATACAATCCCTGATAATCGTACAGGGAATTCCTGATGGCGTCAGAGGCCATCGCCTGCCATCACCGTCACGCTGGGACGCTGGAGTTGGACCCGTCGGTTCATCAGTTCGGCGATATGCCGCTCGGCGATATCCAGCGCCTGCCGGGCGGTCCGGAGACGCGCCGCCTGCGGATCGAATGCCGACGCTTGGGCCAGTCGGCGCTGCGTTTCGTCGAGCTGAGTTCGGAATACCTCCAGGCGCGCCCTCTGCTCGGCTGTCTCGATGGCCATCTGGCTCAATTCACTGTTGAGACTGTCCAGGCGACCGCCTCCGGCATCCCTCCTCAATTCTTCCTGCCGCTTGGCTAATTCGATTCGTGCCCTGGTCAGGTTCTCCTGGGCCTGCGTCAGGTGTGACTGGGGCAGTCGACCGGCGACGACCTCCTTGCGAACCTGCGAAAGACCCATCTCAATCATCTCGACGAGTATCTGTAATTCCTTGGTCACCGTGTCCTGGGCCAGCTTCCTGTCCGCCTCATCCCTCGTCCGGGCGATCTGTTCCTCGATCGCCTGGCGTCGGGCCTCCATGCCGGCCATCTGCATCTCCAGGTTCCGGATCTGATTGGACAGGTCGCGCCGATGGGCGGCCAGTTCCTGCGCGTCCTCCTGATGGCCCGTTGCGGCAGACTCCCGCTCCGCCGTCTGCAAGTCCTTGAGCCTGACGACGACGACATCGTTGTCGATCTGATACGAGACGGCGGGCCGCTGTCCGCCGCTGACGGCCTCGAGGACCGTCTTCAAAGCGGTCTCCAGTTTGACCGGGGGCGGACCGTCCATTCCGATCGGCGTGGGGGGGTCGATATCGCAGCTCTCCTGCAATTCTTTCCACAGCACGACGATGGGCAGCGGCGGTTCAACCGAGTTCTTCAGGAGCTCGATAGCTTCCGCGAACGGCATCTCAGGCGTCAACGCGGATACGTCCACGATCGTGCTCAACTGCTCGCGTATTCTCCTGCTCTCGGGTGAGGAAGGAGTGGCGCTTCGCCCAAGCTGTTGCTCGATCTCTTCGCGCCTGAATTCCGCGAACTGGATCTGGTCGCTCAGGAGTCTCTCATACCGGTCGTAGGAATCTTCCAACGCTCGCCTGAGGTTGTCCACGAGAGCTTTGACGAACTGGCCGGCCAGCGGTCTGGCATCCTTGGGCAGTGGAACGTACAGCCGGACCATCGCGGTCTGTTGTTGGGCGCGAGTCGGTGCCGGCGCAGTCGGCGCGCCATACATGCCGCCCATTCCGCCTCCGCCCATTCCGGTGCGGCCCATCATGGTGCCGCTCCTGCCGCCGCGACCACTCATCATACCCCCGCCCATACCTATTCCCTGTTGGGGCGAATGATTATTCGCCCCTACGCGTGCATTGTCGTCAGCCGATGGGGTGGCAGCGGCTGGCTCCGGCGTTCCGGGCTTGTCACCGCGCATTGTGTCGGTGTACCTGTCGGAGTAGATCTTCCGCAGTTCTTCCATTACGGTGTCGGGTCCCATGAGATCTGAATCAGGCGGCTCGGGCATGCTGGTCGTCTGGGCGGCTTGCGAGACCCGTTCGATGTGGATCTCCTGGCGGATGTTGTCGGCGGCTTCTGCCTCCAGCCCAAACACGTCCTTGGCGGCCTTCCCCGCCACAGCGGAACTGCGGATCAGTTGCTCGACCGTCGTCGGGTCCAAGGGCAGGATGTCCGCGTCGATCGCGATCCTGATCAGACAACTGGCGAATCGCGAGTTCGAGGGCGGCTCGGCCTCGCCGAAGGCGGGCGCAGCAGCCAGGGCCAGGCTCAGGGTCAGACAGACGATGGTGATCTGTGCAGTTCGCATGGGGATTCTCCTTCCATCGGGGATTTGTTGAAACGGTGGTTCTTGATTTGGGCCAGTCTTTCTCTGGCGACATCGGCCGAGCGGCTCTGGGGAAACAGGCGGATGACCTGTTCGTAGGTCTCGACCGCCGACTCGGTCTGGTTCATCTCGCGAATCATCCGGTCCGCCTGGTAGACCAGCACAAAGGCCGTCCTGTCCGCCTGCCGTTGAAGCTCCTGTGCCGGATCGGGAATGCTCGCCAGTTCGGCCTGGAGGGCCGCGAGTCGCCGTTCCTGTCGTTCTTTGGCCAGAACCTCCTGGACGAGCCGCATGGTTGTCTCGGTCTGACTCTGCAACTGCCGCACCTGTTCTTCCAGCGAGGCGATTCGCTCCTGTGGTTCTGCGGCAGGCTCCTGCGGATGTGGACGCCGGTTCCAGAGAGCGACGCCGCACAGCAGAATCGCCGCTGCGGCTGCCGGCGCTGCAATGGCGATCGAACGTCGGCGACGGAGTCGCAGGCGGATGTCGCGGGCGCGGACTGCACCGTACTGCGGCGGACCGGCCGCCCGGTCGGCGTCCTCCAGCAGGCTTTTGATTTGTTCCTCGTTCACGTCTTCTCCTCGATCAATTCGCCCAGGCTCTCTCTCAGTTGCTCCCTGGCCCGGGTCAGCCGCACCTGCATGGCGTTGACGGTGATCCCCAGAAGCTCGCACATCTCGGAGGTTTCGAGGCCCTGGAGGTATCGCAGGACCACGACCTCCCGGTACTTCGGCGGCAAGGTCCGCACGGCCCGGCGGACCCGCGCGAAGGTCTCGGTGTCCATCGCCGCTCGCTCCGCGCTTTCCTCGGCACACAGATCGGGACAATCCTCGTCGATTGCCATCGTGCGGATGCGAAAGCCCCGCCGGCGCTGCCTCCGCCGGCACATGTTGACCGTGATGGTAAAGAGCCACGTCCGCAGCCCGCAGTCGCCCCGGAACTTCCGCAGGCCCGTGAAGGCCGCCAGAAAGACGTCCTGCACGACGTCGTCAACGTCCTGGGGCCATCCGAGCAGACGATTGGCAAGGGCCGCAACGTCGGCGGCATGCCTCTGCACGATCCCGTCGAACGCGGAATCGTCTCCCCGGCGGAAACGCTCCACCAGGGCCTGCTCCGCAATCATCTTCGCCATGGCTGTCATATTAGACCCGGACCGGGACGTACCATTACAGAATTCCCGCCGCGTCTGTCGTTCGGTCGGCGCAAGAAAAAAACCCGGCGTGGAGCCGGGCTTGGGAGGCGTGATGAATGCCCTGCGCTGTTACTTCCTGGCGGGTTTGAGGCCGGCTGCTTTCTGGAGTGCCGCGACCATGTCGGTCTTCTCCCAGGTGAACTCGGGCAGCTCGCGGCCGAAGTGCCCGCCGTGGGCGGTGGCCGCGAAGATCGGACGCGCCAGCTTCAGGTGGCGGACCATCCCCTTGGGCGTCAGCGGGAAGAGCTTCTTGACGATCTGGCTGATCTTCGTCTCGCTGATCTTGGCGGTGCCCTCGGTATTGACCAGGACCGAGATCGGATCGGCGACACCGATGGCGTAGGACAACTGGACCTCGCAGGCGTCGGCCAGACCGGCGGCGACGATGTTCTTGGCGACGTACCGCGCCATGTAGCTGGCGGTCCGGTCGACTTTGGTCGGGTCCTTTCCGCTGAAGGCGCCGCCGCCATGACGGCCCCATCCGCCATAGGTGTCCACGATAATCTTGCGGCCGGTCAGACCGCAGTCGGCCTTCGGACCGCCGACGACGAATTTGCCCGTCGGATTGACGTGGAATTTGGTGTTCTTGTCGATCAGCCGGGCGGGCATCACCGGCTTGATCACCTTGGCGATGATCTCGTTGCGCAGCTTGCGGTGGGCGATACTGTCGGTGTGCTGCGTCGAAACGACGACCGTGTGGATGCGCTTGGGCTTGCCGTTCTCGTATTCGACGGTGACCTGGCTCTTGCCGTCCGGACGCAGCCAGGGAAGCTTGCGGGTCCGGCGCATCTTCTCGAGCTGGATCGTCAGCTTGTGCGCCAGTTGAATCGGCATGGGCATCAACGCCGGCGTCTCGTTTCGGGCATAGCCGAACATCAGGCCCTGATCGCCGGCCCCCTGTTCTTTGTGCAGGCCCACGCCCTCGGTTACGCCTTGGGAGATGTCGGGGCTTTGGCGACCGACCGCCACCATGACGGCGCAGTTGTCGTAGTGAAAACCCACTTCCGGGTCGTCGTAGCCGATCTCCTTGATCGTGTCGCGGACGACCTGCGGAATATCCACTACGGCCTTGGAGGTGATCTCCCCGGCGACCACGACCAGATCGGCCTTCACCAGCGTTTCGCAGGCGACCCGGCTCCGCGGGTCCTGGGCCAGCATGGCATCGAGGATCGCGTCGGAGATGCAGTCGGCGACCTTGTCCGGGTGCCCCATCGTCACCGATTCGCTGGTGAACAGGTAGTTGCGCATGTCGCAATTCGGATTGCTCAGATTCAATCGTTTCGCCATTTCCTTAGCACCTTATCATCCGTTGCTTCGATCATAGGATGGGCTCAGAGCCCATGCGGACGATACGGCATGGGCTACACAGAAGAAAAACCTCCCCATAATAGAGCAGGTGGCCCTGTCGTCAATCAAAAAACGCTTCGGGCGGGAATCGTATTGGAGTGCGGCGAATCATGATTCGGCCGCATAAAGGGGGGTCAATAGCCTCTCGACGCGTCATTGAGACGCCAATCGAAATTCGTGTATTCGATGGTGTAGTTCTCCACCTCGAGGAAGTAGGCCTCGTCGTCCGAAACGTGCCGGGTCAGGAAGTTCAAGACCGCTCGCGTTTCCGGCGGGCGGTCCTTGAATTTCTTGTCCATTCCGTAGCGGCCGACGAACTCCTTGCCATGCCAGGTCGGCTTGAAGATGGACGACAGGTAGACGACCGCCTTGTCGCGGTCGATCCGGAACCCCCTTCCCGCCGACAGAAAGGCGCGAACCTGCTCGTCAAGTTGCCGGTCCAGGTTCTCACCTCGATAAGGCTCTCGCCGCAGGAGCGGGCCGGACCGGCTGGCGTACGTGATCGCCAGATACGCGCGTGGGTCCGCCACGGTCTTGCGGAACAAACGCCGCTCGACCTCGCCCAGGGTGAACTCCTCATCCATCACGATGAATCGGTACTCGCTCCAGATTCCCTCGATGTGGCGGATGTCGCTCGGCGGCCAGGTCAGCCGCAACCACCAGGATGATTGGATCGGATAGTTCCGCGCGATGATATCGAGCATCTTCAAGTTGTACGTGTTGATCCAGAAGGCAAGCTGCTCGTCTGGGGTCCAGTTCCGGTAGACGCTGGGGTCAAGCTCGTCCGGGGCCTGGAGCAACTGCTTGAGCCACAGTCGCTTGCGGCGCAGGCTGTCGTAGTCGACACGTCCGTCCTCGCGAACGTACTGCTGCAGAAGGTCGCGGTACTCCTGATAGAACGAAGCCAGGGGATCGGGCTCGTCTTCCTCGGCGGGTGGTTCTGCGGGCTGGGTCACCGCTGCCGGAATGCTGTTTGGCTCACTGGCCGGGACCGGCTCCGGTTCAGGCTGGTTGGGTTCGGCTATGATCTCCTCGTCCGGTGGGGCCGGCGCGACGCCGGCGTCTTGTGAGACCGCCGTCTCGTTCGGCTCGACCGGGGCGTCCTGCTGAGACGAGATCGGTTCGGCGGGCGGCGCCTCGGGCAGATCGTAGACCGGATCGTCCTGCTCGGGGGAATTGGGCTCAGGTGTGGCAGGTTCTTGCTGAACCGGCTCGGCCCAAGTCGTCTCGGGTGATTCCACGACCGGCTGGCGTGATTGTCCGTCGGGCGTCTGCACGTCCGCGCAGCCGCAGAGCAGCGCCGACAGGCCGAGGGTCAGGCACGCCCCGCATACCATCTTGACCAAGCGAGACTTCAGGAAAGACCTCCCTGCAATCGATCTTCGCAAAGCCCCTAACATAAACGATAAGACGCCAAAGGCAAGGCTTTGTTCGCCTCCTGGTTCTGTATAGTGACGGCCCCTTCAGCCGTCCTATAAAGTCGAGCGTCCTATGGCTGCCGGATCGCGGGACACGATCCGTTGACGGGCGGTCGGGCGGATTGGCTGACAGCGACCTGAAGTGCCGATTTCCCTTGACAAGGGTCCCAAAAGAAGTTAAGCTGGATAAGATGTCGGCAGTCTACTGAAAGGGATGCTAACGAGATGAAGTTGCAACGCGCGGTCTTTGTCTTTCTCGTCTGTGGTCTGGTTCTGGCCGTTTTTGAGGTCTCCAAGGCGGTCGTGGACCTGCGGCGGATCGAGGAGGTCATGAAGAAGGAGGTCCTGACTCAGCAGGATTTCCAGGTCATCGACGAATTCATGAACGACGCGGTCACCGACATGGTCCGGGCGATCGATTTCACGCAGGTTTCCAAGACCCGCGCGATCATCCTCAGCCATCAGAGCGAGCATCCCCAGTATGCACAGCAGTACTCGGAATCCGCCCATCGGCAGATTGCCGAGGGCATCCAGGAAGCCCGGACCGACATCCGGGACGAGAGGACACAGTTCAAGGTCATCGCGAATCTTCTGATTCTTATCGACAGCCTCAAAGACCCGCGTCTGGTCGATCTGGCGGTCCGGGAGATCCCGCACAGCAACAACGCGGTTCGCTACTGGGCGTTGCGTGCGTCCACAAATCCCGAACTGTGGGCGAAGATCGGTCAGAACCAAGGTAGCGCGGCGCAGTTGGCCACGCGGATCATGGCGGCATGCGATCAGATCGTCGACAGCAGCAGCGCTGAGGTGCTCCTGCAGGTGGCCGAGTTTGCCGGACGGTTCAACACCGCCGAGGCCACAGGACTGCTCATCCGTGTCGCCGAGGTCCGAATCGGCCGCTACGCCGACTGGTCCGTCGATTACGATCTGATGGACAGTGCCGTCCTGAGGCTGCTGTGCGACAAGATCGTGGCAGCCGGCACCGGCGCCAGCGACCAGTTGGCCAGGCGATTCGCTCATCTGTATTCCTTCGCCATTCAGCGGTACATCAAGGGCCAGAATCTGGGTCGACTCCACGAGACGTCGCGCAATCACCTTCTGTCGGTGTTGATCGACGCAGAGGAGAAGTGTCTGGGCCAGTTGCTCGGCACGCCTCAGACGACGATCCGAAGGGCCATCGAGGCCGGGGATCTCACGGCCCTCCAGACCGAGAGTGACCGACTGTTCGGAACCGAAAACAGCGCCGGCGCCATCCCGACCAAGTTCGGTTTCAACTACGGCGCCTCGGGCCAGAGCCGCACGGCACCGCCGATTCTGCCCGACCCGCCGCAGCCTGCGGCACCCGCCGCTGCACCCCAACCGTAGAATGACTCAGCATGGGCCCAAGCCCATCTTGCAGAGTCAATCACATCTGGGAAAGGAAACCGACGGTGCTTGTCATGATGCGCTGGCGGAACCCCTCCTGCTGATGGTTGTTCTGCTGTTCCTGTAGGTCTTTGAAGCTGGCCCGGCAGAAACGACACCCGACGGTCGCCAGATGAAAATCGACGTAGTCGAACCACTCCGCCTCCAGCGTCTCCAGAAGAAACGCGCCGAGCGTGCTGCGCTTCGGGCAACTGATCCGGTGCGATTCCCAGGTTTCCGTGAGCAAGTCCTCCGAGCAGCAGAATGACGCGTCGGCCGGCGGACAGAGCTTCAGGCAGTAATCGCGGATGCGTTTGAGGCAGCGGTGCTTGATCACCCTGACGAGCCCGTCGTCCATCGCGAGCAGGCGGACGACGTCCCTGTTGGGCAGCTTGCAGTAGAACAGCATCTCGGCGACCTTCAAGTCGCGGAGCTTCTTCGTCTCTTTGAAATCCGCCACGAATTGCCGCAGGGCCTGCGCGAGGATTTCGCGCTGCGCCTGCTGCTGCTCGTCGCGGCAGAGGCACCAACTGGCGCTGGGGTCACATGCAGCCACCTGGTCGAGCGGGTTGGGCTCGGCGGCATCCGCCTCGGTCCGGTAGACGTCTTGAATCAGGCAGACCGTTCCGGCGGCGCGGTCGCGAAAGCGATTGACGATCTCGTTGCGCAGGATGCCGAACAGATAGGTCTCGATGCTGACCTTGACCTTGAGCTTGTGGATGGCCTTCACGAACGACGTGAAGGTCTCCTGGACGATGTCTTCGGCGTCGGCGTGCTGCGAAACGCGCGCCAGGGCGAAGCGGAGCAGGCGGCCCTGGTATTCGTCGATCAGTCGCGACCACGCCTGCCCGTCGCCTCGGCGGATGGCGTCCAACATGGTCTGGTCCGTTTGATTCGGATCGGTCATTCTTTCATGCATCCGGTTGCTGCCTGGAGATCTCGGATGGGCAGGTTGGCTGGCCACCCTCCGCCCGCAAGATCACGGCCCGCCGTTCATTGCACGGGCCCCAAATATCGGTCGAGCCACTCGACGATTTCCCGGCAGTATTGTTTTCGGTATTCGCGTGGGATGCTATGTCCGCCGGGGAAGAGAATGTGTCTTTTGTCTGCTGCAGGGCTGCCCAGCAGGCTGAACAGAGGTCTCTGGGCTGTCTCATAGGGGAAGATCGAGTCGTCGCGGGTGTTGATCATCAGCATGGGGATCGTGACCCGGGGGGCGAAATTGGCCGGGTCGGAACCCGGATGCCTCTTGCAGCCGCAGATTCCTCCCAGAAGCAGAATGCCGGTCTTGATGCGCGCGTCGGTCGCGATCATGACCGGCCCCATCTGTCCACCCCAGCCCAGCCCGACATAGGCGATCCGGTTCACGTCGACGTCGTCGCGCGTTTCGAGGTAGTCGATGGTGCGCCGGAGATCCTGTGACCTCTGGACGTAGAGATTCCTGCTCTGAATGCTCTCGGGGGGGTAGAGGTCCTTCTCCAGGCGCCGTTCGTATGTCCCTTTGTAGAAGGGCACCACCACCGCTCGCCCGCTCTGGATCATGCAGACCAGCTCATGGGTGTAGGCCGTCTGGTCCCAGGGGGTCATCCGGGCCCCCTCGCCGGGATGCCACACGACGACTTGGTAGGGGGGCTTGCCCGTCTGGGGCAGATGCAGGTAGGCGATCACACGCTCGTTGGGATAGGCGGCGTCGAACGTGATTCTCTGTCTACGGCAGTCACGCGGCTCCTCATCCACCGACTCGATCACGGCGTGAAGCTCGGTCGGGTCGTAGTCGTAAGAGGTCTCGATATACGATCGGAAGACCTCGTCCGAGACCGGTGCGAACTGGCAGAAATCGCGGCACTTGCGGTCCACCGGCGCAAAGGCCTCCGCCGGGACATCTTCCTTGCCTCCGAGGTACTTGACGCATCGAAATCCGTTGGCCTCGTCGCGATCCCACGCCGATCGCGCTGTCCCATTGACGAACAAGTAGTCGTATTCGCCGACGGCGCCACCGAGGTTGCATCGAAGCTCCTCGTGGCCCGCGATCGCATTGGAACACCATTCCCGTACGTTTCCGGCCGCGTCGCACAGGCCGAAGCGTCCCATTCCCTTGTGTCGACCGACGGGCGTTACAATGTCGCTGAAATTGCTCAGACGCGTGATTCGCGAAGGGTTGTCGTCGGCGTGGGCCGCCAGAATCCAGTGGAAGATCGTCGGAAGATCCTTGTCTCGGAATCGCGCGTATGCGGCCGCCTCGTACCAGCTCACGCCGCGAACGGGGAAGTCCGCCTCCCTCGATGGATAGGCGCCGTTCCGCCACGTGGCCGGCCCGGGCCGGCCGGTCTGGTCTCGGAACTGCTCGACGGCTTGCGACCAGGGAATGTTCTGGCCGTCCTGGAGGAACTCGTGCTCCCAGAACTCGGGGTTCTCGTAGCCGCCTCGGTCGACGAACTCCCTGAACTGCCGATTGGTGACCTCGTACTTGTCGATCAGGAAGGCCGGCGCCGAGGTGATCTTCTTGTCCTCATGGAACAGAAGCCTCTGGTCCAGATCGGAAGGGGGGATCCAGACCATGTTGGCGGGGTAACGGCGCACTTCCTGCAGAATGAAGCTCACGTGAGCGGGCTCCAGGTCATCGAGTTCCGTACGCAACGGGGGCAGGTCGTTGGACTGGACGGTCTCGATCGACACGAACCCGCTCTTCTCCACCTTCCAGCGGTTGGTGCCGAACGGGATGCGGGCGCGTTTCAGCGGCGTGGTTCCGATGTACCTCCAGTAGTCACGGTCGGCGAAATGATCCCGGATGTAGACCTTCGCGCCGGCCGGCTGCGTGGAGATCGAGTGCTCCCGAGACAGCAGGGGCCAGCGATTGGCCAGCAAGGGATCGTCGGGAATGTAGCGTGCCGCCTTTTCGGCGATCACGAAGGCGGAGAAATAGGCGTCTTCCTGGATCAGAAGGTCGATCTGGGCCATGGCGTCCTGTTGCGCCCATCGCGTGCTGTAGTGCTTCCAGGCGATGGCCATCGCGAAGGCGGTCGCAATGAGGAAACACAAGGCCATGACGGCGGCGATCTTTCGTCGTCGCACAAGTTTGACCAGCCGGTCCGTTTTCCCCGGGGGTTTGGCTCGGATCACGTGGCCGTTCAGATGCCGGCGCAGGTCCGCGGCCAGGTCCGCCGCGGTATCGTACCGCCTCTGAGGCTCCTTCTCGATGGTCTTGCAGCAGATAGTCTCCAGGTCGACGGGGATGTGCCGGTCGATCTGTCGGGGCCGCACAGGCTCGGCGCTGAGGATCTGCGCGATCACCTGCTCGCGGCTTTGTCCGTCGAACAAGGGCCGCAGCGTCAACAGCTCGTAGAGCGTTACGCCCAAGGCGTAAACGTCCGATCGCTGATCCCGGGCGCGGGCGTCGCTGCGGATCTGCTCGGGGCTCATATAGCGAGGGGTTCCCACGAACGATCCGGTCACGGTCATCGCCTGCTCTTCGCAGACGCGGGCGATCCCGAAATCCAGGAGCACGAGCCGCCCGCTGGACGCCAGGATGAGATTGGACGGCTTGACATCGCGATGGATGATGCCTTCGCGATGGGCGTAGGCCAGGGCATCGGCTACCTCCGCGATCAGACGCGCCACGGTGTCGAAGTACTCCCGGGGCGAGCGGCAGTCCCGCAGCACGCAGGGGGTCGTGCGAGTTTGCCCCAGGCCCTCGTCACGGGGGGCGTCGCCGGCTTTGATGCGCTGCAAATCGTCGATCACCTCATCCAGACTCTGGCCATCGATCATCTCCATGGCGAAGTAGCAGACGCCCTGCTCGATCCCTTCGGAGTGAATTGTCACGATGTTGGGATGTCGCAGCTTGGCGGCCGCCCGCGCTTCGCGATGGAACCGCTCAATGGCGGCGGTGTTACCGATCAGGCCCGCGGGGAGCACCTTCAGGGCGACGCGTCGATTGAGCGAAACCTGAAGCGCCTGGTACACGACCCCCATGGCTCCACAGCCCAGCCGGCGTTCGATGCGAAAGTCGCCCAACTGGAGGTTCGGTTCCAGGCCGATGGCGAAGGGATGGGAGCGGCTGTCGTGGTACGGGTCCTGATGTTCTTCGGCACGCGGCCTGCGATTAGCGTCCTCCGATGGCGGCGACGACCCCACGCCCGCACGGAGTCGGGCGACCGTTACGGCGCAGGAATCGCAGGATCGAAGATGACGCCGCCAGAACGTCAATTGTTCGGGTGACGCCGACCCTTCGAGAAACACCGCCATATCCTGGTGTGATAAGCAACCCGTCACGACGCTCACACCTCCCGATACCCCGCCAAGACCACCTGAGGTAGATTATACCATTGCCCGGGCTTGTCAACAAGCGGCTTGTCCTGCGGCAGGGGGTCTGTGGAGTCCCGGTGCAGATCGGGATGCCGTCGCGGCGTCGCCCTGCGTCGCAGGCACGTTGATTGGAGGTTTCCGGCATTATGTCGGTTGTGACTCTGGCATCCGAGGCGCGGTCCCGGTAGAATTGGCAGCCTGTCCACCGTGGCAGGGCAGACCGCGTCGACTCGGCGCGAACAGGGTGTGCCAGGCACGCCCGGCCACTGTGCAACCGTTGCGTTATTGGGAGGTCTTGAGATGAGCGATCTGAACCGCAGAGATTTCATCAAAACGAGCGCCGCCGCGGGAATAGGTATTTCCCTTCCAACTCTGGTGCCGTCGCTGGCGAGTGCGGGCCTTTTCCGGAGCAAACGGACCAGTCTGATCGAATTCAAAGTGCCGGCCATCCAAAACGTGAGAATAGGGTTCGTCGGCGTCGGGGGGATGGGATCGGCCCACGTGCGGAACCTGCTGAAGATCGAAGGCTGCCAGATCACGGCGGTTTGCGATATCGTTCCTGAGAGGGTCGAACGCGTCCAGAAATGGGTCGAGGAGGCGGGTTTCCCAAAGCCGACCGGATACACGCGCGGGGACTGGGACTTCAAACGGCTCTGCGAGACGGAGGACCTCGATCTGGTCTACACGGCCACGCCCTGGGAGTGGCATGCGCCGGTTCTGCTGGAGGCGATGAAGAATGGCAAGCATGGCGCTACGGAAGTCAATGCGGCGTTCAACGTCGAGGATTGCTGGAAGCTGGTCGAGACCGCCGAGAAGACCCAAAGGCATTGCGTCCTGATGGAGAACTGCTGCTACGACCGCACCGAGATGCAGATCCTCAATATGGTCAAGCAGGGCCTGTTCGGCGAGTTGCTCCACGGCGAATGCGGCTATCTACACGATCTGCGCGGCGTCAAGTTCTCCGAAGGAGGCGAAGGCCTCTGGCGCCGCAACTGGGCCATGACCCACGACTGCAACCTGTATCCGACGCACGGCTTAGGCCCGATCGCCCAGTGCATGGACATCAACCGGGGCGACGCCTTCGACTATCTCGTCTCGGTCAGCAGCAACTCGCGGGGCCTGTACGAATACGCGGCCGATCACTATCCGGCTGACGACCCCAGACGCAAAGAGACGTACAAGCTCGGCGACGTCAACACCAGCCTCATTCGCACCAAGCTGGGCAAGACCATCATCGTCAAGCACGACACCAACGTGCCCCGGCCCTACAGCCGCGACATCCTCGTCCAGGGCACGAAGGGACTCGTCCGCAAGTATCCGGAGGAGAAGGTGCACATCGAGGGCAAGACTCAGGGCCATGACTGGGAAGACCTCAGCAAATACCGCAGCGCCGAGATGGACTACGACCATCCGCTGTGGAAGGCCATGCAGGAGCGAGCCAAAGGCGCCGGTCACGGCGGCATGGACTTCATCGAGGACTTCCGTCTGATCGAAGCCCTTCGGATGGGCCGTCCGACGGACATCGACGTCTACGATGCGGTGGCCTGGTCTGCGGTCGTGGGGCTCTCCCAGAAGTCGGTCGCCAAGAAAGGCAGGCCGGTGGACTTCCCCGATTTCACGCGCGGACAGTGGAAGAATCCCAGGGAACTGCACGTCATGCAGTTCAAAGCATAGGAACCGATTCTGCATCGCGGCCGACCGGCCGGAGGTGTGCCGATGAAGATCAGTGCAAGCTATTGGATGTTCGAAGGGGGCCTGGAAGCGACGCTGCCCGTGGACGAGGCGATGGCCCAAGCCAAGGAACTGGGCTTCGACGCGATTGAGCTGGGCATCGCCAGCCAGGGCGTGCTGACGCACCAGGCCACCCAGGCCCAGTGCGAGCAGATCGTGGCCAAGGCGAAGAAACTGGGGATCGAGATCGCCGGCGTCGCCAGCGGCGAGAGCTGGGGCAGTTCTCCTTCGGACGACGATCCGGCGGTCCGCGCCAGGATCGTCGACTTCACGAAGAAAGCGCTCCAGGTGGCCAGGTGGCTCGGGACCGACGCCTATCTGTTCGTGCCGGGAGCGGTCGACGTCTTCTTCCTCGAAAACAGCCCGGTCGTGCCGTACGACGTGTGCTACGAACGGGCCAAAGACGCGGTTTCGCAACTGGCTCCGACCGCCCAGAAGCTTGGCGTCACGCTCGCCATCGAGAACGTCTGGAACAAGTTCCTGCTGAGCCCGCTGGAGATGCGCGATTTCATCGACAGCTTCCGGTCGAAATCCGTAGGATCCTATTTCGATGTGGGCAACGTCCTGCTGACCGGCTATCCCGACCAGTGGATCCGGATTCTGGGCAAGCGGATCGCCCGCGTGCACGTCAAGGACTTCAAGAAGTCCGTCGGCACCGCCGAGGGCTTCGTCGACCTGTTGGAAGGCGATGTGGATTTCGAGGCGGTCAAGGCGGCGCTGGGCGAGATCGGCTACGACGGCTACGTTACCGCCGAGATGCTCCCGTACCAGCCGGGCCGGCCCCAGAAGACGGCCGCTGCGATGAAGAAGATCTTCAAGTAGACCATTCCTGTCCAAAGGGAGAGTACCATGACCAGAGTGGGCATCATCGGTTTGGGTTTCATGGGCAAGATGCACTTTCGCTGCTACCGGGCGCTGGCGGGCGTGAAGGTCGTGGCGATCTGCGACACCGACAAGGCCAAGTTCCGGGACACCGGGGGCACCGCCGGGAATATCCAGGGCGCCGAAGCGCCGCTGGATTTCACAGGGGTCGGCCTTTATGACAACTTCAACAGGATGCTGGCCGAGGCAAATCTCGACATCCTCTCGGTGACCCTGCCGACCTATCTGCACAAGAGGTACGCCGTCAAGGCGCTGAAGGCCGGCGTCAACGTCTTATGCGAAAAGCCTTTAGCGATGACGGTGGCCGACGGCGAGAAGATCGTCGCAGCCGCCAAAGAGAGCGGCAAACTCTTGCAGGTGGGCCACTGCATCCGGTTCTGGCCGGAATACGCAAAGACCAAGGAGATCATCGATTCCGGCAAATATGGCAAGGTGCTGGCCGCGACGTTCCAGCGGCTGAGCCTGACGCCGACGTGGTCGTGGGACAACTGGCTGATGGACCCGGCCAAGAGCGGCTCAGCGGCGCTGGACCTGCACATCCACGATTCCGACTACGTGCAGTACGTGTTCGGGATGCCCAAGGCGGTCTTCAGCCGCGCGGCGGGCGGTCCGGCGGGCCAGTTCGATCACATCGTCACGCAGTACATCTACGACAACGATTGCGTCGTGACCGCCGAAGGCGGATGGGCCATGACGCCGGGCTTCGGGTTCGAGATGAGCTTCAACGTTGTGCTCGAAAAAGCCACGATCAGCTACGACTGCACGCGTCAGCCGGCGTTCAAGGTCGCCCCCACCCGTGGCGAGGCCTTCACGCCCAAGATCGCCTCGGGCGACGGCTACTCCAACGAGATCGCGCACTTCGTAAAAGCCGTTCGAGGCAAGAGCGTCCCGGCAATCATCACACCGGCCCAATCGGTCGATTCACTCCGGCTTGTGCTGGCGGAGAAGCGGTCCGCCGCAGCCGGTCGCAAGGTCACGATTTGAAGGGAATCTTCCACAGGTAGGGGATAGCGCATGCTGCTGGAGCCAATCGATTGGGCGTGCATCTTCGCGTTCTTTGCGGTGTCTTTGATCGTCGGTCTGGCGGTGGCCCGGCGGGCCGGCAAGAGTAGTTCGGAGTTCTTTCTTTCCGGTCGCGATATGCCATGGTGGCTGCTCGGCATGAGCATGGTCGCCACCACGTTCTCCACGGACACGCCCAATCTCGTGACGGACTTTGTCCGTCAGAACGGCGTCGCCGGCAATTGGGCCTGGTGGGCCTTCCTGCTGACGGGCATGCTGACAGTCTTCGTCTACGCCAAGCTCTGGCGGCGTTCAAAGGTTCTGACCGACATCGAGTTCTACGAGATTCGTTACAGCGGACCCAGCGCCGCCTTTCTGCGCGGCTTCCGCTCGCTCTACCTGGGGGTCTTTTTCAACATCATGGTGATGGCCATGGTCTCGCTGGCCGCCATCAAGATCGGCGGGGTCATGCTGAACCTCAAGCCAATCGAGACCATCGCCATCGCAGCGGTGATTACGATGGTGTTCAGCGCCCTGGGCGGCCTGCGCAGCGTGCTGCTGACGGATTTTCTGCTGTTCATCATCGCGATGGCTGGCGCTGTTGTAGCGGCGGTGATTGCCGTGCGCCACGAGGCGATCGGCAGCCTGGCGAACCTGCTCGATCATCCGGCGGTTCAGGGCAAATTGTCGATCCTTCCGCCCTTTGACTTCAGCAGCAAGGAAAGCGCGAATCTGCTCGTATCGGTCTTCTTGATTCCGCTGGCGGTCCAGTGGTGGAGCGTCTGGTATCCTGGCGCCGAGCCGGGGGGCGGGGGCTACATCGCCCAGCGCATGCTGGCGGCCAAGAACGAGAAACACGCCGTCGGCGCGACGTTCTTCTTCAACGTTGCCCACTATGCGCTGCGGCCGTGGCCCTGGATCATTGTGGCGTTGGCTTCGCTGATTGTCTTCCCAACGCTCGATTCGCTGCGTCAGGCGTTCCCCAACGTCGATCCCAACATTGTCAAGCACGATCTGGCTTATCCTGCCATGCTGACGTTCCTGCCGCACGGCCTGCTCGGCGTGGTCCTGGCCTCGCTCATCGCGGCCTATATGTCCACCATTTCGACGCACCTGAACTGGGGTTCGTCCTACGTGGTCAACGACTTCTACAAGCGGTTCGTCAATCCGCAGGCGTCCGAGAAGGCACAGGTTCGCGTGGGCCGCATCTCGACCGTCCTGCTGATGGTGGGCGCCGCGGTGCTGGCGCTGGGCCTCCAGAGTGCTGTGGAGGCGTTTCAGATCCTGCTCCAGATCGGCGCCGGGACCGGGCTGATCTTCGTCCTCCGCTGGTTCTGGTGGCGGATCAACGCCTGGAGCGAGATCACGGCGATGGTTGTTTCCTTCCTGGTGGCCTGTTGGTTCCAGTTCGTGCACGTTCAGGTCGGCCTGCCGGCACTGGAGAGCTGGCAGACGCTGGTGCTCGGAGTGGCGATCACGACCGCTGCATGGCTTGCGGTGACCTTCCTGACCCGGCCCACCGAACGTCAGACGCTGGTGCGTTTCTACGAGCTGGTGCATCCCGGCGGCCCCGGATGGGCCGCCGTTGTGCGCGACCCTGTGTTCCAGGAGCACAAGCCTGCGTCTGATCCTCTGGCTTGGGACGTGCCGCGAGGGATTCTCTGCATGGTCCTCGGCTGCGTCGTCGTGTATGCCTCGCTGTTTGCGATCGGCTCGTGGATCTACGCCAACTACATGCCGGCGATCATCCTTACGGTTGCCGCCCTTGTCGCCGCCGGCCTGCTGATCAAGGTCTGGAGCCGACTCCAGATGGATTAGACCGGCATGGCAGGCAAATCCCCTGTGCAGGGATGGGACATCTCGTTGGGTTGTATCTGTGGACGGGAGCTGCGATGGAAACGGACTTTGCCAGGCTCGGTTTCAGCACGAGTTTCACGGTCCTCGACTGGTGCATTCTCATTGGGTATCTGGTTGCCGTCGTCAGTATCGGCGTCTACATCCGCAAGTACGTGGCCAGCGCCACGGACTTCATGGTCGCCGGTCGAGGGCTCAAGACGTTCCTGGCCATCGCGACGATGATCGGGACGGAACTGGGCCTGGTGACGGTGATGTACTCGGCTCAGAAGGGCTTTACGGGAGGGTTTGCTGCCTTCCACATCGCCTTCGCGGCGGCCATCGTCACGCTCTTCGTAGGTCTGTCCGGCTTTATCGTGGTTCCGCTGCGCCGCCTGAACGTGATGACGATCCCGGAATTCTACGAGAAGCGTTTCGGCAGAGACGTTCGCATCCTCGGTGGGGCGATCCTGGCGTTCTCGGGCATCCTGAATATGGGGCTGTTCCTCAAGGCCGGCTCGCTGTTTGTAATGGGCGTGACCGGGATGGCCTCGGAGGTCCATTTGAAGATCGTCATGACCGTGCTGCTGTGCCTGGTTCTGCTGTATACGACCCTCGGCGGCATGGTCTCGGTGGTTGTTCTCGACTACATCCAGTTTGTGGTGCTGGCGTTTGGGCTGGTGATCGCCAGCGTCTTGTCGATCCGGCATCTGGGCTGGACCAATATCGTCGAGACGGTGACGCGCGAGATGGGGGATAGCGGCTTCGATCCCTTCGACGAGGCGGGTTTCGGCTGGTCCTACGTGCTGTGGATGTTCTTCATGGGCCTGGTCAGTTGCGCCGTCTGGCAGACCGCCGTGATCCGTGCCTGTTCGGCCAAGGACACCGCGACCGTTCGGAAGATGTACTGCCTCTCGTCGATCGGCTTTCTGATTCGTTTCCTGATTCCGTATTTCTTCGGGATCTGCGCTCTGGTGTTCATCGCCAACAGTTCTTCGCTTCGAACCGTGTTCCTTTCGGCCGAGGGCAAGGCGAATCCCGACCTGTCTTTGCGGGCGATGCCGTTCTATCTGAGCCAGATCCTGCCCACCGGCATTGTTGGCATTGTTACGGCGGGAATGCTGGCCGCCTTCATGTCCACGCACGACAGCTATCTTCTGTGCTGGAGCTCCGTGCTGACCCAGGACGTGGTCGCTCCCTGGTTCCAAAGAGACCTTTCCTCGAAGACGCGGCTCCTGCTGACCCGAATCTTCATCCTCGCGATCGGCGTCTTCATCCTGGTCTGGGGGCTTTGGTTTCCACTTCGGCAGGACTTGTGGGATTATATGGCCATCTCCGGCGCGATCTATTCCATTGGCGGTTTCACCCTCCTGGCGTTCGGCCTGTATTGGAAACGAGCCAGCCGCACGGGCGCCTATCTGGCCCTTTTCACTGGCATCCTGGCCGTCCTGGGACTGTCGAAGGTGCAGGAGCTATGTGCGCCGATGCTGGCGCCGATCAAGGCGCGGTTCGGCATCGAGGGCGACATCTCCAGCGCGGTGATCGGACTGCTGGTGCTCGTCCTGGCGATTGTGCTGATGATTGCCGGCTCGCTGTTGTGGCCGGATCGGGAACGGAACCGTTATCATGCCGAGCGTGTGGAGTCGTAGCATGGACTGGGTGAAGATCTGGACGTTCTTCTTCTTTCTGAGTCTTGGCCTTTTTGCCGCGCTGACGGTGGCCGTGGCGATCGGAGGCTTCTTCAACATCCGCTCGTTGTTCAAGGACCTGTCCGAAGCCAGACGCGGGCACGGCCCCCGGAGCGATTCGCGCACAGAAGTCTGAATCGCCGCGATGTCACCATGTCCGCCGGGTCATGTGGGAGGCTGGTCCTCCTGGCTCTCGGTGCCGGCATGGCGGAGGCGAAGCCGGCAATTTTCCGGGAGACTCAGTATTTCCCTTATGAGCAAATTCCTGATGCAAGTTTTTGCTGGGTTCTGCCGATACAGGCAAGATAGTTCACAATGTTGCGGAGAACCTCCTTTGCACGGGGCTGCAGATTGGCCCCACTGTTCTCAGCCTGATGACGACAATGGGATGCGTACCCAGGGACAGAGGACGACAAGATGCGGATTCTGATTGTGGACGATCACTTCGGCATGCGGCAGACCCTGGTTCGTGTTTTTCACGAAGCGGTGGAGATGCAGGTGGTGGGCGAGGCGGCCGATGGCTGCGAGGCGGTGGAACGGGCCAGGGAATTGAAGCCCGATGTCGTGGTCATGGACGTCGAAATGCCCCGACTCGATGGAATCGGCGCGACCCGCCAGATCCTTGCCGAACAACCGGACGTGCGAATTATCGGCCTGTCGACCCATCATTCGCACGTGTACGTCAGGGCCATGTTTGCCGCCGGAGCGTGTGCCTACGTGCTCAAGGACGAAATGCTCCCCGATCTGATCGAGGCGGTCGAGGCTGCTGCCGACGGACAAACCTATCTCAGCCCTTCGCTGACGAGCTGCCTTCCCCCGGAGACTGTGTTTGCCTGGCCGCGCGAGGCCCGCTGTAATGAGGCGGAGGCCGTGCGAGCCGAGCGGCCGGCCGGCTTGTGAGCATTGGCGTACCGTTATCGCGCAGGAGGAGAAAAACACCATGCGGCATTCCCGTGTGTCGGTGAGCGTTTGGGTCGTCAGTATCGCTGTCCTGCGGCTGTGGAGCGCGCCCTGTCCGGGCCAGCGCCTCATCACCAATCCTGTTGCCCCCCAGGGTCACGATCCATGGGTCACGCAGTTCGAGGGCGTGTATCACTACTGCTACTCGCACAAAGGCGCGATCTGGGTCCACAGCGGGCGGCGGATCGAGAACGCAGTTCAGTTCGAGGGCAGGCAGGTCTGGCGACCGACGCGCGGCCTGCCGTATTCGCGAGAGCTCTGGGCGCCGGAGCTGCATCGGCTCCAGGGCCGGTGGTACATCTACGTTGCGGCCGACGACGGGAACAACGAGAACCATCGCATGTACGTTCTCGGCGCGGACAGCGACGATCCGGCGGGAAGCTACACGATCCGCGGGAAGATCGCCGATCCCTCGGACAAATGGGCCATCGACGGGACGGTGATGTTGCACGAGGACCGGCTCTATTTCATCTGGTCGGGCTGGGAGGGCGACACGAACATCGCACAGAATCTCTACATCGCGCTCATGAAAGACCCGCTTTCGATCGATGGGCCCCGATCGCTGCTATCGAAGCCCGAATACGATTGGGAGCAGATCGGCAAGCCGCTGGTCAACGAGGGTCCGCAGGTGCTCATGCATGAGGGTGATGTCTTCGTCATCTACTCCGCCAGCGGAAGCTGGACGGACAACTACTGCCTGGGGCAACTGAGACTGGTCGGCGACGATCCGCTGGACCCGGCGTCGTGGCAGAAGAAGAACACCCCCGTGTTCGGTTCGACCGCCACGGTCTTCAGTCCGGGCCACGCGTCTTTCGCCCGCAGCCCCGACGGCAGCGAGGATTGGATTGTCTACCACGCCGCCAAGCGCCAGGGCTCCGGCTGGGACCGCAATACCCGGATGCAGCGTTTCACCTGGGACGTCGAGGGCAATCCGTGCTTCGGCTATCCGATCTCCGAAGGCGTGCCGATCGCGGCGCCGTCGGAATGATCCGTTGCCCGGCTCGCGCGTCAGTAGCCGCGTCGGCCTCCCGCCACCTGCACGGCCATGAGGTTGTCGCGGGCCCGCGTGTTGGCCGGGTTGATCTGGACGGCTCTCCCCAGCCACTCGATGGCCTGATCGAATCGACCGGCCTGGGCGTGCTCGACCCCGATCGACATGAGGCAGACCTCGTCCCAAGGCGCCAACTGCGAGATCTCCCGATACAGCGCGATGGCCGCCGGACCGCTGGTGGCGTCGGCCTTGTCGTACAGCGTGCGAATCTGTTCGAGCTGAGCCAATTCCGTGCCCGAGAGACGTTTGAGCAGTTGACTTTGAGAATCTGCCTTGGAGAATGTGATCGAGTTGCCCTGGGTTCGAGCCATCTGCTCCATCCGGAGGGCCGCCGCATTGAACTCGAGCAACCGGCGTTTCTCCTGGTCCGAGAAACTCTCGAAGGCCGTCGGCCTGCCGAGAATGCGCTTGAGAAGACTCATGAGTTGCCCCTCCTGCTTTTCCGAAACTACCGCCTGCAGTGTGCCTGGAAGCGCATGGATGGGTAACGTCTCACGGCGTCACTGCAAACGGGCATGGACCACTTATCCAAAACATACGAAAAGGCGGGCCTGCACCAAAAACGCCCCGCGGTGAGCTGGCTTGGCTGGTCATGGTTGAAGCACGTCCGTCGTCGGCGTATGATGCCTGTGCCGTTATCAGCACTGAGAACCGCTTCGAGCGAGGTGCCCATGGAATGCCGCAAGTGCGGGGCCTGCTGTATCGCCCCGTCGATCACCAGCGCCATGCCGGGTATGCCGCAGGGCAAGCCCGCCGGAGTGCGATGCCGTCATCTGGACGGCCGCAATTTGTGCAGGCTGTTCGGCCGGCCCGAACGACCGTCGTTCTGCCTCGGCTGGCAGCCGTCGCCGGATGTCTGCGGCACCGACTTCGACGAGGCGATGGCCAATATCGCGGCACTGGAAGCCCGAACGGCGCAGTAGCAGGGAGGCCCGAGACGAAGCCGGAGACTTGCCATGACCAGGAAGGATTACCCCAAGACCAACGCGATCCGCTGCCTGTTGCAGCACGATATCCCGTTCGAGGTCTTCACATATGCCTACGAGGAACGGGGCGGCACGCGGGTTTCGTCCCGCGAGCTGGGCGTTGACGAGCACGCGGTGATCAAGACCCTGGTCATGGAGACGGACGCCGAGGATCCGCTGATCGTGCTGATGCACGGCGACCGCGAGGTCTCCACGAAGCAACTGGCCCGCGTCTTGGGCGTCAAGTCGGTGGCTCCGTGCGAGCCCAAGATCGCCGACCGACACAGCGGCTACATGGTCGGCGGGACCAGCCCGTTCGGCACGCGAAGGGCCATGCCGGTCTACGTCGAGCAGACCATTTTCGATCTGCCCCAGATCTACATCAACGCGGGCCGGCGCGGCATGCTCGTTCGCATTGATCCGAAGGACATGAACCGGGCGCTCCGGATTACCCCGGTTCAGGTGGCTATCGAATAATCGAATCGGCGGATGGGAGCGTTTGTGGAAGGAGTCGCTGTGGGCTATCACTGGCATGACCTCGTCGGCAATGCCGGCGTCGCGATGATTATCGGAACGTACCTGCTGCTGCAGATGGGCAAGGTCCACGCCCAGACGGTGAGCTATTCGCTGGCCAACGCCCTCGGCGCCGGCATGGTCATGCTGTCGCTGGTATTCGACTTCAACCTGTCGGCCTTCGTTGTCGAATGTTTTTGGACGGGCATCAGCATCTTCGGTATGATTCGGGCGGTGTGTATCGGCAAACGGTAGGAGCAACCGCCCTTCATGGCAACGACGGAAATCACGAGAGCGACCCTTGAGGACGCTGAGGCGATTCTGGCCTTGCAGAAGCTGGCGTATCAGTGCGAGGCTCAATTGTACAACGACTGCAGCCTTCCGCCTCTGACTGAGACACTGGCGGCGCTGCGGCAGGAATTCGGCCGGTCGGTCTTCCTCAAGGCGGTCGGTGACGGCGCAATCTGCGGCGCCGTGCGAGCTCGCAGCAGCGACGGGACGTGTTTTATCGGGCGATTGATCGTCAATCCCGCCTGGCGCAGGCAGGGGATCGCCACGCGTCTGATGCACGAGATCGAGAGTTGCTTTGCCGACGTGAATCGCTATGAGCTGTTCACAGGCAACAAGAGCCGGGGCAATCTGCGGCTCTACGAAGGGCTTGGCTATCGCGTGTTCAAAGAAGAGCAGCCCATGCAGGGTCCGGGGCTCGTGTTCCTGGAGAAACGGCGACGGCCATCGCAGCCATCGGGGGCGGCAGGTTCTCCGTTGCAGTGAGGAAGCCCGATCGCATGGGCAGGCCGGACGCCTGCACCGGCACATTGGGCAGTATGGGAAAGGATGGCCCGTATGGAATACGACTATGACAAGATCGACGAGTGCACGCTGGCGCTGTTGTACCTCGTGACGTATGACCGGGAAGAGAACCTCGGCGCGCGGGCATGGAAGAGCTTCGACTGGGAGACGATGAACCGGCTCCACGAGAAGGGCTTCATCTCCGATCCCAAGGGCAGGGCGAAGTCCGTGGTGTTGAGCGAGGAAGGCTTCAAGAAGGCCGAGGAGCTGTTCCATCGCTTCTTCGGCCGGGAAGCGAGTGCGGGCGAATCATGATTCGCCCTTGCCGCTGGGACAAGCCATCGTAAGGCAGATGCTGTCTGACAAATCGGAAGGGACCATGCAACAGAGGCAGTTGGGCAGGACGGGATGGCCCGTCGGCGAAGTCGGACTGGGATGCTGGCAGTTCGGCGGGGATTTCGGGCCGATGGCCGAACAGACCGCGATGCAGATCATGGTCGCGGCGGTCGAGAAGGGCACCACGTTTTTCGATACCGCCGACGTCTACGGCAACGGGCGCAGCGAAACGCTGATCGGGCGGTTTGTGCGCGACACCGGCCGCGATATCCGCGTGGCGACGAAGTTCGGTCGCGAGGCGGACGTGTATCCCGACGGCTACACCGAACGGGCGCTTCGCCGCAAGACGGAGGATTCGCTCAAGCGCCTCGGCGTCGAGTGCCTCGACCTGACGCAACTGCACTGCGTGCCCATGAAGGTGCTCCGCGATGGCGCGATCTTCGATTGGCTCCGGGAGCTCAAGCGGGAGGGCAAGATCCGGCACTTCGGCGCCAGCGTCGAGAGCGTCGAAGAGGCGATGGTCTGCCTGGAGCACAACGACCTCGCCTCGCTTCAGATCATCTTCAACATCTTCCGGCAGAAGCCCATCGCCGAGCTGCTGCCCAAGGCCAAGGCCCAGAATGTGGCGATCATCGTGCGCCTGCCCCTGGCCAGCGGACTGCTGGCGGGCAAGTTCACCAAGGACACGAAGTTCGTCGAGACCGACCATCGCAACTACAACCAGGATGGACAGTGTTTCAACGTGGGCGAGACCTTCGCGGGTCTGCCGTTCGCCAGGGGCGTCGAGCTGGCCGACGCGATCAAGCTGCTCGTGCCCGAGGGCATGACGATGGCGCAGATGGCGATGCGCTGGATTCTCGACCACGAGGCGGTTTCCGTCGTCATCCCCGGCGCCAGCTCGCCCAGGCAGGCAATCGACAACGCGCAGGCCTCCGACCTGCCCCGCCTTTCGCCCGAGCTGCACCGGAGACTCTCGGACTTCTACACCGCCGAAGTCCGCGACCACATCCGCGGGCCGTACTGAGCCTTGCCGGACCGATTGGAGACAGGACCCAAGTGAGAATCGCACACGTGGCCGTTTGGACGCGGAATCTCGAAAGGCTCAGCGAGTTCTACGAGACGCATTTTGGAGCCAATGCGGGCTCGAAATACGTCAGCCAGTCCCGGCCGTTCGAATCGTATTTCCTGTCCTTCGAGTCAGGCGCTCGCCTGGAGATTATGCAGATGCCGTCGGTGGCAGACGGGGCAAACATCAGCGGGCCGCTGCGTGGATACGCCCATCTGGCCATTTCTGCTGGCTCCGAAGACGACGTCGATCGTCTGACCAGCCGCCTGGCAGACGCCGGCTGTGAAGTCCTCTCGAACCCCCGCCGCACGGGCGACGGCTGCTACGAGAGCGTCGTGGCCGATCCGGACGGCAACCCCATCGAAATCACCGTGTGACGGACGAGGTCCTCATGTGAACCGGACTATTGCTGCGGCGAGTTCTCACCGGCACTGCCCAGCAGTTCGACGATCTCTCGGTGGCCCCGGCGTGCGGCTTCGTTTGCGGGGGTCGCCCCGCCGGCGTCGCGGGCGCTTGGGTCGGCGCCGTGGGTCAGCAATAGCTCAACGATGTCGCGATGGCCTCGCAATGCGGCCTCGTGCAGGGGTGTGTTGCCATCGTCGTCCACCGCGCCAACGTTCGCGCCGCGTTCGAGCAGCAGCGATACGATCTTCAGGCTGCCTCCTATGATCGCCTCATGCAGTGCGGTATCCCCATCTTGATCTCGCGCGTCGATATCGGCGTCGTGCGCCAGAACCAGCCTGACCAGGTCCTCCTGGCCGGTTCCGCAGACCCGCTGGAGCAGCGTGTCCCCCGTCGCATCGCGTACGTTCACGTTTGCGCCGTTTTCGATCAGAAATACGATCGTCTCCCTGACCGGCGCTGAAGGCAAGACCAAGGGCTCCCATGTCTGTCCCTCATAGATTTCGTCTGTCGGGAGGTGCGAACATCCCGAAGAATAGGCGTCAAAGGCCTGCGCCAGTGGCGTGGCGCCGTCTTTGCTCATGGTGTCGATATTTGCTCCGCGATCCACGAGCAGTCGGACCAGTGCGATGTAGCCCCTCTCGGCCGCATCGTGCAGAGCGGTGACGCCACTGCTGCCACACGCGTTGACGTTGGCGCCGTGGGCGACCAGAAGCCTCACGAGATCCTCATCGCCACAACGACAGGCCGTCCGCAGAGGCGCACCGCGATCGCCCGATCCCACGTTCACATCAGCCCCTTGGTCCAGCAGGTACTGCACGAGGGCTTCATGTTCCTGGTCGATGGCCAGGTGTAATGGCGTGTCACCATATTCGCTTTCTGCGTTGATGTCGGCGCCAGAGTCTATCAGAATCTTCACGATCGCGTCATGGTCCCCTTGAGCCGCTGTATGCAGAGGGGTGTAACCCCAGTCTGGTTCGTTGGCATCCACATCTGCGCCGGCGGCCACGAGAATCCGGGCTACCTCCTCGCTGCCAGAGAAGGCGGCACTGTGTAGAGCGGTATCTCCATGGGCATCGTACGCGTTGAGGTCCGCGCCGTGCGATACGAGCAAAGAGGCCATTTCGGCATCGCCGAATTCGGCCGCCAGGTGCAGTCCGGTCCGGTCCTGGGAAACACGTGCGTTGACGTCATCGCCACGCTCAATGGCGGCCTTCAGTCGCACGCGATCATGCAGGTATGCCGCGACGGGAGCAGAGATCTGTGCGCCTGCTTCGACGAGAATCTGCACGGTCTTGCGTCGATTCTCCTGCATTGCCAGGATCACCGGACGGACCGTGATTGGGTCGCCTCCGTCGGGGTCGGCGCCTTTGGCGAGAAGCGTACGGACCAGTCTTACGCTGTCACGTCTGGCGGCAAAATGCAGCGCCGTATACAGCGGTTCGTACCGGACCGGTGCTGCCACGTTGACGTCGGCGCCCCATTCGATCAGTACGGTAGCCATCAGTTCGTGATCTGCGGCGGCCGCTTCCAGCAGGGCGGTGGCGCCGTTGTCATTCCTGATATCCACCTGGGCGCCGTAAGCCAGCAACAGTTGTGCCGCGAGCACGTGTCCTTGGCTGGCCGCCTTGTGCAAAGGGGTGTTTCCCGAGGCGTCTCTGGCGTTGACGTCGAGGCCGCCAGAGAGCAACTGGTGAAGATGTTCAAGGTGGCCCGCCGAGGCAGCGTAGTGCAGTGGATACTCCGTCCGTCTGGGCCTTCTGCGACAGCCTCCGGGAAGGACCATCAGAGCCAGGATGACGAAGCCCAACTGCCGCCGTCTCATTGTCTGCTCCCAACCGCATCGCGATTTCCAGCCGCACTGGCGGCCAGGTTGAACCTAACCGGTGACAGCCTCTCGCACAAGAGGCACCCCGCCGCCCCAAAGTCACGTCTTTTCGCTTCCCAACGTTCCGAAAAGCCACCGGTTCAGGTTACCGCCAGACCTCGTCGGACGTTGCTGTGCCGCTATGACTAAGACGTTTCGTACGTAAAGTCAGGTCTGATAACGTTTTGCCTGTTGTCGCCCGAGGCCTGTTTTGGGGCATGCCGGCCAGAGCGACAGCACTGCCAGCGGCGTTGCATGCCCTTTTCACACCTGTCGTGTGCTTTCTGCTTGAGGAAAAACCGTTACGAGTCGATGCAGAAGTGGAACTATACCGTTAAGGATACGCCGCAAATGGGCAGTCAAACCATTCTTCAACGACGAGGCATTGCGCTGGCCTCGCGTGGAGTCGTCTCTGGGAGGAAGATCTTATGAGCGGGCTGAAAGCAAGGTTCCTGTGGGTGGCGATCGCCGCGTCGATCTGGATGCTGGGTGTCGCGGTCGGTCCGGCCGGAGCCGTTGAGGATTACTTCACGGTCGATCTCGATGTGGCCGGGCAGGTGGCCGCCGGGCAGGGTACCGGATACGAGCACGGGTCCTGGTATTACTACCCCAACACGGACTGGTGGACTCAGTGGTTCTTCAACGGTCCGTACAATCCCAAAGGCAAGAAGGTCGTCTCGGTCGGTTTGGACATCGCGATTCTCGACCCGATGTCCTCGGTCGGAAGCTATGTGGAAGTGTCACTGAACTGGACGAAGCCCGAGTGGCCGGCCGACGCGGAGGCGCCCCCTTTGCCGCGCGACATCCGCAGCCTTGCTCATGAGAACCAACTGATTCAACGCCGCACGCTTGTGGCGCGGACGGATGTGCGGGACTCGACGTTCATCAATGCGAATTCGGAGATCTCCGACTGCCCAGGATGGATTTCGATCGACATTCGCGGCCGGAACGTGAGCGTCGAAGGGTTCGTCATTCATGAGTGCGTGCTGGGCGAGGACCCGGCGCCTCCGACGGGGGACCGCGATTTCGGCGATGCGCCGGAAGGTGCGCTGGCCTATCCGGACACCGGCGTATTGGGAATGTTCCCGACGTGTGTGGGCGTCGGTCCGGCCTCGTGGATCGAGCACGACAGCCGCTCGCTCTACTTCGGGCCGAAAGTGGATATCGAGGCGGACGGCAACGGCGGACAGTGCCCCAAGTTCACGCCCAACACCTACAACAAGGATGAGGGTTTCCAGGACGGGGACGCCGGTCTGCGCAAGCCTCGCGCCTATACCATCGCGAAGGTGGGCGGCGAGGAGGTCGTCACTCCGCTGGTCTTCACCGGCATCGAATCTATCACCAATGCCTGTCAACTGGCGATCTGGGGCGCCGAGCTCGATATCGAGGTGCACAACGAGCGGCCCGACGGTCGCAGTGCCTACGTCAACGTCCTGTTCGACTGGAACCACGACGGCCTCTGGCAGGGCGTCTCGCAATGCGCCGAAGGGGCTGTTCCGGAGCACGTGCTGGTGAACTTCCCGGTGCCGGCTGGGTTCCACGGATATCTCTCCGAGCTGGGACCCGCGAATTTCCGCGTCGGGCCGCTGGCCGGATACGTCTGGTCGCGGTTCACGATCAGTGAGACGCCGGTAGCGGAGGGCTGGAACGGCGACGGGGTCTTCGCCGACGGGGAGACCGAAGACTACCTGCTTCACGTCGAAGAGCCTCTGGTGTTCTGCGACTGGGAGGACGGCGACGCCTACAAGATGCACTGGCCGCAGACGCCCGATCTGCAATCGACCGGGCTCGACGTGGCTGCGTCCGCTGCTGCGCTGGCCGACGATTTCCAGTGTACCCAGGACGGCCCGATCACCGACATTCACTTCTGGGGCTCGTTCCTCGATGACGTCAGGCCCTCGCTGGGCGTCGACAGCCTGCGCTTCACGGCAAGCATCTACTCCAACCTGCCGGCCGACAACCTGATCGCATGGAGCCGGCCGGGCGAGCTGCTCTGGCGCAAGGAGGTCGCGCCGTACACCTACGATGTGCGGCAGACCGGCAGCAACATCGGCCAGGGCTGGTTCGATCCGGCCAGCAAGCTCTACCAGGACGACAATCACAACTACGTCTACCAGTACAACATCTGCCTCGACGACGCAGAGGACCTGTTCATCCAGCGACGGGGCGTGATCTACTGGCTGGTCATCGAGGAGGTCCCGCCGCAAGCCAGCAAGTACACGTTCGGATGGAGCGCGGCCCGGCAGGAACTCCAGTTCCAGGACCGCGCGGTCTGGCAGCACCCGAGCCTCGGATGGCTTCCGATCTCCTATCCTGACACCCACCGGTACGAGGGCCGAGCGCTCGATCTGGCCTTCGTCATCACAGGCGGTACGGACGAGTGCGCCGGCGACACGGATTTCGGCGACGCCCCTGATCCGACATACCCGACGCTGCTGCTCAGCGACGGCGCCCGCCACACAGTCGTTGCCGAAATCCACCTCGGCCGGCTCGTCGACGGTGAGTTCGAGGGGTTGCCTGACGCCGGCGCCACAGGAGACGACTTCCGCTGCTCCGATGACGAGGATGGCGTGATCTTCTCCGATCTGGTCGTCGGCAAGTCCACGACGGTCGAGGTGACCGCCTCGACGAGCGGCTCGCTCAACGCCTGGATCGACTGGAACGCCGACGGCGACTGGGATGACGCCGACGAGCACGTGTTCGCCGACGAGCCTCTGGCCCCGGGAAGCAACATGTTGCTGCTCGACGTCCCCGCCAGGGCGATGGCCGGCGAGACGTTTGCCCGCTTCCGCTTCAGTACGATGCGCGGTCTGCGCGTCACAGGCCTGGCTCCGAACGGCGAGGTGGAGGACTACCTGGTCCGTGTCGAGGACGCGGCCGTTATCAGCAAGCCTCCGGTCGAGCATCTGAAATGGTCGCAGCCTCCGCTGGAGTGGGACCCCGCGTCGGATGCACCGGTCTACTGCGGATGGGACGAGCTTTCGTATGCGAGCAGGCCTGTGGATTCGGCCCAAGGCTCGTGGAAGATCGTGGCCGACGACTTCCGTTGCTTCGGCCAGATGCCGGTGACATCGGTCCACTGGTGGGGTTCGTACCAGAACTGGGACGGCGTCGAGACGCCTCGCATCCAGCCGCAGTCCTGGCGGATCGGATTCTGGAGCAACGTTCCGGCCGATAGTCGTTATGCGTTCAGCCGGCCGGGCGCGCTGCTGTGGCTGGTCAACGTCGACGCCGATCGCGTCACGCAAGAGCCGGTCGGCACCGATGCGTTCCCGAACAAGCCCTCCGACACCTGCTTTGAGTACCACGTGGACCTCGAAGCGCGCGAGTACTTCTGGCAGGGCAACTACGTCGAGGACCAGACGCAGGACAGCATCTTCTGGGTGAGCATCACGGCGGTCTACACCGGTTCGCCCGAGCCGGACTATGTCTGGGGCTGGAAGAGCCGCGCGATGCCCTGGATGGATGCGGCGGTCACCTTCAGCTTCCGTACGAACGATCTGCGGCAAGGGATGACCGTCGACTCGGCCATCCAGCCCATCGCCAATTCGCTCGTCTGTGAGCGGCTCGACACCTACGACATGGCGTTCGAGCTGGACACGGATCCCGATTTCATCAAGTGGGAGCAGCCCTTTACGGGGCTTCGCCATTGGAAGCACTATGAGGATGAAGAGTCCCTCGCCGTCCGCGGACCGGTCGCGTCGGACAAGTGGGTGCAGGACCCCGACACGACGGGCACCGGGATGGACGTCGACATCACCCGGGACCTTCCCGTGACCTGGGCCGCACAGATCGGCGCCGACGACTTCGAGTGCACGACGACCGGCCCGATCACCGGCATCACCCTCTGGGGCGCGTGGTACCATGGCGTGCTGCCCGCCGGCGGCGCCAGTGACGTCACGTTCACGCTGACCATTCGGGAGGATGTTCCCGCCGGCGCCAGCTCGACCGGCTATAGCATGCCGGGCAAGGTCCTCTGGACGAAGCAGTTTTCAGCCGGCCAGTTCATGGTCGAATCGCTCGACGCCAGGGCGCAGAGCTTCTACAGCCCGTGCAACCAGGCGTATGAGCCTGCCAGCCACGTGACGGTTTACCGGTACGACTTCCCGATCGACGCGAGGGACGCGCTCGTACAGACCGGAACGTCGAGCCGGCCTGTGGTGTACTGGCTCAGCGCGCAGGCGTATGTGCTGCAACGAGCCGGCAGTGTCGCGACGCGTTTCGGATGGAAGGCTTCCGCCGACCATTGGAACGACTCGGCGGTCTGGGTGCAGGCCCAGGAGACTTATAGCGGCACCTGGCAGCAACTGCTCTATCCGAAGGGACACGCGCTCTCGACGCGGCCGGTCGATCTGGCCTTCGCGATCGAAACGCAGCAGGCTGGCGCCGGCCCGACCTATCGCCGTCTGGTGGCCGATGACTGGCAGTGCAACAGCGCCACCTCCGTGACGGGCATCGTCTGGTGGGGCTCCTATATCGGCTATGGCTATCAGCCATGCGAATGCAGTCAGATGACGCCGCCGCGACAGCCCGACTATTTCCAGCTGGCGATCTGGTCCGATGCACCCGACCCGACGCCGAGCGATCCAGTCACGTTCAGCTATCCGGCCGAGAAGATCTGGGAGTACACCGCCAAAGACTTCGACGAGGTGATGGTCGGCTTCGACAAGCACCCCGAGGCGGGCGAAGCGGGCCGATTCGGCTTCGAGCCGGTCTACCGCTACACGCTGCAACTGCCGCGCGACGCCTGGTTCGAGCAGAAGAATCCGCGCGAGATCTACTGGCTGAGCATCGCGGCGGTCTACGATGATGCCCGGACCATGGAGTACCCGTGGGGCTGGACGAACCATCCGTATACCGCCTGGACCCCGTCGGGGGCGCAACTGCTGGCCCACTGGAAGCTCGACGAATCCAAGGGCGCGGTTGCCGCCGACAGCTCAGGCAACGGCAACGATGGAACGCTCGTGGGCAATCCTCTCTGGCGACCGGCGGATGGCCAGATCGGCGGCGCGATCGACCTCGACGGCCGCGGCGCCTACGTTCGCGTCACCAAGGCCAAAGGGCTGGACTTCGCGCCGGATTCGTTCTCCGTTTCTGCGTGGGTCAATGCCCGCGAGGTTCGCGGGGGATGGCAGGCCATCCTCGAATACGACCGCGACAGCACCAGGGGCAATCGTTTCGGGCTGTGGATCGACGCCAACGGCCGCTTCCACTTCCGGGTCGGCATGAACACCTGGCAAACGATACAGAGCCTCAGCGCCAGCCAGTGGCACCTGCTGACGGCGACGTATGATGCGTCGACGCGTCAGATGAAGCTCTACATTGATGGCGTTCTCGGCGGGACCGCCACCAATCTCAGCGGCTACGTCGTGCCGACGCAGGCGACGCTCACGATCGGCGTGCGCGGCGACGAGGCGTCGGAGTTCTTCGACGGTCTGCTCGACGATGTCCGCATCTACGGGACCGTCCTGAGCGCCGACGACGTCCTCGCGATGATCGGCGCCGGACGCAACGGCAGCGCCGTAGCCGGGCAGGTGAGCCCGACGGCCGCGACCGAGGTCTGGGAATGGACGCCGTTGCACGACCAGACCGGGGCCAGGGAAGACCTGTCCTTCATGCTCTTCACCGATTCGGGACAGCCCGCTGCAGCGGTCGACGACGACAAGGATGGTGAGATCGTCATTCCCGGCGACTGGCCGACGGACGACGACAAGAAGTAAGCCCGCTCGATCCGCCGCAGGCGGATCGATTCTCAACAGCGCAAGGGGCGCCGGTTTGAACCACCGGCGTCCCTTTTTCATTCGCCCTCACAGATCTCACTCCTCGAGAACCGGTCGGCTTCGGACGGCGTACAACAGCCGAACCGACAAGTTCATGAGGTGCATCATGGAAGAGTTCAAGACAGACAATTTGCTGCCGATGCTGTTTTCGGCTTTGGTGTGCATCGTTGGGATGTACCTGGCAAGTTGAGGTGATGGAAGGACCCCTGTTGAGTCAGATCCGCAGGAAGATCTTCCTGCGGTACATCCACAGCAGGACGAGCCACAGGACCAGCAATACCGCCGCGCGTTCGAGGATGGGTGCGTAGGCGCTGCCGAGGCTCTCGAAGACGTGCTGGCCGAGATGCCGGCGGAGGTTGTCGCGGATGAAGCCGCCCGAGAGCTGCCAGAGGCAGTACAGGGTGATGGGGTTCAGTCCGGCCACGACAAAGGGAAACGCCCATCGCCTCCACCCTCGCCACTCGATGACGGCGACGAAGGCTGCCAGCACGAGCGTGACCCAGCCGGCGCTGTAGATTGCCCAGGAGGGCGTCCAGATACGCTTGACGATCGGGCACAGGCCGGCCAAGGCGATAGTCTTGCCGAGCACCACACCCAATACCCCGAACAGGATCAGGTGTTTGAGCTTGCCCGGGATCGACAGGCTGCTTCGCAGCAGTTGGCCGGCCAGCAGGCCGAAGACCATTGTAGCAATCGAGGGAACGAAGTTCAGCGTCTGATAGCCACCGCCGCTGAAGACGAACGGTTTCTCGCGCGGGAAGAGGTTGAGGAACCACCGGTCGAACGCGGCCGCGACGTTGGCGTTCTTCTCCCAATGGGCAGCGAATCCCGTCAGGTAATGCCAATCGGCGGGGATGCCGACGCTCTGCCAGTCGAAATCCGCCGCCGGCAGCGGATACAGCGCAAACGCCAGCCAGTAGGCCAGAAGAATCGCAAAGGCGGCCAGCCACTGCGTGCGCGGGCGGGTGAACGCCAGGAGGAAGACGACCGGGTACCCCAGACCGATCTGCGCGAGCACGTTCGTGAAGAACCATTCGGTCTGCCTGCTCCACGCCGAGGTGAGAAACACCGCCAGCAGCACGAGCACCAGGGCCCGCCGCAGCGCGTGGAAAAACAGCCTGCCGAACGTCTCCCCCCGATCGATCCGCCTGGCCACCGACCAGGGCAGAGCTACGCCCACCATGAACATGAACGCCGGCTGGATGATATCCCACAGCGTGAATCCCGCCCATGCCGCGTGCTCCGTCTGGTGCGCGATGAACTGCCAAAGCCCGCTGTCGGGATGCTGGCGCGCGACCTGAGCGAGGCCCAAGCCGCTGGAGGCCATCAGCAGCATGATCGCCCCGCGATAGGCGTCGAGCGACACCAGTCGCTTCGGTGCAGTTGAATCGGCGCTTGCCACGTTACCCGAACGGTCAGAACTGGTTCTGAGCATGTCTTTTCCCTGATCCACCCATCGGTCGACGGATATTGAGCGTCGCTAAAATAAACTTCACAATCCGCAATTCGGCAAGTGATTTCTGTGCACAGCGGTGTATCGCCGCCGTACAATTGGCCAATGAAAAAATACAAACACGCATTGGCTTTGAACCCGTATTTCGGGGATTCGACCGCCACGATGGGAATCTTCCCGCCGACCGGTCTGGAATACATCGTCGCCAGCATGAAGGACCTGGTGGACAAGGTTACTTTGCTTGACCTGCGCTACCACAAGGCATTCCAGGACCCGAGGGCCTTGGGCGACTTCATCCGGTCTGAGATCGACCTGCTGTGCATCAGCGTTCGTTGGGAGACCCGCTTCGAGCAGATCTGCGACTTCATCTCGCAACTGCCCGACGAGGTCACCACCGTCGTCGGCGGCTACAAAGCGACGCTGGACGTGGAGTACCTCTTCGAACGCTGCCCGAACATCGACCTGATCGTGCGAGGCGAAGGCGAAGAGATCGTCCGGGATATCCTCAAGGGGTTGCCCAACAAGGACATCCGTGGGCTCTCGTATCGCGAGAACGGCAAGATCGTTCACAACGAGAACCGGCCTCTGCCCGCTCTTGATTCGATCCCCTTCCCGAACCGTTCGCTGCGGACGCATGATTACTGCCTGACGCTGCACGGGGTCCGCCTCGGACGGCGCACCTTCGATACGATGCTGACGACGCGCGGCTGCCCGTTCAAGTGCAAGTTCTGCACGTTCAGCCTCAATCCGCTCGGGCAGAAACGCAGCTACACCGAGCGTCCCGTTGCCTCCGTCATGGAGGAACTCCAGACCATCTCCGCCGACACCGTCCTTTTCAGCGACGACAACTTCTTCACGAACGTCAAGCGAAGCGAGGAGATCTGCGATCGGATCATCGCCAGCGGGATCAAGAAGACCTTCATCGTCCAGGCGCGGATCGACGTAGCGCGGCATCCGCGGGTCCTGGCCAAGGCCGAGCAGGCGGGCTTTCGCGTGTTTCTGCTCGGGATCGAGTCACCGCACGACCGAATTCTCCAGCAGCTTCAGAAGGGCATCACGCAGCAGCAGATCCGCGAGTCCCTCGCGGTCCTGACGCAGTACAAGTTCTTCCTGCACGGCTACTTCATCTACGGCAACATCGGCGAGAGCGAAGAGGAGATGCTCTACATTCCGAGATTCGCCAAGGAGATCGGGCTGGACACCATCAGCTTTCAGAAGCTGCGTATCGAGAAGTTTTCGCCGTTGAAAGAAATCGTCGAGTCGACGCCCGGCTACCATTTCGACCGCATCGGCGGCCCGGTCTATTCCGACCGATACGGGCGCAAGGAACTCAAGCAGATCCGCAACCGGATTCGGGCGGCGTTCTACGACTCGTCACAACTGCTTCACATCGCCCGGAAAGCCGGCCGGATCGGCTTGGTCGACGGCCGCGACCTTGCGGGCGTCCTGCCTCGCTTGCCCGTGCTGCTCTATCGCTTCGCCGCCCGAAAGGAGCGAAAGAGGCACCGCCACGCGCAATCCGCCCAGCGAGCCGCCGCCGTCCTCTGAGCGGCCGGATCGCTCTTACCTTGTCGAAGAGGTGACGAGGTCGCTTCGTCGCGAGGCCTCCGGCTGGTCCAGGTCACTGCCTGTACGGACTCTTCAACGTCGCGAATCCAGCAACCGAACATCAAAGGGCGTCCCCTTTTCTTCATCACGCACCAGACCTATCGCCTGGGCAGGACACTGGCCCGCGCAGACCCCACAGCCCATGCAGGTCTGCCTGCTCACGGTGGCCGTTCCGTTCATTCGGATGGCGCCGAAAGGACACTTGTCCTCGCACGCGCCGCAGGCGGTGCACGCGGTCTGGTCCACATGGGCTACATATCCGGACGATGCCACCATCGGGACGCCGTACTTTCGCATGGCCTCGATCCCGCCGCAACAGCATTTGCAGCAGTTGCAGATCGCGTAGAATCGGCCCAGCAGAACGTCCTTGAACCAGGCAGAATGGAGATGGCCGCGCCGGTGTTCGGCCTCCAGAAGTTCGACTGCCTCCACCTGGCTGAGTCGACGGCTGGTCTTGGGATGGTGCTCCTGGACGAAATCCACGAAGGGTTGCCCGATGACCATACACACCTGGATCGGTTGGCAGGGATTCGTTCTCCTTTGACGACACCCGCAGGGGAAGACGGCCACTTCGGGAGGTCCCTTGAGCACCAGATCGCGTGCCGTCGCATAGGGAATGATCTGCTCCAGGTCCCGCCGGGGGATCTCTCGGTTGAGAGTGACGATGGCTCGCGCCTGATCGTGCGTCAGCACCTTGCCGTGATAACGGTCCGCCCAGCGATTCCTTCCTGCGGCGCTCAGACGCGGAAAGACCCGATTGGTCAGCAGGTTGAGGTACTGCTTGGTCCAGCGGCCGTAAACATAGGCGTGTACGGCGCCGAGATTCAACGCACCGCGCCAGCCAGCCTTCCGCAGGAAAGCCCAAGTCGACGGACGCAAGGGACGCCAGCGCTCCGCATACAACCAGAACAACACCATCGAAACGAGCAGTATGCCGAGGGCCACCAGTGCAATCGATCGCCACATTCCACGGCCTCCTTTCGTGGCGGTATGGCCTCACATGTCAAGTCCGTGAATCATTCCACCGTCATGCGCGGCTCCATAATAGGCATCTGCCTCGGGCGAGGCAAGTCGCGCTGTTTGGGCTGGGCGGATGATGTATTTTCGGGTCGCACGCAGAGGATGTGGGGTCTATGATGGTGCCGGTGGCGGGTGGGAGCCTGCCGCATCGTGTCTGTTGTGCGAATCGAACGTGGTCGGGAGGTCATTCGAATGAAGCGGTACATGGTTGTGTTGGGTCTGGCGGTTGCGCTCACGACTGCCTCTGTGTCGGCGGTCGAAGAAGCGGAGTCCTCGAACGGCTGGCGGGTGGGGCGCTTTGCGGAGAGGGAGTTTTTCCCGATCGCGGTCTGGCTCCAGAGTCCGGCGAATGCTCCCCGCTATCAGGCGGCGGGAGTCAACCTCTACGTGGGGTTGTGGAAGGGGCCTACGGATGCGCAGTTGGACGCGCTGCGAACAACGAACATGGCGGTCATCTGTCATCAGAACGCGTTGGGTTTGGCGCACCGGGACGATCCGATCATCGCGGGCTGGATGCACGGAGACGAGCCCGACAACGCCCAGTCGCTGGGGGAGGGCAAAGGATACGGCCCGCCGATCCCGCCGGCGAAGATTGTGGAAGGCTACCAGCGGATGCGGGCGGCCGATCCGAGCCGGCCGGTCCTGCTGAACCTGGGGCAGGGGGTCGCCTGGGACAACTGGCACGGTCGCGGCGTGCGGACGAACCATCCGGAGGACTACCCGTTGTACGTTCAGGGCTGCGACATCGCGTCGTTCGACATCTATCCGGTCACGCACAACCATCCGCAGGTGGCCGGACAGCTCGACTACGTCGCGCGAGGCGTCGCGCGCCTGGTGGAATGGACGGGCGGACGCAAGGGCGTCTGGAACTGCATCGAGTGCACGCGGATCAGCAATCCGACGCAGAAACCCACGCCGCATCAGGTGCGCTGCGAAGTGTGGATGGCGCTGGTCCATGGCTCGCAGGGGCTGATCTACTTCGTGCACGAGTGGAAGCCGAGGTTCAGCGAGGCGGCGCTGCTGGCCGACGCGGAGATGCTCGACGCCGTGACTCGGATCAACCACCGGATCCGGCAGTTGGCGCCCGTCCTGAACGGCCCGACGATACCGGACGCTGTAACCGTTGTCTCGACCCCGCCGGAGGTTCCGATCGCCACGATGACCAAACGTCACGAGGACAGGACATATGTCTTCGCAGTCGCCATGCGAAACGAAGCCACGTCCGCCCGGTTCCAGGTGAAGGGGCTGACAGATGCGCGGACGGTGACGGTTCTGGACGAAGACCGCACGCTCGAATCGAGCGACGGCGCCTTCACGGACCGCTTTGCGCCGTGGGAGGTTCACCTGTACGAGATCCCGTGATCCGCCCGAGGCGGACCGCCTTGCCTTCCTTCCCATCCCCACATGGCGCCGAGGCGTTGATCAGGGAACGGCGGTACCTACCCAGAGACCCTGGGTTGCTGCGTACATGGACGCGATGTGAAGCTCCACGCGTCGGCCGTCCACAAACGTTTCGACGAGCAGTTCCTTCTGATCGGGCCGGCGCCACTGGAAGGTCCGCGGCATGCGGGCATGGATGGCGCCGGGCAGCAGGTCCAGTGATTCGAACGTCCCCTGGGCGCTCAGTTCGAAGTCGATCGCACTGGCCACATGGCTGAACGTCAGCGTCCGCTCGCCGAACTGAATCATGCCGTCGAAGGTGAAGTTGTCGCCTCGCGCGTCGAGAATCTGAGGGCTTTCGAAGAAATCCGCGAACGTGTTGGTCAGCACGTCAATGGCGAACGGTCCCCGCGACGTGGCGGACGTGAACGTTCCCTGGGCCGCCACCGAAAACGGGATTTGCAGGCTGCCCACCTTGATGGCCGCGTTGTGGGATACCCGGTCGCTACGGATGTCGAATTCCAGCAGGGTGGCTGTCAACTGCGCGAAATCGGCGTTCATGCGCATGTGGGCGGTGCTCGCCCGCAAATCCAGTTCGGGCAGGTCGATGGTGGCCTCTTTGCCGTCCACATAGGCTCGTAACGTCACGGTGTAGCGGGCCTGGTCGGCCGCGCCCGCGAAGTCGAAGGTAGCCGTCTTGATCTGCTGCACCGTCGGGTAGACGTACCAGGCGACGCGTTCGTAGATCCACACGTCGGGGTATTCCCGGATCAACCGGTCCCTTTCGCTCTCTTGGAGCGTGTAGTAGTGATAGGCCAACTGCGGGGACCAGAATCGATACAGCGGCACGGTTCCCACCGGCTGCTTGCCGGACGGGTACACGTAGAACGAGATGCCTTCATACGTCCAGACGCTCGAGAACGCCGGGTTCGTCAGGAGTTTGTTCTTCTCCTTCTCGCTGGTGGTCCACAGGTGCGATCCGAGCTTGTCCGCCCAGAACCGGTACGCCGGCACCACCTGCGGGTCGGTCGGACTGTAGAACGCATAGAAAACGATGCCCTCAAAGCGCCAGAGACTCGAGAGCTGGATGAGACGGTCTCGCTCGGCAACGCTCATGGTGTAGAACTGCTTGCTTGAGGTCAACGATCGGAAACCATAAACCGGTCCGAGTCCCTGGAACTCGTAGGCCCCCAGATCCGGGGCCAAACCACTAAGTCTCGGCAGACTGTCGAGGTCTTTGGCATTGGACCCCAGCGGAAGAGCGGGGTTGCCCGCGTCCACGCACGGCGAGTTGGTGGACAGATGATAATCCCCGTAAGACGGGTCCAGAAACAGAGGATCGACAGCGATGTTGCCCACACCCCAGTTCAGAAGGCAGCCCTGCTCGACGAAGACGCCCGACCGTCCGAATTCGATGTCACTGTACTCCACGGTGGCCTGAGAGTACCCCGGACCGCTCACGAGGTCCTCCACGACGTACAGGCCGCTGCCCTTGTCGGCCTCGTTGTCCCACAGGATGCAGTGGCTGATCGAGGGGTGGCTCTGTCGCTTGCTGGTTACAGCGCCGCCCTGGGCGGCCTTGTTGCCGACAAAGGTGCAGTGGACGATCGCACTGTTGCACTGATAGAAGTCAGTTACGGCGCCGCCGGTGCCGGCGGCCTCGTTGTCCAGGAACAGAGAGCTATCGATCGAAGAGCTGCATCGATGATTGTAGACGGCGCCGCCGTCCTGGAGCGACTTGTTGCCCACGAACAGACACGCCGAGATCGCGGAGCTTGCGGCATAGCTGTGAATGGCGCCGCCGGGGCTATTGGCGGAGTTGCCCGCGAACGTGCAGCGCGTCACGGTCAGAGGGACCGCCGTTTCGGTCCCGAGGGCGACGTAGTTGTAGATGGCGCCGCCTTCGCTGCCCGTATTGTCCTCGAACGTACAGTCGGAAAACGACACGAGGCTGTCGAAGCCCGTCATGGCGTTGCCGGTGTTCTGCTGGAAGAGACACTGGGAGAAGACCATCTGGCTGTTCGTGCTGGCCGCGGCGCCGCCGCGCAGCACGGCCGAGCCGTTGCGCAGGAACGTACAGCCTTCGAACGTGGCCTGGCTGTTCTCGCAGTAGACGGCGCCCCCCCAACACTCGACGGCGTTATCGGCGAAGGTGCAGTTCACCACGCGGAGGATCCCGCCGTGGCAGAGCACGGCTCCGCCGGACTGGCTCTTCGTGCTGTGGGTGATCGTCAGGCCCGCCAAAGTCAGGTTCGTGTCCTTGCTCGGGCCCATTTCGATGAAGTGGAGGCCGAACTCCCCGCCGACCCGGCAGTCGATGAGCGTCTTGGCCGCCACCGCCGGATCGTTCGGATCGCTGCCGCGGATGGTCAGAGTCCTACCGCTGACGCCGATGTCCACCGCATCTCTGCCCGTATAGGTGCCCACGCCGACGATGATGACGTCACCGCTGGTCGCGGCCTCGACGGCGGCCCTGATGTTTGTGAAGTCGCCCGTGCCGTCGCTGGCGACGTAGATCGTTCTCGCCTGTGCGTTGCTGACGGACAGCAGAGACACCACAGCGAGCAGGCATGCACTTGTTGCCCGGGTTAGCGCATTCATCGGTAACCCTCCTCCCAGAGGTACTTCAATAGTATGGTTGTTCATCATCATTCTACTATAATCGACACAGCCGTGTCCAGGATTTTCCCCGGCGGGACATTCTGCTGGACCGGTCAGGAGGCAGGAGGCTCTCGCGGCGCGTGCGCCGGCTTCGCCACATCCATGCCCGCCCGGTCTCGGCGCAGACGGCGGTGGGCCGGGTCTGCGGCGGAGGATGCGGCAGGTGCCCCGTCGAAGACGTTCTTGGTCGGTTTTTATCGGCCCTTGCGACGAGGGGGAGCGACGAGTCGCGGGCAGCGGGAATCGTCGGATGCGTCCCTCCGGCGGGCGTCCGCCGTACGCCGCAGGAACCGGGGGGCTTCCGGGCGGGCGCAACCCCCGCAAAATACGGAGAAATACGTACCGGCTATTCTGCCTCCACATCTGCATGCGATGCCGGCTGCGCCGAAACTCGGACCTTGCTGATGCCTGCCACACGCAGCTCTCTGCGTCTGAATGAGGCTTGCCGTGAAATCTGCACAGCCCGGCCCTCGCCGGGTGCACTTCACGTTTGTGGGTAGATCTTCACGTGGAGGGGCTGCAACCGACTTTGTCATTCCGACCGGAGCGCCGCGGAGTGGAGGAATCTGGCTGCGCAGGGGCTATTGCCTTATCCTCGGCCAGATTTCTCCGTGCGGGCTTGGCCCCATTCGACTTCGCTCAGAGCCTGCCCTGAACGCAGTTGAAGGGGCAAGCTCTTGGTCGAAATGACATCCGCCACGCTCTCCGGCATGGCAATACCCCCGTCCTGGCCTTGGCAGGAACCTGCCTGCAACCACGCAGTGCACCCGCCTCGCCGGATGGACCAGATAATGGTTGCGTCGATCTGTTGGAGGCTCTAAAATCCGCCCTTTGGCCTCCAGTTGAAAGGATGAACGGATGAAGTACGACGTAGCAGATATGAAGCGGGCCCCCGAAGGGAAGAGGCGGATTCTCTGGGCCGACAACGATATGCCTGTTCTGGCGGCGATCCGGGCGCGTTTCGCCAAGACCAAGCCGCTGAAGGGGCTGACCATCTCGGCGTGTCTGCACGTGACCGCAGAGACCGCCAACCTGATGCGGACGCTCAAGGCTGGCGGCGCCAACGCCGTCCTCTGCGCATCGAACCCCCTGAGCACCCAGGACGATGTGGCCGCGTCGCTGACGAAGGATTTCGGGATCCCGACGTTTGCCATTCGCGGCGAAGACCGCGTGACGTACTACAAGCACCTCAACGCGGCGCTGGACCACAAGCCGACGGTGACGTTCGACGACGGCGCCGACCTGGTCAACGAGCTACACACCAAGCGCAAGAAGGACGCCGGACGCATCATCGCCAGCATGGAGGAGACCACGACCGGCGTGATCCGTCTGCGGGCGATGGCCAACAAGGGCAAGCTGAAGTTCCCGGTCATTGCGGTCAATGACGCCAAGAGCAAACACCTGTTCGACAATCGTTATGGGACCGGCCAGTCCACCGTCGATGGGATCATCCGGGCAACGGGCTACCTGCTGGCCGGCAGCAACGTCGTGGTGGCCGGCTATGGCTGGTGCGGTCGCGGTTTTGCGATGCGAGCCCGCGGCATGGGCGCGATCGTGATTGTCACCGAGGTGGATGCTGTCAAGGCCCTCGAAGCGGCCATGGACGGTTTCCAGGTGATGCCGATGGCCCAGGCGGCCCGGATCGGCGACGTGTTCGTGACGCTGACGGGGGACAAGCACGTGCTGCGGCCCGAGCATTTCCGCGTAATGAAGCACCGCGCGACGGTGGCCAATAGCGGGCATTTCGACGTGGAGATCGATATTCCCGGACTCAAGAAGATGAGCCGGAAGGTCCATCGCGGCGTCCACAACCACGTCGATGAATACGTCATCAACAGGAACAAGAGCATCTATCTCCTCGGAGAGGGCCGGCTGATCAATCTGGCGGCCGCCGAAGGCCATCCCGCCTGCGTGATGGACATGAGCTTCGCCACGCAGGCCCTCCAGGCCGAATACGTGCGGAGGCACGCCAACAAGCTCGATGTCCGCGTCCACACGGTTCCACTGGAGATCGAGGAGCAGGTTTGCCGATTGAAACTACGGACGATGTCGATTGCGATCGACAAGCTGACGCCGGAACAGGTCGAGTATCTGGCCAGTAGCGGCGAAGGTACGTAGCCGCGCACCCGCGACAGGCCGGGGTCCGCCGCAGGCGGATCGCGCCGCGCGCGGTCGGCGGCGAGCCGGGCGTTCGTAGGACTATGGAAATCAAAGAGACGGAAAAGACCCGCAAAGGCGGGCCCAAGTCCTTCCTGGCCGTCGGTCCCACGCTGCACTACAGCCACAAGAACGTGCAGCGTTGCTGGCTGCTGGCGGTCATTTCCTTCGGGATCACCTGCCTGATCTGGTCCCGCATCGTCGCCGGGACGTTCTGGGCGTTCGACCTCCAGTCCCAGACCGCGCCCGATTTCTGGCGCCTGGACCAGCCCACGATGATCGGCGCGAGCATCTTCGAATACCCCTGGCAGATCATCGTGCTCGGACTGCTGATGGGCGTTCTGGCGGTGGTGCCCATCCTGATCGCCCAGTTGATGAGCTTCGGGCACTGCTTCCTCTTCATCCTCGAGGTCTTCTTCCTGGCGAATCTGCCGGGCTTTGCGCTGTCGCTGGTGGTGAGCTGTTTCCTGGTCGCGTCCCGTCCCCTGCGCTTCCGCTCGCGGATCATCGCCCTCGCGCTGTGCACCGCGCCGCAGCTTCTGTACTGGGGCTTCTTCGGCTCGGCGCGGGGCATGGAGCCGCTGGAGTGGGGCTTCTCGTTCGCGCCGTGGATCTGGGCGTGGCTGGTGGGACTGACGGTCGCCGGGCTGGTCCTCGGGATCGGCCATTACACCCGCTATCGGCCCGGACTGAACTGGGTCTTCACCACCACGACTCTGCTGCTGGCGCTGGGCGTGTTCGAATGGAAGATCGGGTTCGACGAGCTGGACTACCAGTTCTACATCGCCGAGAACAACCCGGAGGAGGTCACAGAGTTTCGAGATCACAGCATTCGCGAGGCTCTCGATCGGACGATCATGGACCCGGCCACGCGCAAGACGCTGGCGGGGTTCTTCCTGCCCACTGACCCGATTCCCCTGCGCGAGGAGCTCAAGACGGAGATCCAGATCCAACTGAGCCTCGACCGCTGGCCCAACTGGTTCCTCGTGCCCGACCACCTGAAGTACCAGGACAAGCGGCAGTGGCTCAACGAGCAGTACGATCGCTTCATCCATCCGACACGGTCGTGGTGGATGCCCCTCTGGCTGCACAGTGAGATCGCCGAACGCCGGGCCAGAAGCGCGCGGATGCCGATTGCCCTGTACTACAAGGCGCTGCTGAGCGAGTACAGCCCGGACGTGCCGCGAATTCGGCGGGACGAGATGCTGCACTTCTACAGCGACTATCCTCACGAGCGGTCGGGCGAGATCTGGTTCGAGCTGTATCGCGAATTCGGGCGGACGCCCGAGTCCGCCGAGGCGCGCTGGCGGAGCGCGAAATACCTTGCCGGCCGCAGCCGGTTCAGCCAGGCCGGAACGTTTCTCGACCAGGCCCAGGCTCTCGTTGCCGAGCAGCTCGCCAAAGAGAACGCCCAGTCGCCGCCCGACTCGTTGTTCAGCGCGTTCCGGCCTCCCCCCGAGACCGTGATGACGAGCATCAAGCTCCGGGAGTTGCAGGGGCGCATCCATGAGTTGAAGATGCTGATCGGCGACGAGAACCTCAAGGGCAGCGAAGGAGCGCCCGACCGTCTGGCGAAGTTTGTGATGCTCAATCCGCATGGCCTGGAATACGCCCAACAGCTCGACACGCTCCTGTCGCTGTCCGGCGAGCAGGACGGCCTGCGCGACAATCTCCTGCTGGCCAGGGCCAAGCTCCTGGCCGACGACCAGGCCCGGTCCGAGCGCCTCAGCCAGTTGAACCGCGAGTACCAGAATACCGATGGAGGCATGCAGGCGCTCTATGAGTTGACCCGGCTGAAGATCCGGCTCTACCAGCAGGAGGACGATTCGGCCGCCGAGAAACGCAAGCGCCTCGCCGAGGCGCGGGACATGCTCACCAGCTTCACGAACCTCTACCCCGACAGCTTCTACGTCGAGCAGGTCCAACGCAACCTCGAAGACCTCCCCCGACTCGAATGACCCACGCCATCGACGTCCTTGGCGATCCGCCGGCCGGAGGGGTCGTAGGTGTAGGTGATCTGCTGCCAGTCGGTGGTCGACGAGCCACCGCCTCCACCACCGGGCGTCCACTGGAGGTAGTCCACCCAGCCCCGGTCGGAGCCGCTCTCGCTGCTGCCGTCCTTGCTGTACACCCAGACCAAGGCGTGCGTCCCGTCCCCGCCCAGCGGGTACGACCTCTGCTGCCAGCCCACCTCCCCGCTGATCCGGTCCTGAAGCACCCCATCCAGCAGCGAGCCGCTACGTTGCATCACCCGCCTGTCCGACAAGCTCATCATGCCTCGATCCAAGAGCACGCCCCGGCCGTTGGTCTGCTAATGATTATCGAAAGGCCTGACCCCCAATCCATCCTAGCCGCCAGGAGCTTCTGCCTTTCATGCTAGCTGGCCCCATCCTGCCTCGGGCCCCATCCTGCCTCGTCGCGTATAGACTGTCTCTTCAGTAGCTCGTCCAACAAACGGTCGCGCTCTTCCGTGTTCATGATTCTGTCCAGCTTTTCAGGGAGTTCATTAGGCCTCAACCGCATCTCAAATAAGGCAAGATATGCTCTTCTTATCTCACGGGCCTCTGGAGTGAGAAGGTCTTCAGAGATTTCAAACAATCGGCGTGCGTACCCATACGTATGCGCGTCGATGGCGAAACCGCAGAACAGCTCCCCAACCGCTTGTGCTGGCGTTGTCAAAGGGGACTGTGGTATCTGTGCCAATGCCTGCTGCCGATACAGCTCACGGAGCATTCCCATCCGTTCGTTCTTGGCAAGCGCTCTGTCCAAGCATGTTGTCAACTCATTGGGATCCAGATCGCCCTCAGCCAGACGCATGTAGATGCCAGCGACCCGACGAGCTCGGTCGTCGAATAAATTGGGATCAACCTGCAATAGAGTCTCGCCGTACCACAGGTCTTCTGCGGAGAGGACTCTCCTGTTCACGTAGAACGTATGTCTCAGAGCGCGAACGGTCGTCTCTGACGCGTGGTATCCCGTCGTATCTCGCCAGCAGCTCAACCACCGGTTGAGCGAAGCCCGTATGCCATCCAGGCTCATGCGAATGGCCCGTTCCCGTGTCCAGATGCCATCCTCCAGGTGGTCCTCGATACGAACGCTCTGGCCACTCTTGTCGAATACGACGCGCGACCTGGGGCTGCGACTCTCCTCGCAGTGCAAATCATCATCCGTGTAGTAGCCCAATTCGAATGTCAAACGCGATATAGTTCTCGCACGCTCCTCGATCGCCAAGATGAGCTTCCAATCCGAACGGGGCGGAATCACGACGAATGGCAGAATGACGCAGAACACCTCCGCCCGACTCTGTCCGGGAGATAGGCGGACATAACGGGCAGCAACACGTTCTCCCATAACGCCACTCAGGGGAGAGTTCATACGCCTGAGAACCAGGAGTGTCACGTCATCTTCGCCTGCAAATAAAGTCGCATTCGTTCCGCGAGCCCCATTTACATCTTCTCGATCCGGGGCTTGCGCATAGACCCAAATGGGATGTGAGGTATCATTACTGATCGCGCATCGAAGCTCCACGCGTCCATCGGTAACTGTCACCCCCATCTGCTGGATGGTTGGGGTCTGTGGCACAGCTTCTGCAGTGGACCTCTCGCCTGCACATATTGCGTGGCTTGATAAGGCTGTCATACACAAGCTCACCAACTTGATCTTCATCCATTTCTGCCTCATTCGTCCATCTCCTTCTTGAACCGCCACATCCGTTCTGGAACACACTCTGAGTCCGCGACAGAACTAGGGGATGACGGGAATCTCTCCTTCCCTAATCGGAGAAAGGAAAGCCCACAGGAAGTCATACCATTTTGGATTCAGTTCGCGAATTGCCCTCTGGGTTTGGTTCTGGCTCCAGATCGCGCGCCCTTCTCTCAGATCAAAGTACGGGTCCGCCACTCCTTCTGGCGTTGGCGGGGGCAACGCGCCCGTGGCAATATCCAACGCGTGGCGCAACTCATGCGCGAGAGTAGCGAGAGGACTCGCCCAGTACATCCATGTTTCCACGAGGTCAGGGTCTTGTGGCAGGCGAGGATATGAGCTCCACCATATATACCTGAAACCCTGATCTGTACGCTGGTGGTTGTAATGCATCCCCGTATAGGCCAATCCGGACCAGTTCATTATACGCACATCGTTTTCGACCAACGTGGCGACATCATTAGTTGTGAAAATGCCGAGGTCGAGTAATGCAGTGACAGTCCAGTAGGTCAATCTGGCGCCAGCGTTTATCCCTGCGTCCCAGGAACCCTGGAAATCGGATATTGTCCACACATTACTTATCGAGTCGGTCGGCACAATTCCCATTTCGATGGCTCTCTCGCTAGCCATGAATCTTACCCAGTCTTCTATCTGTTGGAAGAACATCGGTTCAAGTGTTACGGTTTCGCCCTCGTCGTTGACTATCGTAGCGGTGAATATCAGGGCGCACATCCAGTCTATGCTGCCATCAGGCAGATAGTTAGACTTCAGGGTATAGCTGACCAGCACCGATCCACTGGGATCCGTGCAGCAGGCGGGGTTATTCCGACAGTATCGATACCAGTTGATGCCATCGCCGTAGCCGATGGGGTCGGTTTGGAGGAAGCGGCCGAGGGTCGGGTTGTAGTAGCGGGCGCGGTAGTAGTAGAGGCCGGTCTCGGTGTCGAACTCCCGGCCGGTGAACAGGAAGCGGTTGGGATGGTTCGGGTCGGAGGCGGCCACCTGGCCGTAGACGTCGTACTCGTAGACCTGGACCGTATCGCCAGCGGCGTCGCTGAGCGCCACCACCGAGCCGAGGGCATCGAAATGGTAGTAGTACGTGCCGGCGTAGCCGCCCGCCGCTTCAACCATGCAGAATGAGCCTGCCCTGAGCGAAGCCGAACGGGGTTCGTCGATGGATGGGCCGTGGATGTACTTGCGCAGCAGGACATCGTTGCCATCATATTCGGCGATGCACTGGTCGCCATCCCGTTCGGCAAGCTCAGGGCAGGCTGTGCGGTACTTGGTCACCTCGCCATCGACGTCCTTGGCGATCCGCCGGCCGGAGGGGTCGTAGGTGTAGGTGATCTGCTCCCAGTCGGCTCCGCCGCCCGATCCCGGCACACCGCCCGACCACTGGATGGCGTCGATCCAGCAGGAGCTCTCCGTCGAGCCGGAGTACTTGTAGTACTTCCACTTGAGCGTGTGCGTGCCCGATGGGACCGCGAAATTCCCCGTCCAGGGCCACGTGCTGCCCTGCGACCAACTGGCCTTGAAATTCTCGTCGACATAGAAGGCCAGGGCATCCCCACTGACCGAGGACATCTTGTACCGGAAGCTGACGTTGCCGGGCCCGACGACCGTCGTCTGCATCCAGGTCTCCTGCCCGGAGCCGATGGTCCTGCTCTGTGCCGCGTCGTTGTCGGCATAATACTCGACCGATTGGGCGAACCACTCGGCGTCGCCACCGGTGGTGAAGCTCAATTCGCAGTCGCAGGCGGCGGCCAGCGCCGTTGGGACTGTTCCCCGGATTGTCGCATCCTCTGTCCGCATGAGTCCTCCGATCACGCCGGAACCAGCTTACCGCGCGGGCACGACATTCTCAAGGACCCGATCAGGAAACGGCGCCGGTACGGCCGGGGTGGCGATGAGTGGGGCGATTTGTAGGGCAGGGCAAACGTTCGATTTGACTTCCGCGCGGGTTCTGCTAAGATGGGGGAGGTAGGGTGGCCCGCCGTTTGTAGTGTTCCCGTAAGGGCCTGCCCCTTCAACGGTGTTCAGGGCGGGCTCTGAGCGAAGCCGAAGGGGCATACCAGATCAATAGCGTCTTACGACGCCACTACAAACGGGGCAACGCCTCGGGGCGTCGCTGCGAACGCGGGTGCGTCTTGACCATCCGGGCAGGGTAGGCAGGGGAGTTGTGTCGATGGTGGAAGGTGGTCCTGGACGTCATCGGTTGGTCGTCGTGGTGGCTGCTGCGCACGATGCGCTTGCCGCCGCGACCGCACGCCTGGCGGCCGAGTACGAGCTGGACGAGCGGCGGTGTGACGACGTCTATGCGGCGGTGGCCGAGGTGGCTGGGCGGCAGGACCGGTGCATTCTGGTGGTCGGGCGGCTGGAAGAGCTGGCGAAGGAGGACCGTCGTTTCTTCGCCATCGCGGCTCGCCACGGGGCGCGGTGCTGCGCCCTGCTGGAGGCCGCAGCGCCGATCGAGCCAAACGTGGTCCCGGCGGCCCTTCGTATGGGTGTGTTCCTCGTCGGCACGACGAGTGAGATCAAGGGTGTTCTCGACGCGTGGTTGACCAGCGCCGGCTGCCCAGCGTCCGAGGCGATGGTTTGCCTGGACGAGGAGTGCCGCGCCAGCGAGGCCGAGCTGAACGCGTTATTGGGGCAGGAAATCGATGAGTAGCACGGGGGATTCCCTGACACGGACGCCGGGACGGGACAAAGTCCTGCTGGTCGGTGACATTCGCAAGGCGTTTCTCGACGCCGAACGCGTGGAGCGCTATCCGTGCGACGTGAGGACGAACCTCCTGGAGGCGATCGATGCGGCGGCCCGAGGCGGCTACGATGCCGTCGGAGTGGTAATGAACGGTCTGCTGGGCCAGTTGCGTCCGGTGCTGCGGGCCCTTCGCAAGGCGACGGCCGCGCCGATCGTCCTGCTGGCGCAGATGTACGACGAGCCGGTGGCCCGCCATCTGGTGCAGAGCGCCCCCAGCGAGGAAAGGGCAGCCGATGCGTATCGGGTCTGCCCGATGACTCTGGCCAGCTTCGGGTCCGGCTTAGCGACGAAATCGGTCCCGACGGCGGCGTGGTCGCAGGGCGATTTCATCCCGGCAGGCATCGAGAAACGGATGCGGCATCTCGAACGGCTGGCCACCACGGACGACCTGACCGGACTGAACAACCGCCGGTACATCCGCGAGTTCGCCCGGCAGATCATCGAGCGGGCCCGCCAGAGCGCCGGACGCGTCACGCTGCTGCTGTTCGACATCGACAACTTCAAGCACTACAACGACGACTATGGCCATGCCACCGGCGACGAGATCCTCAAGCAGGCGGCCATCCTGATGCGCCGCTGCTGTCGGCCGCATGACGTGGTCGGGCGCATCGGCGGCGACGAGTTCGCCGTGGTGTTCTGGGACGATCCGCATTGCGCCGCATCGGAGACCGCCCGGGACCGGCGGCACGCCGAGGCCGAACATCCCAGCGAGCCGGTCTTCGTCGCCAGGCGGTTCCAGAGCGAGTTCGGTCACGCGGAGCTGAATCTGCTGGGGCCGGAAGGACGGGGCACGCTGACCATCAGCGGAGCGCTGGCCCGGTTCCCACGCGACGGGACCACCGTCCAGGAGCTTTTCGAGCGGGCCGATGCGGCCCTGCGCGAGGCCAAACGCAGCGGCAAGAACCGCATCTACCTCGTGGGGGAGCCAAAAAACAATATCGCCGACCTCCCATAGCCGATATACCCGCGTAGGGGCGAATCATGATTCGCCCCCACAAACAGGTACGGGCGCAGGGTGTCTGCGTCGGGCCCGAGGGTATGGGGCGGCCATACGCCGCACGGAGAACTGGGAGTTGCATGGATTTGCTCACGATCAGCCCGCTGAGTTGGGAAGCGCTGCTTTGCTGTTTTCTGGCGGCCTTCATTATCGGACTGGAAAGGCAGTTGCAGGGCAAGCCGGTCGGCGTGCGAACGAGTTCGTTGATCTGCATCGGGACGTACATCTTCATCGCCATGTCGGCCAGCGTGTTCAACGAGGCGACCGATCCATCCCGCATCGTCGGGCAGGTCATTACCGGGATCGGCTTTCTCGGCGCCGGGGTTATGCTGGCCAAGAATGGGAGCGTGGTGGGTGTGACATCCGCGTCGGCCATCTGGATCCTGGCGGCTATCGGCGTGATCGTGGGATTGGGCCACCCCTGGCTGGGCGTCAAGGTAGCGGTCCTGACGGTGGTGATCCTCGTGGGCGTCAACCGTCTGGAGAACACGTTCGAATTCATGCAGCGCGGCGTCCATCACAAGCTCAAGAAGAGGCAGGGGGCCCAGGCACCCAAGGGGGCTTCGCCGGCCGAACAGAGTTCCGAATGAGCCTTCGCGTGCGATCCGTATGCCGAGTCGATCACATCAATCTGCAGGCAAGCCAGCGGGGAACACGTCCAGTGTAGGATGGGCTTCAGCCCATGCTGTATCGGCCGCATGGGCTAAAGCCCAACCCGCGCTCTTCTTCGCCCTGTTCTACGTGTACCTGTGGCGCATCGTCGATGTGCGTCTGATCTATTACGCCGCCGGCATGGTGTCGGACCTCCCCGAGTTCTTTCGTGGCGAGGCGTTCCTGCGTCCGTTTCTGTCTTATCCGGGCGGGCTCGCCGAGTATCTCGGCGCGTTCCTGGCGCAGTGGTTCTATTGGCCCTGGACCGGCGCGCTGGTCGTGACATTGCAGGCGTGGCTGCTGGCGGCCTGCGCGGGGCGCATCCTCGATGCGGCGGGGGCCTCGCGCCTTCGCTGGGTCCGGTTCGCCTTTCCGGTCGGCCTGCTCGTCACCTGCTCGCACTACGCCTGTTACTTCGTCGCCGTGGCGGGGATGTCGATCGCCCTGGTTGCGGCGTGCCTGCACATCGCCATGACGGCGCGTCTGCGCGACCGCGGCCGCCTCCTGGCGTTCGGAGTGCTTTCGATTGCGGTCTACCACGTTGCAGGGGCTGCGTACCTGCTCTTTGCGGCGCTGTGTGCCGCCTGTGAGCTTCTGCGCGGGCGGTGGCGGCCGGGCGTGGCCTGTTTGGCTTGCGTTCTGGCGGTTCCATACGTTCTCGGCGTGCTGCTCTTCCGAGTCAGCGCGGAGATGGCGTTTGCCGTGGGTCTGCCGTCCTGGACAAGGACGGGCCTGGTCCCGCTGCGTGACATTCCCATGGCGGCCACTTGGGCGTTGGTGGCGGTGCTGCCCGTTGCGCTGGTCGCCGCAGGATTGTGGCGACTTGCGACACATCGGCGGCATCCGGCGGAAGCCAAGGAAACGAAACGGCGTGGGTCCGCCGGCCTGCTGGATGCGGCGCGCCTCGGGTATGAACGCCGGCCCATCTTGCGGTGGACGCTCGCGTCGCTGATGCTGCTGGTCGTGGCCGCCGCGGCCGCCGCGTTTTCGTACGACGGCGTGCGAAAGGCGACGTTCCAGGTGCATTATTATGCCTGTCGCCGCATGTGGCCCGAGCTGCTCGTGGTTGCCCGGCGCGCCTCGCTGAGCGTGGCGACGATCAACGCGGTCGACCGCGCGCTGTACCACAGCGGCCGGCTGGGCTCGGAGATGTTCGCCTGGCCCCAGCGCGCCGAGGCCCTACTGGTCAGCGGCCAGGACCAGGACATGACCTTCTGGACCAAGTTCGACACGGCGATGGACCTGGGCCTGGTCAACCTGGCGCACAAGAATTACACCGAGTGCCTGGAGATCTACGGCCCGCACCCGCTGATCCTCGAACGCCTGGCGCTGGCGAATCTGGTCAAGGGCAACGTCGACGCCGCCCGCATATGGCTCGGGGCGCTGAGCAAGACCTTGTTTCACGCCCGTTGGGCCAGGGAGTCTCTGGCGCATCTGGAGGCCGACCCGACGCTCGCCAAGGAAGCGCGTGTGATGCAGTGGCGGAGTATCTGCATGAAGGAAGATTCTCCGACGATCTTTGCGCCGACGGAGTGGCAGCTCCAGACGCTGCTGAAGGAGAATGGCGGCAACCGCATGGCCTTCGAGTATCTCATGTCCACGTACATGCTCACGCGGCAACTGGAGAAGCTCGTCGGGCTGCTCGACCGTCTCGACGCCCTCGGCTACACGCAGTTCCCGCGACACTATGAGGAGGCGATCCTCGTCTACGCGTATACGACGAGGCAGCCGGTGTTCCTGCACGGGCGCGAGATCGATCCGCAGACCCGGCAGCGGATCGAGCAGTTCAGCCAGACGTTCAACCGCTACGGCAAGGACAAACAGGCGGCGCTGCGCGAGCTGGCCGGCGGCTACGGCGACAGCTACTTCTTCTTCAACCTCTATGGACTGTCGGGGGTGAAGAGATGAGAAGACGCACGCTGTACATCGCGATTGTCGTCGTGGTCCTGGCGGTCGCCGGCGTCGTGTGCCGGTCTGTCTCGGCGCTGTCCGTGCTCCAGGGGCGGTCCGCCCTCCACGCGGCCCGGCGTGCCGAGCGCCCAGCGCGAATTCATCCGGATTACAGCGGCGTCGTCGCGCCGCCGAACATCGCGCCGTTGAATTTTGTCGTGCAGGAGGAAGGCCGCCGCTTCTACGTGCGAATCGCTGCCGAGCGCGGAGGGCCCATCGAGATCGCCAACCGCTCGGGCAGAGTCCTGATCCCCGAGCGGCCGTGGCGCAGGCTTCTGGAGGCCAACGCGGGCAAGAGCATCCACGTCGATATCTGCGTGCAGGCGGACGACGGCGCCTGGACGCAGTTCGAGCCGATCGCGAATCGAATCGCCGCCGAGCCGATCGACGATGTGCTGGTCTATCGCAAGCTGCACCCCGGCGCCGGTGCGTGGGGCCGCATCGGCATCTACCAGCGCAACCTGCGCAGCTTCGATGAATCGCTGGTGCTCGACAACCGGTATTTCTCCAACGGCTGCGTCAACTGCCACACGTTCTGCAACAACCGCACGGACAAGATGCTCCTCGGCATCCGCAGTAGCGAATACGGCAGCTCGGCGCTGCTGGTCGATGACGGCGACGTCCGCAAGATCGGCACGAAGTTCACGTATACCTCGTGGCACCCCAGCGGCAAGACCGCGGTCTATTCCGTCAACGCCGTCAGCCAGTTCTTTCACTCCAGCGGGCACGAGGTCCGCGACGTGATCGATCTCGATTCGCACCTGGCCTATTACGTCGTCGAGGCCGGCGTCACGAAGACTGCCCCCGACATTGCGAAGAAGGACCGGCTGGAGACCTATCCGACGTGGTCGCCCGATGGACGCTACCTGTACTTCTGCAGCGCGCCGCTGACGTGGACGCAGCGCAACGTCGTCCCGAAAGACTACGACCAGATCAAGTACGACCTGATGCGGATCGCCTACGACGTCGAACGCGACGAGTGGGGTCCGCTCGAAACGGTCCTGTCAGCCGCCGATACGGGCCTGTCGATCCTGCTGCCGCGAATCAGCCCCGATGGACGCTGGCTGGTGTTCTGCATGTGCGAATACGGCTGCTTTCCCGTGTACCGGCCCGGCAGCGACCTGTACATCATCGACCTCGAAGCCGCAGCGCGGACGGGGCGGTACGAGTATCGCAAGCTGGAGGCCAACAGCGACCAGAGCGAGTCGTGGCACAGTTGGTCGAGCAACAGCCGATGGCTCGCCTTCAGCAGCAAGCGCGACAGCGCTCCGTTCACACGCACGTATCTGGCGTACGTCGACGCCGAAGGCCGCGCGTACAAGCCCGTCCTGCTGCCTCAGAAGGACCCGACCTTCTACGATTCCTACCTGCGGACCTACAGCGTCCCCGAGCTGGCGACCGAGCCGGTTCGAACGACCAGGGAGACGCTGGCCCGCGCGATCCGCCGTCCCGAGCGAATCAGCGTGATCCCTCCGATCACCATGGCGACCCCGCAGGCCGGAACAGCGCCGCCGGCGTCCAAGCCCTGGACGACCGAACGCGAGTAGGGCGCGAATACCCTGATTACGTGTGGCAGCCTCAAACGCGGTAGCGTTTGGGGATGGCGGATTGCAGTGTGCCCGTGATGGGATAACGCCTTACGGCGTCACTACGAGCAGTCCTGCGGGCTTGAGGCTGCCACACATACGCTACAGCGCGCGGAAACTGGGGATCGGCTTGCGCGATTTGGGCTTTACGCAATCGGCGTCTCCTGGTATACGCAGGGTGTCTGTGGCGCGCTGCGCCGACTGTATACGACTGGTGGTGCCAGGGAGGAATCCGAACATGTCCAGCCGACACGGCGTTCTCATCGTGGTCCTCATTGTCCTTGCGTGGTTTGACAACGTCGATGCGGCGGTGTGGCCCAGCGGGCGGGAGGTGGTCCCGTTGCAGGCGTGGCCTTTCGATCTGCGCGATGTGAAGCTGCTCGATGGCCCCTTCCGCGAGGCGATGGAGCGCGACCGGCGGTACCTGCACGAGCTGGAGTCGGACCGCCTGCTGTGGTACTTCCGCCAGACAGCCGGACTGCCGACGCCCGGCGAGCCGATGGGCGGCTGGGAGAAGACGGAGCTGCGCGGGCACACCATGGGCCATTACCTCTCCGCCTGCGCGCTGATGGTCGCCTCCACCGGGGACGAGAAGCTCAAGGCCAAAGCCGATGCGATCGTCGCCGAGTTGGCGAAGTGCCAGAAAGCCCTTGGTTCGGGCTACCTCAGCGCCTACCCCGAGGAGCAGATCGATCGCGTGATCGCGCTGAAGCAGGTCTGGGCGCCCTGGTACACGCTGCATAAGATCTACGCCGGCTTGATCGACATGTATGTGTACTGCGACAACGCCCAGTCGCTTCAGATCGCCCAGGGCATGGCGCGGTGGACCGAGGGCCGGCTCGACAGGCTCGACCGCCCCGCCATGCAGGAGATGCTCAACCACACCGAGCAGGGCGGCATGAACGAGACTCTCGCCAACCTCTACGGCGTCACAGGCGAAAGGGCCTGGCTGGAGCTGGCCGAGCGGTTCAACGCCGACGCATACAACAACCCGCTGATTCTGCATCGCGACGAGTTGAAGGGGCTGCATGTCAACTCGTTCATCCCCAACGTGATCGGCACCGCCCGCCAGTACGAATTGACGGGCGATCCGACGGACCGGCACATCGCCGAGTTCTTCTGGCGCTGCGTCGTCGACGGCCGGACCTACTGCACCGGCGGAACCTCCATCGACGAGCACTGGCGCAGCGACCCGTATCATCTGGCCGATCAGCTCGATGCGCACACGCAGGAGACTTGTTGCACCTACAACATGCTCAGGCTGACGCGTCACCTGTTCGCCTGGCAGCCTCGCGCCGAGCATATCGACTACTACGAGCGGAACCTGATCAACTCGATCCTGGCGACGCAGGACCCGAGCACCGGGATGATGATGTACTTCGTCACGCTGGCGTCGGGGCATTGGAAGTACTTCAACACGCCGCGTGACTCGTTCTGGTGCTGCACCGGCACCGGCCTGGAGAATCACGCCAAGTACGCCGACACGATCTACTTCCACAACGACCAGACGCTCTGGGTGAACCTGTTCATCGCCAGCGAATTGAGCTGGAAGGACAAGGGCGTTACCGTACGTCAGGACACGGAGTTCCCCGAAGTGTCTGCGACGAGACTGACGATCGGGGCGCAGCGACCGGTTGAGTTCGAGCTGCGCCTGCGCGTGCCCGGTTGGGCGACGCAGGGCGTGACGCTGACGATCGACGGCCGGGACCAGGCGGTGACCGCGCAGCCCGGCTCGTTCTTGTCGATCCGACGCACCTGGCGCGAGAAGACCGAAGTCGAAATGACGATGCCAATGAAGCTGTGGCTGTGCCCCATGCCCGACGATCCCAACCTGGCGGCGGTGATGTACGGCCCGCTGGTGCTGGCCGGCCAGTTGGGCGAGGCCGACGTTCCGCAGGAGCTGATCTACACGACGAGCAACTGGTTCGAATTCCCTGCCGAGCGGATCATCGAAGCGCCCGTCATGGTCACGATGCAGCGCGACCCGCAGGCCTGGATTCGCCCGGTGGACGGCAAGCCTCTGACGTTCCGCACGAGCGGCGTGGGCCGGCCGGACGACGTGACACTTGTTCCCTATCATGAGCTGTTCGACCGGCATTACGCGGTCTACTGGCGACTGACGGACGAAGCCGGCTGGCAGCGGATTCAGGCCGAACGCAAGGCCCGCGACGAGGCCAAAACCCGCGAGGCGGCGCGACAGGCGGCTCTCGATGCGCGGAAGATCGACGCGGTCGAGATCGGCGTCTCGGAATCCGAGCAGGCGCATCGGATGAGGGGCGAAAGCTCGCAGACCGGTACGCACGCCAATCGCCGTTGGCGTGACGCTTCGAATGGCTGGTTCAAGTATCGCATGAGAGTCCTGTCCGAGACGCCGGTGACACTGCACTGCACTTGGTGGGGCAGCGACAATGACCGCGTCTTCGACATCCTCGTCGACGGGACGAGGATCGCCACGCAGAAGCTCGCCCAGAACAAGCCCGGCGAGTTCTTCGACGTCGATTACGTGATTCCTGTCGAGTTGACGAAAGGCAAGGAATCCATTGTGGTTCGTTTCGCCGCCCACCCAGGCAGCATCGCCGGCGGCCTCTTTGGCTGCGCCACCCTCAAACCCGGACCATAACGTCCCCTTCCTCCCTCTCCACGTGGATCGTAGGGCAGTGCCCATATCAGGGGCAGAGGGCCGTGTGTGGCAGCCTCAAGCTCGAAGAGCTTGGGGATGGTCGGCATGGGCAACTATCTGGAATCGGTACGACAGACCGTATACCATCCCCAAACGCCAACGCGTTTGAGGCTGCCACGCATACCAGCATGCTTTTCACACGCCTACGCACGGACCTTTCCCGACAGGACGAGCAAGGCGACACCGAGGCCGATAGTGAGCGGGCCCTCGAGGAGTGTCCAGAAGGCCGGCAGACGCAGCATGGCGTCGAGGAGGGTGACGCCGACGCCGCCTGCGAGGGCGATGACCCCGAGCAGGCGGATCAGCGGCAGGTATCTGCGAATGTCCAGCGAGACGAACAGCAGGGTCGCGCCGACGACGGCGTACATCGCCGAAAGCGTGCGTGTCAGGTAGCTCATCAGCGGTGTGTATTCCAGTTCGCCCATGCCGATTCCGGTGTGAATCCTCTGCATCCACGCGAACGGGCAGAAGACGAACACCAGCCCGCCGAGCATGGCCACGCCCGTCAGACGCAACAACGCCGTCAACAACCCTCTGCTGTGCTTCATAGGTCCCCCTGTCCTGCAATGGCTCGCCGCAGCATCACCATCGGTCCCGACGTCCGTCAGGACGCTTGCCGGTGCCACACGCGGCTTCGTCATTCTACGCCCGATCCGGCCACAAGCCAACCCTCAGCCGGCGTGGCAGCCTCAAGCTCGCAGGGTTGCTCGTAGTGACGCCGTCAGGCGTTATGCCCCTTCGGCAGGCTCAGAGCCCGCCCTGAACACCGTTGAAGGGGCAGGCTCTCACGGGCACACTACAAACCACCATCCCCAAGGCTCCATTTCATTGCGCCTTGAGGCGGCCACCCACCGCTGTGCGAGAGAGATGGCACCCGTCGGCGCGAGGATCTTCCGAGTCTTCGTGGGAAACTCCGTGACCGTGCCGGCAAAGCTGGCCTCTTGACTGAGGAGCCGGGAGCGGATACGCTCTATCCGGCGGTCGGGATCGCCCGTGTCCCAGGTGCGCAAAAGCAGGAAGCAGAACCATGACACCCAGGCAACTGGTAACCATCCTTCTGACAGCGATGCTTCTCTTCGGCGGGTGCAGCAAGAGGCCACGGCCGGCAAGACCGGCTCCGAATGCGGCGGCACGCACGAGGACGCTGTTGCATCAGGCGGCCAGGATGGGAGCCGTAGATGTGGCGAGGTCACTCCTTGCAGAAGGTGTTGATGGCAATGCCAAGGACGAGGACGGCGATACGGCGCTGCACCACGCGCTGAGGGAAGGCCACTTCGAGATCGCTGCGATGCTGATCGAGCACGGAGTGGAGGTCGACGCAAGAGGCTGCTCCGGTCAGACACCCCTACATGTTGCTGCCTCCAAGGGGCATCAGGAGTTGGCTGTGGCACTCGTCAACAAGGGCGCGGATGTCAACGCCAGGGACGAGCATGGTACTACGGCCCTGCACGATGCGGCCCCAGGAGGCTCTTCCGAGGTTGCGGCGCTGCTGATCGAGCACGGAGCGGAAGTCAACGCAAGGGACTATCGTGGGTGGACGCCTCTGTATATCGCTGCCTCGGAGGGCCACCAGGAATTGGCCGCGTTGCTCCTCGAAAACGGTGCCGACGTCAACTGCGCGACCGACGATGGGGAGACGCCACTTCACGTCGCATGTGAAATAGGACATGTGGGTCTGACAAGACTCCTTATTGCCAATGGCGCAGATGTGAATGCCACGGCGTCTCGCCACCGATGGACACCGTTGCACGAGGCTGCCTACTGGGGCTACGAGCAGGTGGCGGGTATTCTCATTGCGGCCGGTGCGACGATTGACGCAAGAGATCGCAACGGCTGCACTCCTCTGCACATCGCGGTCAGCGAGGACCGTCTGGATACAGTCCGCCTTCTTATAGCCGCCAAAGCGGATGTGAACGCAAAGTCCAATGTAGGCCTTTCATCTCTGCACTATGCGGCGGGACGCTGGGGCGCGGAGCTGACCGAACTGCTCATCGATGCAGGCGCATCTGTTGCTGCCACTGACGTGACCGGTCGCACGCCTCTTCACATCGCCGCCGCGCGAGACAGCGCATCGGTGGTGGAGGCTCTTCTCGCGGCCGGTGGAGACATCGACGCGAGGGATGCCAACGGCCGGACGCCTCTCCACGAAGCGGTGCAGTCTCCGACCGAGTATGCCCGGAAAGACATGGTTGTCCTTCTGCTCAGCAGAGGCGCGGATGTGAATTGCCGAACATCTTCCGGCTGGACGTCGCTGCTGTATGCCGCTCGGGGAGGCTATACCGATATTGCGGAGGCTCTTCTGGCCAACGGAGCCGATGCGAATCTGACGACTTCGTCGGGGTGGACGCCCCTGCAATATGCGATCAAAGGGCGGCACACGGAGGCTGTCGAGCTGCTCCGCAGGCATGGGGCGAAGCCGCAGGGGTCCCGATGAGCATTGGGATCGCCCGAGTCACAGGGTGAAAGAGGTAGGAAGCAAGTTATGACGCCCAGGCAACTGGTAACCATCCTATTGACTCTGGCTCTTGTCGGCGGGTGTAAAAAAGGGCCAAGCGGCAGCGGCGCTACGTTGCATCGAGCGGCGAGGGATGGTGATGTCCGGGCATGCGAAAGGTTGATCGCCTCGGGGATCGACGTGAACGGGCGAGACGGGCAGGGCAGGACGCCATTGCATGAAGCGAGCCGAGCGAATCGAGGCGATGTGGTTGCACTACTCATCCGCAAAGGCGCCGATATCGACGCGGTCAATTCCTTGGGACACACAGCTCTCACGGAGGCGATCATGCACCTTCGCATGGACATGGTGGAACGGCTTCTCAACGCGGGCGCCGACGTTAGTATCGCCGATTCCCAGAGGTGGACACCATTCGACTGGGCGCTAGTCTACGATGACGTTGACCTCGTGCGCCTTCTGATCGAGCACGGAGCGGACGTGAATGCCCGCGCAGCCGTCGGTGGGACCCCGCTGTCCTGGGCGGTCGTCCACCGTAACGTTGACCTCGCACGGCTTCTGATCGAACACGGAGCGGAAGTCAACGCAAGGGACGAGAATGGTACTACGCCCCTGCACGATGCGGCCTCAGGAGGCTCTTCCGAGGTTGCTGCGCTGCTGATCGAACGCGGAGCGGACGTCAATGCCCGCACGGGCGTCGGTGGGACCCCGCTGTCCTTGGCGGCCGAAAATGGCTGGGAGGACATCATCGAACTGCTCATCGATAACGGCGCGGATCTCAACGCAGCCACGGACAGCGGTTGGACCGCGCTGGAATCTGCGGCGGCTGAAGACCAGACAGCGGTGGTCGAACTGCTTCTTTCGCGCGGGGCCCGGATCATGGCGTCAAATGAAGTGGGGAACAGGGAATTGCTTCTCTTCGCGGGCCGCCATGGCTTGCCCGATCTGGTGGACCGTATCCGCGCGGTGGTGGACACGACGGGACTCGTCAACATGAGAGATGCCGATCGCGGCGAGACGGCGTTACATACCGCCGCCGACGAAGGGGATTACCATATGGCCGTGTTTCTCATCGATTGCGGCGTCGAGATCGATGCCCAGAACTTTGTGGGTACGACCGCTCTTCACCTGGCGGTCTCGGGCAACCATGTGGATATCGCCCAACTGCTCATCGACCACGGCGCGAACGTCAATGTCCGCGATAGTGACGGTGATACTCCTCTGCACAACGCCGCATTTCGGGATCACACCGATGTTGCCAGACTTCTCCTCACGCATGGCGCCGATCCCAACGCCGCGGATGCCGGCGGCACCACACCGCTTGACGAAGCGCTCCGCCGGGATCACAAAGAGGTTGTCGAACTGCTGCGGGAGCATGGGGCGAAGCCGCAGGGGTCCCGATGAGCATCGGGATCGCCCGAGTCACAGGGTGTAAAAGCAGGAGGCAAACCATGACGCCCAGGCAACTGGTAACCATCCTATTGACTCTGGCTCTTGTCGGCGGGTGTAAGAGAGGGCCAAATGGCAGCGGCGCTACGCTGCATCGAGCGGGGATGGCCGCAAGTGTCGGCGTCTCTGGATGTACAAGCCCAAATCGTATCCACCATCCCCACGGCTGCGTTCCATTCGACTTCGCTCAGGACAGGCTTTGAGGCTTCCACGCGTTTTCACACACGCGTGCAGGGTGTTTTCGCTCGAAACGGAGGCAGTTTCCTGCTATGGTCGTGGAATAGAATGGGGCTGGGGTTCGTCCATATCGGCAGGCATGTGGGATCGTCCCCAGGGTTCCAGCGAAAGGAAGACCTTGCGCCGGGCCCGTACGACCGCTCTGGGCTCTGTGTCGCGGGCGTCGCGCCATCGAGTCCCGGGCAGCATGCCCTCGACACGGTTTTTGAAGCGAGGGCAAGATGCCCTCGCCACGGCTTTTGAAACGCGGGCAGGATGCCCGCGCCACTTGATGGAGAAACACGCATGGTGGTGAAGAAACTCGGCATTGCGATCGCAGCCACGATTCTCTCTGGTCTCCCGGCGGCATGGGGAGGGCAGTGGCCCAACTGGCGTGGGCCGCATTTCAACGGCTCGGCCGACGAACAGGGTCTGCCCGAATCGTGGACGGACACGGACAACGTCGTCTGGACGGCGCCGCTGCCGGGCCCGGCGGCCTCGACCCCGGCCGTCTGGGACGGCAAGGTCTTTGTCAGCTCGCCCGTCAAAGGCGGCGACGACCTGCTGGCGCTGTGCTTCGACGCCAAGACCGGCAGGCCACTATGGTCCACAAAGGTCGGCAAGTCGGACCGCAACTTTCCGCGCAACAACCTGGCGACGCCGTCGCCGACGACCGATGGGCACAGCGTGTTCTTCCTCTACGGCTCGGGCGACCTGGCGGGCCTGGATTTCGACGGGAACATCGTGTGGTCGCGGAACATCGAGGCCGACTACGGCAATATCACCTGCCAGTTCGGCTATGGCTCCAGTCTGATGGCGTTCGATGGCAAGCTGTACATTCCGGTCCTGCGTCGCGAGACGGCCTGGCGCGAGCCGCGTGCAGGCGAGCCGTTCGAATCGTACCTGCTGGCTCTCGATCCGGCGACGGGAAAGACCCTCTGGAAGCACGTGCGACAAAGCGACGCCCAGGACGAGTCGCTCGATTCGTACGCGACGCCCATCCCGTTCGAGAGCGGCGAGCGGACCGAGATTGTCCTGACCGGCGCCGACTATGTCACCAGCCACGATCCGGCGACGGGCACCGAGCTGTGGCGCTACTGCTACGCGAGAGACCGGCGGGACACGCGCTGGCGTCTGATTCCTTCGGTCGTCACCGGCGCGGGGATGATCTTCGGCGTGCAACCGCGCGGCGGCAACGACCTGTTCGCGATCAAGGCCGGCGGCAAGGGCCTGCTCTCGCAGAGCGACATCGCCTGGACGTTCGGCCGCGTGACGCCCGATGTGCCCACGCCGCTGTTCTATCGCGGCAACCTCTACGTCCTCGATGGGGAACGCGGCGGCAAGGTCTTGACGTGTTTGGATCCGAAGACCGGACGCGCCAAATGGCAGGGCAAGATCGGCGGGGGCGGGCCCTGGCGCGCCTCGTTGACCGCCGCCGACGGCAAGCTCTACTGCATCAACGAGGACAGCGAAGCGATCGTGCTGTCTGCCGGCGACGAGGAATTCAAGATCCTCCATCGCTTCGACATGAAGGACGAGCCGGTGCAGGCGTCCATCGCCATCGCCGACGGCCGCCTCTTTGTTCGCACCGCCAGCAAGCTCACCTGCGTCGGGAAGTAGACGTTCACCTTGTGGCCGTTGGGGCGAATGATTATTCGTCCCTACTACGAACCGAGGACTTCCGTTTCGGTGGGGCCGAGGAGGCGGTAGCGGATGCCGCGCCAGCGGATGGTGCGTCCGAAGGCGGAGGAGAGGATGAAGATCAGCAGCAGCAGCGACCAGAACCAGAAGCCCAGGACGTCGGCGACGATAGCGGGCCGGAGCCGTCGGGCATGGTCCTTCAGCAGGCGGGACGCCATCGACTGACGCAGCACGACCCGGAAGAGCTGGCCGGCGAAGAAGATGACCGGGATGACGGCGAAAAACCGCGCGTGCCGGGCGCCGACCGTCGCGGCGTACACGGCCACGGCCACCGTGCCCCACAGGCCCAGGACGGACCCCATGCTGCTGAGAAGGCCCAAGGCCCATGTCAGCGGCGCGTACACCCGTGTGATGAGAAACTGCCGTCGGCAGAACTCCGAGAGCCGCGACCAGCTCATCGACGCGTGCGAAGCCACGAGGCAGGCGGGCACGAACGTGACGATCATTCCGGCCTTCTTGACCGCTACGCTCAACGACAGGTCGTCGCTGAGTGTGTGTTTCCATATCTCGGGCAGGCCGAGTCGACGGAAGTCCGCGAAGCGCACCGCCATTGAGCCGCCCCAGGCCTGATTGAAGCGGCTGTTGCCCAGCATCTGGGCGACGCTGGCGTTGATCGCCGAGAGGCCCAGCGTCGCCAGGTTGTTCCGCGTGGGAACGAACAGCCGATAGCCTGTGGTTACGCCCCGCTTGGGTTTTCGCAGGGGCTGGACCAGACGCGCCAGCCAGTCGCTGCACACACAGACGTCGGAGTCGGCGAAGGCCAGGACTTCGATGTCGTCGTCGAGGCGGTCGATCGCGTACAGAAGGTTGTGGATCTTCTGGCTGCATGCGGTCGACGGCCCGGCCACGAGGATCTCCACGCTCGGGGTCGCGCTGCCGCTCCCCAGGTGGTCTCGTATGGTGCACAGCCGGGCATAGGCCGGATCGGACCGATCCTGAACGACCAGGTATGCCCGATAATCCTCATACTCCTGGCACAGAAGTGAGCGAATGTTGGCGTCGAATTGCGGATCGAGCCCTTTGCACGGGACGATCAGAGCAACCCGAGGCCGGTAGACGGCGCCGGCCTTGCGGTCGTATTTCAGCATCGCATACCGATGGTTCCGCACGGCGTAGTACGTGAAGAGCAACTGCACGCCCACCAGCAGCCAGGCTATGTAGTAATACCAATTCATCGTGAATCGGTTGCTTTCTGAATAGAAGACGAGGCCGCAATCCGTTGCCCACGGTGAACGGTTGCCGCGCGGCTACGATAGGTCAATTGCTCGCCGGACGCCAGCCTTTTCTGAAACCGCCCGCCCGGCCTCAGTGGATGGAGGCCAAAGTCACGATATGATCGGCCAGCTCTTTGGCGGTCCAAGGCCGGGTTAGATCAACCTCGACCAGGCAGCCGTGGTTGTGATCGCAGGCAAGGATGATGAGGTTTTCCCCCGCCTGGCACCAGCCGTCGGTCTGGGCCTGGTGGCCCAGGACGAAGAGGTCCGCATCGAGACGCTGGGCCAGCCGGTCGAGCGCCGCCTGGCTGTGCCGCCGGCCCCAGGTCAGCAGGTACGCCGACCCGGGCTTTTCGCAGTCTTCCGGTCTCAGTTCCCGATCGAACACCGCGGTGTCGAAAAGCTCGACGAACCGGTCGGCCGGAAGCGAGTGCGAGATCCACACCCGGTTCGCACAGCGCACCGCCAACGGCTGCGAGAACAGGAACTGGCGGATCGCCAGCTTCACCTCGCGGCTGGCGTGCGGAAACTCCCGGTCCAGGGCCGAACTCATTGCCCGGTTCATCTCCTTGCCATTCTTCATGACGTCGCTGCCGCTGATGCACGCCGTGTCGTGGTTGCCCATAACCAGATGGACGCGATCGGGGTCGCTGAGCTTGTAGCGGATGACGTCGAAGAGCAATTGATACGACAGGCAGCCCCCGGTGTCGTCTTCGGGACCGCCGTGGATGATCTCCTGGAGCACGATGTGGCGGTCGGGGTGGCCGGCCAGATCGGCGTAGGCGGCCAGACGCTCGAAGTTGCGCCGGTGCCCGTGGATATCCCCGCCGATCACCACCGAGCCTTCGCTGGGCAGGCGGACGACGTTGCCCCGTCGGAATCGGTCGGTCTGGTTGGCCGTGATCCCCTTATTGAGCAGATCGATGGTTGTTTGAGGCATTTCGGTTCACTTTTATCTTGTCGCCGAAAATGCTGTGGATCATCGCGTCGAGGCCGGAAATGATGTCCACCATGTTGGACGGCCGCTCGGCCGGGTCGTTCTTGACGCAATCCATCACGAGCATCGACAGCGGCACCGGCAATTGCGACTTGATCTGGTGCGGCGCCAGGCACCTCTGCGGCTCGTACAGGCCGACGGTCTTCTGCTTCTTGGGGATCAGCGTGGGGACGTTCTTGCCGGTCAAGGCCCAGTACATCGTGGCGCCGAGGTTGAAGATGTCGGTCTTGGGGGTGAGTGATTTGCGTTTGACCTGCTCCGGGGCGATATAATCCGGCGTGCCCTGGATGCGCGACTTGATCGTGCCGATCCGGCAGCTCTGGCCCAGGTCGATGATCTTGATCGAACCGGTCTTGTTGATCAGGATGTTGTTCGGCTTGATGTCGCAGTGTACGAACCCCCGCTGGTGCATCGCGTTCAGGCCCATGGCCACCATCCGGAACACCAGCAGCACGTCCCCCAGGCTCAGCGTCGTGGTCTCCTCCAGGGTCTTGCCGTCGAAGTGCTCCATGCTCATGATCAGTTCCCGGACCTTGAACATGCTCCGTATCTTCTGGAGTTTGTAGCACTTGCGGATATAGGGGTGGTCGATCTCCCGCGCAACCTTGTACTCCATCTCGGTCTGCTCGATCACGCGGTGGTCTTCGGGTCGTTCGATAATAACGCGTTTCAGGGCGACCAGAGTGCCATCTTCCTCGTCCGTTGCCAGATAGATCGTGCTGCGGGCGCCGTTGCCGATGCGCCGGATGATGGTGAACTCCCCCACGCTAAGTAAATCTCTGGCCATGCGATAGATAACCTATGAAACGAATGATTCCAGACGGTTCCCATAAAACATAATGATGCGCTATTGCGACCCCATGTTCCCTGGATTCTACGTTGCCACCGAACGGCGGAGCCGGAACGCCCCGGCGCCCGTCCGCAAGGCCACGGGCCTCCCGACGGAAGATACGTAAATCGGGTAAGTTACCCGGCGGCCGCGCGCTTGTCCAGCGCGGCCCTGGCTTTCCTATCGGCCGCCCCACAGAAATCTTGACAAACTTGTTGAAATCCTCAGCCTGATCGACGATAATCTGTCCCAAGCCTTGGGCACTGTCCCAAGGCTTGGGTACTTTCCCCGATAGCTCAATCGGTAGAGCGAGCGGCTGTTAACCGCTAGGTCGTAGGTTCGAGCCCTACTCGGGGAGGTTCGAGACGGAGGTCCTGGTCGAGGCGTTTTCCTGGGTCAGATCCTATGTACTGGGTGTACGTCCTGCTGAATCGTCAGGCCGGGCGTGGCTCGATGAGGCATTGGGCAGAGCGAGTCCGCCGCAGGCGGATTAACCGCCAGGTCGCAGGTTCTCCCGATCTATCGGGATACTCGGGGAGTTCCTTTCGAGGACCATCCGATCCGTGCCTCTGCTGCGGGGCGGGGGACATTTCTCCAGTCTCGCAAGTCCACCACGTGGATACAGCGACATCTTCTCGGTAGACCCAGTCGCGACGTGCTCTGAGGTGGAACTTTTTTTTGCTTTGTGGTAGTACGATTTCAAAAATCGTGCTATTGTGATCGCGAATTACCCCCTACTGTGAAGGAGAATGGATATGCCACACTTGCTGATCGTGGACGATGACCCTGATTTCGTAGAGGCCATTGAGCTTCACCTGGAGCGCTCCGGCCATTCCGTCGAGTCGGCCTTCGACCGGTCCGAGGGTATGCGTCTTGCCCGCGGGGGGCGGTTCGATCTGCTGATTCTGGACGTGATGATGGCCGAACCGGACGACGGCATCGTCATGGCCCAGGAGCTTCGGAAGGAGGGGTTCGACAAGCCGATTCTCATGCTGTCCGGCATCTCCAGGGTCGCCGGCATGAGGTACGGTCAGGACAACGAGGTTCTTCCTGCCAGCGACTTCCTTGAAAAGCCGGTCAAGCCCGAGACGCTCGTCGCAAAGGTCCACGCCCTTTTGAACCCATAGAGGAGACGCCATCCATGCTCACTACGGAACAGGATCGGCTCACGGCCGAAATCGCGACCTTGGTAGACGAGCACGGCCGCCGCCGCAGTTCGTTGATCCCGATCCTCCAGGCAATCCAGATGCGCCACCACGTGATCGGTGATTTCGCGATGCAGGCGGTAGCCGATCGCCTGGGGATTCATCCGGTCGAGGTGTACGGGGTCGTGACATTCTACGCTTTCCTCCATGAGAAGTACCACGGGCGGTTCGTGATTCGTCTGTGCCGGACCGCCAGTTGCGCGATGGCGGGCAAGGACGCCGTGGCCCGACAGCTACGGAACGATCTGGGCATCGATTTCGGACAGACGACGCCGGACGGCCGATTCACCCTGGAGTGGGCCAACTGCATCGGAATGTGCGATCAGGGCCCGGCCATGCTCGTCAACGATCAGGTCTTCACGCATGTCACACCCCAGAAGGTGCATGACATCCTCAGCGCCTGCGAGAAGGTCTTTGGATCGCAATCACAGCAGACCGAGGAGGTGCACGCACTATGACGATCCGCAATGGCATGACGCTGGCCTCGATCCAGGCGAACGCGGGGCTGACGGCCGCTCTGAAGATGAATCGCGCCGGCGTGATCGGGGCGATCCGCAGCTCGGGGATGAAGGGGCGAGGCGGCGCGGGTTTCCCCACCGGCGTCAAGTGGAACCTCGCCGCCGCCGCACAAGGGGCCGCGAAGTACGTCGTCTGCAACGCCGACGAGGGCGAGCCCGGCACGTTCAAGGACCGGGTGATTCTCACCGAATGGCCCGACCTGGTTTTTGAGGGAATGACGATCGCCGGCTACGCTATCGGCGCCGCCGAGGGCATCCTGTACCTGCGTGGCGAGTACACGTACTTGTGCAAGGGATTGGAGAATTGTCTGACGAGGCGCCGGCAGGCGAATCTCCTGGGACAGAGAATCCAAGGCAGAGACGGCTTCTCTTTCGACATCCACATCCACATGGGCTGCGGCGCCTACGTCTGCGGCGAAGAGACGGCGCTGATCGAGAGCCTGGAAGGCCATCGCGGCGAGGCTCGCAACCGCCCGCCGTTCCCGGTGAACACGGGCCTCAACGGCGCGCCCACCATCGTCAACAACGTCGAGACCTTTGCCTGGGCGGCCGCCATCTGCGCCAGGGGCGCCGACTGGTTCCGCGCCATCGGCACGGAGAAATCCACAGGCCCCAAGATGCTCAGCGTCTCGGGCGACGTGGAGCGTCCCGGGGTGTACGAATTCCCCATGGGCACGACCGTTCGCGAGGTGCTGAAGGCCGCCGGCGGCGAGAACGCCAAGGCGGTCGTTATCGGCGGCGCCTCGGGCCACTGCGTCGCGGCCGAGGAGTTCTCTCGCGCCATCAGCTACGAGGACATGGCCACAGGCGGCGCGGTCATCGTGTTCGGCCCGGATCGGGACATGCTGGAGGCGGCGGAGAACTTCCTCGAATTCTTCGCCGACGAATCCTGCGGCCAGTGCACCCCCTGCCGGATTGGCAACGTCCACCTGCTGGAAGGCGTTCGCCTGCTGCAACGTGGCGAATGCTCCACGAAGTACCTGCACGAGTTGTGTGCGCTCGGGCAGACCATGCAGATCGCCTCCAAGTGCGGCCTCGGGCAATCCAGTCCCAACGCGTTCCTTTCCATCGTCAAGCAGTTCCGTCACGAGGTCCTCGGCCGCACGCCTGCTTCGGCCGAGGCATAGGAGATATTCATGAGCCAGAAGAACCCCTGCAACGAAGGCGGCTGCCGCGCCCCGACCAGCCAGCGTGCCCAGATTGTCCCAATATCCGAAGCCGGCGACGCCATCGGCTCGATGATCGCCGTCACGATCGATGGCCACGAGATCAAGGTTCCTCTGGGTACGACGATCCTGGAGGCGGCCCGGCAGCTCGGCATCCACATTCCCACGCTCTGCCATCACGACGATCTGTGCGTGGCTGGCGTCTGCCGGGTCTGCGTCGTCGAGGTCGAGGGACAGCGCACGCTCCAGGCGAGTTGTGCCTACCCCGTCACCCAGCCGATCGTCATACGCACCCACACCCGCAAGGTCCGCCAGGCGCGGCGCCACATCATCGACCTGCTTCTGTCCGAGCACTACGGCGAATGCTATAGCTGCTTTCGCAACAACAACTGCGAGCTCCAGTCCCTGGCGAAGGAATACGGCGTGGACTTCTTCCGCTTCGGGCATCCGGAGAAACCGCTGCACAAGGTGGACCGCTCCAGCTACTCCGTCGTGCGGGACATGAACAAGTGTGTGCTGTGCCGGCGCTGCGTGCGGACCTGCATTGATGTGCAGGAGGTGGGCGTGCTGGAGGCCGTCGGACGGGGCAACCGGACGACGATCTCCACCTATCTCGACAAGCCGCTCGGCGACGTGGTCTGCATCAATTGCGGCCAGTGCATCAATCGCTGCCCCACCGGCGCGCTGCGGGCCAACGATCCCACCGACGAAGTCTGGGCCGCCATCGACGACCCCGCCAAGCACGTGGTGATCCAGACTGCCCCCAGTCCCCGCGCCGGCATCGGCGAGGAGTTCGGCATGGAGCCGGGCGTCCCGATGACCTGGGAGATGAACACGGCCCTGCGCCGCTGTGGATTCGACAAGGTCTTCGACACCAACTTCACCGCCGACCTGACGATCATCGAGGAGGGCACGGAGCTGATTCTCCGCCTGTACAAGAACCTGGTTCAGGGTGACGCGAGCCAGCCGCTGCCGCAGTTCACCTCGTGCAGCCCCGGCTGGGTGAAGTACATCGAGCATTTCTACCCTGAGTACCTGCCGCACGTCTCGACCTGCAAGAGCCCGCAGCAGATGTTCGGCTCGCTCATCAAGACCTGGTACGCCCGGATGAACGATCTCGACCCGGCGAACATCGTCTCGGTCGCGTTGATGCCGTGCTCGGCCAAGAAATTCGAGTGCAACCGGCCCGAGATGTGCGACAGCGGCTACAAAGACGTCGACTACGGCCTGACCACGCGCGAGTTGGCGCAGATGATCCGCGAGGCCGGCATTCATCTGCCCGAGATGCCCAAGAGCGACTTCGACGACCCCTTCGGCACCGCCAGCGGCTCGGGCGTCATCTTCGGCGCCACCGGCGGCGTCATGGAGGCGGCCATGCGATCTGTGATCGAATTCGTCACCGGCAAGAAAGTGGAGGATTTCTACGAGCACGCCGACATCATCCCGGTGCGCGGCTTCGAGGGCTGCCGGTACGTGGAACTGCGGATTCCCGACGAGGTCGGGCCTGTGCCGGAGCTGATCGGGCACCTGGTCCCGGACTGGAACTGGATCAAGGGCGCGACCCTCAAGGTCGGCGTCGCGCACGGCACCGCCAACGCCAGGAAGGTGATGGAGGACATCAAGGCCGGCGGTAAGTTCAGCGAGTGCCACTTCATCGAGTTCATGGCCTGTCCCGGCGGGTGCCTCGGCGGCGGCGGCCAGCCCATCCCGACCAGTCCCGCCATCCGGGAGGCCCGCGCCCGCGCCATCTACCAGGAAGACGCCGCCTACGGAAAGGCAGGCAAGGCCCGCAAGAGCCACGAGAATCCCGCCATACTGAGAGTGTACGGCGAATTCCTCGCCGACGGTCCCTGCGGGCATCGATCGCACAAGCTGCTGCACACGCACTACACGCCACGAGGCAAGTGGATCGGCTGAAACCCCTGGTCCCACCGGCCCGTGGCACAGGACAGACCTCGCCTGCTCGCAGGCAGGCCTTTGCGGAGGATACGCTTCCTTGCGGTGGCTGGTCTGCGCCAAGGAACGCCCATGCACGAGGTGGACATCCTGAAGAATCCCCGGGACCGATAAAATCGTGAAAATACCGTAGACATACGGGGGATTTCGGCGGGATAATAGGAACTGGCTCGGCAGCGAGCCGGGCGAGGTCATGTGCAAGGTGTGGGATCATATCACTTCTTAAGGAGCGGATTATGAAAAGGCTCATCCTGACTGGTCTCGTCGTTCTCCTGTTTGTCCTGCTGGCCACCCCGACCGCTTTGTCCTATTGGCAGGAGATGCAACTGACTTTTGACGGGGACCGGAACCACCAGTTGGACAACAACCTCAACTGGTCGCCTGACTGCCGCTGGATCGCGTACGACACGCGGGCCTTCTCCGGCGGGATCGGGAACACGTTGACGCTGGAGAAGGTCAACATCGTCAGCCAGGAGATCGTGACGATCTATACCGCGCCCAATCCCGATCCGGCCAACGGCTTCGGTCCGGGCACCGCGGCGGTGAGCTTCTTCCCGGCCGACGACATGGTGATCGCCATTCGCGGCATCGACGGCGTGCAGTATGGCGGCACCGCCCGGTTCGGCGCGATGGTCAGCCCGACCGACGGCAGCGTGGGCAGCTCGGACTATGTGATCTCCGACGCTCGCGACGTGACCGAGCCGTTCACGCCGGGCGCGCTTCGCGGCGGGACGCATCGCCACGAGCCCAGCGGGGACGGACAGTGGATCGGCTTCACCTACAACGACAAGATCATGGAGGGCTTGGGCAAGAACCTGCGAACGATCGGCGTGACGAAGCTGGGCATCCCGGTCGACGTGGACGATGGCCTGGGCAATCAGGACGGCGTCGGGTTCACCGTGCTGGTGGTGAAGGTCACGCCGCAGGCGGAGATCACGCCGGGCAGCGACGACATCTTCCAGGGTTCGGAGGATTCGTGGGTTGGCGAGAAGGGCTATCAGAAAGAGGACGGGACCTGGCAGCGTGCGCGGGCGTTCATCGGCAAGACGGTGACGAGCACGGGCGCGGTTCGCAACGAGGTTTATATCGTCGACATCCCGGAGGACATCACGGTGGCCGGGCCGGATGGCCCGCTGGAGGGAACGGCGACGACGTTCCCGATGCCGCCGCTGGGCACGGTGCAGCGGAGGCTGACGTATAGCGACTCGGATTGCGGCGGAATCATCCGTTGCAGTCTGGACGGCTCGCGGATCGCGTTCACGCGGGGCGGACAGATCCACCTGATTTCTCCGCTTGGCGGCGATGCGGTGCAGGCGACCTCGCTTGCGGGCGGCGCGACGAAGCCGTGGTGGGACCCCTCGGGCGACTACATTTACAGCGTCTCGGACAACTCGATCTGGCGTACGAACGTGATCGAGGGCGATGCGCAGTTCGGCCAGTCGGAGCGGATCACGGATGCGACGCTGTATCCCGGCAGTGCGCCGGACGCCCTGTGCGTGGCGCCCAACGGCCGATGGATCGCCTTCAACCGGAAAGTGAACCGGGGGGACGGTACCACCGTCAACCAGGTTTTCGTCGCGGCAGCGCCCGCTACGGAGGAGAGGCAACTGACGTTTGACGGGGACCGGAACCACCAGTTGGACAACAACCTCAACTGGTCGCCCGACTGCCGCTGGATCGCGTACGACACGCGGGCCTTCTCCGGCGGGATCGGGAACACGTTGACGCTGGAGAAGGTCAACATCGTAAGCCAGGAGATCGTCACGATCTATACCGCACCCAATCCCGATCCGGCCAACGGCTTCGGTCCGGGCACCGCGGCGGTGAGCTTCTTCCCGGCCGACGACATGGTGATCGCCATTCGCGGCATCGACGGCGTGCAGTATGGCGGCACCGCCCGGTTCGGCGCGATGGTCAGCCCGACCGACGGCAGCGTGGGCAGCTCGGACTATGTGATCTCCGACGCTCGCGACGTGACCGAGCCGTTCACGCCGGGCGCGCTTCGCGGCGGGACGCATCGCCACGAGCCCAGCGGGGACGGACAGTGGATCGGCTTCACCTACAACGACAAGATCATGGAGGGCTTGGGCAAGAACCTGCGAACGATCGGCGTGACGAAGCTGGGCATCCCGGTCGACGTGGACGATGGCCTGGGCAATCAGGACGGCGTCGGGTTCACCGTGCTGGTGGTGAAGGTCACGCCGCAGGCGGAGATCACGCCGGGCAGCGACGACATCTTCCAGGGTTCGGAGGATTCGTGGGTTGGCGAGAAGGGCTATCAGAAAGAGGACGGGACCTGGCAGCGTGCGCGGGCGTTCATCGGCAAGACGGTGACGAGCACGGGCGCGGTTCGCAACGAGGTTTATATCGTCGACATCCCGGAGGACATCACGGTGGCCGGGCCGGATGGCCCGCTGGAGGGAACGGCGACGACGTTCCCGATGCCGCCGCTGGGCACGGTGCAGCGGAGGCTGACGTATAGCGACTCGGATTGCGGCGGAATCATCCGTTGCAGTCTGGACGGCTCGCGGATCGCGTTCACGCGGGGCGGACAGATCCACCTGATTTCTCCGCTTGGCGGCGATGCGGTGCAGGCGACCTCGCTTGCGGGCGGCGCGACGAAGCCGTGGTGGGACCCCTCGGGCGACTACATTTACAGCGTCTCGGACAACTCGATCTGGCGTACGAACGTGATCGAGGGCGATGCGCAGTTCGGCCAGTCGGAGCGGATCACGGACGCGACGCTGTATCCCGGCAGCGCGCCGGACGCCCTGTGCGTGGCGCCCAACGGCCAGTGGATCGCCTTCAACCGGAAGGTGAACCGAGGAGACGGCACCACCGTCAACCAGATCTTCACCGCCCCGATCCCGCTGCCATAGTCCCTGAAGCCGGCGGATTCACTGCCGAATCGCGGAGAGCACGGATGAGGCAAGCGGTACGACCTCAGTCCAAGCATCTCTTGCCGCCGACAACAGGAGTCGTTGGAGCATGTGGCCACGGCCTTCAAGCAGGCCGGGGGTGGCAACGAAGAGTCTCCAAAAGGAGAACGCGCGGCTCAAGGGCCGCCCGGGCTCCAAGGACGAGATCTTCGCCAGTCTGTCATACTCCCGGTTTCTCAAACCGGTGGATATGACGTAGTGTCGCTGTGGTATGGTGGTGTCCGACGGGAGGTTGTCATGGCACAGCGTGGTCACCATGGGGGTGCGGCCAGAGCCCCGCTCGCGATCAAGGCGATAGCTGGCCACACGACAGTCAACGAGATCGTCCGTGCGTACGAGATTCGTTCTTTGCAGACGGTCGAGTGGAAGTCGCAGACCTTGGCGCATCTGCCGGAGGTTCTTTCGGATCGCTGGCGGGCTGTGATCTGAAATCGTAGCAGAACTGGAGGACATTGAAACACAGGTCGCGGATGACCGCTTTGTGGGGTGCTTTCCGATAATCCCTATTACAACGGGAAAGGCACTTCAGGTCTCTTTGTGAATTCTCGGCTCAGAAACGCGGAACCATCATGCTTATGTAGAAACGAGGTAAACACACCAGTCTACAATGGGTATTGGGAGGCGAAAAGATGAGCGCGCGATACACACGACTTGATTGTGGCAGCGGTTGGTACGGGATCATCACTCTTGGGGTTCTGTTCTTCTGTGTCCTTGCGCAGGTGTGCCCCGTGTTGGCGCAACCGGCACTGCTGGAAATCATATCGCCTAATGGAGGAGAAGTGTGGCAAGTTGGAGCATCCGAGTACATTCAATGGAGTGCGGCGGACAGCTTGGGGGATGTGCTCATCGAGGCAAGCTACAATGGGGGAGCCACCTGGAAGACGCTGGCCACTGTCTCGGCCGTCTCTGCGTGGTTTGACTGGCAGGTCCCTCTGCCTGCTTCCGCCCAATGCCTGATTCGCATCGCTTCAGCACAGGAGCCCGGCGTCTCGGATGTGAGCGACAGCGCGTTTACGACACAGCACGCGCCCATCGAGCAACCGGAGCCTGAGGCTGCTCACTGGACATGCGATGAGGTCACAGGAGCTGTCGCGTGGGACAGCGCCGTGAATTGCCGGAACGGTATTGTGACAGGCGGTACGTGGCTGCCTTCAGACGGCGCCTGGGGCGGGGCACTTCAACTCGATGGCGACGCGAGCGAAGTGTCCATTCCCTTCAATGGTGCTCGGCACTATGAATTCACTTACAGTCTCTGGGTGAAACGATCCGAAGGGGATCCCGGTGATGGGGGGCTCATCAGCTGCGAACGTTGGCTGCCCGGGTCCGTGAGCTTCGAACTGAGGGATGGGTGTCCCGCGCTGCGCACCTTCAGTGATCTATGGCCCAACGACGATCTTGTGGCCTCGAATCATTCCCTCATGACGGGGCAATGGCACCACGTTGCGGTCCGCCTGGCTGTGGATCGTCTGGACATCTATGTTGACGGCGCTGCCGCTGCCGGGCGGGCGCTCGCCGCCTCGGACATCGTGGACTACCTGCGAGGAACCGAAAGCGGCCGTGGCGGGACCTTGATCGGGGCCTTGCTCGATGATGCCACGGGGCAGAAGAGGCGTTTTGCGGGTCTCATCGATGATGTCCGTGTCTACAGCTATGCTTTGAGCGAGGAGGAAATCAAGGCATTGGCCGCGTATCCGGGGCCGAGCGTCAAGGTGGTCCACCCCAATGGCGGGGAGGTGTTTCAGGTAGGCGAACAGATGCCCCTTGAATACACACACGATGGATTCGCGTCGTCACCGGGCAGGAGAGTCTGGCTGACGGTGGACGGCGGATGCATATGGCAGAAGATCGCCGATGCGTATTCCGGCCCGACCTGGCAGGTCTGGTCTACCCTTCCGACGTCGCACAAATGCCTGATCTGCGTGACCACGCTGGCACAGCCGACCGTTGCGGACACCAGTGATGCATTCTTCACGATAGAGAACCCGGCAGTCGTGCCTGCGGGTTTGGTAGCCTACTACAAGTTCGATGAGAGCGAGGGATTCGACGCGCTCGATTCCTCCGGGAACGAGCTCGATGCCAGAGTGTCTCCTCAGTCTAGTTCCCAGGGACCTGCATGGACGCAGGGCAAGATAGGTGGCGGCCTGGACCTCAGAAAGTCAGAGACGGAAAACGAAGACCAGTACTACGTTGCCTGCGACCATATCCAGGAGTTTGCCATCGATAGCCGGATCTCCATCATGGCGTGGATCAACATGCACGATTGGCAGGACACTCCCTTGAATCCCATAGATCCGAACTACCTTGACAACTGGGGAATTGGAATCATCACCAAGTTCGATGCGTGGGGGCTCTTCATTCATGGTGGTGGAGAACAGGATTGCCAGGACTACAGCGCGCAGTTCCGGCTCGGCGGCGGGACCGTGTGGCAACTCGGTGAGCCGACTCCGGCAAACAGTTGGTGTCACCTCTGCGGGACTTACGATGGCCAGGAGATGAAGCTCTACATCAACGGCCAGTTGGACAACCACCGGGAGCGGAGTGGTGCCGTGGCGGTCAATTCGTATTCCCTTCTCATTGGAGCGCTGTACCGGGCGGACTGTTTGGACGGGCCGTGGATCCACAACTGCTTTCAGGGCGTCATAGACGAAGTCCGCATCTACAGTGTGCCGCTTAATGAAGACGAGATCATCCATGAGATGAACGGGCTGCCACCCTACAACACGCTCAGAGGATCGAATGTCACCGTGCCCGTCGGGGACGTGACGGTCACGTTTGAGGAAGTGGCCAGTGCGGGCGATACCACCGTGACGAAGACGGAGTGCGAGCCCGTGCCACCGCCATACTTCCGGGCAGCGTGCAGTCCGCCGGTCTCCTACAACATCGCCACGACCGCCGTGTACCAGGGGACTGTCACAGTCTGCATATCCTATGACGGGTCCGCTTGTGACGAGAGCGACATGCATCTGCTGCAATACGATCCGGCCGCAGAGACGTGGGCGGATGTGTCTGCTTCCGTCGATTCGGCGGCGGACCGTGTCTGTGGCGTGACAACACGGCTCACGCAATTCCTTCCTGCGGTTCCGACGGACGCCATCCTGGCCTTCGATTGTCCTTGTTCCTACGACGGGCGTGATGACTACTTCAGCACACCGTTCGTGTTGGACCCCGCAAGCGATTCCTTCAGTGTTGTTGCCTGGATCAGAGGGGACAAACCGGGCAGGGTGATTCTCTCCCAGAAAGGCGCCTCCAACTGGCTTCTTGCGGACCCATTGACGGGCGCGTTGTCGAGCGAGTTAGGGGGTCAGATCCTGAAGTCCAACGCCGTGATCTGGGATGGGTCCTGGCATGAGGTGGGTCTCATATGGGATGGCTTCAGCCGGCGGCTGTACTTCAATGGAGTACTGGTCGTCACGGACGTGATGACCACAATTTCCAGTTCCGATGCCGGCCTGAATATCGGAGCCGGCAAGGACCTCGAGCCAGACAGCTTCTGGTCCGGTCACATCCAGGAGCTTCGCATTTACCCGCACACCAATCCGTGGGGGAATTGACGGAGAGGTTCGTGCCCATCCCTGAGAACTGCAGGCGGACTGAACTGCGCTGGGTACGAATGGCACTGGCGGCGGCTCGGCGCCGTGCAGTCGCTACAGGCCCTACAGCCGGAGCGGAGGTTTGGAAGGGGCCCGCCGGCGGTCGCGGTGCGCTTGCAGTTGTAGCCCGGTCGCAGCCTCGTGCAACCCGGTGGCGACCTAATTCCTACTATAACACTGTAGTATTAGTCGGTGGTTCCCCCCGTCCGGGCGTGGCCGCCGGGACTTGCGTCGGGCGTGGACCAGGCGCTGCGCGGGCAGATGGTCCGGGAATGGAGTGCGCCCCAGGCGTGCCTCGAGGGTCCAACAGCCCGGCTGGGGCTCGGTCGGCAGTACCGGCAGTGCGGTCTTATCGGGCCGTCAGGCTTGCCGCACGGCAGGCATGGAGCTAAGTGGCCAGCACCGGGACATGTCGGAAGTTGTGCTAAGTCTGGTAAAATGAAGTGGTATTTAATTGACATGGGACATCGCAGCCGGTAAAATAGCGAATAGGGAATGGATGCAGTGGGTGGATAAAAAGGGGACCTGTCGGTAAAAATGTGCTTGACATTGATGTGTCAAACTGGTACTTTGGGTCGGATAGGAGAGCTGTGTCGAGGTGGGATGCATTGTTGCCGGTCTGGCGTGTGCAGTCGGTTGAGTGTGCCATTTCCGGCGAAACGGAAAGGAGAGTGAGAACGTGAGGAGGGCGAGAGCCAGGGATGTGGCAACGCATCGGTCTCTTGTAACTCTCCACTTCTCACATCGTCGCGCCGGATAGGTCTGTCGCCCTGCGAAGGGATGACGTGACTTCGACGGGGCGAAAGTAGCTCTCAGACAATTGAGCGGGTAGTTCTTGATAAGTGCTGTTGCCAGGGAACAATTGCGCGGGCTTTGTCTTTTGCGTGCGCGTGGTATCGGGGGGTAACAGGAATGAAGAATCTGGCAAAGACTTGTGTGATTGTCACGGCGTTCCTGGTCGTGGCGGACGCTGCCTGGGCGGTGAACATCCCGGTGAACATGCCGGAGCCGTTTGTGATCGTCTCAGTGCAGCGCGAGCCGGCGGATCTGGGGACGGTGTGGGGGCCGGGGCCGTATTCGGTTTTGACGCAGCTCTATGCTCGTGTCGTGGCCAACTGTCCCTACCACGTGGCGGCTTCGTTTCGGACCTTCCGCCATGAGAAGGGCAAGGCGGTGATCTCCGCCAAGGATTTGTCGGTGGCCGTCAACAACAAGGAGATCCCGGTGGAGAAGGGACGCGCAACGGTGGTCAGTTCATCGAAGCCGACGTCTGCGGCGGGTGTCGAGGTCCCGTTGGCCCTCCTTGTGAAGGTCACTGGCGCGAATCGGTATCCGCAGGGATCCTATCGTGGGGCCCTGGTGATTACGGTAATGGCCGGACCCTGACCGGTGTAGGCAAAGACTCAGGGGTGCGTTAGTAATTCCGTCGGGCATTAAGTGTTCATTCGCAAAATAGTACATTGCCCAGGACCTATGGAAAGGTGCTATCCCCAATAGAGGCCCCCTCTAGTTGGGATGGGGGAGAAAGGAGGTATGGTGATGACGCAATGACATCTCGCAGGCGAGTGGCCGCTTGCGAGCCGCCAAGAGAGGTTGGCCCCCTCGGGGCGGTGCATTGATGTCAAATGCCAAGTGGGAATGAAAATCGCAGGTCGAATTTGAATCTCTGGGCCACGGCTTTTCGGACATGGAGCGGGCAGATCCGGACAGGTCAGTGAATGCTTGGTTGCCTGCTGCTGAGTGCGGCTTAGGTGTTTGTGGTGCCTAGCCGGATTTCTGGGTTTAGCTCCACTAGGCCGTATCGGCCAATTCGGAGCGAGGGTTCAAAGTTAGAAAGGAAGTGAAGATGTTGAAGAAAAGTCTTTTTGCAGTCGCAGTGGTGACTCTGCTGGCCGCAATGGCCCCCGCAGGGGAGATCAAGATCCATGATTGGCCGATGTCGTACATTTCCCAGGAACTGACGGACATTCCGGTCCTGATGGACATCGGGTTCTGGTGCTTCATCGCGGATCAGGACAAGCTGAAAATCAAGCTGGCCCAGACCGCACAGACCGAAGCCTCGAAGCACAACTACGAGGGTTGCACCAACGTCACGATCCAGTCGAACTTCAACATGAAGCTGAGCTGCTCGATCGCGAAGAACGGTGCCGTGAACGGCGACTACAGCTGCAGCGTGACGCCGAACACCCTTAGCGTTGGCGGCGGGACCGTCAGCGTTTGCGCCAAGATCACCAAGGCCGTGCTGAACACCTCCGGTCTGGTTGGCGGCACGAAGGACCTGCGGGTCGCGACCGTCACTCTGAAGGTCGCCCCCCAGTAGTAGTAGCCACTTGCTGGCAGGACTCGGCTTCTGCGGCATGTCAGGTTCGCGTTCGGCCAAGGCCGAAGGTGATGGTGGCATGCGTTGCGGCCGGGGGAAACAAGTCATGAGGGGAGGGTTGGATGTATCGTCCATCTCTCCCCTCTTTCCTTTTCTTCTTCGGATGGGGTGGATATTTTTGCCGTCGCCTTTTCCGGCCGCCTCTGCCTGGCGAGAGGTGGTTCCGATAAGCGGGGGCCTTTTGCCTCGCCTAGGCCGATCCGGTCCGGCAGACCCTCCTGAGATGCTCTTCGTGGCGCCCTAACTGTAGCGAAAACGAGAATATAGGTAAGTTGGGCATTGACAAGGGTTGGTGATTTTGGTAATCTAAGCGGTGTGTTATCCCAGGCTGTTTCCGGGTCTGGGAGAGTGGGTTTGGATGCGAGGCGGCAAATGGGGTTGGGGGTGGCTCATGGGGAAATCACGAGAAACGGGGCAAGTGTCTTATTTGGAATGCCGAAGAGGTAGAAAGCCGCATAATTGATGCCCGGCCGAGGATATGGCGGTGCGTCGCAGACCAAACAACCGAGATGAGCTTTGAGAGATGCAAGATGGTGAATGCACCTGACAAGCGACTGAAGCGAACGGATTTGTGCCTTGTGGAACATCAGACGCGCAGCGCCCGTCGCTCCGTGGGTGGTCCGCTGGCTCGGGGGATCGGCATTCTGTCGGTGATCCTGGCTGCCTGTGGGTCGGCTTTCGGCCAGTTCATGGTCCAGCCGATGAGGATTGACGTTGCGACCTATCCGAACAAGCGAACGGCGACCACCTTCGCGATCGAGAACCAGAATCAGGACGCCGAGGTGACGATTGACCTGCGGCTGGTGGACATGACGCAGGACTCGACCGGGATGTGGCAGACGATCGAGCCGGATGCCCAGGTGGTTGCCGATCCGAACGGGGCCCGTTGGGTCGACGTCGGCAGCGAGGATCAGCCGCTCCGCGTGGACATCTCAAGACTTCGCAGTTGTCTTGAGTGGCTCCGCGTGGAAGAGGAAGTCGTGACCCTGTCACCCATTCAGCGGAAGGTGATGAATCTGTGGATCAGCATCCCGGCGGGCGTGCAGGGCCACTATTGTGCCGCGCTGATCGCCCAGACCCGGCTGACGCCGGACGAGGATACCGGAATCCGCACTCCCGTTCTCCTTCAGTTCATCGTCCCGATCATCATCAACGTGCAGGGTCGTGCGATGCGGGATGAGATCAAGCTGATCGACGCCGACCTGGTGTTCCGAGAGGCGGTCGACATCCGCCCCGCGGCCACACTGGTGAGCCTGGGGGTCAACAACGACGGCAAGACCTTCGCGCGACTGGTCGGCAAGACCCGTATCTACGGCGAAGTGGGCGGACACTGGCAGAAGATCACCGAACTGAACTACCCGGAGACGAGCATCATTCCGGGCGTCAAGATCAACCTCCAGCAGGACATCGGTCGACAACTGCCCACCGGCAGATACCGCATCTCCGGGGCCTTGTACATCAATGGACGCCGCGCCGGCACGATCGACAAGCTGGTTAACTTCGCGGGAGACCCCCGTATCCAGACGATGGCCGTGGACGCGGCGCTCAATCTGAACCCGAGTGAACTGGCCATCGACGTTCTCCCCAGGGCGACGCGAACGGGCCTCCTGAAGGTGACCAACGCCTCCGAGGACCCGGTCACCGTCAATGCCGAGCTTCTGCTGCCCGACCACATGACCAGCGGCGTCTGGGCCGATGACCAGGGAAACAGCATTCTCGGACAGGATTTCGGGTGTGTCGAGTGGGTGACGGTCGAGCCGACGCAGTTCACGTTGCGCGGATACGGCAGCCAGAACCTCAAGATCGTCGCGCAGATGCCCGATGCCGCGAAGCTGTTGCCGAACCACTACGCGACCATCCGGCTGCACGCCAGCTATGAGGATGGACAGGCCGGGGGCATTACTCAGGGCCTGATCTACCTGAACACTGCCAGAGAAGCCACGCCGATGCCACGCGTCAAGGGCGATCAGTTGACGATCGCGCCATTGTCGCCGTCTCGCTACATCGTCACCGCGCGCTTCTCGAACATCGGGAACACGCACGTGATGCCTCGTTGCCGAGCCCTCCTGTCGGAGGCGGCGGCCGGAATCGCCGGCGCACTGCTGCGGGACGTCCCGATGAGCAGCGAGGTTTCCGGACAGAGCGGCAACATGTTGCCTTTGGAGATCCGCCAGTTCACGGCGGTCATGGACGTGGCTTCCGTCCCGGACGGAAGGTACTACGTGACCGCGGTGCTGCAATACGGCCCAGGGGCTGTTGCGCAACGTCAAATCGCCATCAGCGTAAGGGATGAGGGTGGCATGAAGTCGGTGGAGGTCATTTCGTTGGATGCAGTCGGAGGTCCGACGCAGATCCAGTTGTAGCATGCCGCGGGGGCGGTTTTTGCTCAAACCAGGGCGCGGGATCGCCGATAGATGTGGGAAAGCCGTGGGATGGCGTAGAAACGGCTACAGAAAGGGACGTTGACCTATGGCAAGGCAACAGATCGGTAGGATTTTATCGGGCGGGGTGATGGTCCTGTGCGTGGTCTTGTGGCTCGCGCCGGTGACGCACAGTCAAGGGACCGTGGCCAGGGTGAAGAAGTACGTCATCTCGGGCTCGGTCGGTCTGCCCGGCGTCACCATGCAGGGTCTGCCCGATACAACGACCGATGATAACGGCGTTTACACCGCTGAGGTGCAGTATGGCTGGAGTGGGACCGTCACACCGGTCAAGCTCGGCTACACCTTCGAGCCCAAGCAGAAGGTCTATCAGAAGGTCACCGCGGCGATGACCGAAGAGAACTACTCGGCCCAACTGCTGACCTTCAAGATTTCCGGTTCGGCCGGACAGCCCGGCGTGGTGATGAAAGGCCTGCCCGGCGACCCGGTCACGGACGCCGCGGGGCGCTACAGCACGATCGTCGACTATGGCTGGAACGGAACGGTGCTCCCCGAGAAGGCCGGCTACCGATTCGAGCCCAGTCACAAAATGTACAGCACGATCCAGAAGGACCTGCTGAACGAGAGCTTTACGGCGCACGAGCTGACCTTCACGATCGCCGGCTCGGTGGGCGCCGATGGCGTGGTGATGAAGGGTCTGCCCGGCAATCCGACGACCAGCGGCGGCGGCCTCTATCGCGTGGAGGTTCCGTACAACTGGTCGGGCAAGGTCACTCCGACGAAGGAAGGCCATGAGTTCACTCCCCCCGAGAACACGTACGAGAACGTGTTGGAGTCTGCGACGAACGAGAACTATGTCGCCCGGGTGTTCACCTACCGAATCAGCGGTTCGACGGGGCTTCCCGGCGTGACGCTGGAAGGCCTGCCGGACAATCCCACCACCGACGTGGACGGCGCGTACGTGGTCACCGTGCCGTATGGCTGGTCGGGCAAGGTCACCCCGGTGCGCCCGGGATACACCTTCTCCCCGAGCAGCAAGAACTACACGAAGGTGGTCGAGGACCATGAAGGCGACAATTACACCTCCTCGATCGTGCAGTTGACGATCTCCGGCAACACCGGGACCGGCGGTGTGACGCTCGACGGTCTGCCCGGCAACCCGGTCAGTGACGCGACCGGGTTCTACACGGCCAAGGTCGACTACGCCTGGGGCGGTTCGGTGACCCCGATGAAGGAAGGCTGGTCCTTCGAACCGAGCAACAAGGTTTACAGCTCCGTCCTGACCGATCAGACCGATCAGCGATTCACGGCCAGTCCGATCAAATTCACCATCTCCGGCAGCGTCATCGGCATGGCGGGTGTGATGATGGACGGTCTGCCCACCCGGCCCGTGACGGGCCCCGATGGTTCGTACAGCGCCGAAGTGCCGTACAAGTGGACCGGGACCGTGACGCCCAGGAAACCGGGCTACACGTTCGAGCCGGCCAGCCGTCCCTATGAGGGGCTGCTCGCCTCGCAGATGAGTCATGACTATCAGGCCAGCGTGATCCAGTTGACGATCTCGGGCCGGATCATGTCTGAGGCCGGTCCCGTCGCGGACGTCTCCGTCGTGGCCGACAACAACGGCGGCGCTGCGGCGACCGATGCTAACGGCGAGTTCCAGTTGTTGGTGGACCACGGCTGGAGAGGCCGCATCACCCCGACCAAAGAAGGATACGACTTCGCGCCGCCCAACAAGACCCTTGAGGCGGTCATGCAGAACGTGCCCGGCGCGGGCTTCAGCGCCAAGGTCAGGATGCTGACCATTACCGACAGCGTCGTGTTCGACGGGACCGAGCCGATCCAGGGTGTGACCGTCACCGCCCAGCCCGGCGGGACGACCGCAGTCACCGACGCCAAGGGCAAGTACACGATTCAGGTTCCCTACGGCTGGACGGGCGATCTGATCTTCGAAAAGGAAGGGTTCGAGTTCGATCCTCCGACCAAACCGTATACCAACGTGACGGAGAAGATCGACCGGACGGCGCCGGCGCGCGTCGCGCCGCAGGGCCAGGATACGACGCGGCCTGTGACGCCACTGGAGACCGGCAGGACGCCGGCGGTGCAGCCCCCCACGGTGCAGCCGCCCGCCGCAGGCCCTGAGACGGATCCACAGAGAGCGGCGCTCTTGGCCAAGATCGCCCAGTTGACTCAGGAGAACCAGGTCCTCAGGGGGCTGGAGCAGCCGCCGGATGTCGGTGGCGATTCGCTCGAAGGTCTGCCTCCGCTGAATGGCGATCGGCAGCCGACGGGGCCGACGAGGCTTGATCCGCTGCCGGATATACGCACGGGCGGCTCCACGGTGCTGGACGTCCTGACGCGAATTTCGGAACGGACGGGTGTGAAGATCGCGGTCGACGCGACGGTAAAGCCCGATGTCGTCGTGGTGGATTTTGACATCACCTCCCTGGTTCCCATGCAGGTTCCGCAGGCCCTCCAGCGGATCCTGGATCAGACAAAGTACAAGTATAAAGCCGTCGCGGACACGTACCTGGTCTATCTGCCGATCACCAACACCTGGCAGGGCGAGGACCTGGTGTCTACCTTGCAGGAAATCGCCAACTCGGTGGGCGTGACGATCGTTCCGGACCCGAACGTGTACGGCGAAGTCCATGCCGATCTGAAGGAAGTGGATCTCGATACGGCCCTTCGCGTCGTCCTGGCCGGCTCGCCGTTCATCGTTCAGAAGACGCCGGACTACTACCTGGTGGCCCACCGCGGTGCGACGGGTGACGCATTCCCGGAGATCAGCGAAACCCACAACGTGTTCCTGAACTACCGCAACCCGATGGGGATCGCGGAATTGCTCTCGCCTGCCTTCGCTCAGTACGTGCGGACGAGCAACGACCCGAATAACCGGTTCGTCTCGGTCACGGCGCCTCCGGACCTGGCGCGGCGGATCGTCAGCGAGGTCAAGAAGCTGGACCTCAAGCCGCGGCAGGTGTTGCTCGATGCCCGCGTGGTCGCGATGGAACGCTCCGACCTGCTGGACCTCGGCGTCGAGTGGGGCTGGCCGCAGATCAGCGCCGGCGTCTTCGGCACCGCGTTCAATCTCGACGATGCCGGCACTTGGCCCTGGGGCGTGCAGATCGGCTATACCCCCGATCAGACCTTCACCAATTCGTTGCTGATGGCCTTGAACCTGTTGCAGCAGAACAGCCAGGCGGAGATAGTCAGCAACCCGCAGGTGCTGGCGCAGGACGGTCGTCTGGCGGAACTGGGCGTGCTGACGGAGGAGTACTTCATGCTGACTCCGACGATCACCAACAACTCGCTGTTCTACTCGCAGACGGAGATGGTGAAGATCGAATCAGGAACGAAGCTGAGCATTACGCCGCGGATCGGCGACAACAACGATATCACGCTGGAGATGGCGACGGAGGTCAGCGACAGCATTCCGAAGGCCGCCGGCAGCGAGCTTCCGCTGGTGACGCGGCGGACCAGCCGGAACGTCGTCACCGTCCGGGACGGCGGTACCGTGGCCCTGGCCGGGTTGACCGAGAATCGCGCGAAGAAGATCGACAAGCGAGTTCCCGGGCTGCACGCTCTGCCTCTGGTGGGCGGCCTGTTCAAGAACACGGACAACTCGGCGTCGACGAGGGAAATCGCGGTGTTCGTGACAGCGCGTCTGGTGCCTGACGGGACCACTGTGCGGGCCGGGTCGGCGCCGCGCGTGCCCCAGCAGCCGCAGCCGCAGCCGCAGCCGTTGGGCTCGGGCGCACAGACCGCAACGCCCGGACTGTCCCGTGGCGACCTTGAGGCCAGTCTGAGGAATTTGCGGTGATGACCGGCGTTCGCCGAGGAGCAGAGAAACCGTGCGGATCAGACGAGAGACCATAAAAGGGATGGTAGCCATCGCGGCGCTGTTGGTGCCGGTGGTTCTGGTGGTGATCGGATGCCACGCTCGACCGGTGGAATGGGGTGAGCTGGGCTCGGGGGGCCGACGCAGTGCATCGTCGACCTTCGAGCCGGAATCGCAGGGACCGCGCCAGGTGCGAGGGATTTCCATCGTGCCTCAGACCAACCAGGAAGTGGCGGACCTCAGCTCGGACGACATCGTTCGGATCATGCGTCGGATCGGCTTTCCCGACGACCTGATTCTCGAACTCGGCACGGATCTGCACAGAACGCTGGCGCAGTCCGGCGCTGCTCGGGTGCTCGACAAACGGGAGGTGGAAGCCGTCCTTCGCGTCAGCGGGCGGTACGTATACATCACCTCGCGGACGCGTGGCGTGTTCATCTATGACCTGTCCACCGGCGAATTCGGCAATACGACGCGGTAGCTACAGATAGACAGCAAGTCGCGATCGGCCGGTGGGCGGCCCGGCCGATCTGCGTTCTTCTTATCATGGCCCACATCCGGTCAACGCCCCCGCGAACCGGTTGATCCCTGGAGGAGGGTGGTTTTTTTCTCGGGGGCTGTCACCGACGGGTTCTGTGGCGTTTCCCAACGTTCACCGCGCCGGCGGTTCGCGCGGGCACGGACCCCGCAGGCAGTCCCTGACCCTTCCTCTGCCTCATCCTGCCCACACTTGTCATATCCTCCTGGCGTGCGTGTGGCAGCGGCAAGCGAAGGCTTGCCGATGGTTCTTGGCACTCGCGCCCGTCTGGAATCGGGAGACCAGGCCAGTTCATCATCCCCAATCCCGATGTGCATCGGGATTGAGACTGCCACACGACTTTGACACTTCTGTCGTGGTCACGGCCTCTCGGCTCCGCGTCGGGAATTTGGCGTGGCGATCCGGCCGGCGTTGGGATTATAATCGCTCGGCGGCCCGGCGAGAGGGCCTGGACGATGGACAACGGATGATCGAGCGGCTATGGCTGGTGACGTCAGGAAACGCCTGGAGCGACTGCGGCAGGAAATCCGCCGGCACGACCACCTGTACTACGTGCTCAACGCGCCCGAGATCGGCGACCGGGAATACGATGCGCTGTTTGCGGAGCTGCTGCGGCTCGAAGCGGCGCACCCGGAACTGGTGACGGCCGACTCGCCCACGCAGCGCGTCTCGGGCCGGCCGCTCGACGAGTTCGCCACGGTCCGCCACGCAGTCCCCATGTTGAGCATGGACAACACCTACAGCGCCGAGGAGCTCCAGGCGTTCGACGAGCGCGTCCGCAAGCAGCTTGACCGGGCCGACTACGACTACGTGGTGGAGCTGAAGATCGACGGCCTGGCCATCAGCCTGCGGTATGAGGAAGGCATGCTGGTTGCGGGCGCGACCCGGGGCGATGGGGAGGTGGGCGACGATGTCACCGCCAACATCCGGACGATCAAGTCGATCCCGCTGTCGCTGTTAAACGGCGACGATGTCCCGAGGGTGCTGGAGGTGCGCGGTGAGGTGTATATGCCCACGCGTTCGTTCGTCGAGCTGAACCGGATGCGGGCGGAGGCGGGGGAGCCGGCGTTTGCGAATCCGCGCAATGCGGCGGCCGGCTCGCTCAAGCTGCTCGATGCCCGTGTCACCGCGACGCGGAATCTCGCGTTTTTTGCGTACGCCGTCGGCGAGGTCTCGCAACCGCTGGCGGCCGATCATTACCATACGCTGCAACGATTCCGGACGCTGGGCCTGCCGGTCAATCCGCACATCCGCCGGGCGAAGGACATCGACGAGGTCATCGAGGTCTGCCGGAGCTGGAGCGAGAAGCGGTTCGAGCTGGACTATCAGACTGACGGCATGGTCGTCAAAGTCAACCGGTACGACCAGCGTGACATTCTTGGCACCACCGGGCGAGCCCCGCGCTGGTGCATCGCGTACAAGTTTCCTGCCGAACGGGCCGAGACGGTAGTCGAATCGATCGCGGTGCAGGTGGGCAAGAGCGGGATTCTGACGCCGGTGGCGAATCTGACCGCGGTGCGGCTGTCGGGCACGACGGTCCGGCGGGCGAGCCTGCACAACTTCGATGAGATGCGGCGGCTCGACGTGCGGCCGGGGGACACCGTCGTGATCGAGAAGGCTGGCGAGATCATTCCACAGGTGGTCGAGGTGAAAAAGCAGCGGCGGCCGAAGGGGGCCCGGCCGTTCGAGACGCCGAAGAAATGTCCCGTCTGCGACAGCGACGTCGTCAAGGACGAGGCGGGGGTCTACGTCCGCTGTCCGAATCCGGACTGCAGCGGGCAGTTGAAGGAGCGGCTGCGCTACTTCGCCGGACGCGGTCAGATGGACATCGAACGCCTCGGCGCCTCGCTGATCGAGCAGTTGGTTGATGGCGGGCTCGTCGAGGGATTCGCCGATCTGTATCGACTGCAAAAAGAGGACCTGGCCGCGCTGGATCGCATGGCTGACAAGAGCGCCCAGAACGTGCTCGACGGGATCGAGGCGAGCAAGCGCCGGCCGCTGTGGCGCTTTCTGGCCGCCCTCGGGATTCGCCACGTCGGGGGCCAGTCGGCGCAGGTTCTGGCTGACCATTTCGGCTCGCTCGAGGCGTTGCGCAACGCGAGCCTGGAGGAGCTGGAGGCGATCGACCAGATCGGGCCGGTCATGGCCGAGAGCATCTATGCGTATTTCCGCGAGCCCCGGCATCGCGCGATCATCGCCGATCTCGTAGCCGCTGGCGTGCGGCCGCAGGCCGAAGCGGCCAAGCCGCGCACCGGCGCGCTGGCCGGCAAGACCGTCGTGGTCACCGGCTCGCTGGAGCACTTCACGCGGCAGCAGGCCGAGCAGGCGATCAAGGACGCCGGCGGCAAGGCGTCCGGCAGCGTGAGCAAGAAGACCGACTTCGTCCTGGCGGGGGCCGAGCCCGGCAGCAAGCTCGACAAGGCTCGGCAGCTCGGCGTGACCGTCATCGGCGAGCGACAATTCATGAAGATGCTTTCCAGAGAGGCATAGTGACATGAACGAACAGGATGCGAAGTTCATGCTCTCGGCGTTGAAGCTGGCAGAGAAAGGAATCGGCTCGGTCGAGCCCAATCCGGCGGTCGGCTGCCTCATCGTCAAGGCCGGCCAGCTCGTTGGCAAGGGCTACCACAAGAAATTCGGCGGCCCGCACGCGGAGGTCAACGCGATCGAAGACTGCCGCAACCTCAGCGTCAAGCCCGAAGGCGCGACGATGTACGTCACGCTCGAACCCTGCTGCCACCACGGCAAGACCGGGCCCTGCACCGAGGCGATCCTCGCCGCCCAGATCGCCCGCGTCGTCGTCGCCGTGCTCGATCCGTCGCCGCACGCCGGCGGCAAGGGCGTCGAGCGCCTGCGTCAGGCGGGCGTCGAGGTCGAGGTCGGCCTCTGCGAGGACCAGGCCCGCCGGCTCAACGCGCCGTTCTTCAAGCACACCACCACCGGCAGGTGCTGGGTCGTGCTCAAGTGGGCCCAGAGCCTCGACGGCAAGCTCGCGTACACGCAGCAGGGCCCCGAGCGCCGATGGATCTCGAACGAGCTGAGCCGCAAGGACGCCCACCGGCTGCGCCGCCGCGCCGGCGCGATCCTCGTCGGGGTCAACACGGTCCTCGCCGACGACCCCATGCTGACGCCGCGACCGAGCAAGGGCAAGAAGCCCGTCCGCGTCGTGCTCGACAGCACGCTGCGAATTCCGCTGAAATCGCGCCTCCTGCGCACCCCTAAGGCGAGCCCCGTCCTGGTCTGCACGCGCCGCTCGGCCATCGATGCCAATCCCAAACACGCCGAACGCATCGCCAAGAGGGGAGCCGAGCTTCTCGCCTGCGACGGCTCGTCCGAAGCCTGCGACCTGCATTCGCTGCTCGACGAGTTGGGCCGCCGCGGCGTTCAGCAGGTGCTCGTCGAGGGCGGCCCGAAGGTCCTCGCATCGTTCCTGAAGCAGGGATTGGCCGATGAAGTCTGCGTGTACGTGGCGCCGAAGATTCTCGGCGCGCAGGGCGCTGTTGAGATCGCCGGGCCGATGGCTTCGCTGGCCGCAGCGGTCGGCCTGGACCACGTCCAGATCAAAGCCTTCGCCGAAGACGTACGAATCACCGGATGCCTGACGGGAGAATGAGCCTTTCCCGTCCTGAAAAAGGCCTGCCGTGAGATCTGCGCGGACACAAAAACACCGGGCCCGACGCAAAATCATTTGACCCGACGCCCGCTTTTGCGTATACTATAGATGTTGCGAGTGCACACGGAGATCAGTTGGTCTCGAAAGCACGACCCGCGGTATGTGCGATACGGCTCATCGCAACAAGGAGACGGGCCTACAACCGATTGCTTTACTCAAGCCCTCGTCTCCTTATTTTTTGCGCTCATTTCGCCCATCCCCCCATCGGCAAGCATAGCTTGCCGCTGCCACCCGTGCCTGAGCAACCCACAGTCCGATCGCTGTATGGCAGCAACAAACGCTACCTTGGCGGTGCGGCGGTTTGTAGTGACGCCGTCAGGCGTTGCCTTCCCTGAGAGCGGTGTGTGACAGGCCCTCACGGGCCCACTACAAACGGGCGCGGGCCGTGGGCGTTCTGATGAACAGGGGGTTGGGCGTCGGATTCTGGCAGAGCTTGATGGCCTTGGCGAGTTCACCCTGGCAGAGAGACCGGCTGTGGTCGCACGGCTGTCCGGTGTAGTAGCGTTCGAGAAGGGGCAAGGCCCGCGCGTCGCGTGCCTGGCCGAGGGCCCAGACGGCGTAGTTGCGGTCGTGCAAGGAATGGGACTCGGACTGGACGTAGGCCATCAGGGCCGCGACGTCATCGCCGGGATGCGGGTGATCTTGCTGGGCCACGGCGCACCACTTGTCGAGACCGGATTGAATGCTCAGCCGCAAACCGCCCAGCGCAGCCGCGGCGCAGAACAGCAGCACGAGCACGCCAACGGCAATCGTCTTCTGAATTCTCTTGAGATGCATGGCTGTCTCCTTCCCTTGCGCGGTGGAGTTCGCCTGGGGCCTTCGCCCCAGTCGCAGCATCTGCGGCCGCGAACCTCGATTACACCATACGGTCGCCGTCAGCAGCGGTCAACCTGGCTGCCAGGGGCAAATGTGTCTGTGCGAATTTCGCGGCAAGGCCCGTTTTCCACCACGGAGCGCCCTGTGTGGCAGCGGCAAACGGAGCAAGGCGGGGTTTGCCGATGGCTTCGACGGCACGCGTATCACCATCGGCAAGCGCTGTTTGTAGTGGCGTCGTGAGACGCTGCTTCTCATGGCCTCGATGCCCCTTCGGCTTCGCTCAGAGCCTGCCCTGAGTGCAACCAAATGGGGCAAGCTCTCACGGGCATACTATAGACGGCTCTCACCCGCTCCCTCGGCAGGGACAATGTGTGTGAAAACATCCTGGCAGGCGCGTGGCAGCCTCAAACCGTAGCGCAGCGGAGGTTTAGGGATGGTGGATCTGACTGGCGAAGCGATAGCAGAAGGTCACCTATGCGCTGAACCATCCCCAAGCTCTTCGAGCTTGAGGCTGCCACCCAGACGCTTCAACGGCTCAGGAATGCCGGTGCCCTAAGACCTGCACAAACACTGGATAATCGCGTCGGCAGAAGACCGTTGACGCCACAGAGGTATTCCTGTAGACTATATCCCGGATGTGCGAAGGGAAGCTATGCGCCGAGAGGCTCTCACAATCCGGTCCACTGCCCCGCAGTCTGGTGGCGGCGCCGAATGGTCCGCCCGGTCGGCGGAGTACCACACTCCCGTTCTCCGTGCGCCAAACACTATCGTAAGGGGTCACCCCGAACGCCCGGATGCCAAGTCCATGTCCGTTATTATCCTCGCTTGTCTTCTGGTCGCTTGCGGAGGTGAGGTTCGTGGAGCGACCACGTTCATGCTCTCGCCGCAAGGATATTCTCCTGTCACGAGGACTTTGCTCATCCACAGTTACACTGCACTGGAGGATAGCAACGAAGGACCGAGGTGCCTGATCGCGTATGATGAAGTGACTGGTTCGGTCAAGCGGGTAGCCAGCCCCGGGCGTGTGGCGCCTACGGATTGGGCGTGGGTGCCGGGCCGGGCAGCCTTTGTGGGAGTAGATCTGGAACAAGTTATCCTCTTCGAGAAGGAAAGCTCCGGGGACGGCTACACGGCCACGCCGATTCCATGCCCGGGCGCCGACGTTCTTCCCTTGCGATGCTCCTGGAGCCCGACAGGTCGGTCGCTGGCCGTGAATTGCAAAAACATGGCAAACCGTGGGCGCTGCGAGTTGTGGATTTACAGGTTCGGGGATAAGGCATTGTGGAAGACGGGCGTGGTCCTGGATCATCGCGCGGTAATCTGGGAAAACGACGACCTTCTGTATGGGACGAGGGGCAATGCGGTGCTGGCAATCAGGCTGACCGGCGAAAAAGCGAGCATAGTCCGTACGACTCGTGTCTGGGGAGAACGCATAGCTCTCTATGGCATGTACTCGGGGGAGCCGTTGCTCGGCTCCTCTAACGTGATACGACTTGGCGACCACAAGGGGCTGGCTTTTCTCGATCAACCGTCGCCCACGTTCCGGGTGATCGGCACGGAGAAGACGATATTTGTATCGGCATCCCCCACGCATTTGGCCGCATTTGGCACACGTGGAAATCACATAGCCACGAGCGACCCGGGCAGACTGATCACGTTCGGTTCCGTAAAAGACTCAAACACGGTGTATGGTCTGGCCGACAGCAGTCTTGTGTGTGTTTCTGTCGAGAAGGGGGCTCTCAAGGTCCAGACCGTGGCGGACCTGGGCAGTCTGACAGGAATCGGTACGGACCGGTAGGGAATAACGATGCCAGCTACGGATGGCATAGTGGAACGTAGAATGGGCTCTGCCCCTGGACTTTCGATGAGGTCAGGCAATTCGGAGGGATACCTGTGGAAGCGTCACGTATGAGAATGTCGCTTGTTTCCATTCTCCTGGCGGGTGCCGTATTTACCGGTGTTGGCATGGTCCACGCCAGTGAACACGGCCTCCGCGCGGAAGAAGTGAAACGGGCTCAGCGAGAGCCGGTGGATGCAAACGCCCTGTACGGGAATCTACGCGAGAAGCTTGAGGTGGTATGCACCTCGGCTATGGTCTCATCGGAGGTGACAAACGCAGGCCACAAGTTGGCGCGTGACAGGAACAGGCTTGAGCGAAGGCTGACGTTCTCGTTGGATCTCAAGATTCTCGATTCCAGCAATCTGGTCGGATTGGACGTGAACCATCCGGTCATTCTAACGGCCGTGGATGGAGATAGTACTGACATTCGTTGGCTTCCGAGGTCTTACCCTGTGCGGGAGTATCGGGCAGCCAAGGGGTTTGGCGGATGGGGTAGCGTGCAACTGCCGCGTGCAGTGGTGCAACTGATCCTCGCCCCAAGTCAGGCTATACCTGCTTCGGTGGCAGAACTGACGGGGTATTTCCACGCGCTCTATGCCGAGAAGGTGATCGAAGTGGATATTCCATTCGAGCCGAACCACCCCTGGATCGACGCCGCCCCGGATCTGCGCATCGCTGTGACAGTGGATACCCCCCCACGACCAGGTCCGATCGAGTATCGGACCTTCATTCTGTCAGGTTCACCTCACCGCTTCACCGTACCGACAGCGCCCCGTGCGTTGTACGAATATCGCACGCTCGTGCAGTCGACGACAGGGCAGGCCGTTCTTGCCCTGGAAGATCGCTGGATCATGGCGGTTTCGTGGTCGCTGGGGGACTACGTGGTCATCGGAACCGAGCTTTATGATTCTCAGACAAACAAGCTTGCGTTACCGGAGGAACATGTCTGGAGTGATCCGTTCGGTAAGCACGCAGCAGCATGTTTTGGCAAGCTCGAGCAGCATGACCAGAATGACTACGACACCATACGTCATCTTATCGCGGTCCATCCCGTAGAGGTGAAGATACCATTTGTGCTGACCAACATCCCGATCCCGGGGCTTGGCCCAACCCAGGCGAAGTGAGATAGCAGGGGGTGTTCACGGTGGCCTGGCAGGGCTGGCCCCTGAATGCTGGCCCGCATGTGGTCGCGGACTGGCCATTGCGGCCGGTCAGATGGTGGCCTCGATACCGTACATCTGGCAGAAGCGGCGCAGGACCTTGGCGTGGTTGCCGTAGATCATCACGAGGTGGTGCCCTTTGAGGTCGGCGACGTCCTTCAGTTCGTTGATCGTCGTCTCGACGTTGGTGCGGCAACCGCCCGTCTGCGGGATGGGCGGGCAACTGATCGTCTCGCCTGAGTATACGAGCATCTGCGGGACATCCTGTTCGGAGGGGGCGTGCAGGTACTTCGCGATCGTCACCTCCTGCCCGGGCGAGAAGAGCACGCGCGGCACGCAGCCCCATCCCGCCTCGGCGTGATTCATCAGCGTATACGGTTCCGGCCGGGCATCAGGCCCCGCCATGTGCGAGGCGCTGGTGCAGTGCGCGCAGAAGTAGTGGTTCAGCTCGGTCTCCACGGCGGGGTTGTGCTGGAAGCCGGGTCGGTCGAACAGGTATTGCAGAAGCATCATCGTCAGCGTCGCATCCAGGTCCGATTCGCAGCCGGCCGGAATCCCCTCGTCCCGCAGGTCCATGAAGCCCATGCACGGCGGCACGTGCCGATGCGGGTGCTGGAGCCCGGGCAGGCAGTCCATCATGACCGCGTCCACCCTCGCCTCGGCCACCACCTTCTTCAGGGCGACCGCCGCGCGGGCCGCGTCGAGGATGTCCTCATCACTGGGCTGATGAACGTGGGTGGCTTGGGTCTTGTACCGGTTGGCGAGCGCCTTGACCTGGTCCGTTGGTCCGGTCCGCTGGAACTCCTCGATGAAGCCGGTGTTGGCGACGGTGTCCACCGTGGTGCCGAGGTGCGCCACGGTCTGTCGTGTCCCGGCCGAGCGGGCGATGTTCAGGATGCGGCTCTGTTTCATCCAACCGGCGGCCCGGACCATCCGCATGCCATTCTCGACCGCCTCAAAGCTGTCGAGCCCGTTGATCATATACACGCCGGGCTTGCGATGCAGCTCACGGACCATGCCGACCAGCAGCACTCCGAGCGGGGCAAGGACAACGGTCGGGAGTCTCGTTTCTTCGACGATCCGCGTGAGGTGCGGCCAATGGCCCTTCTTGAACGGTACGAGGAACAGCGCGTCCGGCGGTTCCGCTTTGACCTGGCGGATGAATCGATCCGCCGCATCGCCATCGGTAAGCGGGTCCCGTTCGATGGCGATTCGCAGACCCAGCCTGCGCTCCAGGTCCTGGAGTTTGGCCATGTACTGTAGTTGGCGACCCTCTGCGTCAAACGTCGAGCCGGGCCAGCTATAATACCCGACTTTCCGGAGTTCCTCCGTAGGAGGGTAAACAAATGCGGCCCGTATGACCGGTGGTGTTTTGGCCTGCCCCGCCGGCCGGGCCAGAGCCGCGCCGACCAGCCAGCCACGGCTGGTCAGTGAAAGGGCCGCCGCCGTGCCACCGACAGCCTGCAGGAACGTGCGTCTGGAAAACTGCGTCGAGGTGTGTGACGGTCTCATCGTCGACCCTTTCCTGTAGATCGGATGGCGGATCTTGCCAACTGTCCATAGTCGTCAACGTTGAACCAGAGTATACAGGGGTCTGTGTCATGATGCGAAGAGATTTGCCGATCGCCGGCACATCGGAGCCGGCCCGTGGAGGAGACAGATCACAAGACAGGGGGGAGGTGTGCGGTGCACACCCCATCTCCCCGGCATGCGGCGGAATCGAAGCGGGGCCTTGTCGGCGGGGTGTCTTTGTGAGTATGATCGACGAGCGAAGATGGCTCTGTTCGTTTGGGACGGGCAAGGTGATATCGATCAAGCCGCACCATTTTGTGGACATCATCACGGCGTTCGGGGATGGGTGCACGCGGTTCGAGCCGCATCCGTACGGGCATGCAGTGCACCGCGTCGCGGCCGAGATTCTGGCTGACCGCGACGCGATGATCCGCATCGAGTTCGGGGCCGACGACATCTGCGGCCCGTGCCGGCACAATATCGACGGCCTCTGCGACGACACGATCGACACATCCTTTCGGCCCCAGGCTCCAAAGTCCAAGCGTCAGTACAACCTCCTGCTCGATGAGCGCTGGGCCGAGAGGCTGGGCCTGCGGCCGGGCGACGAGTTGACCGCCCGCCGGTTCTGCCTGCTCCTGCGGGACCGGGCCGGCGACATCAGCGACATCTACCGTGAGAACCCCGCCGAGCGAACCGCCCAGAGGCACACGAAGCTGCAAAACGGCCTCGCCTGGTTCCTCGCATAGACTCGCGGCGTCCTCAGTTCTCGCGGCGTCCGGCGATCTTCTCGATCGCGTCGGCCGCAGCGCGCTGCACCTGTTCTTCCGGATCGTTCAGGCACTGGCGCAGGGTCGGCAAGGCGTCGCGGGCCGCAGCGCCGATCGCGCCCAAAGCCTCGGCGGCGGGTTTGCGAACGTGCCACTCCTCATCGCTCAAGGCCTCGATCAGATGCGGGACCGCCGGCTCCGCTGCACGTCCAATAGCGGCCAGCGCCGCGGCTGCAGGTTTGCGAACTTGCCACTCCTCGTCGCGTAACGCTTCGATCAACTGCGGGACGGCAGGTTCGGCCGCACGTCCGACGGCCGCCAGCGCCTCGGCCGCGGGCCTGCGAACCTGCCATTCGTCATCACGCAGCGCTTCGATCAGGGCCGGCACCGCTGGTGCCGTTGCCGGTCCCATGCGTGACAGCGCCATGGCTGCCGCTTTGCGCACGCGCCACTCCTCGTCAGCCAGTCGTTCGACGAGGTGGGGGACGGCTGCCTTGCCCGCCCGCCCCATGTCCGCCAGCGCCTGGGCCGCTTTCTCCCTTTCCAGCCATTCGTCACTGGAGAGGGCCTCGATCAGGCGGCGCACCTCGGGGTTCTCTGTCGCGTCCGCCGCCGGGCTTGCTGTCGCACGTGGCGAGAACTGACTCTTGATGACGTCGAACAGGGGATTGTCCCGGCGGACCAGCGGAGGATTTTGGCCGGCTTCTCTGGCCTGCCAGTAGGCAGCGCCCAAGCTTTCTGTGCCCAGCTCGTAGTCGTACCCGTCCCAGCCATCCTCGCGAAAGGAATAGAACGCCCAGTGAAGACCGCGTTCGTTCAGGATGCCGATCACATCGGCGAGGTACGCGGCGGCGCCGGGGTTGCGACGATAGCAGCCGAACTCGCCGCAGACGAGCCGGTTGATGGGAATCTCGCGTGACTCGGCCCACTTGAAGAACGGCGACAGGTAGCGTTCCATCTGTCGTTTGTTCCAGTCGACCTTCTTCTCGGCGTACGGAATCTCACCGGGATAGACATAAGGTTCTTCCCGGCGGAAATTCTGATGATTGGTGAACGCGTAGGGCTCGTACATGTGGAACGCGTAGAGCACCTTGTCGTCGCGGACCCTGGGCCAATAGACGAACGCGCTGGGCTGGGCGAACCAGCCGGCGTCCAGCATGATGGGCGTTTGCGGATCGACCTGGCGAATCGCGGCGATGACGGTTGCGTAGAAGGCGGGCAGATCGTGCGAGGTCCCGCGATGCTTGCGATACCAGGCCTCGTAGCGCGAGACGTCGCCGTGCTCGACGAGCCCCGTTTCCATCTCCGGCGTCGGCTCGTTGAGAATGTTGTAGGCGCAGACGGCGGGGTGGTCCTTCAGGCTCGCCGCCAGCTCGCGCCAGAAGGCCGCTGACTGCTGCCAGTGGATCTTGTCGTTCCACAAACGCAAGTCACGCCGGTTGTCATTGTTCTGGATCCAGCGATTGCCGGGCAGCCCGAGCGGCGCGATCACGACTTTGATATCGTACTTCTGCGCCCAGTCGAGGACTTCGACGAGTCTCGCGAAATCCTGCTGGACCACTCCCTGGAAGTGGTCCGCATCGCCCATGAGGAAGTCGCGTCCTTGTCCCTTCCATTTGGCATAGGCCAGACGGACCCAGTCGACGCCGAGAGCGTGCGCCGCGGCAAACCACGCCTCGCTGGGCGCGACGTTGAAACAATTGGCCCCTTTGCGCTGCGTGTCCCAGAAGGATATCTTCTCCGCCGCCGTTAGCGGCCCGACGAGAGCCAGTAACGCAGTGACGGCGAGAACCAGCCGTCGGGTTGTCCTTCCAACCATGAGTCGCCTCCATGAAAGAATGATGTTGATGTTCTCCATCGCATCGGTCCATTGCCACAGCCAGTCGTTCTCCGCGCGTAAGGATACCGCCTGTCGGAATGCCGATGCAGTTGACCATGTCACGCTGTGTGCTGATGCTCTATTCCCGGAGCAGTCTCTCCAGGGACTGGGCGGCCGCCTGCCGTCGCTGCCATTCCGGGTCCAGCAAGGCGTCAATCACCTCAGGGATCGCCGCCTTGTCACCAACCGCGATCTTCTCGAGCGCACCGGCGACAGCACGGCGCACGCGCTGTTCCGGATCGTCGAGCCGCTTCATCAGAATCGGTATCGCGGCCACCGCGTCGCATCCAATCGCTCCGAGGGCCAGGGCCGCGCTTTCGCGAACGTGCCACTCGTCATCGTCGAGCACTCTGAGCAGTTGTGGCATCGACGGTTTCGAGGCGGGCCCGATGGCCGCCAGCGCGGTTGCCGCCGCGCGGCGGACGTGCCATTCTTCGTCGCCGAGGGCGTCGCTCAGCGCCCCGACGGCGGGTTTCGAGGCCGGGCCCAGGACGGCCAGTGCCTCCGCCGCCGGTCGACGCACGTGCCATTCCTCGTCATGCAGTGCGGCGATCAGGGCCGGGACGGCGTCTGCGCCCGCCGGACCCGTCGTCGTCAACGCTACGGCCGCCGCCTTGCGTACCCGCCATTCCTCGTCGGTCAGGGCCTCGATCAGCGCCGGTATCGCAGCCGTCTTGGCCCCGGCCGCTTGAGCGAGAGCGATCGCCGCCTGCTCGCGCTGTCGCCAGTCGCCGCCGGCGAGGGCTTGGGCCAGGGACAGGACATTCGGTTCGACGCCCTCCGCGGACGGGACTGCGTCGGCGAGCGAAGGCTGGTCTTCGGCTGCGATTGCCGCGTGGATCTCCAGGGAACTGGCCGCCAGGACGGCCAGACCGCCGAGCAGCGCAACCCACAGCATCTCCGCTCGCCCCAATCGGACGGCGTGACTGACGCCGGAGCTGACCAGACGCTGCACGCGCCGGCCCAGTGACGACCGGAGATTCACGACACCGATCCCCACCCTCTCGGACGGGCAACATCCCAGCCTTTGGGCAATGTCCACCAGCCGGCGGGCATATGCCTGCCGCTGCCCGACACAGGATACGGCGATGTCGTCGCACGCTTCCTCGTTCGTCTGCTCCATCTCGCCGGCCAGCCTGCGGATCAGTGGTTGGAAGAAACACAGAGCGCCGACGAGCCGACACAGCAGGCTCCAGAGGCAATCGCGCCGCCGCACATGCGCCAGCTCGTGCGCGAATACCTGCGCATCGGCCATGTCCGGATGCGCCTGGGGCAGGAGAATCGCAGGCCGGAACGTCCCGATCAGGAGCGGGCTTGCCACCGCGGGACTGACCGCGACGCGCGGGGCTTTGAGTCCCATCCTTCCGGCCATTTCGTCGCACATCGCGATGGCCTCTTGCGAGGCAGGGCTGGCCTGCGCAAGCCTGCGTCGAGCACGGAGACAGTCGCATCCCAGGCGTCCCAGCAGCAGCGTCGCTCCTGCGATCCAGCAGACGCTCAGGAGAGAATACAGCATGGGCAGACTCGGCCGCATCCGCGAATGCGGCACGTCAAGCACCACCTGGATAGAGTCCGGCGCCTCCGTCGGCACGCGAGCCCCAACACGCACCGAATAGGAGCCCGGGTCCGCGCTCGCAGGCGGTGACTCACCCACGCTCATCGACGCGGAAGCAGCGGGGCTTCCTTGCGGGATGGAAACGTCCAACAGGTCCAGGCCGCACAGGCCGCCGGCCAGCGGACAGATCAGTACCGCGAGTAACGTGCCCCGCAGGACGGCCGAACGCAATGCTGCACTGCGCCGGCGCAAGAAACCACAGGCCGCCAATCCCAGACAGATCAGCAACGTGGACTGGAAGAGGGTGCGAGCCGCCCATGCCACCACGCAGGCGGCCGGCTCCGCGTACTGTACAGCAAGGTCCATCATGGCTGCTCCTCCATGGCTTCGACCAGTCTCTTGATCTCTTCGAGCTCGTCGCGAGAGATGCTCTCCTCTTTGAGCAGATACGCCATCAAGCCGCTCGTCGAGCCGCCGAAGAGACGCTCCACCAGCCCGCGAATCTCCGTCCGGGCCACGTTGGCTCGATGGAGCAGCGGATAGAAGACGAAGGTGCGTTCCTGCCGCCGGTGCGAAACGGCTCCCTTGGCCTCCAGTTGGCGCAGCAGCGTCTGAACCGTGCTGTGGGCGATCCGTTCGCCGCGATTCAGGACGTCGCTGATCTCGCGGGCGCTGGCCTGGCCCTTCTCCCACAACACCTCCATGATCCGCAACTGCACTCTACCGAGTTTGGGACCCTTCATGCCACGTCTCCTCGACTTGTCTGAACCGATCCAGCCGCAACAGCCTATAGTTTATCTAAGTAAATCTACCACAATAAACACTATCGTCAATCCCTGTTCCTGCGCATGAGCAGAAATATTTACTACAGTAGATTTACTGCGGTACACCAAGCCGCCCCGGTGCCCACCCATCCGCCTTCTCGCGGAGCGGCCTGGAGATGTGCTGCCCTCCGGACTGTCCCCGAGGTTGGCCTGCCACGCAGCGGCAGGGGCCTTCTACGAGGTTTCTGACGCTTGATCCACGCCAATGGCGGGCAAGCCCCACCCCATCGCCAGCGCTGTTCGTAGTGACGCCGTCAGGCGTCACCTTCTCTGGACGCGGCCTGCGATAGGCCCTCACGGGCCCACTACGAGCGGCTTCCTTGCGCCACCTCCGGACGGGTGACTGCATTGCGGAAGGCGGTTGACGCCGGGGCGGCATTTCTGTAAACTATATCCTGAACATGCGAGGGGTAGCTATGCGCCGAGAGGCACCCACAATCCAGTCGACCGACCCGAAGCCGGGAGGGGGTGCGGAATGGTTCGCCGAGACGGTTGCATGCCTCTTTGATTGCTTTTAGGCGTAGCGGAAGGAGGACGAGTCCATGTCATGGCGAGCAGAATTCAAGCGGTTCTTGGTGGCTGCATCGAGCACGATATTGGGGATGATGTTGCTTTGCTGTATCGCTGCGGTTGACGCATCCGAAGATCAGCCCAACGTTGAGCCGAATGACCTGCGATGGGACTTGGCCGAGAATCTCGAGTTCCGGTGGACCACCACGGATCTGTCGGCCAAGGTGATTCGGGACCAAGGTGTCGATGTATTCGAGCGGGAGCTTACCATCTCCGGCACGTTACATATCCTTGAGCTCGAGGGATTCGTAACCATTGAACGGGATCGGCCGTGGATTCTCCGTGTCTTGGATGCGCACGGAAATGCCGTGCCGTGCGAGTTCGGACAATGGTCGGGTCGTTGGTACGAGAGCAACGTCTGGCTGCCGGACTCCGGAATGCGCACTTCCTGGTTCGGCCCGTCCAGTTTGGCGCTGCGCTTCCCGGCCAACCCCGACGAACCAGTGCCCTCATCACTGGGGCAGATCGTGGGGTACGTCTATGTCCTTCTCGCCGACGAGATACTGTTTCTGGATATCCCCTTCGATCCCGACGGGGGCTGGCATGAGCCGGAGCCCGCCCCGGACCTTCAGATTTGCATAGATCCAACGACACCACCATGCCCCGGGCCGCTCGAGTACATACCCGTCGAGGTTCTGCCCGGCACTCCAAAGGGTCTTTGGGCCTTCCCTTACCGGCCCACGACACCCGTTCCGCTCTACAGTTACACGACGTGGATCAGGTCGAAGAGCGGTGCACCGGTGATGGCCTTGCGGGACAGGATGGGGCTTTACCTTCGAGATGACTATCCTCTCGGCGACTACGCGATTCTGAGAACGGAGTTGTACGATTCCGTGGAGCAGACGTCAGTCATCGTTCCAACCCAGGAAATCAAGAGCGGCGTCTCGGACGTTCGCGGGACCTGGTGTCGGGGGCAAATGGAGAAGGGCAAATATGATGCCTATGACACCATCCGCCATGTCATCGCCGTCCATCCAGTGGAAGCGAAGATCCCCTTCGTACTCCGTGACATCCCCATACTTGGCACGGAGGTGACCGACAAATAGGTACATGCTCCGATCGAGGTTGAGCCGGCAAGCATGAGTGGACCCACGCCTGCTGTTGTGCGAGGGAGCCAGGAGCAAGAAGACGTTGATTGTCCTTGGTGTCCCACTGGAGGGATGTGCATGACGAAGGAGAAAGGCTTGCGTGCGTTAGGCGCCGTCGGCGTTGTGCTGCTGTTGTTGACGGCCCTGCTCTCTTGGACCCGACCGTGGTGGTTGTACCGCGTGTGTACGGCGATCGACGTCAATAGCGGAGACATCGCCCGGCAGAGCTATCTCTGCGGTCGGCAGATCAGCGAGGATGTTCAGGAGTCGGCGTTCTCGCAAGAGGTGCGCCGGCTCGGCATCGCCGGCCCGAAGGGGCGCCATTGGAGAACTGTCACCACCAAAACGGCGTTGAGTAGCGAAACCGCTCACGGTCCTTACGGCAACCTGATCAACGAATGCAACTTGATTATGTGGTTTCTGGATCGCTTCGAAGTGCCGGATGCGGAGCGCTCCGCCGTCTTGTCAGAGACCCTGACCGTACTCCAGGCCGGAGATATGATCGAGTTGAGCCACCTGGAGAGCCGCCTGGGAAAGAATCTGGTCCTGCTCCCATGGGAGACAGAAGGACACTTGGGCACGTCGGAGGACGAGGTGGCCGACTAAGCAGCCGAATGGTGGAGTCTGATGGTGGGAATAGTACGGAAAGAGGACAATATCGTGAGCGGGGCGGGTGACGTCAGTCCGCCGGATCGCCAAGGAGGTCGATGGTGAGGTGGCCGCGCATCTGATAGCTTGGCTCTTGCGGTTTGGGTCATGGGGTTGCAGTCGGGCGGAGGATCGGGTCTGATGGGGGTGTGGCGTTGGGCCTTGTGGGGCGACGCCGGTTCTTTGTTCGCTTGGAAGTACTGACACCCGATTGCAGGAGGTTTCCCATGAGCAGGATGGTCTCGGTTGTATTGATGATGATTTCGTTCGCCGCCCTGGCGGGGCCGGCGGGGGGGCAGGTGAGCGATGCGGCGTGGCTGCGGCTGTTCGACGGCAAGACGCTCGACGGCTGGAAGGCCAGCGAGAATACGGGGACCTTCACCGTCCAGGATGGGGCGATCGTCGCGCGCGGGGCGCGGAGCCATCTGTTCTACACGGGGCCGGTCGAAGACGCTCAATTCCAGGACTTCGAGCTGAAGGTCGAGGTGATGACCGAGCCGGGCTCCAACGGCGGCATCTACTTCCACACGCGGTATCAGGAAACCGACTGGCCCCGGCGGGGGTGCGAGGTCCAGGTGAACAACAGCTTCGCCGCCGACCCGCGCAAGACCGGCAGCCTGTACGGCATGCAGGACGTGCGGACCGACTCGGCCAAAGACAAGGTCTGGTTCACCGAGCACATCATCGTGCAGGGCAACCATGTCACGGTCTTCGTCGATGACAAGAAGGTGGTCGACTGGACGGCGGAGGGGCGGCAACTCCGGGGCGGCACGTTTGCCCTCCAGGGGCACGACCCGGGCAGCACGGTCCGCTATCGGAACATCTACGTCAAGCCGCTGCCCGTTCTTGATTTCCCCATCGTGGACTATCACGTCCACCTCAAGGGCGGCCTGACGCTCGACGAGGCGGTCGCGATGTCGCAGCAGCGGGGCGTCAAGTTCGGCATCGCGGAGAACTGCGGCGTCGGATTCCCCACGACCAACGACGCGGCGCTGGAGCCGTTCCTCAAGAGGCTCGAAGGTGCGCCGGCGTACCGCGCCATGCAGGCGGAGGGGCGCGAGTGGGTGACGATGTTCTCGCCCGAGACGATCGCGAAGTTCGACTACGTCTTCACGGACTCGATGACGTGGACGAACGACGCGGGCAAGCGAATGCGTTTGTGGATTCCGAGCGAGGTCGAGATCGACGACAAGCAGGCGTTCATGGACATGCTGGTCGAGCGGACGGTGGGGATTCTGACGAACGAGCCGATCGACATTTACGCCAATCCGACGTTTCTGCCCGCGGAGATCGCGGACGAGTACGACACGCTCTGGACGGACGAGCGGATGGCGAAGGTGATCGACGCGGCGGTCAAGAACGGCGTGGCCATCGAGATCAACGCGCGGTACCGGCTGCCGAGCGAGCGATTCGTCCGCAAGGCCAAGGCGGCGGGCGCCAAGTTCTCCTTCGGGACCAACAACGGCGGACGCGACGACTTGGGCGATCTGGCATACAGCCTCATGATCGCGCGTCGGTGCGGCCTGACCGCCAGTGACATGTTCGTGCCCAAACCCGACGGCCGCAAGCCCATCCAGAGGAAGGGCCTGCCGAAGTAGTGTTCCGCCGACGCTCGGTCAGAAGCGAAGGTGCGGGCAGGCGCCGGTGAGGATCTGGCAGCCGTTCTCGGTGATCAGGATGTCGTCCTCGATGCGGACGCCGAGCTTGCCCGGGAGGTAGACGCCCGGCTCGATAGTGAGGATCTGTCCGGCCTGCAACGTCCCTTTGGACTCCGGCCGCAGGAACGGGTCCTCGTGGATCTCCAGTCCGATGCCGTGGCCCGTGCCGTAGCCATAGACGGGAAACCCGCTGTCGCGCACAACCTTGCGGGCCGCTTCGTCCACGTCGCGGAGTTTCGCTCCCGCCCTGGCGGCGGCAATGGCGGCGGCCTGCGACCGGGCGGTCACCTCGCAGGCGCGCCGGTACGCAGTGCTGGGCTTGCCCACCACGAAGCACCGCGTGATGTCCGCGGTGTACCCATCGTACCGGGCGCCGAAGTCGATCAGAATGGTGTCCGTCTTCCTCAGCCTTCTGGCGCCCGGCTGGTGGTGCGGGCGGGAAGCGTTGGGCCCGAAGGCGACGATGGTCTCGAATCCCGGCTTGCAGCCCAGCCGGCGGATCTCCAGGTCGACGATTCCCGCCAGCTCGCTTTCGCAGATTCCCGGCTTGAAGAACGCCGTCGCCCTCGCCAGCGCCTTGGCGGACAGCTCAGCGGCCTTCTTGATCCTGGCGAGCTCCGTGGCATCCTTGACGTTGCGGAGCTCCTCGGTGATGCCGCTGACGCCCTTGAGCGGGGCGCGCAGACCCTTTCTCAGGGCCTGATAGGCTGCCAGCGATACGGCCTTGTCGATCGCGACCGCGTCGCTCTTGAGCCTTTTGACGAGTTGGGCGGTCGCCAGGGTTATCGGTCCTGTCCGCTGCACGAAGCTCGTGCGCACGCATTCTTTCCGGGCCTGCTCGATGTAGCGGCTGTCGGTGATGAGGTAGACCGCGTTCGGGGTGATCGCGGCCCAACTGTCCTCGCCCCGGAAGGCGGTCACGTAGGTGACGTCGACGGCCTTGGTCAGGATCAGGCAGTCGATGCCCTTTTCACGGAGCCGGCGGCGGATGTCCTTTACGCGTTGCGGAATCGGTTGGGTCTTCATGGGTTCTCCGGCAGATTCTCGGTCTTTGTCGCGACGCTACGGATCGGCAGACATAATTAGCAGGAAACCAATCCCGGGGGAAGCTTTTTCGACCGCTCGTTTGGCTTGTCCGGTTCGGATTCCTATACTTTGTTTAGAAGCGAGATGGATGCGGAAGGAGGGTGGCCTGATACGGTCGGGCCGCATGTTTTCCGTGAGGGGAAAACGACTTTTCTTCAAGATTCATTTCCACGAGGAGGACGGCGCCGGCCGTCCTTTTTTTCTGCCTTGCCCGAACCCTGCCGGGGCATTAGACTGTCTGCCTGTTCCGATAAGACTCTCTAATCCTCTATAGAATAGTCTCTACTATGCTGTTGCCGATTCGGGTGAACATCCAGCCGCGACGCACGCCGTATGCCAACTACGCGCTGATCGTGCTGAACGTCGTTATCTTCACGGTGGAGTTCACGGTCCATCCCCTCAATGGGCAGTTCGTCTACCGGCTCTGGGTCGAAGACCTCATGCTCGTGCCCGGATTCTCGCCCTGGTGGACGTTCGTGACGTACGCCTTCCTCCACGCCGATTTCTGGCACATCCTGGCCAACATGTTCTTCCTCTATATGTTTGGCAAAAACGTCAACGACAAGCTCGGCAATCTGGCCTACATCGCGTTCTACATCTGCGGCGCGGTCGTCAGCGGGTTCGGCCAGGCCCTTTTCCATGCGGCGGTGCCGGTGCCGACGCTGGGGGCCAGCGGCGCCGTCGCGGCGGTGACAGGGGCTTACCTCGTTCTGTTCCCGCAGTCGCTTCTGACCATCGTTTACTGGTTCTTTTTCATCGGGACGATTGAGGTGCCTGCGCTGTACTTCATCGTGCTGAAGATGATCTTTCTGGACAACATCCTGGCGCGGGGGCAGGGCAACATCGCGTACGATGCGCATCTGGCGGGGTACGCCTTCGGCATCTTGATGACACTGCTTCTGCTGGCGGTCCGTCTGGTGAGCACGGATGGACTGGACCTGTGGACCATGATCAAACGATGGAATCGGCGCCGCCGGTACCGCGACGTCGTTGCGGGGGGCTACGACCCGTTCTCCGGGACCGAGGCGTGCCGGCCCGTCGAGGCGGTCGAGAAGAAAACCGTCGCCCAGATGCAAAAAGAGGAGGATGTGCGCGACCTTCGCGGCGCCATCGTCAAGCGGCTGGACGAGCACAATCTGGCGGGGGCGGCCGACCTCTACGTCCAGTTGATGAACGTCGACAGCGATCAGGTGTTGCCGCGCCAGCATCTGCTGGACATCGCCAACCAGTTGGCCAGCAGCCAGCGGGCCTCCGAGGCGGCCTGGGCCTACAGCCAGTTTCTGGCCCACTACGGCAACTATCAGCACGCCGAGCAGGTGGAGCTGATGCTGGGCCTGCTGTTCAGCCGGTACCTGAGCCGGCCGAAGGAGGCGATCGAACACCTGCAACGTGCCGCCGAGCGGCTCTCGGACCCGGCCCAGCTCCGAATGTGCCGGGACGAGCTGGCGAAGCTCCAGAGCTGACGGCCGGGACTTTTTCGGTCCGTGCGCCGGTGTCCGGACTTGAGGCTTGACAAAATCGCCCAGAGGCGGTAGCTTTACACGCTTAGGATGAAGGATCGACCTGCCAGCGGGCCGTTTCTGATGCATCGAAGGGAATTCTGAAAAGGAGGCAAGTAGGATGCAAGCTCGCGTGAAATCACAAAGGCGTGTGGTGCGCATAGCTTTTTGGGGGCGTTTCTCGCTTACCCTGTTGTCGATCGCGGCTGTGAGTCTGCCGGGTGCGGCGTGGGCCCAGCAGGATGCGAATCTGGCGGTGACCACGGAGATGGCCAGGGCCGCCGCCCTGCCGGACGGGCCGTCTGTGGCCGAGGTGATCGGCAACGACGTGCACGTTCGCTCCGGTCCCGGGACGAATTTCTACCATTGCGGCAAGCTCTACCGGGGCGACCGCGTCCAGGTCCTCAAGAGCCAGCAGGGCTGGTCGTGCATCGTTCCGCCGCCGGGGTGTTTCTCCTGGGTGGCAATGCAGTACGTCAGCATCAACATGGAGAACCCGACGGAAGGCATCGTCACCGGTGACAACGTGGGCGTGTACGCCGGCAGCGACTACGTCGAGCCTATCCATTCGACGAGCAAGCAGATCGTTCTCAATCGCGGTCAGAACGTCAAGCTCCTGAGCGAGGAGAAGGACGACTACTACAAGATTGCGCCGCCGGAAGGGGCGTATCTGTGGGTCAGCACGCAGTTCCTCCAGCCGGCCAGCTCGCCGTTGGGGGCGACGCCCATGGATATCGTCACCGGACCCAATACACCCGTCGAGACGCCGCCCACGCCGCAGGAGATTCGCACGGAGTCCGATCTGCTCGATACGTACTACGCTCTGACCAAGCTGGTCAAAGAAGAACGCGACAAGCCGATGGCACAGCAGAAGTACACCGAGATCAAGGAGAAGCTCAAGGTCATCGCGGAGAACAAGGAGGGCGGCCGTGCGGCTCGCTATGCGGACTTCACCCTCAAGCAGGTCGAGCGGTTCGAGCTGGCTTGCACCGTCGCCAGAGAAGTGGAGTTGCAGAGCAAAGAGCGGGAGAAGCTCAACGAGAAGATCGGCGAAGCGCGCCAGGTGCGGCTGGCGCAGATCGAGGACCTGGGCCGCTTCGCGGTCATCGGCAAGCTGGAGAGCACGAGCATCTATGCCCCGGCGGCCGGGCAGGCCAGGCGATACCGTGTGCTCGACGATTCGGGCAAAACGGTGTGCTATGTCTCGCCGACGGGCGCTGCGGCGGGGCTCGATCTGGAGAATTTCGTCGGGCACAAGGTGGGTCTGGTCGGAGAGATTCAGCCGCACCAGCCGACCGGCAGGGCGTTCGTGGAATTCTCCGAGATCGTTCCTCTCGATTAGAGACGGCGGATGCGAATCCCTTCATGCCGCCGGGATTCGCATTGATGTCAGGATAAAAGAAGAAGTCGCGTCTTTCAGGGACGCGACTTCTTTTCGTTTGGGCGTTGGCAGACAGAGCGGGCTGCCTGCGTCATCGCAGGTGCGATCAATCCTGGCCGGGCACCGCCGTGATATCGTCCGGAGGCGCGACCACTTCACCCTTCTCGAAGTCCTCCGGAGTCGGCTTGAGAGTGAGGTTGTAGTAGGGTGAACTCTCATTCTCCACAACGTCTTTCCAGCGAACGAGCTTGCCGGTATAGGTGGAGATGCGGCTCATGATGGCGGTCAGCGTCGAGGTCGCGACGTCGTGCGCCTCGTTGATGGGCTTGCCGCTCATGATGCTCTGAAGCATGTCGACGTGCTCCTGCACGTACGGATTGCGGTCGGGAAACTCGGGGACGACGATCTCCTTGGCCGCCTTCAGTCCGCCGCCGCCCCAGGTCTCGCCCTGGGTGCCGCGGAAGAACTCGCGGACGCTGCCGTCGGTGCCGTTGATCTGGCGGCACATGCTGTGGATGCGGAGGCCGTTGCCGTAATCGAGGTCGACGCTGAAGAAATCGAACTGATTGCCGGTCTTGCGACGGGCGCGGCCGCCAAAGCCCAGAGCGGACGTCGGCGTGCGGCCGATGTACCAGTTGGCGACGTCAAGGTTGTGGACGTGCTGCTCGACGATGTGGTCACCCGACATCTCCGTGAAGCTGACCCAGTTGCGCACCATGTAGTCGGCGTCGCTCTCGTCGGCTTTCTTGGTCTGGTACCACAGCGCGCCGCCGCACCACCAGACCGCGCCGCCGGCGATCTCGCCGATGGCGCCGCGCTCCAGCGCGTACTTGATGCGCTGATAGCCGGCCTGATGCCGCCGCTGAGTTCCGGCCACGACGGCCAGGCCCTTCTGCTTGGCCATCTCGCCAGCCGCGATGATCTTGCGACCGCCCGGCGGGTCCACCGCCACCGGCTTTTCCATGAACACGTGCTTGCCCGCGCGGATCGCCGCGTCGAAGTGCACCGGGCGGAAGTTGGGCGAGGTCGCCATCAGGACGACCTCGACGTTGGTGTCGAGCAGCTTCTTGTAGCCGTCGGCGCCGCCGAAGCATCGCGATTCGGGCACGTTGTGCTTCTTGCCCGCGGCAACGGCCCGGTCCTTGAACCAGTCGGCGGTGGCGACGACCTCCAGGTCGATGTCGAGGATTCCGGCGGCCTCGAAGCAGTTTTCCAGGGCCCCGGTGCCGCGGCCGCCACAGCCGATCAGACCCACGCGGAATTTCTTCTTCGCCTGGGCCGCGAACAGCACATTCTTGCTCGCCAGGGCGGCGGCCATGCCCGCAGCCGAACTCTTGATGAAGTGCCGACGCGAGAGATTTTTCAGATTGTCGGTGAGATTGTGGTTCATACACGGTTCCTTTCGTACAACGGATATCGGCGTATCGGCCGCCGTCGACCGAGGGATCAGACCTCGAAGTCGTCGCAGGCTCGATAGGCGTCGATCACGGCTCGTTCGCCTTCCTTGCCGCCTTTGCTCTTGCCGTGCTCCATGCATAGCACGCCTTGATAGCCCTTGCGGTAGATGTGTCGGAAGATGTTCTTGTAGTTGATCTCGCCGGTGCCGGGCTCGTTGCGGCCGGGATTGTCGCCGAGGTGGAAGGCGCCGATCTCGCTCCAGGCCATGTCGATGTTCGGAATCAGATTGCCTTCGCTGATTTGCTGATGGTACAGATCGTTGACGATCTTGCACGACGGGCTGTTGACCGCGCGGCAGATCATATAAGCCTGCGGGATTTTCTGGAGGAACAGGCCCGGGTGGTTGGCCCACCAGTTCAGGGGCTCCAGCACGATCACCAGGCCCGCCGGCTCGGCGATCTCGACGCATCGCCGGACGTTGTCGATCAGGTTGGCGGTCTGGTAGTCCGTCTCCATGCGCTGGCTGATGCAGCCGGGAGCGATCAGGGCCCACCTGGCCCCGGTTCGCTTGGCGACCTCGACCGCCTCTTTCGTGCGGCTGACGATGGAGGTCTGGAACTCCTTGTCGTTGGTGACGAAGGTGGGCTTGCCGAATTCGGCGTACATCACGTACGGCCCCATAGTCATGCCGAGCCGGTCCATTTCTTTGGCGATCTGCTCCTGGAGTTCCGGCGGGCGGCCCATCAGGCCGTTGTCGAACATGGCGGTGAAGCCCTCATCGGCCATGAACTTGAGCTGGTCGATCGGGTCCTTGCCCGCGTGGGCCTGGAACGCGCCGAGGCTCGGGGCATACTTGAGTTTGAACTTCTTGTTTGTCTGGGCGGCCCCGGCCCCGGAAGACACGGCGGAGGCGGTCATGGCCGCCACCGCGGCGGTCCCCAGGAAGTGCCGGCGCGACACGGGATGCTGATTCTCCATGGTGATGCTCCTAATGGCTGCGATTGGAATACACCCCTCCTCCGCGAACTCGAACACGAATCGCGGTGGTATGATTTGGCTCGGAGCGATCATCGCCCGACGCACCCGGAGTCGGGTGCGTCGAACGATGGTATCGGCTCAGGGCAGATTGCCTGATGTGTCATTTCTTCATGGGGGTCCATTTCTGTTTGCTCTTGCTGCTGGCGACAACGGTCTCAATGAAGAGCATGCCGCGCAAGCCTTCGTTGACGCCCGGGAAATCGGTGGCCAGCGGATCGGGCTTCTTGCCTTCGATGGCGCTCTTGACGGTCTCGGCGAAGTTGCGATAGTTGTTGGCGAAGGCTTCGAGGAAGGCTTCGGGATGGCCGGAGGGAATGCGGCTGTTGCGGGCGGCCGCGGCGCTGTAGCCCGCGACATAGTCGTTGCCGCGTTTCCAGACCTCTTCCGGCTTACTCGGACGGCGGACGTACAGATAATTCGGATGCTCCTGGTGCCATTCGAGGCTCGCCTTCTCGCCGTGGACCCAGATGGCGAGGTTGTTCTCTTCACCGTGCGCGATCTGGCTGGCGTGCAGCACGCCCTTGGCGCCGCCTTCGAGCTTGAGCAGGCAGTTGCAGTCGTCGTCGAGCGCCCGGCCCGGTACGAACGTCGTCAGCTCGGCGCAGATGTCCGTGATCTTCAGGCCGGTGATGTACTCGGCCAGATTGGCCGCATGTGTCCCGATGTCACCGACGCAGCCGCCGGCGCCGCTCTGCTTCGGATCGGTCCGCCAGCTCGCCTGCAGGTTGCCGGTCTTCTCCAGCGCCGTGGCCAGCCAGCCCTGCGGATATTGCACGACGACCTTGCGGATCCTGCCGACGTCGTTCTTCTTGACCATGTCCCGAGCGAGCTTGACCATGGGATAGCCGGTATAGTTGTGCATCAGGCCGAAGACCAGGCCCTTTTTGGCGACCAGCTTCTGGAGTTCCTTGGCCTCCTTGCTGGTCAGGGTCATGGGCTTTTCGCACATGACGTGGAATCCCGCCTTGAGTGCGTCGCGCGCGATGGGGAAGTGCCAATTGTTCGGCGTGGTCACCGCGACGAAGTCGATCCGGTCGCCTTCGGGCCGAGCCGACTCGGCCTTGAGCATGTCCTGGTAAGTGTTGTAGACGCGCTTGGGGTCCAGGTAGAGCTGCTTGCCCATCTGCTGTGACTTCTTGGGATCGATGTCGAACGCTCCGGCCACCAGCTCGATTTCCCCATCCAGACGGGAGGCTTTGCGATGCACCTCACCGATGAAAGCCCCAGGGCCTCCGCCAACCAAACCCATTCTCAACTTGCGGTTGATTGCCATACCTGCTCCTTTCCATTCGACTCTGCTGTGGACGAAGTCCGTTGGGTGAATGCTTCTGCCAGCTTTATGTGCCTGACAAGCGGTGCCTCCCATAGACAAACCTCCTGCGATTATAGGGGTTCCGAATCGCAACGCAAGCGCCAAAAACAGCGGTCCGGGCGGGCGTTTGCGCTGTGTGGCAGCGGCAAGCGGGAGCTTGCCGATGGAGGCACTGGCGGCCTGGAGGCCATCGGCAAACTCCGGTTCCCTGCGTTTGCCGCTGCCACCCGGGCGGGCACGCGACACGGAAAACGGGCCGAACTAAAGGTTGACAGGGTGCGGCTGGGCCTATAAACCTTCACTGGCGCCGCTATGGCGACTTCGACGACGGTTCTGTCAGATGAACGAGGTGGTATGGAGGCGGATCTCCGCACGGTATCGACGGATGTGTACTTCCTCCCGGTCCAGACGCGGGTGCCGCTGAAGTTCGGCCCGGAAACGCTGACCTCGGTGATCTGCGCGCGGGTCTGCATGGGCGCAACCGACCGACGGGGACAGCGCGCCGAGGGCTGGGGCGAGACGCCGCTGAGCGTGCAATGGGTCTGGCCCAGCCGGCGGAGCTATCAGGAACGCTGTGATGCCATGCAGCGGTTCTGCCTGGTCCTGGCAAAGGCCTGGGCCGATTTCTCCGAGGAGGGACATCCGCTCGAACTGGGCCATCGGTTCAGCGAATCCGTCCTGGGCGGGCTGCTGGAGCGGTTCAACGCCGAGCGGGGCGCCGGCGCCGAGCCGATGCCCTGGCTGGCGGCGCTGGTCTGCTGCTCGGCCTTCGACATCGCGCTGCACGACGCCTACGGCAAGCTCCTCGGGCGTGACGTCTACACGACCTATAATGCCGAGTTCATGAACGTTGATCTGTCGCATTTCCTGGAGCCGGCGGCGGGCAGCAATGTATCGTTTGCGGGCAAGTATCCGGCCGATTTCCTGATCTGCCCGGCGCCATTGGTCCTGCCCGCCTGGCACTTGGTCGGGGGCAAGGATCTGCTCGACAGCTCGGAGCTGACGGGCGCCGAGCCTGACGACGGCTATCCGGTTCTGCTGAGCGACTGGATCGGGCGCGACGGCTTGAGCTGCCTGAAGGTCAAGCTGCGGGGCGACGCCGCCGAGTGGGATTTCGAGCGGCTGGTGAGCGTCGGAGAGATCGCCATCGAGAACGGCGCGATCTGGCTGACGAGCGATTTCAACTGCACGGTGACCGAGCCGGACTACGTCAACGCGATCCTGGACAAACTGATGTGGGAGCAGCCGCACATCTACCAGATGATCCTCTACGTCGAACAGCCGTTCCCGTACGACCTGGAGGCGAACCGGATCGACGTGCACAGCGTCTCTGCCCGCAAGCCCCTGTTCATGGACGAGAGCGCCCACGACTGGCGACAGATCCGGCTGGGACGCGAGCTGGGCTGGACGGGGGTGGCGCTCAAGACCTGCAAGACCCAGACCGGCGCGCTGTTGAGCTTGTGCTGGGCAAAGGCCCACGGTATGACGCTCATGGTCCAGGACCTGACCAACCCGATGCTGGCGCAGATTCCGCACTGCCGGCTGGCGGCTCACGCCGGCACGATCATGGGGGTCGAGACCAACGCGATGCAATTCTATCCGGCTGCTTCGGCGCCGGAAGAGGCCGTCCATCCGGGGCTCTACCGCCGGCGCGATGGACACGTGGACCTGTCCACGCTGAGCGGCCCCGGGTTCGGCTACCGGCTCGACGAGATCGAGCGCCAACTGCCCGCGAAAGCCGCGAGTTCTTCAAAATGATGCCGTCCTTGAAATAAATATGGGAGAAGCTGAACATGGCCAAACTGAGCGCTTTTGCCGACGAAGTGACGGAGGACCTTCGCTGCCAGGTGGAGTTCCTGGCGAAAGAGAAGGTCGGGTACATCGAGCCGCGGTTCATCAATCGCAAGAACATCATGGACCTGAACCCATCGGAGCTGAAGGAAGCGCGGACGATGATCCGTGATCACGGGCTGAAGGTCAGCGCGATCGGCTCTCCGATCGGCAAGGTCCGTCTGGACGAGCCGTTCGAGCCGCACCTCGACAAGTTCAAACACGCAGTCGATCTGGCGCAGTTCTTCGAGACGCCGTTCATCCGGATGTTCAGCTACTACGCGCCGCAAGGCAAGGACATCGACGACTATCGCGATCAGGTGATGGAGCGCATGGCTGCCAAGGTGCAGGTGGTCGAGGGCACCGACGTGACAATGGTGCACGAGAACGAGGCGCACATCTACGGGCACACGGCGGAGAACTGCGCGGACTTGGTCGAGACCATCGGCTCGGAGCGGCTGCGGCTGGCCTACGACCCCGCCAATTTCGTCTGGAGTGAGAAGATCACCAACAACGTCGAGGTCTGCTGGCCGGTGATGAAGCCCTACGTGGTGCACGTCCACATCAAGGACTGGAAGCTCGGTTCGGCGGACATCGGCAGCCTCCCGGGGCAGGGCGATGGGCAGATCAAGGAGCTGCTGGCGGCGCTGGCGGCGGTGAACTACGATGGCTGCATGACGATGGAGCCGCACCTCAAGACGGGCGGGCAGTTCGGCGGCTCGACCGGACCCGAGCTGTTCTCCAAGGCCATTGCGGCTGTTCGCGAACTGGCCGACGAGGTCGGTCTGGCTTGTGACTGATTCCTTGCACAGACGGAGATTGCGATGAAGACGTGGAATTTTGGCATCGTGGGATCGGGCCTGATCGCGGACTTTCACGCCAGGGCCATCGGCGACATCCCGAACGCGAAGTTCACCGCCTGCTGTGACAAGATTGTCGACCGGGCCAGGAAGCTGGCGGACAAGTACGGAGCCCAGGCCTTTGACAGCTACGAGGCGATGGTCGAGTGCAAGGACGTGGACATCGTGACGATTGCCACGCCGAGCGGCCTGCACATGGAGCCGACGATCGCGGCGGCCCGGGCGGGCAAGCACGTTCTCTGCGAGAAGCCGCTGGAGATCACGCTGGAGCGGATCGACGCGATGATCGACGCCCATGAAAAGGCCGGAACGCGCCTCGGCGGCATCTTCCCTTATCGCTTCAACAATCTGATGCTGCCGCTGCGCGACGCGATCCAGTCGGGGCGGTTCGGCACCATCACCTACGCCGGCGTCTACGTCCCCTGGTGGCGGACCGATGAGTACTACAAGGATTCCTGGCACGGGACCTGGAAGCTCGACGGCGGCGGGGCCTTGATGAACCAGTCGATCCACATGATCGACATGCTGTGCGACCTGATGCCGCCCATCGAATCGGTGCAGGCGTACACCGCGACGCTCGGCCACAAGATGGAGGCCGAGGACACCGCGGCGGCGGTCCTTCGCTACGCCAGCGGCGCGCTGGGCATCATCTACGGAACCACGTCCTCGTTCCCCGGCCAGTACCGGCGTTTCGAGATCACCGGGACCCGAGGCACCGCGGTCAACGTCGAGAACAGCATCACGCTGTGGGAGTTTGCGGACAAGCACCCCGACGACATCGAGGTCCGCAAGCAGTTCATGAAGATCGAAGGGGGCGGCGGCGTTGCCGATCCGGCGGCCATCAGCTACGAGAACCACCGCCGGAACTTCAAGGCGTTCCTCGAAGCGCTCGAAAGCGGCGAGCACTTTTGGATCGACGGCCCCGAGGCCCGCAAGGCCGTCCAGGTGATTCTGGCGATCTACGAGTCCGCCCGCACTGGAAAGCTCGTGAGGCTGTAAGGTAAGTTCGCCAAACCATCCCATCGCTCGTGTGGCAGCCTCAAGCGAAGCTTGGGGATGGCTCTTGCCATTGGGCCCGTTTCGGCATCCTTGCTGCGGATGAATCTGCCATCCCCAAACGCTGCGCGTTTGAGGCTGCCACGCGCGCCGATGGCGATGCTCACTTTGGAGTGCCGGTCTTGAGTTCCTGCGTGACGGCCTCGATGGTGCCGGTTACCGGGACCCGACGGTACTTGTGGACGTCCAGCTTCGAAGGCTTCTCACGCGTGAACTTGAGCCCTCGGCCAGTGACGATCTCCTTCTGGTCCCGGATGAAGTCGATGTATTGCAGCAAGGCCCAGGCGCTGTTGTTCCATCGCATCTGATAGCCTCTCTGGTGGGCCTGCCGCTCCATCATGAATCGCTTGGGCTCGTTGAAGACCAGATAGTCGAGAGCCTGGGCGATCTGCTCGACGGCTGGCTCGCCCGAATCGACGAGAATGCCCCGCGCGAATCGGCCGATGATCAGGCCCTCGGGGCACTTCTTGTTCGAGTGGATCAACTCGCGGGCGTAGCGGAACTTCGTCGTGACGGCGATGCGGCCCGAGCCCAGCGTGTCGGCCAGTATCCCGCTGGAAATCTGCTGCATGTTTAGATACGGCAGGAGCATCGCGTTCGTAGCACCGTAGAGCTCCAGCAGCGTGTGCTCGTCCAGAAAGGTGTCGAGAAAGACGACGTCGTAGTCCCCGAAGTTGGCGGAGCCCAACTCCTTGACTCTGCACCAGGTCACCTTCGCCTCATCGAGGGCCTGTTGGATCGTGTCCATGAAATGGCGGTACGGCAGGCCGCCGTCGGCCTTGACGAATTCCGGATGGGCCTGGCCCGCAATGAGGTAGACGATCTGCTTTCGCTGCGTCTCCGTGCAGGATTCCTGAAGGAACCGGCCGTAGGCGCGGATTCCGTATGGAACGCCCTTGTCCGGCGACAGAAGGCCCAGCGTGGTGATCAGAAAGCGGTTCTCCAGCCCGTACTCCTGCTTGATGGTCAGGCGGTTGAACTGCGACGGATTCTGCATCCGGATGCCGTGGTCGATGTGCTTGAGCTTGATGTGAGGGATCCCATAGGTCTCGGATTCGAGAATCTGGATCGCGCTTTCGGTGGTGACGATCAGGCCGTCACTGTACTCGGCCAGGTCCCGGATGATCTGCCGCTGGTGGGCGTCGGGCTCGTCGAGCACGGTGTGAAGGTAGACCAGCGTGTCGAGCCCGCGATCGCCGAAGGCGTGCGCCATCTGGACGAAATTGGCGCCCTGGCCGTCGTTGCCCTGCGCATCGGGATCGAGCCCGAACTCGTGCTGCAGCACCACCACGGTCGGGTTCCTGGCTTCGGCCGCCCGCGTGCAGATATGGACGACCGTGTCATGCCACGAGCGGGGGTTGTACTGGTCGATGACGAGATCGACCGGGATGTCGTAAGGCCTGTGTCCGTCGTCGATGGCCGCGATGCGGATGTGGCCGACCTCGGACGTGAAATGCGCCAGCGCCGTCGCCAGATCGCGCGAGAACGTCCCGATCCCGCACCGGCGGGGCGGATACGTGCTGACGATTCGGATGTTGTACGGCATGAGGGACCACCTCCTGTGGCCGGCATAGGCACGCCGTCAGAGCGAGGCCATGACCCCGCGAACGTGACCGACTGACTCGGCCAGGCCCGGCATCGGATCGTTCTCGTCCTTCTCGTATTCGAAGGCGACGATCCCGGCGTAGTCGATATCGACCAGTGTCCGGACGAACTTCGGGATGTCGATCACGCCGCGACCGACCTCGCACGTGCTGCCTTTGGCCGTGGCGGCAGTCACGTCCTTGATGTGGACATCGAGCAGCCGGTCAGCGTACTTGCGAGCCGACTCCGACGGGTCCACACCCGTGCGCATCGTATGGCCGATGTCGTTGCACAGACCAATTCGCTTGTCGAGGTCCTTGACCTTCTCGTAGGCCGTCTCCGGCAGCGGGTACACCTTGTCGCCGGGGCCGTGGTTGTGGATCGCGACCTGGATGTCATATTCCTTGACGAGGTCGTTGACCAGCGGCAGCAGGTCGTACTGCGGCACGCCGATGATGACCTTCATGCCCGCGGCTTGGGCATAGGCGAAGGCCTGCCGGACTTCGGCTTCGTTGTTCATGTAGATCACGCCGCCGCCGTAGAGCTTCAGCCCGGCGTCTTCGACCTTTGCGACGGCCTCTTTGATCCGCTCGGGACTGCTGTCGAGCGCCAAATGGAAGCTCTTGAACGCGATGTAGTCCAGGCCGACCCGCCTGGTCATCTTCAGGGTCTGGTCCAGGTCGAATTTGCGCAGCGTGTACGAGGCCATACCCAGGTGGAATTTGGGCTTGCGGCTGCCGCGATCCTTGGCTTGGAGGCTGGCCTGCGAACAGCCCAGACCCGCCAGAGAGGCGGCCGCGCCCAGCGAGGCGATCTGAAGGAATTCTCGTCGATTCTGAGTGGACTTCATCGGTATCTTCTCCAAAAAAGGCGACATTTCCACCGATTCGAGCAGGGCCTGACCCCGCGCCAGCAGCCGGTATCATACCACAGATGCCGACGGGGATTCACGGCAAAAAGACGAGGGTATCGTCGTGTGGCAGCCTCAAACGCGTAGCGTTTGGGGATGGTAGTCTTGACCGGCGTGTTGGTGGCAGGAAGTGGCCAATGCAGGGGACCATCCCCAAGTCCTGCGGACTTGAGGCTGCCACACACAGCTCTCTGCGCCTGGAATGAACACTGTGCGAAGGGGCACACACACGGGGTTTCGCGTCTTTTTCGCAGCGTTGACAGTGGGCTGTCCCCCTGTTATGCTCGGGTGTCATTTGACCGATGCGGCCTGGCCCATTTCGAGGAGCTGATCATGAGAAGTGAAACGCCCGAGCACGCCGAGAATCGTGCCCCGTCCAGCGTTCGGAATCTGTCGAGGCGGAGGTTTCTGAGAAACTCCGCCGTTTTGGGCGCCGGCCTGGCGCTGCCGACCATCGTGCCGAGCAGTGTCTTCGGAGCGTCGGCCCCGAGCGAGCGGATTGCGGTCGGTTGCATCGGCGTCGGACGCATGGGCACGGGCGACCTGAGAGAGGCTCTGGGATTCCCCCAGGTGCAGGTCGTCGCAGTCTGTGACGTGGATTCCCACCGGGTCGAAGCGGCCAAGAAGCTGGTCGAGGCGCGCTATCGGGAGCGAAGCGGAGCCGCGTCGTATCAGGGCTGCGCGACGTATGGAGACTTCCGCGAGCTGTTGGCCCGTGCGGACATTGACGCGGTGCAGATCGTCACGCCGGACCACTGGCACGCCATCCCGACGGTTGAAGCGGCCCGGGCGGGAAAGGACATCTTCCTGCAAAAACCCCTGTCCCTGACGCTGGAGGAAGGGCGCATCGTCAGCGATACGGTTCGCCAATGCGGCCGTGTCTTCCAGATCGGGAGCCAGCAGCGGTCCGAGAGCCGGTTCCGCAGGGCGTGCGAGCTGGTCCGCAACGGCCGCGTCGGCAAGCTGCATACCGTCAGGGTTGGTTTCGGCATCGATCCGGGCTGCGACCCGCAGCCGGTGATGCCCGTGCCCGAGTGGCTCGACTACGACATGTGGCTCGGCCCGGCCCCGTGGGCCCCGTACACCGAAAAGCGGGTCCATCCCGAGAAGATCGACGATCGCCCGGGCTGGCTGCGCATCAGCGACTACAGCGCCGGCATGATTACCGGATGGGGCAGTCACCACAACGACATCGCCCATTGGGGTATGGGCGCCGAGCTCACCGGACCGGTCGAGATCGAAGGCCGGGCAGAGTTCCCCAAGGACGGTCTCTGGGACGTGCACGGGCAGTTCCACATCGAGTACACCTACGCCAACGGCGTCAGGGTCATCTGCACCGACGAGCAGGAGAACAAGTCGGGCGTGGTCTTCGAGGGCGACGCCGGCTGGGTCCACGTCACCCGAGGGTCCATTGACGCCCAGCCCAAGTCGCTGCTGGAAGAGACGATCGGCCCGGACGAGACGAAGCTCTATGTGAGCAACAACCACAAGGCCAACTTCTACGAGTGCGTCAAGTCGCGGGCGGAAACCATCGCCCCGGTTGAGGTGGCGCACCGCTCGTGTTCGGTCTGTCTGCTGGGGGATATTGCGATGCGTCTGGGACGCAAGCTGCGATGGGACCCGGACAAAGAACAGTTCATCGGCGACGAGCAGGCGACTCGGATGATGGCTCGCACGATGCGCAGTCCGTGGCATCTGTGATGCATTGAGTGGATCGTCCCAGAGGAAGAGAAGACGCTATGAAACGATCGCAGGGATTCGTGGCGGCGGCGCTGTTCGCGGCTTGTCTGCTTCCTGTCGCGGCCCGTTGTGCGGCGGCGGGCGAATCGAATACGCCGCACGTTACCGCGCGGCTCGAAGCCGACCGCATGCGCATCGTCGTCGACGTCGACGGCAGACGCTTCACCTGCTATAAGTATGGCTCGCTCCAGAAGTACCCGTATTTCTGGCCGGTCAACGGTCCGGCCTCGGGCCGGTCGGTGACGACCGAGACGTCGTGGCCCTGGCCGCACCATCACTCGCTGTTCTTCGGGTGCGATCAGGTTAACGGCGGCAACTACTGGCAGGACTCGAACGAACGGGGCCAGATCGTCTCGCAGGGTCCGAAGATCGCAGTCGCCGAGGGACCATCGGTGACGTTTGTCGATGAATGTCTCTGGCGGCGGCCCGGCGCCGAGCCGGTCATCCGCGACCGGCGGACGATTGTGATCTCGGTCCCGCGCGCGGACCTGCGCGTGATCGACTTCGAAGTCACGCTCGATCCGCTGACGGACATCCGCATCGGCAAGACGAACCATTCGTTCTTTTCCGGGCGCGTGGTGCCCGAGCTGAGCGTCGATTCCGGCGGGACGCTGATCAATGCTCACGGCGGCTTCGGGGAGAAGGGCACATTCGGCGTCGCTTCGCCCTGGTGCGACTACAGCGGCGCTTACGAGGGCATGGCCGAAGGCATGGCCATCTTCCAGAACCTGAACAACCGCTGGTATCCGTCGAAATGGTTCACGCGGAACTACGGATTCTTCTCGCCCACGCCGATGTACTGGCCTGAAGGCGAGTTTACCGAGATTCCCAGGGGCCAGCCGCTGACGCTGCGCTATCGCGTCGTAGTCCACGACGGCGATGCCCGGCAGGCGGGCGTCGCGAAGCTGTTTGCCGAGTACGAGGCGGCGGCGAAGGCGTCCGGCCAGGGGACAGCGAATCGTTGACAGACGGCGACCGCCGGCTGCGCCGCCGCCGAACAAGGAGAACTGCATGAACAAGAAGACCGTTCGCGCCGGGATCGTCGGCGCCGGATTCTCGGCTTCGTTTCATTTCGAGGCAATCCGAAAAGTCTACGGCACGAATGTCGAGATCAAAGGGGTCTACGCGCTGGAAGGCGCCCAAGCCTACGCGGACAAGCGGGGAATCAGGGCGTACGACAGCCTGGAGGCCCTTCTGGACGATGTGGACGTCGTCCACTGCTGCACGACCGCCTCGGCCCACGAGCCGGTGGCGATTGCGGCGCTGCAGCGCGACAAGTACGTGATCGTGGAGAAGCCGCTGACCGGCTTCTTCGGCGACGGCTCGGAGGATTTCAACGGCGAGAATTTCTCCAAGAAGGCCGCGAGGAAGAGCGCGCTGGCCAGCGTCGAACGCATGCTCAAGGCGGAGGCCAAAAGCAAAGGGAAGATCCTCTACGCAGAGAACTGGATCTATGCCCCTTCGATCCAGAAGGAGCGGGAGATCATCGAGAAGACCGGCGCCCAGATTCTGTGGATTCACGGCGAGGAGGCCCATTCAGGCTCGCACGCCCGCACCTACGCGTACTGGAAATACTCCGGCGGCGGCGTCATGATCGGCAAGGGCTGCCACCCTCTGACGGCGGCGCTGTATCTCAAGCGTGTGGAAGGCAAGGCTCGCGACGGCGTGCCGATCCGTCCGAAGTCCGTCACCGCGCGGATCCACGCGCTGACCCGCATGCCGAACTTCCGCGACGAAGGGCACATTCGCTGCGATTACTTCGACATCGACGATTTTTCGGTGATGCACGTGGTCTTCGAGGACGGCACGCTCGCGACGATCTTCGCCTCCGACATCGTCCTGGGCGGCATCCACAACTGGCTGGAGGTCGCGGCCAACAATCACCGGTCGGTCTGCAACATAAACCCGAACACGGCGATGCAAACCTACAACCCTCTGGAGACGAACTTCAAGGACGTCTACGTCGTCGAGAAGATCGGCACCAAGCAGGGCTGGTCGAATCCATCGCCGGACGAGGACTGGTTCACGGGCTATCCGCAGGAAATCGAGGCGTTCTACCGCACCGCCGCATACGGCGAGCCCGTGGAGACCGACAGCTCTCTGGCGGCCGACTGCATCGCGACGATCTACAGCGCCTACGTCTCCGCCGAGCAGTCGGGCGCGGAGGTCGAGGTCAAGAGGTTCTGAGACTCCTTGGGGACACGTGACACAATGACGAACGAGCAGTGGGAGAAGCTGTTGGCGGTCCTCGATGGCGATGTAGTCGATCCGCTTGCGGTTGGTTTCATCATCGACAGCCCCTGGCTGCCGGGTTGGGCGGGACAGACCGTCCTGGACTATTACAGCAGCGATCGCAAGTGGCTCGATGCGAACCTCAAGGCGATTCGGACCTTTCCCGACGTGATGTTCCTTCCCGGCTTCTGGTCGGAATACGGCATGTGCACTGAGCCGTCGGCGTTCGGAACCAAGTGCCGGTGGGAGGAGAACGCGCTGCCCTACGCGGACAAGATCATCCGTTCCATCGGTGATATCGCCAACATCGAGAAGCCAAACCCGAGGACGGATGGCCTGCTGCCGTTTGTTCTTCGTCGGCTCATGCTGCATCAGGCCGCAATAGAAGAAGCGGGGCACCGCGTCCGATTCGCGGTCGCACGCGGCCCGCTGAATGTCGCAACCTTCCTGATGGGGACGACCGAGTTCCTCATGGCGCTGCGCACCGACCCCGAGCCTGTCGCGAAGCTCCTGACGCGGATCGCGGATTTCTCCGTCGAGTGGCTGCAACTCCAGAAGGAGTGTTTCCCGTCCATCGAGGGCGTCTTCATCCTCGACGACATCGTCGGCTTTCTCGGCGACGCGGACTTCCGGCAGTCGGCGCTGCCTTATCTGAAGCGGGTGTTCGGCTGTCTCGACGTTCCCGTGCGCTTCTTCCACAACGATGCGCAGGGCCTGGTCTGCGCGCCGTACCTGGCCGAGATCGGTGTGAACCTCTTCAATTTCGCGTTCGAGCACTCGCTGGGCGAGATGCGTCAGCGGGCCGGCGACAGCGTGACCTTGCTGGGCAACATCCCACCCCGAGACGTGCTGGCGCAAGGTACGCCGGAAGATGTTGCGGCGAGCGTAGAGGCGGCTCTTGAATCATTGAACGACAGACGGCGAATCATCCTCTCCTGCGGCGGCGGCATGCCCCCCGACGTGCCGACCGAGAACATCCGGGCCTTCCTCCTCGCCGCCCGATAGAAAACACGACTTCCTGTATCGGGTATAACGATTGCCCGGCTCAGAGGCGGCGCCAGCGTCGGCCGTCGGCGGCGGGTAGGGCGTCGGCCTGGGGGAAGCTCTCGCTGCCGGCAGGGTACTCCGGTAGCGGCGTCCGTCCGGCCTGCCAGGCGTCGAGCACGGGCATCAGGAGCCGCCAGGCGAGGTCCACGGAGTCGAACCGCGTGAACAGCGTCTGATCGCCGGTCATGCAATCGAGCAGGAGCCGCTCGTAGGCTTCGGGCATCTCCGCATGGAAGACGTCTTTGTAGGCGAAGCTCATGTTGAGCGTGCCCATGCAGATCTTCGAGCCCGGCCGCTTGGCCTGGAAGTGCAGCGACATTCCCTCTTCCGGCTGGATGCGGAACACCAGGACGTTGGGCGGCAGCTCGTCGAGGCCGACGGAGCCGAACAGCGAGTGCGGCACCTGCTTGAACGTGATGGCGATCTCCGTGTTCTTGCGGGCCAGCCGCTTGCCCGTCCGCAGATAGAAGGGGACATCTTTCCATCGCCAGTTGTCCACGAAGAGGCGTGCGGCGACGAAGGTCTCCGTGGTCGAATCCGCCGCAACGCCGCGCTCCTCGCGGTAGGCCGGCACGTGCTGGCCGTTCACGATGCCCGGGCCGTACCGGCCTCGCACGAACGAGCTGTTCCATTCGTCGAACCCGAACGGGCGAATCGAGCGAAGCAGCTTGGCCTTCTCGTCGCGGATGCGGTCGGCGTCGAACGAGCTGGGCGGTTCCATCGCCACCAGCGCCAGCATCTGGAGCATGTGGTTCTGGAACATGTCGCGCAGCGCCCCGGAATGGTCGTAGTAGCTGGCGCGGTGCTCGACGCCCAGGGTCTCGGCGATGGTGATCTGGACATTGTCGATGTGACTGCGGTTCCAGACCGGCTCGAAGATGCCGTTGGCGAAGCGGAAGATCATGAGGTTCTGGACGGTTTCCTTGCCCAGATAGTGGTCGATCCGGTAGATTTGCTCTTCGCTGAACCAGCGGTCCAGGGTCTGGTTCAGTTCCGTGGCGGTTTGAAGGTCCCTGCCGAACGGCTTCTCGACGACCAGTCGGGCACACTGTTGGCACTCAGGCTCGCCCTTGCACGAAAGGCCGGCGGCGCCGAGATGCTCGGTGATGCGCCCGTACAGGGCCGGCGGGACTGCCAGATAGAAGATGTCACAGCCCGAGATGCGGTGGCGGGCCTTCAATTCGGCGAGCCGGTCCTTGAGGCGCTGGTACAAAGCGGGATCGTCGTAATCGCCGCTGAGGTAATAGAGTCCCTCGATGAACGATCTCGCCGTGTCGTCGGAGATGCCCTTGGCATTCTTGCGAAGGGCTTCGCGGGCCATCTGACGGAACTGTTCGTCAGAATACTCCGTGCGTCCGCAGCCCAGAAGACAGAAATGCTCGCTCAGCAGGCCGCGCTGCTGAATCTGGGCGAGACCGGGCAGGAGCTTGCGATGCGCCAGATCGCCGGAGGCGCCGAAGACGATCATCGCCGTGGGAGCGGCAGCGGTCTCGGCACACACGATTTCCATCGCGGCGAGGGAAGGGTGAATGTCCTGGACAGTCATTGTCGTGTTCTCCTGCGGGTCGGAAGCGGCCCGATGCTTGCCCATGACATCGATGCGAGCGGCGGCCCCGAGCCTCTGGAAGCCAGAGGCTCGCAGGTCCATCGTTTCTGATTCAGGGGGAGCCGATTTCAGTCGTCGGCCGGCTCGAACTGGTCCTTGCCGGCTCCACATTCCGGGCAGACCCAATCGTCCGGCAGATCGGCGAAGGCGGTTCCCGGCCGGACCCCGTTGTCGGGATCACCGACGGCCGGATCGTAGATGTAGCCGCAGAGAAGGCACCGGTACTTCATCACTACTTCCTTTCACTCAACGCGATCAGTTGTTTTCTCAGATCGGCCACATGCCGCACCTCTTCTCGGATGATGCCCTCGACCTTGTCCCGCCCGGCCTTGGCGCTGACCAGGTCCTTCAATCCCACGTAGAACAGCACCGAATTTTTCTCGGCGCCGATCGCGATCTCCAGCAACTCCTGAGCGGTTTCCTTGCCCGTCAGTTTCTCCGCGGGGTTCCGCATTCCTTCACTGCCCTTGCCGTCTGCCATGGTCTGGAGATACAGAGTCGCCTCGTTGTCGGGATCGAAGACATTCGACGATTTCTCCTGCGCTGTCAGTTCCTTCCTCATGGCCTCGAAGATCTTGAGGTGCCGGTCCTCCATTGCGGCCATGTTCAGGAACATGTCCTTCATGTCCCGGCCGGCGGTCTTGGTCGCTGCTTCCCGATAGAACTTGGCGCCGTTCCGTTCGATCTGCTCGGCCATCTCGAAGATTTCGTTGGCGTTGAATGTCACGCTCATGCGGTGCTCTCCTTATCCTGGCGGTGATGTGAACGTTCACTGGTCCGGCTCGCGGCCGACCGGGAACATCGCACCGGGGGCCTTTTCGGCCATCTTACACCTCCGGACGATCCTGTCAACCGAGCTAACCCACTCGATCGGATCGTCGGTTCTCTTTTCCATTTTCTGCGATGCGAGCCGAGGCGGCGTCACGTGACTATGCCGATCGCTTTGTGCCGATTGAGAATCTCGTCGGCCAGCTTGTCCAGTGCGAGGAAGTCCTCGTCCTTTGGATGGCCCTTCGCGACGACGGGCGGGATCACCTCGACCTTGAGGTTTCCGATCAGCCCCGCGAGCTGTTCGGCCATTTTTCCGGCCCAGCCGAACGACCCGATGATCGAGGCGAACCGCGTCTTGGGGCGCAGCGCGTTGGCGACGAGCGCGGCGTAGGCGGTCTTCGGATGCGCGCCCGTCAGGACGGTGGGCGAGCCGAGCACGACGGTCGCGGCGTCGACCAGCGCGATGGCCAGCTTACCCAAATCCGTCACCGTCAGATTGAACAGCTGGACCGTGATGCCTCGTTCGATCAGCGCGGCGGTCAGGTGCTCGGCCATCTTCTGCGTGCTCTCGTGCATCGACACATAGGCGAGGACCACCTCGTTCTTGACGTTGTCGCTGACCCAGTCCTTGTAGGCGTCCACGATCAATCGAGGATTGTCGTAGACCGGTCCGTGGCTGGGAGCGATGATCTCGATGTCGAGCGCGTCGACCTTTTCGAGATTCTTGCGGATGGCCGGCCGGAAAGGCATCATGATCTCGGCGTAGTATCGCTTAGCGGCCTCCAGCACGAGCGGCTCCTCGGCCACGAACAGATTGCTCTCCGCCAGGTGCGCGCCGAAGAAATCGCATGAGAACAGGATTTTGTCCTCCTCCAGGTAGGTGCACATCGTCTCGGGCCAGTGGACCCAGGGCGTGTTGAGAAATCGAAGTGTCTTGCCGCCCAGGGGCAGCGTCGCGTTGTCCTCGACGACGAGGAAACGATCCTCTTCAATGTGCAGCAGATCGATGAGCATCGAGCGGCACTTGGCGTTGGTGACGACCTTGGCGCCCGGATAGAGCATCAGGACATCCGGGATCGATCCGGAATGGTCCTGTTCGGCGTGGTGCGCGACGATGTAGTCGATCTTATCGATGCCCAGGGAGACCAGATTGCCCATCAGCGTCTGGTTCTTGGCCGGATCGACTGTGTCCAACAGAGCGACCTTGTCGCTGCCCTTGACCACATAGGCGTTGTACGTCGTTCCCTCGGGCAGAGGGATCAGCTCGTCGAAAAGCCGGCGGTCCCAGTCGATGGCTCCGATGGAAAACACGTTGGGTTTGATCTGTCTCATCTCTGCGTTCCTCTTCAGCAATTGGCTCTCGGGAAGGGCTCAGGTCAGAGCAGCTTGCGTGCGGCAGCGAGCGCCGCCTCGTAGTCCGGCTCGCTGGCGACTTCCTTGACCAGTTCCGTGTAGCGGACGATGCCTTGCTTGTCCACCACGAACACCGCTCTGGCGAGCAGACGCGGCCCCTTAATGAGCACGCCGTACGCCGTGCCGAACGCCGCGTCACGATGGTCCGACAGCGTCTTGACGTTCTTGACTCCCGCCGCGCCGCACCAGCGGGCCTGGGCAAACGGCAGGTCCATGCTGATCGCCAGCACGACGACGTCCTCGCCCATCTTGGCCGCGGCCTCGTTGAAGCGGCGGGTCTCTGTGTCGCAGACCGGCGTGTCCAGCGAGGGGACCGAAGTGATGATCCGCACCTTGCCCTGGAAACTCGACAGTTTGACCGTCGACAGATCATTCGCGGTCAGTTCCACGTCCGGCGCCGCCTGGCCGACTTTGATTTCCGGGCCCAGCAGCGCGACCGGATTGCCTTTCAGCGTCACCAAACCTGTTCGCTCTTTCATGGGTGTCTCCTTGTCCTCGTCGGGGCCATCGCATCCGGTTGCCGCGATCATGGCCGCGCAGATCAGCACGCACACGCGGGCCTTGGTCTCAGTAGTTGACCGCTTCGATCTCGAAGTGGGCCTGGGGATGGGCACAGGCCGGACAGACCTTCGGTGCATCGGGGCCCTCGTGGACGTAGCCGCAGTTCCGACACACCCAGCGCACGGGGGTCGGGCGTTTGAACACAGCGCCGTCGGTGATGTTCTCGGCCAGTTTGACGTATCGGTCTTCATGCCGCTTCTCCGCTATGGCGATCATCTTGAACACCGCGGCGATCTCGACGAACCCTTCCTTCTGGGCGGTCTTGGCGAAGCCGGGGTACATCTCGGTGGTCTCGTAGTGCTCGCCAGCCGCCGCTTCTTTCAGGTTCTCCACCGTCTTTCCGATGACACCGGCCGGGAAGCTGGCCTGAATCTGGGCTTCGCCACCTTCGAGGGATTTGAACAGGCGTTTGGCATGCTCCTTTTCCTGGTTGGCGGTCTCTTCGAAGATGGCCGCGATCTGCTCGTAGCCCTCCTTCTTGGCCTGACCGGCGTAGTAGGTGTAACGATTCCTCGCCTGCGACTCGCCGGCAAAGGCGGTCAGCAGGTTCTTTTCCGTCTGGGTGCCCTTCAAACTCATTCGTAACCTCCCTTGACATATAACGCTGATGCATCTGGGTTTACGACGAATGTCCGTCGTCACGATTCCTGGAGGCGACATCGGTCGCACAAGCCTTCGACGCACACGGTCGTTCTCAGCACGGTAAATCCGCCCGTCAGATTCTCCGGTACGGCGATTCGGTCGAACGGTTCGTAGTGAAAGTCCACAATTCTCCTGCACCGGACACACCTGAAGTGCTGGTGGTTGCCCAGATTGGCGTCAAATCGCTTGGCGTCGCCGGAGCCTTCGACGATGAACGCCGCGCCGATCTCGCTGAGCGTCAGGAGTGTCCGGTTGACCGTGTCCAGCGAGATACTGGGGTGGACCCGGCGCACCTGCCGAAAGACCATCTCCGCCGAAGGATGCTCGTCCGTCTCCATGAGGGCCCTGTAGACCGCCATTCGCTGAGGCGTCACTTTCAGTCCCGCCTCGTGACATCTGGCCCGAAATGCATCCATCTTCTGTGTAATCTCCTTGCCATCGGTCGTTTCCGGGGTTCCACTCATACAGGGTCCCTGCGAATGCTTGCCTGTTCCTGGCACGGTGACTGGTGCCCCATAGGCTCTTTCCAAACATATTAGGATCAGCTACTATATCGTAGGGACTCCTCGTCGCCAAGCACTTTCTCACCTTGTGGAGGGATTTTTGTGTCCGCGCAAGTACCCACCAGCTTGAGCTTTACGGTCTGAGAGATGCGGAGGTTCTGGAAAACGCCCCTACAGAGTAGGCTTTTCGCAAACAGAGACGGGGAGTCGTGCCACGACTGGGTTGCGGCCCCTCACTTCCACTTGCTCCGGCGTATGGGCAGGCGGTGGCTGCCGTGGCAGTCCGTGCAGAGTTTCTGCTGTGCATCCTTGGCGAAGAGCGGCTTGTGCTCGGCTGTGTCGATCTTGTCCTTGGGATGGCAGACCATGCACGATGGATTGACCCGCTCCCTCGGGAACATGATGTCGGGCGCGGTGCCGTTGCCGCCGGAAGCCCACGATTCGTCGGCGATGTGCGCATCGCTGGCGCCGTGGCACGTGGCGCAGCCGATCCCGGCGCGGGCATGAGTGACCGCGATCTTCTCGTCCAGATAGTTGGCGTGGCAGACGAAGCAGCGACTGTTGTCGGCTGCCGGCTGGTCCGTCGTCGTCGTCGGTTCCTCGTCGAGCAACAGAAGCGGCTCGTCATCCAGCAGCAGGGGTTCCTGAGCGGGCGCTGACGGCTGTTCGGCCGGTGTCGGGGCCGCGATGTCCGTGTGAGGACGGGATACGCGGGCAGTCCGTTCACAACCCTGGGCAGCCACCAGAATGGCAGCCAAGGCGGCGATGGCCAAGTGAACCATCAGTCTGAGGTGTCTTGAGGTGATGATCTGGGCCATCCGTGTCTCCGGTGACGGTGGGCGCGGCCGGTGGTGTCGGTCAGACGTATTGCCAGTTCCTGAGCCACTGATAGTGATTGGGCAGCCTGGCAAAAGTCTCCCTGCCGACGGTTTCCAGCTCCGCTTTCTCCTGCACGTCCAACTGTCGCCGTTCCGACACGGCCTTGATGACGTTGTCCACCTCCTCCATGCGGTTGATCCCCGGGATGGGGACGACCGTGTTGCTGTGGAGGATGTAGCGCAGCGCCAGGCGACCCCGGCGGTTGTCCTGTTCCGCATCGCCGGTGAACAGCGACGCCGCGGCGAACGGTTTGATCCCGAACGCGCCGACGTCCCGCTGCTTGAGCGCATCGAAGAGACTATCCTGCGGGGCCTTCTTCGTCATCGTGGTGAAAGGAAAGCAGACCACTTCGACCTGCGGGAAGTACTCGATCATGAACTGAATCCAGCGCCGGTCGTGCGAGGAGAACCCGATGAAGCGGGCCTTGCCCTGCTTCTTGGCCTTCTCGAGGGCGTCGACGATTTCGCAGGCGGTGTCGAACGTGTGCCGGCCGCCGGGCTCCAGGCAGGTGATCCGCCACAGATCGGTGTAGTCCTGATCCGAGTCTCGCAGCAGCTCGTCCAGCGATTCGAGCAGCTTGTTCGACGTACGGAAGTCCTCGTTGCGCACCTCCTTGGCGCCGTGCGACAGCGCCAGGTACACCTTGTCGCGCCGTCCCTTCAGCGCCTTGGCGTCCCGTTTGACCTCGTTGTCCCAGCAGGCGTCGATGTAATTGACGCCCATGTCCATGCAGCGGCTGATGATGTCCGCACGCTCCCGGTCGTTGCTGCGCGAGTGTCCTCCGAGACCGACGGCGGAGACCATGATGTTGGTCTTGCCGAGCCGGCGATACTCCATGTCGGGATGATAGCTGAGAATCCTGGACGTGCCGGCGGCGTCCTCGGTCGCTTTCGCCGCCTGGCCGGCGGCGCCGAGGCCGACCGCAAGGCCCGCTGCGGTGGTGGCTGTGTCGCGCATGAACTGGCGTCGTGTCCGTCGTGCGTTTTCCATGTTTGCCCCCTCTGCTATCGAGACTGAGTCAATGGGCGGTTGGTGTCCAGCGTGAAAAGAGCGTGAATCTCGTCTTCCGAAAGAACGCGGCTGTAGATCCGCAGATCGTCGATGAGACCCTTGAAGTTCCGCCCGATCCGGACGTCGAGCTCGTTGCCCGTATCGATGGGCCAGAGGTCCAGAAGCCCGATGTCGTGGATGACGGCGACCTGGCCGTCCAGATAGAGCGTGACATCGTCGTACAGGTTGGGCGCTTCCGCCTGCCGGACCACAACCGCGACATGATGCCAGCGGTCGTCATGGGTCTCGGCGTTCATGTACAGGTAGCCGCCGTGGGGCGTGACGCCGACACGACCGCGGATGAAGCCCAACGTCCACATCTTGCCGAAGTCGGGGGTGCCCCAGGAGACGATCTCTCCCGAGGCTGTCGTCGTCTTGATCCAGGCCGCCAGCGTCCGAGGCCGGGTCCCGCCAATGCCCTTGTACTTGGGCACTACGAGATAGTCTTCCTCTCCATCAAGACGGACTGCCTTGCCGATTCGGCCAGCGGCGGAATGTCCGTCGAACGACAACTCTGCTCCGAACACGGCAGTATGCTGGTGTTTCGACGCATCGGCAACCGTCTTTCCACCGGTCTCGTCAAACTTCCACCACGCCGCAAGATTGGGGTCCGTATCGAGGGTGATCGGATCATCTGCACGAGCAAGCGCAGCATTCCACGCGATGAGGATGCCCAGCAAGAGGGCGGAACACGTGCCGATATGCTTGCGATCCATGGGTTTCCTCCCGACCTCGTTTCCGCTACAGGTGCCAGGGGCTTCGCATGGCTCTGGAGAGCAGTGTGTTGGCCTCGTGGCTGTCGGTGAAGCGTTCGGCAACCGGGTCCCAGCGGAGCCTGCTCTTGAGCTGCATGGCGATGTTGCCCAGGTGGCAGATCGTCACCGAGCGATGACCGACCTCGACCGGAGCGGCGGTCTGTCCGCGCGTCTTGATGCAGTCGACGAAGTTGCGGTGGTGATCGTTGCTCTCGTAGAGATGAATCTCGTCCGGGCCGATCACGGTGGTCCTCAGCGATTCGGGCTGGCAGGTGATCTCGTCCGAATAGGTCGGAACCTGGATCCAGCCCTCGGTTCCCTCGAAGCGGTAGATCTCGTCCTCCTGCGTCCTGCAAACCAGTTCGGCGCCGTTGGCGTAGCGGGCGCGAAAGTGGACCTTGGTGGCGGTGGTGAACAAGCCGTCGGAGGGGAATTCGCCGCCCAGGTCCTCGATCTCGACGGGTCCCGTGTCGTCGGTGCCGTTGGCCCACTGGACGATGTCGATGCCGTGCGCGCCCAGGTTGGTCGTCTGGCCGCCGGAATAGTCGACGCCGAATCGGAACGTGTAGAGGCAGCGGTCCTTGTGATAGGGGGCCCACGGCGCCGGCCCGAGCCACATCTCGTAATCCAGCCACTCGGGCACCGGCATCGGCTTCCAGTCGCTCGGCGGCGCCTGCTTGTTGTTCGGCCCGATTGCAACCAGTGCTCTTTGAAGCTTGCCGATCCGGCCGTTGCGGACCACCTCGCAGATGAAACGGTACAACTGGCTCGATCGGCGCTGGGTGCCGGTCTGAAAGACGACGTGGTATTGTCGAACGGCCTCGGCCACCGCCCGGCCCTCGGCGATGGTCAGAGTCATGGGCTTCTCGCAGTAGATGTCCTTGCCCGCGGCGGCCGCCTGGATCGCGCAGATGGCGTGCCAGTGGTCGGGCGTCGCAATGCACACCGCGTCGATGTCGTCCCGCGCGATCAGGTCGCGGACATCCACGTACGCGGCGCACCCCTTGTACTGCCCCGAGCCGGCCTTGTGTGCGTAGTCGTCCTCGACGATTCTGGCCGCCGGCTCGCGCCCAAACCAGGCGCCATTCCAGCCTTTCTTGTACCAGTGGCCGTATTCTTCGCTGGCCCGGACGGGGTCGCAAACCGCGAGCACCTGCACATCGGGTTGCGCGAGGAAGGCCCGCATGTTGTTGGTTCCCATGCCGCCGACGCCGATGAATCCCATCGTGACGCGCTCGCTGGGCGCGACGGTTCCGGCCTTGCCCAAGGCAGAAGACCGCACAATCATCGGGAAGGCCAGCGCGCCGGCCGCGGTTGTCTTGAGAAACATTCGTCGATCGATGCGTTTTCCGTTCATGGCATGCCTCCCTTAGAGCCGACGTTTCCCGTCCGTAGGGAAATCAGATGGAACCGCCCCGGGCCCGAACGCGATTGTACCAACTGTCGCAGCAGCCTGCAAAGGCCGGCCGGGTGTTTTTCCACGCGCCGTTGGACGCTCGGCTGGCGCGTCGGTCACGTTACGGACGGACAGAGGTCACGGATGGTTTGCAGGACGGTGTGCAGGTTCCCGTGTTGGTTGGGCGGATCCCACCAGACGTTCCCTTCGAGGATCAGCGGTCCGGTGGGCGTCAGGGCGACGTCCCACCCGATGGTCCGCACGGGCAGAAAGTGAGGCGAGGTCTGCCGTACCAGATCGCATGCCTGCGGCCAGAACGGGAGCAAGAATCCCGTGAACGGAATTCTCGTCTTGGGGTGGACGTCAATTGTGACAACGCCACAGCCGGTGTCGGGGATTCGATTGGCGGACTCCAAACAGCCGGACTCCAGGTCAACGGGCGCCTCAATATTGCCGGTCAGACCGTCAAGGAAGGTGTCGACGATCTCCTCGGCCTCGATGACCTTCAGGTGGGCATGCAGAATGCGCACATCGCCGGCGGGCTCCACCAGGGTGATCATTCGGACGGTTTGCAGCGCCTGCGTCCCGCTGAGACGCACGAGGTCCGAATGGCTGTGAACCCGCTCCTGGATCACACATCGGTCATGGCCTGAAGAAACGAGCGCATCGTACAAGGCGCCGGACTCGATACGGTTGTCGAGAGCATCCACGTACCCGCCGCTGACCCTCCGGTAGATATTGAACCCGTTCCCATAGGCCCCTACGGCGGGTTTGACGGCAAATTCCGCCGGCAGGTAGTGTTCGAAGAAGGTCGTCCATTCCTTTGGTGTTCCGATCGCACCGCCTGCGCAAGACCAACCCGGCGCGGTGGCCTGAACGACCGCGTACAATCGCGGGACGGGTATGCCCAGAGCAGCGCTGTATCGGTAGAACAGGTCCTTGTTCTTCAGGAGCGGCGCCCAGCCGGCAGGATTCAAGGCCTCCTGGACCTTTGTCAATCGTTTGCGACTCACATAGCACGACGGCCTATCGTGGGCCGAGGCCGGGTGGAACAGGCCCAGGCGGAATGCCTCGGCGGGCTCGAATCGGTCTCTCCGGCAGACGCGCAAGGCCCGCCGGAAGGCCACAATGGACGGCCAACGCCACAGTCGGTTGACCCGGCGCCAGAGAAGGACAATCTGACCCAGCCGTTGTGCTTTTCGATAGAGCCTGCGTAGTGGCTTGGGCACGGCCGCTCTCCAGCATTCAATCATCGCTGCGAATTCCGTGTCGCATCTGGTAGTACTGCCTCGCCGGGCAGGTGCGGAAGTGGCGACCCTCGCCATCGGATTGGGACAGACAGCGATCTTCCTGGCGTTTTCGCATCTGGGCCTTGCGAAACAAGCTTTCAAGGGATGCCTGCCTCACATTGCCGACGTGGGCCGGCCGGCTGCTGCAAAGCGCGATATCACCGTTGGTCCAGACCGCCGGATTGTGTTCCACCGGGCACGGATGAGCCCGAAGCTCGCGGAAATACTCCTCTCCAAGGATGGCGACCAGTTCGTGGTAGAGGCTCTCGTACTCCGCAGAGTCAAGAGCGATGTCCGCGTAGTTCTCGATCGCGCGTCCCGCACAGACAGGCGTTTCCAGATGCAGGACCAGATTCAGGTCTTTGCATAGCTGTGCCACGTCCGGCAGCGTGCGGCGGTTCAGCTTGGTGATCAGTGACTCGGCCCTGACCAGGCCCGCGACGCCGGCCGCTCCCTGGGCGTCGAGCAGGTGCTTCAGGCCGCTGGGAAGGCAAACCGTTTTGCTGGCGTCGCCGCAGGAGTACGTGTGCGAGACCCACTCATAGGCGTTTGTCTTGCCCATCATGCGGTCGAACGTGTCCGGATCGAGACTGAACAACTTGAAGTAGGTGATCACATTCCTGGCGATCAGGCGGTCCGCACAGGCTCGGTCAATCGTGGTGCCGTTGGTGAACATGACCACCTGCATGTCTTGCAGACGGATGAAATCGACCAGCTCAAAGATATGGGGATACAACAGCGGCTCACCGCTACCGCTCAGGGACACCGTACGGGCGCCCATCTGTTTGGCCTGTCGGACGACCGATTTCTTCTCATCGGGCGTGAGCACGTCGTCTTTCTCTCTTCCGGCGCCTGTGTAGCAGCTTATGCAGCGGGCGTTGCAGCGATGTGTCACTTCGAGGTACAGCATGCGCACCCGGGGACGCTTGCCGAGAAGAAACCGGACTCGGTACGGCATGTCGCGCAGGGTCTCCAGCAGCCGGACGATCCATTCCCCTTTGCAGTCGTTCATGTATGGTTCACTCCAGTGTGACCTCGCCGCGCTGAATCCTCTGCATGAATGACCGGACCTTGAGGAAGTTCTTGCAGGAACGACGCAGGAAGCTCACGGGCCCTCGGGACTCCAGCTTCCGCGCGACGATCGAGTACTCCCGGAAGAACCGGACCAACGCCTGGGCACTGCTAATGGTCCGGCAATGGCCCGTCTCCAGAAGCTCGTTCGTCTGAAGGAAGATCAGCGGGTTGATGAACGCCGCCGTGCCGATCATGACGAAGTCGCAGCCCGTCCGTTCAAGCATGGCTTGCGCGTCGAAGGCCGAATGTACGGCGCCGTTGCCAATGACCGGCAGGTCCACGTTCTCTTTGACCAGCTTGATCGCGTCCCAGTGCGGCGGTCCACAGTACATCTGCCGGACAAAACGGGCATGTACGGTTATGGCGGCGGCGCCGGCCTCCTGGCAGTTCTGTGCGATTCGTACCACGTCTACATCCGGCCCCTCGATACCGATCCGGATCTTCACCGTGACAGGAATGCGGGTCGTCTCCACAACCGCGCGAACCATCTCCCGGATGAAAGCCGGGTCGCGCAGCAGGCTCGACGCTCCGTAGCCCTGGTCGATCAGACGCTGGATCGGGCTGCTGCAGTTCAGATCAATCACGCTGGCGAATCGCTGAATCCGACCGGCGGCAACGGCAAGCTCTTTGATGTCGCCGCCGATGAGCTGGACGCTGACCGGCCGCTCCTCTTCGGCCGTGACCTCGCGTCGGCCGAGGATGTTGATCAACTCGTCACTATCGGCGGCGGCTACCGCCCGGGCGTCGATAACGCCAACGCAGGTCATCGCCGCGCCCAGGTGACGATACGTCAGACGGATTGAGGGACGCAGCATGCCCCCCATTGCCCCCAGGATGAGTCTGTTGCGAAACGGAATCTCACCGATATGGCCTTGCTTTCTGCCAGTGCACATCGCATTGACGATCCGAAATCGCTGCCGAAAGGTTGTTTACGTATCCGGCATTGTAGCGTCGGGCCCAGCCGTTGGCCATGTGAGAATCTCCAGGAAGGAACGTAGAAGTGCTTCCCTTTACAGCCTATAATGCACAGGTGTGACTTCCCACGACGGGCAAGCAAGGACAAGCGTCATGTTGCGTCGAATTCTATACGTATCCAAAGGTGGCAATATCGACGGCAGTCATCGCCAGCTGCTGCTGCTTCTGAAAGGCCTGGACGCGTCTTATGAGCCGACCGTGGTCTGCACGACGGAAGGTCAGATCGTCGGGCAGTTGCGGTCTGCCGGCATTCGCGCCGAAGTGCTGTCGCTGCGCCCCTGGCGGAAACCGCGTCACGCCATTCACCGGTATCAGGACGCCGAGAGGCTCGTTGCGCTCGCCCGATCGATGGAACCTGCCTGCATCCACGCATCAGACATGTGGCTGGGCAATTACGTGAACTGGCTGCGTTGGCGGTTGAGGATCCCTTCGATTGTGCATGTGCGAGGGCCGGTGACGTGGCGGGGGATATGGAAACACCGGCTGTATGCCGCAACCGGCCTGATCTCTATTTCGCTGAAGATCACGCGCGTCCTGCGGAGTGCGTACATCCGTGCCGACCGGATCGTTCAGATTGAGGATGCCGTGGACGTCGATTCGTTCAGGCCCTCGAAGAACCGCCTGGCGGATGTGTCCGGCCACACCGGAGATGGTCCCGTGCTCCAGATCGGTCTGGTCGGTCGCATCGAGCCGGCCAAGCGGCAACTGGAGTTTATCCGGGCCGCACTCGAAGTGCAACGCCATTGGGGCCGGCAGGTGCGCTTCGTGCTCATCGGGGAGATCCGCAACCGCGCCTACGGCGCCGAGGTGAGTCGTCTGGCACAGGCCGGCGGCTTGAACGGGCAACTGGCCCTGATCGGGCGGAGAGAGGATATGCCCGATGTGCTGAACTGCCTCGATGTGCTCGTGAGTCTGTCGGGCGGATCGGTCATGTACGAGGCGATGAGTTGCGGTCTGTGCGTTGTCTCTGCCGGCTTCACCAAGCCGCGCGAGTCGATCCATCTTCGCAACGGCGAAACGGGCATTGTCACCCCGACGGCCGACCCTCGCGCGCTGGCCGCGATCCTTGACGATCTCATCGAACACCCGGACACACGGCGTCGGCTTGGCGACGCCGCGCGAACCTGGGCCGTGCGGGAGCTTTCGCACACCAGGATCGCGGCGCAGACGACAGCATTCTACGATCGGATACTGCGGAAGCGGACGCTGTAGAAGTCTGTGGTCAGATGATCCGAGGGGTCCGAAGGGCGCAAGAAGAAGGCCCCTGTCGCAGCAGGACACGAAGGTATTTGCCAGTGCTTGTGTCCAGTTACACGAAATACCCGCCTGCTGCTCTCACAGGGGCCCAACTGAGTTATTCGTGGCTCTCTCCTTTTGTTCCTAACCGCCCCGTGCATGGTCTGGCGTTGGATGCAACAGGCATGCAAGAGTAGATAGACGATGCCGGTTTTGGCTAAGAGGACCTTGCTGGTCTTCAGCTTCGAGCCACCGTTCTGAACTTTTTCATTCTCTCGCATCGGCCAGACGCAGGAGTTTTCTTGAGTGCATTTTCGAGAAGAATTCGATTGCGCCGGCGGCAGAGGAACACGGAGACACCGGGCCATTCGCGCGCGGATTTCCTTGCTGTCGCGAGCTGCGCAGAATGCCACCTTGCGGCGAACGAGAGCCTTGACCAGTTTGCCTCAGCGCTTGTGGTTTGACCGGTGCAGCGTCATTGGGACGGTACGCCGCGGCTCCAAAAAAAAAGAGAGCGTGCGAAGAAATAAGCATCCACATTTACGCCACACGTACGCCTCTACATGGGTCGAGGGAGATGGACCCAGTCACCGGGAGCACCGCCTGAATCCCACTCGGCTCCAAAGGGGCGCCTACCACTTCGGAGTCTGCATCGGCGGTGCTCCTCCTTTCTTGTTCAATACTACTGGATGTCTATCGGATTACCGGTGCTTTTCCATCTCCAATGGACGCTGCTCGCCAGAGACGGAATTCCTTGACACGACGTCCGATAAATGCGATAATCCCATATGTATCAAGTACATAACATGTCGTCCGGCAGCCGACCGTGGGACTGTTGCCGCACAGGAGTGGGAGATGGTTGCGTTGTTGAGCCCCGGAGCGGGCCGACGGAGATGACCTGAGGTCTGGGCCGATGAAAGGACCCGGTGATGAAGGGGTATTGCGTGCGGTTGTTGCTCGTCGGTTTGGCGAGTCTGGCGTTGGGCTGTTCTGCAGCGTCTGAGAAGTCGAGGCCCGAGCGGCTCGGGGTCCCGGATGTGACAGTGGTCACCACGGCCGTAGCGCCGATGGCGGGTTCATCCGGTGGGCATCCGCAATTGGTGCGATGCGGATTTGCTATCCGGGATTTTCGCGCGATTCGCGACGAGTACGGGCGGGTCCACGCCATCGGAGAAATCGAGAACGTAGGGACGGCGACGCGCGGCGTGGAGTTACAGGTGGCCTTGCGCGACACCGGCGGGCGCCTGGTCTCGGTGGGGCATTTCTGCCCCGCGGCCGGAAACAACATCGTCCCAGGCGAGATCTGGCCTTTCACCCACTCCTTCGGTAAGCAGGACCAGGGGGCGCTGGCCGAGCTGAGGATCGTGGACGCGTTCCGATCCATGGGTGATTTCGATCCGTAGCGGATGCGCGGCATATCCCGACGACGTGCATCGTACAAGCCCGATGGGCAGAACACGGACCCGGCCTCACTGCTCCAGCGGCATCAGTTCCACCTTGCGGAACTCCAGCGGATGGCTCTCGGCTTGCAGGGCAACATAACCTTCGCGGAGCATGGTGTTCTCGTCTTTGATCAGCTTCTTGGCGTCTGCGTCACTGTCGTCGAGTTGGGGTTGCTCGTATTCGAGCACGACCTGGCCGTTGACGAGGTGCCTGATCTTCCCATTGCCGTGGACTTCGATTTCCATCGTCACCCACTGATCGCCGTGATACGTCTGCGACTTGGAGTTGTTGCAGTGCTGGGTGATCAGCCTGTCGTTCATCACGATGTGCGTTCCCGGCGTGCAGACGTTGGCGGTCGAGCGATCGTCCTTCCCGTTGCCGCCGAGCATCTGGGCCTCGATGGAGACGGGGAAGTCCTGGTCTTTGCGCATGGTCTTGGGCGACTGGCAGTGGAACATGATGCCGCTGTTGCGGAAGGCCCAGCCCGGACCGCCGGGGGTCTGCTCGCCCACGAAGCGGTATTCCACGCGCATGCGATAATGGGAGAAGGGCGTCTCATAGAACAGGTGGCCGAATTTGCCGTCGAACTTCTCATATTGGTCGTAACAGACCTTCAGGACGCCGTCCTCGACGCGGAACGTGTTCCCGAAATTGTCGTCCAGCTCGTGACCGGTGATCTTGGGGTGCCAGCCTTTGAGGTTCTTGCCGTTGAAGAGGCTGATCCATCGAGGCTCGTTCGATCCGCTCGCCTGCGACGCGCATCCGGCCGAGCACATCATGCCCACCAGAGCGAAGCACGCGATCGCGAACAGACTCCGTCGGTGATTGGCGGGGGACAATGAGGACATCGTATCGTTTGTCATGATTTCACTCCTTGCGTGTTGACCTGAGCCTGTTGGGGGACGATGAAGAAGGCATGCCTCATGCTCCATCGCCGACGCGGATGAACAGATGCGTGATCGCCTGCCAGCCGCGTTCGTCGCTGCGCCGGACCGTGGCGATGTAGCAGCCGGGTTTGCGGTAGGCGTGCTTCGTCACCGCGTAGCCCTCGGGATTGTGGGCGTCCACATTGCCGTCGGACTGCACGGTCACCTCGGGACTGCCGTCTCCGAAATCCCAGACCTCGTGGCCATGCGTGGTGCGGAATGTGCGGACCTTAAAGGTCAGCTCGTCGCCCGCTTTGATGGCGGAGGTGGGATAGTACGCCGCATGGATGGTCGGCGGCAACAGATCGGGGTGGGCCTTGTCGAAAACCTGGACCACCGCGAAGTCGTAGTCGACGTTGCCGCGTGCGTCGGTGATCCGCAGAATCTCGTTGTACTCGCCCGGCTCGTCGTAGGTGCGCCGCACCTTCGCGCCGAGGGCCGATCCGCCGTCGCAAAACGTCCACTCGAACTTCTCGATCGTCCCGCAGCGGCTCCAGGACCGGCCGGCGTCCAGTTCGACCGATTCGCCGGCCCAGCCCACGCAGTGCGGTCGCGCCACCGCGATGATCTCGGGACGATACTGGCGCTGATAAGCCTCCCAGGCGAACGCGTAGGCGTTCTGAATGCCCCACTGGCCCGAAGGCTGCCGGCAGGTGATGTCGAAGTGCAGGTGGGACCAGCCGCCGCTGGCGCCTTCTTTCCCGAGCACCCCGATCTTCTGGCCCATCCGGACACGCTGACCTGGCTTCACGGAAACGTCTATCTGGCACAGGTGGCTGTATCGGTAGAACCAGCCACGGTCGTCGAGCGTGTAAATCACGTCGTATCTGGGACTTACAGGGGTGTCTTCATAGCCGCTCAGCGTTTCGGTGCCCGCCGAGACCACCAGGGCGTCGGTGGCGGCGACCACCTCGACCAAGCCTTCGACGCCCCCGAAATCCAGGCCATAGTGGTAGTAGATGTTCTTCTTCGAGGGGACCTCTCCCCCATCCACGAAAACCGGGACGTTGGCCATCTGCGTGTCGGAGGCGAACCATCGCTGCTTAGCCGGGTAGACGAATGTCTCCGGCCGGATCAGAGGCGAGTCCGCAGGCCAGAGGCGGATTCTCGCGTCCTTGACCAGCCCCCAGGGATTGTCCTTGCTGTTGTCCTGGGTGTAGCCTCGGGTCACGGGGCAGTCGATTCGCACTCCGCCCGCCGTAACCGGCAGGTGATATGTCGAGGAAACCAGCGATATCGCCTGGCCGTTGATTTCGACGTCCACCGTTGCCCGGCGAACGGCCCTGCACACGCTGTCGCGGATTTCCTCCAGAGCGAGCAGCCTGACGGTTGCCTGGGAGCCGTCGTGGAGTTGCACGGTCTGGGACTGGCCGATGTCCAGGTCGACGGTTCGCACCAGAGGGGTCAGCTTGGGTGCGACAGGCTGGGCCGGCGCCACCGGCGTGCTCAGTAGAAGCAGAAGAACGGATAGGTCAACGAAGGGCGACAACCGTCTGCCGATGTGTCCCATGCAGCACCTCCAGAATTGCGGCCCACGCGGGCAGGCCAATAGCGATTTCCTGGGATTCGACGGTAGCGGACCGGCGTGGAATCGTCAACCTTGGATCGTTCGAAAACGTAGACACAAAAGGGGTAATGGAGCCAATGGGAGTCGAACCCACGACCTCTTGCATGCCATGCAAGCGCTCTCCCAACTGAGCTATGGCCCCGTGGACCCGTATGTTAGCACACCCCCTGGCGGGGGGCAAGCAATTTTTCACGGGTATTTTGCTCTTGCAGAGGGGCGATGGGCCAATAGACTCTGGGGGGCCATAGTCCGCCGCGACCGTGGGGATTTTCGGACCTTCGCCCGGTGGCCCTCGGAAGATTGGGAAAGGAAAGCTCGTTTTGGTCAAACGAGAGCGCATAGAAATAGCCGGCCAGGTTCAGGGAGTGGGCTTCCGGCCGGCCGTGTACAAGCTGGCCTGCGAGCTGGGTCTGGCGGGCACGGTCTACAACGACACCACTGGGGTCACGGTCGAGCTTCAAGGGTCCAAGGCCCGGATCGACGAGTTTGTACACCGTTTGCAGGCCGGCGCGGACAAGCTGCCCTTGGCCCGGATTCGGTCGTGTATAAGAACAGATATCGAGCCGGTCGAGGGGCAGGAGGCTTTCACTATCGGCCGAAGCGATCCGGCCGGGACCGCCCTGTCCCAGGTGACCGTCGATATCGCTACATGCCGGGACTGCTTGGCCGAGCTGGGCGACCCCAACGACTTCCGTTATCGCTACCCCTTCATCAATTGCACCAACTGCGGGCCTCGATACTCCATCGTCAGGGTCATCCCGTACGACCGGCCCAACACGACGATGGCGGTTTTCCCGATGTGCCAGCGCTGTGCGAGTCAGTATGCGGACGTGGCCGACAGGCGATTCCACGCCCAGCCGGTGGCGTGTCCGGCGTGCGGACCGAGCATCCAACTGGTCGACCCGGCCGGCGCGGTCCTGCAAACCGGGACCGATCTGGTGCTTTCCGAAGCCGCTCGCCTGCTGCGCGAAGGCAGGATTCTGGCGATCAAGGGCGTCGGCGGCTTCCACCTGGCGGTCGATGCGCTGAACGACGAGGCCGTGCGCAGGCTCAGGCAGCGCAAGCGTCGCGATCATAAGCCGTTTGCGATGATGGCCGGTTCGGTCGACGCGATTCGCAAGTACGCTGTTGTTGACGATTTGGCCAGGCAGATTCTCACAAGCCCGCTGGCACCGATCGTGTTGTTGCCCAAGAAGCAGGGCATGCGGATTGCGCCGTCGGTGGCTGACGGGGTCAATACGTTTGGCTTCATGCTCTGCTACGCGCCGCTGCACGTGCTGCTTTTCGCGGAAGGGCTCGACGTGCTCGTGATGACGAGTGCCAACCTCTCGGACGAGCCGCTGATCTGCAAGAACAACGTGGCGCTGCAACGACTGGGCGAAGTGGCCGATGCGTTCATCATGCACGACCGCCAGATCCATCGGCAGGTGGACGACTCGATCATCCACCTGATCGACGGCGAGCCGGTCCCGCTGCGCCGCGCGCGGGGATACGTGCCGGCACCGATCCTGATCGAGCGAAGCGCGGGACCCGATATCCTCGCCGCCGGCGCCGATCTGAAGAACACGTTCTGTCTGGTCAAGCAGAACCAGCTCATCCTCAGCGAGCACATCGGCGACCTGGAGGACGCCGAGGTCTATCGGCATTACGTCGGCTCCATCCAGCATCTGCGCAGGCTGTTCGAGGTGGAACCCGAGGTGGTTGCCTGCGATCTGCACCCTGGATATCTCTCCACTCGCTACGCTCGATCCCTTTCCGGCGTAAGAGTCATTCCCGTCCAGCACCACTGGGCCCACATCGCGTCCGTGCTCGGCGAGCACGGCCACGCCGGCCCGGTCATCGGCATCGTGTGCGACGGAACCGGCTACGGCCCCGACGGCGCCATCTGGGGTTGCGAGTGCCTGATCGCTTCGCTGACGCAGTTCGAGCGGTTTGGACATCTCGATTACTACGCGTTGGCCGGAGCAGATCGCGCGAGCAAGGAGGCGATTCGGCCGCTGCTGAGTCTGTTGCGACAGGCGCATGGTGACGATCTTCGCGCCAGCGATTTCGCCTGGCTGCTGGAGCGCATCGAGCCCGACGGAACCAAGCTGAATACACTTCTTGAACAGATCGACAAACGCGTCAACACGGTCAACACGTCGAGCCTGGGGCGGGTCTTCGACGCCGTTGCGGCGATTCTCTCGCTTGGCGGATACAATCACTTCGATGCACAATTGCCGATGGCGCTCGAATCGATTGTCGATCCGCGCGTCGATGCCGACTATCCGTTCGACCTGATCGAGCGCGAAGGCGAGCCGGTGAAGATCGATCCGCGTGCGATGATCCGGCAGATCGCGGAAGAGACGCAGCAAGGCAGCGATGCAGGCCGCGTCTCTGCGAAGTTCCACAACACCGTCGCCGAAGCCCTCCTGGCGGTGGCTCAGGCCGCCCGACGGAAGACGGACCTGGAAGTCGTCGCGTTCAGTGGCGGCGTCTTCTGCAACCGCTATCTGGCCAACCGTCTGATTGCGCGTTTCAAGCAGGCGGGTTTTGCGGTATTATGCAACCGGGATGTCCCCGCCAACGACGGCGGCATCGCCCTCGGCCAGGCCGCTATCGCCGCCCGCATCCTGGATGAGAGTTCGTGAGAAGGTACAGATCAGTATGTGCTTAGCCATACCGGCGAGAATTGTGGAATTAGAAAACGATCGTGCGATGGTCGATGCGATGGGCAATCGCTTCAAGGCCAAGACAACGCTCCTGCCCGGCGCGAAGCTGGGCGATGTGGTGCTCGTTCACGCGGGCTTTGCCATCGCGCGGGTCGATGAGGAAGAAGCCAGGAAGACGTGGGAGCTGTTCGCCGAGATCGAGGACTTCGAGAAGACGCAGAACCGGGTCTCGGGATAGAGCCATATGCTCGACAGGATCGCCAAAGCCCAACAGCAGATCGACCACGCGTGTCGGACGCTGGGCCGGCCGATCACCGTCATGGAAGTCTGCGGGACCCACACGGTCGCGATCTTCCGCAGCGGCATCCGGTCCACGCTGCCGGAGGGGCTCAGACTCCTGTCGGGGCCGGGGTGCCCTGTCTGCGTGACCGACCAGGGCTACATCGACGCGGTCCTGGAGTTGGCCCAACGCGACGACTGCATCATCGCCACCTATGGCGACATGATCCGCGTGCCGGGCAAGGACGGATCGCTGGAGACCTGTGCCGCGAAGGCCGACGTCCGGGTCGTGCTCAGCAGCGAAGATGCGCTGCAACTGGCCCGCGACAACACCGACAAGACCGTGGTGTTCATCGCGGTCGGGTTCGAGACGACTGCGCCCGCTTCTGCGGTAGTCGTCAAGGAAGCGGCCCGGGAGGGGATCAAGAACTTCTGCATCCTCAGTGGTCACAAGCTGATCTTGCCGGCGATGCGTGCGCTGCTGGGCGGGATGAACGACCGCGTCGACGCGTTTCTTTGTCCGGGGCACGTCAGCGTCATCATCGGAGCCAGCGCGTTCGCGGAGATCGTCAGCGATTTCGGCCGGCCTTGCGTCGTTGCCGGTTTCGAGCCGCTGCAAATTATCGAAGCCCTTGCGGAGATCTGCCGGCAGCTCTCCAATGAGAAGGCGGAACTCAAGTCGATCTACAACGCAGTCGTCACCGAGCAGGGCAACGTCGCCGCGCAGCGAATCATCGCAGAGTGTTTCGAGGCGGCCGACGGTTACTGGCGCGGTCTTGGGAAAATAGAGAAGAGCACGCTCGTGCTGAAAGAGCAATACAGGCGGTTCGATGCCTTCGCACGATTCGGCCTGAGTGATGAGCCCGGCGAGGACCTGAGCGGATGTCGATGCGGCGAAGTCCTCTGCGGACTCATCGAGCCGCCGCAGTGCGCGCTGTTCGCCACGCGCTGCACGCCGGCCAAGCCGATCGGGCCGTGCATGGTCAGTTCCGAAGGCACCTGCGCCGCGTGGTACAAATACGGACGAAGGAGTTAGGGTGAGCGATGGCACAGCATGAACCGGAGCGCATCCTGCTCGCCCACGGCGGCGGGGGGCAACTGACCAGTCAACTCATTCGCGAGCTTGTTCTGCCGCACCTTAGGAACGAGGCGCTCTCGCCGCTCGGTGATTCCGCTCGCCTGGAGTTGGGATCGACCTCCATCTGCCTGACGACCGACAGCTATGTGGTCAAGCCGCTGTTCTTCCACGGTGGAGACATCGGCAAGCTGGCGGTCTGCGGCACGATCAATGATCTGGCGGTGGCCGGGTCGAGGCCGGTGGCACTGACGCTGTCGCTGATCATCGAAGAGGGTTTCGAGAAGCCGCTTTTGGAGAGAATCCTCCAGAGCATCGGCCGGACGGCTCGAGAGAACAACGTTTCCGTCGTCACCGGCGACACCAAGACCGTCGAGCGCGGTTCGGCCGATGGGCTGTTCATCAACACCGCCGGCGTGGGCGTCCGATTGCCCGGCGTCAATCCCGGCTTGGATCGCATCAAGGTCGGCGACAAGGTCCTGCTCAACGGTACGATCGGCGATCACGGCATGACGATCATCTCGCAGAGAGAGGGGATTGAGTTCGAGTCCCGGCTCGTCAGCGACTGCGCCTCGCTGGCGGACCTGACATGTATGTTGTTCGAGAGGACCGGCGTCAAGTTCATGCGGGATGCGACGCGCGGTGGGCTCGCGGCGGTGCTGAACGAGATCGTCGAAGGCGCCGGCCTGGCCATCGAGATTCGCGATGCGAACATTCCCGTCAGACCGTCGGTGCAGGCGGCCGCCGACATGCTTGGCTTTGACGTCCTGAACATCGCCAACGAGGGCAAGTTCGTCGCGGTCGTATCGCCCGAGACGGCGGATGCGTGCCTGGAGCTGTGTCGAAGCCATCCGTTGGGTCGCGACGCTGCTCTGATCGGCGAGGTGGTTGCCTCGCAGGGTGTGCCGCTCGTCGAGCTGCGCACGAAGATCGGCGGCCGGCGAATCGTGCAGATGCCCTACGGACGCGAATTGCCGAGGATCTGCTGATGCACGAGACGGCAGTGGCCCAGGGATTGATCGAGGCGATCCTCTGCGAAGCGGAGAAGCAGGGCGGCAGACCGATTCGCGCCAGGATGAGCTGCGGCACGCTCAATGCGGTCAACGACGAGGTTGTTCGCTTCGCATTCGAGGCCATCGCCGAGGGCACCGTCTGCGAAGGGATGACCCTGGAGATCGAGCACAAACCATTGCAGGCCAAGTGCAGAACGTGCGGTGGAACATATATCGTAACGCTGTCGGACGCGCGGTGTCCGCGATGCGCCGGCACCGATTTTGAATTGCTTCCCGACGCCCCTCTGGTGTTGGATGAGATCGAATTCGAGAAGGAGTAAGCGATGGAAAAGGTCAATGTCGGCACACGCATCCTCGGCGCCAACGAGCAATACGCGATGAAGAACATTGAGCTCCTGGCGCAGCGCAAGCAGTTGTGCCTGAACATGATCTCTTCTCCAGGCTCGGGCAAGACGACGATCCTCGTACGCACGATCAGCGATCTGAAGGGACAGCTCCGGATCGGCGTGATCGAGGGCGACCTTCAGACCGACATCGATGCCCAGCGCATCCGCGCGACGCAGGCGCCGGCGATTCAGATCAACACGGAAGGCGCCTGTCACCTTTCGGCCCGGCAGGTGTATGAGGCGCTTGGCAGGCTGCCTCTCGACGCTCTCGATGCGATCGTCATTGAGAATGTCGGCAATCTGGTTTGCCCGGCGGCGTTCGAGTTGGGTGAAACTGGGAAAATTGTCGTGCTCTCCGTGGCCGAAGGCGACGACAAACCCGTAAAATATCCCGGCATCTTCGCCAAGAGCAAGGCGCTTCTCGTCAACAAGATCGATCTGCTGCGCGGCGCGCTTGTCGAGTTTGACCTCGACCGGGTGAAGGCCGATGCGCGGCGGCTCAACAAGAGCATCGAAATCTTCCCCGTCTGCGCCAAGAGCGGCGAGGGGATGCAGAACTGGTACGACTGGCTCGGCGCGCAGGTGCGTCAGTCGCGTTTGTAGAGCCCGCGTTCGCAGATGTAGCGCCAAACCTTGGGGCAAAGCATGCGGCGGACGTCTTTGCCGGCGGCCAGACGCTCGCGGATCTCTGTGCTGCTGATGGGAATGGACGGCGTCCGGATCACATCGCGGCGGAGCTTTTCCACGCGATCCGGCCCCAGCGCCGCCAGATGCTTTCCAAACGACGGCGTCTCATAGCCCCCTCGCACCATGACCGCCAGATGGCATGCGTCGATCAGCTCGTCGATGCGATGCCACAAGACCAGGTCGTTCACGCTGTCGGCGCCGAGCAGCCAGTAGATCGACGTTTCCTCGCCGTACTCCTGCTGAAATCGCTTGACGGTGTCGATGGTGTAGCTCGGGGCCGCTCGGCGCAGCTCGCAGTCGCTTGCCGAGAACCCCTCGCAGCCCTGAATGGCCAGTTCGATCATGCGCAGCCGATCGTCGTCGGACGCATGTGGAGAGAAGCCTTTCAACGGTGAGCACTTCGCAGGAATGAAGACCACTTCCTCCGCTTCGATCTGTTTCGCCGCCGCCTCGGCCACCTGTGTATGACCGAGATGAATCGGATCGAACGTGCCACCAAACAGTGCAATCTTCCGTTTCATCGTGAACAATTAACAATGAAGTTGTGCGATTCTTTCGTCGAACCAGACGGCGACGCGCGAAAAAATCCGATCTCGACACCGACGTAGCAGACACGGTCGGAGCGCGAAAGTCAAGTGGCTTGTCTGGATGTGCTCTTGTCATGCGAGGCCGTCGTTCGCACAAGACGGTGACTTGCGCGAAACCGGAACAGATGCGATTGTATGCGTGCGCACAAGGGGTTTGCGCTGTGTGCGTCACGCGCCGGCGCAGGGCACGTCGTGACGTTGTTCTCATGTCTCGCGCGACATCGTGAACGGGTCCGCATGGACGGTTCCGCGCGAAGCGCGCATCGAAGAGAATCGCGCGATTGAAAATTTTTATGAAGTATTTTCGAATAAATGGACGATAGAAAGCGTAACAGATGCTATTATCATTTTCCGTAATGATGTGAGCGATGTGTTATCGAGTAAAGTGAATACAGAAAGCATTGTTTGTGGTCAGCTTGAAGGAGAAAAGTAATGGCCAAGAAGAAAGCAGCAAAGAAGAAAGTCGCCAAGAAGACCAAGAAGGCCGCGAAGAAGGCGACGAAGAAGAAAGCCACCAAGAAGAAAGTGGCCAAGAAGAAAAAGTGACACCAGCACTTCGCCTGGAGCCTGTCGGCCCTGCCGCTTTTTGGTCTCGGGCGGTTCCATCCGGGCGGCACCTGAAAGGGTGAGACCAACAAGATTCGTTTGGAACGTGGCAGGCTTTTGGAAAATGGAAGACTCTCCTGGATCAGGGGAGTCTTCCATTCCTTTTGGGGGTGTCCGCATGCGGAGGGCGCCGGCGACGTGGGTCGTGGCGATGCGTCGCTCTTCGCTTCCTTGCAATTCGGCCGGTTTCTCCTATACTGTCATCGCGGCACGGCCGTCAACGCGAGTGCCGTCGGATATGGAAACTGCTTGAGGAGAAACCCGGTCGATGGACTTTTTCAATTACCGAGCGGGCCGGTTGCTCGCCGAAGAGGTGGAGGTCGAACGCATCGCGTCGGAGGTGGGCACGCCCGTATACGTGTACAGCAAGGCCACGTTGCAGGACCATCTGCGCAAGGTGCACGCCGCTTACCAGACGCTGGAGACCACGGTGTGCTTTTCGGTCAAGGCGTGCGGCAACGTGAGCATCCTGAAGCTGATGGCTGCCGAGGGCAGCGGCTTCGACATCGTCAGCGGCGGTGAGCTATATCGGGTGCTCCAGGCGGGGGCGGACCCTTCGAAGGTGGTCTATGCGGGCGTCGGCAAGACGGATCGCGAGATTGTTGAAGCTCTCGACGCCGGGATCGGATACTTCAACATCGAGTCGGAAGAGGAGCTGACGAACCTGATTCGCCTGGCTAAGGCGCGTGTCGCGTCCGGCCGCGCCAAATCCAAGGCGGCCCTGCGCGTGAATCCCGACGTGGACTACAAGACCCATGTCTTCCTGACGACGGGCAAGAAAGAGACGAAATTCGGCGTCGATATCGAACGGGCGATTGCCGTCTTCGATGCGTATGCGGACAACCCCTCCGTCGATCTGTGCGCGTTGCACGTCCATCTGGGCACGGGCGGCAAGACCATCGATCCCTATGTGGAGGCGGTCGAGAAGGCGCTCGTTCTGGTCGATCGACTTCGCGAGAAGGGGCACCGCGTCGAGGCGCTGGACCTCGGCGGAGGCTACGGCGCCGATTATGAGACGGATACGGTGCCCTCGGCGGCGGAATATGCCGCCGGAATTGTGCCGCTACTCCAGGGCCGGGACCTCAAGCTGATCCTGGAACCGGGCAAGAGCATCTGCGCCAACGCGGGGATTCTCGTGACGCGCGTGCTCTACACCAAGCAGGGCGGAAGCAAGCGGTTCGTCATCATCGATGCGGCGATGAACGACCTCATCCGCCCGTCCCTGTACGACGCGTTCCATTTCATCTGGCCGGTCCGCGTGGAGCCGCGGTTCGAGCCGGCGGTTCGAAGCAAGGAGCTGCACATCGAAGGCAGCGAGACGGTGGACGTCGTCGGGCCCATCTGCGAAGGAGCCGACTTCCTGGCAAAGGACCGGCCGATCCCGCACGTCGAGCGTGGCGACCTGATGGCGGTCTTCACCGCCGGCGCCTACGGGTTCACCATGAGCAGCAACTACAACGCGCGGCGTCGCGCCGCCGAGGTCCTTGTCGACGCAGATGCCTTCCGGGTGATCCGCAGGCGGGAGAGCTACGAAGACCTGGTGGCCCTCGAACGATAGGCCATGAGGCGGAAGTGGCGATCGGTCACCGTTCGGTTAGAAGGTGCGCTCGACGAATCCCGTATCGGTCTTGCCTTTGACGAACAGGTTGTGCGACAGGATCGCCAGGCAGGCGGGAATCGTGGTCTTAACAGGCTCGATGACGAATTCCTGCAAGGCGCGTCGCATCGTCGCAATCGCCTCGGTTCGCGTTTCCTGATGGACGATGATCTTGGCGATGAGCGAGTCGTAGTTCGGCGTGATCGTCCAGCCCTGGTGGACGTGCGTATCGATGCGGACGCCCAGCCCGCCGGGAGCGATGTATCTGGAGATCGTTCCCGGTGAAGGCGAGAAGTTGTTGGACGGGTCTTCGGCGTTGATCCGGCATTCGATGGCCACGCCGTGGTGCTTGATGTCGGTCTGACGCAGCGTGATCGGTTCGCCTCCGGCGATGCGGAGCTGCCATTTGATCAGGTCCTGGCCGGTGACCATCTCGCTGACCGGGTGCTCGACCTGGATGCGGGTGTTGACCTCGATGAAGTAGAAGTTCCCCTCTTTGTCCAGGAGGAACTCGACGGTGGCGGCGTTGACGTAACGGGCTTCCTTGATCAGACGGATGGCAGCCTCCGCCAGACGCTCGCGCTGTCGCTCTTCCAGCACCGGGCAGGGCGATTCCTCGATCATCTTCTGGTGGCGCCGCTGGATGGAGCAGTCCCGCTCGAAAAAGTGAACGGCGTTGCCCTCCCGGTCGGCCATGACCTGGACCTCCACGTGTCGCGGCTCGACGATGAACTTCTCCATGTAGACGCTGCCCTCGCCGAAGGCGGCCTCCGCTTCGGCCTTGGCGGAGGCCATCGCGGCGCGCAGACTGATGTCGTTGTGGACGACGCGCATGCCGCGGCCCCCGCCGCCGGCCACGGCCTTGATGATGATCGGATAGCCGATCTCGTTGGCCAGTCGCAGCGCCTCTTTCTCGTCCTCGATGACGCCCTCGGAGCCGGGAACGACCGGGACCTTGGCCCGGCGTGCGAGCTTGCGGGCTTCGACTTTGTCGCCCAATAGCCGCATCGCCTCGACCGGAGGCCCGATGAAGGTGATGCCGCAATCGCTGCAAATCTGAGCGAAGTTGGCGTTCTCGGCGAGGAACCCGTATCCGGGATGGATCGCGTCGACGTTGGTGATCTCGGCGGCGCTGATGATGCGCGGAATGTTCAGATAGCTCTGGTTGCAGTCGGGCGGTCCGATACACACCGATTCATTCGCCAGCCGCAGGTACGAGGCGTTTCGGTCGGCCTCGGAATAGACGGCGACGGTTTCGATGCCCATCTCGTGGCAGGCCCGGATGACGCGAAGCGCGATTTCACCTCGGTTGGCGATAAGGACTCGTGACAGCATTGGCGGCTACTCTCTTCCTCAACGGCGTCCTCGTGGTGGTCCGGCGGGACACCACGCCGCGCCGGCTCACGCGTTATTCCGGCTTGACCTTGAAGAGGACCTGCCCATACTCCACGGCCTGTCCGTTGGCCACTCGCTTTTCCACAATCGTGCCGCTGATCTCGGCCTTGATCTCGTTCATCACTTTCATCGCTTCGACGATACAGACCACCGTCTGGGCGTCGACGTGAGCGCCGATCTCGACGTACGGATCGGAATCCGGACTGGGGGCCTCGTAGAAGGTGCCGACGATGGGGGACTTGATTTCGAGCAGGTCGTCTCGAACCGCCGTTGCGGCCGGCGCCGCGTCGGGCGCCCCGACGGGGGCCATGAGGCCGGGAAGCGAGGCGATGATGGGATTGCCTACCGGCCCGGGGTGCGGCGGTTCGGCTCGCCGCAGGGAGATCCGGTCGTCGCCGTGCTGGATATCGATCTTCACAAGATCGTTCTCCTTCATTATCTTGATCAGATCTCGTATCTTCTGCACATCGGCGTCTTTCTCGGCCATGACCTTGTCCTTTCTGGAAACCCGCGATGATTCCCCGGAAGGCCCCTACAAAAAGTCCCCTGACGGGGATCTGGATAGCACCCTGGATTTCTGCGCCAGTATAGCGGTTTGTCGGCCCCGTGCAACACAATTTCCCGGCCTGGGCAGGGGGAAGCAGTCGGCAGGTTCCGCCTTGCGGCCTCTGCTGCTTTCGCCTGGGTCGCAACGGGGTGTCGTCGAGAGGGGAATTGGGCCTCGACGCCCCCAAAAAGAAAGCCGCGGCGCCTGATCGACGCCGCGGCCTGAATCACCTGGATGGAGCATTCTGCTCGAACTTACTGCTCGTAGATGTGCGTGGCCTCCGTGTGCTCGATCGGCAGGGCCAACTGATCCGTGTGCATGCTCACCTTGAACCGCACATCGCCGGCGCGGGCGCCGCGGACGACGACGCGCCAGGTGGCCTTGGCCTTGGGTTCGAGGGTTCGCAACGGTGCGAAGTTGACCGTCTTGCCCATGAGCGATCCGGCGGTTGCACCCGCCGAGGAGACGTACTGGACCTTGTCGTCCAGCGTGCAGACGATGCGGACGTTCGAATCGGCGGCCGAGCCCTCGTTGACGACCGTAATCAGGTACGTCGTGGTGTGCGAGACTTCCACCGGGTCTTCCAGATCGATGACCTGCAGACGCGAGGCCGGGATGCCGGTGATCGACGTCTTGGCCGAGTCGGTGACTGTCTCGGTGCAGTAAGCGGTCGCGGTGGCGGTTGCCATCACTTCGCCTTCTTTCATCGGGGTGTACGAGACGCGAACCGACTTGGAGGCGTTCGGCTCGAGCGTGCCGAGTTCCCAGACCAGCTTGGAGCCGGCCGTCTGTGCGCCGGCGGTCGCCTCGATGGAACTGACTCCCGGCGGAATCAGGTCTTCGACCATCGTATCGCGAGCCGGGCCATCGCCCTTGTTCAGGACCGTGATCTCGTAGGTCACCGCGCGGCCGAGGTACTGGCGCTGCGGCCCGGACTTTGTGATGCTCAGGATCGGCTGGCGAACGCTGGTCATCGTCGATTCCGACTCGGCCCTCAGGCCCGAAGCGGAGGTGGCAATGGCCTTACTGACGTAGGCGCCCGTCTTGGTGGCGCGCAGCTTGATCGAGAACCGTCGCGATTCACCGGCGATGAGAGTCCCGGCGTCCAGGACCACCTTGCCCTTGCCGTCGGTGGTTTGCAGCCCGACGGGCAGCGTGTCGACGATCTGCACGTTCTGGGCGGCGCCGGTTCCCGTGTTGGTCACGACGTAATCGACCGGAATCGGCTCACACAGGACCGCCTCGCTCGGAGCGGATCGTTGGAGTTCCAGCGTCGGCTCCACCACCTTGACCATGGCGCAGTCGCGAATCGTATGAGTGATGGCGGTGCAGTGTTCCAGCGGATTCGGCCCGGTGGCCATGCCGGTGATGCGGATGCTCTTGCTGGCTTTGGGACCGAGCGAATCGATCTCCCAGACCAGCTTGTTGTTCTCACTCTGAGCGGTGGGTTCGGAACCCTTGAATTCGAATTCCTTGGAAAGCGTCTCCGTGATGGCCACATCGGTCAGCATCATGTCCGTGAGGTTCGTGACTTTGATGAGGTAGGCGAACGGTGCGTTCAGACGTACCTCCTGCGGCATGGTCTTGTCGACCTGGATGATGCCGTAGTCCACTCGCGGGTAGGTCATCGACAGCGCGTTGGCGCCGTTCTCATCGACAGCCACGAGGTCGGGTCCGATCGCGACTTTTTCGCTGTAGGACGTTGCCGGGGCGGCAACCGGCGTGGTTACCGGCTTGAGGTCTTCCACGGAGGCGGTGACGACTTTGGCCTCGGGTTCGGGCGTTTCTGCCGGGGTTTCCGGTTCGATGTAGAGGCCACCCGTTGCTTCCTGCTGGGAGGCAAGCTGCGCGTCAACCTCCTGGACTTCGATCGGCTGGGCCTCTCTTCTGGGCGGCACGGCCAGCGTGGGTCTGAGGTCTTTGTCCCAGAAGTAGCTGCGGCCCGATCGGGCCACGGCGGGTCGGGTCTGACCGCTGCTCTGTGCGCTGTCCGAAACCTCACATCCGGACAAAAGCATGGCACAGACAAGAAACGATATCGTCAACACCTTCTTCATCACACCGCTCCTTTCAAACCCTCAAGCTTGCCGGTAGCAACCGGAGCCGCCCGGATTAGAATCTCGGTGGAAAGCCCGCGGTCGGTAGAGGAGGTGGATCCTGCGAAATGGCCGACGTTGCCGGCCTGACGCCGGATGGGCCACTACCCCTTCCCCCGTGCAGTAGATGACCCTCGGCCATCGCTTTGCGGCCTTGACCGGTGGCGACAAGAGGCGTCACCTGCTGCTGACACGGAACTCTTCCAACTATAGTATAAGATAGAAGCCCCACTGAACATCGAGTACGGATCGCGAATTATTGCCGTATTATACCATTTTGTGCAAGTTAAAGTCAATGGATATATGGAGTTAATATGGGTAATGCACGTGCGTGGCGGCTGGGTATGGATCAAGCGGGGTGGGACGGGTGTGGCTCAACGCATGCGTCTGAGGGCAACAGAGGGTCGGGCTGAGCCGGTGTCCCATAAAACCGGTTTTCACAGTCGTGTGGGGGGGCCGGAGGCATGGATTGGGCATTATACTGCGGGGTGCCGGCCCCGGGCGGACAGCGGCACAAAAAGGCTTGCGTTGGCAGAATCCTGCCGTTATTTTGCCCGATATTGCAGCATGGATGACCGCAAACCGTTTGGGGGAGAGCCTCGGCGGTCGTGGAGCATATGGGCGACTGACGTCTGGCGCCGTGGCCGGCGATCTATAGGACGTTGGCGAAGGCCTGCGCAGACCTGGCTGCGGGCATGATGTGGCATCGGCCGGCGCGGTGGAAACGGAAAGCGATGGGGCACGGAAGAAGTGGATCGTAGGGCTTTTGGCGAGCGAGTATCGCAGGGGGTATTGCTGGGCGATGGGGCCATGGGGACCATGCTCTATCAGCATGGGGTCTTCCTCAATCGCTGCTTCGACGAGTTGAACATGGCGGAGCCGCGGATCGTTCAGCAGGTCCATGCCGGCTATGTGGAGGCGGGAGCAGACTTTATCGAGACCAACACCTTCGGCGCCAACCGGGTGAAGCTCTCGCAGTACGGGCTGGCCGACGAGGTGGAGAGGATCAATCTCGCCGGGGTCCGGGTGGCCCGAGCCGCGGCGGGCCAGGGAGTTCTCGTGGCCGGGGCCATAGGCCCGCTTGGGTGCGAGCTGACTGGGTACGGCCCGATCACTCGCGAGCAAGCCGGGCAGGTCTTTCGCCAGCAGGCTTCGGCCCTTGTCGAAGCCGGCGTGGATTTCCTGATTCTCGAGACCTTCTCCAACACCGATGAGCTGCTGGTCGCTCTGGAGGCGGTCGGGACGCTGGCGGATGTTGCCGTCGTGGCCCAGATGACCGTCAACGACCGCAACGAGACCGTGTACGGGGAACGGGTCGATCAGGCGCTGGGTCGGATCGCGCAGCACGAGGCGGCCACAGCGGTCGGGTTGAACTGCGCGGTCGGGCCGTCGGGGATGCTCAGCAGTCTCGAACTGGTTCGAACGATCACGCACAAGCCCATCTCCGTGCAGCCGAACGCCGGGATGCCTCGCTCGGTCGAGGGCCGCCAGCTCTATATGTGTACGCCGGAATACATGGCCGAGTACGCCAAGCGGTTCTATGAGAAGGGGGCACGCATCATCGGTGGCTGTTGCGGCACGACGCCCGATCACATCCGGGAGATCGCGCGGGCGGTTCGCTCGGTCGACAGGGCCGTCGGTCGAACCATGGTGTCCGTGGCGGTCGGTCCGGATCGGGTGACAGAGGCGGCGCCGGCGCAGGCAACTCCGCTCAAAGAGAAGTCGCGATTCGGTGCCAAGCTGGCCGCGGGAGAGGAAGTCGCGACCGTTGAAGTGACCCCGCCTCGCGGCGTGGACATGACGAAGATCATCGAGAAGGCCAGGCAGTGTGTCGCGGCCGGTGTCGACGCGATCAACATACCCGATGGCCCCCGCGCCAGCTCGCGTCTTTCGCCCATGGTGACCGCCGTGAGGATTCAGCAGGAGGCCGGCATGGAGACGATCCTGCACTTCTGCTGCCGCGACCGAAACCTGATCGGGATGCAGTCGGACATCCTCGGGGCCTCGGCGATCGGGCTGCGAAACCTGTTGATCATCACAGGGGATCCGCCCAAGCTGGGTGACTACCCCAACGCCACCGCGGTCTTCGACATGGATTCCGTTGCGCTGACCAACGTCGTGCGGAACCTCAACCAGGGTCTGGACATTGGGGGCAATCGCATCGACCCGCCGACGGCGCTGACGATCGGCGTGGGCGCCAATCCTGTGGCCGCCGACTGGGATCGGGAGGTCGAGCGGTTCCGGCGCAAGGTGGAGGCAGGCGCCGAGTACGCGATCACGCAGCCGGTGTTCGACGCGGACTCACTGTTTCGGTTTCTCGACGCGATCGACGGATTCCGGATTCCCGTCGTGGCGGGCATCTGGCCGTTCACGAGTTTCAAGAATGCCGAGTTCATGGCCAACGAAGTGCCCGGCGTGGTTGTACCCAAGGCGCTGCTCGATCGGATGAGCGCGGCGACCACCAAGGAGCAGGGCGTGGCGCTGGGTGTCCAGATCGCGCGCGAGCTGGTGGCGAAGATTCGCGGCGGGGTGGCCGGCTTTGCGGTCAGCGCGCCGTTCGGCAACGTGCAGACCGCGCTGGCGGTCCTGGGCAAGGCCGGATGAAGTCAGGATTGGGATTTGCGATTGCGGATTGATGCATCGCTACAAATCCGCAATCCGAAATCAGGACAGGGAGTGAACATGGATCGACAGATTTGCCCGCCGGCGGCGGGCCGCCTGGAGGTGGAGCTGGTTGCCATCACGCCCGATCCGCAGCGGGTCATCGAGCAGGCGGGCCGGACGTGCTATCTGAGCTTCGATCGCATCGAGGACGATTCGCATGAGGGGTTCATCCAGCGGCTCATCAAGATGGGCCACGAATCGCCTCTGGAACATGCCTACGCGACGTTTCGCATTCGCAACTGCTCGCGCGCGATGACGCACCAGCTCGTCCGGCATCGGCTCATGGCGGTCTCGCAGCAGTCGCAGCGCTACGTGAACGAGGAGGAGTTCGCCTACGTCATGCCCGAGAGCATGCCGCCCGAGTTTGCCGACGATTTCCACAAGGACATGAAGACGATCCAGCAGATGTACCGCAAGTGGCGCGATCGCGGCCTGCGCAAGGAGGATGCGCGATTCGTGCTGCCCAACGCCTGCACCAGCGAGATCGTTGTCTCGGCGAATTTCCGCGAGTGGCGTCACATCTTCAGGCTGCGCACCAGCGCCAAGGCCCAGTGGGAGATTCGCGACGCCTGCCGGGCGATGCTGAGCGTCCTGGCCGAACACGCCCCCGCGTGCTTTACCGACATCGCCCCCGACGAAGCGTGAGGACCGGCATCGGGGGATGCTACAGCTTGACCGTTGTCATCTCCCAGAAGTTCGCGTGGAGGTACTCTGCGTCCGTGACGTAGTAATAGGACGGGTAGCTGTCTTTGATGTAGTAGGTGATCGGCGAACCGTCGGCGTCGTAGTCCGCGCCGTAGACCAGCAGCGCGTGATTGCGGATGGAGATCACGACGGGGAACCCCGCCATCAGAGCCTGCCTGATCCGGCCGGGGAATTCGTCGTGCGGCATGTGCCACGACACATTCTCCCACCGGGCATCCGGGTCGGGGTGCGCGTGGAAGCCGGTTTTCGCCGATGAAGGTGTGTAGCTCTCCCACACATCGCGTCCCAGCACGAACCGCGCGAGTTCGCCGACGTCGGCGGGCGTGAAGGCGGCGTTCGGTTCGGCGGCGGCCAGGACGGGAACATGGGTCTGCGTGGGCGGCGCTGCATAGACGATGTCCAGTCCTTCGTACAAGGCGATGATCTTGTCGGTGAAGGTCGGTGCGCCGGCGATCATGCCCGAGATGTTGGCATATCCGTAGGCGTCGGCGACGTCGGCGTAGTCGTCGAAGGACACGATGCCGTTGGACTGAATCAGCCGGAGCGCGTCGAGCACAATCCCACCTTCGCGGATGTACGTGTTCACCTGCTTGATGGAGCGGCGGTAGCGGTCCTCCATCGTGTAGTATTGCATGGCTCTGCGGGAAAGCTCCACGTCCGGCCCGTCCGGATGGCGGACCAGGTGAATCGTCTCCAGCGCGCTGAGCGTCGCGTAGGCCCAGCACAGACCCGTGCTCCGCTGGCTAAACCCCCGGCTGACCGGCAGTAGGACCGTCTCCGCGACGGGCGGATCCTGGAGCCGCGCACGCGGCATCGCGCCCAGAGACAGTTCCTCAGCGTGCAGAAGACGGCGGACACGCATGGCCTCCTTGAAGTCACCGTCCACACCCCTGGCCGGATGGACACCAACAAGGCACAGAACGGCACACGCAAGCATCGACAGCAGCAGCGGTCTCATGGCCCATATCCTCCATCAGCAGCGTCTATCCTTCGGCGCACCTCAGGACGGCGTCTGCGACTTCAATCATCAATAGTCAATTCTGTGGCTTCCCACCACAGCCGGGGATAGTCCTGGCCTTCGAGAATACACCAGATGTCGTCAGTCCCGTTTTCTGTTTCGCCCACGAAGTCCCAGCCCGCGTCGCTGAACGTGCTGGCCGTCTGCATCTCGGCGGTCGTCTTGCCCACACCTCCGGCACTGCTGGCTTGACCTGAGATCTGCGTGTCCCAGAAGCTCGACAGGATTCTGCTCGACCGCTGGTAACCCGCCAGACCGCCGACACATTCCGTGCCGCTGACCGTGACGCTGCTGTAGCTTGTGGCGATACTGTATGCGTTCTGGCCCACGAGGCCGCCGACACCCCAATCGCCGGTGACCGAACCGGCGCTGTAGCAGTTGGCGATGCTGCCAGAGTTCCGGCCCACGAGACCACCGACACTGAACGTGCCGCTGACGGACCCGCTGCTGTAGCTCGCAGCGATGCGCCCATCGTTGTGCCCCGCAAGGCCGCCGACAAAATCACTTGATCCAGTGATGTAGACATCTGCCATCCCCAGGTTTCTGACCTCCGCCCAGTGGCCGGCTACGCGCCCGAACAGGCCCAAGGAACTGCCACCCGTAACGGTCAGATGCAAGATCGCATGACCATCGCCATCGAAGACGCCGCTGAATGGAATGCCATCGTGCCCGCCATTGGCGTCGTCAGCGTCCGGTGCAATGACGCTCTTGTCGAAGACCCTGCCTCCGGGGAGGTTGGGGTCGAGGTCGATGTCGGCGGTGAGGACAAAGTGCTTGTCGTAGTCTTCGGGTGTCTCGCCGAGGGCGATCAGATCGGCGGGCGTGGCGATTTGGTACGGGTCGGCGGCCATGCCGTTGCCTCCGCTGTATTTGCCGTACGCGATTTGTGGCGGAACTTCAAATACCGGGCCGTCGTCCTCCTGTGCATGTGCCGGTTCGCCCGACGCAATGGTGAAGCCTGCCGATGCGCTGCGGTCGGCGATGGCCGTCACGACGTAGCTGCCCTCGTCGGCCTGTTCGGTTTGGAGCAGGAAGAGCAGCCTGCCGGCGGAATCCGTGGCAACCTCGCCGAGTGTGGAACCGTTGACCGTGATGGTCGCTGTGCTGCAGGGCGCGAAGTCGGCACCTGTAATCGAGAAGAAGCTGCCCCGGCTGCCGCTCGCATGGTTGGCGGTCAGTACAGGCCGCATCGCGTTCAGGACGAGGATTCTCTGGGTCTGGGCCAGGAACACGAACGACTCACTGACGCCACTGCCGTGGGGAAACCCATCCTGCTGGCTGCCCCCGGCGGCGAAGGTCGCGACGACGTGCAGATCGTTCGCATCGGGTCGAAACACGGTGCCGTTCGTGACGATGTTGGGGCCGTCCAGAGTGGCTACCCGGCCGCCGCCCTGTTGCGAAGTCAGCAGGACAGGGTCCGCCGGCGCGGTCAAGTCCCATAGTCCAACTTGATTGCTCGTGCACTCCAGCAGTCGATCCCCGATGACTCTGAGGTGATACGCCTGATCATCGCGACGGATGGCCTTGAGCACCGCGAGATGCGCGGGATCGGAGAAGTCGATTACGCTAAGCGTGTTCACACAGGTGTCCTGCCAATCCGACCACCAGTGGCAGACGTACAACGTGCGGCCGTACGCGGCGACCGACCACACCAACACTTCCTGGCCCAGATTGAAGTCAGAAAGCAGCGCGGGATTCGACGGTTCGGCAATCGAGTAGACAACCAGTCTCTCCGCTCCAGCCGCAATCAGGTAATCCTCATGCCGGACCAGGTTGTAGATGTTCAGCTCGCTGCTGGATCCGAGCAGTGCGGGCATGCTCGGGTTACGCACGTCTATGGTCTGAATTCCACTACCGCCGAATGCGTAGAGATAGTCTCCACATCTCAAGACGCCGTTCCCGTTGTATGCAGTCTGCTTGCGCACCGGCGTATCGTAGGTGGCAAACGACGTCCGCAGGGGCAGATCCGAGATGTCGTACGTGTACAGGGTCCCTTCCCGCGTCAGCAGGTAGGCGTAGCCATCCTTCTCTTCGACTGCCCTGGGGACGTTGACATCGCTAGGCGGCAGCACGATCTCCGCCGCCGGCTCGTAGGCCTGCCGCTCTGCGGCCTCCGTCGCTGTGGCGGCTGAAACGAGGATCAGGGAAAGGACGATGGGTACTGCACACGCTCGGAATCGGCACTCAGCCTGCATTTTCTCACCTCCTGTCTCGGGAGCCTGGTGTGAACAGCGGCTCAGCGCAATGGCAGCCCGCAGCCACGGAAGCACAAGGAGTCTCTGCTGCCCGGCGCAGGCCACGGTGATATTGTACCAGAAACGGGTGGGCGATTCTACCGTGGGGCCCGACGTGTTTCACAGTGGGGCGTTTGCAGTGACGCCGGGAGGCGTTACCTCCCGTGAGTCGTCAGCGGGACACGGTGTGCGGGCGGAGGCGAAGGAGGTTTGCCCCTGCGTTTTTCGTCGGCTGGCTCGGCCAGGTATGGGCGAATGATGATTCGCCCCTACAGTCAGGGGATTTGGAGGCCGACGAGAGTGAAGTCGTCGACCTCTTCCGGCGTGATCCGGCGCTGGCTTTGCAGTTCCGTCAGCGCGTCGACGATCTGGCGGATTGGGGCGTCGCGCAGCGCAAGCAGCTCCTCGGTGAACTGGAAGCCGGCGTTGTCGATGAGCTGGCCGACCAGGGCTTCGGCGCCGTCGGAGTAGAGCAGCAGGCGGTCTCCGGACTGGAGCTGGACGGAACTCTGCGTGAACTCGGCGTTGTCGAATACGCCGAGCAGAGCGCCGCGTGTTTCCAACTGCTGCGGCTCGTGGCCTTTGCGGAACAGGACCGGATAGGGATGGCCCGCCCGCGCGAAGCTCAGTTGTCGCGTCTTGACGTTGAGCAGGCCATAGCAGCACGTTGCGAACTGATAGCCGGACAGCTTCTGGCCGAGCATCTTAAGATTGAGGTTGGTGATGACCTCCGTCGGCGAGAAGATGCGATAGCTCTGGTCGATGGTCTCGCGCAACACCATCGCCTGCTTGATGAAGATTGTCAGCAGGGCGGCGGGCATCGAGTGCCCGACCGCATCGGCGATGTAGAAGCCGATGTGCTGCTCATCGATTCGCGCCACGTCGTAGATGTCGCCGGAAACCCACTCGGCGGGGATGAACGTGACCGCCCACTGTGCCGCGTCGCTGTTGGGCAGATGGGCCGGCAGGAAATCGCGCTGGACCATTCCGGCCAGCCGCAACTGCTCGGTGAGGTTGTCTGTATGAGGCTCCGTTTCGCCCGAGGCGTCGTCGGACGTGTTCGTCGCGAACCGCTGGGCGGCGCTGAGACTCGGCGCCGGTTTGACCGCGATTCCTGATTCCTGCTTCTTGCGGTCCGCGAGGTTGACGCTGATCCGCGCCCACAGGGCGTCGAGCGAGATGGACGCGAATTTGCCGGTCATGGAAAAGCTGCTGTCGGATGGCATCAGCGAGAAGCTGCGGACCGCTCGTTTGATGCGCTGGGTCAGCAGGATGATGCCGAGGTTGTCCCGTTCGAGGGTCTCCATGATTCGGCCCAGTCGCTGGTCCTGCGAGGCATCGATGCCCTCGGCGTCGATGATCACCGTGCCGACGAGGTCGGGACGAAGGTGGACCTGGCGGTAGCCTTCCATAGGCAGCAGGCGAAAGGACAGCTTCTTCTGCCGAAATAACCGCCTGACTTCGAGGGGGAGCTGAGGTTTATCGGACAGAAAAATGACGTCGGTGAAGCTGATGGGTGCTTCGACAACGCTTCCTGCTTGTGTTTTGCCCATAGTGGTCACCTTCTGTCATGCAGCGAAAAGCGCAACACCCCGTCCGTGCGGGTTGTGTTCGCTACCGTAGTGTCGTCTCGAAGCGAGGGCGACTTTGGGGATTTTCTCGCTTTTTTTGATTCCGGGGAAGGCGGCCGGTTGTAGCGACGCCGTAAGGCGTCACCCCCTGTATGCCCTCACGGGCACGCTACGAGCCGGCGAAGATCGCCGAGCCGATGCGCAGGATGGTCGCGCCCTCTTCGACGGCGATCTCGTAGTCGGAACTCATGCCCATGCTCAGCTCGGTGAACTGCGGGCCGACGATCTTCTCTCCGCGCATCTCGCAGAACAGCTCATGGGCCCGGGCAAAGCAGGTTCGGATGACGTCCTGGTCGCGGGTCAGCGGGGCCATGGTCATCAGGCCGATGAGCCGGAGGTTGGGCAGGGTCTCGATCTGCTCGGCCAGGTGCGTGGCGGCCCCGACGGGCACGCCGTACTTCTGCGGCTCATTGGACGTGTTGACCTGGAGCAGCACCCGCGGACGCAAGCCGAGCTTGTTGGCAGCGCCATTGATCTCTTCGGCCAGGCGCAGCGTGTCCACCGAGTGGATCAGGGAGGCTGTAGGCAGCACCTGCCGGACTTTGTTGCGCTGGAGGTGTCCGATCATGTGCCAGTGGACGGTCTTCGGCATCGTGCTGTCATCGGCGTGTTGCTGAAGGAATTCGGCCACCTGGCCCGCTACCTTCTTCAGTTGGAGCACGCGGTTCTCCCCCAGGTGATTGAAGCCAAGCCGGACGACTTCTTCGATTTCCTCGATGCCGGCGGATTTGGTCACAATCACCAGTCGGACGTCCTCCACCTCCCGGCGCGACCGCGCGCACGCCGAGGCGATCGTCTCTTTGACACGCTCAATTCTCTCTGCGAGTTTCGTCATCTGTAGCAGTTGCGGATGAAAGGAGAAATCTTCATCTTCGTTCAGAACAAGGCATTCACTGAGCATGTTAGTTTATGGATTCCTCGCGTGCCCGACAAGTCGTCAACCGAAAAATGGGGCGCATTTTGCCAAGCCCGGCCCGGCTCGCACCGTGCGGGCCGGAGCGACCGGCGCGACGAATCCTTTTGCAGTTATATTGGATGCAGTAATGCTATAATCGGGGGGCCGGGCGGATGCGTCGTTTGCGTCGGGTCGGCCTGCTCGGTGGGCGGTCCCATCGGGGAAATCCCGGATCGGACCATCGGCGGGCGTCTGACAGCGGTGGTCTGGCGTATTCAACACCGGTTCGGCATCCGGCCGGCCCGACGGATGCACGCCGAATCGACTCTCTTGCGAGCGAGGATCGCAACACATTGTCGCATCGGGACTTATCGCGATGTCGAAATACCGGCGTGCGTGCAGGAAAATGTGAAAATCGTGGTTTTTTGTCTTGCAAGGGGGTGTTAAACGAGGTATAATCGTCTTATTCAATGGAGTGAAATGGGGTGGCTATATCGCCCTGATAGGTGCGTGGTTTTCGCGAATAGTGTTTGACAGGTCGGTTGGAAGCATTATACTCGCTCTTTGACGTTGTACAACTGGGCGGTATGCCAAAGCTAATAAACCTCGGCGAGGCAGCGTGGTCCACCGGTCTCCCCCCCAGCCGGAACCACCACCTCGCCATTTTTATGCGCCTTCCGAGCCCGTGGCAGACAGGGAATTGCCCCGTTTCGCATTCGGCGCCGGCGTGAAAATCACTCCCCACAGACCTGCACGACGACCTTCCTGTTGCGCGGGCCGTCGAATTCGCAGAAGAAGATCCCTTGCCAGGTCCCGAGCGTCAGGCGTCCGTTGTACAGGAGCACCTGTTCGCTGGCTCCGACGAGCGAACTGGCGCAGTGGGCGTCTGAATTGCCCTCGCTGTGGCGATACCCGCTGCGATCGTGCGGCAGCAACTCATTGAGCGTCAAGAGGATATCGTGCGGGACGGCCGGATCGGCGTTCTCGTTGATCGTGATCGCGGCGGTTGTGTGTGGGCAGAAAACGACGACCTGGCCGTTGGCAATCCCCGAGTCGCGGACGATGGACTGGACCTGGGCGGTGATATCGATCATCTCGCTGCGGCTGTGCGTGCCGACTCGGAATTCCTTCTGCACAACTCTCATGGCGTTTCCTCACATCTGGTCGACGACCGCGATGCCCAGCAGCTTGCTGAGACCGTGGCGAATCGTCTTGGCGGTCAGATCGCACAGCAGCAGCCTCGTCGGTCGCTTCTCACGCGGCGCATCGAGCACCGGGCAGTTCGTGTAGAAGGCGCTGAATTTTTGTGCCAGCTCGTACAAATACGCGGTCAGGTAGTTGGGGCGATAGTCCGCCGCGGCCGATACGATCGCCTCCCCGTAACGAGCCAAATGCTTGCCCAGGTCCAGTTCGCTCGGCTCGCTCAGGTCGAGCGAGGCGATATTGTGCAATTCCTCCTGGATATGGACGCCCTTGCTCTCGGCCTTGCGCTCAATGGACTTGATGCGGGCGTAGGCGTACTGCATGTATGGCGCGGTGTTGCCGTCCATCGCCAGCATCTTCTCGAAGCTGAAGACGTAGTCGCTGGTGCGATTGTTCGCGTAGTCGGCGTACTTGACCGCGCCGATCCCGACGGCCGTGGCGATCTCGGCCTTTCTCTCGGGCGGCAGATCGGGGTTCTTCTCCTCGACGACTGTTTTGGCCCGCTCGATGGCCTCGTCGAGCAGCTCCTTGAGTTTGACGTTCTCGCCGGAACGCGTCTTGAGCGGCCGGCCGTCCTCGCCCAGCACGCTGCCGAATGTGACGTGAACCAGTTCGACCTTCTCGCCGTCCCGCCGGTCCCAGCCGGCCATGTCGGCCACCGCGAACAACATCTGAAAGTGCTGAATCTGCCGGGCGTCGGTCACGTAGACGACTCGGTCCGCCTCTAACCTGTGGACGCGGTAACGCAGGGCTGCCAGGTCAGTCGTTGCATACAGGTGTGCTCCATCGGACTTCTGAATGATGAAGGGCAGCGGCTCACCTTCCTTCGACTTGAATCCCTCCGGGAACACACACATTGCCCCTGCTGAGTCCTGGGCCAACCCCATGTCTCCGAGATCTGCGACTACTCTCACCGCCTTACGCTTGTATGCACTTTCGGCACGAATGTCTCTATCGGCCAACGTTACAGAGAGCATGCGATAGATCGTATTGCATGTCTGCACAGTCAGACGTCGGACGACCCTCCATCCTCGGCGTTCTTGTCTGTTTTCCGCGCCTCCTTTCTGGAGCATGGCCGTGATGTGCCGTGAGAGTAACCCATAGTCCATCGGCATCACCTTCCTAGTTTCCTGGTCCCACGTCTGAATCCTGATCTTGAGGTCTTTCGCGCAGTCTTCGACCATGTTTACAAACTGATAGGCCTGAAGAATTTGCGGCCAACGGACTTCCGGTTTACGCGTGGGGAGGCGATCGAGCCATGGTGCGAACCGCTTCTTTCCGTCGCCAGGTCTTTCTATGTAGTCCTCCTCCCAAAGGGTTTGATGGCGATCACGAATTCTCGAAATGACCTCTCCTGAGCGTTCCCTGTCTCGCGAGTGTTCTCGCAATTGGTGGAATCCCACTCGCCAGTATTGGTCACCGTGTTCCTCCTCCATGCACATGTGCCACAATCCAAGGATAACTAGCCCAAACTGTCTGCCCCAGTCGCCGATGTGGTTCTGACGGATGACCGGGTGGCCGAGGAATTCGAGCACGCGGCAGATGGCGTCCCCGAGGATCGTGCTGCGCAGGTGTCCGACGTGCATCTCCTTGGCGATGTTGGGGCTGGAGAAGTCGACGACGGTGTTCCTGGGCTTGGCGGCAGGCTTGACACCGAGGCGCCCGGAGTCGTCGGCGTTGATGTGGAGCAGTTGCTGCGCGACGCAGTCGGGCTTCAATCTCAAGTTGATGAAGCCCGGCCCCGCGATCTCGGGCGGTTCGCACACGTCGGAGACGTCGAGCCGCTCGACCACCTGCTCGGCCAGCTTGCGCGGGTTGGTTTTGAGCCGCTTGGCCAGCGCCATGACCCCGTTGGCCTGGTAGTCTCCAAATCGCGCATCGGCGGTGGGGCGTACGATCGCGGCGCAGTCGTCGATTCCGGCCACGGCCGCCATGGCCGCGCCGATTCTCTCTTCCAGAACGTCAATGACGGTCTTCATCAATAATCAATCGCCAATCATCAATATTCAATTCTCTTGGCGTCGCCCCAGAGCAGCTCGAGGTCGTAGTAGTCGCGATACTCGCTGTCGAACAGGTGGACCACCACATTGATGAAGTCGAGCAGGATCCAGCGTCCCTGTTCGTATCCGGCCCGGCCGAAGCGTGCAAAACCCAGGCCCCGCCCGGCCTCGGAAATCTCGTCGGCCACGGTGCGCATCTGCCGGTCGCTGGTCCCGGTGGCGATCACGAAGTAGTCTGTCGCCGGGGAAGCGCCCCGAAGGTCCAGGACCGTGATATCGGTGCAGTGGTTGGCGTCGGCCAGCCTGGCGGCGGCCAGCGCAAAGTCTCTGGCGTTACTGTCTTTTGCCTTCTTCAATCCTCGAACTCCCGGTCACAAAACAAAAAGGGTGGCCAAAGCGGCCACCCTTTCAGCTTACTTGGAATGCCTGGTTGCGTCAACCACGTCGCTTGGCCGGCGCAACGGGTCACAGATTACTGACTGCCTAGGTGCAGCCAGGCGCTGACCTGCGGCGCGAACTTCACGATCACGCCGGAGAACACCACGCTGACCATCGACATCAGCTTGATCAGGATGTTCAGGCTGGGACCGGAGGTGTCCTTGAACGGATCGCCGACCGTGTCGCCGATGACCGCGGCGCCGTGCACCGGGTTCTTCGTGCCGTCGGGCAGTTTCTTGCCGCCGTGGGCGCCCTTCTCGATGTACTTCTTGGCATTGTCCCAGGCGCCGCCAGCGTTGTTGAGCGTGATGGCCAGGACGAACCCGGTGGTGAGGCCGCCCACCAGAAGCCCCATGACGCCCGAGACGCCCATGAGCAGACCGGTCACCACCGGCACGATGATCGCCAGCAGCGAGGGCAGAATCATCTCTCGCTGCGCGCCCTTCGTGGAAATCGAGACGCAGCGGGCATAGTCCGGCTTGCCGGTGCCCTGCATGATGCCCGGGATGTCCTTGAACTGCCGGCGGACTTCCTCGACCATGGCGCCTGCGGCACGACCGACGGCTTTCATGGTCATCGCGCAGAACACGAAGGCCATCATCCCGCCGATGAACAGGCCGCCGATCAGCTTCGGATTCATGATCGTCAGATCGTAGGCGTTGACGAAATCCGTCATGGTGGCCGTCCTGGCGTTGATCGCGCCGGCCACGCCGTCGGTGGCGGCAAACGCGATCTTGCCCACGTGGTAGATGCCGTCCGCGCTTTCCTGGGCCAGACGCCCGATCCAGATGCGAATCTCTTCGATATACGCTGCCAGCAGGGCCATGGCGGTCAGAGCGGCCGAGCCGATGGCAAAGCCTTTGCCGGTTGCAGCGGTGGTGTTGCCCAAAGCGTCCAGCGCGTCGGTCCGTTTGCGGACTTCCGGATCGAGGCCGGCCATTTCCGCGTTGCCGCCGGCGTTGTCGGCGATCGGCCCGTAGGCGTCGGTGGCCAGGGTGATGCCCAGCGTCGAGAGCATGCCGACGGCAGCGAAGCCGATGCCGTACAGACCCATCGCCACGTCGGAGAAGCCGCCGGCGAAACCATACGCGCACAGGATGCCGATCACGATCGTGACGACCGGCAGGCCCGCAGAGTACATGCCGTTGGCGAAACCGTCGATGATGGTCGTCGCCGGCCCCATTCTCGCTTGATTCGCGATGCCTTTGGTCGGCTTGTACTCATCGGAGGTGTAGTATTCGGTGAACTGCCCAATCAGCACGCCGGCGACCAGACCGGAAACCACCGAGCCGAAGATGCCCCAACTGATCCAGTCCGTCATCGCCAGACCGGCGAGCACGACCAGAATCAGCACGGAACTGCCGAGCGTTCCGAGCAGCAGGGCGCGAAGCAGATTCTTCTGGCTGGCGTCTTCCTTGCAGCGGACCATGAACACGCCGACGATCGACAGCAGAATACCGATGCCTGCGACGATCATGGGGGCCAGGACGGCCTTCAGCGGGTCCATGCCGCTGGCGGCAACGGCCGACAGCGGCAAGGCGGCGCCGAGGGCGGCGGTCGCCAGGATCGAGCCGCAGTAGCTCTCGTACAGGTCGGCGCCCATGCCGGCGACATCGCCGACGTTGTCGCCGACGTTGTCGGCGATGGTGGCCGGATTGCGCGGGTCGTCTTCCGGAATGCCGGCTTCGACCTTGCCGACCAGGTCAGCGCCGACGTCCGCGGACTTCGTGTAGATACCGCCACCGACGCGGGCGAAGAGGGCCTGCGTCGAGGCGCCCATGCCGAAGGTGATCATCGTCGTCGTGATTTCCACGAGCATCCGCTGCGGGTCCATGCCCGGGTGAACGAGGGTCAGGCCCCACAGGGTCAGACCGTTCTTCATGTGTTCGGGCGTGTAGACGAGCTTGTCGAGGATCAGGTACCACAGCGAGATGTCGAGCAGACCGAAGCCCACCACGACCAGGCCCATGACGGCGCCGGACCGGAAGGCCACCTGCAAACCGCTGTTGAGGCTTTTGCTGGCGCCCTGGGCGGTGCGCGAGGAGGCGGCCGTTGCCGTCTTCATCCCCAGAAATCCGCACAGGCCGCTGAAGAAGCCGCCGGTGAGGAAGGCCACGGGGACGAATGGGTTCTGGATGCCTTTGTACGCCAGAAAGGCGAAGAGCGCCACGAGAACCGCGAAAACCACGGCGACCACACTGTACTGACGTCGGAGGTAGGCATAGGCGCCTTCACGCACGTACTGGGCGATCTCGACCATCTTCTCCGTGCCCGCCGGAGCTTCGATCATCTTCTTGTAGAAGTAGAACGCAAACCCCAGAGCGCACAGCGCCGAAATGGGCGCAATCCACCAGAACAGCGTCGTACCCGATGCCGTCTCGGCATCGATGGGCCCCCCGGCGGCCTGGGCGGCGCTGGCCGCCGCACTGAGGGCCAGGACCGGCACCGACAACCCCACAATTCTCTTCAGCGCACTCACTTTTGAACTCCTTTCGAATAGACCTCGTTTGGCGCATACGACTGGCACAAAATCCCAGACAGTGTACAGAAAGGCAGTTGCATTTCAACCCTTTTTAGGTCAAGGACGGTAGAAATCGCGTGCTTTGGGGCCGACAGACGCGGATTGGTTGCCGAAGGCGTCGTTTCTTCTCCAGTTGTTCAGCGGCGGGCGTTCGCGTCTTTACGCTGCTTCACATCCTACGTGTGGTAGTCGGCGTTGATGTGGACGTATCCGGCGCTGAGGTCGCAGCCGTAGTAGAAGTCGCCGGCCCGTCCGATGCCCAGGTCCACGGTGATGGTGTGCTCTCTCTGAGAGATGATTCGGGCCGCCTTCTTGACGTCGAAGTCCGTCGGCGTCCCGTTCCGGAACACGTAGAGGTCGTCCAGCTTGCAGGAGAGCCGACGAGGGTCCAGAGCCACACCCGAGGAACCGACGGCGCAGATGATGCGACCCCAGTTCGGGTCGCCGCCATGGACGGCGCACTTGAAGAGGGGGTAATCGGCGATCGCGCGGGCCGCCTTCACGGCGTCCGCCTGCGTGGCAGCGCCCTTGATGACCACCTTGAACATCCGCGTGGCCCCTTCGGCGTCCAGGGCCATCTGCCGGACCAGGTCGGTGCACAGGTCGGTCAGGGCCGCTGAGAATCGCTCGTAGTCACGCGATTGCTTCGTGATTCGCGGGTTGCCCGCCTGGCCCGAGGCGAGAAGGACTCCCGTGTCGTTGGTGCTCTGATGACCATCCACGGTGAGCCGGTTGAGCGAACCGCCGACAGCCTCTGCGAAAGCCTTGTTCAGCAACGGCCTGCTGATCGCGACGTCGGTCGTGACAAACAGCAGGGTGGTCGCCATGTTGGGCCCGATCATCCCGGCCCCTTTGACCGTCCCGGCGATCCGCACCTGCTTGCGGGACAGCATGATCTGGCGGAACGCCTGTTTGCACTTCGTGTCCGTGGTCATGATCGCGTGGGCAAAGGCCAGCCCCGCCCTTGGCGAGTCCGACAGGGCCGCGGCGGCGCGGGTGATCCCGTCTGTCACCTTGGCCATGGGCAACTGGTGGCCGATCACGCCCGTCGAGGCGACGAGCACCTGGCCGGGTCTGACCCCCGTTTCGGCCGCGGTCATCGCGCACCGCGGTCGTGGTCAACTCAGGCCGAGCTTGCCTGTGCAGGCGTTGGCGCAGCCGGAGTTGACCACGACCGCGTAGACCTTCGCGCTGCGGGCGTGCTCGCGGGAGACCTCGACCGCCGCCGAGGTGATCTTGTTCGTCGTGAACACCGCGGCGGCTGTCGCTCCCGTCGGACAGACCAGCAGCGCCATGTCCGGCTTGCCCGAAACCTTGATCCCGCACTTGACCCCCGCCGCCATAAACCCTTTCGGCGCTGTAACGCTGTTGTTCTTCATGCTGTAGTCACCACCTGCTTCAAGAAATCATATTGACTGACATGTTGTCGGCCGGGCCTGCATCATGGTCGGCAAGAAACCCGCCCCCTTGCCGAACTGCCGAAGAAGATCGCCACCAAGGAGACATTCCTGTCACCTTAGCCAGATCGTTCACTTCGTTCAGGACGACAAGATCCGTTGCGTGATCCGTTCGTTATTCGCATCCTACAATTCTCGTGGTTCGCTGGCAATCCTCAACCGATAGTCAGACCAGTGCTTTCGTGGCGTAGCACGACTGGCGCCTACAACTCCGTGACGTTCGTGGAGCGGGGGTCGTCGAGGAGGCCGGGGCCGTTGGTGAGGCGGCCGGCGACGGCCAGGTCGCGGAAGTCTTTCATCGGGTCGTAGAATTCCCGGCTCAGGTCCACGGTGCTGACGAGCATTCCCGGCTCGTTGTCGGTCAGCTGGCCGGTGATCACACCGTCGGGCTGAATGAAGCACGAGGGGTAGGGACTGTAGTACGCGCTGGAGTTGGCCATGCTCACCCAGCAGAAGTTCGTCGCGGCGTGGCACTGCATCGTCTGTCGCATGATGTGCGTGTGCACGCTCGGGCCCTCCTGGCGGGCGTTGTAGAACGACTGGAAGACGCACTGCACGCCGAGCTTGTACAACTCGCGATACAGCTCGGGAAAACGCAGATCGAAGCAGATCAGCAGTGCGCACTTGACGCTGTTGAGCGTGAACGTGACAAACCGATCGCCCGGCGTATAGTGCTCCAGGTCGCCCGGCGTGCCGAATCGCTTGTCGTAGCGGTCGGCGATCCGGCCCTTCGCGTCGATCAGGTACAGGCAGTTGTGGGGCTTGTGCGGCTCGGTCAGCGGATGCGTGCTGCCCAGCACGACCCAGAGCCCCAGACGCCCCGCCAAGTCCATGATCTTCCGCGTCTCGGTCCGCAAAAGGGGCCAGTCGTAGTCGTCCAACGTCTCGAAGTCGGTGCCTGCGTAACCGCTCAGCGCGCACTCGGAGAAGTGGACGATCTCGGCGCGAGCCTCCTTGGCCCGGTGAAGAAAGCCGCAGATGTTCTTGGCGTTCTCCTCGATCGACGCACCGACCGCAAACTGACACGTCGCGACTGTAAGCGTTCCACTCTTCACGCTCTTGGCACCCTTTGCACCCTTCAGACCCTTCGCACCCTTCACACGGTCATTACTTGAGTCCCATGACCTCCTCGAAACCGAACAGGATGTTCATGTTCTGGATCGCCTGGCCCGAGGCGCCCTTGACGAGGTTGTCGATTGCCGAGAACATCGCGAGCTGACCTTTGACCAGGACGGGAAACACGTGGCAATAGTTTGTGCCGGCGACGTCCTTGACAGCCGGCGGGGTCTTGCAGACGCGGACGAACGGCTCGGCCTTGTAGAAATCGTGGTAGAGCGGCAGCAACTGCTCGTTCTTGAGGCCCTTGGCCGGACGGCCGTAGACGCTCGACAGGATGCCGCGATCGAACGGTCCCACGTGCGGCTGGAACAGGATCTGCGCGCCGGTCCCGGCCACTTCGCCGGCGATCTGCTCCATCTCCGGCATGTGCCGGTGCGTCCCGACCCCATACGGGAAAAGGTTCTCGTTCATGTTCGGGAAGTGGAACTTGCTCGACGGGTTCTTGCCCGCCCCGGAGGCGCCTGTGACCGAGCTGACGATCACCGAATCGGTTTGGATGAGCCCTTCTTTCAGCAGGGGGGCCATCGCCAGAATCGCGCCCGTGGGGAAGCAGCCCGGGTTGGCGACCAAGTTGGTGCCCTTGATCTGTTTGCGGAACAGCTCCGGCAGACCATAGACTGCCTTGGCGAGATTGGTGGTGTCGGTGTGCTTCTGGTAGAACTTCTCATAGACGCTCACGTCCTTGATGCGGTAGTCGGCGCTGAAGTCGATCACCTTGACGCCGGCGTCGAGCAGCTTGGGCACAAACCCCATCGAGACCTTGTGCGGCAGGCAGCACAGCGCCACATCCGCCGACTGCGACAGTTTGTCGAGGTCCAGCGGCTCGATCGTCAGCCCGCAACGGCCGCGAAACTCCGGAAAAACCTCTTCCACCGGTCCGCACTCCTCGGGAAGGGCGGTCAGGTAGGTCAGCTCGGCCTGGCTGTGCCGGAACAGGATGCGGATGCTCTCGGCGCCGGTGTATCCGCTGGCGCCGATGATGGCGACTCGAATCATACGTCTTCTCCTGCAAGTCGTGCCCTCTGGCACGACGGTCCTGATGACGGGCGAGGACGGCTCGTCCTACAAAAAAAGCCGCCAAGATCGTCTCTCGGCGGCTGTCGTAAGCGATGGATCGATGGTGGCTTCTAACGCTTGGAGAACTGGAACCTCCGCCGTGCACCGGATTGGCCGGGCTTCTTCCTCTCGACCATTCGCGGATCACGCGTCAGGTGCCCGCCGTCGCGCAGGGCCTGAACGTAGTTCTCGTCGTAGCTTCTTAGCGCCCGGGCCACACCCAGCAGGGCCGCGCCCGCCTGGCCGGTCGTGCCGCCACCCTTGACGTTAATGAAGATGTCGAACGCCTTTTCGGCATGAACGCTTTTCAGCGGCGCCACCACCGCCTTGCGGTCCTGCTCCCGCGAGAAGAAACTGTCCAGCTCTTTCTTGTTGACGATGAGCTTGCCGCTGCCGGGCCGAATCCGAACGCGAGCAATCGAGGTCTTTCTTCGGCCGGTGCCCCACCAGTAGCCGTACTTCTCTTTGCTCTTGTTGCCAGGGCCCAGGACGGGTTTGGCGGCCGGCTGTTTGGCCTCGGGCTTGGCTTCAACGGTCACGTTTTCGGGTCGATTCTCGGTCATGGTTCAAAGTTCCGCTTAGAACAGTTCGATCTTCTCAGGTTGTTGGGCCTGGTGCTGGTGGTCCGGGCCGCGGTAGATCTTCAGCTTCTTGAGCATGTTGCGGCCCATCGTGCTCTTCGGCAGCATCCTTCGGACCGCCAACTCGATCACTTTCTCGGGTTTCTTGGCCATCATCTCGGCGAAGGTGGCGACTTTGTGACCGCCGGGGTAGTAGGTGTACCAGTCGTACTCCAACTGCTCGGCCTTCTTGCCGGTGACCTTCACCTTGTCGGCGTTGACGACGATAACGTAGTCGCCCACGTCCACGTGCGGCGTGTAGGTCGGTTTGGTCTTGCCCATCAGAATCGGCGCGATTATGGCGGCCATCCGCCCCAGAACCGCACCTTCGGCGTCCACCAGGAGCCATTTCTGCTCGACTTCGTTCTTCTTGGCCATGAAGCTCTTCATAGTCGGACTCTCTATGCTGTTTCCGGATTAGAAACTGCGCATTTTAGCAAACCCCGACCCCCTGTCAAACGATTTTGCACCGAATTTTCCGGATTTTGACCGGATCTCGGCCGTGGACTGGCCGGCTCCTGCCTCCAGGTGCGTCGGGGCACGTGGCCTGAAGTTGCGGCAGGGGGTCTGAGGCTCTTCCGCTGAGCTACTGGGGCTCCCCGGTTGTCTTGCTGTCGCTGCGCATGGCGTGACGCAGGTGCTCCAGTTCAGCTTTCAGTGGCCGCCAGTAGGCGCGATCCTGTTCCCGCTCGCCCCATTCCTCCGCCCAAAGGGCATCGAAACCGTCTACACCGCGCAAAGAGGACTTGACGTCCACGTGCATGCCAGGCGCTTCGGTGTGGTGGCAGCGGAAATGGACAGCATGACCTCGGCGGAAATAGTCGAGAGTAAGGGGGGATCGCGATACGGTCTGCCTGCAAGCCCTGCAAAGCCGCCTTCAATCGATCCAGGTTGGCGGGATCGGCCAGATTCAGCAGGTCGGTGTCGCGGCTAGACTCCGCTGCGCCGTAGAACACGCACGCCTGGCCGCCCATCAGCAGGGCACGGACCCGGTGGTCGGCCATCGTAGAAAGGGCTCTCCGTATCCGGCTCGGGGTCAAGCGAACCTCCGATTTGCAGGTAGTGCTCCCATAGCTGGCCGCTGAGGTGCCATCGCTGTAGAGGGGTGACCCGATACCACTCGGCCCATTCGCCGCCGACAAGTGATTCCGCTTCGATCATGAGACTATTCTACTGAAACGCCGGATTCACAGCAAGCGGCGCACCGGAGAAGGCGAGCGGGCGGACATCGGGTCTATCCATCGGCTTCGAGATTGCCGGGGCGGGTTCGTTCAAAAGTGAAGATGAGAAGGAGGGAGGCGCGCCGGATGATTGTCTTGCCTCTGCCTGCAGACATTGGTGGCAAGGTCCCCGGAACTTCAACTCCCGGATGCGTCTCGGTTCACAGATCGCGCCAAGCTGCAGCTCTTGAAGCGTCAGATTGTCTGATCCCCGCGCACCCAGGACGCGCTTCCCCGCGTGACCTTACCTACGATAGCTAAGAATCTGCCCATCGTAGTCATGGGAAATCCTTTCTCGTGCTGAGCACGCCAAAGGTTGGTCATGATGGGAAGGCACGCCGCCTCCCTTATTCCCATATTCATTTTTCAAATTGACCCAACACCTACGACGCGCGGGCAAACCCGTCAATGCTCAAGAGCATCCCATGGAGTTGCCGCAGTTGAAGCACTTGTAGCAGGTCCCGTTGCGTACGGTGATCGCGCCGCAGATGTCGCAGGCGGGGGCGTCGTCGCCGAAGTGGGCGAACTGGGCGCTAAACTGTTGCATGACAACGGCTTCGGATTCCAGGGGGCCTTCGGTCTGGGGCAGCGTCGGGCCGACGAGGGCACTGATCCTCCCGGCGGCCGGCTCGGTCAGTCGGTCGTTGTGGATGACCGACGCGGCCTTGACTTCCCGTCCGGCAGGCACGGGTTTGGAGCCGTTGTCCCGCCCTGTCTTCTTCTTGGCGCCGTTTCCGGCGGCCTTGGCCTCGGCGATCTTGTGCGCCAGGTCCTTGGTCTTTTCCACCAGCTCGCGGGCGGTCGTGGTCGTCTTGCTCTCGGCGCCGACGGCGCCCGAGCGGTTGGGCAGGTTCTTGTCCGCGTAACCCGGGATGAACTGGCAGCCCAGCCAGCAGAAGATGTAGTCGATCAGGCTCTTGGCAAACGGGATGTCGCGGTTCGACGTCATCCCCGACGGCTCGAACCGGGCGTGGCGGAATTTGTCCACCAGGGTGATCAGAGGCACGCCGTACTGCAACGCCATCGACGTGCAGGTGCCGATCACGTCCATAAGGCCACCGACGGTGCTGCCCTCCTTGGCCATAGTGATGAACATCTCACCAGGCTGACCGTCCTCGTATAGCCCCACCGTCAGGTAGCCTTCGTGTCCGGCAACGGAGAACTTGTGCGTGATGCTCTGGCGCGTATCCGGCAGCCGCCTGCGGAACGGACGGGCCGGAGCGGCTTCGACCACGGCTTTGGCCTTCTCCTCCTTGTGTTTGTCGGTCGATACCGGCTGGAGACGCTTCGAGCCGTCGCGATAGATCGCCACCGCCTTGAGGCCCAGCTTCCAGCCCTCCACGTACGCGGCCATGATCTCTTCGGTCGTGCTCTCCTTGGGCATGTTGATGGTCTTGCTGATCGCGCCGGAGATGAACGGCTGCACCGCGGCCATCATCTTCAGGTGGGCCTGGTACTTGATGAAGCGCTTGCCGTTTCTCGGCTTGAACGCGCAGTCGAAGACGGGCAGATGGTCCTCGATGAGCTTCGGCGCGTTTTCGATGGTCTCGTGCTCGTCGATATAGTCGCAAATGGTCTTGATGTCATCCGGGTTGTAGCCCAGCCGTTCGAGGGCCATGGGAACGGTCCGGTTGACCAGCTTGAGCATGCCGCCGCCGGCCAGGAGCTTGTACTTGACCAGGGCGATGTCCGGCTCGATCCCCGTCGTGTCGCAGTCCATCAGGAAGCCGATCGTCCCGGTCGGCGCCAGGACCGTCGTCTGGGCGTTGCGGAAACCCACCTTGCTGCCGGCGTCGAGCGCCTGGTCCCAGGCGTCTTTGGCCGCGTTTCGCAGGTAGTCGGGGCAATGCGTCTCGGGGATGTCGTAGGCATGCTGGCGGTGCATGTTGATGACCTTCAGCATGGGGTCCTTGTTCTTCTCGAACTCGACGAACGCTCCCTTCAGTTCGGCGATTTCGGCGCTGACGGCGTAGGCGGTTCCCGTCATGATCGCGCTGATCGCCGAGGCCAGCGAACGGGCCTGGTCCGAATCGTAGGGCATCGCCAGGCTCATCACCAGCGAGCCGAGATTCGCGAACCCCAGGCCCAGCGGGCGGAACCGATGGCTGTTGATCGCAATCGCCTTGTCCGGGTAGCTGCCGTTGTCGACCAGGATCTCCTGGGCGATGATGAACAGGCGAACCGCCTTTTTGAACCCGTCGACGTCAAAGGTGCCGTCTTCCTTGCGGAATTTCATCAGGTTCAGCGAAGCGAGGTTGCAGGCCGAGTCGTCGACGAACATGTACTCGCTGCACGGGTTGGAGGCGTTGATGGCCCCGGAGTTGGGGCAGGTGTGCCAGCGGTTTATCGTGCTGTGGTACTGGACGCCGGGGTCGCCGCAGATGCGGGTGCCTTCGGCGATCAGTTGCATCAGCTCGCGGGCGGAATGCTCGCCCAGCTTTTCGCCGGAAGTGACCGCGTGGGTGATCCAGACGTCATCCTTCTCTGCGGCCTGCAGAAACTCGTCGGTCACACGGACGGACAGGTTGGAGTTCTGGAACATGACGCTGTCATAGGCTTCACTGTTGTACTCGCCGCTGTAGCCGGCCTCGATGAGCGTCCAGGCCTTCTGTTCTTCGATCGTCTTGCAGGTGATGAACTCCTTGATGTCGGGATGGTCGACCTTGAGCGACTGCATCTTGGCGGCCCGGCGGGTCTTGCCGCCGGACTTGATCACCGCCGCGATCTGGTCATAGACCCGCATAAAGCTCAGCGGGCCCGACGGCTTGCCCCCCCCGGAGAGCTTCTCTTTGCTGCTTCTCAGTGTTGATAAGTCGGTTCCGGTTCCCGATCCGTGCTTGAACAGCATCGCCTCGCTGGTGGCCAGACGCATGATGTCTTCCATCGAATCCTTGACGGACTGGATGAAACAGGCGGAGGCCTGTGGGTATTCGTAGCTGTTCTCGCAGGGCACCGCGGCCTGCTTGCCGGGGTCCCAGTGGTAATTGTGCTTGCTGCCGGCGATGCCATAGACGTCATACAGGCCGACGTTGAACCAGACGGGCGAGTTGAAGGCCCCGTACTGGTTGACGCACAGCCAGGTCAACTCGTGGTAGTAGGTGTCCGCCTGCTGTTCGGTGGTGAAATAGCCGTCCTTCAGGCCGCGATCGGCAATAGTACGGCAGACGCGGTGAACCAGTTGCTTGACGGAGTTCTCCCGCTGGCCCGCTTCCGCATCGCCGTAGAAGTATTTACTCGATACCACCTTCGTCGCCAACTGGCTCCATGAGGCGGGCACCTCAATGTCGTCCTGCTCGAAGATCGCTTGGCCGCTATCGCTGGAAATCTTGGCCGAGCGGGTCTCCCAGGTGATCTCTTCGAACGGGTGTACTTCGGGCGTCGAGAAATGCGTCTCTATCTTCAAGCCTTTCGCATCCTGAGGCGCAGAACCTTTCCTGGCTCGCCTGCGTTCGTCTTTGAAAGGGTTTTCCGGGTCAAATCTGTAGGACATTCAGCGCCTCCATGCGAAAAAACAACGACCACAACATATAGCGTGCGTGGACGGGATCTAAACAAGGTATTGTTGGAACAGCCATGAATCAGATATCGGCAACTTAATGAGGATCGTGTTAGGTGTAAAGGGCAAAGCGCGGAAATTTTTGCCTCGGCGCGACGGAGTTTGCTCTTAACCCTTGCGATTGCGTGATCTACGGCACGAGGTTCGACCGGAAAATTTTCGGACAGTGACATTGCCTGCAAGAAGCGTGGCTCTGCGCGATGAAGGCAGGCTTCCTGCACGCACAAATCCTCCGTCAGAATGCTGTTTCCGTGCGTTTCAATCATCCACGAGCACGTCATCGAGACCCTTCCGGACGGCTGCAAATGCAGCTTTGCGTGTGAGCTTGAGAACTAACGGATCGCATGTTACATGCCTGCTGCGACTCTGTGACCGGCTGCGCGTCATCGCACAGCACGGCAAGGGCGACGCTCTGCGATAGACCGATAAAGACGTGTCTTCCAGATGTGTTTCGCTGATCGTTTGCATCGGTCCATGCTCGGCAGCCCCTTTTGTCTTGCTGCCCGTAGCGTTACAATGATGCCGTCGCGTGCAGGTGGAGGACCAATTGTGCAAGGAAGAGCAACAGACGATGGGCAGTGCTGAGAAGGAAAGGCTCGAACGGATTCGCACGCGGATCAGGGAACTGCCCACCGCGCCCGGGGTGTATTTCCTGAAAGGCGCCGACGACGTCGTCCTCTATATCGGCAAGGCCAAGAGCCTGCGGTCGCGCGTCGCCAGTTACTTTCAGCCGGGCAGCGACCTGGCGGCTTCCCGCGGACCGAAGATCGTCGAGATGGCCGCCAAGGTCTGCACGGTGGACTTCCTCGAAACCGAGAACGAAGTCGACGCCATGCTCAAAGAGGCTCGGCTGATCAAAGATGTCCGCCCGCCGTACAACACCGATCTGACCGACGACAAGACGTTTCCTTATCTGGAGATCACCACGCGAGAGGACTTCCCCGGCGTTTACATCACTCGGAAGCCCCAGGCAAGGGGAACGCGGCTGTTCGGCCCGTTCGCCAACGTCAAGGACCTGCGCGCCGTGCTCGTGGAGTTGCAGAAGATCTTCCGATTTCGCACGTGCAGCCTGGAAATCCGCCAGGACGATCCGAAGCGGCGGTTCTTTCGTCCATGTCTGCTCTACAGCATCAAGCAGTGCACCGCGCCGTGCGGCGCCCGGATCGACAAGGCCGACTACCGAAAGGTGGTTCAGGATTTCATCCGCTTCCTGCGGTCAAAGCGCTCCACGGTGCTGCGGTGGCTACGCGAGCGGATGGAGGAGGCCTCGAACAACCTCGAATACGAAAAAGCGGCGCTGTTCCGCGATCGCATCCACCTGATCGAGGCCCTGGACGACCGGGGAACACCCGACGAGCACGTGCAGCCGGAGGTGTTTGCCGTCGATCCGACCGAGGCTCTGGTCAAATTGCGGGATATCCTCCAAAGCCCGAACCAGGTCCGCATCATCGAGGGGATCGATATCGCCAACCTCAGCGGACAGGAGGCGGTCGGCTCGCTGGTGAAGTTCATCGACGGCCGGCCGTTCAAGAGCGGGTACCGACGGTTCAAGATCAAGACCGTGGCCGGGATCGACGACTACGCCATGATCGGGGAGGTGGTCCGGCGGCGGTACAAGTACGCCCTGCGGGGCGAAGAGCTCTGGCCCGACCTGATTCTCATCGACGGGGGACTGGGGCACCTCCACGCCGCGGAAGGGGCCTTCCACGCGATGCTCGCCCAGTGCCGGGCCGAAGGACGGGCAGATGTGGAGCCGCCCCATACGAAGATGGCCTCGATCGCCAAGCGTGAAGAGGATATCTACATCCAGGGCCAGTCGCAGCCCTTGAAGCTGGCGGCGCATTCGCCCGTCCGCAAGCTGCTCCAGTACGTTCGCGACGAGGCCCACCGCTTCGCCCAGCACTACCACCACATTCTGCGAGACAAGAAGATGTTCGACGAGGGGTAGGGGGCCGCCCGGCCGACCCTGCTCCGGCAGCCATTTGGGCTGTCCGCCCGTCGATTGCGGTCGGATTGTTGTTGAATTGCGGCCTGCCGATCTGATATAAATAGAGGCGAAGGGTACTCTGGTTGGCATTCACATTTGGCCTTAGAAACGCAAGGTTTTGAGTCTGCTGAGGAGCGGATATGGCCGGGAGTGTTTCTGCACGCCGAAGCGCATCCACGATACGGCTGATTGTCCCGCGCCGTCGCTGCGCGCTCTGACAGACTTTTTCCGGGAAGGAGGTGAGCGGGAGGATACTCCAAACCGTCTTCTCTGCGAGGGAAGATGCTTGAGCCGGTCATGCCGGCGCCCGCGTGCGGGGAAGGGGGATTCCCTGGCACGTTGAGGAGAGAGAGTGTTCTTGGTGTGTGGCCGAGAGCGATTCACAGGATTCACTCTGTGTGAAGGAGGATTTGTCATGTTGAAGCGATCATTTCTCGTGCTTCTTTGCATTCTCATTTTTGGTCCAGCCTGGTCGGCTTTCGCCGGCCTCGACCCGACTCTCGTCGCCTGGTGGGCCCTTGACGACGGCCAGGGCACCACAGCCCTGGACGGTTCGGGCAACGGCAACGATGGCACCGTTCAAGGGGGAGCCACGTGGGTGGCCGGCGTACTCGGGACGGCGCTGGAATTGAACGGCTCCAATGCGTTTGTGGACGCCCCCTACATCGCATTCAATGATCAGAGCTTCACGATCGCCATGTGGATCAATCCGGGGCAAACCACCAGCGACCACATCTTCTTCTCGCAGATCCAGAGCGGTACGACGGACCTGAGTCTGCACATTCGATGTCGCGCCGGCGGTATCATTCGCATGGGATTCTACAACAATGACCTGGATTCGCCCGCCGGGGCGCTGGAAGTGGGCAACTGGTATCATGTCGCGCTCTGGTACGATTTTGAGAACCAGAACCGACGCATTTACCTCAACGGCGAGATGGTAGCCCAGGCAGCAGCCACGCCTTACAAAGGCGCTAGCGGAAACACCCACATCGGCCAATGGAACGGTGGCGAGTACTGGAACGGCATGATCGATGACGTGCAGGTCTACCACAAGCCGCTTGGCGACTCCGAAGTCGTCAAGATCATGTCGGGTCTGGCGGACCAGTCGCTGGCGCAAGAGCCCAGCCCGGCCGATCAGGCGGTGGATGTCCCGAGGGACGTGGTGCTAAGTTGGACGGCGGGGGAGTTCGCGGCGACGCACGACGTGTACTTCGGGACCTCGTTCGACGACGTCAACGCCGCCAGCCGGAGCAACCCGATGGGCGTGCTCGTCAGCCAGGGGCAGGCCGGGACCAGTTACGATCCGCCGGGCGTGCTCGATTTCGAGACGATGTACTATTGGCGCATCGATGAAGTCAATGCCGCGCCCGACAACACGATCTACAAAGGCGAGGTCTGGAGCTTCACCAGCGAGCCATTCGCCTACGCGATTGCCAACATCATCGCCACGAGCAACGGGCCAATGGACGCGGTGGCCACGCCGCAGCGGACCGTGGACGGCTCGGGCATCAACGCCGCCGGCCAGGCCTCGACCGACAGCACCGACATGTGGCTGACCACGATCCCGGCCGGTGAGACCCTCTATATCCAGTATGAGTTCGATCGCGTCTACAAACTCCACGAGATGCTCGTGTGGAACTACAACGTGCAGTTCGAGCTGCTGCTGGGCTTCGGGCTCAAGAGCGTGACGGTCGAGTACTCCGAGAATGGAGCCGACTGGACCGCTCTCGGCGATTTCGAGTTCGCGCGGGCGACGGCCGCGAGCACGTACACGGCCAACACGACCGTCGACTTCGACGGCCTGCCGGTCAAGTTCGTCCGGATCAGCGTCAACAGCGGCTATGGGATGATGGGCCAGTATGGCCTCAGCGAAGTCAGGTTCATGTACATTCCGGCCCAGGCCCGCGAGCCGCAGCCGGCCGACGGCACGATCGGCGTGAGCCCGGCAACCACGCTGGCCTGGCGCAGCGGTCGCGAGGCGGCCTCGCACGAAGTGTATCTGAGCACGGACCCGAACGCCCTGGCCCTGGCGGCCACGGTCGACTCGCCCGCCTTCGCGGCGGCGCTGGAGTTCGGCAGCACCTACTACTGGCAGATCGTGGAGGTGAACGAGGCCGATGTCACAACCGCCTGGGCGGGCGATCTGTGGAGCTTCTCGACACAGGAATACGCGCTGATCGACGGGTTCGAGACGTATAACGACGACCTCGAGGCCGGCACGACGATCTTCGACACCTGGCTGGACGGCTGGGTCAACGAAACCGGCTCGACCGTGGGCTACCTCCAAGCGCCGTTCGCGGAGAAGGTGATCATTCGCGGCGGCGTGCAGTCGATGCCTCTGGCGTACGACAACAGCGGTTCGCCGTTCTACTCGGAGGCCTGGCGCGAGTTCGAGACCGCGCAGAACTGGACCGGCAACGGCGCCGACACGCTGGTGCTGTACGTGCGCGGCAATGCCCCGGCCTTTCAGGAGAATGCCGACGGGAGCATCATCATGAGCGCCATCGGCACGGACATCTGGAACACGACGGATCAGTTCCGCTACGCGTACAAGAGCCTCAGCGGCGACGGCTCGATGACGGTTCGCGTCGACAGCCTGGTCCGCAGCAACGAGTGGGCCAAGGCGGGCGTGATGATCCGCGAGACGCTGGAGCCCGGCTCGCAGCACGCGTTCGTGGCTCTGACGCCGACAGCCTCCCATGGCGCTTCGTTCCAGCGTCGTCCGGTTGCAGGCGGGGACAGCGCCAACACGGACGTGGCCGATGTTCCGATTCCCTATTGGGTGAAGCTGACTCGCACGGGCAACACCTTCACCGCCCAGCAGTCGGCCGACGGCGCCACCTGGGTCGACATCGCCGTCAGTCCGGCGGTGACGGTCCAGATGGCCAGCAGCGTGTACATCGGCCTGGCGGTGACCAGTCACGACGCGTCGATTTCGACGGTGGCCGAGTTCTCGAATCTCTCGACGACCGGCGGCGTGACGGGCGCCTGGCAGACGGCCGACATCGGCGTGACTCAGCCGGTGGGCAACGACACGGCCGAGCCGATGTACGTGCGGCTTGAGGACGCCGCGGGCAAGAGCGCGACGGTGGTCAACGCCGATGCGTCGATCACGCTGCGTGCGACGTGGCAGGAATGGGCGATTCCGTACAGCGATCTGTCCGGCGTGAACCTGGGCCGGATCGAGAAGATGGTCATCGGCGTCGGCAGCGCGACCGCTCCGAAGGCCGGCGGCGCCGGCACCGTCTATATCGACGACATTGGCTTCGGACGCCCGGCTCAGTAGCAATTCAGAAACGGCAGAAGACGTGCCGTGTTTGGGAGCATTACAGGGGGGCCTGTCCCGAGGGACATCGGGACAGGCCCTCGTTGCGACCACAACGCTATCAACGAGACATATAGATGAATTCCATCTGCGTGATCGATTCATACGAACATTGTTTTTCTTGAGGGAGGAATGAAGATGTCAGCCAAGAAATGGTGTTTTGTAGGGGTACTGGCTCTGCTGAGTATGAGCGCGGCGATTGGAGCCCCGCCGGCGGTCCACCCTGAGACGGGAGAAGAACTGGTGATCGATTGTCTCTGGGGCACGCCGGAGGCTATCGACGGAGATCTGAGCGACTGGAATCTGGTGGCGATGACGCCGGCTGTGGTCGAAGCGCCGACCCAGGTCTACACCGGACAGACCAGTTGGAGCGGCCCGGCGGACTGTAGCGGAAAGTTCTATGTGCTCTGGGATGAGACGTACATCTACGTCGCCCTGGTGGCGAAGGACGACAGCTTGTCCATGAGCAAAACCAACGGCGACATCTGGAATGCCGACTGCGCGGAAGTGTTCTTCGGCACGACCGAGTGGGGCACCTCCGCGTCAGACCATGCCCAGCATTACCAGTATGGCTTCAACGCCAGCAACCAGACCTGGAACTGGTGCAACATGGACAGCGCCGGCCAGAGCGCGGTGGACTACGTCCAGTGTGCCTCGTCCCGAACCGTGGATGGATACATTTGCGAAGTCGCGTTCGAACACGCGCGAATCGCCGCTTTGGACTTTGCCGTGGGAAACATCATCAGTTTCCATCCCTGTATCGACGACACCGAAGCCACGGACCGGGAACTCCAGATCACCTGGACCGGGCGGGAAGCACATGACCAGAGTCTGGGATTCGGATATCTGATTCTCTCGGACAAGCGCGCCATCGCCAAGGAACTCAGCCGCGACCCGAGTCCGGCAAACGGCGCCGTGGATGTGCCGATCGACGCGATGCTGTCATGGACGCAAGGCGCGTTTGCGGTCAACCATGATGTCTATTTCGGCATGGTGTTCGACGACGTCAACGATGCCTCGCGAGCCGATCCCCGGGGCGTGCTGGTCAGCGAGGGACAGACGACGACCAGTTACGATCCGCCCGGCGCGCTGGCGTATGGCCAGACCTACTACTGGCGCGTCGATGAGGTCAATGGGGCCCCGGACTTCGCCATTCACAAAGGCATGATCTGGAGCTTTGCCACTGAACCGGTCGGCTACCCGATCGCGAACGTCATCGCCACCAGCAACGGAACGTCGGACGAGATCTCCACGCCGCAACGCACCGTGGACGGCTCCGGCATCAGCGACAACGACGAAGCCTCCATCAAGGCCACCGACATGTGGCTCGCCGACCCGCCTGCCGATGGGACCACCCTCTACATCCAGTACGAGTTCGACGGCGTGTACAAGCTTCACGAGATGCTCGTCTGGAACTACAACGTCCAGTTCGAGCCGATCCTCGGGTTTGGACTCAAGAGTGTCAGCGTCGAGTACTCCGAGAACGGGACCGACTGGGCGACCCTCGGCGACGTCGAGTTTGCCAAGGCTACGGCGACCACCACCTACAAGGCCAACACGACTGTCAGCTTCGGTGGCGTTCCCGCTAGGTACGTCCGCCTGAATGTCAACAGCGGATGGGGTATGCTGAGTCAGTTTGGTCTCAGTGAGGTTCGCTTCCTGTCCATTCCGGTTCAAGCTCGTGAGCCCAACCCGGCCGACGGCGCCGTGGAGGTCACGCCGGACACGATCCTGAGCTGGCGCGCCGGCCGAAATGCCGTTGCGCACGAGATCTACCTGGGGACCGATCCCCAGTCCCTCGATCTGGCCGGTACGGCCGAAGAAGCGAGTTTCTCGCCGGGAAGTCTTGTGTTCGGAAGCACCTATTACTGGCAAATCGTGGAGGTCAACGAGGCCGACACCATCCCGGCCTGGGCGGGCGGCATCTGGAGCTTCTCGACGCAGGAGTACGCGTTGATCGACGGATTTGAAACGTACAACGATGACATCGACGCCAAGACGACGATCTTCGACACGTGGCTGGACGGCTGGGTCAACAACACCGGTTCGACGGTCGGGTACCTCAATGCGCCGTTTGCCGAGCAGACGATCGTACACAGCGGTCGGCAGTCGATGCCGCTGGCGTACGACAACAGCGCCTCGCCGTTCTATTCCGAGGCGGAGCGGACGTTCGACCCGTTGCAGGATTGGACGGCCCGCGGCGCCGACAGCCTGAGGTTGTATTTCCAGGGCGCTGCGGCGAACTCGCCGCAGACGCTTTACGTCACGCTGGAGGATAGCAGCGGACACGCCGCGACTGTCAGCCGGACGGACCCGGACGCCATCCTCTCGACCGAGTGGCAGGCGTGGCAGATCGCGCTGGGTGAGTTTGGCGGCGTAAATCTCAGCCGGATCGAGAAGATGGTTATCGGTGTCGGGAGCAAGACCAGCCCGACGGCCGGCGGTGCCGGTACGGTCTACATCGACGACATCGGATACGGACGACCCGTCGCTCCATAGCACCCATCCGCCGGCGTGACAGGGTACGCGCCGGACTTGGAGATAGTGCAAGGGGGCCTGTCCCGATGGACCTCGGGACAGGCCCTCGCCGCGAGAGTTGTGCGAATACGGTCTGCAAATCATGCTTGAATTCGGGACGCCAAGTATGATACAACGGTAGCTGAAAGGTCCTGCCATGGCATTCACGCGGGGCCACGGAGATGGGAAGTCCTGAGTCCACTGAGGAGGTGCGGACATGGCTGGCAATACCACCACACAGCGAGACGCATCCTGCTGTATGGGCGGCTGTCACTGCGCGCGGGACGGTCCGCACGGGTTGCCTCAGGAGGAACACGGATTCTGAAGCGGGTGTTGTCTTATTCCAGCAGAAGGCAAAGGAGAAAGGCATGAAAAGGTTCACGTTGTTGTTGATGGCCGTCCTGGCGTTGCAGGTGCAGGCGGCGGTTCCCGAACCGAAGGGCGCGTGGGAGTTCAATCCACCCGACCCCAATCGGGCGACGATCGGAGCGCCCCTGGAACTTGTCGGCTCGGTCCAGAAGGTCGCGGGCATTGACGCCGCCGACGGCGCGATCCAGATTGGCGAGGGCAGCTACTACGTTTGTACGCATGGCATCGGTCCCAACGGCGGCGGCGCTAAGGTGAACCAGTGGACGCTGCTGATCGACTTCAGCTACCCGCCTAGCAGTCGGTCCGATCCGCCCAACGGGTACAACGATCTGTTTCAAATCGATCCGACCAACGCCGATGACTCCGACTGGACCATCAACTCGGCCGGGGCAATCGGCATCGGCGCCGTCGGCTACTCGAACGCATTCGGCTACACCACCTCGGGTGACACGTGGTATCGAATGGTGCTCGTGGTTGAAAACGGCGTTCGGCAGGATCTCTATGTCGACGGCGTGGAAATCTTCAAGGGCAACCAGCAGGGCGTCGACGGCCGGTTCAGTCTGGCCGAGGTGATCCTACTGTTTTGCGCCGGCAACAACCAGGACCGCGATGATGCTCCGATCAATGTGTCCGCGGTAGCCATCTGGGATACGCCTCTGGGCGCCAGCGATATCTTCGCCCTGGGGCAGGCCGGTGACAAGTTCTTCACGCAGAAGCAGGCCTGGAATCCGCTGCCGACCGACGGGTCGGAGGACGTGCCTGTCACCACCGATCTGGCATGGTCGTCCGGCGAATATGCGGCGACGCACACCGTCTACTTCGGCTCATCCCGACAGGATGTCGACGCGGCGGCCCCGACGACGTTGGTGGCCGAGGGGTTGGCCCGCGATGTCACACGCGTGGAGATCGAACGCCTGGACTTTGGTCAAACGTACTACTGGCGTGTGGACGAGGTCAACGGCGCTCCCGATCGTACGGTGTTCCCGGGCAACGTCTGGAGTTTCACCGCCGAGCCGTTTGCCTACCCGATTGAGAACATCGTCGCCACGAGCAACGGCATCTCCGACGCGGTGGCTACGCCGCAGAAGACCGTAGATGGATCGGGTATTGATGCCGACGATCAGGCGTCGCTCAACAGCGCGGACATGTGGCTGGCTAATCCGCCGGCGGACGAACCCCTCTATATCCAGTTCGAATTCGATCGCGTCTACAAGCTTCACGAAATGCTCGTCTGGAACTACAACGTCCAGTTCGAGCTGGTGCTCGGTTTCGGTGTCAAGGATGTCACTGTGACGTACTCGGAGAACGGAACGGACTGGACACCGCTGGGCGACGCTCAACTCGCCAGAGGTACGGCGTCGACTACGTATACTGCCAACACGGTCGTGGATCTGGGGGGCGTTCCCGCCCGGTACGTGCGTCTGACCATCAACAGCGGCTGGGGTGTGCTGGGGCAGTACGGCCTCAGCGAGGTTCGTTTCATGTACATCCCGGCCCAGCCCCGCGAGCCGCAGCCGGCCGACGGCGCCACAGACATCGATCCGGCGACGAGCCTGAGCTGGCGAGCGGGCCGCGAAGCCGCCAGCCACGAAGTCTATCTTGGAACCGACTCCGGCGATCTTCCACTGGCCGATACAGTTGGTGCGGCGGACTACACTCCCGGTGATCTGGAGTTCGGCCGCACCTACTACTGGCAGATCGTGGAGGTCAACGACGCCGATGCCACTCCGGCGTGGCCCGGCGACGTCTGGAGCTTCTCCACGCTGGAGTACGCGTGGATCGACGGATTCGAAACGTACAACGACGACATCGATGCCAAGACAACGATCTTCGACACCTGGCTGGACGGCTGGGTCAACAATACCGGCTCGACCGTCGGCTATCTCGACGCCCCGTTTGCGGAGCGGACGATTGTCCGCAGCGGCGTGCAGTCGATGCCGCTCCAGTACGACAACAGCGCCTCGCCGTTCTATTCCGAAGCAGAGCGCCAGTTCGAGACCGCCCAGGACTGGACGCGCAACGGCGCCGACACGCTCGTGCTGTACGTGCGAGGCATTGCTGCCGGCCTCGTGGAGACCGCCGACGGGCAGGTCATCATGAATGCCATCGGCACAGACATCTGGAATACAACCGATCAGTTCCGCTATGCGTACAAGAGCCTCAGCGGCGATGGCTCGATCACAGTCCGCGTCGACAGCCTGGTTCGCAGCAATGAATGGGCCAAGGCAGGTGTGATGATCCGTGAGACGCTCGATGCCGGTTCGGCGCACGCCTTCGTGGCGGTGACGCCGGACCATGGCGTGGCGTTCCAGCGCCGTCCGGCGGCCGAACAGGCCAGTGTCAGCACGGACGCGGCCGGCGTGGCCGCACCGTACTGGGTGAAGCTGACCCGGACAGGCAACGTCTTCACCGCGCAGCATTCGGCCGACGGCAGCACGTGGACCGACCTCGTGGCGAGCCCGGCGGTGCAGATTCCGATGGCCGGCAACGTGTACGTCGGTCTGGCGGTGACCAGCCACGACGCGGCGATCTCCACGGCAGCGGAGTTTTCGAACGTCGCCACGAGCGGCGACGTCACGGGCGCCTGGCAGACGGCCGAAGTCGGCGTCGCGCAGCCGCAGGGCAACTCGTCCGAGTCGATGTACGTGACGATTGAGGACAGCGCCGGCAAGACCGCGACGGTCGTGAATCCCGATGCCGCCGTCACTGCCCGTCCGACGTGGCAGGAATGGGCGATTCCGTACAGCGATCTGTCCGGCGTGAATCTGAGCCGGATCGAGACGATGGTCATCGGCGTCGGCAGCGCCACCAGTCCGCAGGCTGGCGGAACCGGCACCGTTTACATCGACGACATCGGGTACGGCCGACCCGCAGCGCAGTAGCGTTCGGAAAACGGCAGCACACCTGCTGCTCCGAAGGCATCACACAGGGCCTGCCCCATGCGATGGGGCAGGCCCTTTCTGCAATCATCCCTCCGCCCGACAGGGCATCCTCTACAGCCGTCTCTCGCCGGCAACGTCCGGATTTGTTGCGGCTATCTCTTGTGGGATCGCCTTTATGGGTCCCTGCGTCGGGAATTCCGACGCCGGACGCCTGTTGCGGAGAATATGCGCGGAGTTCCAACCGTGGTTCGCTAAACCCGGCGACTCGGCAGGCCGATACTGACGGTGTAGTTGGCTCCCCGGGCTGTTGTTGGAGTCCATACGATGATGCCGGTCGGAGACGGCAGGACACGCAGGATGGAGGATGGGTCCTAACCGAATTGGCCTTTGATGGCTGGAGTCGAGAGACTCCCAGTCGGGCAGGAGGGTGTGCTATCGTATTCGATGTGACACTGAAGGACTATCTCAAGGAGATAGACGAGGCATCGCTGTTGACCTGGGAAGAGGAGTACGAACTCGGCACGAAGGTTGTGCAGGACAACGATCCCTGGGCCCGCGAGATGCTGGTCCGCAGCAACCTGAGGCTGGTGGTGAACATCGCCAAGAAGTACGCCGGTCGCGGCATGAGCCTGGGCGATCTGATCGAAGAGGGCAATCTCGGCCTGATCAAGGCGGTGGATTACTTCGATCCGGAACGAGGCACGCGGTTCAGCACATACGCGGCGTGGTGGATCAAGCAGGGCATCAAACGCGCCCTGCTGGAGAACATCCAGCCCGTGCACGTCCCGACGTACATGGTCACTCTGATCAATCAGTGGCGTTATACGGCTTCGGAGGCGGAGAGCCGGATGGGACGCAGGCTGACCGTCGAGGAGATGGCCAATCTGATGCATCTTCCGCTGCGCAAGGCCAAAGTGATCCATCGTATCGTCGAGGTGTTGGGTGTAGCGGGCGACAGCCTGAGCGGCGATGATCAGGACGAGAGTCATGCTCTGGAATCAACGCTCGAAGATGAGCATGCCGGCCGGCCGGAGGATCCGCTCGTGGAACACGAAGAGAGGATCAAGGCCATACAACTGCTCGACGAGATCGATCCGCGCGAGGCCGATGTGCTGCGACTCCACTACGGTCTGGGCGGACGGCGACCGTTGACCCTCAAAGAGATCGGCAAGAAGATGGGCCTGACGCGCGAGCGGATTCGCCAGATTCGACGCGATGCGCTGACCCGGCTCTACGAATGCATGGAAGCCGAGTGAGACCCGTGGGATTTGGATTTACTCCTCGGGGAAGGTGATGTACCATCGGGTCATGGCGCCGCCGGACGTTGCCGTGGCGAGATCGTGACCGTGACGAATCGGGCCGGCGGGCCGAACGGAATCTGTCCTTTGGATGGCGAGGGAACGCATGGAATTGGCGCGGTACATCCGTGACATCTCGGACTGGCCCAAGCCGGGAATCCTGTTTCGTGACATCACGCCGTTGCTGGCCGACCCGCAGGCGCTGCGCGAGGCCGTCGACGCCATGTGCGCTCCGTACAGGGGCATGGGAATCGCCCACGTGGCGGCGGTCGAGGCCCGAGGATTCATCTTCGGCACCGCCGTGGCTGCCCGGCTCAACGCCGGCTTTGTGCCGATTCGCAAGAAGGGCAAACTGCCCTTTGAGACCGAGAGCATCACCTACGATCTCGAATACGGGACGGATACGCTGGAAATCCATCGCGACGCGGTGCCCGCCGGCGCCAAGGTCCTGATGGTCGACGATCTGCTCGCCACCGGCGGAACGATGAAAGCCGCCTGCGATCTTATCGAAAAGGTCCAGGGCCACATCGTCGGCATCACCTGTCTGATCGAACTGACCGACCTGCCGGGCCGCAAGATCCTCGCTCCCCACAACATCCACACCGTGATCTCATACTGACCCGCTGGCGGGCGGACTGTCTTGCGACATGGTGGTCCGTCGGGCGGTGACGACGCGGTCGTTGCTCTGGTTGTCTTTCTCGATGGTGATGGCGGAGAACAGGGCAGTCTGTTCGAGCAGCTCGCGAACGGCAGGGCCCTGGGCGTAGCCGATCTCCAGCAGGAGTACTCCGTCGGATTTAAGAAATCGGTCGATCTTCTCGACGATGCGCCGGTAGACGTCCAGGCCGTCCTCACCGGCCAGGAGCGCTGCCTTCGGCTCGTAATCCTTCACGTTCTTGTCGAGCGCCTCGTATTCGGCGGCGCTGACGTATGGCGGGTTGCACACGATCAGGTCCCAGTGCGTCACGTCCAGATGCGGCACGCGCGGATCGAAGAGGTCGCCGCACAGCAGCTCCACTCGATCCTGAAGTCCGTACTTCTCCACGTTCCGCGCCGCCACGGCCAGTGCCTTGTCCGAGATGTCCGTCGCGACGACGTGGGCGTCTGCATGGTTCTTGGCGATGGCGATGCCGATGCAGCCGCAGCCGGTGCATAGGTCGCAGACGTGCTGCTTGCCCTTGCGCGTGCGCAGGAACTCGATCGCCCGCTGCGCGAGCAACTCCGTCTCAGGTCGCGGGATCAGACAGTCGGCGCTGACTTCCATCTCCAGCGAGTAAAACTCCGTCCGCCCCACCAGGTAGGCGACGGGTTCGTGCAGACCGGCCCGTTTGACCAAGCCGTGCAGCCGGTCGAGGGATTCCTTCTCAACGATCCGGTCGAACTGTGTGTACAGCTCGATGCGCTTGAGTCCCAGCACGTGGCTCAGCAGCATCTCGGCGCTGAGTCGCGGCGCATCGACTTCGTTCTTGGTCAGGTACTCGGTGATCCATGTGAGCAGCTTCTGGATCGTCCACTGCGTCATGCGTGCGGCCTCGCGACCAGCAGGTTGTCCTCGCGGGCCACGCGGATGGCGAAGTCGTACCGGTTGACGTCGAGCGCCATCTCGCAGTCTTCGGGGTGGAAGTGCGGCTGGCCGGGGTCGTAGAACTTGCCGACCTGGCCGCTGGCCTGCACGAGCTGCCGCAGCGCGTCGGTGCTCGGTTCGCGGCCCTCCAGCAGATTCCGCAGATATAACGCACACAGTTCATCCTCGTCAGTCCGCATCCGCGCGTTCCAGCCCATTGCGACGATCGTCACCAGCGGCGGCCGGTCCCGCAGGATTGCACCGGCAGTGGCCTTGGCGACGACGAAGGACGCGGCGTAGACCGCCGAGGCGCCTGCTGCGGCCGCGACGCCGGTGGTGCCCGCCCGCGTCGATTGAATGATGACCTTGCCTTCAAGGTCCGCGCCCGCCATCTCGAAAGGGGAGTTGCCGAAATCGAAATCCCTGGGCTTGATGCCGTTGACCTCTCCCACGCACAGATCGCCCAGGCCGCGAGCCTTCAGCGCTAGCGCGTCGGGAGGCTCGGCGACCATGATGATCTTGGCCGCCCCGCGCGAGAACGCGACCGCCGCCGTGGTGAACGCCCGAAACACGTCCACGATCACCACGGTCCCCTGCGCCCGCCTCGCGCCTTCGAGCAGACTCTCAATCCTGATTTCCATAGAACCCTGTCTTGATCCCCACCTCGGGCCAGAGCATACCGTAACCCGCCCCGCAAACAAAGCGAATTCAGCTACTTGGCGTGTCCCCTCCATGATCGGCGATCTTCCTCCTGCATGGACCGGCGCGCGAGGCACACCCTGCGCGATAGTACCGACACAGGGAACGCGCGGAGGATCAGGCGCGCCAGGGGCGGGGGCGGGTGGCGGCACCGGCGATGGCGTCTCTGGCGATGATGGCGTTCTCGCGGACCTGGAAGTCGAACATGCCGACGCAGATGAAGTCGGCGCCGTTGTCGAAGGCGTACTTGAAGCCTTCGCTCGGATGGATGGCTCCGGCGGCCAGCACCTTGAACGCGATCCAGGGCCGCGTGACGTTTCGCATGAAGTCGATGGTCCTCTCCGGCGTGATCGACCAGATGTTGTCGTGGTCCTGGGCGCCGCCGCTGTCGACGTTGAAGTCGACCCTCTGCTCGGTGGGCGTCGCGGACCAGTAGTTGCCGTGATGCAGCGTCTTCATGTAAAAGTCGGGCCGGATGCTCGCCTTCTCGACCGCGATAGGCACTTGGATGGAATGGCCGCCGATGCCGGCGATGACGCCCTGCGACTTGATGAACGCGACCGCCTCGCCCAGCAGATCGACGCGTCTGCCCTTGACGAAGCTGTCGCCGACGCCGCCCTGGACGTAGGCGCCGACGGCGCCGTTGTCGATGGCTTGTTTGATGTTGGTGGTCAGGTCGTTGACCTTCGGATGGACCTGGGCGATCCACTGCATGTGTCCGCCGCGTTCGTTCCAGTGCTTCTTCATGTAGCCCGAGCCGCTGCAGATGATGGTGTTGATGCCGGCTTCTTCGGCAAGAGCCAGGGTTTCGAGGATGCGGTCCTCGGTGGCGTATGCCTTGAACAGGTCCCGCAGGTACTTCAGGTCCCGGCTGTGCGACCAGCCGCTGAACTGGTTCTCGCCCATGATCAGGCGACCGATCGTCAGATTACCGATCCGGCCTGCTGGTATGCTCCCATTCGACATCTTCGACCTCCATCAGCAACGCGTTTGCGGCATCGACCGATCCGATACCGGCGCCATCTTACCACAAATCCTCGCCAGCGGCCTGCAAAAAGCACCGTGGGCCGCTTCAAGGCTGCCTTCTTTGCTTCGCTTGGCTACACCCAGGCGACTTGGAGGCGGTTCGAGGTCGATCTTCGTCGGCAGCATCTTATTCAAGATGCTGTTCTGCGGCAGGAGACTCCGCATGGCAGAAAGTATGAGATTCGTGGTACAATGGTGGGGCCGACAGGAAAAACAAGAGAAGTCGTCAGCGTCAGGATAGTACTGGTCGGTGAGCAGGTTCCTCGATTTGTCACTGCGTATCCTGGAGAGAGCCGATGAGATTCAAGGCCTTGGACACGGTTGTGCTGAACAAGGATATGCCGGATGCCGGACTCAAAAAGGGGGATCTTGGGGCCGTGGTGCAGGTCTACGAACCTGACGGACTTGAAGTTGAGTTCGTAACGGCGGCGGGAAAGACGGAAGCCCTGGTCACACTGAACGAACGCGACGTTCGGCATGTCGCCGACAGCGACCTTATCGCCGTGCGCTCGCTTCGCAAGACGGCGTGAGCGTCTGGTGCCCCCCCTCTGGCAAGGGGTCTCGATTACAGTCTATCTTCTGAAGGGTCGAAGGCTGCGGAGGTGGAGCGGGAGAATTCGCATGGAGCGGAACGGCGAGAGTGAAATGAATGTGCGGGTGGAGTTCTTGCAGAAGACCGAATGCTATGCCTGCACCAGACGCCAGGCGAAAACGGCATTTGGCAATCTCGGGTTGAAATGGATTGGCCTGGGCTATCCTTCCAGGCATTTTCTTGGTTTCGACCGGCGTACTCAACCTCGTCCGTGCCTGATCGAGCGATCTGTTGTATGCGAAGCGGCGTACAGTCCGCAGCGAGAGGGGTGGTTTTCCGCGTATGCCATGCGCAAGGAAATCTACCCGCCGGAGGCGCGAGAGGAATTCCGAGATCGCGTATTGCCCGAGATGCGTCGATGGTTGCAGAAGCAAGCAGCTAAACCCGATACGGCCATCCTTGGCTACGAGTATCTTCTCGCCGAATGGGACGGAGCCACGCATCGCTTTCATACGTTTACCTGGCGCTGACATGGCGATGCGCAGGGCAAGGCCCCTTCTCAATAATCTCAGATGTAGACCTTGTCCATCATGCGGGGGAAGGGGATGCACTGGCGGATGTGCCGTTCGCCCGCGATCCAGGCCAGGGTGCGTTCCACGCCGAGGCCGAAGCCGCCGTGAGGGACCGAGCCGTACTTGCGCAGATCGAGGTACCAGCCGTAGGTCTCGGGGTTGAGCCCCTGCTCGTGGATCCGCGCCAGCAGGCGGTCGTAGTCATCCTCGCGCACCGAGCCGCCGATGATCTCGCCGAAGCCCGCCGGAGCGAGCATGTCGAAGTTCTCCACCACCCGCTCATCGGCGCGGTCGGTCTTCATGTAGAAGGCCTTGGCCTCTCGCGGATAGTGTGTCACGAAGACGGGCTTGTCGTGCATGCGCGAGATGATCGTCTCGTCGGAGCCGCCCAGGTCCTTTCCCCAAGTGAACTCGGCGGCAAGTTGGGCGTGCTTCGGGTTGTTCTCGATCTTCGTCTCTGTCTCGGCCAGTTCGCTTCGCAGGTCGATCAGCTCGGCGGCGATCTTGTCCTTCTGCCACTGCTTGATCTGCCCGCCTTGCTGCTGCTCCAGTTCCGCGACGCGTGTTTCCATCCGGGCCTTCTCGCCCTGAAGGTCGGCCAAGTCCTGCGCCATGAACTCCACGGTCCTGGGGCCCTTGAGGATTTCGACCGCTTCGCTGTACGTCAGCCGGTAGAAGGGCGGCTTGATCTGCTCGAGCACCGGGATGTCGGCCCCGAGCGTCTGGAGCTCGCTGCGGTTGTCCTCCAGCACGCGGCGGACGATGTAAGAGACGAAGTTCTCCGCCAGTTCCAGCAGTCCGGGAAGGTCGATGAAGGCCACCTCCGGCTCGACCATCCAGAATTCGGTCAGGTGCCGGCGGGTCTTGCTCTTCTCGGCGCGGAAGGTAGGTCCGAAGCAGTAGACGCGGCCGAAGCTCATCGCAGCCGACTCCAGATAGAGCTGGCCCGTCTGCGTCAGGTGTAGCGGGCTGCCGAAGTAATCCACCTCGAACAGCGAGGTCTGGTCTTCGCCGACCACCGTGGTGAAGATGGGCGTGTCGACGAGAGTGAAGCCGTGGTCGTTGAAGAACCGCCGGATCGCATCGACCACGGTGTGGCGGACCTTGCCCAGGCACCATTGGCGCTGCGAGCGGAAGTGCAGGTGGCGGTGGCGCATCAGGAAATCGACGCCGTGGGCCTTGGGCGTGATGGGATAGCCCTCGGCCGGCGCGATGATCCGGGCGTCAGTCACCGCCAGCTCATAGCCGCCGACGCTGCGTTCGTCGGCGCGGACGATTCCCGTGACGCTCAGCGACGACTCCTGGCCCATGTGCTTGATCCGTTCGAACAGCTCCTCGGGCACGTTGGCCTTCTCGACGGTACACTGACACAGGCCGGTTCCATCCCGCAGGATGACGAACTGTATCTTGCCGCTGGCCCGGCTGTTGTAGACCCAGCCGTGCAGGGCGACTTCCTGGCCGACATGGTGTTTCAGCTCGTTGACGTACACGCTGGGCTTACCGCTCATAATTCTGTTTCCTCACACCGCTGGTTTGTATCGGCCGATTCGCTGGTGTGTGGCAGCCTCAAGTCCGCAGGACTTGGGGATGGTTTCTTGCACTGGCAGCCAATACGCCAGTCAGGGCTACCATCCCCAAACGCTGCGCGTTTGAGGCTACCACACGTCGTGCAGGGAACTATACACCACCGGCCGTCCGGCGGAAAGGGCGAACTTGAGCGCTCGGCCGTTGAAGAGTATAGCGACAGGCGGTAAGATGGGCCGCCATGCAGGCACAGGACAAATTCGCAGTAGGTCTGATCCAGATGGCGATGACGCCCGATCCGGACGACAACCTGGCGCGGGCCGCTGGGCTGGTCGAGCGGGCGGCGCGCGACGGCGCCAAGGTCATCTGTTTGCCCGAGCTGTTCCGGTCGCCGTATTTCTGCCAGCGGGAGGACGTGGCCCTGTTCGACCTGGCCGAGCCGGTCCCGGGACCGTCCACCGAGGCGCTGGGCAAGATCGCCAAATCGCGGCAGGTCACGGTCGTTGCGTCTCTGTTCGAGCGTCGTGCGGCGGGGCTGTGCCACAACAGCGTCGTCGTGCTTGATGTCGAGGGGCGGATCGCGGGGCTCTACCGCAAGATGCACATCCCCGACGATCCGGGTTACTACGAGAAGTTCTACTTCACGCCGGGTGACCTCGGGTTCAAGGCCTTCGACACGCCCGTCGGCCGCATCGGGACGCTGATCTGCTGGGACCAGTGGTATCCGGAGGCTGCCAGGCTCACCGCCTTGCAGGGCGCCGAAATCCTCTTCTACCCGACGGCCATCGGCTGGCACCCGCACGAGAAGGACGTTTTCGGCGCGTCCCAGCACGATGCTTGGCGTACGATTCAGCGGGCCCACGCGATCGCCAACGGCGTGTACGTTGCTGCGGTCAATCGTATTGGACTGGAGAAGTCGGCGGAGGATGCGGCCGGCATCGAGTTCTGGGGCGGCACGTTCCTCTGCGATCCGTTCGGCGTGGTGGTCGCGCAGGTGGGTCCGGCGTCCGAGGACGTGCTGATCGCGGAAGTGAACCGGGCCCGGATCGAGGACGTGCGGCGAAACTGGCCCTTCCTGCGGGACCGGCGGATCGACGCCTACGGCCGCATCACCGAGAGGTTCACCGACGAGGCATGAAGACGCAGAACCATGACACGCCGGCCGCCGGCGGGTTCGCCATGCCCGCCGAATGGGAAAGGCACGAAGCGACTTGGCTTGGCTGGCCGCACAATCGCACCGACTGGCCCGGCAAGATTGCCCCGATCCACTGGGTCTACGGCGAGATCGTCCGCAAGATCGCCCCGGGCGAGATCGTGCGCATCCTCGTCAACTCCGAGCAGCACGAGAAGCAGGTCCGCCGGATTCTGACGCGAGTGGGCGTCGACCTCAGTCGCATCGAGTTCTTCCGCTTCCCGACCAATCGCGGCTGGACGCGCGACTTCGGCCCGGTCTTCGTTCGTCGCAATGAGCCGCCCAGGGAGGTCGCGATCGCGAGTTTTCGCTTCAACGCGTGGGCCAAGTATCCTGATTGGGATCTTGATTGCCGGATCGCCGAGCGGGTGGCGAAGGCCATGGGCCGGCGAATCTTCTACGTGCGGCACGGCGGCGAAGACGTCGTGCTCGAAGGCGGGGCGATTGACGTCAACGGTTGTGGCACGCTGCTGACTACGGAGGAGTGTCTGCTCGACGACAAGGTGCAGGTCCGCAACCCGAAGCTGAGCCGGGGCGATATCGAGCGGGTCTGCCGCGACTATCTCGGCGCCGGTCAGGTGCTCTGGCTGGCGCGCGGAATCGTCGGCGACGACACACACGGCCACGTCGACGACCTGTGCCGGTTCGTGTCACCCAGGACGGTCGTGTTGTGCCAGGAGCCGAACGCGGGCGATGAGAACCACCGGATTCTCGAAGAGAACCGCGAGCGTCTGGAAGGCTATCGGCTTGCGGACGGCTCGCGAATCGAGATCGTGCGCTTGCCGATGCCCGAGCCGCTGTATCTGGATGGCCAGCGCCTGCCCGCCAGTTACGCGAATTTCTACATCGCCAACAGCGCGGTCCTCGTGCCCACGTTCAACGACCCAAATGACCGTATCGCCCTGGGCATTCTCGCCGAGCTGTTCCGCGACCGCCCGGTCGTGGGCATCCACGCGGTCGATCTGGTTTGGGGTCTCGGCACGCTCCACTGCCTGACCCAGCAGGAACCCGCCGTCTGACAGGGTCTGTGGGATTCAGTCGGCCTTCAGTGTGGCAGCCTCAAGCGCAGCTTGGGGATGGTTCTCGGCATTGGCGACCCTCTGCAACTGGAGCAACAGACAAGTCTGCCATCCCCAAACGCCAAGGCGTTTGAGGCTACCACCCTGCTTACGATTGGCGTAGGGTTCGCTGGTTGCTATAATCAGCGAATCATGACGAATCCGGAGATGCGTGCGTGAATGCGCGGGAAATCCAGATCGAGATCTTCAAGAAAATGACACCCGAGCAGAAGCTCAAGCTATCGATGAGTCTGTACTGGTCGGCCCGCCGGCTCAAGGCCTCCTGGCTGCGGCAACAACACCCTGACTGGACCGACGAGCAGGTCCAGAGCAAAGTCACGGAGATCTTCCGAAATGCCCGAACCTGAGTTATTCCTGGTTTTTGTCGAGACGCTATGCCTCGGCGCGATTCCCTGCACATCCACCTTGACTTCACATCAGCATGCGACGAGGAGAACGAAACGTGCAAAGCAAGTCTGAGGGTAATTGCGAACTGTGTGGACACGCCGTTGCGATACGCCAAAAGGCGCATGTCGTTGCAGAAGGCAGAAAGCATGGGCCCAATCTGCTCATGCTGTGTCCGACGTGTCACATAATGTTCGACACACATGTAAAGCCCAAGGTTTTCAGAGCCCTCTCCGAGGCAGGTGTTACAAATCTCCCCAGGTCTTGGACAAGGTCGATCTACGAGCAAGCGGCGGAAGCATCTGCAAGGGCCTTAAGACGGAAGAAAGGAAGGATGTCGTGACATACTGGAGATTGGCCTCTATCGCTTTGCTGGTGGTCGTCTTTGGTGCCGCGGCTACGGGTGCGGTGCGGTGGGACATGGCGGCGCTGTCGGGGGCGCCTCGGGTGTGGGCGGATCCGAATCGGAGTGTCGAGGGGGTCCAGGCGATCTTCTATGAGGGATTGGCGTGGAAGGGCCGGCCGACGCGGGTGTTTGCCTATTACGGGTTGCCCGATGTGGCGGAAGGGCAGAAGGTTCCGGCGATGGTGCTGGTGCATGGGGGCGGGGGCTCGGCGTTCATTCCGTGGGTGAAGCTATGGGTCGAGCGGGGCTACGCCGCGATTGCGATGGACACCTGCGGTTGCATCAGCAGCGGCGGATATCGGGACCATCCGCGTCACGAGCACGGCGGCCCGCCCGGCTGGGGCGGCTTCGATCAGCTCGACTGGCCCATCGAGGATCAGTGGACGTACCACGCGGTCGCCGACGCGATCCTGGCCCACTCGCTGATCCGCTCGATGCGCGAGGTGGACCCCGAGCGGACGGGCGTTACCGGGATTTCGTGGGGCGGATACCTGACCTGCATCATCGCAGGCGTGGACAGCCGGTTCGAGTTCGCGGCGCCGGTCTATGGCTGCGGCTTCCTGGGCGATAACTCGGTCTGGCTCGACACGTTCAAGAATCTCGGACCCGAGAAGGCTGGTCTCTGGCTCGAACAATGGGACCCGTCGCAATACCTACCCCAAGCGCGGATGCCCATGCTGTGGGTCACCGGCACGAACGATTTCGCCTACCCGATGGACTCGCTCCAGAAATCATATCGCCGGCCGCAATCGGCGAGGACGCTGTGCCTGCGCGTTCGGATGCCGCACGGACATGGCGGCGCCGGAGAGAATCCCGAGGAGATTCGTGCCATGGCTGACGCCGTCCTCAAAGGCGGTGCGCCGCTGGCCCAGGTCACCGGCTCAGGCCGGTACGGCCGCGACGTGTGGGCGACCTTCAAGAGCCAAGTCCCCATCGTCAAAGCGGAGCTGAACTATACGACCGATACCGGCAAGTGGCAGGACCGCAACTGGCAGACCGTCGAAGCGACGCTCGATGCCGACGCAGCCAAGGCCTCCGCCGCCTTGCCCGAAGGCGTCACCGTCTACTACCTCAACCTGATCGACGAGCGAAACCTGGTGGTCAGCAGCGAGCACGAGGAGATGGCGCCTGTATCCCCATAGGGGCGAATCATCATTCGCCCTCACGACTGTTTCGAGGAGATGCGATATGAGATCAGTTCTGCGTCCGTGGATTGTGATTCTGCTTCTGACCTCGAACGCCCTGTCAGCGCAGGACGTAGTTCTCTCCGTCGGCGCGCCTTCCACGACCGGTATGGATGAGACCATCCTGGCGGCGGCGGTCCACATGTACGAGACGGCCGTCCGGCAAGACCAGGTGCGCAACATCGTTCTCCTGGTCGCCCGCGACGGGAAGGTGGTCCTGCACGAAGCGATGGGCTGGAAGGACAAGGAGCAGGGCATCCCCCTCGCGAAAGACGCGATGTTTCGCATGGCCTCGAACACCAAGCCCGTTGTCGCGACGGGCATCAGCATTCTGGTCGAGGAGGGCAAGCTGAACTACCGCGACCTCGTTCGCCGGCACATCGCGGCGTTCGACAACTACCGCTCCGGCGCGATCACCATCCATCATCTGCTCACGCACACCAGCGGCTTTCGCATCGAGCCGATCTTCTTCGATCCGTTGATGCAGAAGTCCCCCGAGCATCCCGATGCGCCCAGCCTTCAGCTTGAGGTGGCCCGCTTCGGCGAGGTGGGCGCCACCGAGCTGCCCGGAACGACGTACGAGTACAGCAACCCCGGCTACAACACGCTGGGCGCGCTTGTCGAAGTGGCCTCCGGCCAGCCACTGGACGTGTTCCTGCGCGAGCGCATCTATGCACCCCTTGGGATGATAGACAGCTATCACCACGAGGTTGCGGACAGGCTGGATGGCAAACTGGACCGCATGTCGGTGGTCTACGACCTGAAGAAGGACGGCCAGTGGGAGGCGCGCTGGCGGCCGGGTGCGCCGCCGCAATATCCGTTCGTTCGGGCTTCCGGCGGCATGATCTCGACCGCCATGGACTACGCGATCTTCTGTCAGATGTTCCTCAACGGAGGCGTCCATGATGGCACGCGCATCCTGACGGAGGAGACCGTTGCCGCGATGACGTCACCGCAGACTGCGTCCATATACACGGCCGAAGAACGCGAGCGCCGCGACAGTTACTATGGATACGGCTGGAACGTTTCGCGGGATGGGATATTCTCGCACGGTGGATCGGACGGCACGGCGGCCTGGGTCGTTCCCGACCAGAAGCTCATCGTCCTGGCCTTCACGCAAAGTCCGGGCAAGCACACCGGTCGACTCGGCGCTCGCTTCCTGAAACTGGTCCGGGCGTCCATCGCCGACTGAACGGGTGCCGCCTGCAACTGAGCAGGGCGTCGCATCTCGAAACCATCCCCATCCCGATGGACATCGGGATGAGGCTGCCACCCGAATGTATGCGATGTCACGCGTCTTTGGGCATGATGGCCCAGGCGATGAGGTAGGTCAGGCCGACCGGGACGATGGCGGTGGCGAAGCAGAGGAATACGACGATCAGCCGGACCAGAGTCGGGTCGATGTCGTAGGTCTCGCCGATCCCGCCGCAGACCCCAAAAATCTTCTTGTCCGTCCTGGAAAGATGCAGCCGTTTCATCCGTACCCTTTCGCGTCTGTCGATTGCCTGTCCACAGACCTATACGTCGTTGACGTCCTCGGGTTTCGACAATCTCGGCCCTCCCCGTCGCGGCCATATGGGCCAGTCGTCTGGGCCATTCCAGGCGTGGCGGCCGTTCTCATCGTTGCCATTCGGTCCGGTGCTGTAGAGTCGAAAGCCCTCTTCGTTCCTTTGGTACACATAGGGACCGCCATTCTGCGGGTCGACCAAGGCTAGGGGATCAACCGACAATGCGATCTCGTTGAGTCCGTTGGGCCAACGCCCTGTCCGGTTCTTGAAGCGGCGTAGCTCGACAAGAACGTTGATGGCGCGCCTCTCGCACAGCACGCGGTGATGCAGCTCGCCGACGCGATCGGCGTGCCACCCATCCTCTCCGTAGCGGACCGACCTGTACCACTGGTATAGGCGGAAATCGGGCCTCCTGCGGTCTTCCAGGGCGCGAGCGAAGACACTTCGCACGCGGCTGATGTCCCGGTGTAGCAATCTCCATTGATCCAACAGATCGCTGTTGTCGATAGCCAGCGCGTTCAAATCCTCTTCTGTGGCCGGGCCGGTTACGACGAATTCGATCAGGTGATGCAGTCCAATGGCCTCGCACGCGATGCCCGTCGAGAGATGTGCTGCTGCCGGTTGTGTTTCGAGATGTCGGCCCATCGACACGATGGCGCGGTACTTCACCAGTCCCGCAGGAGTCCGGCCCTCGGCCATGTCGTTGTTTGCGTCACGCCGCAGAAGATGTGCATATTGGCGAATCGCGCCCAGTGGCACGTCGAACAGGCCCATGCGGCCCGGCTTTGGCGCCAGGGGATAACAGCAGGCCGGCTTCGCAGCCGCCTCCATGAGCCGGTTGATGCGATGCCGATGCATATCGAGCCATTGCCTCAGTCCGCGGTACTTGGCGGAGGTCCAGGGCATCCACAGGGTGAGATCTTCGTCGTTCGGATCGAGCAATCCCTTGGGCAGTTCCAACTCGACGAGTCTTCTATCGTTCATTCCATACTCATGCAGCGACACCGGGTCCGTGGTTGCCTCCATAATGGGCACCAGCACGGCATTCAGCTTGCTTTGCGTGGGTGGAACCTCCTCGCCCTGTAGCAATTTGGCGTAGATCCACGCCGCGTTGTCCTCATCTGCCACCGCCCGAGCCGCATCAATCGCCGCCAGTTCTTCCTCTCTGGTGGGGCACAGGAAATTCACCGCCAGCGCAAGCGCCAGGATGACCAGGATCGCGAGGGCGATTCGCCGACGCCAGGAACGGCCGACATCTTCCGGTTGTGGCTTGTCGTGTTCCATTGCTCCAAACTCCGACGTATCCTCGAACTCAGACGTGTGGGAAGCGAATCTCTTCAGCCAGAAGTGCCCAATCTACGGAGCGTTGGCATCAGCTCGTGGACGTGTGATATAGCGCTCGCCGTAGATGGCCTTGAGTTCGTTCATGATGGGGTCCTGCCCGTTGCGGCTAGGTGGCGCCGGTGCGGGAGGGATCCAGATGGGCCAGTCGTCACTACCTTCGGATTCACCCCGGCCTTGCTCATCGATCTTGTTCGCACCTGTGGAATACAACTCGAAGGCTCCTATCGTCCGCCGATAGACGAAAGGTCCTTCGTTCAGTGGGTCCATCAGGATCGGCTCGGGCAGTAATGCGGCAATCTCGTCCATACTCTCGGGCCAATGACCGATTTCGGTGCGATGCCGTTTCAGGGCGATGATGATGCGAAGTCCACGGGCCAGAGCCATGGTTCGAAAGTAGCTCTGGGCAGCCTTGTCCTCCGATGTGGATTTGTTGAGCAGTCCGCCTGTGGCCTTGTTGAACCGGTACGCATAGAACCGATACTTAAGACGTTCCGTGGGGCTCCACTGCTCCATCATCTTCTGTACCGGGAGATCGTCGGCCATGCGGATGTCGCGCAGGTTCTCTGTCCATGCATCGGCAGTCGGCAGAGGCATGGCTTCGATCCTCTTCAGGTTGGTTTCCGTCGATTCCTCGGCCACCACGAAGCGAATCAGACGTTTGAGCCCGATGGTCTGGATGCCATCGGCCACAATGAAATCCAGGAGTACAGGACGCTGGCGCAGGTGATGTCCCATTTGAAGAAGGCATCGCCACCTGGCTGTCGCATCGCCGAGCCGTCCTTCTGCAACGTCGTTGTTGGCCGCAAAGCCTAACAGGAAGGCCCACTGGCGCATCGATGCATAGTCCACCTCTGAGAGCACCGCCGTAATATCCGTGGTCAACGGGAATCGGCATTCGTCGAGGGCAGATGCCTCCAGCAGCTTGTCGATGATGTATCGATGCTTCTCGATGAACCGGGCGAGTTCGGGAGCTTCCTCGCTGCGCCAGGGTTCGTAGAGCCTCTGATTGAAGACCGACCCATTGAGAGACTCCGGACGAGAATCCGACAGCGATGTAGCGCGAGGATCTTGAAACAATTCGCGATAGAGAATCGCGGCGTCCTGAACGTCCGGGATGTTTCTGGTTGCTTCGATATCGGCCAGCCGCTCGTCGGCTGAGCGGCGATCCCCAAGCCGCCATAGCCCGCAGATCGCCACCAGTATCAGGACAACCAGCACTGCCGCGAGCCCGATGCGCTGCAATCTGCCACTCTTCAACTGTCGCTCCCTTTCCGGCATCTGTGCTGCCCTCCGGGTCATCCCCGTGTATAGAGACGCGCGCCGGGGCGGTTTTCTTCAATCGAATTCTCGATTGAGTGCCGTCAGAGGTCCAGTTTGTCGCGGAGGTAGGTGCGGAGCTGGTCGGTGGCGACGCGGGTCTGGACCATCGAGTCGCGCTCGCGAACGGTGACGGTCTGGTCCTCGAGCGTCTGGCCGTCGACGGTGATGCAGAAGGGCGTGCCTGCTTCATCCTGTCGGCGATAGCGACGGCCGACGGCGCCTTTCTCGTCGTAGAAGCAGGTGAAACACCGCTTCAGGTCGTTGGCGATGTTGTGGGCGATCTCGGGCATGCCGTCCTTCTTGACCAGTGGAAAGACCGCGGCCTTCGTCGGCGCCAGGCTCGGATGGAAGCGCAGCAGGTTGCGGGTCTCGCCGTTAACCTCGTCTTCATCGTAGGCGTCGACCAGGAAGGCCAGCGTGCTGCGGTCCATGCCCGCGCTGGGCTCGATCACGTAGGGGATGTAGCGCTGCTGCTTCTGGTCGTCGAAGAACGACAGCGGGCCCTTCTGGTAGTCCTCGGCTTCGTCGGCCAGCCTGACCTTCGTCAGGTCGCGGCCGTTCTCGAACCAGCTTGTGGTGCTGCGCATGCCGCGCTGGTGCTGGCGCAGGTCGTAGTCCGTGCGGTTGGCGATGCCCTCAAGCTCCTGCCAGTCGCCCGAGCCGAACGGGAACTTGTACTCGACGTCGACGCAGGCCTTGGCGTAGTGGGCCAGCTCATCGGGGTCGTGGTCGCGGAAGCGCAGGTTCTCCTTCTTGATGCCGTGGTCGGTGTACCACGCGAAGCGCGCCGCCTTCCACTTCTCGTACCATTCCTCGTCGGTCCCCGGCTCGCAGAAGAACTCGATCTCCGCCTGCTCGAATTCGCGGGTGCGGAAGATGAACGCCTTGGTGGTCACTTCGTTGCGGAAGCTCTTGCCGATCTGGGCGATCCCGAAGGGCACCTTGACGCGGGTCGAGTCCAGCACGTTGCGGAAGTTGGCAAAGATGCCCTGGGCGGTTTCCGGCCTCAGGTACATCGTCATCGAATCCTCGGCGTTGGCGCCCATCTGCGTCTCGAACATCAGCTTGAACGGCATCGGCGGGGTGAACTGGCCGACGGCGCCGCAGTTTGGGCAGACCTTGCGGCTCAGGTCGTGCTCGGCCGCGGCAGCGGTGTCGATCGAGACGTGCTCGGTGTGCTCGTCGGGGTGGCCGCCGTCTTTGTCCTTCAGATGGTCGACGCGGGTGCGCGTGTTGCACTTCTTGCACTCGCTGATCAGATCGGCGAACTTGTCGGCGTGCCCGGAGGCCTTCCACACCAGCGGGTGCATCAGGATGCTGCAATCGAGGCCGACGACGTCGTCGCGCATCTGAACGACGTGTTTCCACCAGGCCCGCTTGACGTTGTTCTTCAGCTCGACGCCCAGAGGCCCGTAGTCATAGCAACTGGCCAGCCCGCCGTAGATTTCGCTGGACTGAAAGATGAAGCCCCTTCTCTTACACAGCGACACGATGTCGTCGAGTTTCGCCAGTTTTGCCATGTCTTCAGACTCTCCATGTGTTCCTGTTCGGTTGCCCATCGCGTCTGTTTGCAGCCGGCGTGTGCCTCCGGGACCGGCCGCGGCGAAACGGGTAAAACTATATATTATAGGAGCCCACGCCCGAATTACAAGCGCCCAGAAGGACACGCGGATTGCCGAGACCGGCACCAGGACGCCCTGGCCAATGGCTCGGCGGCACGAGCGGTTGGCGGAGGCAACCTGGGAAAAGGCTTGGAAACCCGTTTGGAATACGGTTTGGCATTTCTATACTTTTGATATCGAAGGGCGCCCTGGTCATTTCCTCTGTGAAACACCACCAATCACACGAATTCGCGGAGAAAGTGAAATGAACGGGATTGAAGGTGCTGGGAGTACAGGCTTCTCGTGTCAGTTGTTGAACAAAACGACCCGCGGGAGCACTGAAATGCCGGCTGCCGAGAGGGAAACCAAGCCCGGCATGCGAGGGGCCATGACGCTGTGCAGGGAATTCCTGGGCGAGGCCATCGCCGAGACCGGCTTCGTTGATCTCCAGAGCAGCATGATCGATCAGTTGAAGTCCTGCGTGGAGCATTACTCGTCTCCGCAGGAAGAGCCCGAGCCCGATCTCGATCCGCTCATGGCCGCCGAGATTGCAGGCCACTTCGGCGACACAGTCATTGGTGAGGTCAACGCCATCCTGAAACTGCTGGCCCGGATAGACCCCGAACGCGTCGCCGCCCTGCTGAGATAGCGCATCTCGTCCGGACATCTCCTCTCCGGGTTCAAGCGAACCGATGACGACCTACGGATGCGTATCCTGACGCCGGATGCGGACCGGGACGTCGACCGCCGGGAGGGTGAGGCTGACCTGCCATTGGGACGGGCTGGCTTCGAGGGAGCGCGGGAAGCCGTAGGTGACGCCGTCGGCCCTGCAGAAGACGGGTGCATCGATGAAACGCTTGTCCGTGGTGTAGCGTCCGGCGACGGTGGCCAGGTACCAGTGCCAGGGAAACAGATGCCCTCGGATACCCGGGTTGATGGCCGTGACATCCACGTTGTGCGCGCCGGTCAGCACGTTCTCGGTGAGGTTGAGCGGGTCTCGTGTGAAGTAATGGTCGGCCCAAAAACGGTTCGGATTGGTTTGCACCAGCCGGCCCAGGGCCTTCTCGTCCCAGCCATCGGGGACGTAGGCGTCGAGAAAGGTGATGTGTATCTCGGCGGCAGTCTCTCTCGCGATGGTCTCGGCGGCGGCGTTGACGACCCAGGCGCCCGCCGAGTGACCGATCAAGTGCACGTGTCGCCAGTTCTTCGAAAGAGTCACGATCCTTCGCCCGAGCCATGGCCCGGCCACGTCGCGGCCTGCCTTCACGGCGCACGACGGCCGTAGAGTCCTCGCCTGAACCCGCCAGTCATACCAGCCGCACTGCCACTGCCGTTGATCCACGCGTCTGCCGATAGCCGTCGCCATCCAACTCGGCCAAGCCTGCCGTTCATACCACCCATGCGTGACCACCACGAGATTGGGCTCGGCACAGGTCATACTCTCTGAAGCGACAGTGAATACCGGTGCGTTGGCGTCGGAGTCGACCAGGTACAGTATGGTGCGGGAATCGGCGCTTGAGATGAGTATCTCTGCGCGCGAACGGCCCGATAGCGGGACAGCGGTAAGGACCAGGATCAGGATCAGACCCAGCGGATATCTGCGCTCACAGAGCATCGGTGACGATGTTGATGATTTCCTGGACCAGGTCGGCGTGACGTTGCTCGTCGGCCGCCAGGGATGCGAAGGCGGTCTTGATCTTCTGCGGGCCCGCATGGGGGTCTGCGGCAATCTTCGTGTACAGATCGCGGGCCGACAGCTCGAACGACTTCATCGTCTCGAACTCGCGGAGGATGTCGGCTTTCGTTCGCCTATTTGTTTTCGCCATGTTCTCTGACCAGCGCCCGGAGGATCTTCTTGTGCTTCCTGGTATCGTCAATCAGCACGGTCAGACGCCGCTGGATGTTGAGAAAGGTGGCCTCTTCAAGCTCGTTGGGCCAATGCCGGCGGTTCAGGTAGTCCTCGTAGACGCCCGAACTGATCTCGTCCTCCATGTTCAGTGCGGATGCCAACATGCCGCCGATCGTTTCCTGCCTGGCGGCATCGGATCTGTCGCCGGCCTTGTTGTCTGCGCTCGTGCTCATGGCCTCCAACATAGCATTGCGGCCGAGCCTGTCAACGGTCCATCTGCGGGAAATCTGTGGTGCCGCTCGGTCTATGGCGGTGTCGGGCGGCTTGTCATTTGCGGTCCCATCGCATATCTTACCCGGCGGCGCGAGTCGTCCGTGATTTCGTGCCGGAACAAGCGTGAATCTTCGCACAGATTGACTTAAGGAGGCCATGCTATGGCGCGCGCGACGACCATTCCGGTTCTTGGAAGTATCCTCTGTCTGGCGGTGGCACAGGTCACATACGGGCAGGCGGCGTGGAAGGTGACTTCGCCCGATGGGGAAGTGGCGATGGAAGTCCGGCTGGCCGATCCGGGACCTGTGGCGGACTATCCGGCGGGCAAGGCGAGACTGTACTACGAGGTCCAATGCAAGGGCCGGACCGTGCTGCCGCTGTCGCCCCTCGGCATTGCACGCGACGACCGGGCTTTTGTGGACGGTCTGAAGTTCGTCGAGGCCAGGCCTGTCATCTTCGTCAATGAGACGTACATGATGCTGACCGGCAAGCGCAAGGTGTGCCGGAACTACGCCAGGGAGCAGACGCTCGTCTTCTTCGGCCCCGACAATGCGAAACTGGAGCTGGTCGTCCGGGCCTATGACGACGGCGTCGCCTTTCGATACCGGTTTCCCGAGAGCAGCGACGAGAAGCATGTCGTGTTGAGCGAGGCGACCGGCTTCCGACTGCCCGAGGGTGGCAGGGTCTGGGCCCATCCGTACGACAAGGCCAGTCAGTACACGCCCGCCTACGAGACCTACTGGGTCGACGGCGTCGAGGCAGGTACCGCTTCGTCGAACGAGGAAGGCTGGGCGTTTCCGCTGTTGTTCTGCACGCCCGAGGAGGATTTCTGGGCATTGCTCACTGAGGCGGCGGTGGACGGCTCGTACTGCGGCTCGCATCTGGGGCAGCCGACGTCCGACGGCATTTACCGATTGCAGTTTCCGGCTGAGGGTGAAGGCAACGGCACCGGGGTCTCGGAGCCGTCGTGGACGCTGCCCTGGGCGACTCCGTGGCGCGTGGTCATCGTAGGCGAGACACTGGCTCCTATCGTGGAATCCGATCTCGTCACCAACCTGAATCCGCCGTCGATCGTCAAGGACACGAGTTGGATTAAGCCCGGGCGAGCTTCGTGGAGCTGGCTGAGCGATCATGACAGTCCACAGGATCACGACAGACTCCGGCCGTTCATCGACTTGGCGGCCGAGATGGGTTGGGAGTTCTCGCTGATCGACGCGAATTGGAACATCATGAAGAACGGGACCATTCACGACCTGATCGCGCACGCCAGGAGCAAAGGCGTCGGCCTGCTGCTCTGGTACAACTCCGGCGGCCCGCACAACTACGTCACGGAGCAGCCGCGCGGCACGATGGACCTTCGTCAAGTCCGCCGATATGAGTTTCAGCGGCTGAGGGACTGGGGCATCAAGGGCGTGAAGGTCGACTTCTTCCAGAGCGACAAGCAGAACATCATCCAGTTGTACCACGACATCCTGAAGGATGCGGCGGATTTCCAGATCATGGTCAACTTCCACGGCTGCACGCTGCCGCGTGGATGGAGCCGGACGTATCCGCACCTGATGAGCATGGAGGCGGTCCGTGGCGCCGAGTGTTACAGCTTCGACCGGTCCTTCACGAACTACGCGCCGATGCACAACACGGTGATGCCGTTCACGCGCAACGCCATCGGGCCGATGGACTATACGCCCGTGATGTTCGACGACAACGTGTACAAGCATATCACGACCAACGCCCACGAACTGGCTCTGTCGGTCGTATTCGAGAGCGGCTGGCTGCATTTCGCCGACCGGGTCAGCGCGTACCTCGAACTGGAACCGCTCCCGAAGCAGTTTCTGAGCATGGCTCCTGTCACGTGGGACCAGACGAAGTTCCTGGCCGGCCGGCCCGGTCAGTTCGTGGTGCTGGCGCGGCGACATGGGGATGGCTGGTACATCGGCGGGATCAACGGCCGCGGCACCGCCCGAACGGAAAAGGTGGCCCTGTCCTTCCTGGACGGTGATACGAAGTACACGTCGCTGGTGATCGCCGACGGCAAAGAGCCCCGTAGCTTCAACGCGACGCTCTCCAAGTACCAGCCGGGTCCCTACAGCAGCTTCGCGGGCATGACCTCCCGGGATTCCATAGAGATCGATTTCCTGCCGTATGGCGGCTTCGCTGCGGTCCTTTCGCCGGTGAAATAGGTTCAGGCAGGCCGGCGAGGCGCGTTCTGCATTTTGGCTTTCTGGGTGGAACGGCGCGGGGTTGCGTTCGCATTTTGATGAAAAGAAAACGCAAAATAACCTTTGCTTTCGGACAGGGAAAGGGATAATTGGACCACGGCCGGGTCCACAACGGCCGGGGTGTCGATTTCATCAGCTCTACACGTATTGGAAAGGCGGACAAGAGATGCTTAGGGACAAGGCGCGACGGATCGGGTTGACGGTGCTCCTGGCGATGGTGGCAGTAACGCTGTGCTCGTGCGATACGACAAAACAATGGATCAGGTCTGGGCCGGCAAAGACGGAGATGAGCCGCAGCGCCAAACCGTTCGGTACAACGCCCGACGGTCAGGCGGTTCGCCTCTATACGCTTCGCAACACCCAGGGCATGACGGCCGAGATCATGACCTACGGCGCCATCGTGGTCTCCCTGACGGCTCCCGATAAGGACGGAAGCTTCAACGACATCGTTCTGGGCTACGACAATCTGGCCGACTACATCAAGGTCAGCCCGTACTTCGGGGCCATAGTCGGGCGCTACGGCAACCGCATCGGCAAGGGCAAGTTCACGCTCGACGGCACGGCCTACACGCTGGCAACGAATGACGGCGAGAACCATCTCCACGGCGGGCTCAAGGGCTTCGACAAGGTCGTCTGGGACGATGCGCCGGTCGACCGGTCCGACGCCGTCGGCGTCAAACTCAGCTATCTGAGCCAGGACGGCGAAGAAGGGTATCCCGGCAATCTCAGAGTCAGCGTGACCTACCTGCTGACCAACCGGAACGAGCTGCGGATCGAGTATGAGGCCACGACGGACAAGGCGACGCCGGTCAACGTCACGCATCACGGCTATTTCAACCTGACAGGCGCCCAGCGCAACATCCTGGATCACGAGCTGATGCTCAACGCGGACCGGTTCACGCCGGTCGACGCCGGGCTGATCCCGACCGGGGAACTGCGGCCCGTGGAAGGGACACCGATGGACTTCCGCAAACGCACCGCCATCGGAGCGAGGATCGACAACGACTACGAACAGCTCAAATTCGGAGGCGGTTACGATCATAACTGGGTCCTGAACCAGAAGGGCGACGGCATGACGCTGGCCGCGGAGGTCTACGAACCGACGACCGGACGCCTGATGACGGTCCGAACGACTGAGCCGGGCATCCAGTTCTACGCGGGCAATTTCCTGGATGGGACCATCACCGGCAAGGACGGGGTGGTCTACAAGCATCGCTATGGCTTCTGTTTGGAGACGCAGCATTATCCGGATTCTCCGAACAAGCCGGACTTCCCGTCCACGATCCTTCGTCCGGGTCGCGTCTACAAGACCACGACGACCTACGCGTTTTCCACGCGGTAGCCGCGAGACATCGGTGCATGGTGGCGTGAGAGAATTCCTGAACTCAAGACAAAGGAGAAAGCATGACGGCGTTACATGCGGTGGACTGGCTCGTGATCGCGGCTTACTTTGCTATTGTGTTCGGCATCGCGTGGTGGGCCTACCTCAAGGAAAGGCAGTCGCAGACGACGACGGAGTACTTCCTGGCCGGGCGCAATCTGGGCTGGTGGATCATCGGTGCGGCGGTCTTCTCGTCGAACATCGGGTCCGAGCATCTCGTCGGCTTGGCCGGCTCCGGCGCCACCGACGGGGTGGCCATGGCCCACTACGAGCTGCACGCCTGGTGCCTGCTGGTCCTGGCGTGGATCATGGTGCCTTTCTACATGCGGTCGAAGGTCTTCACCATGCCGGAGTTCCTCGAACGGCGGTTCTCGCCGGTCAACCGTACGGTGCTCTCGATTATCTCGCTGGTCGCGTATATTCTGACCAAGCTGGCGGTCGGCATCTTCGCCGGCGGCGTGGTGTTTGCCGTGTTGATCCCCAACATCGAGTTCATGGGGCTCGACAGCTTCTGGATCGGCTCGATCCTGGTGATCGTCCTGACCGGCATCTACACGATCATGGGCGGGATGCGGGCCGTCGCCTATACCTCGGCGATCCAGACGGTGATCCTCGTCATCGGTAGCGCCTGCGTGATGGTCTTCGGGCTCAAAGCGCTCGGCGGATGGGGGGCGCTACGCGAGTGGGCGGGCTCGGAGATGTTCAACCTGTGGAAACCGCTAGTGCCGGATGGCGTGGCCGGCACGTGGGCGCCGGTCAAGGAATCGGGCCGCATGGCGTGGTATTTCAACGACAACTATCCCTGGATCGGCATGCTTTTCTGCGCGCCGATCGTCGGACTGTGGTATTGGTGTACCGACCAGTATATCGTACAGCGTGTGCTCGGCGCGCAGAATGAGACGGATGCCCGCCGAGGCTCCATCTGCTCGGCCGCCCTGAAGCTCCTGCCGGTTTTCATCTTCATCATCCCGGGCATGATCGCCTTCGCTCTGGCCAAGAGCGGACAGAACGCGGCCTTGCAGCAGGCGATGCTCGACGCCAACGGCAACGTCATTCGCGACAACGCCCAGCAGGCGTTCCCCCTGTTGGTTGCCAAGGTCCTGCCGATCGGAATTCGCGGGGTCGTCGTGGCCGGTCTGCTCGCGGCCCTGATGAGCTCGCTGGCCGGGGCGTTCAACGCCTCCGCGGCGCTATTCACCATCGACTTCTATTCGAAGCTGCGCCCCAAGGCGCCGGAAAAACAGGTTGTGTGGGTGGGCCGAGTCGCCACCGCGGTCATGGTGCTCATCGGCCTGGCCTGGATCCCGGTCATCAAAGGCGGCAAGGGCCTCTACGACTATCTGCAAGGCGTTCAGGCCTACCTGGCTCCACCGATCTTTGTGGTCTTCTTCCTGGGGGTCTTCAGCAAACGACTGAACGCCAAAGGTTGCCTGTGGGCCCTGATCGTCGGGTTTGTGCTCGGCCTGTTCCGCCTGGCGGTCGATACGCCGGTGAAATTGAAGAGCATCTTCCCCGACTTCGCGTACACGGAAGGCTCGTTCCTGTGGATCGTGAACAACATCTACTTCCAGTACTACAGCCTCCTGATCTTCCTGGTCTGCATCATGGTCATGGTTGTGGTCAGCCATCTGACGAATGAGCCGGCGTACAGCAAGATCGGCGGCCTGACCTACGGGACTCTCACCGACGAGGACCGCAGAGCATCGCGGGCGTCCTGGAACGGTTGGGACGTGCTTGCGTCTGCGGCGGTTCTGGCGGCGATCATTGCGGCGTACTTGTACTTCCGAGGTTGAAAGGTTTCATTCGAGGGGTGAACGATGGCGTATGTGATTGGCTTGGACTACGGCACGAATTCCGTGCGATGCCTGATCGTCGATACATCGAACGGTCGCGAGCTGGGGACGTGCGTGTATGAGTATGAGGCGGGCGAAGCGGGCATCCTGCTCGATGCGTCCGATCACAATCTCGCCCGACAGAATCCCGCCAATTACCTGAAGGGAGCGGAGGTCTCCGTCGCCGGAGCGATTGCCGAAGCCCGCAAGGCGGATTCGAAGTTCGACCCGAAGAACATCATCGGCATCGGTGTGGACACGACCGGCTCGACGCCGCTGCCCGTCGATAAGAACGGGACGCCGCTGGCGGTGCTCGACGCGTTCAAGGACAATCCGAACGCTCACGCGTGGCTGTGGAAGGACCACACCGGATACGCCGAGGCCGCCGAGATCACCGAACTGGCCAGGAAGGAGCACCCGGAGTACCTGGCCAAGTGCGGCGGGACTTATTCCTCGGAATGGTTCTTCAGCAAGATTCTTCACTGCCTGCGTGTAGCGCCCAAGGTCTTCGATGCGGCATACACATGGGTCGAACACGCCGACTGGCTGCCGGCCGTGCTGACCGGGACTGATGCGCCGGCGAAGATCAGGCGATGCCGGTGTGCGGCCGGACACAAGGCCATGTTCAGCGACGAGTGGGGTGGCTATCCCGATGAAGCGTTCCTCGCCAGGCTCGACCCGAAGCTGGGCAAGCTTCGCCGGACCCTGGGCAACAAGACCTATGCCGTCGATCAGATCGCCGGCAAGCTCACTGACGCTTGGGCGGGCAAGCTGGGCCTGAAGGCCGGCATCCCGGTGGCGATGGGCGCCTTCGACGCCCACTTGGGCGGTGTCGGCTCCGGCATCAAGGCCGGCGTGCTCGTCAAGATCATCGGCACCAGCACGTGCGACATGGTGGTGGCTCCATCCAGCGCCAAGCTGCCCGACATCCCGGGCATCTGCGGCATTGTGGATGGTTCTATCCTGCCGGGCTTCTACGGCCTCGAAGCGGGCCAATCCGCCGTCGGGGACATCTTCAACTGGTTCGTCAACTACATCCAGCCCGGCGGCAAGCAGGCCGGCTCGCACCAGGCGCTGACCGAGAAGGCCGCCAGGCTCAAGCCGGGCCAGTCCGGACTGCTGGCCCTCGATTGGAACAACGGCAACCGAACGATCCTGGTCGACCAGCGGCTGACCGGATTGCTCCTGGGCCAGACCCTTCACACCCGGCCCGAGGAGATTTACCGCGCTCTCGTGGAAGCGACCGCGTTCGGCGCACTGACCATCATCAACCGGTTCGAGGAGTATGGCGTCGAGATCTCCGAGGTGGTCAACTGCGGCGGGATTTCCGAGAAGAATGCCATGCTCATGCAGATTTACGCCGATGTCACCGGACGCGAGATGAAGATCTCGCGCTCGGCCCAAACCTGCGCGCTGGGCTCGGCCATCGCGGCGGCCGTGGTTGGTGGCGCGTTCGCGACTTTTGCCGAGGCCCAGGCGGCCATGTGCGGCATCAAGAGCACCACGTTCAAACCGATCCCGGAGAACCATGCGGTCTATCGCCGGTTCTACGGGCTTTACCGGCAGCTCCACGATGGTTTCGGTCTGCAAGGCCAACCGCTGGCGATGGGCAATGTGATGAAGGAACTGCTGGAAATCAAAGAGAAGGCCAACGCGTAGCGATGCACGAGAAGCTCAAACAACAGGTCTGCCAAGCGAACCTCGATCTTGTGCGGCATCATCTCGTCGTCTTCACCTGGGGCAACGTCAGCGGGATCGACCGCGAGGCAGGCATCGTCGCAATCAAACCCAGCGGGGTCAGTTACGACGAGCTGGTGCCCGAGCAGATTGTCCTGCTCGACTTGCAGGGCCACGTCGTAGAAGGGGACCTGCGTCCGTCGTCGGACACGCCGACGCACCTGGAGTTGTATCGCAGCTTCCAAGGCGTCGGAGGCATCTGCCACACGCACTCGCCCCATGCGACGATGTGGGCCCAGGCCCAGCGGGACATCCCGTGTCTCGGGACGACGCACGCCGACCATTTCTACGGCGCCGTCCCGGTAACCGACGCGATGACGGCTGCGGAGATTCGCGACAACTATGAGGCCAATACGGGCCTGGTGATCGTCCGGCGTTTCCAGCAGATCGACCCGATGCAGATGCCGGCGGTCCTCGTGGCCAATCACGGCCCGTTCACCTGGGGCAAGGGGCCTGCCGAATCCGTCAAGAACGCCGTGGTCCTGGAGGAGGTGGCGAAGATGGCTTCCGGGATGCTTGCGATCCATCCCGAACAGCAGCCCATTTCTCAGGACCTTCTGGACAAGCACTACCTGCGAAAGCACGGCAAGAACGCCTACTACGGGCAAACCTAAAGGAGAACCGAAATGGCCAGGGTTACGTTCGGAGTCATCGTGGGCAACCGCGGCTTCTTTCCCGATGCGCTGGCGAAAGAAGGTCGCAGGGACATCCTGAAGGTTCTCAAAGAGAGCGGCTACGACAGCGTCGCGCTGTCGATGACCGAGACGAAGTTCGGAGCGGTCGAGACGTTCGAAGACGCCAAGAAATGTGCGGCCCTGTTCGCCTCCAAGGCCGACAAGATCGACGGGATCATCGTGACGCTGCCCAACTTCGGAGAAGAGCGGGGGGTTGCCGAAGCGGTCAAACGCAGTGGACTGAATGTCCCGATCCTCATCCAGGCGGAAGAGGATGTGGCCGGGCAGATGGCGATGGGCGGTCGCCGGGACTCCTTCTGCGGCAAGATCAGCGTGTGCAACAATCTCCGACAGGCGGGGATCCCCTTCACGCTCACGACCTCGCACACCGTAAAGGTCGTGTCGGACGAATTCAAGCACGATCTGGACGAGTTTGCCGCTATCTGTCGTGTGGTCAAAGGCCTCAAGAACGTCCGGTTCGGCGCCATTGGCAGTCGGCCGGCTGCCTTCAACACGGTTCGCTACAGCGAGAAGATTCTCGAGTTCGCCGACATCGCCATCGAGCCGGTCGATCTGTACGAGATTCTCGCCAAGGTGGATCGTCTGGCCGACAAGGCCCCCGCGGTCCGGGCCAAGCTCAACGCGATCCGCAAGTACACGAACGTTCAGACCATCCCTCCCGACAGCTTGCTGAAGATGGCCAAGTTCGGGGCCGTGATCGATGCCTGGGTCAAGGAGAAGGAACTGGCGGGCACCGCCATCCAGTGCTGGACGGCGCTGGAGGAGTATTTCGGGATCGTGCCCTGCGCCCTGATGAGCATGATGAGCGAATCGCTGCGGCCCAGCGCCTGCGAGGTGGACATCACCGGACTGCTGGCGATGCACATCCTTCAGTTGGCCGGCGAGTCGCCCAGCGCGCTGCTGGACTGGAACAACAACTTCGAGGGCGATCCGAACAAGTGCGTGCTCTTCCATTGCAGCAATCTGCCCAAGTCGTTCTTCAAGGCCGACCGGATGGATTTCCAGGAGATCATCGCTGGATCGGTGGGTAAGGACAACACCTTTGGGACTATCGTCGGGCGAATCAAGCCCTCGCCGGCGACCTTCTGTCGCACCAGCACCGACGATGTGGAAGGTCTGCTTCGCGCCTATGTCGGTCAGGGCACGTTCACAAACGACAAGCTCGACACGTTCGGCGGCTACGGCGTCATCAAGATTGACAACCTGCAGATGCTGCTGAATTACATCTGCCAGATGGGATTCGAACACCACGTGGCGGTCAACCTCTGCCAGAGGGCCGGCGCCATCACGGAGGCGCTGGGCAACTACCTGGGTTGGGACGTCTACCGACACGTCTGATCCGTTCGGATACGAGCGCTCGTCGGAATCGAGCCTCGCACCGGGTGATGTCCTCGCCAAGGCGCACGAAACTGGATGTCCATGATCTGATGAAGACCGAGCGAACCAGTGCACGAAAGTTGGCAAGGCCGGGAGCAGACACGGCGCCCTCGGTTCTTCTGTTCGTCGAGACCTCTCGCGAGTTCGGGCGCGGTCTGCTCTACGGGATCGCGCGCTACTCGCGGCTGCACGGGCCGTGGCGCGTCTATCGGTGGTCTGCCGGTCTGGACTCCTCGCTGCCCGAGTGGCGGGACCTGAAGATCGACGGGGCCATCATGCGCGATGTCCAGATTGCGGAGAATCTCTCCGGGTGGAAATTCCCCGTCATTTTTGCCCAGCACAACAGGGAGAGTTACACCCCGTTCCCGGCGATCATCACCGACAGTGCCGCCATCGGCTCCATGGCGGCCGAGCACTTTCTCGATCGCGGTTTCCAGAACTTCGCCTACTGCGGCCTCGATGAGTTCATCTGGTCTCGATTGCGCGCCCGCCATTTCACCGCGCGGCTCCAGCGCGCAGGGTTCCATACGAACGTGTACCGCCAGCCCAAGGCTCGGGCCAAACGCGCCTGGAAGAGCGAGCAGAACCTGATCGCGGAGTGGTTGGAGTCATTGCCCAAGCCGGTAGCGCTGATGTGCTGCAACGACGATCGCGCCTTGCAGGTGATCGAGGCCTGCAAGCTGGCGGATCTCTACGTGCCCGACCAGGTGGCCGTGCTCGGGGTCGACAACGACGTGCTGCTCTGCGATCTGGCCGATCCGCCGATCTCCAGCATTGCGCTGGACACGGAGACCGCCGGCCACGAGGCGGCCCGACTGCTCGACGGGCTCATGAAAGGCGAGCCGATGACCGGCCAGCAGATCCCCGTGCGTCCGACGCACATCGTCACGCGAATGTCGACCGACATGCTGGCCGTGACCGACTCGGAGGTGGCCGCCGCGGTACGCTTCATCCGGCGGAATCCCAATCGCATGATCCAGGTCGACGACGTCGTCGAGGCCACCAACGTCTCGCGGCGCGTTCTCGAGAAACGGTTCAAGGGCATTCTGCGACGCTCCGTCTACCAGGAGATCCGGCGCGTTCGCGTCAACTACATCATCGGTCTCCTCGTGGGGACCGACATGAGCATCACGGAGATCGCCGTCAAGTCGGGCTTTGACGGCGTCGAGCACATCAGCCGCTACTTCCGCAAAGAGACAGGAACCAGTCTGCGAGAGTACCGCAAGAAACACGTCCCGAGGTAGACGCGCCGGTCAAGGCCTCATCTGGTTCCCGACGACTTTCTCTACGGCCTCATCGAGTGCGGGGACGAGATTGGGCCACTCGAATCGTCGGAGTCGCTCTCGCAGTTCTCCGGTTTGATCGACCAATGACCGGCCTTGCGCCACGAGAGCCGCCAGGTCCGCCAGTCTCTCGGCCAGGGCCTCGGGGCTCCCATCGTAGAAGAACCGATCGGCATCCTCGTTCTGGCCCAGTCCGAAGATCTCCGGATAGGCCAGGCGGTTCGGCAGCAGCGGGATCGCGCCGGCCAACGCCGCCTCGATCGCGCACAGACCGAAGAACTCGTGTCGCGCTGTCGAGACGAAGACGTCCGCCTCCGCCAGCGCCGCCTCATACTCCGCCCGGCTGTCCTGATAGCCCCATCGGTCGATGCGGTCGACGAACTCGCGCTGGGCCCGCACGAAGATCTCCGGCGTCTCGCGGAACTGCTCTCCGATGACGCTCAGGCGGAACGCGACGCCGCGCCGTCGCAGGATTTCGAGCGCCCGAAAGAAATCTTCCGGGTTCTTGTCATGCTCCCATCGAGCCGCCCAGAGAATCCGCAGCGGTCCAGCCTTCCTTCTGTCACGCATCAGCATCCTCGTGACACCGGGTGGATGGATGCACGTCTTACTTCGGATGGTCTGCACCGCATCGATGGGCTGATAGTCGGGCATACGCCCCAGAAAGGCATCGAGCGCACCGAGGAACTCGTCCCGATGAAATGAGGAGTTGAACCATACCGCATCGGCCGCCAGCGCGCTGGTCATGTTGGTCATCGCGAACTGGTAGTCTCGTTCGCTTTCGACGCGCACCGGATAGGTCAGTTGATTCTCGTGAAAGTAGATCAGAGCGGGAAGCTCGTCGATCTCGCGGCACGCCAGGCCGCGAAACTCCGCCAGGTTCAGCATATCCGAGCAGAACAGCAAGTCCCATGAGAGGTTGGCGGACGAATGCTCGTGAACCTCCTGCGCGAACGTTATCGCCGCGTGCCGCATCCGCCACTTCCACTTGTATGGTGGCAACGTCAGAACGGTCCAGGCGTGCCGGCTCAAAGCCGACCAGCCGTCCAGAAAGGCTCTGTGACTGCCTCCGTAGTAAGGTTCCAGTGCCAGGATATGCATGTCACGTCCTTCTGCGACGTTGCGATGAAGCACGCTACGCCGTCTCCCAATCGTACTCGATTTCCAGCCTCAACTTGTGCTGAGCCTCCTCCCTCGCCAGTCCCAGCAGTGTGTCTCGGAACCGCTCGTTCGTCGTAATGGAGGCCAGATTCGTGTAGATGCGGAATGCTGTTTTCTCCTTTTTCATGGCGAGTGCGAGCAGGTCGACGTAGCTCATCTCGACGCTCGGTTCTGCCTCAGGCGCCGTCTCGGCCACGTCCAGGCTGCCGACCGCATCATCAATGAAGCCGATTTCGCCGGCCCTGATGGCCTCGAGGCGGATCCGGTGCTGCACCTCGTCGATCGCGAAACCCTTGATGGTCTCACGGAGGTCAACATCGATGACGGTCTCGGCCAGGCTCATGTAGAAGTCATGGGCCTCGATCTCCTGGCCGATCGCGAAATCCAGTATGTCCTGTACAGACCGGAACCTCGGCATATTCGCCTCATAGACGATGCCTGTTTCCGCCGGCATTTCCGGCACGGATTCAGTTTACTCGACCAGATGCCGAAAGCAAGCCGCCCACCCAGAGCCGTAACCGGGTGGAATTCCGTTGCCGAACGATGTGCCATTTGGTATAAGATAGCATGGCTTGGACGGTTTCCTCCATATGTTTCGGCAGGATCGTCACGTGGGCAATGTCTCGTCATCGGCTGTGGAGGCAGACCTCCTAGATCGAGAGAATTGGAGACAAGGGTCCCGAAGCGGCAAGTTCCGGTGTGTGTGTGCTAGGAAGAGGAGTAGGGTGCGCAGTTCACGTCGCATGGCTGGCTGGGAGGGGGTATGGTCATGCCGTTCTGCCGAAATATCACAGATGAGTGTCTTTGAAAGGAGGATGACGATGCGCAAGGCTTTGGTGTACCTGATCCTGATCGGTCTGGCCTCGGGTGTGTCCGGCCCGGCGGTTGCTGGCATCATCGTGGCCGAGGAATTGCTGGTCGATCTGCGAGCTGAGGATCTGTCGTATGGAACCGTGACGCAGAGGTGGGTCAACCATGGGACGCTGAACGATTTCGAGCCCCAGGGCGTTCCCGTGGTTGAAGACGTGGCCGGCCGCAAGGCGGTGACCTTCGACGGTTCAAGTTACTTCGAGGGTCCTCTGTCGGTCCCCGGCATCCAGGGGGCGGGTACCCGCTCCATCGAAGTCTGGGTCTACAACGGCCCCGATTTCGTGGGCGAGGAGACGATGGTTTCCTGGAGCCATCGCGGCGGCCCGGCCGGAACAAACATCGGTTTCAACTATGGCAACCATGCCACGTGGGGCGCCGTGGGGCACTGGGATACCGCGGACATGCCTTGGTCGGGCGAGCACTCGCCCGCTCCGGCGGCCAACAACTGGTGGTATCTGGTGTACACGTACGATGGCGCCACCGTTCGTCTCTATGTCAATGCCGAGGAGAACACCACGCGCGCGGTGGTGCTGAACACGCATGGACCGAATATCATCCGTGTGGCCGCCCAGGCGGATGATGCCGGCACGAGCGCCTACGCGTCAGTCAACTTCACCGGCTCCATCGCGGAAGTGCGCATCCATGACGGTGTCTTGAGCCCGGCAGCGATCGCCAACAACTTCAAATCCAAACCCGGTGAACCGATAGCCGCCGGCCCGTATCCCGAAGATGGGCAGGTGGATGTGCCATGGGATGTGGCGCTGAGCTGGACGGCGGGGGAGTTTGCGGCCTCGCACGATGTGTACTTCGGGACCTCGTTCGCGGACGTCAATACCGCCGGACGGGCCAATCCGATGGATGTGCTGCTCAGCCAGGGCCAGAGCGGTACGAGCTATGATCCCGCTCCCGGCGCGCCGGGACTGGCCTTCGGGCAGACCTACTACTGGCGCGTCGACGAGGTCAACGCGGCGCCGGACAACACGATCTTCAAGGGCGACGTCTGGAGCTTCACGGTCGAGCCGTTGGCGTATCCGTTGGCGAACGTGATCGCCACGAGCAACGCGAGCAGCGAAGAAGGGGCCGGGCCGGAGAACACGGTCAACGGCTCAGGTCTTAACGCCGGCGATCAGCATTCGACGCTGGCGACGGACATGTGGGTGGCTGCCGCCGCCGGCGAGCCGGTCTGGATTCAGTTCGAGTTCGACAAGGTCTATCTGCTGCATGAGCTTCTGGTGTGGAACTACAACGTGCAGTTCGAGCTGATGCTGGGCTTCGGGTTCAAGGACACCGCGATCGAGTACAGCGAGAACGGCGTCGACTGGACGGCGTTCGGCGACGTGCAGTTCGCCCAGGCGACGGCCAAGGGCACGTACACGGCCAACACGACAGTTGACCTGAGCGGTGTAGCCGCCAAGTTCGTGCGTCTGACCGCCCGGAGCGGCTGGGGCCTCATGGGCCAGTTCGGCCTCAGCGAGGTGCGGTTCCTGTACATTCCGGTGCAGGCGCGGCAGCCGCAGCCGGAAGCCGGAGCGGTGGACGTGAGCGTCGCCTCGATCCTCGATTGGCGCAGCGGTCGGCAGGCCGCCTCGCACGAGGTGTACCTGGGCACCGACGAAGCGGCGGTGATCGATGGCACGGCCCTGGTCGGCACGGTCGCCGAGAGTCAGTATGCTCCGAGCGTTCTGGACCTGGACGCGACGTACTACTGGAGAGTCGACGAGGTCAACGAGGCCGAGGCGATCGCCTCCTGGACCGGCGAGGTCTGGAGCTTCTCGACGCAGCAGTTCGTCGTCGTCGATGATTTCGAGGGCTATACCGATGACCTTGAGGCCGGCACGACGATCTTCGACACCTGGCTGGACGGCTGGGTCAACGACACCGGCTCGACGGTCGGTTACCTCGAAGCGCCGTTTGCCGAGCAGACGACGGTTCACGGCGGGCGTCAGTCGATGCCGCTGTTCTACGAGGGCAACTCGCGGGCGGACTTCACGATCGACGGCTCGCAGGACTGGACGGCCGGCGGCGCCACGACGCTGGTGGTGTACTTCCGCGGCGCCTCGAACAACGGGGCCGGGCAGTTCTACGCGACGGTCAACGGCAAGAAAGTGACCTATCCGGGCGGCCTGACGAGCCCGGTGTGGAAGCAGTGGAACATCGAGCTGGCCTCGCTGGGCACGAACCTGGCGAACGTCAATGCGTTCAGCCTGGGCGTGGACGGCAGCGGCTCGGGCCTGGTGTTCGTGGACGACATCCGTCTGTATCGGGTGGCGCCGGAGGTGGTCGTTCCGGCCGATCCGGGCGCGACCGGTCTGGTGGCTTCGTACACGTTCGAGAACAACGTTCAGGACGTCTCGGGGAACGGTCGCCACGGCACGGCGTTCAACGATCCGGCCTACGTGGCCTCGCGTGCCGGCCAGGGCCAGGCGATCAACTTCGACGGGTTCGCCGACTACGTGGAACTGCCGCTCGGTCCGGTGATGAGCAGCTTGAGCAACGCGACGGTGGCGACGTGGGTAGACTTCTCGGCGACGAGCGGTTCCTGGGTGCGGATCTTCGACTTCGGCAACAGCAGCACGACGGGGTACATGTTCCTGTGTCCTCGCGG